>ENA-OPNB01000001-OPNB01000001.1-human-gut-metagenome-genome-assembly--contig:-NODE-1-length-496391-cov-18.429606_pt1 | contig 496391 bp, 321 predicted proteins | sample MGYA00241528_ERZ501754 | MGnify/ENA primary metagenome ERZ501754 (study PRJEB25962, sample SAMEA2042646) | human gut metagenome | biome: human gut; feature: human-associated habitat; material: faeces... | reverse complement strand
TTTCCAATATCCCAACGGACTGATTTTTACTATTCCAAACAAAACCGGTCTATTTCATCCTTATTCCCTGATTATTAACGAAATTAACAAGATTTTATTACCTGCGAAGTAACGGAAAAAACACATATAAAAATGTGAGGAAAAATACTGTAATCGTAGATTTTATTATTTTTCATTTTTTAAATTTATAAATTTAAAGTTTTCATTATGAACAAAAAGTTTTTAAGTGTAATCTTGTTTGGAGCCTTGATGACGGCTACTACAAGTACGTTCACATCTTGCAAGGACTATGATGATGACATCGATAATTTGCAGGAGCAATTGGACAAAAAAGCTACAGCTGAAGACTTGAATAGCAAAGTAAGCGCATTGGAAAGTGAAATTGCTGCTGCTAAGTCAAGTGCAGAAGATGCAGCGAAAAAAGCTCAAGAAGCTTTAGATAAAGCTACAGGAGCTGGTACTGTTACAGATGCTGACTTGGAAGCTCTAAAAACTGATTTAGAAGCTAAAATAGCTAAGTTAGCAGCTTTAAAAGATGTTGAGGAACAAATTGCCAACCTTAAATCTGAACTGACCAATGCTATTGCAGGTAAAGCAAGTCAAGAAGAATTGAAGGCTCTTGCAGAAAAGGTGGCTAAATTACAAAATGAGGCATTAAATCTGATCGGCCGTCAATTGACTAGTTTAGTGTTTAAGCCTGATTTCTATTATCAAGGTATTGAAGCTATGTCTGCGTCTACATTTGCGTATAAGGCTTTGACATTGAAAGTTGTTAATGCTGATGCGGATTTTTCTAAAGATGCGGCAACAATTGCAACTACGCAGTCTTATTTGACTCCAGGATTGACTGCAGATTATCACATGAATCCGTCTACTGTAGATATAAATAATATCGCAGAACTGACATTTATCTCCGATGATAAGAAATACACTAAAGCTGCAGGTGCAGTAGTGAAAGCTGAAGTTATTGGTAAAAGCTTAGCTCCAAACCAACCAGGTGTTTTGAGAGTAAAAGCAAAATTGACTGACGGTAGCATTAAAGACATTGACAAAGATGGACTCGTAACAGTATTGGCTTTGCAAGCTCATTATAAAGATGCCAAAGTAGATACTATAATTACTTCTGATTACGCTGCTGTAAAAGCGCAAGAAATCAAAGATTTAGTATTGGCAAACGCAAAAGTACAACCTAATCATGCTGACGGAGAAGGTCACTTGTATACGACTGCAGCTGAAGCTATTCAGAATGAACCTCAAATTCAAGTTGCATGGAACAGCGAAGGTGTAGATGTTGCTGAATATATTCAAACACACTATACAACAACTACCAATCAAGATATCGCTTGGGATAAAAATGCAAATGAAGGTCTTGTTGAGAAAGATGGTTTCAAGTATATTTATGAATTGGTAGGTTATTTTGCCGGACAAAATGAGACTTCAGAAAGTGCCCATGCAAATTGGAAGGGTGCTATATTGAGACCTCAAATAACCAAAGGTGGTAAGCAACAGGCATTTGGTGCTGAACAAAGCAAAGCAACCATAGGTCGTATGCCGTTGATTCGTGTCATCTTGAAAGATACTGTACAGAACCAAAATGTAGCCGTTGGTTATATTAAAGCTGAAATTACAACAACTCCGGAAGAGAATGAAATTACTGTTATTGATCCGTTCAACTTTACTGAAGGATATACCGTTAATTGCTCTCAAGATAATTTGATTAAGAAATTAACTTGGGATCAAGTGGAAGAACAAATTTTAGCTAAACTTGATATTTCTAAGGAAGAGTTTGAAAATACTTATAAACTTGACGCTACGGATAGCGATGCAAAGCAATTCACTGGGGCAAGTGCAGATGCAGTAGAAGTTGCGAAGAAGATTGGGGTAGTTTCTAAAACAACTGCTGATACGGAAGGCCATATGACAGAAGTATTGCAGTGGACAATAGGAGCTAATGACGCTTATGAACTTTTCACAGAAAAAGCAAGTATAAATGCTGTCGTTCGTTTTGTTAAGGAGAATAGCAATAAAACTGCACACTATGTGTATGTAACATTCAACTGGACACCGAGTCCACGCAATGTTACTCCAGCCGGTACTATTGCCAATACTACAAAACTTGACTATGCTTGGTTTGCAAGTGGTAGTACAGAAGCTAAGAGCGGTTATGATGAAATCCATCAGAACGTAAAAGTACCCAATAAGGGTGAAGGCGCAGATAAGTGTACTTATGTAAATGACCTTTTGAATGTATTTGAAGGCAATAAGGTTACTATCAGTGGAGTAGATGCAGTTTATGCAGATTTCCAAGATAATAAATTAACTAAAACATTCCAGTTCGTTACTCCGCGCATAAAGGATGTTTATGGCGTTTCTAAACATAACAAGTACAGATTATCTGTTTCTACGGATGGATTAACTTTATCTGCAACTAAGCTGGAGAACAATCAACCAACCGGAGCTTCTCAAAAGATAGCAGTAATTAGCAATTCTGCTGTGACATATCAAGAAACTGATTACGCAAAAGATATCTTGAACTATGCTGGTCGCACTGAAATGAAAGATGGTGAAACTCTTTGCGGTCGTGTTAAAGTTGTTGCAACAAACGAATGCAAAAAGGACTTGAAATTGAGCAATTATGAATTTGATGTGAAATTTATACGCCCTATTAATGTAACTTCTAAGGATAATGAAGGCTTGAAAGATGCTATTAATGACGGTGACAAGCTTGACTTCAGCAAGGTATTAGCATTTACGGACTGGCGTAATAACAAGGAACAAAATGAGTTCAGTCCGGAAGGATATAACTACTATACTTACTATGGAGTTGAGAAGATTGAAGTAGATGAAGCTAATATCACAACTAATTTGAATGGTGGAACATTGGGTGAAACATTGTTGAGCTCTAAGAGTAATAATATCGAAATAACATATACTCCGTCTACAGAGCCTATTGATGGTACACATATGGGTATTCTAAACTATAAGAACAATGGTAATGAAGTTGGTAACTACCAAATTCAAGTTCCTGTAAAAGTAACTTATAAATGGGGTGTTATTGAAGTTAATATTGTTATTGATGTTCACGGAACTGTCTAATCATTAGATTAAATAGAAATCTCCAATAGAAAGAGTGCCTTCAAAAGAGGGCACTCTTTTTAATCTATAAAGACGTCTACATATTGAAATTATGTGGTCAGTTCACTTGGAGTGAAGTGAAGAAGCTATTTCTCTTTCATTTTTTCGCTATATATTTTAATATAGCTCCAGCCTATTGATACCAATCATAATAATATGCCCCCAAAATCACCTAACAAAAATAGATAAAAGAATGAAAACGATAAAGTCTTTAAGTATACTGTTGTATGTACTTGTTTTGATGACAGCTTGTAAACAAGAAAAGAAAAGAGTAGAAAGTATTGCCCCCAAAACATCCTCTATCATGGTACTCTCACAGCGAGATACAGCAACTGTGACTGAGCTTGTAAACCGATTCATGACTTTAGCTCAAAATAAAGAGTATGCCGAAGCTGTAGCCATGCTATACAAAATGGATGCTAAAATACCTAATCAAGCACCAGAACCTTTAGATAATGAAGACATGCAACATATTAAAACATTATTTGAACTCTTTCCTATCTATAGATATAAAATTGATAATATACAATTTAAAGAAGCCGAAGATAATGAAGTAAGATGCACCGTTTACTTTACCGAAACTAGAAAGACCAATTGGTACTTTAAACCAGTACGCTATCTAGGGAATTGGAAATTATGCATGAAAGATTCAGGAATGGGTGATAAAGCCATCTGATAAACTTTTCAATTCCCATCAAAAACGCAAGAAAGGCCCTCCTTTTTGTAGGAGAGCCTTTCTTATATTATATTCCACAAATCGTTTTACTACATTTAGAAGAGATACGCCGCAGACACCTGCCAAGTCTTATTCTTGGCACCGATGGCATCACCCGCATTCTTCCACGTAAATGAGTCGCCCATCGGGAGCTGATAGGTCACGCCAACCTGGAGATGCTTCAGCAGCTTCACACCGGCACCCAGATTAAGTGCCACTTGAGCCTTCTTGCGGTCTACGTAATCCTTCTTCTTGAAGTCGAAGAAGAAATCGGGACCGGCAGCTATATAAATACCCAACAAGCTACCCAAGCCAATGGTATATTTCAGATTTACGGGTACTTCCAGTCCTGTTTGCTTCACCTCGTCCTTGCCGCGCTGAGAGAACAGCAAAGCACCATCAACACCCAAGCCTACAATGGGAATGGTAAACTCAGCCATCGGACCAATAAAGAAACCGGTAGAATTATCCTTGTTTCCCTTATATCCGCCATCCCAATCTATTTTCGTCATATTCACACCACCCTTAACACCCCACTTCAATAGTTGGGCCTGGGCAGGCATAGCCATAAACATACAGCATACAGCTATCACGAAAGCACTAAAAATCTTTTTCATAATCAATTGTGTTTAATATTACGGGACAAATATATGCAAATTCTTCCTAAAGAAACAACGTATGTTAGCATTTGTTCATTTACGAGAACAATGAATCACAAAACGCATTACCTTTGCAACCTGAATCAAAGAAAGATACCACACAGATAAAATAAAAAGCTATGATAAAAATCAGAAAGACGCAACCCACAGACATTGCAATCCTTATGGACATCTTTGAACAAGCGAAGCACATCATGCGGAAAGACGGAAATATGCTGCAGTGGAGAGGCAACTACCCTTCCAGGGAAATCGTCATAGCAGACATCGAACAAGGAAACAGCTATGTGTGCACCGACGATACCGAAGAAATTATCGGAACCTTCGCCTTTATCCGTGGAAACGACCCCACATATACGCATATCTATGAAGGAAAATGGGTGGAAGATACGCTTCCTTACGGCGTCATTCACCGGCTGGCAAGTACAGAACACAGCAAAGGAGTGGCCAATGCCTGCCTGCAATGGTGCTACGAACAAATACCCAACCTACGTGCAGATACCCACCGGGACAATCATATCCTGCAATACATACTGAAGAAGCACGGATTCAAATATTGCGGCATCATCCTTCTGGCCAATGGAGACGAACGGCTGGCATTCCAAAAAGTAGAAGGATAGACAAGGAAACCACGAATCTTTCATTTAAAGGAGTTATCAGCCGACAAGTCGGCTTAGGAGTTAAAGCCAATACTCGTGCGTATGTATTCACAGAAGTATCGGCTTTAACTTCTTCAACTCCTGACGGAGCGGAGCGAAGTGATAACTCCTCCAATTCCTTTAAATGAAAGAACCGGGCAAGAAAACTCAAATAATCATAACCCTTCAAACATTATCTGCCATATAATTGTATATATAGCAGGTTTCCACAATGTTGTGGAAAACAAAAACAAGATAACATATGAAGGATTATAAACGTATGACAGTCGGCGAAATCGTAGCCGACAACTTCAACAATGCCGGGATATTTGATAAATATGGCATTGATTTCTGCTGCCATGGTTCCGCACTGCTTCCCGAAGCCAGTAAAACTGCCGGAGCCGATATGGAGAAGGTGATAGAAGAAATAGAGCATCTGGCTCCGACAACCTCCGAAAATATTGATTTCAAGAGTTGGCCTCTGGACTTATTGGTGGACTATATTCTCAAAATCCACCACCGTAATATCCGTACACAAGGTCCTGAGATTGAAGAACTGCTGGATAAAGTATGCCGCGTACACGGTGAAAAACATCCGTCACTCTACAATGTGCAGGCTCTCTTTCATGATTCCCTCTCCGACCTCAATGCCCATCTCGACAAAGAGGAACTGGTACTGTTTCCCTACATCTATGAGATGGTAAAGGCAAAGCTGGAAAATACTCCACTGCCCGAATTCCACTGTGGAAGCATCGAAGCTCCCATATCCGTCATGATGGCAGAACATGACATTGAAGGAGAACGCTATCGCCACATAGAGCATCTGACCAACGGCTATACAGCTCCAGAAGATGCCTGCAACAGTTACCGCCTCGTACTCCAACAGCTTAAAGCATTTGAAGAGGCCTTGCACCAGCACATCCATCTAGAAAATAATATCGTTTTCCCACGCTCCATCAAAATGGAAGCAAAATTAAGAGAACAGCCATGACACAAATCAGAATCAAACGGGTATATGAAGAACCCGATGCAACAGACGGCTACCGTGTATTGGTGGACCGGCTGTGGCCTCGCGGCATAAAAAAGGAACATCTGAAATACGATGTCTGGGAAAAGGATATTACCCCTTCACCTGAATTAAGAAAATGGTTTCACGAAGACCAAGCGGAACACTGGGAGGGGTTTGCAGCCATGTATCGCAAGGAACTGGAAAATTCGGAAGCCGCCCTTAGGTTCATTGACACCATAAAACACCACCATACCATAACCTTACTATATGCTTCCAAAGCACCGATATACAACCATGCACGCATCCTGCAACGGTTTCTGCAGGAGCACTTAGACTAATTACTCACAATCTTTACAGTAAAAGCAAAGATGAACTGTAACTCTGGAAAGGCTGTTCAACGAATTGGTACTATAAAGATGCGTACTTCACCTTCAAGTCGTCCACTCCCATTCCCGTAAAATAATCCTCGATAAAGTCCCAGCGCTGTTCATCCGTCAGCTTATCTGTTCCGAAGAAGAAAGAGAACAAGTCAATCTGCTCCTGGAATATCTGCTCGTTGGTATCCAGAATCAGATTGCGATAATCATCGCCAAGCGCAAGTTCCTGCAGAGTTTCGGGGTCATTGAAACGGACAAATACGCAAGGCGTACCGCCACCCTCCACACTGAACGAAAGGCAGTCGAGCATAGAAAGCAGATTAAGCAGCATATTCAAGTCCGAAAAAGGAGTGCAATAAAACAGCAGGCGGTCTCCCTTACTGCCCACTATACGTTGGCTGAACAGTTTTTGATAGCGCGACAAAAGCAAATCAAAGCCTTTGGTCACCGTAAAAGAGAGTTCATTGGAATCCTTCTTTTTCACGCTGCTGATATAGCTTACACTGCGGCCTTCCTCCGTGCGACTCTCCAGCAGGGAACCGATAAAGCGTTTGGCAGAGCGCACGTCCATGCCATGCTCGGCAAAGACAGCCCGCAATTCTTCTTCATCAAAACGTCCTTTCGACTTTATCAATGCCGTTTTCAGCATCGTTGTCAGGCTCTTGAACAAGGCATCCATCCGTTCACGGATGACGGAGGCATCTTCCTTCAACAGCACCTCATGCTTGCCTACGGATACGGCACGGGCACCTTCCCGCAACGTTCCATTATTCAGCTTCTGTTTGAACTCCTTGTAGCCAAGCTCCGGGAAACGCTCTTCCCAAAGCGCTTCCAGACGTGCGACGTAAACCCCGTCCTCCCCTTCTACCTTTGTCAGATAGCTATGGAATTCACGGGCAAAGACATCACCCGTCTTGTCCTGGACATATCCTTCGGTCAACAGATTCTTGGGGCTGATTTCAAGCAGATGCCTTCCATAACGCTGCATCAAATCGTCTTCCAGCCAAAGCAAGGCAGTCTTGATGAGCTGTCCCAACTCTGCTTCATACTCCAGCTTGTTCTTTGTACGCGGCAGTTTCACCACAAACTCGAAATCGGACAAAGACACCATGATTTCCGGTTTTTCCCCTTTCATGCGGTACACTTCCATGAGCTTTCTCAGAATAAGCACCAGCTGTTCCTGGGCAATGTTCCCCGTCTGATGCAGACGCTTCATATAATAGAAGTCCCGTTCATGGTAGTCGGTAGCGGCAATGCCACGTATCTCCGTATCACGCGCGGCACGCCCTATCTCCTGAATATAGTCGACAAACGTACTGGATGGCGCCACATGGTATACACGGTCTATATCACTGATGTCCACTCCCATACCAAAGGCTTTCGTAGCCACAATCAGTTTCTTGGTCCCTTCCTTGAATTCCTGCACAATGGCAGCTTTCTGTTCCTTTTCCTTCTTGCCATAATAGGAAGCGACCAGACGCCAGTCTGCCGGCTTCACCCACGTCTTCAGGCGCATGTCGATGCCACCCGCAAAAGGATAATAGAGCAATGTCTTGTGTCCGTCCAGGAAGTCCTCGACCCGCGCAGCCACCACGCGCTGCTTTGCCTTGTCGTATGTCTCCCCGTCCTCCATCTCCATCTGACGGATGTCAAAGCCAATATTCCGGCGCTTCACCGTACCTACATAAAGCACACAAGGCTCCATCTGCAAGGAACGGATAGTCTCGAATATCATGTCATTGCCTCCTTTGGGATTCCAGACAGCCGTAGCAGTCAATGCAAACAACGGGAAATTATAGCCGAGAGTCTGTTTCAAAGCAGTCAGGTAGCGCCCCAAGAACCAGTAGTCCACACGGAACTCCTTGCCCCATGTCGTTACCGTATGCGCCTCATCGACCACCACCAGACCGATGCGGCGCTCGCCTACAAAATGCTTGATGTCGTAAGAGAGAAGCAATTCCGGCGAGAGATAGAACAAATCAATCTCCCCCTCACGCACCTGCCGGTAAACCTCCATCTTCTGTTCCGGCGATAAATCGGACGAGGCGTATGCCACACGCGTATACCCCAGTTCTTGCAGACTTTCCACCTGGTCTACAATCAACGCCTTCAAAGGGGAAACCACAATGGTAAGCAGATTATACTCCTTCCCCAAATAGATGGCAGGAAGCTGGAACAACAAGGATTTTCCGGAGCCGGTAGGGGCAGTCAGCAAGATATTGTCTACCTGCGTTTCACCTTTCCAAGCCTTTTCAGCCTCCAGTATAACGTTCTCTATCAGCTGTCCCTGTGAAATGCAAAGCTTTTCCTTTCCCTTGGACAAGTCATCGTAAATCTCAAGATTACGAAACTGTTCGTAGCCGTAAGTCTCCTTTAAAATCGTGTTTATGGTTTCGCGGCAGTTTTCAGGCAGATACCTTCCCTTCAAATCCGGTAACCGGCGTGTCGTTGCTTCTTGTACATTCATTATTATTGTAGTGTGGGGGTATTAAAAAGAAAAGAAGTAATTCTTCAACCATAGTTATCGGTTTTGGAATTACTTCTCCCTATGTTTCAAAATATTACCAGACATACCGGTAAGTTTTTTCTTTTAAAGCGTATCAATATTCCTCCTCATTGAAGAAAAAGTCCTCTTTGCTGGGATAATCGGGCCAAATATCTTCTATGCTTTCATAAATCTCGCCCTCATCTTCCATTTCCTGCAGATTCTCAATCACTTCAAGCGGAGCACCCGAACGCATGGCATAATCTATCAATTCATCCTTAGTTGCCGGCCAAGGAGCATCTTCCAATTTAGATGCTAATTCCAATGTCCAATACATAGTCTCTAGTATTAAAATTGTGAATATTAAGTCCTATTTCTATTTTTCGGCAAAAGTATAACAATTTATTTCACTTGCAACTATTATTCCAAAATATTTCACCTTTTTTGTCGTCTTGATTCATTTTACGGGAAAGGACGAACAAATAATCAGACAAACGGTTCACGTAAGCCAGTAATTCCGAAGAGATTTCCACTTGTTCGGCCAGAGCAAGAATCCGACGCTCTGCACGACGGCAAACCGTACGGCAAACGTGGCAGAGTGCCGCACCGCGACTTCCGCCGGGAAGAATAAAGGCTGAAAGAGGAGGCAAAAGAGTATCCAAACGGTCTATCTCCCGTTCCACCATTTCCACCTGCTCCGAGCTGATGATACTGGCTTCTTTCAGCTCCATTTTCTCCCGGTCTGTGGCCAGATGAGAGCCTACGGCAAAAAGTCTGTCTTGCACTTGCTGCAGAAAATCTTTATCCTTTCCGTCAAGCAGGTACGTGATGAGAAGACCCAGATTGGAATTCAGCTCATCCACCGTACCGTATGCCTCAAGGCGGATATGCGTTTTAGGTACACGGGTTCCACCTACAAGAGAGGTGGTTCCTTTATCTCCGGTTTTGGTGTATATCTTCATAAGGAATTAATGTTTAGGGGTTAGAGATTAATGTTTAGCAGCCAGTAAGTGGAGCTAAGCACTAATCACTAACCGCTAATCACTATTGAAACGCCTAAAGATAATCAAAAGTTGACAATATAGTCTTGTTTTATCTTTGTTTTATCGAAGAATATGATACCAAGGTCATAAAGGTCGAACGTAATACCCGCCCGCCCGTCCTGCTTCATACGCTTCCAGAGGGCAGACATCTGCGGAGTGTAACGGATACCTTCAATTACAAAAACAGACTTTCCCTTGGTACGGGTGGAACAGATGCGGAAGACCTCCTCTACAAAATCGGGATGACGATAATCGTGCAAATAAAGGAAATCAACGGGAACGCCACTCTCCAGAAAGAGCTCGGAAAGGTCGGAAGCCGAAGTATAATCTGCCCCCTCCTTCCCCGCTTTCAAATAGAGGGCAGAAGCGGCAAGCGTACCGGCATCTACAATGGTCTCCGGCTGGGTATAGTTTACCAGACGGAACAGAAGGCGTTTTACTTTCTTCGATTCGTACTTCCAACGTTTATCTTTCTCCAGCTCCAGTTGCTTCTGTGCCTTGGCCAGCTCTTCATATTTATAATAAGCCGTACTTTCGTAAATTACATGCGTAATCAGGTTAAAGGCAAAAGGAGAATGTACACCGTAGCCGCAACGGTGCCGGAAACGGTACAGCCAGATAAAAGGCCGTTTTAGAGTAAGCAAAATACGATTCATTATTTTAATGTGCTAATGTACCTTCGAAAGTCACCCCTTCACCCGAAGAATAATTCTCCGTAACAGTCAGGAGTACCTTGTTATCCTCAAAGCAGAGCGTAAGCCCAAGAGCGCTTATCCAGTTGACATAATGTACTTTCAGTTGCAAAGCATCAGGTGACGCCCACGCATAACTGCCTGCCACCTGGAAAGGGCCTTCTATACCCTTAAAACGCCCCTTTGCAGCAACCGAATACGGAGGATAGCCATCAATTGCCGCTTTCGACCATTGCTTATAGCCAAACGGAAGACTGTATGTCTTTCCGTCTTTCTCCACCACAGTCATCACTACTTCTTGCTGCTTGAATTGCAGCTCGATGGATTGCCATCCGTATTTGTTCTCTCCGAGCAGGATGCGCTTGCCTGCGTATTTCTGTGAAAGGGAGGAAGCAGCCTTTCCTTGCACTAACGGCAGTTGATAAGAACGCTGTTTCTTCTGCAGGCGCTTGTAGTCCTTACCGGGCGCTAATACCTGGTCACCGACCTCCGGCAACAAGCGGTTCCAGACCAGACGACGCTGCCGACGACCGTCTATCAATGTACATTCGGTAATGACCACTACCATATCCTTATCCGGAACAATCAGAATGTATTGTCCCAAAGCCCCGTCAGCACGTACAGCACCCGGATATTCGCAAAGCCACATCTGATAGCCATAATCTCCTATCTGTCTGGTCATCATCTGCTCCACCCAGGAAGCCGGAAGCAACTGCTTGCCTTCCCAAACACCCCGGTTCAGCAGCAACAATCCGAATTTTGCCAACGACTCGCTCTGGATATGCAGTCCCCAGCCACCGGTATTGATGCCTTCGGGGCTTATCTCCCACGCAACGTCCGTGATATGCATCGGGATGAAAAGCTTCTGCTTCAGATAATCCAGCAAGGTCATGCCCGTCACCTTCTGCACAATGGCAGAAAGCATATAGGTACTAATCGAATCATATTCAAACTTCTTGCCCGGAGTTTTCACCGGTTTGGCAAGGAAGGTACGTATCCAGTCGGAAGTGAGGTTGCGCATATTCCAGTCGGGAGTGATACCCGACGTCATGGTAAGCAGGTCACGGACAGTCATGTCTGCCAGATTAGCGGAAACCGAATCCGGAAGAAGTTCCGGGAAGAAAGCGGCGACGCGGTCTGTCAAACGCAAGCGGTTGTCTGCAATGGCAAGTCCTACGGCAGCCCCGACAAAGGTTTTAGAGCAGGAATACATGGTATGGCGATATTCCGGCGCGAACGGAGCCGGATAGATTTCTCCGATGACCTTGCCGTGACGCACCACCACCACGCTGTGGATATCTGTTTTCGGCAATGCCATCAGTGAATCAAACAAGGCAGTGACAGCCTTGGAAGGGACTCCTTCTGCCTCGGGTGTGGAACGTGGCAACTCATTGATTTGTGCATGAACTGCCAACGCTCCCAGCAAGCCGAGAAACAAGAAGAAAAAACGTACTCTATTTTTCATAATTATCTAAGATATTTGTTCTACATGCACTGCAAATGTACAGCATTCGGACGCGAAAGACAAATAACTTGATAATTTTGTCGGAGGGGAACGTTCCTATAAGAAATGTATGGTCACCGCCTCTCCCTTGTTCAAATCCAACGGAAATGCCGGTTCTTTGTAAGTATGCGTACGTCCTCCTATCTTCACTTGGGCACGGACGGCGCCTGTGGGCATCTTTAGGATGAATTTACCCGGAACAAGAGCGGTAACAACAGCCCTCGTTGCCCGTCCATCCTTCCAGTCCAGGTCTATGGAAGCACCGCCGCGTACGCGCATTCCACGGAAGTTGCCGGCAGTCCAGCTATCCGGCAGGGCAGGAAGCAGATGGATAAAGCCCTCATGACTTTGCAACAGCATTTCGCCGACTCCCGCCGCGCCACCGTAGTTGCCATCAATCTGGAAAGGCGGATGCGAACAGAACAAATTAGGAAAAGTGCCGCTACCATGACCTCCCGTCGCAGCATCAACAGCAGGATGCAGCAAACTCTTGAAGAGTTTCCAAGCACGGTTTCCGTCGCCCAAACGAGCCCAGAAGTTTATCTTCCAAGCACGGCTCCAGCCGGTACCCTCATCTCCACGACGGTTCAAGGTCATCCGGCAGGCTTCGGCAAGCTTGGGGGTGGACTCCGGCGAAATCAGGTTTCCCGGATGCAGGCCGTAGAGATGGGAAACGTGGCGGTGGTGCACATCCACTTCCTTATAATCTTCCAGCCATTCCTGCAAGTATCCTTCCTTACTGATTTGCATGGGTGGGAATCTCTTCAGGTCCACCTCAAGCTTCGCCACATAATCCGCATCACAATCCAGCAGGCGAGCGGCGGCGATGACATTAGTATAAAGCTCAGTGAGCAGTTGCACATCCATAGTGGGACCCATACAAATGCTGACGGGAGTCACGCTGTCACCCGACACATAGAAGCTGTTTTCCGGAGAAGAAGTGGGGGCAGTTACCAGCCAGCCATGCGAAGGCTCCTGCACGGTAGTGGAACTAAAGAACCGGGCGGCACCTTTCAAGACGGGATAGATACGGCGCAGATAATCCTTGTCCTGCGTATACAGATAGTGTTCCCACAAATGGGCACACAACCAAGCGCCACCGGTATTGGTAGCTCCCCAGGAGGGGTGTTCGCCGGGAGCGGTATAATTCCATACGTTGGTCATCATGTGGAGCACCCAGCCATCTGCCTCATCGCCATAGAAGGTACGCGCACTTGCCTCTCCCGAAGGGATAAGGCGCTCCATCAGCGTCGTCAGCGGCTGATAGAGTTCGGAGAGGCCGGCTTGCTCCAAGGGCCAGTGGTTCATCTGGATATTGATGTTCGTATGGTAGTCCCCGTTCCAGGGAGTCGATACTCCATTTGCCCAGAGTCCTTGCAGATTGGGCGGCAAGCTGCCGGGACGGGTACTGCTGATGAGCAGATAGCGTCCGTAGTTATAGTACAGAGCAGCCAATGCCGGCGACTCCTGCTGTGTGAAGCGGAGGATGCGCTCGTTCGTCGGGAGCGTATCATCCGGCGTGGCAGGAAGCGTCAAGGAAACACGGTCGTAGAGGAAACGGTGGGCAGTGACATGGTTGGATAATGAAGAATGGAGAATGGAACATGGAGAATTAGCGGGGGTGGTGAAAGGACGGAGCAAGCTGTCGCAGACTTCCGCATAGCGTTCGCCCGGGAAGTCTGTACCGGCAGCGGCATAGGAGGTAGTGGCAGAAAGTATCAACCAGGCTTCCTGCCCGTTCTTCAAGCAGATACCATTTCCCGGGCTGACAGATGATTCACCACCGTTCTGTACGAGTTGCATGGCTACACAGTATTTCATACCGTCCAAACCGGGTTTACCGCTTTCCAACATGCCGTCCATCAAAAGGGTGTTCCCTTGGACAGTCACCGAGCTATGTTCCGCACGGCTCAAACGGGCAGAGAAGTTCAGAGCCCCTTCATGTCCGGCAACCAGATGAATCAGCATGACATCACGGTCACGGGAAACAAAATACTCACGGCGATAATCGACATCTTCCAGCCTGAAAGCCGTGTATGCCACCGCATCGCGTAAGTTGAGCCAACGGCGATAGTTGTTTAATGGAGAATTGAGAATGGATAATGAAGAATTGTAGGTAAAATCTATATCCAAATCACCCAATACCTGATAGGTTCCATATCTCCCGTCAGTCTCCTGCTTCTTCGGAACGAAACTGCTGTACATCAGCTCCTGTGCTTCGCGGTTCTTTCCCTCAAACAGCAGTTGCCGGATGGCAGGCAGACTCTTCGAGGCATCCGGATTGCTATAATCCGCCTCCATTCCGCTCCATAATGAAATTTCATTCAGCACAATGTGCTCACGGAGAATGCCTCCGTCGGGCATCATGCCCAAGCGTCCGTTACCCAAAGGAAGAGTCTCCTCCCAGATAGCGGCGGGCGATGTATAGTATAGCTGATGATTACAACTGTCGGCAGGCGCATCGGCTGCACGAAGCAGCAACGAGGCTGCAAGCAGAAATAGAGTGGCAAGTGTCTTCATATTGTTTTTTGATTCTGATTTCAGGCTACAAACTTACCGCATACATTTTGCAGCATTACTGCATACACTTTGCAGCATTACTGCATACACTTTGCAGCATTGCTGCATACCTTTTGCAGTGACGCTGCAAAGCAATTGCAGTAGCGCTGCAAAAGGTATGCAGTACCACTGCAAAATAGTTGCACTGATTTTGCAGTGGTTACGCACTGATTATAAGATTATTGCATTTCGAACGGAACTACACCACGGACGTCGGCAGACGAAGCGCAAACGTATGCCTTGAACTTGCCCGGTTCGTACTTCCAGGCTGCGGAAGCCTCATCGTAGAACTTCAAATCATCCGGAGTAAGGGTGAAAGTCACGTTCTTCTCCTCTCCCGGCGCCAAAGCGACCTTTGCAAAATGCTTCAACTCCTTTACAGGACGAAGCACACTGCATTTATCATCGCCTATATAAAGCTGTACAATCTCTTTTCCGGCCACGCTACCCGTATTCTTCACGGCAACCGTCAGCGTCAGCGTACCGTCGGCAGCCATGGCCTTGGCAGAAGCCACCGGTTTGCCATATGTAAAGGTAGTATAGCTCAAGCCATGACCGAAGGGGAAGAGTGCCGGAACCTTCTTGGTGTCGTGCCAACGATAGCCCACCAGAATATCTTCCTTATACTCCTGCTTAATGCTGTCGCCCGGATAACTGAGTTCATCAAAAGCATGTGCACCGCAATCCGTCAACTTGGCAGGGAAAGAGAAGGGCAACTTTCCGCTTGGATTCACCGCACCACTCAGGATGTCAGCCAGAGACTTGCCACCCATGGAGCCTAAATACCAACCTTGCACAATGGCAGGAACCCGGGATACCCACGGCATTTCCACCGCATTACCGCTGAGAAGCACCAGAACGAGATTCTTGTTTACACCCAGCAAAGCTTCAATCAGTTCATCCTGCCCGAAAGGCAAGCCGTATTCCAGACGGTCGCCGCCTTCACAATCCTGGAAGTGGTTCTTGTTCAATCCGCCTACCAGTACCACCAAGTCTGCCTTTTTCGCCATTTCCACGGCTTCTGCACGGAGTGAGTCTACCACATTCTGCGGAATTTCATCTGCACGGCCGTACATCGGACGACCGGCGGCATAGCCTTTCGCATAGGCTACCTTATCACCATAAACGGCACGCAAGCCATCCAGCGGAGATACCATATCCTTCACTTTCAGTGCGGAAGAGCCTCCTCCCTGATTCAGCAAGCGTACGGCATTATCGCCCACCACCAGGATATTCTGATACTTGGCTGCATCAATCGGCAGCAACGGGGCACCTTTCTTTACCACCGGAGCATTCTTCAACAGCACAATGCCCTCATTGCCTATCTCGCGGGCAGCGGCATAATGCTCTTCCGTAGCTACCGAACCATAGGGTTTCTGACGGTTCATCGCCGTACGGAATATCAAGCGGAGAATGCGGGAAGCCTTGTCATCTATTGTAGACATCGGCACTTTACCATCTTTCAACATCTGGAGATAAGGGTTAGCAAGGTAATAATCGTTATAGGTAAATACACTCTCGGACGTCAGACCGTTGGTGTAAGAACCCATTTCAATATCCAGACCGTTGACGGCAGCTTCATAGGTGTCGTGGGCACCGCCCCAGTCGGTAATGACACAGCCGTCGAACTTCCAGTCATCTTTCAGAATCTTGTTCAGTGTGAAATCGTTATGGCAGGCGTGCTGGCCGCGAATCTTATTGTAAGCGCCCATAATGCTCCAGGCACCTCCTTCTTCTACCGCAGCCTTGAATGCAGGCAGATAGATTTCATGCAAAGCACGGTCGCTAAGATTCACATCAATATGTCCGCGCCACAGTTCCTGGTTGTTCAGCGCATAGTGCTTGACACAAGCTGCCACTCCGTTCTTCTGCAACTCCTGGATGTAAGGTACGCACATCACACTGGCCAGATAAGGGTCCTCGCCCATATATTCAAAATTACGACCGTTCATCGGAGTACGGTAGATGTTGACGCCGGGGCCCAGCAACACATCCTTTTCACGATAGCGCGCTTCCTCACCGATGGCCTTGCCATACTTTGCAGACATGTCCGGATTCCAGGTAGCGGCCAGACAAGTCAAAGCCGGGAAAGCGGTAATGCTGTCATTGGTCCAGTTGGCATATCCCCAGTCATTCCAGTTGATTTCGGCACGGACACCGTGAGGGCCGTCGCTCATCCAAAGCTCGGGAATGCCGAGCCGCGGAACACCCGCACTGCTGAATTTACTCTGCGCATGGCAAAGGGCTACCTTCTCTTCCAGTGTCATCCGGCTGAGAGCATCCTTTACACGTGCTTCAATAGGTTGTGCATCGTCCATATAGACCGGTGTCTGTGCAGACACGGTACTGATGGAGCATGCAAGAAATAAGGTTGCTAAAAATTTATTCTTCATGTCTTAATTGGTTAATATGCTAATGTGCCAATTAGCACATCAAATTATCATTTAACTTTAATCGCCGTCGTCGCCTTCTCCAGTCCATCAGCCGTAGCCGTCACCTTGACACCACCCGGTTCACCGTTGTTCTGCAGTACCACCAGGCACTTTCCGTAGAAAGCCTTGCGGTGGTTGTCCTTGAACTTCTCCATAGAGATGGGGCTTCCGTTATCCACTCCAGCAATGAAGCCGGCACCTTCTACGGCAAAGGTCACATCGTTTTCGGCATTCGGACACAAATTTCCATCTTTGTCCAGAATCTCAACCGTAATGAAACTCAAGTCTTTGCCATCTGCCTGAATGGTACTGCGGTCGGGGCTGAGACGAATCTGCGCAGGTTCGCCCGCTGTCCGGATTTCCTGCTCGGCCACAGTCTTTCCTTCCTTGCGGGAAACAGCCTTTACCGTACCCGGCTCATACTTCACGCGCCACATGACGTGGAAATCGTCTTTTCCCTTGCTGCGCACACCCTGCGACTTTCCATTCACGAAAAGCTCCACTTCGTCGGCATTGTTATAATATGCCCACAAATCGATGTCTTGTCCCTCCGTCCAATTCCAATGCGGGAAAAGATGCAACACCGCCTTATCCGGACGCCACTCGGACTGATACATGTAGTAGACATCCTTCGGGAAGCCGGCCAAGTCGATAATGCCAAAGTAAGAGCTGCGTGCCGGCCAACCGTAAGGAGTAGGCTCACCGATATAATCGAAGCCCGTCCAGACGTATTGTCCACTGATAAAGTCGTTGTTCTTCACATGACGCATAGTACCTTCGTGACGGTTGCCCCAAGGAACATGACAGTTGTCGTAGGAGGAGCAAGAGAACGAGGCATCATAGAAAGGCTTGTCCCAACGTTCGGGCCAGATGAACATCGAATCACTCGGCATCCGGTAGTAACCGCGTGTCATCAGGCCGGAAACACTTTCCGTCACGATGAACGGCTTGCCGGGGAAGTTCTCGGGAACACCTGCAAACCAGTCGTCATGGTAATTGAAGCCGATAATATCAAGCGCACCGGAACGGAACAAATGATTGTTCGGGTTCGGCTCGTTGCAGCCTGCCGTCACGGGGCGCGTGGCATCGAGCTTTCTCACCATATCTGCCAGTTTCTTTGTCAGCAGTGAGTTGACGGACATTTCTCCGTCCTTTGCCAGCATATCCGCACTGTGACCGAAGTTCAAGACCAGATTGGCCTCTTCCAGACTCAAGGTGTCGGCTTTGGCATCCGTCCACTGCTCCAGCACTTCGTTGCCGATGCTCCACATGAAGATGGAAGGATGATTGCGGTCACGCACGATAAGGTCAGTCAAATCGCGTTCGTGCCATTCGTTGAAATAGCGTGAATAATCGTGGCGGGTCTTTTTCTTGCGCCACATATCAAAGGTCTCGTCCATCACGATGAAGCCCATACGGTCGCAAAGGTCGAGCAGCTCCGGTGCAGGAGGGTTATGGGAACAACGGATTCCGTTGCAACCCATTTCTTTCAGAATCTCCAACTGGCGCTCGATGGCGCGCGTATTCACCGCAGCTCCCAGGCAACCCAGGTCATGATGCATGCAGACACCGTTTATCTTCACTTGTTCACCATTCAGGATAAATCCTTTTTGTGCATCGAAGCGGAAAGTACGGATGCCGGTAGGAGTATAATAACGGTCGAGTACCTCGCCGGTCTCTTTATTCTTGAGGATGCTTTCTACCTTATACATATAAGGTGCATCAATACTCCAGAGATTAGGATTCTTCAATTCTATTTCCTGCTCCATTTCTGCCGGAGCGACAGGCATCAGCTGAGCTTCCGACACAGCCTCACCCACCACATGACCGTCGGCATCCACTAACCGGGATTGCAGGACGACATCAATCAGAGGAATAATTTCCGAATCGAACACAACATATGTACCGTCGGCCTGCTGCACGGAATCTTCCGTCTGCATCTCTACATCGTACTGCAAACTGGTACGTATCTTCAACCGGGCACTGTTCTTCGACACTTCTTCTGCCGTCACGTAGGTACCCCACTGTGCCACATGCACCGGATTCAGTTTCGTCAACCACACATTACGGTAGATACCGCAACCGGAATACCAACGTGAATTGGGTTGTTCGGCATTGTCCACTCTTACAGCAATCACATTCTTCTCCCCCCATTTGATATAAGGAGTCAAATCATAACTAAACGAGATGTATCCATAGGGGCGTGTTCCCAGTTCATGCCCATTAATATAAACGGTGGAGTTCATATAGACACCATCGAAATCTATGCGATAGCGCTTGCCCTCATCGACCTTATCGGCAATAAAAGTCTTACGATACCAACCTATACCACCAGGCAGAGCACCTCCCCCTGTTCCTGACGGATTGTCCCGACTGAACTCTCCTTCAACAGCCCAATCGTGGGGCAAGTTCAGTTTCCGCCAGTCTGCGTCATTATAATCCAGACGGGCTGCCGCCGTATCATCTCCCAAGCGAAAGGCCCAGTCGGCAGTAAAATCCAAGCTACGGTCATCGCCAGCTACCTCTTTAGGAGCATTGCAACCGGCCAATAGGGACAGCCCGATGGCCAAAGACAATATGATTTTATTCATGGTAATAAATATCTAAAAGATTATCGAGTGCCTACTCCTCTCTCACAGCTATTCAGAAGTGGGGAAGTGCCCGGCACCGAGGAACGACGAGATCGGTACCGGGAAGACTTCTCTCCCTGGCACCGTCGTCTATCATTCTGATTATAATTTTACGGTTTGTGCTTTTCCGTCATACTTCACCGTTGTGCCTTTCGCCTTCAAATCGAACGGTTGCGGCTGGTCTTTGCTTACCTTCACCACATTGAAAGTACGTTCCTTCAGCATACCGGGGAAGTCACCCGTACGGTCGCCGATAACCAGTGTACCCTCAGCATCGTTATAGGCAAACGGTATAGTGGCATATTGTCCCTTCTCGTAGTTATAGTTCACACCTTCATCCTCATAGAGCGTAAACGCGCCGTCCTTACCCGTATAAACATAGAGAGTGATTTCCGAAGCCGGTTTTTCATCACTGTATTGCATATCCGGACCATAAGGTACAATGGCACCTTCGCAAACGTAGAGCGGGATACGTTCATAAGGAGCATCCACTGTCAGCTTCTGGCCACCGTCCACATACTTGCCGGAGTAGAAGTCATACCAACCGCAGCTTGCCGGGAAATAAACCTCGCGGTTGCGTGCACCGTATTCGTAAACCGGAGCCACCATCAGGGCAGAACCGAACATGAACTGGTCACCTATATTGTTGACGTTTGCATCAGCTGTGAAGTCCATTACGAGCGGACGCATGATGGTATAATCATTGAAATAAGTCATACCTGCCAAAGAATAGATATACGGCATCATGTTGTAACGCAGCTTCGTATAATAAACGATGGAGTTGTAGCACGGATGTCCTGCCGGAGCGATATTCCAAACCTCACGGTACGGATACTGGCCGTGTGCACGGAACAACGGGCAGAAAGCGCCGAACTGATACCAACGGGTATTCAACTCTCTCCATTCCTTATAATCAGCATTTTCACGTCCAGTCTTGTTGAATTCCATCTGACCAGCCACATAACGGTTCTCTACACAGAATCCGCCGATGTCCATGGTCCAATAAGGGATACCGCTGACAGCAAAGTTCAAGCCGGCAGAGATTTGCGCTTTCATATCTTCCCAACGGGTAGCGATGTCACCACTCCAGGTGGCAGTAGAATAGCGTTGCAATCCTGCAAAGCCAGAACGTGTCAACAAGAAGACGCGCTTGTCCGGTTCCACGCCGCGCTGTCCGTCATAGATAGCTTCAGCATTCATCAGTGCGTATGCATTGAAGAACTTGGCAGAGGGGCCGAGTGCCGTCGGGCCGCAAAGGTCCTTGCGGTATTGCAAATCCGTACAGTCTCGTATATTCGGTTCGCTGGCATCCATCCACCAGGCGTCGATGCCGAGAGGATAGTAATGGTCTTGCATCTGCTTCCAGAAGAGCTTACGTGCATCGGCATCGTATGCGTCATAGAAAGAGCCCAGATAGCCGGGACCTACCCAGTCTTTGATACTGTCTCTAATAGCCTGCTGGTACATCCAGCCTTTTTCATCAAATTCCTTGAAGTGATCGGTCGTAGCATAGAACTTGGGCCATACGGAAATCATCAGACGTCCGTTCATGGCATGGATGGAGTCGACCATTCCTTTCGGATCGGGGAAACGTTCGGGGTCGAACTCATGGCTTCCCCAAGAATCCTGCTCCCAGTGCAGCCAGTCGATTACGATATTGTCGATAGGAATCTGACGTTCACGGAATTCCTTCAAGGTGGAGAGAACCTCCTCACGCGTATTGTACTTCTCACGGCTCTGCCAGTAACCCATCGCCCATTTCGGCATAATCTGGGATTTACCTGTCAATGTACGGTAGCCGCTAATCACATCGTCCATATCATCACCATAAACGAAGTAGTAGTCTATTTCATTCTGCATTTCACCCCACCAAGAGAGTTTGTTCTGTTCTTCATCAGCCACCGGACTCAATACCCGCAGACCGCAGTAAGAAACACCGGCATCAGGCTTCCACTCTATCTTCAACGGAACGCGCTTGCCCGCTTCCAGATTGACAGCAAACTTATAACTGTTAGGATTCCAAGCCGTACGCCAACGTTCGGGAACCACCAATTCATTATCAATATATACTTTCATGTAGCCTGCATAGTAAAGGATGAAACGGAATAAGCCGCTTTCTGCCGGTTCTATTTCTCCCTCATAAACAACATCAGACCCTCCGAACGGGAAACCCGCAGGCAAATTAATCACCTTACTCAGATGTGCGGCACGGTCCAGATGTTCAAAATAAAGAGAATCCTCACGACGTACAAGGGTTTCCACATCTTTCTTGCCCGGAATATATGTACCGGTCAAAGCACCTTCCTTGCCCTCTTTATCATAAAGTTTGAAGACATCACCCAGTTGTGAGTAGTCGCGCGGGTCACCGAAACGGCAGAGCGAATAGCTGTCCCAAAGCACACCGTAGTTCTTATTAGACACGATAAAGGGTACAGACACCTTTGTATTATACTGGAACAGTTCCTCATTCTTACCTTTATAGTTGAACTCATCCGCCTGATGCTGGCCCAAGCCATAGAAAGCCTCATCATTGCCTGCCGACTGGAATACTTGACGTACTGTATATCCTTTCGTACCTTCCACTTCCACCGGAGTAAAGGTCCGCCCGTCAGAGTCTTCAGCCAGAATCTGCTTGCCGTCGGCATCCGTGAAGCGTACCTCACCCGTTGTCTTGGACACAATGGCACATAATTCCGATGTCTTGACAGTCACTTCATCGCCCTGCTCTTCGACCTTAAAGTCGGTCTTATTCTGTTGAGGGATCACAATGAGACTCTGCTCCTTTGAAAATTCCTTCTCAGGAGTAGCCGATACATGAATGAGCTTCTCACCCATTACTTCCAATCTTACTTTACGCACATCCGTCGGTTGCTGCTGCTTGACTTCCACAACAACACCGTTCTCGGTCTTTTGGAATCCGCCTCCGGAACATGCGGCGAGCATCCATCCGGCAAGCAAATAAACTGAAGTGTTTTTCAATTTCATATTACTGTTTTTAAAGTGAATTTTCTCCGATGTAAAAATAGAAAGTTTCCTTCAAAAACGGGTCTCCCCGATGTTGAAACAAAAGGGCGCTTTTGATTACCCTAAAAGACAATATGTTTCCGTAAGGGGTATCTTTTGTTATCTACCCTCTCTTTCCTGATAAACAGAGGGCAAAACACCGAATTCATCCTTGAAATATTTGCTGAAATACTTGGGGTTGTTAAAGCCCAACTGATACGCTATCTCCGATACATTTTGCTGACTCTCGCGCAGCATCTGCGCCGCTCTTTTCAGACGGATGACACGGATAAATTCAATAGGTGTCTTACCGGTTATCTGCAAGAGTTTCTTGTAAAGATGTACCCGGCTCATACCCAACCCCCGACTCAACTCTTCTACGGACAAGTCACACCGACCGATGTTCGCCTCCACATATTTGATGGCATTTTCCACCAGCTTTTCATCCAACGAAGTAATGGCTATTTCACTTGGTTCGGGGTCAATGAGCGACTTTGCCTTGCGCTTCTTGCTCAGGTCAATCAGCTTGCGCATACGCAGAATCAGGATTTCCACATTGAAAGGTTTCGTCACATAATCATCTGCACCGATGGTCAACCCCTCCACTTTATCTTCCACAGCCTGCCGTGCAGTGAGCAATATCATCGGAATGTCACTCGTGCGTTTATCGGTCTTCACCCAGCGACACAGTTCATTTCCATCCATCTCGGGCATCATTACGTCGCTGACAATAACATCCGGCATCAGTTCCGGTATTTTCTGCCAAGCTTCCCGGCCATTAGAAGCTGACTGTATACGGAAATACAAGCTCAGACTATCTTTCATGAAGGCAACCAAATCTTCATTATCATCCACAATCAGGGCCAACGGCTTCTCTTTTTCATCTTCATTATCCTCCTCCATATCGTCCGGCAAATCATCCGGAAGCGGTTCCTCTTCCATATCCGGCAAAAGTTCCTCATGCTCTTCCACCTCTTCTGCAAGCGGTGCAGGCTTGGAAGGACTTACATGCACATGTTTAACCGGAAGCTCAATCAGGAACACACTACCGGACCCCACATTGTCAACAACGCGCACCGTGCCCTCATGCAGCGTCACAAAGTCGCGTACCAGGCTCAAGCCAATACCGCTACCCGTTGACTGGTGTTCCGGTTCTTCCTGCTCCACCTGATAGAAACGTTCAAAAATTCGCTCCTTGTCTTCATCCCTAATGCCAACACCGGTATCCGATACCTTTATCAGCAATCTTCCGGACATCTCTTTCGACATTTCCAATGCCACATCCACACGTCCCCCGTCCGGGGTAAATTTGAAGGCATTGGATAGAAGATTCATCACAACTTTACCAATTTTATCCTCGTCGAATGACATATTCAGCGATTCCATGGCCGAAAAGAATGTCAGATGTACATGTTTCTTTTCAGAAAGCATCAGGAAAGAAGCACAGATGCTACGCACATACGCCACAATATCCCCCTCGGACAAAGTGAGATGCAATCCTGCCATCTCATTCTTACGGAAATCGAGCAACTGGTTGACCAAATTCAACAAACGCTGCGCATTGCGGTACATCAGTTGCAGCTTGCCATGCAGTTTTTCGTCCGTAATCTCCTTCATCATACTTTCCATCGGCGATATAATCAGCGTAAGCGGCGTACGCAACTCATGGCTGACATTCGTAAAAAAGCGGAATTTCATCTGGCTCAACTCCTCCCTCTTCTTCGCATCTTCCTCTATCTGGCGGATTCTGAACTTATTACGTTCCCTCCGTTGTACGGCATAAAGTGAAAAGGAAACAACTCCTACTATCAGAAGAGCATAAACGATATATGCCCACGGAGTCATCCAGAAAGGCGGAAGAATGACAATCTTGAGCGAAGCCTCTTCAGTGCCCGCATATCCGTCACTGTTTGTAGCCTTCACTTTTAAGATGTAAGTCCCCGGAGCCAGATTGGTATAGGTAACGCGATGCATATCGGACATACTCGTCAGCCAGTTCTCATTAAATCCTTCCAATTTATAGAAATACTGTGTCTTTTCGGGCAGCACGAAATTGTCCGACGCAAACAGCACCGTGAACACATTCTGCTTATAATCCAAGACAACTTCTTCTGTTTCATTCAAAGCTTCCTTCAAGATGACACGTCCTGCATACTCCTTGCCCACCTTCACATCTTCATTGAACAACTGGAAACCGGTAAACATAACCTTGGGCAACGTACGGTTATACTTTATATTACTTGGTCGAAAGCGATTCAGCCCATACAAACCTCCTACTACAATTTCACCCGTATGCAAACATTTGAGAGAACGCTGGTTGAAGTCACAACTCTGCAGCCCATCTTTTTCGTTGTAAGTATAGCAACGGAACACGGGCTGATCCGTTTTGCTATTAACGGATAACACCACATTAATCAGTTCTCCTCCGGTACTGACCCATATACTTTTGTTTTCATCTTCCGCAATGCCCAATATCAGAAGTTTGGAGAAATCCGACTTAATAGGCACTTCATACAATTCATCTTGTTTGCAGTCGTATACATTCAAGCCTTCACGCGTTGCTATCCACCATAAGCCACGGCTATCCTCATAAACTTGATGTATAGTCTGACTGGAAAGCCTTGTCTTACCCGATCTTGCACCTGCAAAATTTACAATCTCACCAGTCCTCAAGTCCATGAAAGCCACCCCTGCCGAAGTACCAATAATCAAATTATTATCATGGCTGATGCAAAGGGAAAGAATATGATCCGAAACAAGATTGGAGTTTCTGGTCGAATAGGTGGTAAACATTCCCGTTTGAGGGTTCAAACATTGTAACCCTCCTCCCAACGTACCAATCCAAATGTTTTTGTTCGCATCTTCTACCAAAGCCCATACATTGTCATAAACCAGCGAGTTACTGTCCCCCTTGCGAGACCGATAATGGATAAAACGATTCCCATCATAACAATTCAATCCACCCCAAAAAGTTCCTGCCCACACCCTGCCACTACTGTCCTGAAGAAGACATACAATAACATCACTTGAAATGGAACGTAAATCCTCGGTATGTGAAAAGACCATACGTTCGTCCGTCACACTATTCCAACGAATCAATCCACGATCATTGGTTCCCAGCCATACGATATCCCCGCCTCCGTCTGCCACGCAATTAATGTCGCCTACATTGGCAATACCAAATTTGAAAATACTTTCATTATAAAATGACACACCTTTCTTATAGGTTCCTACCCACATCGTACCGGCTTCATCTTCATAGAGAGCCGTTATTGTATTGTTGGACAGAGTACGCCCGTTATTCGGATCATTCGCCAAGTGAATTTTTAGTCCTGCTGGCTCTATCAATTCAATACCATCCTGATCTCTGCCTACCCATATACATCCGTATTTATCCTGTGCTATTGCGCGTACTGTATTATAAGTATCCGTCCGGGGAGAACGCTGCTCCCAAGCTTTTCGTGACAAACTATAAATCCACATCCCCTCCACACTGAATATCCATACCCGTCCACTACGATCGACAAACAAATCAAAGAGAGCATTCTTCATTTCCTTACGATCTTCTGTAATGTCATAATTGACCCATCTAAAACTTTGTTTTTCTTTATCTATACAAGCAAGAACACCGTTGTTAAGGACCAATAGAATTCCTTCATCACATTCTTTCATGTCAGACACTTCAGCTTCTACAATAAGTTCATCCGAGCCTTTCATTATCACGGCACTCTTCTGCCCGTCCTTATATTTATAAATGCCTTTGCCGTTAACATATATCCAAAAAGATTTTTCCTTATCAATATAAATCAATGATGGACTGCCAGTTATACCAATATTCCACATCCAAGCTTCAACATTGCAATCGAAAACATCAGAAACCGAGTTGTAAATAGCATATCCAGCCACAGTACGTATCCACAAATTACCGGACATATCTTCTTGTATATCTTCGATATAACTATCAGGGAGAGATTTCTCATCATCTTTCTGGCTACGATAAATTCTCATATCGTAACCATCATAGCGATTCAGTCCTGAGGCTGTACCAAACCACATGAATCCGTTTGAATCCTTATAAATGGCATTAACTTGATTATTGGAAAGTCCGTCCTTCACTTCCAAATGCTTAAACATGTAATTGTGTGAAGCAGCAGAGAAACATACCATCCAAACCCACAAGATTAGTAGTTGCAATCTTTTCATACTATCAGAGCTAAAAGGATTTATTTTTATTGCAAATGAAATGAAAAACGGACAGAAAAGCAAGGAAAGACAAGTATTTTTAGAGAAGGAGAAGTACGTTCCTCTCGAACATACCTCCCCATAAACAAACAAAAAGAACTATATCCACAATCCTTATTACCTATAAAGCTATCCGCATAAATGGTTAAATTAGTAAGAGCAAAAGTAGTGCAAAAGACAAAAGTCATATCAACGCCATGTTATCTGTAATAGTATCATTTGTTTCCTTGTAGGGCTAAAAAGTAATCATTGAATGACACTGAACACACCTTACTTGCCTAATTCGAATGAACATCTTATTTTTGTATGCAAACGTTCCTTTCAGGTTTCAGAAATCTAATGAACTATTTAAAATACAATGTACTTATGAAAAAAAAGATGACGCTATTTTTAGGACTGGCACTCAGCCTATCATGTTTTTCACAAAATCAACAAGGCTATCAAAATCCGGTTATCCCCGGTTTCCATCCCGACCCTAGTGTTTGCCGTGTAGGCGATGACTTCTATTTGGTCAACAGTAGTTTTCAATATTTTCCGGGCGTACCGTTGTTCCACAGTAAAGACCTCACGAATTGGGAACAAATAGGACACTGCCTGACACGCCCCTCACAACTACCGTTGCACGATGCCGGTCCGTGGGGAGGAATCTATGCACCTACCATCCGCTATAATAACGGAATATTCTACATGATTACGACCAACGTATCTGATAAAGGTAATTTTTTTGTCCACACCACTGATCCGCGCGGTGAATGGTCGGAACCTATATGGCTCAAACAAGGCGGCATAGATCCATCTCTCTATTTCGAAGATGACAAATGTTATCTTGTCAGTAATCCGGGCGCAGGTATCTATCTATGTGAAATTAATCCTAAGACCGGCGAACAACTCAGTGAATCCAAACGCATTTGGGATGGTACAGGCGGACGACATCCGGAAGGACCGCATATCTACAAAAAGGACAGTTGGTACTACTTGTTGATCTCCGAAGGCGGCACGGAATATGGCCATAAAATAACAATTGCACGTAGCAAAACCATAGATGGTCCGTATGAAAGTAATCCGGCCAATCCCATTTTAACCCACATTAATAAGAATGCGCAAGACAATCCTATACAAGGCACTGGCCATGCCGACCTGGTACAAGCCTCTGATGGTTCGTGGTGGATGGTATGCCTCGCTTTCCGCCCTCAAAGCGGTACCCATCACCTATTGGGACGCGAAACCTTCCTTACTCCCGTACGATGGGACAAAAACGCCTGGCCGGTAGTAAACGGAGACGGCACAATATCTTTGCAAATGGATGTGCCAACATTACCGCAACATCCCTTTACGGAAAAAGCCATACGTACCGAATTCAAAAACGGCAAATTAGGTCCAGAATGGGTGTACATCAGAAATTATCAGCCTGAAAACTATACTTTTGCTTCCGGCAATCTTCGTCTAAAAGCAACTTCTGTAAATCTGAACAATGGTAAAGGAAGCCCTACTTTTGTCGGTCGCCGACAAGAACATATTGACTTCACAGCCACTACTTCTATGCAACTGAAAAAAGCCATTGTCGGCGATGAAGCCGGTCTGACAGTCTACATGTTCGAATCATCCCACTACGATTTGTTTGTCAAGCAGTTAGAAAACGGCGAACAAGCTGTATCATTACGCTACCAGTTAGGTGAATTGACCCATACAGAAAAGGAAATCATTCTCCCCCAAGGAAAAATACAACTTCGTGTAAAAGGTAGCAATGAAATCTATCTGTTCGAATATGCTACAGACGGCAAGACTTTCAAGGAACTAGGCCGGATGAATACACGTTATATCAGCACAGAAACTGCTGGTGGCTTCACGGGAATCATGTTAGGACTATATACCACCTCCAGTTCCGATACGTCAAAAGCATATGCTGATTTCGAATATTTTGATTACGAAAAGAACTAGTTTGCTATTGCTATTCGTAGCGAGCAACAAACCATCCAAACGTAAATAAGTTAATCGCAAAGGTCGTCAATGGATTGACGACCTTTGCGATTAACTTATTTACAAACGATTTGCATCCCTACCGTTGAAACGATATTAGGTATGGTCAATTTTCTCCATGCTTCAAGACCTCATTTATAGCTTCAGACTTCAGATTCTGACCAATCATTTTATTAAATGATATTTTAAATACATAAGCGAATTCACAAGGTTTTTGCGAAGGGAAAGACACTCTCAACCCCTCGTCAGTTTTCATCCATTGTATTTTTTCATTTGTTCCCAACATAGACACTTCTAATATTTCAGCATCATTCATGACTTCTGGAGTAAGCGACTTAATCACAATATCTTGCTCGCTCCATCCAAGCGAAACTGCATAGAAACTATTGTCTTTGGTCGTGAACCGTATATCACTGGCTACATAAGGAGTGGCATCATTATCAGTAAACGAGCCTTTAGCAGACTGTGTTTTACCCTCACCATACTTTTTCCAGCAGTGTGTACCATAAATAGCTTCGCCATTCACTTTTAACCATTTGCCTATAGATAATAAAATGTCTTTTTGCGCTTCTGGTATTGTTCCATCGGCTTTCGGAGCAATATTCAGCAACAAGTTACCATTCTTACTGACAATATCTATTAAATCGTGTACTATTTGCTGTGGTTGTTTATATACTTCGTCAGATATATACCCCCATGATTTAGTTCCCACAAATGTATCTGTCTGCCATGGGAATTGCATCATAGCACCGGCTTTTCCTCTTTCGACATCCCACACCTGAATATTCGTCGGGTAACCTTGCTTGGTATTAACAACTACTCCCTCCCCCCAATCCAAAGCATTATTGTAATAATAAGCTAGGAAACGGTTGAAATATGGCATCAGCACAGAATTATTTACCGTCCAGTCAAACCAAAACAAGCGCGGTTTGTACTTGGTTACCAGTTCATAAGTATGCGCCAGCCATTCGCGGGCAAAATCTTCCGTATAAACCTCGTCATCATACCGCCGCCCATACAACGTGTTGGTGGCATCTCTCACGTCGGAAGCGAACTTCATACCGCCATTATAGAACCAGGCATTCTCAGCTTTATGAGAGGACAAACCAAAAATCAGACCTTGTTTTTCGAATGCTTCCTTCAAGTCACCTATAATATCTCTTTTGGGCCCCATCTTTACGGCATTCCACGGATTCAAATCACTATTATACATTGCAAAACCATCATGATGCTCCGCAACCGGTACCACATATCTAGCTCCGGCTTCCTTACAGAGCGTAGCCCATTCATCAGCATTGAATTTATCCGCTGTAAATAAAGGTATAAAATCTTTGTAACCGAATTCTGTCTGCTTGCCCCACGCTTCAAGATGATGTTTGAACTCGTTACTTCCTTCTATATACATATAGCGCGCATACCATTCATTCCCGTAAGCAGGTACAGCATAAAGCCCCCAATGAATAAATATACCAAATTTAGAATCCATATACCACTTCGGAAATTCATAATTCTGCGCAATATTATCCCAGTCCGATTGAAAAACTTCCGTTCCTTTTTCAGAAGCAACCGAATCTATATTATATTCCCCTTTAGGGGCAGAACAAGATGCAGATAATAGACTTGTAAATAAAACAACCCATTTGTTACTTTTTATCATACCAAGTTCTCCTCTTAAAAATTAAATGAGGCTGAATACCTCAAAATATATTTTAAGTTCAGCCTCATCCAAATACTCTACAATGATTCTATTTAGCTTTGAATACCCAGGTATTCTGCCAGCCGTCTCCTTGACGGGCTAGTGTCATCTCCGCTTCTGTAAGTTTGGTAATTACATAATAACTTCCGGCAGCTCCGTCATCTGCGTAAGCCGCTCCTTGCAGAATATTTGCATTTAAAATAGTCAACTGTTTTTTATCTACATCCAGATTGAAGAATCCTTTTTCTATAGTACCATTGTCCAGTGTTTTACCGAAATTTTGCGCACCATTCAAGTCGAATACCATTTCGCCCACTTCCCAGCCATTGCTGACTACTTCAGCGTATGATACCTGCCACCATTCGGGAACAACCGAACCGGCACTACCGTTACCATAACAAGCCGGGATGTCATTGTTCCACACCCAAGTTTTGCCTTCGCTGCCATTGGTCAACAAATTCCACACCGGATCCTTAAAGTAATCCTCGTCATTTTTTGACACTGTTACTTTTTCTGAAGTAAATTGACTGCCTCCGTTGTCAAACGCATGAAACTTAATCTCATATTCACCCGCAAAACGGATTTGTATGGTATCTTTCTGTTTGTTCGAATAACCAATACCCCAATCCCAATAAGGGATTATACCCGCAGTCTTGTTCTCTAGATAAATGATATTGTCTTTTTCAGGATTCTGAGTGATTGAAAAATTCAATTCACTTTGAGGTATAATATTACCCAGCTCCGGATTATCGGGAGTACATGCCACTAATAACAGCATTGCTCCAAGCCATGCAAATGTTGATTTATATCTATTTTTCATACAATTATCTTTTAAAAGTGATTACCAACCGGCATTTTGAACTAATGTTCCATTAGACAACGTTATCTGATTATAAGGAATTTGAGAAAGCCCTTTTGTGGTGCGAATTCTATCTGCACTAATAGTAATAAAATCCACAATACCACCGCTATAAACTTGCTTTTCAGACAAAGCCAACTTACTGGCGGCATAATCCACTCCCTGACGGAGCAAATCCCAATAATTGATGCTTTCAAAAGCAAATTCCAAACGGCGTTCCTGCATAATATTTTCTTTTGTAACGGGCAACTGCGAATAGTTAGCAGAAAGAGTACCTTCCGAAGTATAGGCACGCTTACGAACCTCGTCAAAATACTCCTGAGCTTTCGGACTACCCAACTCAGCAGCCATCAACAATACATCAGCATAACGCATAATCACATAATCCTGATGATTAGATAACTGAAAATCACCAGAACCATCTTCCTTTGATGCAGAAGTACCGTCAGCATAACATAATGGAGAATATTTTTTTATCGTATAACCTGTATATTCGCGTTGGTCTCTATAAGTGTCGCCAAAAGCAGCCAATGAAGTAATACCTTCAGCCTCCCAATCAATAATAGATGCACTACGACGTGTATCACCGCTTTTAAACTCAGACACAAATGCCGGATCAACACTCATGGTTCCCCAGCCCTTACCATAAGGAGCAGCATTCAAACCACGCATACCCACCATTACCTGCCAACGGTTACCATCGTTATTTCCATTATAGTCTTGTGAACTAGTAAACTTCATCGCAAGAATAGTTTCACTGTTGCCGTCACCAGCATAAGTACCATAAAGTGTCTTTGTATCACCAACTTCTGCCACACCAGCAGAAGCTGCCGGCCATAGATTTTTGAACTCACTAACCAAACTGAATTCCTTGGACGCAATGACATCTTCAACAGCAGCCAATGCATCAGCCTTGGTCACTCCTTCGGGTTCGCTACCATAATAACCAGTATAATAAAGATATGCACGAGCCAACAACGCCTCTGCCGCATACTTAGTTATATGGCCGTCATTCATTGCCGCATTAGCCTTAGGATAAGCATCTGCCGGAATATTCTCAGCAGCATACTTAAGGTCCTCAAAAATCACCGCAAAAACATCTTTTGCATCCGACGGTTCACGGTTCTCATTAACTGGTGTAGTGAATAAAGGTATATTGCCCCACAAACGCACCATATCAAAATAGAGCAAAGCACGGATAGCATGACATTCACCCATATAAACACTCCGCTTACTATTTGTTGCCGCCCATTCTATCTGTTCCTCGCGACTAATCAACTCGTTGCAGCGATAGACACCTGCATAATAGTTTTTCCAATCACCCTCATAAAGATTAAGGTCAGCCGGCGATTGTGAAATATCAAAACGATCAACAGCCTGAAGTCCGCGTCCGTCACCATTGCCTCCTGCAGCAAAACACTCGGCGCCCATTATTTCAGAGCCTTCATAGAAACCTATGCTTCCAGCAGATGAAGTCTGACGCCAACCATCATAACAGCCAATCAAAGCACGATAAGCATCTTTTTCAGTTTTATAAAAAGTACCCGTGGTAGATTCCGTTTTAGATTCCACATCCAGAAAACTATCTGCGCAAGAAGTAACTCCCATACCAAGGAAAAGACAACCTGCCAATAATATATTGTATCTCATTTTATTCATATTCTTGTATACTAGTTAGTTAGAATTTAAGATTTACACCAAAAAGAATGGTACGCGGACGAGGATAGTAACCGACATCAACACCAGAAGCCCAACCCAAACCATTGTCTCCTTCAGGACCGAAGCCTATTTCAGGATCCATGCCATCATATTTGGTAAATGTAATAGCATTTTGCACCTGAGCATAGATACGAGCTTGACTTATGGCTTTACATCTAATCAATTTTGCGAAATCATAGCCAATGGTGATATTGCTGATACGCAGATAATCTCCATCTTGAATAAACAAATCAGAGAACTGCCAGTTGATGTTCTGTTCAGTAACCCGAGGTATTCTATTACTTGTTCCTTCACCTGTCCAACGTTCAAGAATAGCTGTTGTGTAATTAGCATACTTATTGGCGTGCATACGATAACTCTGAACAATCTGATGTCCGAATGCACCATTAGCTACCACAGAAAAATCAAAATTTTTATAGTTGAAACCAAGATTGAGACCTAATGTAAAATCAGGCATACCGTCACCAAGATTAACTTTATCCTCATCATTGATAACCCCATCATGATTCACATCTACATATCTCACATCACCTGGCTGAACATTACTCTGAAGGATACCGTTATCGGCTGCAATCCAATCTTTTATCTCCTGATTGTTCTGGAAAATACCGGCAGTCTTGTAACCCCAGAAATAGCCGATAGGCTTTCCATTTTCAGCACGATAGAATTCAGGAGTGTTATCATACAACTGATTGGTAGAACCGTGAATAATTCCATCTTCTGTCGGAATTTTGCCTACTTTATTCTTATTATAAGATCCATTAATGCCTACATTATAACGGAAATCTTTACCAATAGTGTCATCCCAAGTCAAAGCCAATTCCACACCAGTATTTTTCACACTACCACCATTAATATAGGGAGCTCCTGCACCCGCTGTAGCCAGAATCGGAGCCTCAACTAACCAGTCTTTTGTATTCTTGATATAAAAATCAAAATTGAAGCCCAAACGACTATCCAAGAAACGGGCATCCAAACCGATATTAGTCTGTTCAGAAGTTTCCCATGTCAGGTTTGGGTTGGAAAGTCGACTCGGAAAAGCGCCCCAATTTGTGGCCAACTGAGCGGCAGCACCTGCATCACTGAAACCACTACCAAACAAATAATGAGTATTGGTATTCTTAATCGGAGCCAAATATTGATAATTCTTGATATTCTGATTACCTACTTGCCCCCAACTTGCACGAATTTTCAAGAAATCAAGCCAACCTTGCGTACTTTCCATGAACTTTTCATTTGAAATGGTCCAACCCGCAGATACGGAAGGGAAATATCCAAAACGGTTTCCACTAGCAAATTTAGAAGAACCATCAGAACGCAAAGTAGCATTAATCATATAGGTTTCTTTCCAGTTCCAACCTAAACGGGCAAAATAAGAGACACTACGCCCCTCGTCATGTGGGTTACCCGACGCACTCAAACCATCTGTAGAAGAAGAAGCAGTTCCGTTACTTACGTAAGCATGTTCCCAATCATCGAACCCTTCTTTCAAAGCACCATTTCCCCCACTAAGATAAGTACCTTCGTAACGATAGGCTTCCATACCAATCAAAGCATTAAACGCATGTTCCTTAATTTTCCAATCATAAGTTGCCGTATTAGTCCACGTCATACCCAAACTATGGTTCATGTTCTGAGATACACTGGTACGGATTTCATTATAATCGTATATACTGAAACGGTAAAGCGGCTTAAAACTACGGTATTCGCTTGAGCCATAAACCGCTCCAAAGGTCGTACGTATCTTCAAGTTTTTAATGGGACGCAACTCAGCATAAACATTGCCGCTGAATGTGGCATTTTTGTTTTCATTATTGGTATTGGTCATCATAGCACCGTAAGGATTACCATCCCCCTTATACCAATCACTATTGGTTGTGTCATTATACGGAGAATCATAATTATTATTGTCGCTATAAATAGGGGTAATAGGAGACGTACCGAAAGCTCCTCTCAATGTATTGTTATATTGATTTCCAACGCCAACACCATTGTTTTTCTTATATACAAAGCTTACTTGCTCACCTACTGTTAAAAAATCTTTGAACAATTTATGTTCACTGTTAATACGAAAATTATAGCGTGTATAGTTAGAAACATCCGAACCACCAACAATACCTTCCTGATTCAGATAACCCAAAGAAAGCGCATAGGTAGAAGTAGCCGAACCACCCGTAACGCCCAATGAATAACTTTCAGTGGTAGCATTATCCTTAAACATGGCATCTACCCAGTTTGAGTCATAAACATTGCCATTTGCATCGTAAATTGATTTGATTTGACTCCAATCATAAGGCGCATTTCCACTATTTACAGCTTGTTCATTCATAATAACCATATACTGTTCTGCATTCAACATATTTGCAGTACGAGGAACATTCTGTATACCATAATAAGCATCAAAAGAAATTTGGGCTTTACCCTCTTTTCCTTGTTTCGTAGTAATCAGTACTACACCATTGGCAGCTTGTGCCCCATAGATAGCAGCAGAAGCCGCATCTTTCAACACGTCGATACTTTCAATATCGGCAGGGTTCAAGGTAGAGATATCACCACCTACACCATCAATAAGGTATAAAGGCTGAGAGTTACCTACAGTACCCAGACCACGAATAGTTACTTTCATATCAGCACCAGGCTGACCAGAAGTAGAAGCTATATTCACACCAGGCGTCTGTCCTTGCATGGCCTGCAACGGATTGTTCGTGTTCAGTTTGGCGATGTTGTCACCTTTCACTTGAACCGTAGCACCGGTTACCAGTTTCTTCTTCTGGACACCATAACCTACCACCACCACTTCATCCAGCATCTCTGTATCTTCTTTCAAAATTACGTTGATAACCGCAGAAGCACCTACTTTAATTTCCTGAGATTTGTAGCCGATATAAGAGAATATCAGCGTCTGTCCCTCTTGGGCTGCAACAGAATATTTACCGTCAATATCGGTAATACCACCAGTAGCAGTCTCTTTCACCTAAACACTGACACCAATCAATGGTTCACTGTCCGTAGCGGACGTCACAACTCCCGTGATAGGTCTGTTTTGAGAAGGATTAGCCTGAAGGCTACTAATTGCAAGTACAAAAAACAAGAGTACCAATGCAACACGGCATAAATGCAGATTTATGCACTTTTCCAAGAATGTTTTTCTCATCGTACATTATTTAATGGTTAATATCAAAAATTCACTGCGTTCTTTAATTGACACTAAAGAACCCGGTTGCAAATGTATGAAGGAACAAGAAAAAGAGTGTCGAGAAATTGTTATGAAGAGTATATGGTTTCGTTAATCAAGGCTTCTAAAATGTTACTAAAAAAGGTATAATTTGTTTTCCATCCCTTCTCTAAGCCTTTTGAAGAGGGGTTATTCTTTCCATTCCCCTCAATGCCGGGATTGGTTTCACCTCACTTTTCCATCCCCAATATACTTTCTCCGGAGTACAAAGAACCATTTCTTTCTAAAAACGTTCTCAAGGAAGAACAACCTAAAGCTTAACAGATAATGAAAAAATTAGTAGTATTTGCAGTACTTGCCACAATCGTGGCAAGCTGCGCCGATGACAATCTGCCCCAGATAGAAAAAAGCAGTGAGTTGGTATCACCACGACTTTTGATGGACGTGTCCACAGAAAGCGGACAAAGCCCGCTGACCGGCATACTGACCATCATGCCCTGCAAGGCGGGCACCTCTATTTATTATGGAAACTACATAAACCGGAAGCTGACACCTTTTTACGGTTACTACCAAGTTAAAGACGGAGCTTTCTATAACGATGGCGTCAATCGAGAGTTATCCTTACCCGCAGGTCTCTATAACATGATTTATTGGGGAACCCCTAAATACGAGGAGCCGATTTATGCACATCCTCTCATGAGGGACCCGGTCTACATCTTAGGCGAAGACATGTCCCGGCAACACTTCTCCCTATTCAAAATGGAAGCGGACACAACCTATTATCCGGTATTCGACCTGGTACACGCCGTCCAGCCTGCCAACATTGGAAGTGAGGACCTGAAAGCATCCCTCAAACGGGTAGTGACCGGGCTGAAAGTAATCATCAAGGACAAGAACAACGGCATCCTCAGTGCGAGCATCGACAGCATGGTGGTGCGCATCACCAATATTGCTGGAGAACTGAATTTCTACACCGCCGCTCCTCAAGGAAGCCCACGCACAGTAGCCTTCCCTCTGGTCCGTTCCGTCGACGGTACACAAATGAGCAACGCCACCGTCATGCTCTTCCCTTCTTTCGGGAAACCGGAATTCCAGATGAGCATCATACTGAAAAATGGAAACGTGAAAAGTTTCAAGCAAACATTGAACGGACCTTTGGAAGCAAACTCCAAACTGACCCTGACCCTCACTCTGGGAGACATCTTTTCCGAAGAATCATCCGGAGAATTCACCCTTGACAACTGGAACGAGGAAAGCCAGACAATCGATGTCCCTTCATTGGATTGAGCTTGCAGCATCAAGGAAAGATAGAACGGTGCGCGTCCATCTTATAAAAAGGCAACGTGAACCAGAAAGTGGAGCCCTTGCTCAACTGTGACTCCACCCCTATCTCTCCTTTCAGTTCCTTCACAATGTTTTGCGAAATGGCCAGTCCCAGTCCGGTACCTTGCTTAAAGGAATCCAGCTTCACAAAGCGGTTAAAAATCCCCTGCGCATTCTCAGATGATATCCCCGTCCCGGTATCGGTGACATAAAAACGGATATAGCTATTTTCGGGCATTCCGTAACCAATGGTAATGCTACCGGCAGCAGTAAACTTCAGCGCATTACTGATGAAGTTATTGAATACCTGAGTAATTCTGCGCTGATCGGTATACAGCAGCAAACCGGGCAATGGCGTAACCGTGACCAGACGCACGTCTTTATTGGTCAGCCTGATACTTGTAGCCTGCTCTATCTCGGACACCATTTTATTGATATCCACGTTAGCATAGACATACTCCAATGTACCGGCTTCTATCTTCGACAAATCCAGAATGTCATTGATGAGCTGCAACAGCAGTTCATTATTCCGCTCTATAATATCGAGATACTCCACCCGTTCTTCCTCAGACACTTCCGTGGCCAAAATACTCGAAAAACCAACTATTGCATTGAGCGGAGTACGTATCTCATGACTCATATTGGCCAGGAAAGCCGATTTTATCCGGTTGGACTCCTCAGCCTCCTCTTTGGCCAGACGTAGCTTGCGCTCCATGATTTTCAAATCAGTAATGTCCCAAGCAGTATAAACAATCCACTTGCGACCATCAGAAAGCTTTATAAAATTATTGTTCTGGAAGGTAAACCGCTCCTCGTTCTTCTTGGTAAAAAAACGTCGTATACCTTCTTGTGGAATCCCCGTCTTGACCAACTCTTCATCCTCCTTCCTAATTAAAGCCGCAGCCTCTGGCATTGTTTCAAAATCCGTCTTGCCTATAGCCTCTCTGGCCGAACATTCAAAGAGTTCCTCTGCCTTTTTATTCCAAAAAGTATAGCGCATCCCATCATTCACATCCTTCACTTTTGCCGCAATGGGAAGATTATCAAGAATGCCTTCCAACAGTTGCAGATACCTCTCCCGGTCCCTTTCCCTCAATTTCTTCATCCGCCTCTGCATGAAGAAAAAGAAGAGGCACAGCACCAATGTACCTAAAAGAATGGAAATATAGACCATCTCTCTTTGAACAAACCCGTCGGGAATATCAAGCCTTTCCTGCAAGGTGAAAGCAGTATCGAAAAGTTCGGGGCTTTCAGCCATTTTGTCAGCCAATGCCGGATGAACAAAGATTATACAAAAAGAGAAGAATATCGTCAGTAACCGAATACTTCCGAGAGGTAAAAAAAGAGGAACATGTTTTGTCATAATTGGCAAACATTTAATAATTAAATAGTTAGATAAGATTCCAGCTACTGCAAATTTAGAAAAAAATAAATGCGAAAACAGTATCTACGAAATAAATTTGCATTTTACACCCATTATTTTGTATTTAATGCCGAGAAGAGAATATTTTGAGAATAACCCAATACAAAAGGATGATACAGCACAATCAGCTAATGCCTATATGAGCTTATCAGGAAGGAATCGTCGCTTTTCAAAACATGAGATTAAAACCTTTTTTACGTCCAGTATTGTATTTCTCAATCTCTGACGCAAATGATTTTTTCAGCTGCGCTGCCATAAAGTCCAAGAAAGGCTGACTGTTCTCATCTTCTTGCGACTGCCGCAAAGAAAGAATATAGTCGCCCCTATCTTCTTTAAAGATTTTCGTCGGAAAAAGATGATGGCAGAACTGGATATAGTTCATCAACAAACGAGCCGTTCTCCCATTGCCATCTACCCACGGATGAACGGTTACCAAATTGAGATGAGCATTGAAACTCAATTCATATCGTTCCCGAAATGTTTCCATATTCTTTTGCTTTTCTCTCAATATAGAACAAAGTTCTTCTACTTTAGCGGGAACTTTAGGATAGCTCATATAAGAACACCCGCCCACCCCAGCAGTAACGCCGCACAAACGAAATTCACCTTTAGAGGAATCAAAAGAACCGCCCATTACATTATATACACTCCCAGTAGTACGCATTAGAGCAGCATTCAATTTTTGTAAGAAAACAGGCGTAATTTCCGTATTTTGTGCACTTTCTTCTTTGGCGAGTTCGTATGCCTTCTTCAAATCCTCATTCATCAGATGATAGACCAACGGCTTTCCTTTGGCTGTTACCCCCTCATCAAAAAGCAACTGGGTATCCAATTCGGTAAGTGTAGAGCCCTCAATAGCAGTAGAATGGGTAATAAGCGAATAGAGGTAGTACTTTTCATAGTCTACCGACTGACTGATACCAAGCCTCACAAATTCTTGATTCAGCACTTCTATCTCTTGCCAGATATCTGTTCCCATGAGCAAAGGGCATAAAAGATAAGTATAAAAAGAAAGCGGGAAAAGCATTAAAACTTTCCCCGCTTCTTTATTTCGTACCCAGACCCGGGGTCGAACCGGGATGGAAGTGAATCCACTGGTGTTTGAGACCAGCGCGTCTACCGATTCCGCCATCTGGGCATGTTTGACTTCTCAAATGCGGTGCAAAGATACAGCTTTTTTCTAAACCTGCAATACTTTTCCTAAAAAAAGGCGAAAAAAACGATAAAACCTGCTTGAATCATTCCTTGTTTGTAAAATATGCAGTACATTAGCAGAAACTTTTAAAATCAATAGCATGGTAACCAATAAGGATAATTTCTGTGTAATTATGGGCGGAGGAATCGGCAGCCGTTTCTGGCCATTCAGCCGCAAGACACTTCCAAAACAGTTTCTGGATTTCTTCGGTACAGGACGTTCCTTGCTGCAGCAAACCTTCGACCGCTTCAAGCAGGTAATCCCCATGGAAAATATACTTATCGTAACAAATGACTTGTATGCCGACCTTGTAAAAGAACAGCTTCCCGAACTTAAACCCGAACAGATTCTACTGGAGCCGACACGCAGGAATACAGCCCCCTGCATTGCGTGGGCTTCCTATCATATCCGCGCCTTGAATCCGAACGCCAATATAGTGGTAGCTCCTTCGGACCACTTAATCCTGAAGGAAGGCGAATTTCTGGCAGCTATCGAAAAAGGGCTGGACTTCGTTTCCCAATCGGACAATCTGCTGACACTCGGCATCAAGCCCAACCGTCCGGAAACCGGATATGGCTATATACAAATAGCCGAAGCCGCCGGTGATAATTTCTACAAGGTAAAAACCTTCACTGAAAAGCCCGAACTGGAACTGGCAAAAGTATTCGTGGAAAGTGGAGAATTCTATTGGAACTCTGGTCTGTTCATGTGGAACGTAAATACCATCATCAAGGCAAACGAAGCCCTGCTGCCCGAGCTGACTTCTAAACTGGCCCCCGGCAAAGATGTGTATGGAACAGTCCAAGAGAAACAATTCATTGATGAGAACTTCCCTGCTTGCCCCAATGTCTCCATAGACTTCGGCATCATGGAAAAGGCAGACAATGTATATGTGTCATTAGGCGATTTCGGCTGGTCTGATTTAGGAACCTGGGGGTCTTTGTATGATTTGTCTCCCAAAGATGAAGCAGGCAATGTAGCCTTAAAATGTAAATCCCTCATCTATAATAGCAAAGACAATATCGTGGTGCTGCCCGACAACAAACTTGCAGTTATCGACGGTTTGGAAGGTTATCTCATAGCCGAGTCGGACAATGTATTACTGATTTGCAAGAAAGATGAAGAACATACCATCCGCAAATATGTGAATGATGCCCAGATAAAACTGGGAGAGGAATACATTTAAATTAAAAATTAAAGGATAGGTGCCGAAGGCAAAAAAATAGCGGGAGCTGGATGAAGTCCAACTCCCGCTTCCGTTTATTTAGGGGAGGAAAATAAACCGATTAAAGCACTGCACGGATAGCTTCTGCCACAGCCTTGAATTCTTCGTCCGTCAGTTTCAGTTTGGGATTGGAGAAAAGCATATCTTTTTCGTTCTGCATAGGAATCAAATGTATGTGCGCATGAGGCACTTCCAGCCCCAATACCGCTTCTCCTACCTTTCTACACGGAAAGGCCTTGCCGATGGCAAGCGCCACTCTCTTGGCGAAAACATGCATCGCCGCCAAATCCTCATCGTTCAAATCGAAGATATAATCCACTTCCTGCTTGGGAATGACCAATGTATGACCTTTTACCAACGGATTGATGTCAAGGAACGCAAAGAATCTGTCATCCTCCGCCACCTTGTAGCAAGGTATTTCACCTGCGATAATTCTACTGAATATTGTTGCCATAGCTATAAATTATAAAATAAGGCAAGCCCGTATGCGGACCTGCCTTCCTTTAAAAGGATATGTTCACTACTTCCAGGTTAATCATGCCCTGCGGAACTTTAATTTCTGCGATGTCACCTACTTTCTTGCCAAGCAGACCTTGTGCAATCGGAGTATTGACGGAAATCTTTCCTTCCTTCAGATTGGCTTCACTTTCGGAAACGATAGTATAAACCATCTTCATGCCATTCTTCACGTTCTTAAGCTCTACCTTATTGAGAATCTGTACAGAATCGGTTTTCAACTTCGACTCATCAATAATCTTAGCGTCGGCAATGGTCAGCTTCAAGTTGTTAATTTTCATCTCAAGCATACCTTGAGCTTCCTTGGCAGCGTCATACTCTGCATTTTCCGACAAATCACCTTTGTCACGCGCTTCGGCAATGGCAGCCGATATTTTGGGACGTTCCACCGTCTCCAGGTGTTTCAATTCGGCCATCAATTTCTTGTAGCCGTCTTCTGACATATAAGCCATACTTTTTCCTCCTTAAATGTTATGTTAGTTTTTAATGGTACTATAAACAAAAAAGAATTCCAACATGGTCAGCATGCTGGAACCCTCTTTCCGATTTTCCTTTGCAAAGATAGCCTTTTATACAATGCGTGTCAAGCATAAAAGGCTGCTTTGTAACATATTTAAACGAAAACTTCTTATTTATAACATGTTACAGCAATGCTTTCACTGCCGCCTCCAGGTCTTTAATGCTCTCTCCACGGGCACTCAACTCATTGTTCTTGTTGACCAGGAACACAGAAGGCACATTCTTCACATTATAAGAAGCCGCTATAGACGAATAAATTCCATTGCCGTCGCGCACACAAATCCAAGGCAGATTGTCGGCAGTTGTTTTCCAATAGTGCTCGTCTGCATCCAGAGAAACCTGATAGATTTCCAATCCCTGGGCGGCATACTTGTCGTACAAGTCGCGCAACATATAATTATGTGTAGCAGAAACGGCACTCTGATAAACAGTGAAGTCCACAATAACAGCCTTGCCCTTCAGTTCGCTCAACTTACGTGTATTGCCCTTCATGTCACGCAGGTTAATGTCGATGATGCCGGTTTCGGAAATTGCCTCTTCGGGGATTTCCACCACCTTCTGCTGCGGAGTACGGGTATTCTTCATTCCCTTTATCACAATATTGTAGAGGTTCTTGGAGCGGTCGGCATCCGGATAATAATTGTTCAGGCTGGTTGCCACGGCTGCAAAACACTTAATGTCTTCCTTATTGTTCAGAGGGTCGAAAATCAAATAATTATTCAACTTCTGGAACAAGGCGAAATAGGCAGCAGCCGTATTGGGAGCGGCAAAAATATAGCTGATTTTCACTTCATCCTTATAGTTCTTCAATAAAGAGGCAAGACTGTCCTCAAAAACATCGGCACCTATCTTATGTGCCTGCACCGACTGCAGCAATGCATTCACATTATCCTGAAGCTTCATCAGCTTCAGCGTCAAGTCCTTTATCTTCGAGCTATTCGGAGAACCTTCCACTGTATAGGCAGTGGCGAAATCGGTATAAGGTGCCTTTACCAAAACCGTTTCCGTCGAATCTACCGAGAAATTAATAACCTTGTCGTCTACCCGCAGACGGTAAAATTCCGGAGACACCGGACGTACCTGCTTGAAGTGGAAAGAGCCATCCCCTTCCAGTTTTACAGAATCCAAAGGAACAATACCTTCCAATGCCGAGGCTTCCAAATAAAGCATCTTGCCGTCGGCACCAGACACTTCACCCTCTACTTTGAATTTCGGTTCGGAATTACATGCACCCAATGCTATTGCAGCAAGTGCCATAAAAAAGATTTTCTTCATATCGTATCTTCAGTTTTGTTTTGCAAACGTGCCTGCAAATATACTTCTTTTCAAGTTCAGTCAAAGCATTTTCCCTCGTTCTTCCATATAGAAAACTGCAAAAAACAACTAAATACAAACTTTTTATCTCATTCCCACCATTTTACATGAATAAATTATGTATCTTTGCACGAATTTTGAAAGAAAATTAGATATAAAACATTTTTTATGATTAACCCAATTGTTAAGACGATCGAGCTTCCTGATGGCAGAACCATCACGCTCGAAACGGGAAAGCTGGCAAAACAGGCAGACGGTTCTGTAATGCTTCGTATGGGCAACACCATGCTTTTAGCTACTGTTTGTGCCGCCAAGGACGCAGTTCCCGGAACAGATTTCATGCCATTACAGGTAGAGTACAAAGAAAAATTCTCCGCATTCGGACGTTTCCCCGGCGGTTTCACAAAGCGCGAAGGACGCGCTTCTGACTACGAAATCCTCACTTGCCGCCTCGTTGACCGTGCTCTCCGCCCCTTATTCCCTGATAATTTCCATGCAGAGGTATACGTAAACATCATTCTTTTCTCAGCAGACGGCGTAGATATGCCCGACGCTCTGGCCGGACTCGCAGCTTCTGCCGCACTTGCAGTTTCAGATATCCCCTTCAACGGACCTATTTCCGAAGTACGCGTAGCACGCATCAACGGACAATTCGTCATCAACCCTACCTTCGAACAACTAGAACAAGCCGATATGGACTTGATGGTGGGCGCCACTTATGAAAACATCATGATGGTGGAAGGCGAAATGGACGAGGTTTCCGAGCAGGACTTGCTGGAAGCGATGAAGGCCGCACACGAAGCCATTAAGATTCAGTGCAAGGCACAGATGGAACTGGCAGAAGAAGTAGGCTCTACCGTGAAACGCGAATATTGCCACGAAGTGAACGACGAAGAACTCCGTAAGGCCGTTCACAACGCTTGCTACGACAAGGCTTATGCCATTGCCGCTTCCGGAAACAAGAACAAGCACGAACGCATGGATGCTTTCGATGCCATCCGCGAAGAATTCAAGGCACAGTTCTCCGAAGAAGAACTGGAAGAAAAGGCAGCCCTCATCGACCGTTACTATCACGATGTGGAAAAAGAGGCGATGCGCCGTTCCATTCTGGACGAAGGCAAGCGCCTTGACGGACGTAAGACGACCGAAATCCGTCCTATCTGGTGTGAGACCAGCTACCTGCCCGGCCCTCACGGTTCCGCTATCTTTACACGTGGCGAAACACAGTCTTTGTCTACTGTGACTTTAGGCACCAAGTTGGACGAGAAGATTATCGACGACGTATTGGAACACGGAAAAGAACGTTTCCTTCTGCACTACAACTTCCCTCCGTTCTCTACGGGCGAAGCCAAGGCACAGCGCGGTGTAGGCCGTCGTGAAATCGGCCACGGCCATCTGGCATGGCGTGCATTGAAGGGTCAGATTCCTGCAAACTATCCGTATGTAGTACGCGTGGTATCCGATATCCTCGAATCAAACGGTTCTTCTTCCATGGCTACCGTATGTGCCGGAACTCTGGCATTGATGGATGCAGGTGTGAAAATAAAGAAACCGGTATCAGGTATCGCCATGGGATTGATTAAGAATGCAGGCGAAGACAAATATGCCGTATTGTCCGATATCCTCGGTGATGAGGACCACTTGGGCGACATGGACTTCAAGGTGACCGGAACAAAAGACGGTATCACCGCCACTCAGATGGACATCAAAGTGGACGGTCTGTCATACGAAATCCTCGAAAAGGCATTGCTGCAGGCTAAAGAAGGCCGCGAATATATCTTGGGCAAAATCACCGAGTGCATTGCCGAGCCTCGCGAAGACCTGAAACCTCACGCTCCGCGTATCGAGACAATGACCATTCCCAAGGAATTCATCGGTGCTGTCATCGGCCCTGGTGGAAAGATTATCCAAGGTATGCAGGAAGAAACCGGTGCTACCATTACTATTGAAGAAGTGGACAACATCGGTAGAATCGAAATCGCCGGTACCAACAAGAAGAGCATCGATGATGCTATGCGTATCATCAAAGGGATTGTAGCTGTCCCCGAAGTAGGCGAAGTCTACAAAGGCAAGGTACGCTCCATTATGCCTTACGGTGCATTCGTTGAATTCCTGCCGGGTAAGGACGGCTTGCTCCATATCTCCGAAATCGACTGGAAACGTCTGGAAACAGTAGAAGAAGCCGGTATCAAGGAAGGTGATGAAATTGACGTAAAACTTCTCGACATCGACCCGAAGACCGGAAAATTTAAGCTGTCACGCAAAGTATTGCTTCCGAGACCGGAAAGACAAGAAAGACCGGAAAAGAAATAAGAAATTTCTTATTCTTTAAGTATATAAAGCCTGGTGGAACCCCATCAGGCTTTCTTTTTGTCAATACTGCCAGAAATGGCTCTGAAAAAACAAGGCATAATGCTTGCATATTCCAAAAAGATTATGTTTTTTTGCTATGTAAAGCCTTATATTCCATAAAGAACCTCAATTAATGTCCGGTTTAAGGAGCCTACATACTATGAATCTTTTCTCACGCTTTTTCCAGGAAAACCAAGAAAAGTTTTTGGCTTTTGCTTATTCTTATCTCAGGGATAAAGCAGAAGCGGAAGACGTTGTGATGGAATCCATGATTGCCTTATGGGAAAACCGAGACCGCTGGGAAGAAAACAGTAACCTGCATGCCCTGCTGCTGACCATCATAAAGAACAAAGCCCTGCACGTACTCGAGCACAAGCAGGTGCGTCTGCGAGCGGAAGAAACCATCAGCAGCCACAACCTGCGCGAACTGGACTTACGCATCTCCACCTTGAAAGCCTGCGAACCGGACCAGATATTCAACACGGAAATACAGCATATCGTAAATAAGACCTTACAGGAAATGCCCGAGCAAAGCCGGAAGATATTCATGTTGAGCCGATACCAGAACCTGGCAAACAAGCAGATTGCCGATAGTCTGGACATATCACTTAAAACCGTAGAGGCACACATCACCAAAGTGCTGCGGATTCTCCGGCTGAGACTGAAAGATTATCTTGTTACCATACTCATAATATTAATATCCTAAAAAATGCTTCTACGGAATAGGGTTACCGCCCACTTTCCGGTTATATATACAAAAGGTAAAAAGAGCACGTTTTAGAAAAGAAATAAATTATTGACAATGAACCAAGAGCTATTATATAAATATTTCAAAGGTATTACTTCCGTTGAAGAAGAAAAGATGATACTCGACTGGATAGACGCCTCGGATGAAAACCGGGACATCTTCCTGAAAGAGCGCATGATATACGACATTTCCTTGTTCTCGGACAAGCAGGGAAACAATGAAAAGAAAACGGTGCACATCATGCCGATGCTCCGCTGGGCGGCCCGTATAGCCGCCGTCACCATTGTCGCCATTGCCGGTTATTTCATCACCTCCGACTTTTTATATAACAAGGAGGTGCAGTTGCAAACAGTCACTGTGCCTGCCGGACAACGGGCCCAAATTATCCTCGCCGATGGAACACGCGTATGGCTGAACTCCAAGTCCACCATGAAATATGCCGCCAACTTCGGACGCAACGAACGAAATGTGGAATTGGACGGAGAGGCCTACTTTGAAGTAGCCAAAAACAAGAATATCCCATTCTATGTACATACAGAAACGAACAAGGTAAAAGTTGTAGGAACGAGTTTCAACGTCTGTGCCTACAGTGGGAGCCATGAGTTCGGAACCACATTGGTGGAAGGTATCGTCGATATCTATCCGGCCAACAGCAGCCAGATAATCACCAGGTTGCAGAAAGACGAGGTATTTCTCAATGAAAACGGAAAATGTAGAAAGGCCGTCCTTCCTTCCTATGAATATCTACGCTGGAAAGAGGGACTATACTGTTTTGACGACGCTCCATTCAGCGGTATCCTCGGTAGACTGGAGAAATACTATAATGTAAAGATAACCGTTGCCAGTCCTCAACTGCTGAACTACGGCAGCTTTACCGGCAAGTTCAGAGAGCAGGACGGCATCGAACATATACTGCGGACCATCTCGAAAGACCATCCTTTCAAGTTCCGCATCAACGAAGAAAAGGATTCAATTGTTATATATGAGTAAGAAAAAAAGATCGGAAAGTACCCCCATACTTTCCGATCCGAAACAGTCAAAAATCGACCTTAATCAATTTATTAACTTAACACAGTGACAAAGATATGAGAAAAATTTTGTTGATGAGGCTTTTTTATCTAAAAAAATTAGATTTTAAGCAATTATTGCAAACCTATGAAAATCACATTATTCCTTCTCCTGCTTGTTATATTTCAGGTGTACAGCGGGAACTGCTACTCTCAGAATGCCAGGGTCAGCATTCAAAATGCCCGGCTGAGGGTAGGGCAAGTTCTCGAGCAAATTGAATCGCAAACAGAATACTTATTTGTATATAACAAACAGAACGTCGATGTACGCCGTACCGTCGACATCAATGCAAGCAACCAAACTGTTTCCGAAGTACTTGACCAAATGTTCAAAGGGACAGACATCAAGTATGTGATGGAAGGCAAAAACATCGTTTTAACCAAAAACAGCAGGAGTGCTGAGGATAAGACAGACACTCTGCAGGAAATGGCTATTGTAAGAGGAAAGGTGACGGACTCCAAAGGCGAACCGATTATCGGTGCCAACATTCTTGAAAAAGGGACCGCCAATGGTGTTATCACCAATACCGAAGGAGAATTTAGTATGAATATCCCTCCTTATGCCACTATTGTCGTATCCTACATCAGTTATGAGCCGCAAACCATTGCCCTGAACGGTAGAAATAATCTCCACATCCGGATGGAAGAAAAGAACCTCGCCCTGGAGCAAGTAGTGGTAACCGCCATGGGTATCCAGAAGAAAATGTCCTCATTGACCTATTCTACCCAACAGATAAGCAGCAATGAGCTGACCCGTGCCAAAGAGCCGAACATGATTAATACACTAGCAGGAAAGACGGCCGGAGTACAAATCAATAAAACCGCCAATTTAGGAGGTTCTGCCAAAGTCGTCATTCGCGGTGCACGCTCTGCATTTGCCAGCGGCAACAACCAGCCCTTGTACGTAATTGACGGTGTTCCTATGCTGAACAGCTCAACAGAATCCACCTCCACCGTAATCGGCGGTAACTACGATGGATTGAACCGTGATGCCGGTGACGGGATTTCCAACTTGAATCCGGACGACATAGAAAGCATCAACATCCTGAAAGGTTCTTCTGCCGCCGCGCTTTATGGTTCGCAGGCAGCTAATGGCGTCATTCTGATCACCACTAAAAAGGGAAAGGCCGGACTGCAGCGCGTTACATTCTCCTCCAACCTGACCGTAAGTCACGCCATCAGTACCCCCGAATTCCAAAATACATACGGCCGGAACGAAGATGGCGGTACGGCAAGCTGGGGTACAAAAGGCAATGTAACGGACTATGACAACATAGGCGAGTTCTTCAGCAATGGCATCACCACTTTCAATTCGCTGGCTATCACTACCGGAAATGAAAAGGTACAAACTTATTTCTCATACGCCAACACCACGGCTAAAGGAATTGTGGACAATAACAAACTACAGAAGAATAACCTGAACCTACACGAAACGGCCAGCCTCTTCAACAACAAGCTGAAACTGGACGGCATTGCAACACTAATGACCCAAACCGTCAAGAACTCCCCTGCTACCGGCGGCTATTATCTGAATCCGCTGGTCAGCTTGTACAGTTTCCCACGTGGCGTAGACATGAGCACTTACAGAGAAAACTTTGAAACGTGGAATGCCGACCGCAATATGATGACACAAAACTGGATTGAAAAGAATGGAGATGGTACCGTCAGTGAATGGGGACAGAATCCCTACTGGCTGAAAAACCGCGTGCTCAGTGGCTACAAGCGTTATCGCGCTGTGGCATCGGCCAGAGCCAATCTGCACATTACGGACTACTTCAGCCTGCAGGTACGGGGTAATGTGGATTATATCAGTGATAAATTCGACAATAAGATGTATGCCACTACAGCTCCCAACATCGCCGGCAAATACGAGGACAAGGAAAACGGACGTTACATCTGGTCGGACAGCCAGGAAATCCAAGTCTACGGTGACGCAATGGTCTTGTTCAACAAGGAATTTGATGACTTTTCCCTCAATACGGCACTGGGAGCCAGCATCAACATGAGTAAAGTCAATTCACTGACGATAGACTCAAGGCTTGCTTCCCTCTACAAACCGAATGTATTTACCGTCCCCAATGTAGTGATGGACTCCAAAGCAGCCGTAAATCAGAGCATCGACAGCAAACGCACGCTCCAATCAGTATTTGCCACCATGCAGTGGGGCTGGAAAGGACTACTATACTTGGACATTACCGCACGTAACGACTGGTCATCCACATTAGCCCACACAGACAGCAAGAATACCGGATTCTTCTATCCCTCCATAGGAGCTACCTGGATTCTTAACAAAACCTGCTCCCTGCCCAAATGGATAAGTTTTGCAAAAGTGCGCGCTTCATGGGCGGAAGTCGGTAATGACCTCCCGATAGGAATCACCAATCCGGTAGACATCATCATGGTAGGCGGCAGTATCAATGTAAATACCGTAGAACAGCGCGGTGACCTGAAACCGGAAATCAGCAGCTCCATCGAATTCGGTACAGAATGGCGCTTCTTCCATCACCGCTTCGGAATAGACTTCACTTGGTATCAGACCAATACCAAGAACCAGTTGTTGAGAATGGACAATCCTACGGGCTCCACCTATAAATACCGGTATGTCAATGCCGGAAAAATACGTAACCAGGGTTTTGAACTGACGGTAGACGCCACTCCGCTACTATACAGAAACTTTTCGTGGAAGAGTCTCATCAACATGTCCGCCAACAAGAACAAAGTAGTGACCCTGCATCCTGACTATCCAGAATTTTCCTACTACGAAGAAGGTTTCAACGCAGGCTATCAGATGCGCGTCAAAGAAGGAGGCAGCCTGGGGGATATTTATGGAAATGCTTTCCGCCGTAACGAGGATGGCAGCATCATGGTTGATGAAACCAGCAAAAGGCCTTTAGGAAATACCGGAAACAAGGATTTGCTTGGGAATGCCAATCCTGACTTCACCATGGGATGGAGCAACACACTTACCTACAAGAACCTGGAGCTCTATTTCCTGATAGATTTCCGCTTTGGCGGCGAAGTCATGTCACTGACACAGTCTGAGTTGGATGCCAACGGCGTGACCAAAGTCACCGAAGATGCCCGCACCCGGGGATATGTAGAATACCAGGGACAGAAGTTCAACGACCCGAGAGCATTTTACAGCGCAGTAGGCGGCAGAAATGCCATCTCCGAATATTATATGTACGACGCAACCTGCATCAGACTCCGTGAAGTATCACTGAGCTATTCTTTCCCGAAAACGATACTGGAAAACAGTAGATTCATAAAGGGAATCGACGTATCATTGGCAGCGCGCAACTTGTGTTTCTTAAAGAAGGAAGCACCGTTCGACCCCGATGCAGTAATGTCCGTAGGCAACAACAATCAAGGAGTAGACGTGTTTGGCATGCCTACTACCCGGAATATCGGCTTTAACCTAAGATTAACCTTTTAAAATGAATACCTTATGAAAAACAAGTGCATCATATTCCTTTTCTGCCATAGCATATTGCTGCTTGCAGCTTGCACCGGCGGTTTTGAGAACGACAACGAAATCAAGGGAGGTTTCTCGGACGACAAAAAGGAAATAGATTTCCAGAACCTAACTGCTCCATTCGAACCCATACAGTCGGGTATCTACTTCAATATAGGTTCTGTTGGCTTAAATTGGGTATGGCAGATGACACAATCCCTGAACCATGACATGTTCTCCGGCTACTTCATGGACCCTATTCCTAAATTCATGAAATCCAACGCCTGCTACAACCTGAACTCAGGCTGGACCAATGCCGCATGGCAATGTACTTACGGATATGTCTACACGGAGGTGCAGAAGGCAGAAAAGAACTTTTATGGCAATGACAACTTGAAAGGCTACCTCGGCATTACCGAAATTTTGAAAGTGGAACTGATGCACCGCATTGCCGATACATACGGTCCGCTGGTCTACCATCAACTGGGTGAGACACCCCGGGTTTACGGACTGCAAGAAGCCTATACACGCTTCTTTGCAGACCTGGACGAAGGGCAGCAATTGATAAGGGAATACCTGGACGAGGGCGGTGACAACAACAAATTCAAAGAGTATGATATGCTGACCAACGGCAAGACCTTGAAGGAGTGGTTAAAGTTTGCCAACTCACTACGTTTGCGCCTTGCCATGCGCATCTCCAATGTGGATGCAACACTTGCCAAAGACCAAGCAACCAAAGCACTGAATGACAATCAAGGTGTACTGGAAGGTGCAAGGGAAACCATCGCTGTAATGGGCAAGAACTATATCAATCCTTTGTGTGCCGTTGCCGGTTGGGGTGAAGTCTACATGAATGCCTCGATGGAATCCATTGTCAACGGTTATGAGGACCCGCGTGGCAAGAAATGGTATAACACCGCCCTTCTCGAAGGTTATCAAAAACAGTTGTTAGGCATTCCCATCGGCTTACCCATGAAAGACGGTGACGCCAACATTTACAGTTCTTGCTCTTCCCTCAACACAAGTACCATCGGCGAAAAGACCGGAGCCGTATTGATGAGTGCGGCGGAAGTCTGGCTGCTCAGGGCCGAAGCAGCCCTCCGCGGCTATACCAAAGAGAATCCCCGCACATGCTATGAATACGGGGTAAGTACTTCATTTACACAGTGGGACTGTGCTGGTGCCTCCGAATATCTGGAAAGCGACAAAACCCCTGCCGATTATAAAGATGTAGTCTCGGGCGGTAAGGTAGGCAAGGACATGAAAGCCTTGATTACCATATCCCCCAAATGGGAAGAAGATGCAGACATAGAGACGAAACTCGAAAAGATTATTACCCAGAAGTGGCTGGCATGCTGGCCCGAAAGTTATGAGGCATGGGCTGAGCAACGCCGTACCGGATACCCCAAACTTTTCAAGGTCCAAAACAACACCGGAAAAGTGATTGATACGGATATCATGATCCGCCGCCTTCCGTTCTCGACGGACGCCGCCACTGCCGACCCGGCACAATACGCCACCCTCACGGAAAAACTGGGTGGCGCAGATAACGGCGCCACCCGCCTTTGGTGGGATACGGGGAAAAACTCTTTCTAGAACAGACTCCACGCAACCGTAAGCCCTGCCATCACAATGGCTACCATGCTCATCAGCTTGATTAGGATATTCAAGCTCGGACCGGATGTGTCCTTGAACGGGTCTCCTACGGTGTCACCCACGACTGTAGCCTTGTGGACTTCACTGCCTTTGCCGCCAAAGTTGCCTTCTTCCACATACTTTTTGGCATTATCCCATGCACCACCGGCATTTGCCATGAAGATGGCAAGCACGAAACCACTGCTCAATCCGCCAATCAGCAGGCCGAGCACACCGGGAACACCGAAAATAAGTCCCGTAGCAATCGGAACAATGATAGCTATCAGTGACGGAACCACCATCTCGCGTTGCGCCCCTTTCGTCGAGATTGCCACACAACGCTCATAATCAGGTTCCGTCTCTCCCGTAAGGATTCCCTTGATTTCGCGGAACTGGCGGCGCACTTCGTCTACCATATGGGCCGCTGCACGCCCTACCGCATTCATCGTCAGTCCACAGAAAAGAAATGCCATCATCGAGCCCAGGAACATACCGGAAAGAACTTTCGGATTCATCAGCGTCACATCGTAGTGATGCATAAAGTCGAAGAAAGTGGCATCTTGAAGAGCCACGGCATCGCCATGAGGAAGCGACAGTTCGGTAGTCCCGAGGCGGGTCAGCCCGATACGGATTTCCTCGACATAAGAGGCCAGCAAAGCCAATCCCGTCAAAGCGGCGGAACCGATGGCAAAGCCTTTGCCCGTAGCGGCTGTAGTATTGCCCAAGGAGTCAAGCGCATCGGTACGCTTACGCACCTCTTCACCCAGACCGGACATTTCCGCATTGCCACCCGCGTTGTCAGCTATCGGTCCGTAAGCATCTGTAGCAAGCGTGATGCCCAATGTAGAAAGCATACCTACTGCGGCAATGCCAATACCATAGAGCCCCAGACCCACATTAGAGAAGTCGAAGCCCGAAGCAAAGAGATAAGAAGCAATGATACCTATCACCACGGCAATCACCGGAATAGCCGTAGAAAGCATTCCCAAGCCTATACCGGAAATTATGACTGTCGCCGGACCGGTCTTTCCGCTTTCACTCAGCTTTTGGGTAGGACGGTAGGATTGGGAAGTATAGTACTCCGTAGACCGCCCGATGATGATACCTACTATCAAACCCACTATCACGGAGCAGGAAATCCACAGCCAGTTGTCCAACTTCAGCAACCACAGGATAAAGAAAGTGGCGACAACTATCAAAATAGAGCTGAGATTAGTACCGAAAGCCAGTGAGTTCAGCAAGTCCTTCATCTTCGCATTCTCTTTGGTACGCACGGAGAAGATACCGATAATGGAAAGCAATATTCCGACGGCTGCAATCAGCATCGGAGCGATTACGGCCTTGAACTGCATCAGCGTATCACCCGAGTGGATAAAAGCCGCAGCACCGAGGGCAGCCGTAGCAAGGATAGAACCGCAATAACTTTCGTACAAATCAGCCCCCATACCTGCCACGTCGCCTACATTGTCGCCTACATTATCCGCAATCGTGGCAGGATTACGCGGGTCGTCTTCAGGAATACCGGCTTCCACCTTTCCCACAAGGTCGGCACCTACATCGGCAGCTTTTGTATAGATACCGCCACCTACGCGTGCAAACAATGCCTGCGTGGAAGCGCCCATACCGAAAGTCAGCATGGTAGTGGTAATGATGCAGAGTTTATGGGTGGGAGTCATTACATCTTCCGGAATTACAGCATTCAGCAACAGATACCAGAAAGATATATCAAGCAAGCCAAGGCCAACCACTACCAGTCCCATCACCGCACCGCTACGGAAAGCCACGCGTAGTCCGGCATTCAGCGATGTGCGTGCCGCATTGGCAGTGCGAGCCGATGCGTAGGTGGCCGTCTTCATACCCAAAAAGCCGGAAAGTCCGGAAAAGAATCCTCCGGTAAGGAAAGCAATCGGCACCCAGGAGTTCTGCACTCCGAAACCGTATGCCATAATGGAGAAAAGGATAACCAGCCCCAGAAATACCCAGCCCACAATCTTGTATTGTTGACGAAGGTAAGACATAGCACCTTTGCGCACAGCAGCGGCAATCTTAATCATCTGAGGCGTACCCTCACTCTCTTTCATCATCTGACGATGGAAATACCAGGCAAAACAAAGTGCCATAATAGAAGCGGCTGGAACCAGCCAGAATAGGATTTGGTCCATAGCATTTATTCGTATTAAAAGGTTGAACGAAAGCCTAAAAATATTGATTTGAAACGAAATAAGCAAATGAAAAAGAAAAGAAATCCAAGCAAGCATGTATTTATACTGGCGAATAAAACAACAAGCAGTACCCTTTTTTACCTATTTTTTGTATTTAATGAGAAGAATAGAGCACATATAGATATATATTACAACTTTTATAGTACCTTTGCAACAAGTAAACAAGCTAAAAACAAAGGCATTATGAAACCAATCTATTCTAACCTGACATGCAAGATGCTGGCTTTGACATTATGCAGCATTATGCTGGCATTCCTATCCATAGGATGCGAACATGACGTCTACAATCCCGATAATGGAAAAGACGATGAGAAGACTCCCAACTCTTTTGATTTTTCTACGACATCTTCCATCCAAGTAAACGTAAAGTATGATGTCCCCGAAGGCTATAAAGTACTTTTTGAAATCTATCTTGAAGACCCGTTCACGATTGACAAAGATGGCCAGATTATAAAACGCACAGACCTGGAACCGGTCATCAGACGCATGACAGACGGTAACGGTGCATATAGCGGCAAGGAAATCATCAATTCGGACCATGGGGACGAAGCATATATCTATACTTCTTATATAGGGGTCCCCACCCTCTTCAAAACAGTTATTGCAGGAGATGCCATTACTGCCGACATCAAATGGGATTCCACCGATGATAATCCGCAAACACGGGCGGAGGGATGGCAGGCACCCAAAGGATACCATGTATTAGGAACATGGAGCTCCAAAGGATATCCTCATTATTTAGACACAGACAACAAAATCACAATTCCCGGTGATGTATTGACAATCATCAATACGACCTTGAAGGAAGGAGGCACATGCCCTAAGCAATACCGACAAGCCATAGATTTTGAAATCAATGATCCGGAAGGGCGCAATGCGGAAGTATCCATCCGGATAATTGGAGGAACCAGCGGTGCAGCGAGCGCCTTTGGCTATTATTGCTATAGGGCAGACGCATCTTTAAGTGAAATTAAAAAAGCCCCCAAATGCATTGTTTTTCCAAACACTCTGATGGATAATTATTATAATAAAAAGGCTTCCGGACTACAAGGCGGTGAAAGTGTAAAGCTTCATTACATAGACCCCGACGGAGTGGACCAAGGCACCGTATTTCCCAATGGAGTAAAAATCGGATGGTTCCTATTGAATGACAGCTTCTATGGCGGAAACAATAAGCCTTTCTACTCTACTACAAAGCTGAATGGGGACGGCCGTACACATACAGCTGCATTCCGCATCGATGATTTTGTCGTATTGTCCTTTGAAGATTGGACAGACCAAGACTATAATGATATACAATTCAACGTATGGTCCAACCCCATTGAAGCCATCATCAATCCGGATATTCCTGATATCAAACCTGACGGTGGCAACGAGGATAAGAAATACAGTCTGGAATACAAAGGAATCATCGCTTTCGAAGATAATTGGCCCAGAAAGGGTGACTATGACTTGAATGATGTTATTGTAAAATACCAGTCCGTATTGAACTTCAATGATGCCAATCAGGTCCTTTCTACAGAAGACACCTATGAGTTGCTTTGGTCCGGTGCCACTTTCAAAAATGGTTTCGCTTACCAACTGAATACAGAACGCAGCAATATGTCATCTGAAATATTGGAAGCCCCCACAACTTTCAACGGACAAGGACTGGATACAGACCTTTCCAAAGCTACCGTCAATGTATTTCTAAGTGCGCTCGATGTAACAGAGAGAAATACAAAAACCGCTACATATAAGATAAAGAACACCTTCAAGACTCCACTATCACACGAAACGCTTGGAATTCCCCCTTATAATCCATTCATCATGGTACATGACGAATTGAAAGAATCACGCATCGAAGTGCATTTGGTCAACTATCCTCCTACTGAAAAGGCAGACATGGCTCTATTCCATACCGAAGAGGATTTGTCCTCTGTACCGACAAGCTATTATGTAGCCAATGGCAACTATCCTTTTGCCATTCATCTAAGTGGAGCCACAAACTTCAATACTCCTGAAACCCACCCGATAGACAAGAGCTTTGAACATTTTATGGATTGGGTCAATTCCAATGGAACAGATTATAAGGATTGGTACAAATAACCGATAAAAGATACTCCTTATAAAGAAAATGGCAACCATTCACAGGGTTGCCATTTCTTATATCTTCCTATGTTGTAATATAATAGAGCGAACTTATTCCACCGTTACAGCCGTACCGCATGCCGTAACCATCAACATGCTGCCACTGCCTCCTACCGTTTCATAGTCCAAGTCTACACCAATCACGGCATTGGCACCCATAGCACGGGCATGTTCTTGCATCTCGCGCAAGGCTATATCTTTAGCTTCGCGCAGCACTTCTTCATAAGAGCCACTTCGCCCACCCACCACGTCGCGGATGCTGGCAAAGAAATCGCGGAATACATTGGCACCGATAATCGTTTCACCGGAAACGATGCCATAATAGCGGGTGATACGTCCACCCTCAATAGTCGGGGTTGTTGTTACTAACATAATTCATTTTTTTAGTTGTTGACATATTAGACGCAAGGAATGAAAGAAAGGTTGCAAAGCTTTGCTTTGGTCAGAACATCCGGCTGACACGAACTATACCTGCCACCAGCACATCTATCTCCTCCCGGGTATTGTAAAGCCCGAAAGATGCACGCACTGTTCCTTCGATGCCAAGACGCTGCATCAATGGTTGGGCACAGTGATGTCCCGTGCGTACGGCAATGCCAAGACGGTCGAGCAATGTACCCATATCAAAATGATGGATATCACCTACCAGAAACGATATGACACTACCCTTGTCTTCTGCCTCGCCGAAGATACGCATACCGGGAATCTCTTTCAGCCGTTGCATGGCATACTGGGTCAATTCGTGTTCATAGGCGGCAATCTTATCCATCCCAACCAGCGAAACGTAGTCCAAAGCTTTGGCAAGTCCGGTAGTACCGATATAATCCGGCGTACCGGCTTCAAACTTGAAGGGCAATTCATTGAAGGTAGTCTTTTCAAAAGATACATGCTGAATCATCTCTCCACCGCCCTGATAGGGAGGTATCCTATCCAGCCACTCCTCTTTACCATAAAGCACCCCTACCCCCGTAGGACCATACACCTTGTGTGCGGAGAAAACGAAGAAATCGGCATCCAGATCCTGCACATCTACCGGCATGTGGGGAATGGACTGGGCACCGTCCACAAGCACCGGAACACCCTGCTCATGGGCAAAAGCAATCATCTCCTTGACGGGATTGACCGTACCCAGCACATTGGAAACATGCGCCACACTGACAATCCTGGTACGTTCGGAGAACAACTGCCTATATTCATCCAATAAGAGTTCGCCCTTGTCATTCATCGGAATCACCTTGATGGTAATTCCACGCTTGGCGGCAAGCAGCTGCCAGGGAACAATGTTGCTATGGTGTTCCATCACAGAAAGAATCACCTCATCCCCCTCCTGCATAAATTCCTCACCAAAGCTGGAGACAAGCAGGTTGATACTCTCCGTCGTACCACGGGTGAAGACAATCTCATTCGTGCTGCGGGCATTGATGAAACGTCTCACCGTCTCACGCGAGGCCTCGTGCAGCTCTGTAGCCTGCTGCGACAGGAAGTGCACTCCGCGATGCACATTGGCATTCACCGAATAATATTCGTCCGTAATGGCATTTACTACCTGGCGAGGTTTCTGCGTAGTCGCGCCGTTGTCCAGATAGACCAACGGCTTGCCATATACCTCACGGGAAAGGATAGGGAAATCAGCTCGAAGCCTCTCCCCCAGCCCCTCTCCCATAGGGAGGGGAGCCAAGATACTACTCTTATTTATATCGTTGTTCATAATGAATCGAAATTATAAGCTATCACTTGCAGATGGCGCACCCCTGGCATTTGTTCAGTTCCCCCCGGAAACGCTTCTCTACCAGCAGATGCAGACGGTCTTTCAAAGCATCCAAACGGATGGTGTCGATAACTTCGTTGACAAAAGCGAACATCAGCAACAGGCGCGCCTCGCGCACCGGGATACCACGCTGCCGCATATAGAAGAGAGCGCTTTCATCGAGCTGCCCCACCGTAGCGCCGTGACTGCACTTCACGTCATCTGCATAAATCTCCAGCTGAGGCTGGGTGTACATATGTGCATCTCGGGTGGCACAAAGATTGCGGTTGGTCTGTTGCGAACTGGTGTGCTGTGCGTCAGGGCGCACTAAAACCAGACCGGCAAAGGCACCTACAGCCTGCTCGTCAAGGACATACTTATAAAGCTCATTGCTGGTACAGTTGGGCACGGCATGGTCGATTGTCGTATGATTGTCCACATGCTGATTCTTGTCTGCAATGGCCATACCGCACAGATTCAGCTCCGCATGTTCACCGGCAAGCGTCACACGGGTTGTATTCCGTGTAGTTCCGTTGTGCAAGGTCATACCATTCAGCAATACATTACTATTGGCTTCCTGCCTTACATACATATTGCTGATACGTACCGTACTGGTGTGTGTCTCTTCGAGTTCATAAAAATCGAAAATGGCATTCTCACCGGCAAAGATTTCTATCACCTGCGTTGCCAGGAAGTTCACGCCGTCCATCGCATGGTCACACACCAACAAGCGGGCTTGTGCACCCTCCTCCAGAATAATCAGCACACGGCGGTTCACCATAAAATTGACGTCACCACGCAGGATATTCACCAGCTGAATAGGTTTCTCTACCACCACGTTCTTAGGAACATAAAACAGAACGCCGTCTTGTGCAAAAGCGGTGTTGAACGCCGTCACCCCATCCTCTGCCGTATCAGCCAACTTGCCATAATATTTCTTCACCAAATCGGGATGTTTCTCGGCCACCTCCTTCAGGCTGCCGAAGATAACCCCTTCAGGCAGATGGGACTTGGGCAAAGCCCTGCCATAAAAAGCATCGTTCACCACAAAATAAAGAGCAGTGCTCATATTGGGAACATCGCACTTGAACACTTCATAAGGATTCACCGGAATTTCCAACCGGTTCAAGTTCAAGCCATAATCCGGCTCAAAGAACTTGCTGATATCCGTATATTTGTATTTCTCCTCCTTACGGGTGGGAAAGCCCAAGCGCTCAAAGTCAGCAAAAGCAGCGGCACGCGGAGCATTCAGCACCTCGGCACTATGCCGGCATATCATCGCCTCCGTTTGGGAGAAAAGGTCTATGTATTGTTGCTCTACACTCATGTTTTCAGATTATGAGTTTATAATTCACCTGCTTCTTTCCTTATCCAATCGAAGCCACGTGTTTCAATCTCCTTCGCCAATTCCGGTCCACCGGTCTTTACGATACGTCCACCCAGCAGTACATGTACCGTATCGGGTTTGATATAGTCCAACAACCGCTGGTAGTGGGTAATGACCATAGCACTGGTTTCCGCAGTCTTGAGTTTGTTGAAACCGTCGGCCACAATACGCAAAGCATCCACATCCAATCCGGAATCCGTCTCGTCCAAAATAGCAAAAGTCGGTTCCAACATCGCCATCTGGAATATCTCGTTACGCTTCTTTTCACCGCCGCTGAAACCTTCGTTCACGCTACGGTTGGCCAGCTTGTTGTCCAACTCCACAATGGCACGCTTCTCGCGCATCAGCTTCAGGAACTCACTGGCCGACAAAGCAGGCAGATGGCGGTACTTGCGTTGCTCATTCACAGCCGCACGCATGAAGTTCACCATCGACACGCCCGGAATCTCTACCGGAGCCTGGAAAGAAAGAAAGATTCCTTCATGTGCACGGTCCTCAGGACTCATGGCAAGCAAGTCCTTGCCATTAAAGGTAATTGAGCCGCGCGTCACTTCGTAAGCAGGATGGCCAACCAACACATTACTCAACGTACTTTTACCAGCACCGTTCTGTCCCATCAGTGCATGTACTTCTCCATCACGTATGGTCAAGTTGATGCCTTTCAATATTTCTTTGCCATTGATGCTGGCATGCAGGTCTTTTATCTCTAACATCTTTATATTTACTATTTGACTATTTACAATTTACTATTTATAAATCACCCCACGCTTCCTTCCAGCGAAATGGCAAGCAATTTCTGCGCTTCTACGGCAAACTCCATCGGAAGTTTATTCAAAACTTCTTTGGCATAACCGTTCACAATCAGCCCCACGGCATCTTCCGTAGAAATACCGCGCTGATTGCAGTAGAATATCTGGTCCTCACTGATTTTGCTGGTAGTGGCCTCATGCTCCACGATGGCCGTTTCATTGTGAATATCCATGTAGGGGAAAGTATGCGCGCCGCATTTGTCACCAAGTAGCAAGGAGTCGCACTGGCTGTAATTACGAGCATTGTCCGCTTTCTGTGCCACGCGCACCAAGCCGCGGTAAGAGTTTTCGCTCTTTCCGGCAGAAATGCCTTTGCTCACAATGGTGCTCCGGGTATTCTTGCCCAGATGAATCATCTTTGTTCCCGTGTCTGCCTGCTGATGGTTATTGGTTACTGCCACACTATAGAACTCCGCTGTCGAATTGTCGCCGGAAAGGATGCAAGACGGATACTTCCAGGTAATGGCCGAACCTGTTTCCACTTGTGTCCAAGACAGTTTACTGTCCACCCCTTTACAATGGCCACGCTTCGTCACAAAGTTATAGACACCACCCCGGCCCTCGGCATCACCGGGATACCAGTTCTGCACGGTGCTGTATTTCACTTCTGCACGGTCGTGCACTACAATTTCCACAATGGCCGCGTGCAACTGGTTCTCGTCACGCATCGGAGCCGTACACCCTTCCAGATAAGAAACGTACGAATCATCATCCGCCACAATCAAGGTTCTTTCGAACTGCCCCGTATTGCGGGCATTGATGCGGAAATAGGTGGACAACTCCATCGGACAGCGTACCCCCTTCGGGATATAGACAAAAGAACCGTCGGAGAACACCGCCGAGTTCAGTGCCGCAAAGAAGTTGTCACGATAAGGCACCACCGAACCGAGATATTTCTGTACCAAGTCGGGATGCTCGTGTACAGCCTCGCTGAACGAGCAGAAGATGATTCCTTTCTCCATCAGTGTCTCCTTGAAGGTAGTCTTTACAGACACCGAGTCCATAACGGCATCCACAGCCATACCGCTTAACGCCATCTGTTCTTCCAGCGGAATGCCCAGCTTATTGAAAGTCTTTATCAACTCAGGGTCTACCTCATCCATGCTTTTCGGTCCTTCCTTCTTCTTCGTAGGGTCGGCATAGTAGGATATGGCCTGATAATCTATTTCGGGAATGCGGAGATGTGCCCATGTAGGCATCTCCAATGTCAGCCAGTGGCGATATGCCTTCAGGCGGAACTCCAGCAACCATTCCGGTTCTCCCTTCTTCTCAGAGATAAGCCGCACTACATCTTCATTCAGCCCGCGCTCAATGATGTCTGTATGCACGTCGGTCGTGAAACCGTACTTATACTTCTCCTGAGTGAGTTCCTTTACATATTTATTGGGTTCTTCTTGTTGCATCACTTCTATAATTACAAATTATGAATTACAAAATCACGGTTCACGGTATCAGTCAAAGTCTCCGTTTACAATCTGCTCCGTAACCGCCTTTGCCGCGGGAAAGAATATCCCGGCAAACTCTTCCATAGGATAATATAACACTGATTCTTTCTTTTTTGTTTTGCTAATCAGCGTATTGTCTCCGTCTATAAATTCGATGACACCAATCAGCAGGCTCGTCAGCAGGAGGTACTTCAAAGCCCCTAGACCAGCCCCCAACCAATGATTGAGCCAGCCCAGCGAGACGGCCTCCATTGCCCGGGTCAGCAGAGAAGCCACCAGGGAGAAGAGCAAAGGAACAGCCAGCCAGATGAAGACAAATGCCAGTACTTGCGCCACTGTCATAGAGTCTGTCAACGTGGGGCACAGCTTCACTGCCAACGAGGCATACAAAGCCTTTGCCGCCAGCAGACCGACAATCAGCCCCAGCAGAGAGGCCAATTGCTTCACAAAACCTTTCATGAAGCCGATGATTGCGCCCAAGCCGAAAGCAGCCAATATGATGATATCTATAATTGCCATAAAATTAATGTACCAATGTGACAATATGCTAATGTGCCAATATGCTAATGGGTCAATGAGCAAATAACTAATATGCAAAATGTGCCAATTGCCCTGCGGCATTTTCTGTACGCGCAGCCAATTGGCACATTAGCATATTTGCACATTATTCAATTATAATGTTTGCTTCACTTCTATTTCTTCGTAAGATTCGATAATATCGCCCACCTTGATGTCGTTGCAGTTTGTCAGGCTGATACCGCACTCGAAGTTGGTACCTACCTCCTTCACGTCGTCCTTGAAGCGCTTCAGGGCATTGATGGCACCCGTAAAGATTACGATACCGTCGCGTATCAAACGGGCCTTGTCGCTGCGTTTCACCTTTCCGGTCTTGACCATGGCACCTGCCACCAGTCCCACCTTCGTGATGTTGAACACTTCGCGCACCTCGATGGTTGCCGTTATCTGCTCCTTCAATGTCGGTGCCAGCATACCTTCCATGGCAGCCTTCACCTCTTCGATGGCATCGTAGATGACGGAGTACTTGCGGATATCCACACCCTCCTGCTCTGCCATCTTGGCGGCAGCACCCGAAGGACGTACCTGGAAACCGACGATAATCGCATCCGAAGCGGCAGCCAGCGAGACATCCGATTCGGAAATCTGACCGACACCCTTGTGGATTACGTTTACCTGCACCTGCTCCGTAGACAGCTTGATTAAAGAGTCGCTCAACGCTTCCACAGAACCGTCCACGTCACCCTTCACAATCACGTTCAGCTCATGGAAGTCACCCAGCGCCAGACGGCGGCCCACTTCGTCGAGCGTCAGCATCTTCTGCGTACGCAAACCTTGTTCACGCTGCAACTGTTCGCGTTTGTTGGCAATCTCGCGTGCTTCCTGCTCCGTTTCGATTACGTGGAACGTGTCGCCAGCAGCAGGTGCACCGTTCAAGCCCAATATCAGGGCAGGTGTAGAAGGACCAGCCTCCTGCATGCGTTGGTTACGCTCATTGAACATAGCCTTCACCTTACCGTAGCTGGTACCCGCCAGCACGATGTCGCCCATTTTCAAGGTACCGTTGGAAACGAGTACCGTAGCCACATAGCCACGACCCTTATCCAATGAGGACTCGATAATGGAACCGGTAGCACGGCGGTTCGGGTTTGCTTTCAGCTCCAGCATTTCTGCTTCGAGCAGCACTTTCTCCATCAACTCGGGTACACCGATACCCTTTTTGGCAGAGATATCTTGCGACTGATACTTACCGCCCCACTCTTCCACCAAGAAGTTCATGGCAGCCAGCTCTTCCTTAATCTTGTCGGGGTTGGCAGTCGGTTTATCAATCTTATTGATTGCAAATACAATAGGAACACCCGCAGCCATGGCATGGTTGATGGCTTCCTTTGTCTGCGGCATCACGTTGTCGTCAGCAGCCACAATGATGATGGCAATATCCGTAGCTTTGGCACCACGGGCACGCATGGCGGTAAACGCCTCGTGGCCCGGAGTATCGAGGAATGTAATCTTACGTCCGTCGTCCAGCGACACGTGGTAGGCACCGATGTGCTGTGTGATACCACCCGCTTCACCGGCAATCACATTCGCCTTACGGATATAGTCGAGCAATGAAGTCTTACCGTGGTCTACGTGACCCATCACCGTTACAATCGGAGCGCGAGGTTCCAAATCTTCCTCATCATCCTCTTCCTCTACGATGGCCTGCGCCACTTCTGCACTTACATATTCTGTCTTGAAGCCGAATTCCTCAGCCACCAGGTTGATGGTCTCGGCATCCAGACGCTGGTTGATGGATACCATCATGCCAATGCTCATACAAGTGGCGATGACCTGAGTAACAGAAACATCCATCATGCTTGCCAACTCGTTGGCCGTCACGAATTCCGTAATCTTCAGTACCTTGCTTTCTGCCATTTCCATGTCTTCCAATTCCTGCATACGGCTGGAAGCCATGTCACGTTTTTCCTTACGATACTTGGCACCTTTGTTCTTTCCTTTGGAAGTGAGGCGTGCCAAAGTTTCCTTTACCTGCTTTGCTACATCTTCCTCGCTAACCTCCTGCTTGATGACCGGCTTCTTGAAGCGGTCCTTATTGCGGTTGCGGTTATTATTGGCATTGTTTCCACCAGGCTGGTTTCCACCTTGCGGGCGGGCACCCTGACCTTGCTGGGCACCTGCGTGTCCACGGTCGTTGCCACCACGCTGGAAGTTGGAAGCATTGTTGATGTCCACTTTCTCCTTATTGATACGGACACGTTTCTTCTTGCCGTTGGCATCACCGGCAGCGGTATCCTTCAACTTGCTGTCATCACGGCGGATTTCCTTGATGATAGCTTCCTTCATCTGCTTCTTCTGATCCTGACGAATCTTTTCCTTCTCTTCACGCTCCTTGCGTTTCTCCTCTTTCGATTTCTTCTTTGGGCGTGTGGATTGGTTCAGGGCCGCCAAGTCTATCTGTCCGATAACATTAATCTTCGAAACAAACTCAGGCTGATGTATCTTGAAGATTTCTTCTCCTTCTTCTTTCCCCTCTTTTTCAACCGGTGCTTCTTCAGCTGCCGGTGCGGGAGCAGGCGCTTCTATCATTTCTTCCTTTTTAGATTCTTGTTGAGCCTCTACAACCGGAGCAGGCTCTTCCTTGACAACGGGTTGTGGCTGCGGTTCCGAAACGGGCTGCGGCTCGGGCTCAGATGCCGGCTGTACCTCCGGTTGCGGCTGTGGTTCCGGTTGGGGAGCAGGAGCAGGTTCCGGTTTCGGCGTTTCTACAACTGCCGGTTCCTCCACCTTCTTCTCCTCTACCGCTTTTTCCGCTTCTTTCTCTTTTTCCTGAGCAGGAGCAGGTCTACGGTTCAGTTTGTCCAAATCAATCTTGCCTACCGGCTTGAACTTCGGACGTGCGTCTTCCGGAACAACCGTCTTAATCTCTTCGGGCTTCGCTTTCTCCTGCGTTTCCCTATAGCCGTCAATAGACACGGACGCCTTGTTGCGGTCCTTGCTCTGACGTTCCTGGCTGAAACGCTCCGACTTTATCTTAAGGTCCTTATCTGTACTAAACTCCTTTTTGAGCAGTTCGAACTGTTCATCCGTAATTTTTGTGTTCGGATTTGCCTCAACGGTAAATCCCTTCTTTTGCAGGAACTCGACAGCCGTCGTAATCCCTACATTTAAATCTCTTGTTACTTTGTTTAACCTTATCGTCATCAATTTTTTCTATTTACGATTTAACCATTTACGATTTACGATTGATAATACTCGGAGCGGAACGACTTACATTTACAATCAAACTCTAATCGTAAATCGTAAATCGTAAAATCGTAAATCATTCATTCTCCTCTTCAAACTCCTGTTTCAAAATGCGCAATACCTCGTCCACCGTCTCTTCTTCGAGGTCCGTCTTCTCAATCAACATCTCACGGGGAGCGTTCAACACAGCCTTAGCCGTATCGATACCGATAGCCTTGATGGCATCGATAACCCAACCGTCTATTTCATCACGGAATTCGTCCAAGTAGATGTCTTCATCCTCTATGGCCTCATCCAACTCACGGAACACGTCGATGGTGTACTCAGTCAACATACTGGCAAGCTTGATATTCAAACCGCCTTTACCGATAGCCAGCGACACCTCTTCGGGTTTCAAGAACACTTCAGCCTTGCGTTCTTCCTCGTTCAAGCGGATGGAAGAAATCTTGGCAGGGCTCAAGGCACGCTGTATAAACAACTGGATATTGGACGTATAGTTGATAACGTCGATATTCTCGTTGCGAAGCTCGCGGACAATACCATGAATACGGCTACCCTTCACACCCACGCAAGCACCTACCGGATCGATACGGTCATCGTAGCTCTCAACGGCAATCTTGGCACGCTCGCCGGGGATGCGGGCAATCTTCTTGATGGTAATCAGTCCGTCATTGATTTCGGGTACTTCCATTTCGAACAGACGTTGCAGGAAGACGGGCGACGTACGGCTTAGGATAATCTTCGGATTATTATTCTTGTTGTCCACACGTGCCACTACGGCGCGGGCGGTCTCGCCCTTGCGGTAGAAGTCACTCGGTATCTGTTCGGTCTTGGGCAGCAACAGTTCGTTGCCTTCATCATCGAGCAGCAGCATCTCTTTCTTCCAAATCTGGTAGACTTCCGCATTGATGATGGTACCCACTTTATCAATGTATTTGTTGTAAATACTATCTTTCTCCAGTTCCAATATCTTGGAGGCCAGTGTCTGGCGCAAGTTCAAGATGGCACGGCGACCGAAGTTCGCGAAGATAACTTCATCCGTCACTTCCTCGCCCACTTCATAAGAAGCATCAATCTTTTGTGCTTCGGACAATGCAATCTGCAGGTTCGGGTTTTCCAAATCCTCGTCTGCCACTACCTCACGGTTACGCCATATTTCGAAGTCACCCTTGTCCGGGTTTACAATTACGTCGTAATTCTCATCGGTACCGAACATTTTCGCAATCACACTACGGAACGACTCCTCGAGTACGCTTACCATCGTGGTTCTGTCGATATTCTTCAGTTCCTTAAATTCCGAAAATGTATCTATCAAGCTGACAGTTTCTACTTTTTTGGCCATAGTCTTATTTAAAACTGATTAAGTATTTAGTGTATTTTATCTCTTCATACGTAAAGGTCAAGTCCTCGTCCACCAGCTTGGGACGCTTGGCACCTTCCTCTTTCACTTTCTTCTGAATGGTCACGACGAAATGCTGTTCGTCGGCTTCCTTCAACACGCCGCTGAGCTTGCGGCCGTCCTTTGCCAGCACTTCCACTTCCTTGCCGATGTGGTTAATGTACTGCTGCAGTACCTTGAAGGGCTGTCCGATGCCGGCCGAACCGACTTCCAACTCATAATCCTCATCCTCACGGTTCAACTTGGACTCGATGTAGCGGCTCAGCTCTACGCAGTCCTCAATCCAAACACCTTCTTTGTGGTCTATTTCCACCAAAATCTTGTCATCCGGGCTGATTGTCACCTCCACAAGGAAGTAGTCCTTTCCTGCCAGCCACTCGTCAACAATCTGACAAACAGTTTTCTTTTCTATCATAGATTAACCATTAGGAACAAAAAAGAGGAGCTTAATCGCCCCTCCACCTTTCATCCGTTTTCGGTTGCAAAGATATAAATAATCTGTTCGACTACAAAATATTAGAGAAAAAAAGATTGATTTAACGGTTCAAACGGGAATTATATTACAAACACACCCTTTCAACACTTCAAGATAAGGGGTAAAACATATAATCTTATGAGACAGAAGCTTATACTTTATGAAATGAATTATCACGTTCCATACTGCATGAGATGCACATGTCAAGCACAACGAGATGTGCATCTCGGACAACATGAGATGTACATCTCAAGCATACAATCTCTATTGTTTCAGGAAAAGAAGTAAGGAGATACAAACGGAAAGAAGATACTGTTGAAAGACAACGCGGAAAAATAAAAGGCCGATAGCTTGTTTCATGCTATCGGCCCTTTTACTATGGTTCTAAAGGTCTAAAAGACCTTGTCGTATCACTTATTCGGAGTCTCCCACTTCTTGGTATCCGTACAAACCACGTTCACCGTTTGGTCACCCGTCTGGATGCGGAAGTCACCTTTCTCCAAAATCCACTTGCCATCATAGCCTACGAAAGCAAGGTCGGAGCCTTTCAGTTTCAGAGTCACGGTCTTTGTCTCGCCCGGTTTCAGTTCCACTTTCTCGAAAGCGCGAAGACGGCGGGTATCGGGAGTAAGGGAGGCAACGAGGTCACTGCTGAAGAGCAACACGCTCTCCTTGCCGACACGGTCACCGGTATTCTTCACATCAACGGTGAAAGTAAGCACATCATCAGCGGTAAAGTCCGACTTATCCACCTTGAGGTTGCTGTACGCAAAGGTGGTATAGCTCAAACCGTAGCCGAACGCCCACTGTACGGACACCTGCGCGTCGTAGTTATAAGCGCCTTCCATCTGCTTGCCGATGTGTTCGCACGGTTTGTAGTCGTACGTAATCAGCGAGTTGATTTCCTTCGGATAAGTGAAAGGCATCTTTCCGCTGAAGTTGGCGTCGCCGGCAATGAGGTTTGCCAACGCATCGCCGCCGTAGTTGCCCGGAAGCATGGTGTTGACCACAGCCTTTGCCAAAGGCTCGATGTCGGCTATCAGGCGTGGACGGCCCTCGTTCAGCACCAGAATGACGGGCTTGCCGGTCTTGGCAAGAGCCTTCACCAGGTCGAGCTGGTTCTGTGAGAGGAAGAGGTTCGTCAGGTTACCCGGAGTCTCGCAGTAAGAGTTCTCACCGATGCAGGCAACGATGTAGTCGGCACCGGCAGCGGCAGCTACGGCTTTCTCTATCTCAGGAGCATTCTCTTCCCACCAGTTGCCACCTTGCTTATAAGTGACACCGGCTTCGTAGATGATGTTGTCCGCACCGAATTTATTGGTGAAAGCCTCGAGGATGGTATTATATTGGCCTGCATGCTCGTCTGCCTTGTCACCCTGCCAAGAGTAGGACCAGCCGCCGTTGAGGCAACGCATGGAGTTGGCATTCGGACCGGTAACCAGCAGTTTCTTGCCTTTTGCCAGCGGCAGTATGCCGTCTGTGTTCTTCAGGAGTACCAAAGACTCTTCGGCAGCCTGGAGTGCGGCGGCGGCATGTTCCGCACTGCCGAACAGCGGGAAGTCTTTCAAATCATAATAGGGTTTCTCAAACAGATTGAGGCGGTACTTCAGGCGCAATACGCGGCGCACCGCATCGTCAATGCGGCTCATGGGGACTTCGCCTTCTTCCACCAGCTCCTTCAGGAGTGTGCAGAACTTCCAGTCGTACGGGTCCATCGACATGTCGATGCCGGCATTGATGGCGAGCTTGATGGCTTCCTTCTTATCCTTGGCTATGTGGTCGCGGCTATAAAGGTTGTTGATGTCCGCCCAGTCAGTCACAATCATACCGTCCCAGTTGAGGTCTTCTTTCAGCCACTTGGTCAGCAGCTCATAGTTGGCATGGAAAGGCAGACCGTTGTTCATGGCGGAGTTCACCATCACGGAGAGGGCACCTGCTTTCACCATTTCCAGATAAGGAGCGAAATGCTTCTCACGCATATCCTGCTCGGTGATGGAAGACGGCGTACGGTCCTTACCGGAAACGGGAACACCATAACCCATATAGTGCTTCATACAAGCGGCAACGTTGTTCTCGCCAATCAGGTTGGGGTTCTCGCCCTGGAAACCGATAACTGCTTCACGTCCCATTTCGGCATTGACGTAGGCGTCTTCACCATAATTTTCCCACATACGAGGCCAGCGCGGGTCACGTCCGAGGTCGGTCACCGGGGCATACGTCCAGGGAATGCTTCCCGCCTTTGTTTCATAAGCGGAGATGCGTGCACCTTCACGTGTCAGTTCACGGTTGAAGGTAGCTCCCATATTGACGCCTTGCGGGAAGAAAGTACCACCCAGCGTATAGGTAGTTCCGTGTATCTGGTCTACACCGTACACACAAGGAATACCCATCACCTCCATGGATTTCTCCTGAATGCGTTTGATGATTTCCTGCCACTTCTCCACGCTTTGTGCCACACCGTTAGGCACGTTCAAGATGGAGCCTACTTTGTATTTTCCGATGACAGAGTCGAGCATCGCCTCGTCCAACTGGAAGCCCTTGGCATTCTCAATACCCTGGATACGCATATAGAGCTGCATCATCACTTCTTGCGAAGGCATCTCCTTACCCAGCTTGAACTCTTTCTCTAACTTATACCTCTTGACGATTTTCTTCAAATCATCTACAGTTATATCTTTCGGATTGAGACCGGCAAAAGGATTGGCGCGTTTCTGCAGGAGGTCTATGGTGAGTTCGCACATCTGACCGACTTTCTCGTCAAGCGTCATCTTCTTCAGCAAAGTCTCAATCTGCTGTTCTATTTTCTCGTCTCTTGGAATGGCAGGCGCAACAGTGGTCTGCGCCGTAGAAGTAAGTACTAACCCTGATAGGGCTAAAGATAAGATTAACTTTTTACTCATGGTTGTGATATTGGTTTATAATAGTTGCACTATCTGTTTATACGAGGCACAAAGATAAGAACATCCTGCCATACCAAAGGGTACAACAGGATGTTTTTTAGGGTATGATTTGTTATTTTTTCAGACAATCCAACTCTCATCTCTTCAAGAGGCTCATCGGTTCCTGAAGTTTCAGGATGTTGTTCGTCTTCTGCGTTGCGGCAGCTACTTCAGCCTCCAGCGTAGCCTTGATGTCGCGTGAGGAAGCCCCGACGAGGAACTTGTAGTTTCCGGGAGTTACCACCCATGCCGATGCAGCCTCATCGTAGGAAGCCAGGTCATCAGCATTCACTTTCAGCGTCACCACAACCGCTTCGCCCGGTTTCAGCTCCTTGGTCTTGGCAAAGGCCTTCAGTTCCTTTTCGGGTTTGTTGGCAGCAGCATCAGGAGCGGATACATAAAGCTGAACCACTTCCTTACCTGCTACCTTACCGGTATTCTTCACTTCTACAGATACGGTATAGGCACCGTTGTCTGCCTTGACAGCAGCCTTGTCGTAAGCAAAAGTAGTATAGGAAAGACCGTAACCGAAAGGATAGGAAACCTGCTTGCCAAAGGTGTCGAAATAACGATAACCCACGTAGATATCCTCTTCGTAATTGGTATAGTCCACGTTCTTCACGTCGTTCTTCTTCCCGCCTTTGTTCATAAGGTCGGTGCTTACACGCATGTCTATCGGGAAGTTGTCGGAAGAAGCAGCATCTTCAAACTTCACCGGGAAAGTCATTGTCAGCTTGCCCGAAGGAGAAGCCTTGCCACTCAGCACGTCAGCCACACTGTTTCCTCCCTCCTGGCCTGCCTGCCATGCACAAAGAATGGCATCGGGAGCAGATTTCCAAGAAGCGGTTTCAATCACACCACCGATATTGAGCACCACCACTACCTTCTTTCCGGCAGCGTGGAAAACATCGGACACAGCTTTCAACATGTTCTGTTCCTCTTTGGTGAGGTTGAAGTCGGCTACCATACGGTCAAGGAACTCACCGGAGGTACGTCCCAGCGTCACCAGTGCCACATCGGCCTTGGCAGCCTGCTCGCGGATGACTTGTGCGGAAACAGCCATCTCAGCCGGACGGGTATCGGGCATGAACCACTCTTTCTTATCTTTGGACAGACGTTCTTTCTCGGCTTTCAGGTAAGCTTCATAGCTATTCTTCAGCGCTTCATCCACCACATAGCCGGCATTCTTCAAGCCGTCCAATAGCGAAACGGTATAAGCGCGGTTCACGTTGCCCGAACCTGTACCGCCTGCAATGAAATCGTAGGAAGTGCAACCGAAGAGTGCCACGTTCTTCACGTCGGCAGCCAGCGGCAGAGCACCGTTATCGTTCTTCAGCAATACCATGCCTTCCGTTGCCGACTGGCGGGTTACGGCAGCATGCGCTTTCAAGTCGGGCTTGTTGGAGTATTCATATCCCTTGAAACGGGGAGTCTGGAGAATCATCTCCAGAATGCGCTTCACATTCTGATTGAGGATGGCTTCATCTAACGCTCCGTCCTGCACACCCTTCACGATGGCTTCGTACTGCTTGGGCAGACCGGGCTGCAACATGTCGTTGCCTGCCACCATCTGTGCCACGGCATCCTTGCCGCCAAACCAGTCGGTCATCACCATGCCCTTGAAGCCCCATTCGTCGCGCAACATCGTTGTCTGCAACTCCTTGTTTTCCGAAGTGTAGACACCGTTCAGGTAGTTGTATGAGGACATCACGGTCCAAGGAGCGGATTCCTTCACGGCAATCTCGAACCCTTTCAAGTAGATTTCGCGCAAGGCGCGTGGAGATACATGCGCATCCATAGCCATACGGTTGGTTTCCTGGTTGTTCACAGCAAAGTGCTTGATACTGGTACCCACACCGTTGCTCTGCACACCACGTACGTAGGCGGCGGCAATCTTACCCGACACCAACGGGTCTTCGGAATAATACTCGAAGTTACGTCCGCAAAGCGGGTTACGGTGAATGTTCAGCGCCGGAGCCAACAGCACGTCCGCACCGTATTCCAGCACTTCGTTACCGATGGACTGACCTACACTTTCCACCAGTTCCTGGTCCCAGGTAGAGGCGAGCAAAGTTCCGATAGGGAAATGAGTACAATAGTACGTAGCCGAATCCCCCTCACGCTTGGGGTCGATACGCAGTCCGGCGGGACCATCAGCCAGCACCACAGCGGGAATGCCGAGGCGTTCAATCGGGTATGTGGTTCCTGCCGCACCCGGCACCAGCTTTCTCGTTGCACCGATTACGGCACTGTCACCCGAGAAACCTGCCATACCAGTACCCACTACCAGATGCGCCTTTTCTTCCAAGGTCATGGCGCCAATCACCTCATCCAGAGAGGACTTTCCAAGCTGCGGCACACCCGGTCCGCAAGCTGACAAAACAGCCATTGCTGCTGCCATGGATATGATATTCTTCTTCATAATCTTATTTAAATATCTTCGGTGCGAATTCTGTCAGGTAAATACGCCAGTTCTTCCAGATATGACCTTCTCCGGTTTCATAATATTCATATTTGTAACCCTTCTCGTCCAACATCTTGCGGTAGTCGCTGTTGGCTTGGAACAAGAAGTCTTTATTACCGATAGCAATGTAATAGAGTGCCGGTTTCTTGGCAAACTGGGTTTTCAGTTTGGCTTCAAGGTTGTCATAAATCGGAGACTTCACATCTTTGTTGGGCATGATGGCTGCCGAGAACAGACCTACATAGTCGAACATATCCGGATATTGCTTGGAGATGTGCATGGAGTGGTAACCGCCCATAGACAATCCGGCAATGGCACGACCCCGCTTGTTGGCCTGCGTACGGTAAGTCTTATCAATGAACTTCACCACGTCGGGGAAAGCAGTCTCGAAAGAGCCTTCCATCGTCTTGGGCAGATTCATGCTGGGAGCGGCAAAACCCAGTGACGATTCACCCGGAGCAGCCTCCAACGCAGCGTTACCGTTGGTCATTACTACAATCATCGGCTTGGCCTTGCCTTGGGCGATGAGGTTATCCAGAATCTGTGCCGTACGTCCCAGTTCGCTCCATGCATTCTCGTCGCCACCCATGCCGTGTAGCAGGTAGAAGACGGGGTAGCGCTTGCCGCTTGTCTCATATCCGGCAGGCGTATAGACAGTCAGGCGGCGGTCCATACCCAGCGTAGGGCTGTTGTACCATACCTTAGATACCGTTCCATGAGGAACCTTATTCACTTTGTAGAGGTCGATGCGCTCGTCACCACCGATGATGAATACATTCGTCACGCTTGCCACATCTCGAATCATATAGACGTTGGCAGGGTCGTTAATCTTCAGTCCGTCTACCAGGAAAGTGTAGCTGTAGAGTTCTGGTTTCAGCGGTTCGGGAGTAGTGAATTCCCACACACCGTCCTTGTTCTCTTTCAAATCTGCCACACCCGGACCATCAAACTCACCAAAAGGAGTCTTGATTTTCTGCGTAGGCAGGAAGTCGCCGGTTACTTGCACCTTTACGGCTTTCGGCGCCTTCAAGCGGAAAGTTACTGTATTGTTGTCGTGTATCTCAGGTGATACCACGGGGGCACCGCCCCAGAGAGCTTGTTGCGCGAAAGTCATCGCACACATCAGCAACAGAGCTGATAAAATAGAAATTCTTTTCATAATGAGTTTGTTATTTTGTTATTAAACAGATAGTCTATAATCCTGCACTTCGGATTGGCGAAGTGCAGGGTGAATCAATCGGCACGAAGTCACTTGAACAACTTCGGCGCGAACTCCGTCAGATAGATGCGCCAGTTCCTCCAGATATGTCCCTCGCCCGTTTCCAGATACTCGTACTTGCAACCGTTGTCATCGAGCAGTTTGCGGAAGTCCGTCACGCTCTTGAAGACAAAGTCACGGTTGCCGCAAGCGATGAAATAGAGTGCCGGTTTCTTGGCAAACTGCGTCTTCAGTTTACCCTCGAAGTCGGTATAGACCGGACAAGTGGACTTATCGTTCCTGGAAGCAGTACCCGAGAACAAGCCTACATAATCGAACATATCCGGATAGTACTTCGAGATGCTGCAAGAGTGGAAGCCACCCATCGAGAGGCCCGCAATGGCACGGTGCTTCTTGTCCGGCAATGTGCGGAAGTTCTTCTCCACGAATTTCACGATTTCCGGGAAAGAAAGTTCGAAGCCTCCTTCCGGAGCGGAAGCACGTTCCTTCGGACTCATGGAAGGGACAGTGAAACCTTTGGGCGATTCACCGGGAGCGGCATCCTGCCAGGCATTGCCGTTGGTCATCACTACAATCATCGGTTCTGCCTTGCCCTGCGCTATCAGGTTATCCAGGATTTGTGAAGTACGGCCCAAGGCAATCCATGCCTCTTCGTCACCTCCGGCGCCATGCAGCAGGTAGAAGACGGGATAACGCTTCTTGCCGTTCTCGTAGCCGGCAGGTGTATAAACCGTCAGGCGGCGGTCCATGCCCAGCGTGGGACTATTGTACCACATACGTCTCACTGTTCCGTGAGGCACTTTGTTCACCTTGTAGAGGTCGGCACGGTCACCGCCGATGATGAACACATTCGTCACAGTTGCCACATCACGAATCATATAGACGTTGCCGGGATCCATTATTTTCAGCCCGTCCACAAAGAAAGCATAGCCATAAAGTTCGGGTTTCAGCGGTTCGGCAGTGGTATATTCCCACACGCCGTCCTTGCCCTCCTTCATATCGACGATGCCCGGAGCGTCATACTCGCCCCTCGGTGTCTGGATGGTGTGCGGCGGCAGGAAGTCACCCGTCAACTGCACCTTCACGGCTTTCGGCGCCTTCAGGCGGAAAGTGACCGTATTGTCATCGTGAATCTCCGGCGAAACTACCGGAGCACCGCCCCACAAGGCTTGTTGCGCAAAGCTCATTGCACACATCAGCAACAAAGTAAATAAAAGTGTAAATTTCTTCATAATCATTTTAATTGTTTAAGGAGTTGGAGAAAGTTGAAGGGAATCAAATCTCATTTCTCAAAGCACCGGCTCACAAAAGGCAAACACATATACAATGCCGAATGCCAGTATTCACTGGTGTGCCCTCCGTCGCGCACGCGGAACTGGCAAGGAATGCCGGCATTGCGCATCGCCTGGAAGAACTCGATGTTACGGTCGAGCAGGAAATCATCGTCACCGCAATCCACAAACCACTGCACGGTGCGCAGAGCAGCTTTACGGGCCTCATCAGCCTCCAGCACATACTTGATGCAACTATGCTCCTGCACCGAACGGGTCAGCACAGCCATCTTGTTTGTGGGGTCGGGGTCTTTTCCCGCCGCCTCACCACTGACGGGGATGTTCATCAAGGCACTCATGGCGTATGCCGCACAATAGAGGTCGGGATAGCGCTGCGCGTAGCTCGTGGTTCCGCCTCCACCCATCGAAAGGCCCGCAACGGCACGATGCTGACGGTCGCCCACCACACGGTAGGTCTTCTCGATATAGGGCATGAACTCCTTGTAGAAGAAATCCTCGTAAGCCCATCCCGGCATGTTGAAGTAGCCGTTCCAGCACGTGGCCGGATTGCCTCCGGCGTTGGGGCTGACGATAATCATCTCGCACGCCTCGCCCGATGCCGTCAACTGGTCCATCACGTCCTTCACACGCTGGTCCGTAAACCAGCTGGTATTCACCCCCGACATGCCGTGCAGCAGGTAGAGAATGGGATACTTCCTGTCTGCCTCCTTGTCATAGCTCTGAGGCAGATAGATGGTATAGGCGCGGTGCGTCTTCAGCACCGTGCTGTAGATGCTGTCGGTCACGACCTTGCTTTGTGGTCCCCATGCAGGATTCTGTGCATTTGCCATCCACAACGAGCAGACGGCAAAAAGAGAAAGTATCAATCTTTTCATGGCATAGATTTTAAAAATGTACTACAAAATAAGTGCTTTCCATTCTAAAACGGATTGATATATATCAGTTTTTTCAGGTGATGTATATGCACACCTCATCTCTTCACCATGGGATGCACAGCCACCGGCACTTGTGCCCGCATGGCATCGTGCACTTTCTGCTTGCGTGCCTTTGCCACCTTCTGCACCGTGGTGCAACGCACGTCGGCCGAAGAGGCGGCAGCCATCCATTGATATTCACCCTTGGCCAACTCCCAAGAGCTGCTTTTCTCGTTGAAGGAGGCCATGTCCATCACGTTCCACTCCAATGTCAGGGTCTGGCTCTCACCGGGTTTCAGCAGGCGGGTCTTGCCGAAGGCTTTCAGTTCCTTGGCGGGCTTGTCCATGCCGCCCTCGGGAGCCTTGACATAGAGCTGCACGGCTTCACGGCCTGCCACCTTGCCGGTGTTCTTCACGCTCACCTTCATACGGCAGCGGTCACCGTCGATGGCAGCCTCTTCCACCGCATATTCAAAGGTGGTATAGCTCAGCCCGTGGCCGAAGGGGTAAGATACCTCTTTACCGAAGGTATCGAAGTAACGGTAACCCACGTAGATGCCCTCCTCGTAGAGGGTGAAATCGACGTTGCGTTCCGGCTCTTTCGGCTTCTCCTCTTTCTTGTCGGACTTGAAGTTCATGCCGGTACCCATGGCGAACGACGGCATCTTGAACTCATAGTCGAAGGGGAAATTGGCATCCGACGGCGCGTCGCCATACTTCACGGCAAACGTCATGGGCAGCTTGCCGCTGGGGTTCACCTTACCCGTCAACACGTCGGCAATGCAGTTGCCCACTTCCTGCCCGGGCTGGAAAGCGCATACCAAGGCATCTGCCAGTTCTTTCCATGAAGCGGTCTCCACGGGGCTGCAGATGTTGAGAACCACCACCAGCTTCTTGCCTGCGGCACGATAGGCGGCAGACACTTGCTTTATCAGAGCCAGTTCGTTCTCCTTCAAGAGGAAATCTTCCACACGGCGGTCGCAGCCTTCACCACTGACACGTCCCAGCGTAAGCACGGCGATGTCGTTGGCTTTCACTTGCGCGGCCAGTTCCTCGGCAGTGGGCAGGAACTCTTCGGCACGGGGCAGCGGAGTAAACGCGAAAGGAGGGCGACCGTGGGGGAAGAGGCGTTTCTGCTCGTCGGCCATGTGCTTCTTGTAGCGGTTCAACAAATCCTTATCTACCGTATAGCCCGCATTGCGCAAGCCTTCTACCATAGACACCGTGTAGTAGCCGAAGCCCGTACTGCCGAATCCCATACCGGCAGGAACCATGTCGTAGGAAGTAGTGCCGTAAAGGGCTACCTTCCTGATGCCGGCAGCCATAGGCAGCGCATTCTTGTTATCCAGCAGCACGATGCCCTCGGCACCTACCCGGCGGTCCACTTGCGCATGGGCTTTGAGGTCGGTCTCGTTGGGATAATTGTAACCGGAGAAGGTGTGGCTCTTCACCACAAACTCCAGCACACGCTTCACGCTGAGGTTGAGGAGCGCCTCATCCAGCGTGCCGTTCTTCACGGCTTCCAGAATGGCGTTGTACTGGCGTTCCTGCCCCGGCTGCAACATGTCATTACCTGCCGCGATGGAAGTCACGGCATCTTTTCCGGCATTCCAGTCGGACATCACCAGTCCCTTGAATCCCCATTCATTGCGGAGGATATCTTCGGTCAGTTCGCGGTCTTCGCAGGTGTATTTGCCGTTCACCTTGTTGTAGGCGGTCATCACGCTCCAGGGCTGAGCCTCCTTGACGGCTATCTCGAAGCATTTCAGATAAAGCTCGCGCAAGGGGCGCTGCGTCAGTCGGGAGTCGTTGTTGTTGCGGTTGGTTTCCTGGTTGTTCACGGCGAAGTGCTTCAGGCAGGTGCCGGTACCTTCGCTCTGGATGCCGTTGATGTAGGCGGCGGCTATCTTGCCCACCAGCACGGGGTCTTCGGCATAATACTCGTGGTTTCGTCCGCAGAGGGCGTTACGCATCAGGTTGACACCGGGGGCGAGGAGCACGTCCATACCGTAGTCTTTCACTTCGGTGCCCAGAGCCTGGCCTACACGGTAGGCGGCATCGGGATCGAACGTAGCTGCCACCGTGGTGCTCGAGGGGAATTCGGTGGCGTGATAGGTGCGGCTGTCGAATTCCCGTTTGGAAGCCATCGCCAGGCGGTGCGGTCCGTCGGCAAGGAAAGCCGATGGGATGCCCAGGCGGGGAATGTCGTAGGTACGTCCGGCAGTACCGGGGAACTTGGAGTCACTGCCCATCGACATGCCGCAACCGATGACGAGGTGCACCTTCTCTTCGAGGGTCAGGGCACTGACCACTTCGTCAATGTTGTCGGCACGCAGCACGGGCGAACCGGTGGCGGGCACCGGCTGTGCATTCACAGCCAGCGCCACGCAAAAGGTGAAAAGGGGAGTTAAGAATCTTTTCATGTTTTATTAGAATTACCAACCTGTATTTTGCTTGATATTGGGATTCACATTCAATTCTGTGTAAGGAATAGGCAACAGCATGTGTTTGTCTTGGAAGCCATATACAGAATTTTTGGTATTTTCCGGTTCCAATTTAAATTCAAATATCGGATTACCTTGAGCATCCTTCATCACTTCACCTGTGGAAGGATCAATTTTCGGGAAATATCCATAAGCCGGAATAAACTTACCTTGCTCACCCAACACAGCTTTTGCATCCCCCCAACGAACCAAATCTTGGAATCGGACACTCTCCAAACAGAGTTCCAGACGTTTCTCCTTCTTCACATCATCCAATGTCACGGAAGAAAGTGGGGCAAGCTTGGCACGAGTACGGATTTCATTAATATACTTCACAGCCTTGTCGGCAGAGCCACCACCCATTACATGAGCCTCAGCGGCCATGAGTAATACTTCGGCATAACGCATCACACGCAGGTTAGTATATTGAAGACTTTGGAACCAACTTTGGTCGATAATGTTGTCTGAGCCCAAAAGACGGGTTTTCCAAAAGAAATAACCTTCGTTACCAACTAAATAAAGACCCGGATTGATAGCCATTTCCACTTCATTCATTTGTTCGTAAGTACGCATCGTACTTTTCAGACGATAACCGTCCACGCCTTCTCTTTCAACAAAAGCGTCATACAATGACTTAGTAGGATTGAAAAATCCATAAGTACCCATTGCAATGCCTTCTTCAAACAATGCCTTGGGGCCGTATGACATGTGACTTGTACGCCAGCCCAACATGATATAGAATTGAACGAACTGATTCCAAGCTTGTTCGCTGTTTTTGCGACGTTGCACTTCAAGCATAGATTCACTACAATTGTTGGTCACAGCATGTCCCAACATGTCAAAGCTGCCTTGATATAACTCATATTTCTTAGAATCAATGACTTCGTCCAAAACAGTAGCAGCATCAGAATATTTACCTTGGAAAAGATAAGCTTTGCCAAGATAAGCTTTAGCAGTTTCAAGCGTAACACGTGAAGTAGCATCCGCATCGTCCACATTAGCTTTGGAAGGCAAAGCCCCTGAAGAAATAGCCTCTTCAAGATTCTGTTCCACAAAAGCCCACAAAGCTTCAGGCGTGCTGTTGCTTACATGATACTCAGACGGAGCCAATAAGTGATCCACCAAAGGCGCATTCCCCCACAAAGTCACCAACTCAAAATAAGCCCATGCACGATAGAATTTTGCCTCAGCTACGGCACGTCTCATGACCGATGAATCTCCTGTGACATTCTCTATAATCAGATTGGCTTTATAAACCACAGCATAAAGCCCGGAATACAAACCAGAAATCAAACCGTTATCCGTAAAGAACGTAAATTCATTCAACTGCTCCATCATAGCATTATCACCACGAGAGCCACCGCCCGTATAGGCATCGTCAGAAAGACAGTTTTTTACATAAAACCAGTTAGAATACATATCACGCCAAGAGATAAGCATAGAAGCCACGGCAGCCTCAGCTTCCTCGTCAGTTTGGTAGTAATTTTCAGGACCTCCCAAACTACCATGCTTTTCAATATTCAAGCGATCTTCACAACCGGCACATACCAAAGTGAACAAGGCTGCAAAAAGTACATATATATAATGTGTTGCTTTCATTGTTTTATACATTAAATTTAAAAGTTAGAATTCTATATTGAAGCCAAGCACCACTTTCTTGGAAGCAGGATAACCGCCCATATCAATACCCATGCCTGTAGTAGCGTTAGCTGAAGATTCTGGGTCGAAACCGGGATATTTAGTGAAAGTGATAAAATCATCGAGTGAACAATAAAGGCGCATGTTATTGATAAACACTTTCTTCAACAATGATTTCGGCAAAGTATAACCCAACTGAATCTGCTTGATACGGAAGAAAGAAGCATCATAAACCATGGCATCCGACTGAATGTATTGGTCTATATTGTTGGCATTTGCCAAAGGCTTCGTACCGGTTGGATTGTTGGCAGACCAATGATTATCATACCAAACCTCTTTCAGGCGGTTACTTGTCTTATAATCGGGACGATAGTAACAATGAAAAATATCGTTACCTTGTGAACCAGTACCGAATATTGTCAGGTCAAGTCCCTTGTAAGCTGCCGTCAAGGTTATACCATACGTGAAGTCAGGAATAGCATCGCCAATGTAAGTCAAGTCACCTTCGTTGAGGCCGCCACTGTTATCAAGGTCTTTGAAAGTAGGATTGCCTTGCTCGTCCAAACCATTGAACTGATAGCCACGGAAATAGTACACCGGATATCCCTTCTCAAAGAAACTGAGCTGGTAAGTATGGAAAGAAGCTCCATTCAGACGAGGTTGCGAAGGGTCAAGATAAGTTACTTCATTCTTCAACGTAGCCAGGTTAGCACGAATGCTGTAGCTGAAATCCTTGATATTATCGCGCCAGCCCAGTTCAAATTCCCAACCTTTATTGCTTACGTTACCGGCATTCATCGGAGAAGTCTTTCCACCGATACTGAGAGAAGGTTTTGTATCTAAAACCAACAAATCTTTCGTCTTCTTTTCATAATAGTCCACACTGAAGGTCAAGCGGTCACGCAAAAAGCGAGCATCCAAACCAAAGTCAATCTGTTCGGAAGTTTCCCACTTCAATTCATCGTTACCCAATGAAGCAGGATTTACTCCGGTAGTAAAGCCATTGCCGCCAGTCAACGGATAAATGCCGCTGGAAGCCATATCCGTGCTATAGGCATAACCGCTCAATGCGGAAAGGCTACCGTTCTGTCCCCAGCTGGCACGCAACTTCAAGCTATTGACACTTTCCTTTACAGGCTCAAAGAACTTTTCTTCTGAAACCGTCCATCCCAAAGAGACTGCGGGGAAGTAACCCCAACGGTTCGTAACAGGCAATTGCGACATATCGGCTGCATCGGCACGCAAGGAGAATTGCGCCATGTAGCGACCCATGTAGTCATAGCTTGCACGACCGAAGTAAGACATTTTGGCAGAACGGGTCTTTTCACCATTCAGACCTTTGACTGCTGAGGAAGCAGCGTAATTCAGATAAAAGAATAACGGATTGTTCTGAAGTACGGCATGTTCACCATCCGGATCGAGAGATCCCTTTACATAGTCGTAAGAAGATTCCTGGAACGACATACCCAACATGGCATTGATGGTATGACCGTTGAATGACTTCACATAATTGGCAAAGTTTTCCCACTGATAGTAAATGCTTGTAGCAGACTGACTATTGATACTTACATAGTCACGTCTTTGGGTCGAATTGCCATAGAAAGGCAGGCTTGTGTTGGCAGAGCGAGTGCCTCCCAAACGATAACCGAAACGAGAAGTAAAGGTAAAGCCTTTGATAGGTGTGAAATCCGCATAGATAGAACCATTGACATTGAATCCGCTGTTACGGCCAATGGTGCTCTTACGCATCACAGTAGGATGGTAGTTTTCACCTTCATAGAAAAGAGAAGAGGCATAATAATTGCCGTTCTCGTCCTGCAACAATGTGCTGCCCTGATTCAAAGCGTTCTGCATGTGGGCAGGCAATTTATCGGGTGCGTAAGTATCAGGAGTCAAGGGATCCATCATCAGAACGGATTGCAGGAAGCTACCATACGCATTCTGCGTAGATACGCCACGGGTGTTATACTTCTCAATCTGGTTTGTCGTACCTACCTTCAACCAAGGCTTTATGTTGTATTCGGCATTAATGGTAGCCGTCATACGTTGGTAAACATCGTCTTTCCCTTTTACAATACCGTCATTGTCCAGATAAGTCAGCGACAAATAATAATTGCCCTGCTCGCCACCTCCGGCAAAAGCCAAGTTATGCTTCATCATCAATGAATTTTCAAAGGCAATATCCAGCCAGTCCGTACTGGTCTTTCCATCCCAATTGGCTTTTATGAAATTGGGGTCGAAAGCACTGCTTTCCGACATGTAATCAACGTATTCTTCTGCATTAAGCAACTTGGGCATACGGGCAATGGATTGCGTGGAAAGCTGGAAGTCATACGTAATTTTTCCTTGTCCGGCTTTACCTTTCTTTGTTGATATAAGGATAACACCGTTACCGGCCTCAGCACCATAGATAGCAGCGGAAGCAGCATCTTTCAGCACTTCCATACTGGCAATGTCATTGGGGTCGATACCGGCAATGCTGCTCATGCGTACGCCATCCACCACATAAAGCGGACTGGAAGCCGCATTGGACGAATAACCGCGCACACGTACCGTAGGTGAGGAACCCGGAGCGGCAGAAGTCGTAATCAACTGCACACCGGCTGTCTTACCCTGCAAGGCTTGTGAAGCATCACTGATAGTACGGTTTTGCATGTCTTCGGCCTTCACCTGCGAAATGGCTCCTGTCACGGAGCTTTTCTTCTGCACACCGTAACCTACTACCACCACTTCGTCCAGCGTCTCGCTGTCTTCTTTCAAGACAATGTTCATCACACCGGCAACGGCTTGTTTCTCTTGGGTTACGTAGCCGATGTAAGAGAAAATGATTGTCGCTCCCTGATTCACATTCAATGTATAATTACCGTCAATATCGGTAATACAACCGTTGGTAGTACCTTTCTCTACGATACTTACACCAATCATCGGTTCATTCAGGTTGTCAGTCACCTTGCCGGTCACTTTCACGGTCTGGGCTTGTGCCAGAGAGAAAGGAAGGCAGATTAAGAGAAAGAGTGCCATAGCGGCAAGTCTCTTTCGGGCTGCTTGATTCATGATTCGTTTCATTTTAGTTAGTTTAAAATTAGATTTATAGTTACATTATTGGTTACAAGTCGATGGTTATTAATAGGGTTGACACCAACCGTATTACATTCCCACGTCAGCAAAGCAACGCCGCCCCCCGTCAGCGGGGCAACGTGCCCCCTCGTCAGGTTATCCCAAAGGATATTCGTTCTGGTCGCCGTCCTCACCGGAGCCGCTGTCCCCGCTTCCGCTGCCGGAACCGCTGTCCGGCACCTGATAGGCGGAGCCTACGCCCATAGGCTCGTCCAGCTCATAGACACGCGGTTTCACCACATTGTGACCGCCGCTGCCATACTGGGTACAAATCTTCACACGCCACAACCCGTCGGTAACCCCTGCGGGGAGGACGAAAATAAGCTGCTTCGGCTCGTTCACCGTCACATCTTCCAGGGGGACGAACACCTTCTTCGAAGGCGTTTCCACCGAGGTGAACGTTACGCCCACGGAAGCGTCCGCACCTGCCAGCTTGATGTTGCGACCGGTCAGGCGGATGTTCTTTCCTGCCTGCGGCGCACGGGTGGAAACCGTTCCATCGGCGGCACGGGTCTGCGCCACGGCACCGTTCAGCAACGGCCCTACCACGGCAGGCTGGGTGAAGAGTTCCACACGGCAGCCTTCCATCTCCGTGCGGAGCAGCGGCCCCATGCTGAGCGTGGCATACACCTTTACCTTCTTGCGGTCGATGGCCTGCGAAAGGTCGCTTTTCAGTACCGTGCCACCGGCGCAGGGGCGCATCAGGGCTGTGGGAGTGGAAACGATGTAGGAACTTGCCACGGCATCGGCCTTGACACGTTCGGCATCGTTGAGGACAGCGAAGATTTCGTCTTCGTTACGGTTCAGCCGCGTGGCCACCTCGGCTGCGATGTCGCGCAGGCTCACGGTGTCGGGCATGGTTTTGGCACGAAGATAGAAATCGTCTGTGCGCTCGGTCAGCGTGGCGTCGTATGCCACGAGGCTGACCAGTTTGGTAAATGTTTTTGCCATAATATTGAGTTGTTTTAATGTCGGTCCGATGAATGGGGAAACCGTTCACCGGACCGGCTCTATTATTTAAAGCCAACAATTCGGTTCTGCATCGGAAAGCCTCAGAATCCCCGGGTAGGGAACGCCCGTACCACCTCCAGCAGTTCCTTGTCGTGGTGGTGCTTCACCTCGCAACGGTTGTTGAAGAACATCGTGGCTCCTCCTTCTTCGGTATAGGCATCCCACTGGGGCAGGCCCTCTGCATTGGGATTGCCCGTGCGGGCGAAGTTCAGCCAGGCACCGCTCATCTTCTCGGCCAGGGCCTGCGCTTCGGCGCCACCGCCCGTCATGGAAGCATGAAGTACGGCATTGTTGAAGGCGAAAGGTATCTCCATGCAGTGCGTGCTGCGGAACATGCCATCGAGCACCGGAGATTCCCAGGCGAACATGTACATATAGACCGGAGCACCCTGCTGTGCAGCTTTCAGTCTGGCTTGCTCCACCGCACCGGGACGGAATACGAAATCCACATCCACCAAATCCTTGGGCTGGTAGCCGGGGTAAGCCTTCTCGAAGGCGGCGAGGAAGTCGTCCGTGCGGTCACCGTAGCGTTGTTTCAAGAATTCCACGGCCTTTTCTTTGGTGATGGTGCGGAAAGCAGGCACGTAGGTGCTCATGGTAAACTCGTGCAAGGTGGTTCCTATCATCACGGGCACGTCCTTGCTCTGTGCAGGCGCCTGCGGGTCGAAAGGTTGTGCGGGCAGCACGTCGCCGTCCACGGTGGGCGCCCATCCGAAGATGAAGGTGGATACGCCGTCCTCTTTCTCGGCCTCGGCCTTCACCTTGGCAACGGCTTTCTCACCGGCGGCCAGCAGACGTTCGTAAGGCATCTTCTGCAGCTCGTCTATCTGCGAGGCTTTCAGTCCCAGCTCGTCCATCACGGCAGCACCGATGCGGCGCGAGTACTTGGCATCCATCGTGCGAAGCATGGAGCCGCTCTGAACGATGGCCTTGTGGTAGAGCCCTTTTGCAGACGGAGTGGCAAGCAATGTAGATACCTTTCCGCCGCCGCCCGACTGTCCGAAAATCGTTACGTTCTGTGCGTCGCCGCCAAACGCGGCTATATTCTTGTTTACCCATTGAAGTGCTGCCACGAGGTCGAGCAGGCCGGCATTACCGGATTTGGCGTATTTGTCGCCGTAGGCGGAAAGGTCGAGGAAACCGAGGACGTTGAGACGGTGGTTGAGCGTGACTACCACCGCATCACCTTTCTTGGCAAGGTTGAAACCGTCGTAGGAGGGAAGTTCCTGTCCGCTGCCTGCCGCATAGCCGCCGCCGTGAAGCCACACCATGACGGGACGCTTCTTGCCGTCGTTCAGGCCCGGAGTCCAGATGTTGACCCGCAGGCAGTCTTCGCCGGGATAGCCGTCGTCCCAGTGGAAGGCGAAAGCGTGCTCATCGGCACCCCAGCCCATACGCACCGCCTGGGGGCAGGTGGGACCGAACATGCGGCTGCTGCGCACGCCTTCCCATTTGTCGGCAGGCCGGGGCGGCATGAAGCGCTCTGCCTTGGCGTAGGGAATACCTTTATATATATAGATACCGTCTTGCAGGAATCCTCCCACTTTGCCCGATTCGGTCTGGGCGACGGCTGTTTCGGAAGAGGCGACGATTTCGCCCGTGGCTTGTTGCGCGCCGGCGGTCTTCACGCCCGCTGTCTGTCCGCAAGAGGAGAGAATCAGCAGGGAGGCCAACGCAAGCATGGATAAAGGTTGTTTTTTCATGGTTGTATATCAGTTTTTAAAGTTGATGTTTTGTCTTTGACTTGCTTTCAGCGAACGAGTTGACAAGTTGTTCACTCGTTCACTTTTTCCGATTGCAATATTACGCCGATTGCGCCGGAAGGGCTGGCCGGCATGTAAAAAGGATTTGCCCGGAGGTTTAAAAGCGCTTGCCCATAGGTTCAAATGTTTGCCTTTTTGTTCAAAACATGCTGTAAAGCAACTTATATTCAATTTTTTATCCTTATTTTCGCACATCATTCAAAACCTTTTAATATGACCTTGTCTAACCGGAAAATCCTCCGCACCCTGTTCCGCCTGCTGGCCGGAACTTTGTATGCCGTCTGCCTCTCGGCATGCGATGCCAAAGAGCCCTTATCCGAAAACCGGGATGCCGAAATCGAAAGCCCCGTCATAGCCAACGACCTCTCCAACCAGAAAGTCACCGCCATAGCCGAAGACACGCAAGGCCATATCTGGATAGGCACGTTCCGCGGACTGAACAAGAACAACGTGCACGACTACCACCAGTACTTCTGCACCGACGACTCGCTGGGACTGCCCGACAACCAAATTACCCACCTGCTGCGCGACTCGAAGAACCGCTTCTGGGTGGGCACCGTGAACGGCGTGTGCCTATACACCGACAAGGACAATTTCCGCATCATCCCCATCGAGGCCGACAACAAGAACGTGAGGCAGATTCTGGAAGACCGCAACGGGCGCATCTTCTTCAACACCGGCTTCCAGCTCTACGCCTACCACCCCCGGGAAGAAAAGATTACCTGCGTGCTGCCCGGAATCAGCCTCGGAAATACCTCCTACGCACAATGTCACATCGCCCTCGACAACAACCTCTGGGTAATGACCTCCACCGGGCTCTGCTGCTACGACCTATCTACCCTACAGCTGAAAGAGTCTGTCGCCCTCAACGGCTATCCCTACTACTCGTACCTGCACAACAACGAGCTGTGGATAACCGGCAACCACACCCTCAGCATCTTCGACACCCGCACGCGCAGCTTCAAGCCGCTGCCGCAGCCCATCGCCCAGAACACCACACTGTGCAACGCCGACATCGACTACATACACCCCTACGGCAACAACGGCCTGCTGCTGAACACCGCCAGACACGGCATGTTCTACTACAACCCAGCCACCGGCAGCGTGACCCGCCAAGACGAGAACGGATTCCCCTTCGAGATGCCCCGCTTCCGAATCAGCCGGATGTTCACCGACTCGCAGCAGAACCTGTGGATAGGCTCCGTGGACCAGGGGTACACCGTGTGCTACCACTACAAGGAGCGGTTCAACAACGACAACTACCTGCGCTCCGAGCTGAACAACAAGTCCGTGGTGTCGCTAAGCGCCGGCAAGGACCACAAGCTGTGGATTTCCACCCTGATGGACGGCATCTACGTATATGACACGAAGAGCAGCGAAATCAGGCACATCGACCCCGAAACGTTCTGCGAGCAAGAGAAACAGAAAGCCATCTACGTGAACCAGCTGATGGTGGACAGCGACAACAACCTATGGATGACCATCACCAACAATGAAGTGCTGAAAGCCCGCTACACGCCCGACGGGCAGCTGAAGATAGAGGAACGGCACCGGATTTTCCTGCCCATGTCCATCGCCCAGTCGCCCGACGGAACCATCTGGATAGGCACCGCCACGGTCAACGTCTATGCCCTGCGCCCCGGCAAGAAGGAATTCGAGGCGATGAAGCTCTTCGAGGGGTTCACCTTCGTGCCCGGCCTGGCGATGATGGATAACCGCCGGCTGATGGTGACGGGCTTCTACCAACCCATCAAGCATATCGACATCGAAAACCTGGAGACGGGCACGGCGGACATCTCGGAAGAGGACCTGAAAGCCTGCATACGCCGCTCCGTATTCGTCCCCACGGCCTTGTACAAAGACACGTACGGCATTCTCTGGATAGGTACCGTAGGCAACGGGCTGATGTGCTACCATCCCGAAACGGGACGGATGACACCCATGCCCGGCACCTCCTGCCTCGACATATCGGGCATCGAGGAAGACCTGCAAGGCAACCTCTGGATAAGCACCCAATACGGACTGAGCAAATATGACCGGACAGCCGGACGCTTCACCAACTATTATGCCGCCGACGGCATAGGCGGAAACCAGTTCTACGACCGCGCCTCGTGCCGTCTGCCCGACGGGACGCTGGCATTCGGCGGCACGCACGGGCTCACGCTCTTCAACCCCATCGACGTGCCCATCAAGCGCAACATCCCGCTGCTGTTCAGCGACCTGAAGATACACAACAAGCTGATACGTCCGCAATTGCACGGAGAAACCATCGGCAAGCACCTCTCCTACTGCCCCGACATACACCTGGAGCACGACCAGAACAGTTTCAGCATCTCCTTCTCTGCCCTGAACTACAGCGAGTACGGACGAGTGCACTACCAATACCACCTGGAGGGTTTCGACAACTACTGGGTAGACGCCCGCAACAACCACGAGGCCTACTACGCCAACCTGCCTGCCGGAGAGTATGTGTTCCACGTGAAAATCACCAACAACGACCGGAGCATCGTGGAGGCCGAGAACTCCATCCGCATCCGCGTATATCCGGCCCCCTGGCGCACGTGGTGGGCCTACTGCATCTACTTCTTGTTGGCAACCGCCCTCGCCCTTCTCTTCCTGCGTGCCCTGCTCCGCGTCCGCGCCGAGAAGGAGGCCGCCCGCCGCGCCCGCCTGGAAAAGGAGCAGGAGCAACGGGTAAACCGGATGAACATGAGCTTCTTCGCCAACGTCTCGCACGAGTTCCGCACACCGCTCACCATGATTTCCGGTCCCGTGAACCAGCTCTGCGCCAATCCGCGGATAGAGGGTGCGGACAAGAACCTGCTGCACATCGTGCAGCGCAGCGTGAACCGCATGCTGAGGCTCGTCAACCAGATGATGGACTTCAACAAGCTGGAGAACGACACCCTGCGCCTGCAAGTGAAGCGCGCCGACCTCATCGCCTGCCTGCAACGCCAGGTGGGCATCTTCCGGGTGAACGCCGACGACAAGGGCATCGACCTGAACACCTACGGACTGGAAGACACCTTCCTGATGTGGCTGGACGAGGACAAGGTGGAAAAGATATTCAACAACCTGATGTCCAATGCCCTGAAGTTCACGCCCCAAGGCGGTAAAATCAGTGTCGGCTTCGACGTAATAGACCGTGAGAAAGCCGCGCGGCTCTTCGGCCTGTCCGCCGACGGGCGCATCACGCAGTACGTCAAAGTGTCCGTGGCCAACACGGGACAGAGCATCCCCGAAGACAAGATAGAGAAGATATTCGAACGCTATTACCAGATAGGCAACCAAGCCGAAGGTACCTACAACTGGGGAACGGGCATCGGCCTGTACTACGCCCGCAGCCTGGCCGTACTGCACCACGGGCAACTGAAAGCCAGCCAGTCCGAAGAGGGAAGCGGCGCCGTGTTCACCTTCGTCCTGCCCGTGAACGACGCCGCGTATGCCGAAGACGAACGGGCAACGGAACAGAGCAACCAGTCGGAAGCCTTCCCGCTGGCCGCCGCCTCGCAGCCTGCCGAGAACAAGACCGGCACCGACGAGAAGCAACCCACCCTGCTGGTGGTGGACGACGACACCGAAGTGGCACACTACCTGCGCACCCTCCTCTCCGCCCACTACAAGGTAATCTGCCGCTTCAATGCCGACGATGCGCTGAAGGCGCTGCATGAGGAGTCGCCCGACCTGGTTCTGAGCGACGTGGTGATGCCCGGCAAGGACGGTTACCAGCTCTGCCGGGAGATAAAGGAGGACTTGCAGCTCTGCCACCTGCCCGTAATCCTGGTTACGGCCAAAGCCACCGTGGAAAACCAGGTGGAAGGGCTGGACACGGGAGCCGACGCCTACGTGACCAAGCCTTTCGACCCTACCTACCTGCTGGCGCTCGTCAAGTCGCTGCTCAAGAACCGCGAGAAAGCGCGCACCATGCTGGGAAAGGCCACGCAGACGGACAAGATAGAAGAGAACATCCTCTCCCCACAAGACAACGTCTTCATGACCGAACTCTACCACCTGATGGAGAGCGAACTCTCCAACCCCGAACTGGACATTGCCCGCATGACCGAGCTGCTGAGAATATCACGCACCAAGTTCTACTATAAAGTAAAAGGACTGACCGGCGAAAGCCCCAGCACCTTCTTCAAGACCTACAAGCTGAACCGTGCCGCCGAACTGATAACGGAAGGGAAACATACCGTCTCGGAAATTGCGGACATGACGGGATTCAGCACGCTGTCCCACTTCTCGAAGAGCTTCAAGAAGCAGTTCGGAGTAAGTCCGAGCGAATACGGCAAATAGAAGGACGGGCTACTTGGCTTGTTGTATGAGGGTTATGCCTTTCAGGAGTGAAGGTATAACCCTCATGCTTTTAACAGCCGGCCCTTGTATGCACGAGATGCACATCTCGTGCATACAAGGACTACGCCTTAAAGTGAGAGAGGAATAGCCATGTGTGTTACCGGGCTTCCGGAATATTAGTCGAATCATATACAATCATCGCCCGGCCTTCGGCCAACTTCCTCGCAGTGGGAGGCATCTTGATGAAATAGTTGGAATAAGGTTCCGAACCTTCCTGGTCTCCATTCATCAGCCTGTGGGAAATACGTATCATCGTCTGAATATAGGCCAGCGGCAAAGAAGATTTCAGATAAGGATAATGTCCGCACCAGATATCCTTGATGTGCCCTTCCTTCATGAGCTTTTCCATACGGCAACACGACTCATGGAAAGTGGCGATGGGAGACATCGGCACACACTGCAGCCATACTTCACCCGAGCCGAACGCATCACCCGAATAACAGTCTCCGTTTGCCTTGTCCAGGAGTACCACCGAGCCGGGCGTATGCCCGGGCATCCATGCCACTTCCAGCTTGCGTCCACCCAAGTCGAACACTTGTCCTTCTTCCATATAGAGGAATTCTCCTTGATAATCCGCCGCATGCTGGGGCACCAGCACCGTATCGGCCCGATGCATCCATACTTTATCGAAATACTTGATGCAGCCGGCATGGTCGGGGTGCATGTGGGTGACGATTACTTCCAGCGGTTTCCCGGTTATCTGTCCCACAATCTTATCCAAATCCGCACAACGCGTGCCGGTATCAATCAGCACGGCCTTGTCTTCGCCCTCTATCAGATACATGGTAGTATAGTCCCAAGTGGAAAATACCCAAGTCTTCTCTTTCAACAAGGAAACCTCTACCTCTTCATTCTTGAATACCGTTTGCGCCCCTATAGCCATACAAACAAACAGCAGGGCAAATATCACTAAGTTTCTTTTCATGTTTTTCTTCTTTATATAGTTAAACCGAATTGTGAATTTCTCAAGATAAATCAATAACCGGGATTCTGTTTCAGGTTGCTGTTCACCTCCAATTCATTTTCAGGAAACGGCAGCCACTCGTCGCGATTGGGAGTCCAACCCGCCAACGACTTTTCATTATCGACATAGGTGGTTTTGGTCGTATAACGGGCGTTGTAGATGCCTGCCGCCGTAGTGAGGTCATTATTCGGGTCAGGTACAATCTGGAAAGTCGGTAACTTTTTCCCTTTATCCGCCAATACCGCCGGAGCATCCCCCCAACGCTTCAGGTCCTGGAAGCGCATGCCTTCCATAGCAAGTTCCAAGCGGCGCTCCAGCTTTATATCGGAAAGCGTCACATGACTCTTTCTGGGAAGACGGGCCCTGTCGCGCACTCTGCCCAGATATTCGTCGGCACCGGCTTGGTCTCCCGCCTGGAGGCAAGCCTCGGCAGCCATCAGCAACACATCCGCATATCTGATGACCGGAGTATTGCTCTGGTTTCCACACCAATACCCTACAAATTCGTCATCGGTGCTTGCCAGCCATTTCAGACGGAAATAGCCTTCGCTGGCATATTTGTTGGTAGTCGTGTTCACCGCAATGTTCATGGCAATCACCTGCTCCCAGGTCCTGATCCAGGCATTCAAGCGATACCCGTCGGCACCCTCCTCAGCCACAAAGGCATCGTACAAAGACTTCGACGGATTGAAGTAGCTGTAACCGCTGGTAGTGTTGAACTTATAGTGCATGGACGCTTCCGGACCGGCTATAAAGCCATAGCCGAATCCCCAATTGGCCAAGATGCCGAACCAGCCCTCCTGAGAATACATGTTGGAAGGGTCGTAATGGCGCACACACTCCAGCACATACTCCTTGCAGCCGGCAGAGGCCGGATGATAGAATGTGCTGACATCGGCTATCAAATCATATTTGCCGGAAGAAATGACCTTCTCCAACTCACTTTTGGCATCGGCATATTTCTCCTGATACAGATAAATCTTTCCCAACAAGCAGCGGGCAGCCTCCAACGTGGCGCGGGTTCCCCCGTCCCTGTCTTCCAAACTCGTTTTCGAAGTGAGTTTCCCGGAAGTTATAGCTTCCGTAAGGTCTGTCTCCATGAATTTCCACAACTGTTCGGCAGTGGAGTTGGGCACCTTATACTCTTCCGAATTCTTCAATACCCTATCTACCAAAGGAGGAGTCCCCCACAAAGTGGTCAACTCGAAATAGCAGATGGCTCTGAAGAATTTGGCCTCGGCAATGTTTCTTGCCTTCACTTCACTTTCAGCGGCATCGAACCGCTCAATCACCAGATTGGCCAGATAAATCGTGGCATACAACCTCTTATAATAGTTTTCCACCCAACCGTTCGTGGCCACTATCGCACTTTCGTATATCTCCTGCGCATACACCTGGTCGGAGCGGGCACCACCCGAATTGAAATCGTCTGCCAAGAAATTTTTCAGGAAGAAACCGTTGGCATACTGCGAGGCTTTCTCACCACGCCCGGAATAAGCATTCCGCCAGGACGCATAGACAGCAGCGATGGCAGACTCACACTGTTCATCCGTCTGATAATAATTCTCTTCATTCTCTACACCTTTCTGGGGAATATCCAGCAAATCGACATCGCATGCGGAAAATGTAAGTGCACACGCCAACAGTCCGGACAAGATATATTTTCTTTTCATATTTCTTCTATTTATTATTTAAAATGTAACTGATAAACCGAACACCACCTTCTTCGTTGTGGGATAATTTCCGTAATCCACGCCCATACCGCTGGTAGCCGTGGAGGAAACCTCCGGGTCGAGTCCCGGATACTTGGTGAACAAGAAGAAATTATCCAACGAGGCATATACTCTCAGCTTGTCGGCCAGGAACTTCTTCGTAACCGTCCGGGGCAACGTATATCCCAGCTGTATCTGCTTGATGCGGAAATAAGAGCCGTCAAAAATATAAGCATCGGACAAGCCATACTTGTCTGCATTCGTATTCTGCGGCCGTGCAAACTTACGGCTGGTAGTCCCGTCCGCCGTCCAGCGCTGGTCGTACATCTCCTTCAGCGTATAGGATATGGAGTTATAACTGTAGGACATGAATACGTCATTGCCCACGGAGCCGTTGCCGAAAATCAGAAAATCAAAATTCTTGTAGTTGGCGGTCAACGTGATTCCATATGTGAAGTCCGGCATCGGTTTACCAATCATCGCCTTGTCACTGGCATCAATGGTACCGTCACCCGTATTATCCCTGAATACGGGATTGCCCTTGTCATCCAGATGATCGACCTGATAGCCTCTGAAATACCACACCGGATAGCCTACCTCGAATGCGGAGAACGAACCGTTCGAAGCCATTGTAGTGGCGCCTTCTATGCGTCCGCCGCTGACATGCGGATCCAGATAAGTGACCTCGTTCTTCAAAGTGGCCAGATTGGCGGTCACAGAATAGTTGAAATCACCGGCTTTGTCTTTCCATCCGGCCTCAAACTCAAAACCCTTATTCGTCACATTACCGGCATTCATCGGAGCCGATGAGTTTCCCGCCTCATAAGGAATGACAATGTTGGAAACAATCAAGTCTTTTGTCTTTTTCTGATACCAGTCCATACCAAACGAGAAGCGGTCGTTGAAAGCGCGCAAATCCATACCCAAATCCAGCTGTTCGGAGGTTTCCCACTTCAAGTCAGGATTATAGAGCTGCGAAGGTTTGGCAGAAGTGACATATTTCATCGCCGTATTGCTGAAAGAGTACCCGGCAGCCGAAGTCACCAGGGAATTGGAATACTTGTAACCGCTCAGATTGCTTGTGCTGCCATTCTGCCCCCAGCTTGCACGCAACTTCAGGAATGTGAGAGGGGTATTGTTCTTTTCCGTGAAAAAGCGCTCGTTGGAAATGACCCAACCGGCTGATACCGACGGGAAATAGCCCCAGCGATTGGTACCCGGAAGCACGGAAGTATCGGCTGCATCGGCACGCATGGCCGCTTGCAGCATATAGCGGTTCTGGTAATCGTAAGCCAAACGGCCGAAATAGGACAGCTTACGATTAATCAGATTATAACCGGCGGTACTCTTCACGGCATCTCCGGCAGGATACGAAACGTCGGCATACAAAGGATCGTGCTTGGCAGTCTTGTCTACACCGGCAGAAACATAAGTGAAGTTATTCTCGCTGTAGGACATACCCAGCATGGCAGACACATGATGCTTGTCCCACAAATCCGTACTATAATTCACAAAGTTCTCCCACTGATAATAGGTAGTAGAGGAGTTGGAGCGGCTGGCCCCGTTCTTATCCTTATTATTGGCGGAAGCCGAACCGTAATAGAGATTGTTATACTGATAAGTGTTTGCGTTCAGTTCCCTGTAACCCAGCCGGGTAGTAAACACAAATCCTTTGAAAGGAGTCAGGTTGGCATAGAGCGTTCCCATCAGACTGTTGCCGAAGTTTTTCTTGTCGCTCATGCGGATGGCTACCATAGGATGTATCTGTTCCATAGAACCCAGACAGCTGTAATAATCGCCCTTGTCATTGCGCAGCAAAGTAAAGCCGTTGGCAATCAATGCCTCCATTTGTTTAGGAAGCGCATCGGCTGCATAAGTGTCCGCATAATAAGGAGCCATGGTCATCACGGTAGCAATCATACTGGAATATGAATTGCCCGCACTACCGTCATTGATGGATTTCTGCGTATATTTTGCATAATTGGCAGTAACACCTACCTTCAACCAAGGTTTAATGTCATAGTCGGCATTCAGCATGACGGAAAGCCGCTTGTAGGTATCCTTGTTTTCACGAAGAATACCATTGTCATACAGATTGTTTAATGACAGGAAGAAAGAGCCCTTGTCATTCGCTCCCTGAAAGTTGACCGTATGATGGGAGGATGGCGAAGCATTAAAAGCCACATCATACCAATCGGTAGTCGATACACCGTCCCATGTGCCGCTGGTAATAAGCTCCTGGATATTATCATCTGTAAAAGTAGGGTCTTGCTCCTTCTTTTGCAATAAAGCTTCTTGTGAATTAATCAGCTTGGGACGTTGCGCCAGGCTACTGATGGAATATTGAAAGTCGTAGGAAATGCTGCTGGTTCCTTTGCTTCCGCTCTTTGTGGTAATAAGCACTACGCCATTACCGGCCTGCGCACCATAAATGGCAGCGGATGCGGCATCTTTCAGGACTTCCATGCTTTTTATATTATTAGGATCCACAGCACTCAAGTCGGATACTATCAATCCGTCTACCACATAGAGGGGATCGGAAGTACCATTCGATGAAAAACCACGGACACGAATGGTAGGCGAAGCACCCGGTTGCGAAGTTGTGGATATCAGTTGTACACCGGCTGTCTTGCCCTGCAGGGCTTCTTCCACCCGGGTAATAGAGCGGTTCTGGATGTCTTCTGCCTTCACGGAAGAAATGGCGCCTGTCAGGTCGCTCTTCTTCTGTACACCATAGCCCACCACTACCACTTCATCCAGCGTCCGGGTGTCTTCTTTCATCGTTATATTCATTCTCTCTGATACGGCTTTCAGTTCTTGTGTCACATATCCGATGTACGAATAGACAATGACGGCACCTTGCTTTACCTTTAAGGAATAATTTCCCTCCATATTCGTAATCACTCCATTAGAGGTGCCCTTTTCAAGTACACTCACACCAATCATCGGTTCTCCCAAATCATCTGTAATCCGTCCCGATATCATCATCGGACTTTGCGCCAGCATAAAAGGTATTCCCACCCAAAGGAACAGCCAGAATGCCATCAGCTTTCTTTTAAAGTTGTTTTCCATAATGCTTAAATAATTAGATTTGTTAATAAAAAAGCTACATTCACTTATTGTAGGATTTCCGATACAATTTTATCAAAAGAGGAGATAAGAGGATATTGAGAAAATACAAAAACATTTCCTATATGTTCAGATATTGTTTCTTGTACGTTCAAAAGATTATCAATATGTTCAAAACATGCCATACAGCATATTCCAAGCGGAAAAATCACTGTTACAGCAAATATCACCTACTTATTTTCTTTCTACTTTTGTCTGCTCCATTGTAAAAAAACACTCTCCGCGGAACATACCTTAATACACTTCATATATGAAAAAAATCATTCTTTCCCTCATAGCTTTATCTGCAATAGCGGTGTCTTCGTGCCAACCGACAACCGCCAAAGCAGAAGCGGAAAAACAGGATGTTTATAGAATTTCGGCAACCATTTCCAACCAAAACATTACGGATTTCCAAGAAGACGCGCAAGGCTATATCTGGATAGGAACCACACGAGGACTGAACAGATTCAACGCACACGAATACCGGCAATATTACAGTTCCAACGACTCACTGCAACTGCCCGGAGATAGAATCCAGGATATTTTCATGGACTCACGCAAACGCTTATGGATAGCGACAACCAACGGAACATGCCGATATACCGACCAAGACAACTTCTGCCAGATACCCATAAACGTGCCCTATAACAATAGGAACGGACATCAGTTCATAGAAAGCAAGGATGGAAAAATCTTCCTAAACATGGTGGTACATCTCTGCGTCTATAACCCTGAAACAGACACTTTCAACCGTATTTTCATCAACTTTGACCCGGACAAGACCTATAAACAGACCTGCTACATAGATAACAACAACTGTCTGTGGGCCGTCAACCCCGTATCCATCCGATGCTACGACTCCCGAAACATGCAACTGACAGACTCCATACCCATGCCGCAGAAGATTACCTACTCTTACATGCACAACCATACCTCCCTATGGCTGGCAAGCAAGAACCGACTCTTCATATTCGATACCGAAAGCAAAAGATTCAAAACGACTCCCGAAGCAATAAGTAATCATCCCATCTTATCGAAAGCCGCCATCACCTATATACACCCGTACGACAAGAACAGGCTACTGATTTGCACGCAAAAGCATACGTTCCTTTACAACCACATAGAAAACACCGTCATACATGAAAAGGAAAACGGATTTCCATTTGAAGTCCCGCAACATGGCATCAAATGCATGTACACCGACTCGCACAAGAATCTGTGGATAGGCTCGCCGGACCAAGGCTATACCGTACGCTATCATTATAAGGAGCGTTTCAACAGCAACAATTATCTGCGTTCGTTCTTCCATCAAAAATCCATCATAGCCCTCGATGCCGACTCCTGCAACTTGTATATATCCACCCTGAAAGACGGAATGTATATCTACAACCTGAATACCAAGCATATAGAAGCTGTGAATATCAGTAGAATCCTACCTGCACAAAACACAGAAAATATAATTGTCAGACACATCTATCACGACAAAGACCGGCACATCTGGCTTGCCACCAATACCAATCAAGTCATAAAATGCGTGCTCGAGTCTAATCAATTAAAAGCAACGGGTATTTTTTCCGTCCCTTCCGTACTGTGCATAACGCAAGACCGTAACGGAACAATATGGGCAGGCAGCTTCAGCCAGGCAATATATGCCCTGAAAAAAGGTGAAAAGGTATTCACACCCGTATCACTTTATCCCCAGTCATTTTTCACCTTTACTCCTACCCTACGTCCCCTCTCCAATGGAGAAGTATGGATTGCCTCCTTTGCCAACAAGATTCGTTCAATAAATCCGGATACATGGAAAATCCGGATACCGGACATCTCGAGGGCAGACAGCCTGGCCTGCATACGCCGTTCTAAATTTATCCCTTCCGTGTTATACGAAGACAGCCAAGGAGATATCTGGATTGGAACCTCCCATAACGGTCTTTTACGATATACTTCGCAGAATCATAAATTATCTCCCATATCCGGCATTGGCTGCACAGAGATTTGCAGCATCGAAGAAGATATGCAAGGGAACCTATGGATATCCACATTATACGGATTAAGTAAATATGAGCGCCGGACCAATCAAATCAGCAACTACTATGCAAGCGACGGTATCGGTGGCAATCAATTCTACGACCGTGCATCCTGCCGACTTTCAAACGGAACCTTAGTATTCGGCGGCACTCACGGAATGACATTCTTCAATCCGGTGGAAACTCCTTTCAAATACGATGTTCCCCTGACGTTCGAGAATCTGAAGATTCATAACAAGCTTGTATATCCCGGAAAGAATGCAATCATCGACAAGGACCTCTCCTACCAACCGGACGTATATCTGAAACATAGCCAGACCAGCTTCAGCATATCATTTGCCGCATTGGATTATAGTGAATACGAACGAATACACTATCACTACCAATTGGAAGGCATTGACCGCTACTGGATAAATGCACACACCAACCGGGAAGCTTATTATGCCAACCTTCCCACAGGAACCTATATGTTCAAAGTAAAAATCACCAATGAAGACCAAAGCATAATCGGAGAAGAAAAACAGTTGCGCATCATCGTCAAACCTGCTCCTTGGAATACCTGGTGGGCAAGATGTGCATATGCTCTGGCAATCATCGGAATAGCCGGTACACTTATACACAGTTGGCGGCGCGTAAGAATTGAAAAAGAAACCGCCTGCCGCGCCGAACAAGAAAAAGCACAAGAGCAGAAAATGAATAAGACATACATGAGCTATTTTACCAACATATCCCATGAGTTCCGGACACCACTGACCACGATGTTGGGTTCCATCAGACAACTGTGTGCCGCCCCCGGCCAATACAGTGCCAACCGGGAACTACTGAATGTTCTGCAAGACGGTATTCTGCGGATGCTCCAGCTAGTCAACCAATTGCTCGATTTCAACAAATTAGACAACGACAATCTGGGACTGGAGGTCCAACAGACCAACCTTGCCTCCACCATCAAACGAATCATCAGTTTCTTCAACATCAATGCCCAAAGCAAGAATATAACCCTTAGCATTCAGGGATTACACCATGACATCCTCTATTGGGCCGATGAAGACAAAGTAGAGAAAATACTGAGCAATCTGCTTTCCAATGCCATGAAGTTTACTCCTACAGGAGGTGAAATAGAAATCTCGTTCGCCATCGTCACACGCCAAGAAGCCGAGGAGTTCTTCTGCCTGACAGAACAAGACAAAAGCGTCCGGTATATCCGGATTTCCGTAACCAACACCGGAGAAAACATTCCGGAAGAACAGCTGGAAAAAATCTTTGAACGGTTCTATCAGATAAAAGGCAACAAAGGGACTTACAATTGGGGAACCGGCATCGGGCTTTATTATGCCCGATGCCTTGCCCGGTTGCACCACGGACACTTGAAAGCGGCAAACCGGAAAGAAGGGAACGGAGCCATGTTTATCCTGATTCTGCCCGCAGACGATTTCTCGTACACAAAAGAGGAACGGTTCTATGGCAAAAAAACACTCCTGAACAATACTTCCATAGAACCTGCGAAAATAGAACCGGATGCTGCCCGTGAAGGTAAAACAAGTCCGAAAACAATACTCATAGTAGACGATGACCCGGCCATCATGCACTATCTGCAGATTCTGCTGACCCCGCATTATCACATCATCAGCCGACTCAATTCCACCAACATCTTCCAGACCATTGTAGACGAAGCTCCGGATTTAATACTGAGCGATGTACTGATGCCGGACAAAGACGGTTACCAGCTTTGCAAAGAGATTAAAACGAACCTGCAATTCTGTCACATACCCGTTGTTCTGGTAACCGCCAAATCCACCGTGGAAAACCAGATAGAAGGATTGCATACCGGAGCAGACGCATACGTGCCCAAACCTTTTGAACCAGCTTACTTGCTGGCCCTGATTGAATCACTATTGACGAACCGTGATAAAATGCGCAGTTTCCTAGTGAGCAATACCCGGACAAGCCGGATGAAAGAACTTACCCTTGCCCCCAAAGACGAGGCCTTCATGGCAGAACTGTATAAACTAATGGAAAATGAACTGGACAACCCGGAACTGGACATCACACGGATGGCCGAATTACTCAAAATCTCCCGTACCAAATTTTACTACAAGGTGAAAGGGTTAACCGGCAAGAATCCAAGCGTTTTCTTCAGAACCTATAAACTGAACCGCGCAGCCGAACTAATCAAGGAAGGAACCTATACCATTTCCGAAATAGCGGACATGACCGGTTTCAATACTCTTCCCCACTTCTCTACCTGCTTTAAAAAGCAATTCGGCGTAAATCCGAGTGAGTATCAATAAACCTTGTACATCCCTTATCAGCACCCACGGCTCCCTCTAATTCCCTTAAAAGAAAGAGCCGTGGCCTGCATAGAGATTACTTCCGATAAAAGCCGCCAATCATCGCTTGCCATAAACCAGTTTCTTCGTCCGCGGATCGCGGGAGAATTGTTTCATGAAATCCCACATCAACCGTGCATCAGGCTTGAAGTTCCAATGACCGTAGTCATTCACAGCCACGACTTTAATCAGCGGAATGTTTCCCTTGTAAAGTACTCCCGCTTCCATCGTGACGCGCTTGTTGGTGGAAATCACTTCCCTATCCTTTAGTGCTATGCCGAAGGTGGCATCTTTGGAAAAGTCAGGCCGGCTGCTCACCTCCATGCCGTTCATGGTCTGATAGGCAGTCCAGGCACAGAAGAAGGCATTGGTGCGCCAATTGTTTTCGTTTACAAAAGGCACGACTTCGTCGTCCGTACCCGTCACAGAGAAATAAGCGGTCTCCACACTGCCCCGTTTCTGCACCGCCTCGTTCATCAGGGCTTCGCCACTGTAACCGAACATATACCGGTCGGGGGTCAGCCCAGCCGATTGGGCACCCACAGCGGCAAATACGTGCGACTTGCGTATACCAAGTCCCGTAGCCGTGGCGGCTCCTGCCGAAAGCCCTTCGGCATATACCCGCGAAGGGTCTATCTGCGGATAGGTCTTCAACAGATGATACACCACCTGCTCGATGCCGTCCAACCCCATAGGAGCATAACCGTTGCCCTGCCACTCCAATTCGGCAACAATGAAGTTCTCCTCAACCGCCAACTCAATGAAGCCGGATGTCTCAGCCTGCGTACGCGGATCATTGTTGTTGCCATGCAGCAAAAGCAACAACGGCACAGAAGCCTTTTCTGCCTTCAAGGTAGCTTCCGGATGGAATTCATACCATAGGAAATCGCCTGTACCGATAAGGTCTTTCTTCATCACACGACGAGTGATTCCCCAATCTTCGGGCATGATATACGGCTCCAGCTCATACGTACCATATTGGTCGAATTGAGCTCCCGTGTACCAAGTATGTTCGTAATTGTTGAAACGGTAGTTCTTGCAAAGCAAAGTCTTCCAGGCTTCTGCAAAAGCCTCTTTCAGGGAAGTGTATTTGTTTGCACTCACCACAACCTGCTGTAACGGCTCCTTCCGGTTGGCATAACAAGCCAACCCGTCTTCTTTCCGCACCGGTTCCGCCTGATTCTGCAAGATATAGGCTGCCGCTACCTGCCGACTGTGTGTTCCGGCTATAAAAGCAGGAACGGGGGCGGCACCCTCAGCCGTCTTGGCCGGTCGGCCATTCAGCGATACGATACCGGCAACAGCACCCGCATGTCCGGCAATGGTTCTATTAACGAACGTCGCTCCCTTACCTATACCGATTATCTTCAGATTAGTAAAAACACGCATCTTGTTCAGGAAATTCTTATAAGCTTCCAAATCCTTCACCGCATCATACTCCTTTCCCAAGGGGTTCATCACACAGACCGTCCCCGAATAGGTGTGCGCATAGGACGCAATACCCAATTCATCCGTCAACGCCGCCGCTTCGGAAGCATCGCACGGCTTGTCCGGATAAATCACGAAAAAAGGGGAGAAGCCGGGAAAACGTCCCTCTACACTTTTGCACGTATCACGCGTAATGTAAACTTCCTGCTCCAACCCAGGAAAACGAACAAACGGAGGAAGCCCTTCAGGGGTTCCACCAGCCCCTTTCATCTGCAATGCAACTACAGAAAACAAGAGCCCAAAAATGAAATTCAGTTTCATAGTATCTTTAACAATTTGTTTTACGACCGCAATATTAGCGAATTACCCTCAAAGCATTCTTTCCTATTTGTTCAAATGTTTATCCTCCGGTTCAATTTTATTCATTACATTTGCAGTGTTTCTTAAAACCAACCGTATATGGCACATCGTCTTAATACCAACAAACAGTTTATGGTAGGCAACGGCATCCTTGCCTTTGCCGTGATTTTCGTAGTCGTCATCTTTGTCTACATGAGCATGAGGCTGCAACAACAGAAAGCGGAAAACCGCAACTTCATCGAAACCTATACCATCACACTGACGAAAGGCTTTGCCGGAGACTCCACCTCCATCTTCATCAACGACAGCCTGCTGGTGAACCGCACCATGACGGAAGAACCTTTCATCCTCGAGGTGAAACGCTTTGCCGAACAAAGCGCACTGATGATTGTGAACAATGCAACCGAGAAGCTTTCCCTGTTTGAGCTTAGCGAAAAAGGAGGAGAATACCGGTTCGAGAAGGAAGGAGAAGAGGTAAAACAACTGGCGCAGGAATAAAAAAGCTCAGCAAGGAGTGTTGTCAGACGTTATCAACTTTCATTTTATTTTTTCTTACATCAATATAAAGCAAATCATCATGGTCTGTTATACTATACAGTTCCATAAAATCCTCTGTTACCAAGTAATATTCGTCAAGCCCCTCACAGTCGCCGATAAATATATGTATATCAGACATTCTTGCTTTATAAACGATAAAATCCCTGTTCCAATAATCAATAAAAAAATAGAAAACGATATTTTTGTCAATTATATCCAATAGATGAAAATAAGGATCTTCCATGTTACAATCTATACTATATGGCACATATTTAAATTTCAGCCATAATGCACGAGGATTTCCAATTACAAATGTGTCATATAACCGTTGTATTAAAATCTCTTTATCGACATCTCCTATTTCCTGAAATGGAAGATGGTTATCTTTGATTGTTCGTTCTATTTCTTTATAATCAAACATGACATTTTGCTTCTGTTAATAATCTCGCATTATCCATACCGGTATTAACTTTCTGAGATACCTTTCAAACGTGATAGAAGAGGCAGACCGCTATATCTCCGTTTTGTATTTCCGGAGTTCTGTTCTCAATGCCTGAGCCCTTCCATCAGTCATCCGGTCGAGCAAAGCCCAGAAACGTTTCCCGTGATTCATCTCGCGGGTATGCGCCAGTTCGTGCAGCAACACATAGTCTATCAGATGTTTGGGAAGAAGTACCAGGTAATAGGACAGATTGATATTGCCACGCGTGGAACAGCTTCCCCAACGCCCGCTACTGGAATTAATCTTCACACTCTTGTAAGGAAGGTTATGTTGCATGGAAAGCATATACAGGCGGGGAGGAAGAATAATCTTTGCATTCCGTCGCAAAGCCTCCTCAATCACCTTACGTAGCCAAGCCTGCAGATTCTCATCCGAGAAATCCGCATCCGGCGGACAGATTATCTGCATTTCTCCCAACTCGGAACGGGACAAGAACCGTTCCCGTTGTCCGCCGACCAACGTCAGCTTGAAGAACTCCGTATCAATGCGGTAATCCAAATCAATCAGCTTTCTGACCTGCTTCTGTCTGGCAGCCCTCAAACGCGGACGAAGCTGCTCGATGGCATTCTCTACCTCGGCAAGAGAAGTCCGGGGAGGCACGGTCACGTGAATTCCATCCTCCTTTGTACGGAAAGTGAGACGCCGTGCCCGGGCATTGACCCGGACAAACAAAGGACCTAGCTCTTTATCTTCTATAATGCGGTTTACTGTCATAAATCAAAGCCTCTCCCGTAGGAAGGGGCGGGGAAGAGGCTTTGCAAATGAACAAAGAATCGTCCAAAAAAGCAAGCAAACACCTGACAAAAGCGGACGGAGTGTCCGATAATGAACACTATGTAAAAGTTATTACACTTTAGTTATCAGCGACTTACACTTGTGGCACAATAATTGATTAAAGTATGATGACCGAGCGTCCTTTGAAAAAAGCATTTCTACATGCAACTTTTTCAAGGCAAATCACGTCTAACTAATAAATACTGAATCACAAAAAACAAAAAAATATGAAAGCTCTAACAACATTTATCGCAATCGCCTTATTGGCATTCAGTACAACCGCTTGTTCACAACAACACACATACCGTTCCGGAGGCTTCGGCAGCAAGACGGTCAAGGCAAGCAAGAACTATGTAACCAAAGACATAAAAGTGAACAACTTCACCAAGCTGAGTGTAGCCGGCAGCCCCGACGTGACCTACACGCAGAAGTCCGGCAAACCGACAGTGGAAGTATACACCTCGGACAACATTGTAGACTTACTGGATATCCGTGTCAAGGACAATACTCTCTACATCGGCTTCAAGAAGAATGTCAGCGTATCCTACAATAAACTGGAAGTACGTGTGTCCGCAGAAAAGTTGAACGGCATTGCCGTGGCAGGTTCGGGAGACGTGGAACTGAAAAACGGACTGAAGACGGACAACCTCAAAATTTCCGTAGCCGGTTCGGGTGACATCAGTGGAAACAACATCTCCTGCATAGACCTCGATATTTCCATCGCAGGCTCGGGAGACATCAACAGCAGCGACATCACTTGCAATGACCTCCAAGTATCCGTTGCAGGTTCAGGTGACATGAAGCTGAACAACGTAACGGCCAACTTCACCAAAGCATCCGTTGCCGGTTCGGGCACCGCTATCCTGAGTGGCAGCACCCAAGAAGCTGAATACAGTGTGGCAGGTTCGGGTGATTTGTTTGCTTCCGATTTCGTTGCCAAGAAAGCATCCGCCAGTGTTGCCGGTTCAGGCGACATCAAGTGCCATGCCACAGATTTCCTGAAAGTACGCACCAGCGGAAGTGGCAGTGTAGGCTACAAGGGCAATCCGGAACTGGATTATCCGAAGAAAGGACTGTATAAGCTCTAACATTGGAAAATATAGACTTTAAGATTAATAATTATAAGCCTAAACTAAATTCTCTCTCAAATAATTACCTATAAAGATGACGAAGGACTCCCGCGAGGAAGTCCTTCGTTTTTTGTACGCCCCACATCTCCGAAGCACGGGAACAACTATCATTTATCTACATTCAGAATACCCGACTCATTGTCGCTGTTATTGATGCGTCTGTCGGATGATTTGTAACGCTTGCCGAACTCGAAGTTATAACTCAGCTTGATAACCGCCATCTGTCCTATCTCTTTCGCATGGCTCCACGAGGTATAGGGTGCCACTTTGCTTACCCGTTCCTTACCCGTCTTGTAGTTGTTGGTGAACGGGAACATCATCCCTACCCCCAGCTGCAGGCGCTTGTGGGTATAAGTGGCCAGAATGGCAGTCTGATTCTCGCCCTTATAAATCGTTTCGCCCATCAGTTCGTTCGCCCTTTTACTGAATTGTCCCAACAGAGAGAACTGCTTATAATTGAACACGGCAACCAGATTGTAATAGAAGTCATTATACGTATGGGTATAGGTATTGCCGTTAGACCAGTAACGTGTAAATCCACCATCTATACTCAGCGTCAGGAAATTCTTCAGACTACCAATGTTCAGTCCGCGGAATGTGAAAGAAGGGCCAAAGCGCAGAAACTGTGCAGAACGCTGGTTCTCGCTCATCGAAACCAACTTGTCTCCCTCGGCAAACACACTCTCCATGATGATATTCTTGTGATAGCCATGTGTCACATTCAGCATGAAGACGAACTTCTGCTTCATATAGGAGTAGTTCAACGTATTGTTAAAGACACTGTAAGTCTCCAATGCCGGATTGCCGCGTACTATCTGGATGGTATCTATCGCCTGCTCCACATTGGTCAACGCACTGAGCGAAGGAATCTTGGGTTCGACATTGAACCGATAGTTGATGTTGCCGTTCTTGTGCGGCGAGAAGTTCAGACGGACAGTGGGGGTAAAGGTGTAATAGGTATGTTCCTCCCCTCCTTCCTTGAAATAAGAGCGGGTCAATCCGGCACTCACACCATAACTCACTTTCTTGATATTTCCCTGCACCTCGGCAAACGCCGCTGTCTTTGCCTGGTTCATTTCCGAAACGACGGGTGAGGAGCCTGCATACTCGTTCCTGGCATACATCCGGTAGTGCCGCAATCCGGAACTGAATACGAGGGACTTGAAACGCTTGTCGTAGATGGCTTCACCGATGATGGAACGCTTGTTTCCCGTCACATCGGTTTCAAGCATCGCCAGGTCTTCGGCTTGAGGAGTATATTCGTGGTAGAGCCTGTTATTGTCGGTGTGCATCAGCGTACCGGTCACGCTCATCGTAAGCATCTGATTCTTCGGTAATGTACGCTGGTAATAAAGGTCGAGCGAAGGAGTGTAGCCGGACTGCTTGTTCTTCAGTCCGGAGAAGATATAGTTATCGGCATCCGCAGCATCATACAGCTTGTTCGACTGGTTCAGAGAGGGAGCATCATAGATACTGTTGCGGAACACGACGTTGAATACGTACTTATCCTGCTCCGTCAGATTGTAAGAGAGGTCGATATTGTGGGTAAAGTGCTTGTTTTGGTCGTGAAGCCCCTCCTGCACACGATGTATCGTCTTATTTTCCAACACATATGTCTCATCTATATCCGTATACGTTTTCTTGAAGTTACGGGCAGACAAGTTATAGAACAATCCCCATTGTGACTTTTTATGATTGAACTTGGCCACCACATTGTCCTCGCTAAACAATATGTGGGGAGCATTAGTGGCTTGTATATTGACCAGTCCGCCCGTTTCGCGGCGGCGGACAATGATGTCTACCACAGCCCCCAGGCTGCTGTCGCCATAGCGCTCTCCCGGATTTTCAATGAATTCTATTCTTACAATCTCCTTGGGCAGGAGGGCTGCCACTTCGGTGGAGGTAGCCACAATACCGTTGATACGTGTCTGTACACTACCGCCATTGGCTTCCAGGCCTTTGCCAAGAGCATCCACCTTCAAGTGCGGAATGGCAAGGTTCAGCATCAGGTCGTAGGGATTGTAGGAATTCTTCATGGCAGTGGCGGTAGGTACTACAACCATGCGGTCTACTTTCTGCGTGATATTGCTGCCCGATATCACCACCTCGTCCAGCGCTACCGACTGTTCTTTCAAGATGATATCCCCCATCTCTACAGTGCCTTGGGGGTTCTTGATGACAATCTGCTCGTCGATATAACCGATGTAGGAGAATTTCAGCAGGAAATCTGAACCGGTGGCGGTTTTCAGAATGAATTTACCTTTTCCATTCGTAGTGCTTCCCGTAACGAATGAAGAGTCGGGTAAGGAAATCAGGGCTACATTGACAAATTCCACCGGCCGGTTCTGCTCGTCTATTACCGTACCGTTCACTTTCACTGTTTGCGCCGCTGCGGCAAAGCTACCCAATAGGTATATGATAGCTATAACAAGAATCTTTTTCATAAATGTCGGCGTTTAGAGTTTGTCTTTTAAAGCTGACTCGATGATTGCCTTTATCTCTTCTGACGAAAGAGATTCTTTATTGGTCCACTCCTTGTCTCTCTCCTCCGAGATATCCAATACGGAATCGCAATGTTCCGACATCAGCAGAAAGAGCATTTTCTCTGAAATTTCGCCCGACGCGTTTATTACCTCATAGTGCACTTCGGCATACTTGCAAAATTTGCCGTCTACGTTACGACCGCACTTACGCTCCAGGTATCCGTAACGGAATTTCTCACCTTCACCTAACTGCGACTTAACATATTCCTTAGTTGCCGACTTTATTTTATACTGGTCGCTTCCGGGGAAGTAACATGAAGTAAGAGATACAAGTGCAAAACACGCTACGATTGTCATTGTTCTGAATGTACTTTTCATAAGACTTTTTGTTTTTTGATTTGATGCAAAGTTAAGGCGAAAAGTCGCTTAACTCCTACTAAATCGCACTATTAAAAGTCTTAACACTCAATACTTAAAGTTCTGATTATCAACAACAATATATTATAAAAGTCTTAATCCGACTTCTTCCGGTCTAAATGACTCTTATGCACTCCACAATATCCTGCTTTTCGCCTGCATTTATCTTCTTTCGGATGGAAGTTTTACGCACGTAGATGGTCGCACTTGTCTGTTGGGTCACCACTCCGATTTCTTTGGTGGAGAAACCTGCACAGAGCAAGCAGCATATCTGCACTTCCTTATCGGATAAGAGTTGTCCGAATCTTTCCACCATGCGGGAGTAGAATCCGTCGTATAGTCTATCGATTACCGGATAAAGGTCCGCCCAGGCAAGCAGTCCTTCCACCGGAATCTCCTTATTGCTGATGCCCGAGATAAGTTTCAGCAATGCCTGGTTCTGTGAGGTAGGTGTATTGGCAACAAGCCGTATGATACCCAGCTGCTGCAGAAGCAACTTCTTGAAGAAAGCGTCGCTATTCTCCTCTTGGTTATCCGATGCCTTCTGGGCATCTTCCAGTAGACGGGTCAGTGTATCAATACGTTCTTCGGCTTCGGCAAGGCGTTTCCTTCTGTTGCGGATATAGAAACTCAAGGACAGCAGCACCCCGACAAGCAGAACGGCAACCAGTACAGAATACATCCGCGTCTTTTGCCGCTTGATTATCAGCTCGTAGTTCAACCGCTGAAGATTGTTCTTGGTCTCCAGCTGTTGCTCTATTACACTGTTCTGGTCCCTCATCTCAACTCTGACGGAGTCGGCAAACCTGCCGAAGGTGATAATATCCAAAGGTGTACCGGAAGTATAGTCCAGAACGGTTTTCAGCTGTACCAATGCACTGCGTACGGAGAAGCCTTCGGCTTTATCTCCTCCGTGATTCTGTTCATTGGCCCATGCCTGGTTCCAGTAGTAACGGGCAGAATCAAGCTGATGAAGGTTGAGAAAGTTTTCGGCAAAGGTAATTTGCAGCATCACATGGTTACCCACTGCCGGCATCAGACGTTTGACACGGCGCAGGAGGTCATTGGATTTGACGTATTCGCGGTTATTGGCAAGCGCTGTGGCATAGTTCCTCATATAGTGACAAGCCGAAGCCGTATCGGCTGCCGCCAATGCCATATCGATGCTCCGTTCAAAATAATCAGAAGAAGAAGGATGGTTAATCAACGCCATATTAAGTCCTAAGTTATAGAATACGGAACTACGTTCTCGGACAGACAGTTTATCAGCGTATTGCAATATCTTTTCCATCAGCTCTATCATCTGGGAGTGATCATTTCTCTGATAAGCCACCTCTGCCTTTCCCCGATAAAAAAGAAGAAGCCAGAAGGTGTCTTTTCGGGCTATGGCATAGTCCAAGCCATTCTCAATCGCTTCATCCATGCGCTCCTCCTGCTTCATCCATTTATAATAAGAGGCTTCAAGCAGGTAACTATCCAACATACGGGAAGAGTCTTTCTGCTCACGATAGTAGTGTATCGCGCCGGGAAGCAGCGAATCTTCCACCAATGACATACCCATACGGTAGCGGGCCTGCGCACAGTTCCAAACGAACTTCATCCATTCCGCTTCTGAAAATCCAACATCCTTCTCTATGGAATTAAGCAACTTTAGCGCACTGTCCGGACGGTTCTGTAACAAAGAATCGGTCCGCGCCAAAAGTATTTTGTGGCCATTATGGTCATTACAGCCAACGAAGCACATAATGCCTAAAAGCATTATACAGATATATAGTATGTTTCTCATGGTCTCCATTATATATTTGGAGCGAGTAAAGTTGAGAAAAAAAACAGTAGATTCCAAACTATATATACTGTAAATAATAACTCGCAGGCAAAACAATAAAGGGACGCTGCATCACGCAGCGTCCCTTCTATTTTAGTTAGTTTTTATAAGATTTTGAGAGAATTGAAACTTCACAGCCTCAAGTTGTTTTAATAAAGCACACTAACTATTATGTTTAAAGCAAATGAAAATGTTATTTTAAAAGCAAATGAAAATATCTATTCCTTGATTTCCAGTTCCTTGTCCACCCGGCGCAGGCTGTCCATTACCTGCTTCTCATGAGACACGACCACATCTCCCGAGAGAGCTACCGACGGTGCGGAAATCTGTTTACCGATAGTATCGGCTGCGGCCACCTCCTCTACATCCGAGAAAAATGAATGTTGCATCACATTCCCCATCGAAAGGACCACTGCTACTACTGCAGCGGCTTTGAACAGCGGCATGAAGCGTGCAGTCAATGTCAGGCGCTTTGCCTTGACCACCGGAACTTCCACTTCGGCAAGCACCCGGGCATCAAAATCCTCACCCAGATGCACTTCCTGCTGAAGCTGCTGATATACGAACAAATCCTTGTAGCGAAGCAAGTGCTTGGGCACATCGCTTCCGCTAAAGAAAGCACGCAATTCAGCCTCCTCTTCCAAAGAAGTTTCGCACTGCCAGTAGCGTTCCAAGAGTTGTTCTATATATTTAGAGTCCATAACCTTCTATATCAATAAACGTTTGTTTTACTTTTTGCCGCGCCCTGAAGAGGTTCACTTTTACCTGCTCCTCGGTCAAGTTCAGGACCGCTGCTATTTCTTTATAGCTCTTACCTTCCACATCCCTAAGCTGCATAATCAACCGCTGTTTTTCGGGAAGCTTGTTCATCAGCCGATGTATCAACGCCATCCGTTCCTTGTTCACCAGCTTTTCGTAAGGGCTCGATGCATCGGAGACTTGCTCCATTTCGGGGAGCAGCTCCACGGTACGGGAGTCTTTTCGCTCGCTACGGTCTATCGCCAGATTTCTTGCCACAGTCAAGCAATAGGCCTCAATAGAACCAAACTGCGACCACTCGTCACGCTTGTTCCAAACCCTTATCAGCGTTTCCTGCACAACGTCCTCTGCCTCTGCCCTATCAAACGTAATTCTCAGGGCTAACCGAAAAAGCTTATCCTTCAGCGGGAGAATGTCATTGCGAAAGCTGAGTTCTTGCATCTCTAATAAATTGACGGTTAAGTATTCAGAAAGTTACAGCCTATTGCCGTTTTTTTTGAATTATTTTCGGATACGGGTTCCACTGTTCCCGTTGATGGCTGATGCTAAAGTGATTACGACTTCGGACACACCGGCATTCAACGCCTCGAAAGAGTTCTCCAATTTTGGAATCATGCCACCTTGAATCACACCATCTGCCACATATTTCTTGAATTCCTCCGGTGTTATCTGTGGAATCACGCTATCATCGTCGTTCTCGTCACGCAGCACCCCTTTCTTCTCAAAGCAGAATACCAAAGTAACATCGAACAAGCCCGCCAAAGCCTTGGCAGTCTCTCCGGCAATGGTGTCGGCATTCGTATTCAGCATGTGCCCCTCTCCATCGTGCGTCAGCGGAGCCATCACGGGAACCACACCCTTATGAATGAGGTCTGCCAAAAAAGCAGCATTCACCTGCTTCACATCGCCCACAAACCCATAGTCCACCTCCTTCACGGGACGCTTAACCGAACGGATTACATCCATATCGGCTCCCGTCAAGCCCAGTGCATTGACACCGCGTGCCTGCAAGCCGGCGACAATATTCTTATTCACCAGCCCGCCATACACCATTGTCACCACTTTCAGCGTTTCGGCATCAGTGATACGACGGCCATTCACCATTTTGCTTTCAATCCCCAGTTGGGCGGCGAGCTTCGTAGCTGAGCGTCCGCCTCCGTGTACCAAGACCTTGTAGCCTTCGATGGCTGCAAAGTCATCCAATAACTTATAGAGGGTGGCTTCCTCTTCTACAATCTTGCCACCCACCTTTATTACAGTCAGTTTCTCCATTTTATTCCAAATAAGTATATCCGTACAGTCCGGAACGGTAATTAGACAAGAATTCCTTCCCTTCTTCCACAGAGATACACCCTTCCTTGACGGATTGCGTCACCCAAGTTTCCAGCGTACGTACCAGTTTCTTAGGATTATATTGCACGTAGTCCAGCACCTCTGCCACCGTCTCGCCATCAATCAGTTGGTCAATGGTGTAGCCTTTGGAATTGACAGACACATGCACGGCATTCGTATCACCAAACAGATTGTGCATATCTCCCAGAATCTCTTGATAAGCTCCGACCAGAAAAACCGCCAGATAGTAGTGTTCCTTGTCGCGCAACGAGTGCAGCGGCAGGGTCGTCGTATCGGCACGCGAGCTGACGAAATTAGCTATTTTACCGTCAGAGTCGCAAGTCATATCCTGCAAAGTAGCCTCGCGGTCGGGTCTTTCATCCAGCCGCTGTATGGGCATAATGGGGAACATCTGGTCGATGGCCCAGGAATCGGGCAATGACTGGAACAGCGAAAAATTACAGAAATACTTGTCGGCAAGCAGCTTGCTCAACTTGCGGAATTCCTCGGGGCAATGCTTCATGCCGCTGGCAATGGAGTTGATTTCGCGACAGATACTCCAATAGAGTTTCTCTATCTGCGCACGCGTATTCAGGTCGACGATGCCATGGCTGAAAAGGTCGAGTGCCTCTTCGCGTATCTGCTGTGCATCGTGCCAGGGTTCCAGCATACTGCGCTGGCTCAGATTATCCCAGATGTCATACAGTTCCTTCACCAGTTCGTGAGCATCCTCTCCCGGTTCCCAGTCGTCGTCCATTTCGGGCAGGGAAGCCGTTTCCAGCACTTCGAAGATAAGCACGGAGTGATGGGCAGTCAGGCTGCGTCCCGTCTCGGTAATGATATTGGGATGAGGGAACCCGTGTTTGTCGGCAACATCAACGAAAGTCGACACCACATCGTTGACATATTCCTGGATGGAATAGTTGACGGAGCTTTCGCTACTTGAAGAGCGTGTACCGTCATAATCAACTCCCATACCGCCACCAGTATCCACGAATTCGATGTTGAAGCCCATCTTGTTCAGCTGCACAAAGAATTGCGAAGCTTCACGCAAAGCATTCTTGATGCGGCGTATCTTGGTTATCTGACTGCCGATATGGAAATGTATCAGCTTCAGACAGTCCTTCATATCTTTTTTCTCCAAGAAGTCCAGCGCTTCGAGCAGTTCACTGGATGTCAGTCCGAACTTGCTGGCATCTCCTCCGCTTTCTTCCCATTTGCCACTTCCACTGGAAGCCAATTTAATGCGAATGCCGATATTAGGTTTCACCTTCAATTGCTTCGCCATCTTGGCAATAAGATTCAACTCATTAAGTTTCTCTACAACAAGAAAAATGCGTTTGCCCATTTTCTGTGCCAACAGTGCCAGTTCAATGAAGCTCTCGTCCTTATATCCGTTACAAACCACGAGGGAACCCGGGTCTGTATTGACCCCTATCACAGCATGCAACTCCGGCTTTGAACCCGCTTCCAGCCCCAGATTGAACTTCTTCCCATGGTTAATCATCTCTTCTACCACGGGACGCATCTGATTCACTTTAATGGGATAGATAATAAAGTTCTCTCCTTTATACCCGTACTCGTCGGCGGCCTGTCTGAAGCAGCAGGACACCTTCTCGATGCGGTTGTCCAGAATATCGGGAAAACGCACCAATACCGGAGCCGCTACATCGCGCAACTGCAACTCATCCACCAACTCTTTTAAATCGACGGCAACCCCATCCTTACGCGGTGTCACCACAACATGACCTTTGTCATTGATACCAAAGTACGAAGTGCCCCAACCAGTTACGTTGTACAGCTCTTCTGAATCTTCAATACGCCATTTTCTCATCAGTACATTTACTATTAGACTATTTACAATTTACTATTTTCCCACTATAGTGTGTCTTATAAAGGGGGCGACAAAAATACACATAAATCTAATATATCCAGCTCCTCGGACTGAAAAATACACATTTACAAGGGATTAAAGTCCTAAAAGTTGGCGTAACTGTTGCACGGATTCGCTAATCTGGCTACGGCTTTCCAGATAACCGGCATCAAAGCGATAACGGGCCTGCGAGTAGAAAGGCTCACGCTTATCCAGCGCCTCCACAATGAAGGTGCGCAAATCTTCGTCCGTCTTGCCTTGCAGGATGGGGCGTTGCTGCTTCGCCACCCGGAGCCGGCGGAACAGAATATCGGGGTGTACATCCAGAAACACCGTCTGCCCGCAACCGTTCATATACTCCATATTGTCAAAAAAACAAGGAGTACCGCCACCGGTAGAGACCACGACATCCTCAAATTCCCCTACTTCATGCAGCATGTTTCGCTCCAATTCACGAAAAGAGGCTTCTCCCCGCTCGGTGAACAATTCACGGATTGATTTGTGAAAACGTTCTTCGATGTACCAGTCCAAATCAATGAACGGCACATTCATTTCTCGGGCAAAAGCCTTTCCTAAAGTAGTTTTACCGGCTCCCATGTAGCCGGTCAAGAAAATACGTATCATATCTGCTACGAGTTACAGGTTTCCTGCAAAGGTAGCAATTCCAAGCTGAAAATGCCTCTGTATCAGAGAAAAATTTTGATACGCTTGCTTAAATCTTCGAATTCCTTTTCTCCCGGTTCACCGGTGGGTGTACCGAAGGGCATCTGTGCAATCATCATCCAGTCGTCGGGCAGGTTCCAGGTGCGACGTACCTCGTCGTCAATCAAGGGGTTATAGTGTTGCAGGGAGGCGCCCAACCCCATATCTTCCAGCATAGTCCAGATGGCAAACTGGTGCATAGCGGAGGTATGCTGTGACCAAGTGGGGAAATTATCCTTATAGGAAGGGAATGCTTCCTGCAGCTTCTTGACTACAGAAGTGTCTTCAAAATAGAGCACAGTACCGTGTCCGCTGGCAAAACAGCCGTCAATCTTGGCTTCCGTCTTGGCAAAAGCCTCGGCAGAGATGCGTGCTTTCAGGGTTTCCTTCACGATGTTCCATAATTTCTTATGTTCGTCGCCCAGCAGCAATACAATTCTTGTAGACTGTGAATTGAAAGCTGACGGCACATTCTTTACGGCTTCACGAATAATGTGTACTATTTCTTCATCCAGCACCGACGAATCGCTGCCGATAGAGTAATAACTACGGCGATGCGCCATGGCTTCTGCAAATGTTCTCTTCATTTTTTGTCCTTTCTTTTTTTATTGAGTTTTCTCTTATTTATTTTATATCCGCCATACAAAGAAACAAATAAAAGAGTTAAGTTGTTCGGATTTTCTTTTTTACCTTTGTCCGCAGTTATGAAGAAAGAAAAATATTACGTCGTATGGGCGGGAGTCAGCCCGGGTATCTACACTTCCTGGACAGACTGCCAACTGCAGACCAAAGGCTACGAAGGAGCAAAATACAAGTCGTTCGAATCACGCGAGGAAGCGGAAAAAGCCTTTGCCTCTTCGCCGTACGCGTACATCAAGCGGTCAGTCCCCTCTCCTGCCAAGACTATTCCCGGCACCGACGCTCCCCTTCCTGCCGCCGTCGCAGAAAACAGCCTTGCCGTAGACGCCGCCTGCAGCGGAAATCCCGGTGCCATGGAGTACCGGGGAGTACACGTCGCCAGCCGTCAGGAAATCTTTCACTTCGGGCCGATGTATGGAACCAACAATATCGGCGAATTCCTCGCCATTGTCCACGGACTTGCCTTGTTGAAACAGAAAGGTTTCGACATGCCCATCTACAGTGACAGCGTGAACGCCATCAACTGGATAAAACAGAAAAAATGCAAAACCAAACTGCCGCGCGACGCCAAGACCGAAGAGCTTTTCTGCCTGATAGAACGTGCGGAGAAGTGGTTGCGCGAAAACACCTACACCACCCGCATCCTGAAATGGGAGACAAAGCAATGGGGGGAAATTCCGGCCGACTTCGGAAGGAAGTAAAAAAACGCGGGCACCCCGGATTCTTCATCCGGTTGTGCCCGCGTCAAGAAAATGATGCGGCCGAGCTTATGAATGAATAGCCGCCATCATGTTTTATTTGCTATACGATGCCTTCACGAAAGGAGCATCAAGCAAGTAGTCAAGACTCTGCTTCACACTCTCTTCTACGGGGCAGCTGTATTTCTCAATCTCAGCTACGATGTGGCGCACGCCAGCAGTATCCGTATTCTTGAAGATAGCATCATAACCTACCATACCACTCTGCCCAATCTCGCGGTGATCCTTGATATGGAGCATGGTGAAGCGTCCGGGATACTTGTTGAAGTAATCCACCGGGCTGTTCTGGCCGCGCACTACCCAGTAAACGTCCATCTGGAAGAATACATATTCGGGATTGGTGTGTTGCAGCATGTAGTCCAGCATCAGCTCCTTGTCTTCCACTTTCTGGAATTCATGGGCATGATTGTGGTAACCGTATTTCAAACCGGCAGCCTGGCAGCGCTTGCCCACTTCATTGTAATAGTCGCAGTAGGTCTGCAAGTCTTTCAATGTCTTGGGAACGGAGAGATACGGAGTCACGATATACTCCATACCGGCCTCCTTATGGGCAGCAATGCACTGATCCCACCATTTCAAGGCTTCCGTAAAGTCGCCCGAAGCCAGTTCCTCGTCCGACAACCCGTGGGTAGTGTGCGAAGAAAGCACGGTCATACCGCTCTTTTCCACCATCTGTTTGAACTCCTGGGGAGTCTTGCCGTAGAACTTACCGTCATTGTAGTTGGCGGCCTCCACACTGGTATAGCCCATATCAGCCAAATCCTTCAGAATCTGGTCGAGGTTACTGCCGTCCTTCACCAAGTCTCTTACAGAGTAGAGCTGGATGGCTACTTCCTTTTTCGTCGTTTCCGGCGCCGTTTCCGTGCTGTGGCTGCTGCAGCTTGTGGCCATCATGGATAAGCACAGTGCTGACAAAATCATCATATGTTTGATTCTCATAGTACTATCTTTTTAGAAGGGATTAGTCGAGAACCTTTACACGGATGTTGCGGAACCAGATGTCGTCGCCATGGTCTTGCAGACCGATGAAACCTTCATGATTGTCGCCACCACAGTTGTTCAACAGTTCGAAAGCCAAAGGCCATTTCTCTTCGCTGAATTTGCTGGCCTGCAACATATCAGTCCATTGCTTAGTCCACAAGTGATATTCCACTACATTCTCACCGTTCTGGCCATGAACCACGGTACCTTTGTATACCATTACCTTAGCTTTGTTCCATTCGCCAAAAGGCTTTGCATTCTGCGGAACAGCCGGTATCATGTCATACAAAGAAGCGGACTGGCGGTTATTATCCTTACCCAGCTTGGCATCCGGATGATTTTCGTTGTCCAGCAACTGATATTCGGGAGCAGAGATATAGATAGGTTCCAGCACTTCGTTGCCGTCCTTATCCTTAGAAGTAACTTCCTGAGCCAAATAAAGAATACCGGAGTTACCCCCTTTGGAAATCTTCCATTCCAGTTCCAGCTCGAAATTCTTGAACTTGTGGGCGAAAATCAAGTCTCCACCGTCGCCTACCTGGCCTTCACCGCCACCACTACCGTTGAACTTGAGGCAGCCGTCTTCAATCACCCATCTTGCAGGCACTTTGTCCTTACCGTATCCACGCCATCCGTCCAAGCTCTTTCCATCAAAGATAGTGATATAACCGTCCGCATCAATCGGCAGGTTCAAGCTGTCCGTTTCAGGCGCTTTCAGAGACTTGGAATAAGACACCGCAGTAGTAGTAGGAGCCGCAGCTTCCTCCGTAGCGTTCGATTTTTTTGCACCGCCGCCACAAGAAGCGAGTATACCGCCAATAAGGCAGCAAGCCAAAGGATAATATATTTTCTTCATAATCTGAAAAATTAAATAATTAGTATTCGTTTATGAGCATCAGAAACCAGGTTCCGATGCTCTTTTTAATGTTTATCTGGGCATATCGGGCAACTTCCAGCCTTCGCGGTAGTTGTGTTTGATGAGCTCTTCTGCAAAAGCCTTGGCATTTACCGGGTCTGTCCATGTCTTGTCGAAGCTCGGATGGCCGTTGTGTATCTTGAAGCCGTCCTTGATGACTGTACGCAATGTCTCGTCGTCGCCGATATTGGTGAAGCGCATGTTGGCGCCATCCCATTCCAGTGTCTTGTTCAAACCCTGCAGACGGATGGCCAATACACCCATTGCCACCATTTCGTTCATTGGTCCGGCTTCGGAAAAGTCAGACTTAGGCATTACGCGGCTGGAAGCACTTTCCTTACAAGCACGTACCCAGTCCATTTCATGACCGCCACTCATAGCCTTCGGCACACGGCGGCAAACCTTCGGTGCATTGGGCACACGACCAGAAAGCAACCACGGATTCTGTCCGTAGCAACCGCAAATCAGCGTATCCTTCGTTCCGTGGAAGATAGTCAGACCGCCACCGCTCTGCATCAGTTGTTTTCCTTCGGGGAAGCCTTTCGGACGGTCGGGCATCATGCCACCATCATACCAGTGAACTTCCACTTCGGGCATAGCCACCTTCGGCATATTCTCACGTGCGGGGAAAGTCAGCTTCACATGCTGTGCTTGCGGAGCGCAGGCATTGAGCAACAATGTAGACGAACCTTCTACCTTGGTAGGATACAGCAACTTCAAAGCTCTGAATGGCTGGTGCAGGATGTGGCAAGCCATATCGCCCAAAGCACCCGTACCATAATCCCACCATCCGCGCCAGTTCCAGGGATGATAGATTTCGTTATATGGATTCATCTTGGCAGGACCGGTAAACAAATCCCAGTTCAGGGTTTTGGGAATGCGGTCTTCCTTTTCAGGAACATTCAATCCTTGCGGCCAGATGGGACGGTCGGTAGCACATTCCACCTTCGTCACGTCACCGATTTCGCCGTTCCATATCCACTCGCATACCAGGTCGGTACCCTCGTCCGAGGAACCCTGGTTACCCATCTGGGTAACTACCCCCGTAGAAGCGGCCAGGCGGGTAAGCAGACGGGACTCGTATACAGAGTGCGTCAACGGCTTCTGGCAATATACGTGTTTGCCCATCGTCATGGCATCAGCAGTGATGATGGCATGTGTATGGTCGGCAGTAGCGATGATAACGGCATCGATGTCCTTGCCCATCTCATCGTACATCTTACGATAGTCCCAATACTTCTTCGCATTGGGAAGCTCATCGAACACACCTTTCGCGTAGCGCCAGTCTACGTCACAAAGCGCCACGATATTTTCCGTAGCCTTCACATGATTAATGTTAGTGTGCCCCATACCACCGATACCTACGGCAGCAATGTTCAAACGGTCACTGGGAGGTACGTGTCCGTGGCTCTTACCCAAAATGCTGCTTGGAGCAATGGTAAGACCCGCCAAAGCTAAACCTCCGGTCTTAAGAAACTCTCTTCTTGTAAATTTCGACATGGTTCTTTAGATTTTAAAATCGGTTAATATAATTAAGTTTTAAAACACTTCTTATTACAGTAGGCATCAGACTACCGTCTTCTTCGGACGGAGCAGTCCGTAACCTTCTTTCATATGCCTCCGGCGCTCCCTGATTTCCTCCAGCGTCTGCAAGTCGCCTATGCCGGGCAGGTCGTGGCGGCGCGCATCCTCCAGGAAGGTCCATCCGTATTGGGAAGCAATGGCCGAGTCTCGCATCTGCGGCAATCTCGAATCGCGTTTCCCGCTCTCGATGGAGTCGGCCATAATATTGCATAGCTTATCCAGGTTCTTCCCGCCAAACGGCTTCTCCAGGCGAAGCGTACGGTTCACGCCATGAAGCTCCACTACGGCAGTCCGGAAATCATGCGTCATGCGCACGATACCTTTTGTACCGATAATGTCCGTATATGCATTATGAGTCTGGTTTCTGGAGAGTTGTCCGTAGACGAATCCTTGTGTGACATCGAAGGCGATGCCGTTCTCAAACGTACCGTGGCACTGTACCCACCAAGGGTCCTTGTAGTCCCACATCCGCATGCCTTGGGCATGCCAACTCTTGTATTCACTATCGGCATACCAACGGGCAATGTCTATGTAGTGCATGCCGCAGTCGTGGTAGGCGGGACCCTCATATTCGTGTCCCTCGCCCGGCGCCAATCCCGGAGTCATGTGGCAGATGCGCAAGATGGCCAGTTCGCCAATCTCGCCTTCATCGATAAACTGCTTCATAGTCTGGTGATACCAGGAGTTGCGCAGATAAAGGTTGACAGCGGCAATGCGGTCATACTTTTCAATCAGGTCCACAATTTCCCATTCCTTATCAATGGTGTCGGCAATGGGTTTCTCCGTCAGGATGTGCTTATGGCTCCGGACAGCTTTCTCTATTTGTTCTTTTCTGGAATTTGCCAATGCAAAAAGACCAACAGCTTCTACACTCTGGTCATCAAAGATTTCTTGTTCATCGGATATGATTCTGGATGAAGGGGAAAGGTTTCTTGCCAATTCTCGGGAGGCCGGATCGGTATCGCAGATATATGCGATGTCCCATCGACCGCTTTTCTGCATTTCCTCCCAATACATTTGCCCCATTCTGCCGAACCCTATCAAACCAACTTTTATTTTCATGGTAGGCGAATATTAAATATTTACAGTTATAGTATTATCGGGGTCAATTGAATTACATGATTAAGAGTACTTGGACTAATAGTCATAGTAGCTGTCGTCGTAGACGTTGGATATAATTTTTTCATGATATTTGCAATGTTTATGTATATGTTCTTTGCAAAGATAGGATAATTAGTGATAGAATGGAAGCAAGCAGATATTAAAAAAGCGTAAAAGGCAAAAGAACGCCCTTTATTCATCATCGCCTAACAGCCGTGAAACACTCTGCCGGCAGCTGTCAACACCCACCTACATCATAGATTCTGCGTAAGAAGTATAGAAAGGAAAGGAGAATTAATATGCTGTTTGCAGGAAATTAACTTCCTATTTACAAAGTATCAACAAGAAGGGACACACGAAATCAATACATTGCCTTACAATGAATTAACTTCCTATTTAGTCATAACAACATAGCACAAGCGGGTGGAAGCAAGGTACGCAGAATCTTATTTCTATGAGAGAGACTGCATATCATTCAGTCTCTTATAATAGCCGTTCTTCTCGAGAAGTTCCTCGTGCTTACCACGTTCCACGATTTCACCTTCATAAAGTACACAAATCTCATCCGCATTCTTGATGGTGGAAAGGCGGTGGGCGATGGCAATCGTGGTACGGGTCTTCATTAGCCGTTCCAGAGCCTCCTGCACCAGTCGTTCGCTTTCGGTATCGAGTGCTGAAGTGGCCTCATCGAGTATCAGAATAGGCGGATTCTTCAAGATGGCACGGGCAATACTGATACGCTGGCGCTGTCCGCCGGAAAGCTTGCCGCCACGGTCGCCAATGTTGGTCTGATAACCGAGTTCGGTCTCCATGATGAAGTCGTGGGCATTGGCAATCTTTGCCGCTTCGACCACCTGCTCCATAGTTGCATTTTCCACACCGAAGGCAATGTTGTTGAAGAAGGTGTCATTGAACAGAATGGCCTCTTGGTTCACGTTTCCTATCAACGCACGCAAGTCGTGGATGCGAAAATTCTTAATATTCACACCGTCAATTGTAATCTCACCTAACTGCACATCGTGATAGCGCGGCAGCAAATCCACCAATGTAGATTTGCCGGAGCCGGACTGGCCGACAAGTGCAATGGTCTGTCCTTTGGGCACCATCAGATTGACGTGCTTCAACACTTCGCGCTTGCCGTCGTAACTGAAGGAGAGGTCCTTAAATTCAATCCGGTCATTCATCCCGTGCAGCGGCAACGGGTTTACCGGTTCCTTAATGGGATTCTCGGCTTTCAGTATTTTGTCCACACGTTCCATGGATGCCAGACCCTTTGGAATGTTGTATCCTGCCTTTGCAAAGTCTTTCAACGGATTGATGATACTGTACAGAATCACCATATAGAAGATGAACGTTGATGCTTCCATGGAAGTGCCGTCGCCCAGAATAAGCAGACCACCGAACCACAGTACCAATACAATGAGCAGCGTACCGAGGAATTCACTCATCGGATGTGCCAACGACTGACGGATGGCTACCTTGTTGGTTGCATCACGCAGCTCGTCGCTGCATTGCTTAAAACGGTCCACCATCTTGTCTTCTGCTATAAAAGCCTTGATTATACGCAGTCCGCCAAGCGTCTCTTCCAGTTGCGACATGGTATCACTCCATTTCCCTTGGGCTTCCAACGACTTACGCTTCAGTTTCTTGCCGACTTTTCCCATCAGCCAGCCCATACCCGGCAATACCAGGACAGTAAACAGAGTCAGCTGCCAGCTGGTTACAATCAGAGTGGAAAAATAAAGCAGAATCAGGATAGGATTCTTGAGCAGCATATCCAGTGAGCTGGTAATGGAGTTTTCAATTTCGCCTACGTCACCACTCATACGTGCAATGATGTCCCCTTTCCTTTCTTCAGAGAAAAAGCCGAGCGGCAAGTGCATCACTTTGGAATAAACCATCACGCGGATATCGCGTACCACTCCCGTACGAAGGGGAATCATAATGGCGGAAGAACCGAAATAGCAGGAAGTCTTCAGCATGGTCATGAAAGCAAGGAAAAGCCCCATGAACAGCAATGTCATCTGTGGCCCGTGTGTCTCAATCATCTGAGTGACGTAATAATAGAAATTGTTCACCGCCACTTCCTTCAAGCTACCGCTTCCCCACTCCATGAAGTGATACACTTGGGTGTTCTCCCCCGTCTTGAAAAGGATATTGAGAATAGGAATGAGCAGTGTGAATGAAAAGACATTGAATATAGCGGACAGCACATTGAGCACGATTGCCCAACCGATATATCTCTTGTAAGGCGACACAAAGCGCCGCATCAGTTGTAGGAATTCCTTCATTGCTTGTAGTTAAGTGAATTATGAGGTCGCAAAGATACAAGAAAACGAGGGAATGGAAAAGGGTTTCAGGTTATTTCTGCCTAAATGCCCACATTCTCTACTTTCTTTTGTGTCCTTGCATACTTCTCCAGCACCATGTACACTCATACATTGTCATCTTAATAATAGCCGGCTCATTTATTTTCCATCTTTACTCCTAACTTCCACACAATTTTCTTCAAACTTCAATATGCCCAAGCAATTATATGAGTAAATAATGAAAAAGATGTACCTTTGCACCCGACTTAACTGAGAACTTTGTTCACCACATGAGAAAAGCTATTATCACAACCCTATCTGTCCTAATCGTACTTCTGTCCATTGCTTGCAATACCCGAGTGAACTATAATAAGTACCTGATTGCAATTGACTCGCTCATCGTTCAGCAACCGGACACTGCCCTATCTATGCTCGAAGCATTCCCGACAAACAGCCTGCAGACCCAAGCTGACAGTGCTTATTATGGCCTATTAATGATAGAAGCAAGAGATAAGAACTACATTATCCAAACCAATGATTCCTTGATACAATCGGCCCTGACCTACTACAATGGCACAAACGACATAGAAAAGCGGGCAAGGGCCCATTACTATTCCGGCTGCGTCTACCGGGATTCACAGAGAAGAACAGAATCTATGACTCAATACCTCATAGCAGAGCCCTTGGCTGAAAAAGCAGGAGAAAGACGTCTATTAAGTCTTATCTACCTGAATATAGGTTATCTATACTATTCACAAAACCTAAATACACAAGCCGATTCCAGCTATCAATTGGCACAACAAATAGGTATTCAGCTAAAGGACTCTGTTCTTCAAGCAGAAGTTCTGTCACGACGAGGAGTCATCTGTATGGAAAAAGGAGAAGAATTCTATCTCGAAGCCGAAAAAATGATGTTGAAGGCACTCGCTATCGTCCAAAAACAGTCCAACATACAATTAAAAGAAAATGTGTTCTCCTCACTATGCCAACTATACAACTGGATGGAAAACGGAGAGAAAGCTATAGAATTCGCCAAACAGAATCTTGGCGTACAGAAAGACCGCACAACATGCTACAAAGCTTTCGAACTACTTGGAAGCGCATATTACCTAATATTGCAATATGATTCTGCCCGCTACTACCTACAAAAATCCCTTTTCACAACAGACTATGCCACCAAAGCCGGGGCTTACATGTATCTGGCAGACATAGCCAAAGAGCAAGGAGACTTAGCTACTTCCTTAGAGATGGAACGCAACTACTCTGCCTATTTGGACAGCATGCAGAAGTCCAGACAGCCCGATGCCATTGTCTGCGCAGAACAAGGGATGCCAAGCAACAAGCAAAACATAATCAGCAAACACACCCATTATCGTATCATAGGTATATCAATAATCACATTAACCCTCATTGTAGCTGTAATCATCCTATCCTATAAGAAAAGAAAACAAAAGCCCAATAACCAAACCGAAAAAGAAATGCTGCATAAGGCAGGACTTGTTCTATTCGAACAATCTGAGGTATACAACAAGATGACTCTAATCATCCGCTCTCATAAAGAAAAGGCAGAATCAGAAATAATGCATCAAGGTGACTGGCTACAACTAATTGCAGAAACCAACAAATGTTGGAATAATATTGCCCGGGAACTACAATCAAAATATCACCTGACAGAAGACGAAATCTACTTATGTTGTCTGTACCTGACAAACCTCCCGATAAGCCATTTTTGCCATATATTGAGCTGCGAACGGGATACTATTTACAAAAAGGCAGACCGCATATTAGAAAACAAAATGGGATTTGCACACAAAGAGATATCTCTTAAGGAAGCTTTAAAAAAGAATCTCCAATCATCTTGCCAATCATAACAATCATTAGCAAGTACAACAATTATACAATATTATACGCCATTATACACCGAAATTATACAATATTATACACTTATCCTGCCGTATTAAACCGACCTTTGCGGCATCAATAATCAAAAAAGTGTATAATGATGAAGAATCTATTGTCTATCTTAATTGCGACATTCTTTTAAGCAATATTGTGACATACGCACAAAAAGAGAACAATCCTTTTACAGAAATCGCCCTAATCCAAGCAAAAAGAAAAAATCCGACTAGTAAAGGAGATACCCCTATATCTCGTAGTATCATTCAAACCGCCAACGCCTACCTATATAATAATACGGTATGTGTCGACTTCAACGAGGTATTACCCACCGTCACCATCCTCCTCATCAATGAATCAACCGGTGAAACTGTCTATTCAGAAACATACGATGCTCCAACAAATATCAGCATCAACCTAGATGAAGAATCATGCGGCAACTACTCCATTCAAATAGAGTCCGATGAAGCATTCCTATATGGCAGCTTCACGCTATAGAAACATCCAACTGACAAGGAAGTGATATATATCACCAATTTATAAAACGAACCGATTGAAAGGACTGAATACGCGTTAAACCAGTCCTTTCAAAAGGCAAACTAAATTAATTTCCAGAATTATGAAGAAAAAACATTTTCTTTTTATTCCCATCATTACAATGGGAATATTCGCCATTAGCTGCACCAACACTTTTGACGAGCAGTTTGTTCAAGAAGACCAACAAATGCCAACAACGAAGTCAATGGGAGATGGTCAATATCAAGTATTAGGCTACGGTTATGATATAACCGGAGAATATCTTGCCAGACAATCCATAAAAAACGAAGTATTAGATATTGCAGGTTTCTATACGAAAAATCCCCAATTATACAAAGTGGAATATGTAGGTGAAATCAAAGACAACTTTTATGCTGGAGAAGACTACATGAACTATGTAAAAGACATCATCAATAAAACGAATTTTAGTGGTTCGGTTGCTGCAAAAATCAATCCTAAAAAAGATGGGGCAACCAGCACAGACACCTCCAATAAGGAAGTACCCTATAGCCTTTCAGCAAATGTCTCTTTTGACAAAGAATCAAGCAATAAGACTTCCATTACGACCAAAGAGACCTACATTCGGGTCGACCAAATCAAGCAATTAGAACGCTACCAACTTTATGCTGACCCCACAGTTTTGGCCGACTACCTCACTCCATACTTTAAGAGCAGACTTTCTACAGCCTCTCCTGATGCCATTATTGAAGAATTCGGAACACATATTCTTATCGACTTCAATGTAGGTGGACGCCTTTCTATATTCTATAAGTCAACTATCACCGACAATCTAAAAGTAGAGTCTAAAACCAAAATTGCCAAAGGAGGCATCACTGGTGCCATTAAAACGGTTAACCTCTCCTTCTCCGGAAGTTCTACTACAACCGAAGTAGAACAATACCAAAGGAGAAATAGTAACTGGTCATGCAACGTCAACATGTATGGCGGCCAGCACGATGGTCATACAATCACAATAACATCCGACGGAGCAACCAACCACACATTCAATCTTAGCGGATGGCAGCAGTCTGTTGACAAAACGCATTGTGTATTGACAGAAATTAATTTCAATAAGACATACCCCATATACGAATTCATCAAAGACCCTATAAAAAAACAGCAAATTAAAGACGCTGCAGAAAAATACATCAAAAGCAAAATTCGTCCGATTATAGAGGTAAAACCAATGTTTCAAATAAAAAGTCCACACACAAAAGACAACTGGTGGGTTTTTTCACAAGATGACGTAAACTATATAAATCAAGTAAGCGGTGATTATTTAACTGACTTTTTAGGATTTGTATTAGTAGAACCTGCACCCAATACAAAACCAATGCATCGTCTGAAAAGCATACATACCAAAGACACGTGGTATGCTTTCAGTTACGCTGATGTTGAATATGCTAAAAAGAAATGGAATGAACAGTATTATGGAATAGATGGATATGTATATGCTGACGAGCAACCCAATACTGTACCACTGCATCATCTCAAGAGCACACACACAAAAGACACTTGGTACACCAACAGCTATGCGACCGTAGAGTATGCCAAAGCTAAATGGGGTGAACAATATTTCGGAATTGACGGATATATAATCAAACCCTAACCATTCTCCAAGACATAACAGAAACACTATATTAACGTGAATTCGATATGAATCAAAAGAGGTTTTGAACGAAGCTGATGGCTGTGATGGCTGATAGTACAGCTATATCGAATTCACGTATAGTTAATAATACTACTTTATTCATACTGTTTTCAAACCAAGCACCAAACAAGGTCCAAGGAAAGAGCAAACCACACCGGAAGAAATCATGCGATCATGCTCCTAACCGAGCTTTATGAATTGAGACCAAAAAGGGAGCATCTCAGGATGCGTCCAATTATGGCAGCCGAAAGGGAGCTGGCATCCATTTGCCCTATATGACCATGCCGGAATTTGCTCAATTGCAAATTTCATAGCCAATTTGTAAGAAGGACGTTTCAAATGAAATTCTTTATCATGAGTATTCAAAAGCAAAAAGACATCTTCGGGGAAAAAAGAATTACTGTCTGCCATGCACTTATCAATTATAGCTTTGTAATGCTCTGTAACTGCTATCATCTTACTGATTTTCCTTAAAGAAAAGCCACCATTACCAACATGAAACCAACAATACTTCATTCTGCGCAGATTCTTAGGATAGAAAATACTCCAGAAGCAACGCTGGACAAACCAGACGAAACGAGTAGGAAACCTCCAATATTTTCTTTGGTGCGGCATCCACGGCGCACCAATATAATCATACCCCAGTGAAGCCCAAAAGAACAATTCGTCTTTAAACGCATAAGCATCCAATTGATAAACAAGCATATAAGTATAGCTCGAAAAAGTTTTATAAAAAGCCACGTCAAGCATTAAACGATTATAAGCTTCAATACCTTGGAAACATCTGTCTGGGAAAGATATTACCTTAGGGAGTAAAAATTGAGATTGTATATTGGAAATATCCAGATTTTCAGGCTTAATAATCACTATGGAGTAATCAGACAAAATATCCAAGCACTGTTTCAGCGACACCGCTTCCATCTCTGATAGAGCAGGTAAATAAATAGGCACTACTACTACAATATCTTTTTTATCCATACACTATAACTTTGAAGGGCACAAAAATACACAATATAAAAGATATAAAAATCATTTCAATCACAGAACTTCAAAACTTTCCTTTACCTTTGCATCGTATTACAATATATAGACAAGCATGGAGCAGCCCTTTATAGTATATGATTCACAAATTTTCGACCAGCAGAAATTCGGCGGCATTTCTCGCTATTTCTGTGAAATCATGTCCAATTTACAGTTTAATTACGATATTGCAGTACGCTATACAGAAAATCATTATCTATTGAATAGTAAAATCAAGAGGCACGGTATCTACATCCCCCATTTGTTCTTTAAGTATCATCAACAGAAACTGTATCAAAGCAACGCCAAACTAATCTTAAAGCTGATGCAGAAACACGCTCCATTTGTCTATCATCCGACATATTACAATCCCCTTTTTCTTAAGCAAATAGGAAATAATCCTTTTGTGATAACCGTACACGACATGACCTATGAGAAATATCCAGACTTGTTTCAAGACTCCATATCCATTATTCAACAGAAGAAAGAAATTATCACAAAAGCCAATCACATTATAGCCATCAGCGAACATACCAAGAAAGACATCATAGAAACATTAGGCATATCCCCTCAAAAAATAGACGTTATCTACCACGGTTGTAGTCTACAATCCACTATAAGCAAGCCTAATCTACATCTTCCCCAAAGATACATTTTGTTTGTTGGTGACCGGACATCCTACAAAAATTTCCAACGATTAGCAGAAGCTTTCAGTATAATCCATCAAACAGATGCACATCTACATCTAATATGTGCAGGCAAACCGTTTTCAAAGGCTGAATCAGAATTAATATCACGTATAGGCATCGCTTCGCATACACTGCAAATTTCGGTCAACGACCAGCATCTGAAAGAATTATACAACCGTGCTCTGCTATTTGTATATCCATCTTATTATGAAGGTTTCGGCATCCCTATTTTAGAAGCCTACACTTGCAACTGCCCCGTAGCCTTGAGCCAAGCCTCTTGCTTTCCTGAAATTGCCGGAAATGCAGCGACATATTTCGACCCATTCTCTGTTTCTTCGATGGCAGAAACTATCAAAAGTGTGATATACGACGAAGCTGAACGCACCAGACTTATACTTGCCGGCAAAGAAAGGATTAAACTTTACTCTTGGGAAAAGGCAACCCGCCAAACCGAACTTGTCTACCGGAAAGTAGCAAAAGCAGTCTTCTGACCATTCATTTCCGCATAGAGAAAGCGTTGTTCAATTTCAGCAAGAAGGTCAGGACAGGCTTTATCCTCTTCTGGAAACGGCGCGTCTTGCTCATCTCACAGAAAAGCTCAAACAAAGGCTGCTTTTTCAGGCAAGCAGCCAACTGCAAAGAGTCGAGTATCATGGGAGGAAATATTCCCTGCAGGATATATTTCTTTTCCTCCTCACAAAGACTTAAAGAGACAGAACTGATGCCTTGCATATTAAAGATACTTATCACCCTCTTGACATGTCTATAAGAACAGCTTTCAAGCACTATCTTCTTCACAAAGAATTCCCAATCAGAAACAATCTTAAGCGTCTCCGTATAAAGGCATCCCTCAAATAATGCTCTCTTTATAAAAGCAGCAGGATGTCCCAAAGAGCGTTCCCAAAAATATTCAAAGCTCAAGACATCCGGGTATACAAACAAATCCTCCTTTCCATCGCCGTGTACAAAAAGCAAATCCCCGTAAACAATGTCTTCGCCCGACAAAAAAGGATGAATGTCCTCCAATACAGCAAAGTCATGAAGAAAATCACCCGAATTCAAAAAAAGTAAATACTCTCCAGATGCCTCCCGGATGCCTTTATTCATGGCATTATATATGCCCGAATCTTTTTCGGAGCACCAATAAGCAATTTTATCCTGATTGTTCACAATCAAGTCCTTACTGCCATCAGTGCTGCCACCATCTATGACAATATATTCAAAGTCAGAAAAGCGCTGTCTGAAAACACTGTCCATTGTCTTGGCCAGTCCTTCAGCATTGTTATAGTTGATAGTTATGACAGATAGTTTCATTTGTGAAAAAGTCCTTTTATATATTGACGGAAAAATCTTCTATACCATTTATTTCTATGCGCCTCGCGCTTCTTGCGCAGATAAAGCAGTTCGCGAATGATGTGCAATGCACTGCCTCCAAAAAAGGAAGCATAAAGGGTTCTGTGTTTTGAATAGATATAAAACTCCGTTTCATTAAATACATCGGCCTGCTTTGCCGCAGTTATCATAGATTGCTCCTTGACACGGTAATAAAAGAGTGGAGAGGGTATCTGATACACAAGACTATTTTCATCTAACAACCTGATAAAGAACTCCCAATCCTCGTGTCCTTTCCGCATATTCTCATCATAGCCGCCAATGGCCATGCAATCACTGCGCCTAAAAAAAGCAGAACAAAAAATATGATTTCTCTGAAGCAACTCCTCATACCCTTCATAACGCAAATTCCAAACCTTATTTTTTACTCCGAAAAAAACTCCTCGACAAAATACCAGTTTCAGGAATGGATTGTCCTCGAATGCCTCCATCGCCTTTTCCATATACTCCGGATGTATAATGTCATCTGCATCCAACGGCAATATAAATTCTCCCTGAGCCAATTCTATACCTTTATTTCTCGCAGAAGACAATCCTCCGTTTTCCTTGAATACATATTTAATTCTTGAGTCTTTCCGCGTATACTCCAATGCCACTTTTTCTGTTTCATCAGGCGAACCGTCATTCACAACTATCGCTTCCCAGCACTGATAAGTCTGAGCCAATAAAGAGTTCAAGGCTTCGGGCAAATAAATGGCTTGATTATAACAAGGTACAATAACAGACACCATACCCTTTTCATTTAATGCGTCCATACAATATGTTTATATTTTATCTAAATTATTTAGCAGATGACAATAATCAATTTACAAAGTTAAGAATCTTTCCCTACTAAATATCTATATACTCCCGAAATACAATGCAACAAATGTTCTAAAGAAAAAGGATAAGACAAAAAAGCCATCAAAACTTCTTTCTTCTCAGGGAAATCAACTTCAAAAGATTTTTGCAAGAAACGATTAAAGCTCTTTTCTCTATATCTTTCCATCTCCCTTTTAGTAAGACAAAGGTCATCTATCTTTATCGGCAAAATAACATTCCATTTCCGATTATACATCCTGACCGTATCTTGGCACCAGTTGCGATTATAATTACCTTCCGAGAGATGTTCCACTTGAACTTCCGGTGAGCAACAAACATAATTCCTATATCGTTTGCTTACAGCTATCTGTAAAGAGAAATCAACATCATAGCAATGAAATCCAGTCAGCATCTTTTCATCGAAAGGATATGCCTTCCATACCTCTTTTCGGACAAACATTCCGAAACCGTCCACTGCTACAACTTCCGCAAACCACTCTCCTTGTACCACATTGAACCCAGTGAATGCCGTCACATTTCCTTTTTTTTGTAAATAAGAAGTACAAGCAAAACGACGGTGCTGCATCCATCCCGAATAGCAGTCGAACATTATTTTAGTTCCTGCAAAACCTATTACTCCACAACTCGGTTCCGCCAACTTCTCAGCAACAACCGTCCCCCAATCCTGCGAATGGAATTTCACATCTTCATGGACGAAAAACAAATAAGGATAGCGAGCCTGCCGAGCACCTTCATTATAAGCGCGAGCTATAGACCAGCACTTCTCCCGATTATCTATAGCGATAATCTCATGTTCCACTCCAATAGTAGCATGTATATTTTGGCTGATTTCTTGCAATCGTTCCGGTGAAATAGAGCAAATGATAATTGACAGCATTCCTATATCCTCTTTTATATAATGTACCTTTATTTGAATTTATCTTTTCTATGAGTAGGAAGAAAAGGAATCACAAATGCTAATATCCTATTTATACGTTCCAGATAGTAATGTACTGGCAGAACCCCCATTTTCCCTCTTGCCTCAACATACAGACGGGCACGGATGTCCGGTGAAACCGGTAGTTTCGCTATAAGTCTATAACACTCTCCCCTCACCAAGCATTTCCTATACCAGCCAACGTCTGTACAAGAAAACATATACGACATCACATCTATCGTATTGAACATTCCTTCCCCTGTATATTTAGACCTGCTGGTTACTTTATTGGTATGTTGCCGGAAGTAATTCAATTTCCGGCGTACCTCTACAACTTTCCCCTCCTGTGCCACTTCTACCCAGAACTGCCAATCACCCGCACAGCGAAGTTGCTGAAAGGACTTATCTAGTTTATCGTAAACCTCCCTCTTGAAAAGCACCATACTGGCATTATACACATAATTCCTATATAACAGATTATGTTTTACATATTCTTTGCCATCAAATGTTTTCACTTCTCCGGTTTCTTTCCAACGGTCACGGCTCTTACGTTTCATCCTTTGTCCCTGTCCATCTATCAGAATGGAACCAGTAAGGCACATTATTGCACTTGGATTCAATTCCAATGCGGCAACTGTTGCCTCCAAAAAATGAATATCGGCAGTGTCATCACTTTCTGCAATCCAAACATACTTTCCTTTAGCAAGGCGAATGCCCCTATCCCATTGAAGAAAAGTATTGCCTGTATTCTTTTCATTCAACACTAATGCCGAAACTTTTGGATGTTCTTTATAGGCATTCAAAATATCACAACTATTGTCCGCAGAACAATCATCCAGCAGAATCAATTCAAAGTTCTGATAGGTTTGATTGAGGATACTTTCAATCCTCTCTTTCAAATAAACAACATGATTATAATTGGGAAGTATTACACTCACCATAGGAGAATTATCCATAAAATTTATGCAGATTTCATACTTTATAAAACAAAAAAATAGGCCGACAGATTATCTATCGCCTACCATAACCGCAAAGTGGCCATCAACGGATAACCCACCCGCCATCGCAATTTAAACTTACGTACCAGATTCCAGGGCTTGGTTCTGGTCTTACCTTGAAAATACCAGATGTAGTTGTTTACGGCATCCAGTACCCGTGAAGAGGACTCACCGTCCAGATGGGCTTCATGCTTGTGCACATAAGCACGCATCCGCTCCATCAGTTCTGCCGGACGGGAAATGGCCTTTTCAATAGCTCCTTCTACAGCATCCGTCTCAGTGACATTCAGCAAATGAGCTCCTGGCATGGTGTTGCAATAAGTCACCACCGGTTTGTCCAACATCATCGCCTCAACAATCACAGACGAAGCATCAGACAACAACACATCCGCACTGTTCAGCAGCTTGGCATCAACAAGTCCACTCTCGTGGAAAGTAATATTGGGGCAGGAAGCGGCCAGTTCCTTGTATTTCTTGAGGACTTCCATATCCGAAAATTTCGGATGGAACGAAATAATCCAATCCCAGTTCTTCTCGCGCACCAGTCTCTTGATGGTATCAAACAGATGAGGAGCAGAAGTTATATTTTTTGTAAACGTAGAAGAGTACAAAACTACCGGACGTGCATTATGAGGAGTATGTGCACGTTCCTTCACGAAAGTATCCGCCTTGCACCAGCCAGTTTCGTATACCTTAAAGAAGCCGTATTTCCTCTCAAGCTCCTTGAAAGGAAGAGTGCTCGTTTCTCCTTGTGTGCAATAGACATCGAACCATCCGCGAACAGAAAAATGGTCATCCTTTTCATCGCCACGCTTATTGATGGGGTAGCCATGGAAAAGGGAAACTTTCACTCCCGGGAAGAAATCATAAATATAATTACCCGGTGCAAAAACAGCAATAGGCTGATAATCCATCACTTCCTGGACGGATTGAAGCCACCTCTCATCCTGGGCCAACAGAACCGGGCAGTCTGGCTCGATAAACCATGCAACATCGTCTCCTCTACGCCTGATTTCGTCCTGAAGCGGGCGAAGTATAGGATAGGAATAGGCTACCGAAACGAAAAATAAATAATGCTTCTTCATACACTCAAAATATCACGGCAACGACACAATCGTCACCTCAAATTACCAATAGAACAATAAAATCCAGCCCTTAGTTTGTAACAGTTTTGCTTTCTTTGCTTTAAACGTCTGCAAAGTAAATACAAGAATTCTGCATATACTGCATCAATCCAGAAAAAAAAATGACTTTTATCAACTTTTCTCCAAAAGTTGCTGTTTATGAAGCTTTTTCTTCTCTAAAATATCTATCTTTGCACCCCAATATTTTAAAAATACTATTTTATGAGAAGAAATCTTTTTCATTGCTCCAACAGCCAACAAGGGGCAACAGATAAAGTGACTCTTTTGTTCGGAATCACCATTTTTTTCAAATTCCTGCTATTCGATTTCATCTGGAGCATACCCACCACATTCGCTTCATTCTCTACCATCGAATTTTATGCGACCAAAATAATAGCCACCCTCGTACTTCTCGTCCCCTATAAGTTCTTCCGGCTCTGGAAAACAGAGATAGTCATCATGCTTTTGCTGGATATACTGCTGATTATCAACCTAATGTATTTCCGCACCTACTATACTGCCATCCCACTTAACAGCTATGGACTTTCTGGAAACCTCGCCGATTTCACCGGAAGCGTTTACGACTCCTTCCGCTGGTACGACATCTTCTTCCCTCTATCTACCATTGCCAGTATCCCCCTTTATTGGCATTACAAAAGAAATACCGCCGGAAGAACATCATACAAGTATTACGGAGGAGCTTTGGGAATCGGTATCCTGCTGTTTGCCATCACCACCCTGGCCAAAGGAGGATTCAAGGAAGCATACAACACCGTCCGCCAGAAAGCCTATCTGTGTGCAAGCACCACTTCCATGTATACCGTCTTCGGAAGCCTATGCTATGACCTCATCAACCAGAAGCAGGAGGCCACCCCACAGATACAGCAAGAGATAAAGGAGTGGCTGAGCCAGAAACCCGGACATCACCCTTTGGCCGGACGTATCGGAATCCGCAACAACTGCATCGTCATCCTGGCAGAATCTCTGGAAAGCTGGGTACTCGAAAGGGAAGTGGAAGGGCAAGAGATTACCCCATATCTCAACAAACTGCTGCAAGACTCCACCACCCTATACGCCCCCCACGTACTGACGCAAGTGAAAGGAGGGCGCTCCATTGATGCACAGCTGTTGCTTTGCGCCGGTATGCTGCCTATCAACAGCGGCACATACAGCAGCCAATATCCAGACCACACCTACGGAACCCTGCAAAAAGCCATGCATCAGCAGAAGAACTCGCGCAACTACCTCCTGACCATCGATAAAGTATCGACCTGGAACCAAGGCGTCATAGCCTACAGTTTCGGGACCGACACCATCATTGCTTATCATGACTTTGAACTGGCAGAAGCCTTCGGCACGCACAAACGTACCGGAGACGGCTCCTTCCTGGCGCAATGCAGCCAAAAAATAGAGAAGGGGGAAATCTGGAAGAAGGGGGAGAATGTTTACATGCAGCTGGTGACCTACTCCGGCCATGCTCCCTTCAAATTGCCTGAAGAATTGAAAGAGATTCATTTCTCTCCGGCCATTCCACAGAAAATGAATGACTACATGACCACCGCACGCTATACGGACAAGGCGATAGGAAAATTCGTGGAGTACCTGAAAACACTCCCACAATACGACGAGACCCTTATCGTCATCACCGGTGACCACGAAGGACTGGCTACCTACCGTGAAGAATTGTGCAACGCCCCCGGCGGCAAGGGTATCGTATCCGACAAGACATTCACCCCTTTCATCATAGTAAACTCTCCGGTAGGCATGCGTTATGATAAAGTGATGGGACAAATCGATATGTACCCCACCTTACTGAACCTGCTCCAACTGGATGATTACTACTGGAGCGGATTGGGCCAAAGCATCCTCGACCCATGCAAGAAAGGATTCGCCATCAGCCCCCAAATGGAGGTGGTAGGTGAAGAGCCCACCCCGGCAGAAGCCGAGTTCGCCAAAAAAGCATACGATATTTCCGACCAGATGATACATTTTGATTATCTTTGCTCAAAAGCGAAGATAGGCGCCACCTCAAAATAAAAAATGAACAAGTTCATTTTGTTCTGCTTTCGGTTTGCACTATCTTTGCACCGTTCAAAAGAAGTAAAATGTAAATAAAAACAATGAAGGTACATATTCATCCGCATTATGCCGCCTACGAGAGTTATATCCGAGCCATCCCATCGGAAGAATATGAACGGGAAGAGGTTTATTGTAACCGAAGAAACACAGTCGAAAGAGTGCGGTTCGGAGACAAGGACTTCGTAATCAAGAAATACAAAAGACCTGCCCTCATAAACTGTCTCATTTACACTTGGTTTCGCAAAAGCAAAGCGCAGCGCGCCTTTGAATATGCAGAACTTTTTCTGCAACGGGGAATAGAGACCGCCCCTCCGGTAGCTTATATAGAAATCAAAAAGAATGGTTTCTTCCACACCGGATACTTTATTTCCGAATACCTCCCCTACCCGCTTGTAACGGATATGTTCGGTACGGAAATGGAGGAAGAAGAGAAAAAACGGCTAAGACATGACCTCGTAGACTTCACTCTCCAATTACATCTGAACAAGGTCTTGCCACTGGACTATAATCCCAAGAATATATTTTACCGGAAGACAGACGGCAAATATCACTTCGCCCTCATTGACATCAACCGCCTGAAGCTCGGTAAAGTGCCCGGTATCAGAATGTCCATGAATGCCTTCAGCCAACTGGGTATTCCCGCCGATGACTTCATGAAAATAATACCTCTATATGCCGAGCAAAGAGGATTCGATATTGAAGAATGCATATTCTTCACTCTCTTCAGCAGACTGAAATGGAGAAAGCAAAGACAATTTAAAAATTTCGTCAAAAGCAAGCTTCATTTCTGAAATGTCGTATCTTTGTACCAACGAGATTAGAAAATTATGCAAGATTATATCATCCAGTCCATCCAAGAAGGTATCAGGCTCAAAGAAAATATCCTGAACAACCGGCAAATGCTTGCCGACATCGAAACCGTCGGCAATCTGATAGTACAAGCCCTTCGACAAGGGCACAAAGTCTTGCTTTGCGGTAACGGCGGCAGTGCAGCCGATGCCCAGCATATCGCTGCCGAACTCGTCGGACGTTTCGTGACCGAACGGGAAGGCCTGCCCGCCATCGCCATGACAACCGACACTTCCATCCTGACCGCAGTCAGCAATGATTATGGCTTCGACCGCGTCTTCGAACGGCAGACAGCAGCCTTGGGAACGAAAGGTGATATTCTGATAGGCCTTTCTACCAGCGGCAACTCTCCCAACGTAGAGCATGCCTTGCAGAAGGCACAATCTATGGGCATCACCACCATAGGGCTCCTGGGAAGGGATGGAGGAAGGTGCAAGGAACTTTGCAATTACCCGTTGATTATACAGCACGCCGAATCTGCCAGGATTCAAGAAGTGCACATTACCATCGGACATATCTTGTGCGGCATCGTTGACAATAAACTGTTCTCCCATGAATAAAGCGATTTTCCTTGATCGGGACGGTACCATCAATGTTGATTTCGGCTACGTTTACAAGACCCAAGAGCTTGAATTATTGCCCGGTGTAGCCGAAGCACTCCGTATTTTTCAGGAATTGGGTTATCTGCTGATTGTCATCACGAACCAATCCGGTATTGGACGTGGCTACTTTACACTGGAGGACGCCGAACAGTTCAACCGGGCACTCGCCCAAGAGCTGGAAAAACATGGAGTTATACTGAACGATTTCTATACTTGCCCTCACGCTCCGGAAGAACATTGCGAATGCCGTAAGCCTTCTCCTTTCATGGTGACGGAAGCGATGAAGAAATATGAAATCGACCCATCCCAATCCTATATATTCGGAGATAAGAAATCGGATACGGAATGCGGCGAAAGAAGTGGTGTCAAGTCCTTCCGGGTCACCTCTGAGCATTCACTTCTATATTGGGCCAACCAATTAAAAAACAACCTATTATGAATACAGAATTGAACAGTATAAAGGGAAAGAAGGTACTCGTTATCGGAGACGTGATGCTGGATACTTACCATATAGGGGACGTGAAAAGGATTTCTCCCGAAGCCCCCGTACCAGTGGTCCGTGTCACCCGTACCTACAATGTATTGGGAGGAGCGGCCAATGTTGCAAGAAATCTGTTGGGACTGGGTTGCTCGCCGTATGTCGTCAGCCTGCTTGGCAACGACCACAACGGAAACACAATGCAGGAGATGTTCGCTGATTTGGGTATCAGAAACGAACTGTTTTATACAGAACACCCAACCATCACCAAAACCCGCGTAATAGGCAATAGCCAGCAAGTAGTACGGCTGGACTTTGAAACAGAAAATGAATGCCTGAACGAAGAGACTGAACAGAAACTGCTGGATGCCGTGAAGCGTGCACTCCCCGAAGTGGACATTGTCGTGATTTCGGATTATGGCAAGGGAGTATGCAATGATACAGTATGCCAGCAGGTTATATCCGCCTCTGCCGGGCAAGGGAAGAAGGTCATTATAGACCCCAAAGGGACAAATTGGGAGAAATACCGTTCCGCAACCATCATCACCCCCAATCTGAAAGAACTTTCAGCCGTTTCGGGAATGGATGTGAGAAATGAGGATAAAGAAATACATAACGCGGCAAACCGGATACTGAAGGAGTATAACCTTACTTCTCTATTAGTGACACGTTCCGAAAAAGGTATGTCATATATAGCTCCGGAAGCCTCACAAGACATTCCTACCGAAGCAAGGGAAGTATATGACGTTTCAGGTGCAGGCGATACTGTCGTGGCAACTTTAGCAGCTGCGCTGGCAGCCGGTATCCCTATTGCAGATGCCATTTATCTTGCCAATAAAGCGGCCGGCATTGTAGTCGGGAAAATAGGCACCAGCCCCATTCTGTTCAAAGAGTTGCAGGACGAGCTACAAATCGGGAAACCGGCCAGCAAACTTATTCCTATTCCCCAACTTGCAGATACTATAAAACAACTGCGTGCGCAGGAGCGCAAAATCATATTCACAAACGGCTGCTTCGACATTCTGCACAAAGGACACGTGTGCTATCTGGAAAAGGCCAAAAGACTGGGGGACGTACTTATCGTAGGATTGAATTCGGACAGCTCAGTAAAACGTTTGAAAGGGGAATCGCGCCCCATCAATGATGAAAGCGCCCGCTCCACAGTCCTGGCAGCCTTGGAAGCAGTGGACTACGTAGTGATTTTTACGGAAGACACCCCGCTGAACCTCATCAGGACAGTAGCGCCGGACGTGTTGGTAAAAGGTGGCGACTATGCCATAGAAAACATTGTAGGCAGGGAGTACGCCCAAGAAACAGTAACTATCCCCTTCGTAGACGGTTATTCCACTACAAAGACGATAGGCGCCATCAACCAAGAGAAGCAATAATCTTTTCAGCGACTTGTTGGGGGGTAATATCCACCATACACTTCTGATAAACAGCTAGCCTGCATTTACCCCGTCCGTCTTTGGTGCACGGACGGCAAGGCAGGGCTGTTTCGAGTATTTCCACCGTAGGTCCCGTAGGGAAACCGAAGGCCGTAGGTCCCATCAAGGCAAAAGCAGGAACACGGAACAAATCAGCGGCATGCATAAAACCCGTATCAGCGCTGATTACCAGATTGGAACGCAACACTATGTAAGAAGACTCCATCAATGAGGTTTGTCCCGCAAGGTTAACTACCCGTTCCGGTGCAGCACTTCTGATTTCCTCACAGAAAGTATCCTTCGGACCAGCCAGAATAACAAATTTATACTCAGGAAGAAGGGTAACCAATTCTTTCCAATAGGAAACGGGCCAGCGTTTCATTTCCCAGTTGGCAGACGGCACCAGCGTAATCATATCTTTGGTTACAAAGTTCTCATACTTGCTACGTATTTCATCCGGGAAATGCCAGTCGTGATAGTTGTCCGGAAAATGCGTAATTCCCCATTTCTTCAATGGTTTCTGAAAAGACACCATCCCCCTGAAAGGCTTGTCGAAATGGTTGATTCCCAGTTTGAACAACAAAAAGCGTTTGCCTCTCTCTTTGCTCCGCAGAGCAACGTAAGGTTTCACAAAAGGCAATGGAGACACTATCAGCTTCAATATGTTGGAACGGATATTACTATGAGCGTCATAAATGTAGTCGAAATGCTCTTTTCTCAAATCAGCCGCCATTTTCAACAACCCGGCAAGTCCGGTCTCCTTGTCAAACGCCCAGATTTTATCAATCCTGCCATCCATCGACAAGGTCCCCACCATATCTTTCCGGGTAATCCAATGAATTTCCACATCTGCAAACCGTTCACGTATTCCACCGATAATTCCCATACACTGGATAATATCCCCTATCGAACTGAAACGGATAATTAAGAATTTGGTCATAACAAATTTATTAGAATTGCTGATTCGGCACAAAAGTAATAACTTAATTCAAGTTTCGCAAATAGCGATATAGGCTAATCATACAATATAGAACATCAGCCTACACAAAACACAAACATAAAAATTCAATCCAAGTCCAAACTATTGTCTACAAGAAATCTAGAGGTATTATATATCACTCATAAAACAGTATATTTCACACCAATATTGTTTTTGCATATTATAAAATATAAATGTTTTCAAGTAATTATAATCAAAAACTCCATTTATATAAATATCTTTGTACTTATTTTCTCAATTAGCAAAAGATGACAGCTATAAAATCTCAAAACAGATTATTTTCAATCGTTATACCTACATGGAATAACCTTGCTTTCCTAAAACTATGCATACAAAGTATCCAAAGAAACTCTTACTACAATCACCAAATCATTGTACACGTAAACGATGGAAGTGACGGAACCTTAGAGTGGATAAAAAAAGCAGGTATTGATTACACACATTCTGAGCAGAATATCGGAGTATGTTTTGCTATGAATATGATGCGCACTAAAGTCAAAACTGATTATATTCTATTTTTGAATGATGATATGTATGTACTCCCTTTTTGGGACAAGGTTCTCTATGACGAAATAGAAAAACTGTCTGACAATTATTTCTTTCTTTCAGCTACATCAATACAACCACATACACAAAGCGCATCAACCATCTTAGCCAATTATGGAGACAGTATCGAAACTTTTCAAGAAGATAAATTACTGAAAGAATACATGAACTACAAAATAAACGACTGGATGGGAGCTACCATTCCTCCCAATATCGTACACCGGGACATTTGGGATTTAGTAGGCGGTTATAGTATAGAATACTCACCCGGAATGTACAGCGACCCAGATTTCACCGCAAAATTATATATGTGTGGAGTCAGATTCATGAAAGGGCTACAAGCCAGTCGCATCTATCATTTTGAAACAAAATCAACTACCCGCATACGCAAGAATTGTGGTCAAATGCAATTTCTATTAAAATGGGGCATGACTTCATCCACATTCCGCAAAGTTTTCACTTACAAAGGAAAAGATTTCAAATCCCAAAAGATAGGAACTTTCAAAACAGGAAATAGATTCAAAATAAGCCTAATACGCGGCCGCCTAAAAGCCATATTTTATTTATTAACCAAAGATTTCGGTCCCTTATGGAAATTTTGGAAAAAAACATTTGTCTAACATTTCCCTAAAAGAGCAAAATTATAAAATAGAATTGGAACTTTCTTGTGAAGAATAGGGCTTATCCAAATCCAAATAGTGGAAATTATGCTGTCTCTGCCCGCTTTGTTTCGGTATAACCATGTAGTCTCCATATTTTCGGGTCAGATAGGCGTCATAATCTTGTACTCCCCACACTGTTTCGCCCTCAAACGAAACGGGAGTCGGAGCTCCCAGCTCTGCCTTGGGCATAATACCGCGCATACCGTCGTCATAATCACAGACTAAAGAAGACTTGTCAAAGTCATAGGTGGTCATCACATTTCTGATACTCCTCTGTACGCCGGCAGTAGTAAAAAGTCTCCGGCACAGCAGCGGCAACCATGAGCCGGGACCTTTTCCATGTTTATAAGGGTCGCGGTAGATAAAATAGAGCACCCGCTTGTAAAATTCATACCGAGCAAAATGAATCCTCTGTTTCAGGTTGCTTTGCGGTACACCGTCCAATGGAAATACGTCCAAGTAGATACCTCCCAAGTATTTCAAATGCATACGCTCGATAAGAGTCGTATCCGCATCTTGTATCTTGGCAAAAGGTAATGGATAATTCGGATCATTTTCTGCGCAGACAGCCTCATAAGGCTTGGGAAGCCATTCCTTGGAATGAGACATCAACAAATCATAATCAGCCCTCGGCATACCGATATCCAAATCATCGTCCCAAGGGATAAATCCCTTATGACGGACTGCACCAAGCATAGTACCGGCCATTATATAATAGCGCAAACCATGTTCTTTACAAACTTTATCCACAGCAAGCAATATCTTCAAAATACGAAGCTGCAAAGGACGTATATCATAATCTGCCATAAAAATCAGCCCATTAATTAATAAAGTTGTGAAGGAATCAACCGCTGTGCTTGTTCAAAGTCATTCACCGTATCAAGCTCCACAGAAAAATATTCGGTAGTGTCAAGCGCATAGAAAGAGTGTCCTTGCGGTATGAGACGCTCAAAAGCACGTTCATAGAAGATATTATCCAAACCTTCTTTGGTAATCATAACCTCCAATTCCCGGAAAAGCGCTTCTGTATAAGCGGCAGACATCTTCTCGATGCCAATAGACTCGCCAATAGCTCGGGATATGGAGCACGTCTTACTGATTTCCAACACCTTGCCATCATTGTCCGCTATTACCTTGATTTCCTCTTCCCCCAATGTATGATGGTTCAGAGCCAACGCATCCGCTTGACCATATCCAAGCAACTTGGCTACAATCTGCGGGTCAAAAAGGATATCGCTGTCCAGCAACAGAATGTCCTCTTTATCTACATAAGGCCGTGTAAGCCATAAAGAGTAGATATTATTGGTAGAAGCATATTTCTCATTATAGATAAACGTAACCTCCAATGCCGGATAATGAGCTTCCAGAAAGTTCACAATCTGCTGCTGTCTATAACCGGTGACAATGACAAACTCCCGAAAGCCATTCTGCAGCAATGCATCAAAGGCTCTTTGCAGCAAACAACGCTCTCCAACTTTCAACAGACATTTTGGAGTGGTATCAGTCAACGGACGCAAACGCGAAGCTATCCCTGCAGCCAATATAACCGCTTTCATTGTAATGCAATTTTTTTAATGGTGTCAATGACAATACGGTTCTGTTCAGGACGCCCCAAGGTAATACGCAAATGGGTATTGATGTCTGGTTCATTCATGAACTTCACCTTATAATCCTCGTCGGCAAAAGCTTTCTGTAAGCGTTCTTTCAAGACAATCGGATATTTTATAAGGACAAAGTTCGCCACCGACTCATATACCTTGAAACCAGGCAACGTCCCTATCTCCGCTTCAAAGCAGGCGCGACTCTCATTCATCAGCCGTGCTATATTCCGGTAATGCGCATCCGATTTCAGTGCGGCAATAGCAATATCCTCAGAGATACGGTTATAACCCAGATATTTGTTGCTGTATTTGCCAAAGTTGGCCAACTCCTTACTCATAAACCCAAAACCCATGCGCAATCCGGGCAATCCGTAGAACTTGGAAAGCGTGCGTGAAATAATCAGGTTGGGATATTTATCAACCAGCATCTTAATATAGTCCGTATCAGTAGATACGAAAGAGGCATAGGCTTCGTCCACCAAAACGATGGTTGTTACGGGCAACTCAGCCAACAAAGCGTCCAATTCTGCAGGGGTCAGACCGTTACCGGTGGGATTATTGGGCGAAGCGATTAATAAGACCTTGGGATTCTCACGCTGTACCATCTCTTTCATGGCAGCGAAATCATATTTAAAGGTATTGCCATCCTCATACAATGGATACTGCAACGTATGCCCGTCCACTTCATCAGCAATGGATTTATAGTACCACCACGAGAATTTAGGAATGAGCATCGTCTTGTTCCCATCCTCTTGGGTCAGGAAATAGTGGACTGCTTGTTTCAATATATCTTCTCCACCATAACCCAACAGTACCTGCGGTTCATCAATTCCGTAAGATTCAGATAGATAAACAGACAGAATACTCTTCTTGCCTTCGTCGTAGATACGGGTATAGAAACAGAGTTTGTTTATATCAAAATTCTTTAGAGCCTCCACCACCTCTTGCGAAGGTGCGTAGTTAAACTCATTGCGGTCCAAATAATTCATATCTTAGGTTTCTTTTGTTAGTACTTTCCGATAACACTCCATCGTCTCACACGCCATCTGCTCCTGCGTGAAACGCTGTGCCCACTTCAATCCCTCCTCAATCATGGTGGCACGCAAAGAAGGCTCTTGTGTACGGGCAATCGCCGCTGCCAATCCCTCCACATCGTGGGGACTCACATACAATGAATGCTCCCCCCCCGCTTCTTCAAGACAAGAGCCGGTTGCTGCAACCACCGGAATGCCGGAATGCAAAGCCTCAAGAATAGGGATGCCAAAACCTTCGTAAACGGATGGGTATACAAAAGTCTCGGCCGACTGATAAATGGCAGGTAAATCGTCCGAAGGGATACCATGCAGAAAATGTACTCTGTCTTGCAATCCGGCTTTTGTCATAAACTCTTTCAGCTGATGGATATAGGCTGTGGGTCTCCCTACCAGAACAAAATGCAGTTCATCGGGCAGATACTCCAAAGCCTTCACAATGGCCAGCGCATTTTTACGCTCCTCAATGGTGCCCACCGACAAGATATAGCGTTCGGGCAACCGATAACTCCGCATCACCTCCTTGCGCTTATCCTTACCGACACGACAGGCATACAGAGAACTACACCCTTGGTAAATAACGGAAATTTTATCCGCAGGAATTCCATAATAATGTATGATGTCACGCTTGGTACACTCACTCACAGCAATGATGTGGTCTGCATGCTTGCATGCATAGCGGCATTTGTAGTTATAAATCAAGCGGTCGACCAACGAAAAACAATGTGAAAGTCTCAGGAAAATAAGGTCGTGAACAGTCACCACACTCTTTACTTCCCGTACCCGATGGATGGTCAAGGGAAGTTCGTTACTCAGTCCGTGGAACAGCTGTATGTTGTCCCGTTTCAAAGTCCTGCGTATGCCTCCCACACGCCACAACGAAGTCATTCCTCTCCAGAGCCAATGAGACGGATAATGTACCGATACCGTTCCCCGGCTTTCGGCCACCATCGACGAGAGTTGCTGATTTTCACGGTGTACCGGAGCATACAGCCAATACTCGTTTTCCGGAGCAAAGGCTGACAATGACTGCACCACATACCGGCTGTAATTGCCCAATCCCGTAAAATTCTGCACAGCCCGTTTTCCGTCGTATCCTATTCTCATCTCTAAAAAGTTTCAGCTGCAAATGTACAAGATAATCCTCATATAGCAGTCTATTTCGCTTTCCTTTTTTGACAAAAACACAAATTCACCTATAAAACATAAGATAGAGATGAGCAATCACTTGCTGTCTGTTACAAAAACCAAGTACGGAGTCGGGCACATCCCCATTGCCCAATCCGTACTGGCCCATTGTTTTATCCTTCAAACACCTTATCTCCTTCCCGAAAACTACTTTATTCATCATCGGCCCACTGTTATGAACCAATTCAACCACACTAGTGAGCTGTTTAGTTCACTCAAGTGAACATCACGGCTCACTAACGTGGGCTGCTGAAGAATCCAAAAGTAAAACGAAAGAATGAAAAGGATGCAACAGAAGAAAGAAGGATGCGGAACGGAAGAAAACACGGGTGAGAGCAAAATTTACCCTCACCCTTTTCGATTGCTCTCACCCACCCCTGCAATGCCGATGAATAGGGAAATTGAAGAAAAGAGTGAGAGCGGTGAGGGCAGAAATGCAAACTTAAAAACGGAAAGAGTCAAATTATTTTCCGGGCATTACTTAGCCACTTTGACGGATTAGTCGTATCTTCGCACGATGGAAAATCGTCGAAAAGAACAGCAGCATTATGAGAGTCATTGTTGACAACAAAATACCTTTCATTAAAGAAGCCATCGAAAAAATAGCCGACAGCGTGATTTATACTCCCGGCAGAGACTTCACTCCGGAGTTGGTAAAAGATGCCGATGCACTGATTATACGTACCCGCACCCGCTGCAACAAGGAATTGCTGGAAGGCAGCAAAGTCCGCTTCATTGCTACCGCCACCATAGGCTTCGACCATATAGATACGGAATATTGCCGTGAAGCAGGCATCGCTTGGACCAATGCCCCCGGATGCAATTCAGCATCCGTAGCTCAATACGTGCAATCAGCCTTACTATTATTGCAACAACTCAAAGGAGTACAACTGTCCGAATTGACATTAGGCATCATCGGCGTAGGCAATGTGGGTAGCAAAATAGCCCAAGTAGGGCAAGAACTAGGCATGCGTATCCTGAAGAATGACCTGCCCCGGCAAGACAAGGAAGGAGAGAGCGATTTCAGTTCCTTGCAAGCACTCGCAGCAGAATGTGATATCCTCACCTTCCACGTACCTTTATATAAGGAAGGGCCATACAAAACATTCCATTTGGCAGACCATACTTTCTTCCGGTCATTAAAACGCTGTCCCGTCATTATCAATACCTCACGTGGAGAGGTGATTGAAACCAATGCGCTCCTGAATGCCTTAGAAGACGGACTGATTTCCGATGCCATCATTGATGTATGGGAGAACGAGCCTGATATCAATCTTACCTTATTAAATAGAGTGTTCCTTGGAACTCCCCATATAGCCGGTTATTCAGCCGACGGAAAAGCCAATGCCACCCGTATGTCCCTGGATGCCCTTTGCCGTTTCTTTCACATCAAAGCCGACTACCGCATCGCTCCCCCCCAACCCCGGAACCCGATTATTACCGCCGACAGCCTGGCAGAAGCATATCTGCAAATGTATGACCCGAGAAGGGACAGCGAAGCACTGAAAACACATCCCGAACAATTTGAAAAATTGCGGGGAGACTACCCGCTACGAAGAGAAAAAGATGCTTACATTTATATCCCAAAGTAGCACATACATTTAGAGATACAGCCCGATAATACAAAAGACGTCACTATATAAGCTCCTCACGCCTTTACTATCAATGCCGAATCAGAGGAAACTATAGGCAAAACATTACAATATCAATACAAAAAATACAGTTAGAGAAATCACTCAGTGAAGGATTTATTTTTTATGCAATTTCAACTCTGACGATTGCCATACAATTTCTATTTTATCTGATTCACAGTCCCCGGCTCGCCATGATGGACGTGGGAGGCTGGATGTTTTATATAACGGCCGCTTGCTCACATGCCGCCTTGTGGGCACTTATTCCTTACATCATATCCTTAATCGTAGCCATTACCGTCCGGCGCCATCAAGCCGCCGCCATCACACACATTATTCTTGTATCATTACTCAATATACTTGCTTACATAGACGGCAGTGTGTACAGTCTTTACAAGTTCCATATCAATGGTTTTGTACTGAATCTCCTGATTGGAGAGGGCAACAGTGAGATTTTCACATTCAGCTTCTGGCTTTATCTGAAGATTGCAGGAGTATTAGTGGGTATATTTGCCGCCAATACTTTGCTAAGAATACTTGCAGGCCATTGTTATACCCGCTTTCACCGCTGTGGCTTCCGTCCTGTACTTGCCACTCTGATTTTGTTTGCACTATTCTCTAACTTTTATCATGCCTATGCCGCCGTAGCGCAAAAGACTTCAGTGATTCGCAGCGCCCCCTGCCTGCCCTATTACTTCCCGCTTACGGCAACCCGCCTGATGATGAAGTTAGGAGTGGTCTCATCCAAGGATGTCATTAAAATGAACTTCAACAACAAAAAGCAGTCTGCTGACCTCAACTATCCGATAGATTCTTTGAAATACGAAGTCCATTCCAACCCCAAGAATGTAGTGCTGATAGCCATAGACTCATGGAACTACCGCGCCTTTAACCAGGACATTACACCTCATATCAGCCACTTTGCCGACAGTTGCAGCAGATTCACCTCCCATCTAAGCAGCAGCAATGGCACACGTGGAAGTATCTTCGGGCTTTTCTTCAGTCTCTCATCCATCTACTGGACTGATTTTGAGGTATCGGGCATACAGCCCCTGCTCATAGAAGAACTATTGAAGCAGAATTATCAGATAGGTATTTATCCCAGTGCTACAATCGTCAACCCGCCATTTGCCAAAATACTTTTCTCAAAGGTACCCGACTTGCGTACCCATACCGAAGGAAAAACCGTTTATGACCGCGACTGCCGTATTACAGCAGATTATCTGCAAGCACTCGATACGCTGGGCAGCGGTACAAAACCTTTCTTTTCCTTTCTCTTCTATGATTTGGCACACGGATATGAAGTACCGAAGGACAAGCTTTATCGTTTCCAACCGTCCTGGGAGTTCGCCGACTATATGAAACTGAACAACGACATAGACCCTACTCCTTTCCTGAACCTCTACTACAACTGCGTGGCGGAAGCCGACTCACTGGTGGGATGCGTCCTCCACAAACTTGAGGAAAAGAAACTGCTAGACAATACCCTGGTCATCATTACCGGAGACCATGGACAAGAATTCAATGAGAATCATAAAAATTATTGGGGACACGGCAGTAATTATTCACCGGTACAAACACATATCCCCTTCCTATTATATGAACCGGGAGAACAGCCACATACCTACCATCACCGTACCACGCACTATGATTTTGCACCAACCCTAATGAATAAAGTGCTGGGTGTAACCAATCCGCCTTCCGATTACAGTATGGGGCATTTAATAACCGATACTTGTCCACGGAACTGGCATATCGTGGGCGACAATCTCAATTATGCCTTTATCGTAGAAAATCATACTATTCTGGAAAAACACCCTTCCGGATATATAGAGATCAGCGACAGTGCATTGAATCCCCTGGAAAATTACAAGATAGACAACCGTAAGCTGAACGAGGCCATCCTCTCCCTTAACCGATTCTATAAATAACTGGGAGAGAGGCCTTCCACCAACTCCTCTATCACCTTCGGATAGTATTCATACTCCAGCCGGTGGATGCGTTGCGCCAGCTCCTCCGGCGTATCGCCCGGCAATACGGGGCATTTCTGCTGGCAGATAATGCCGCCTTCGTCATAATGCTCATTCGTATAATGGATGGTAATACCGCTTTCCTTTTCGCCGGAAGCAATCACTGCCTCGTGCACACGGTCGCCGTACATTCCCTTTCCACCGAACTTGGGCAGCAACGAAGGATGTATATTTATCATTTTATTGGGATAAGCATGCAGAATATTGTCCGGCACACGTGCCAGGAATCCTGCCAATACCACAAAATCAATATCATGCTCTCGAAGCGTCGACAAAACAAGCTCTCCACTTTCCCAATCGCTCTTGGCAAACCAGACACAAGGCACTCCCAGCCCCTTGGCACGCTCTAAAACAAACGCATTCTGCCGGTTAGTCAAAACCAGAGCCACACGTGCCGAACCTTTTTCCCGGAAATAACGGATGATATTCTCGGCATTCGTACCACTTCCCGACGCTAAAACTGCGATATTTTTTCCCATAATCCCTCCTATTACTGCACAAAACCGTGAAAAATGTGCAAAAAGGTGCATTTAATTCATCAAATATTTGCGAGGAACGATAAATATTCATTCCTTTGCACCGCAAAATTAAAGAAATAAAACTAATTATTAATTAAAAACTTAAAGTTATGTCTGAAATTGCATCAAGAGTGAAAGCGATTATCGTCGATAAATTAGGCGTAGAAGAATCAGAAGTTACTAACGAAGCTAGCTTCACTAACGACCTGGGAGCTGATTCTCTTGACACTGTAGAACTTATCATGGAATTCGAAAAGGAATTCGGTATCTCTATTCCCGATGACCAGGCTGAAAAGATTGGTACTGTAGGTGATGCTGTATCTTACATCGAAGAACACGCTAAGTAATCTTATCCATTCGTTTATAACATGGAATTAAAAAGAGTTGTAGTAACAGGTCTCGGCGCCATTACTCCCATTGGCAACAGTGTTCCCGAATTCTGGGAAAATCTTGTGAATGGGGTTAGTGGAGCAGGACCTATTACTCATTTCGATGCATCGCTTTTCAAGACTCAGTTTGCATGCGAAGTAAAAGGCTTCGATGCTACCAAATATATAGACCGCAAAGAGGCCCGCAAGATGGACTTGTACACACAATATGCCATTGCAGTAGCCAAAGAAGCGGTAGGTGACTCTGGGCTTGACGTCGAAAATGAGGATTTAAACAGAATCGGTGTCATCTTCGGCGCCGGTATCGGTGGCATCCGTACATTCGAAGAAGAGGCGGGCAACTATGCCCTGACCGGTAAGGAAAACGGCCCCAAATTCAATCCGTTCTTCATCCCCAAGATGATTTCGGACATTGCTGCCGGACAAATTTCCATCATGTATGGTTTCCATGGTCCCAACTACGCAACTTGTTCTGCATGTGCCACTTCCACAAATGCCATTGCCGATGCGTTTAACCTCATCCGTTTGGGTAAGGCAAATGTTATCGTGTCCGGTGGTTCGGAAGCTGCCATCGCCGCTTGCGGTGTAGGTGGTTTCAATGCCATGCATGCATTGTCAACCCGCAATGATTCTCCCGAAACTGCATCCCGTCCGTTCAGCGCAAGCCGTGACGGATTCATCATGGGTGAAGGTGGCGGTTGTCTCGTTCTCGAGGAACTGGAACACGCCAAGGCACGCGGTGCCAAAATCTATGCGGAAGTTGCCGGCGTAGGAATGTCTGCCGACGCTCATCACCTGACAGCCTCTCACCCCGAAGGTTTGGGAGCCAAGTTAGTGATGCTGAATGCGTTGGAAGATGCAGAAATGAAACCCGAAGAAGTAGATTATATCAATGTTCACGGTACATCTACTCCCGTAGGTGATATTTCGGAAGCAAAAGCAATCAAAGAGGTATTCGGACAGCATGCGTATGAGTTGAACATCAGTTCGACAAAATCCATGACCGGCCACTTGCTGGGCGCTGCCGGTGCGGTAGAATCCATTGCAAGCATCCTCGCCATCAAGAATGGCATTGTTCCTCCGACCATCAACCACGAAGAGGGTGATAACGACGAAAACATCGACTATGACCTGAACTTCACGTTCAACAAAGCACAAAAGCGCGAAGTGAACGTAGCTTTGTCCAATACTTTTGGATTCGGTGGTCATAATGCGTGTGTCATTTTCAAGAAATACGCAGAATAATAAGGTCGTGTTACGTAACCAAATAGATAAAATAAGGCTCTTGTTCCGCAAGGATAGAGAGTCTTATTTTTGTTTTTACAGAATTCTCGGCTTCTTCCCTCGCAACATCAAGGTTTATCAGCAGGCTTTGCTGCATAAATCCATCTCCATGCGCTCCGAAAAAGGACGTCCCATCAACAACGAACGGCTGGAATTCTTGGGCGATGCTATCCTCGACGCCATTGTAGGAGATATTGTCTACCGCCATTTCGAAGGACGCCGCGAAGGTTTCCTTACCAATACCCGTTCCAAAATTGTACAGCGGGAAACACTCAACAAACTGGCCGTGGAAATCGGACTGGACAAACTGGTGAAATACTCCACCCGCTCCTCATCCCACAACAGCTACATGTACGGCAATGCATTCGAAGCCTTCATCGGCGCCATTTATCTGGACCAGGGCTACGACCGCTGCAAGCAGTTCATGGAAGAGAAGATTTTCAAAAACTATATCGACCTCGACAAGATGTCTCGCAAAGAGGTCAACTTCAAGTCAAAACTCATCGAATGGAGCCAGAAGAACAAAATGGAGGTGTCATTCGAGCTTATCGAGCAGTTTCTCGACGAAGAATACAATCCGATGTTCCACACCGAAGTCCGCATCGAAGGGATATCGGCAGGTACCGGCACCGGTTATTCCAAGAAGGAGTCGCAACAAAATGCGGCACAGATGGCATTGAAAAAAATTAAGGATGCCGCTTTCAAGGAGGAAGTCCAGGCAGCCAAGGAGCGAAACCATGCAACAGAAACCTCCACAGAAGAAAATCCCATGGCAGAAGCTGTTGAAGAATCCCCACAAGAAAAATTAGCCGAAACAGATTCCCATCCGACGTCCCTGGACAACTAAGTCATTGTCTTCCGTCACCAGCTTCAACTTGCCCGCAATCTCCTCCAGCGGTGCAGAAGCTATTTCATTCCCCTTCAAGGTAATCATCCGCCCGAACTGCCCGTTGGCAATCAGTTCCGTGGCATGTCCGCCCATACGTGTGGAAAGGTTACGGTCAAAAGGTGTGGGTGAGCCGCCCCGCTGAATATAACCCAACACAGTCTCACGGGTCTCGATACCCGTCTCATACTCTATCTCCTGAGCGATATACTCGGCGGCACGCTTCCGCCCGTCCGTCTGTATACCTTCGGCTACCACCACGATGGAGTAAGGCTTTCCTTTCTTCAGCCGATTCAGAATCGTTTCTCCGATACGGTGGATATTATAGGGAATCTCCGGAATCAGAATCACGTCACCACCGCCTGCCATACCGGAGTATAAGGCTATCCAACCTGCCTTGTGCCCCATCACCTCAATCACCATCACCCGTTTGTGCGAGCTGGCCGTGCTGTGCAACCGGTCGATGGCATCCGTAGCAATGCTGACGGCAGAATCGAATCCGAAGGAGAAATCAGTTCCCCAAATATCGTTGTCTATGGTTTTAGGTACAGACACAATGTTCAGCCCCATAGCAGAGAGTTTGGCGGCTGTCTTCTGCGTACCGTTCCCGCCGATACAGACTACACAATCAAGCCCCATCTCTTCGATATTCCGCGCTATCAGTGCCGGTTTGTCCACGCCGGACATCACGCCGTTCTTCTTAAAGGGCTTCTCGCGCGAAGTACCGAGCATCGTACCTCCCAAGTTCAGCAAACCGGATAAGGATTTTTCGGTAAACGACTCCACATCCTTGGTCAGCAGCCCCTGAAAACCGCTGTGAATGCCAATTACTTCCATTCCATAATGGTTGATAGCTGTTTTACATACACCGCGAATGGTAGCGTTGATGCCGGGACAGTCGCCTCCTGAAGTCAAAATACCTATTCTCATGATATTTTTGTTTGAATTATTGTTCTATAGGTCCGTAAAGATAGAAAAAAAAGAGAAAAAAGATAGAGATGCCGATAAATAAGATTATTTTTGCGGTTTAAAATAAGATTTCACAAAGAACGATGAATATTACAAAGTTTCTGAATAAGGTATATTTTGCTCCCCGTCTGAAAGAAATCGAACAATACACCAGCCATGCCGGTGAATTGCAACAGCTTGTACTGCAGCGCCTCGTCCGGACAGCGGCAAACACGGAATGGGGAAAGAAGCATGACTATGCCTCTATCCGTACTTATGAAGATTTCAAGAAGCGCCTTCCCATACAAACTTACGAAGAAGTAAAGCCTTATGTAACCCGCCTGCGTGCCGGTGAGCAGAATCTGCTTTGGCCTTCGGAAATACGTTGGTTTGCCAAATCATCGGGTACCACCAACGACAAGAGTAAGTTCCTGCCCGTCAGCCGGGAGTCCTTGCACGACACGCATTACAAGGGAGGCCGGGATGCCGTTGCCATCTATCTGGGACAGAATCCCGAAAGTCGTTTCTTTTCCGGTAAAGGGCTTATCCTTGGAGGCAGCCACGCTCCCAACCTGAACACCAACCACAGTCTTGTAGGCGACCTCTCCGCCATCCTCATAGAAAATATCAACCCACTGGTAAACTTTGTCCGCGTACCCAGCAAGCAGACAGCCTTGATGGAGCACTTCGAGCCCAAAATGGAGGCCATTGCCCGCGAAACCATCCATGCAAATGTAAGCAACCTTTCCGGTGTACCGTCCTGGATGCTTGTACTCATCAAACATATACTGGAAAAGACGGGAAAGCAGAGCCTCGAAGAGATATGGCCCAACCTGGAGGTATTCTTCCACGGCGGCGTTGCCTTCACTCCCTACCGCGAGCAATACAAAGACGTGATCCGCAGCAGCAAGATGCATTATGTAGAGACTTATAACGCCTCCGAAGGCTACTTCGGCACGCAGAACGACCCTGCCGACCCTGCCATGTTGCTGATGATTGACTACGGTATCTTCTACGAGTTCATCCCGCTTGAAGATGTAGGCAAGGAGAATCCGCGTACCTTCTGCCTCGAGGAGGTGGAGCTGAACAAAAACTACGCCATGGTAATCTCCACTTCTGCCGGTTTGTGGCGATATATGATTGGAGATACGGTGAAGTTCACATCGAAGAACCCCTATAAGTTCGTCATCACCGGACGTACCAAGCACTTTATCAACGCGTTCGGCGAAGAACTGATTGTGGATAACGCGGAAAGAGGACTTGCCAGGGCATGTGCCGAGACCGGTGCACAAGTAGTAGATTACTCTGCTGCTCCCGTGTTTATGGACAAGCATGCCAAATGCCGCCACCAGTGGCTGATAGAGTTTGCACAAATGCCGGACAGCCTGGAGAAGTTCGCCAAAGTATTGGACGATACCCTGAAAGAGGTGAACTCCGACTACGAGGCTAAAAGGCAGAATAATCTGGCGCTGCAACCGCTGGAAATCATCGTTGCCCGCCCCAACCTCTTCCACGACTGGCTGGATAGCAAGGGGAAACTCGGCGGACAGCATAAAGTGCCTCGACTCAGTAATACAAGGGAGTATATAGAGGAGATGCTGGAACTGAACCGGTAAATTACTGTATCATATAAAATCAAGCGCGGATTACGCAAATTACGGGGATAAATTAATAAATCCATGTAATCTGCGTAATCCGCGTTTTACAAATCAGTCAGTACGTTTTGACTTTACTTTTTCATTTCAACAGTCAGCCTCAAGGATTAGAAATTATATGCCAGCCCAATTCCCAGCACTTCCTTAAACTGTACCTTGGCGCCCTTCTTCACTCCATTGTCATCAAACGTTTTCACATCATTGTCATACTTTAGAGTTGTATTGATGGTAGCCGACAATACTTTATTGATTTTCATGCTGATAAGTACATCCCAATTCACATCTATGTTTCCAAAATCTTTGCTGTAAGGAGTAAAGAAATCAGCCGTAGTAATCAGATTCACATTCTCCATCACGGGCAATTCAGCACGGGCTTTCACAAAAGCGCCACCCTCTATCTTGAAGTGGTCACCCGGGTCTACACCAAAAGCCCCCAAATCGGAAAGATAGTCATCAGTCACGAAAGTCATCTTGGTGGAAACGGGTGAAAGCAGTAGAGAATAGTTACTCTTAGGCCTCCATTCCATACCCAGGGCGATATTCGAATAGGCAGGAGCAAAGAAATTGGAAATCTGGTGTTCTTTGTCAGGATAGTCATATCCTTTGGCAAACTGGGTATTCAAATCACCCATCAGTGTATAGAACCAGACGTTGTCTGTAGAATATCCCAACTGAGTGGAAAGCCCTATTTTATCACTACTTTTCCTCATCCCCTGAGATTTGGTTTTGGACAAGCCATAGTCCAGCACCATGTTGGTGACCCAGAGCCAGTTTCCTTTCTTGTGTGTCAGTGATGCATTCAAGTAGGCATTTCCAGCAATGGAATTCTCACCTCCTGCCGACCAGTTGGCCATGGCAGTCTGTGACATATTAAGACCAGTCACTCCTTTCAATACCCAAGCTCCCTCCTGATAACCCTTATCATCCGTCTGAGCATAAGTTATGGTTGCTAAAGCAGCAAACAACATTACAATATATATCCTTTTCATATTACAGTTCGTTTTAAAAGTTTCTCATAAAAAGACGTCTCATAAAATTAACAACATTTACTATCTTTTGTTCGAGAAGCTATAAAACGAATGTAAGGTTCAGAGAATAATTCCACCGCCCAACAAGTATCCGTCCTTATCATAGAAAGCCGCTGCCTGCCCGGGTGCAATGGATTCCAGCGGCTCTATCAGACGGACACGTAACAGACCTTCCACCGTAAGAGTCACCCTGCACCGGTTTGCCTGCTTACGGTAGCGTATCTTCACAATAACCTCGTTTGCACCCAGCACACGGCTATTCTCCACCAGGTTCCACTCTCCCAGCCACATTTCCTGCTTGTAGAGGGAAGAGAGCGGAGCTAAAACGACTTCATTGCTTTCCACTCTTGTCTCTTTCACAAAAACAGCCTTGTTCAGATGGATACCCAAGCCCCTACGTTGCCCTACGGTATAAAACGGATAGCCCTCATGCCATCCCAAGAAATCCCCCTTTTCATCGACGAATCTACCTTTACCGGGTAATAGTGTTTCAGGAACCTCACGCTTCAAAAAGGAACGGTAATCCAAAGGGCAAAAGCACACACCTATACTGTCTTTCTTCGCAGCCACCTGCCCGAAACCACGCTCTGCCGCATACGAGCGCGCCTCATTTTTCGTAATATCTCCCATCGGAAGCAACATACGCTGCAGGATGTCCTGCTTCAATCCCCACAGAAAGAAAGTCTGGTCTTTGTCCTTATCTGCAGCAGGAGCTATATAATACTTTCCTCCGGACAAGACTTTACGCACATAATGTCCGGTAGAAATCCAATAAATCCCCTTTTCATCGGCTATTTTAGCCAACAACGCCCACTTCAGCTCATTATTGCAGACCGTGCAAGGAACGGGAGTACGCCCCCTTAGATACTCTTCCACAAAATAGCGGATAATACGCGAACGGAAAAGCTCGCGTGCATCATAGGTAATGTGTTTCATCCCCAGCTTCAGGGCCAGAGCCCGTGCATCTTCCAAATACCCGGTCTCATCTCCTGCCTCATAGAAACGGAAAGTCACGCCAGTCACCTCATAACCGGCTTCCTGCAACCTCATGGCGGCCACGGAACTATCCGTGCCGCCACTCATGCCAAGCAATACACGTTTATCTGACTTCATGGATACAAAAGTAATAAACGAAGGTGAAATCCGTTGCATTTACTCTTATAAAACAGAATATCATTATAGATTTTCACAGATTTATTATACCTTTGTACTCCTAAAAGAACTAATAATCAACTGTTATGGAACATCAACTGACCATTTACAACACTTTAAATAGAAAAAAAGAGCTGTTCGTACCGCTGCATGCACCGCATGTAGGCATGTATGTCTGCGGACCGACCGTGTACGGTGACCCGCACTTGGGACATGCACGCCCTGCCATCACTTTCGACCTGCTGTTCCGCTACCTGACGCACATCGGCTACAAGGTGCGCTATGTCCGCAACATTACCGACGTGGGCCATCTGGAGCACGATGCCGACGAAGGTGAAGACAAGATTGCAAAAAAAGCCCGTCTGGAACAACTGGAACCAATGGAAGTGGCACAGTACTACATCAACCGCTATCATAAGGCGATGGATGCATTGAATGTGCTGTCTCCCAGTATCGAGCCACATGCCAGCGGCCACATCATCGAACAGATAGAACTTGTAAAGGAGATATTGAAGAACGGATATGCCTACGAAAGTGAAGGTTCCGTTTATTTCGATGTAGAAAAATACAATAAGGACCATCACTACGGCAAGCTCTCCGGACGCAACCTGGATGATGTTCTCAACACCACCCGCGAACTGGACGGACAGAGCGAGAAGCACAACCCCGCAGACTTTGCCCTCTGGAAATGTGCGCAACCGGAACACATCATGCGTTGGCCTTCCCCGTGGAGCGACGGCTTCCCCGGCTGGCACGCCGAATGTACAGCCATGGGAAAGAAATACTTGGGCGAGCACTTCGACATTCATGGTGGCGGCATGGACCTTATCTTCCCGCATCACGAATGCGAGATTGCACAATCCGTAGCTTCCCAAGGGGAAGATATGGTACATTATTGGATGCACAACAACATGCTGACCGTGAACGGACAGAAAATGGGTAAGTCTTACGGTAACTTCATCACATTGGAAGAGCTCTTCAAAGGCACACACCCCATGCTGGAGCAAGCCTACAGCCCAATGACCATCCGCTTCTTCACCCTGCAAGCCCACTACCGCAGTACGGTAGACTTCAGCAACGAAGCTCTGCAAGCCGCCGAAAAGGGATTGGCAAGACTGATGGATGCTGTACATGGACTGGACAAGATTACCCCTGCTGCAACCTCCACCATAGACGTGAAATCCCTGCGTGCCAAGTGTTACGAAGCCATGAATGATGACTTGAACTCACCGATTGTCATCGCCCACCTCTTCGACGGCGCCAAGATGGTAAACAATATCCTAGCTGGAAACGATTCCATCACAGCCGAAGACCTGAAAGAATTGAAGGAAACCTTCCACCTCTTCTGCTTCGACATCTTAGGATTACAAGAAGACAACGCCTCCAACGAAGAGCGTGAAGCTGCCTTCGGCAAGGTAGTGGACATGCTATTGGAAGAGCGTTCAAAGGCAAAAGCCAACAAAGATTGGGCTACATCCGACAAAATCCGCAATGAACTCACCGCGCTCGGTTTCGAGATTAAGGACGGTAAGGACGGAAGCGAATGGAAGCTGAATAAATAACGAAGGTATCATAACTCACCGCAGAATCATACAGATTGGGGGTAAGTTTTAGGCAGAAGAACAAAAGAACATATTTTTCTCTTGTTCTTCTGTTCTTTTGTCTGAAAAATAAAATCCATGTAATATTTTGATATATCCTCGTTAGAATACGAATCCGAACCCAGCATACCACCCTACTTTCTTCGTCTGGTTGGACCAATTCAACTGTATCTCCACTGGTCCCAGAAAACTCTTGTACATATAGCCGATGCCTACCCCTGCCATATCAGCCGATTCGGAAGAGTCAAGAATCTGATGAAACTTCCCGGAGTTTCGCCCATAACTGCCCATCACTGATATATACTGGTTTTTCAAGATACGCTGTCTGAGGTTCAGCCCTGCAACCAGCAGTGCGGCTTGTGACAGTTCCGCACGGTTGATGCCCGTAAACGGTATCTGCTGTGGCATATAGCGCCCCGGTATGGTTCCCCCCACCATATTAATGATGGCAAAAGGATAATTACCGCTTCCGGACAATACGCGTCCATAAAACGAAGGAGTGACAGTGAACTTACTCGAGGGAGAGAAACATCCCTGCCAACGGGCATCGAAAACAGAAATAGGATTGTTGTCCTTATACTGGAAGAAGTTATCCGTATAGAGATGATAGGATACCGCCCACGACATACCTTTTGTAGGGGCGCTCCTCTCATTCAAGTTGTTGAACACAAGTCCGGCAAAGTAACTGAATAAGGACGAATTTTCAAACAGTGCCGAAGCTAACGGGTCGAGCGACAGCAAATCATGATAGTGGTAGTAATCAAAGTCAATGCCCAGACTGACCTGGATATTGTTCCAGTCCTTCGCCGCCCCCATACGGACCAGTTGATGTGTAAAAGTCAAATCCAGCGCCCGTTTGCCTTCATTGTAAATATTCATATCTTTATAGTCGAACTGATAGGCAAGTCCCGCCTGCCATCCACCGTCCCACTGGTAACTATATCCGAGTCGTGCCAGTGTACGCTTGCCCAGACGGGCAGTAAGGCTGACCAGCGACTCGCGCTGCCAGCCGAAATAGAAGTCCGTATTTGCCTGCAACGCCGCCAGTTCTTCTGTATCAAAGCGAAAACCGACATTCAGCTTGTTCTCCCGCACAGCAGGGGCGGCTATTTGGGAATCAACGGGAATCTCCCTATCAACAGCCGCGCCGGGCAAGCGGAAAGGTCCCGGGCGGCGAGGCTGATAATCTTCTGCAAGTCCCAGCTTCCGTTTCAGGGCAAGCAGTCCGTCCCAACTGTCCATGGCAGCACGCTCTCCCCGCACCATCAAAGTGTCGATGGCCTCTTTGGTGAAACTTGCAGCCGAATAGCCGGTGACATCCACCTTTATCAACACGTCGGTATTACGCAGATTCTCACGGTATTTCTTCTCTCCTTGCAGATTGATGATTTGCCCGAAGATGTCTTTCACCGATTTCAGCTCGGAAGCCTTAAGCAGCGGACTCTGCACATCCACCCCGATAATGTAGTCGGCCCCCATGGCAAGCGCCACATCTACCGGATAGTTATTCACCATTCCACCGTCCACCAACACCATTCCATCCAGGTCTACCGGAGCAAACACACCGGGAATGGACATGCTGGAACGCATGGCAGTGGCCAGTATTCCCTCATGGAACACTACTTCGCTGCCATTCACCAGATTTTCCGACACGCAGGCAAATGGAATAGGAAGACGGCTAAAATCCACAGAATCCTGGTAACCTTCTGTCAACGTGGAGAACAAACGTGCCAGGTTCTTCCCTTTTATGATACCCGCATCCGAAACAGCGGCAGATTTCAAAGAAAACGGAATGGAGAGTACATAGCGCTCCGACTTCAACCGGTCATCCAGCAACACATCCTTAGGATTGGGGGCATCCGAGAGCAAGAATTTCCAGTTCTGGGCATTCACCATACTGTCCAATTGCTGTGGGGTATATCCGATAGAATACAAACCGCCCACAATGGCCCCCATACTAGTGCCCACCACATAATCTATAGGGATACCCGCTTCTTCAATTACTTTCAGAGCACCGATATGCGCCGTCCCTTTGGCGCCACCCCCACTGAGTACGACAGCCACTTTCGGACGCCCGGACGCCCAAAGGACCATCGGCAAAAACAACAAACAAGCCCATAGTCTATACTTCATCTCCATCATTTACTTAATACGTATTGGTAATTTATTCCATTCTGAATCAAACAACCCGCTCCGACAAATAGTTCACTATCAGTCGAAGCGGGTCGCAAAAAACGTTCAAGCAATTTATGGAGGATTATCTATAACCCATTTCCAATCAATAAGGTATCATATCCTTCAAGATACCTTCCTTATACCAAGGATCATCAATCTCTTTCAACACTTTGCCCATCTCTGCGCAAAGGTCTTTTACGACTTCTTGGTTTTCTTCCAAAGAAAGGTTATTCATCTGATACGGATCCTTTTCATCGTCAAACAACAAACTTTTGACCAGCTTATGGTTTTCGCGGTCAATGTAGAGCGCCAGCGTGTAGCGCGCCGATTTAAAGCCGCGCGACGAAGGGAAGTAGGAACGGACCATGCCTTCCGCATCCTTCTCACCGTCCAGGTTCTGGATGTAGAGAGCGCCGGTGGGACGTACAATATCCGCCTTTTCATCGAAGAAAAGCGGTGCATAGTTGCGCCCCTGCACCTCGGCCGGAATGGAGTCGGCAAGACCGGCAAGCCCCAACAAGGTAGGCATGATGTCCGGCGAGGAAAGCATCAAGTCGTCCACGCGAGGCTTAATCTTATCGGGAAAACGCACCAGGAAAGGAACGTTCATGGACTCGGAGTACGGGGAATTCTTCGGGTCTTCCGTATGCTGGCTGCACATGGTCTCTCCATGGTCGGAGGCAAACACGACAATGGTATTCTTGTCCAGTCCGAGTTCCTTCAAGGCATCGAGTATCTGACCGAAAGCACGGTCGACACCCGTCACAGAAGCAAAGTAGTAGCGTGCACTCTCTGCCTTGAGCATCTTGGAGTCGGCATTCGGACGGACGAGCAAGCTGTCCAGAGGCTGGTTTTTATAGAGATTGAAATCTTCCTCCATACAGTCGTCCAAAGAACGGTACGGACTATGGGGAGGATTCATGCCTACCATAATGAAGAAAGGTTTCTTCGGGTCGCGTACATTCCCCTCGTTCTTCAGATAAGACACCACCTTGCCCGATTCGTGTAACGGTGACCACTCGCGCGGGTCGTGGCGACGGCCTTCCGTATCCCAGTAATGCGGATTCTTGTGTTCGTCAAAGGTACCGTAAGAATACCAGTAATTGAACCCATGACGACGTTCTTTCGGCGTATAGGCATCCCATGCAGGTACACGGTCTTCCACATACTGTCCGGGACGTTCGGGGTCGTTGGGGGTAGGAAAGTCGGCATGCAGTTTGCCAAAGTAGGCACAGTCATATCCGGCATTGCAGAAAACATCACTCACACACACAGCATCCTCACGCAGGGAGCTGATGGGACGGCTCGAATTGCAATTCAATGGAATACCACTCTTATTAGGATACATTCCCGTCAACAGAGAACCACGGTGGGGACTGCTCAACGGGCAGTTGCTCATGGCGGATGTCAATACCACCGACTCCCGGGCAAAATCATTCAAGCGCGGGGTGTGCACCGGGTCATTCCGAAAGTTTACTTTCTCGCGAAAACCTTCCTGGCCCCAGAACTCCATCGCCTGGTTACGGTATTGGTCGGGAAAAACGTAAATGACATTCGGCTGGACGGATTGTTCCGCCTGCGGGGCTTTACAGCCCTGCAAGGCGAACAAACCTAAACCACCTAACAAAATATTTAATTGAGTTTTCATTTTTCCAAGTCTCTTTTACGCATCAATCCTTCCAGGAAGTAATAGTCGGCATAATTCAGCGGTACATCAATCTCCGCACCATGAGGAATACTGCCCACAGAGTGCATCAGGATGAAGTTGCCGTTGGTACCCACCTTGGCACGGTAGGAAGGAGAAGCGAGGCTTTCCATAATCCGGTCGGCGGTTTCCTTGTATCCCTTATCCGGCAGATAAGTGCTCAGCTCGTAAAGGGCGGACGCCGTGCAGGCAGCTGCCGAAGCATCGCGAGGTTCATTCGGGATATTGGGGGCGTCGAAATCCCAGTAGGGAACCAAGTCTTCCGGAAGATTCTTGTTGTTGAAGATAAAGTTGTAGACCTTTTCAGCCTGCTCCAGATATTTGGCATCGTGTGTATAGCGATAGCACATGGTATAGCCGTACAAGGCCCACGCTTGTCCACGTGCCCAAGCAGACTCGTCAGCATAGCCTTGTGCAGTCTGTCTCTTACGGACTTCACCGGTTTCGGGGTCATAATCCACCACATGATAGCAGCTGTTGTCCTCACGGAAATGGTTAGCCATAGTCGTATCGGCATGCTTCCGGGCTATGTTGTAGAAAGTGGAGTCGCCCGACAGCTTGGAAGCTTCGAACAGCAGTTCGAGGTTCATCATATTATCAATGATAACGGGACATTTCCAGCCACGTTCAGCCTGCCACCCCTTGTCTGCATCCCATGACTGAAGTACGCCTGCTGCAGGGCGGAAACGGGTAGACAATGATTTGGCTGTCTGTATGATGACCGGCTTGTACTCCTCCTTACCCGCAAAACGGTATCCGTTCAAGTAGCTGCTGCCAATCATAAAGCCCACATCATGGTGCCAGGTAAGGTATTGTACCGAATCCAAATCCTCGGTATACTTCTCTGCCAGCGGCAGCCACTTCTGGTCACCGGTCAACTCGTACATATGCCAGATATTACCGGGGAAGAAGCCGGAACACCAATCGTCGATAGGTACATAGACAATGTTCCCATCCTTATCAATGGTACGGGGATTAAGGATTTTACCGGATTTTTCGATAATGTCTGTCTGAATTGTCTCCTGAGCCACAGCATTATCAATGTTTTCTTGGATAAAGTTGCTTTCAGCCTGCTTTTGCCCTGCGCAACCTGCCAATACAAGGAGGGAGATTCCCAATGTAGTGAGGACTGTTTTCATAATAAGGGATTTATTTATTAAGAGTTTATGATTTTTCCTGCTGCAAAAGTAGAGCAAGTGTACAGATTTGACCCGCCTAAATAATTCAATTAATGGCTAAAATCGTTACTTTTGCGTCCGGAAGCACATATTTTCCACCCATTAATCATTAATCACTAAACATTAATCATTACTCCCCATGACCGCACAAGAGTTTTTTAAGAACGACCGCTTCGCCACGAATGCAGGTGTAGAACTGATAGAAATAAAGGAAGGATACAGCAAGGCACGCCTGGTTATCACGGCAGAGCATCTCAATGCAGGAGGCCGTACGCAAGGAGGGGCCATCTTCACCCTTGCCGACCTGGCACTGGCAGCAGCAGCCAACTCCCACGGAACATTGGCCTTCTCTCTTTCGTCCAATATCACCTTCCTGCGCAGCAGCGGACCGGGCGATGTACTGTATGCCGAAGCACGCGAACGCTACATCGGCCGCACCACCGGATATTACCAGATCGACGTCACCAACCAGGAGGGAAAACTGATTGCCACTTTCGAATCCAGTGTATTTAGAAAAGGGGATAACATCACTTTTTCCTTACCACAGACGTCATCGGATAGCGGTTGCCCCGGACACTCTTGAAGAATGCCTTGGCCGAACCGAAATTCAAATACATGTCCAAGCGAATGGGAAGGTGGTTCTTATCATCGGATACGAAGAAGGTGATGACCTCCTTCTCCTTACCTTTCTTGTACTCTACGAAAGAGAATACCAAGCAGCGGTAAACGGTGTCGTTATTCGCCTTGACCTCCTCCTTGCCGCGGTAAATCAACGTCTGCTCTTCCACCCTGCGTCCTGTGGCCATGGGAAAGAGTATCTTCTGCCCTACCTTGTAGTCTTTAGGGTCATAAGAGCGCGCCTGCGCCAAAATGCTCAACATATCGAAGATACAGCGACTATCACTGTATTCCATCTCCTGAGCCTCACGCACGGGATTGTGCCAGGTGCGTCTCTGCTTTACATTCGCCAGTCCGTCCGAGTAGGAGAACCAAGCCTCGTCCACCGTATGGCGGCTTCCCTCCTCCGCCGCTTTACGGAAGTAGAGCGGCTCCAACCTATCGCTGACATAACAAGTCAACGTATCACGCATCTTGAAGAAAAAATCGGTCTTTTTACTGCCTACACAAAGCAAGTTAAAGCGAAATGCAGGCTCGGAATGGTAAGTCGTGGCATTGGTAGTGAGGCTTGCCAGACCCACCTTCTTCCAAATGAACTTCCAATTGAAATATAAATCGTACATGACATGCTCGCCCGACTGGAAAGCTTCATTCTTTGCAGTACATTGGGCCTGAACAGACTGGGAGGTTCCCAAACAGACCGCTCCCACCATTAATAGAATGAACAATTGCTTCCGCCTAATAGCTATGGCCTCTACCACTGTTGCGGCTGCTATTGCCACTGCGGTTATTTTTGTTCCTGTTTTGCTTTTTCTTGTCTTCATCTGGTTTTTGTTTTTTTAGTTCGTCCGGCTTCTGCCTATCCAGGGACTTGGCCTTAATATCCCATTCCTGGGTCAAATCAAAGTTCGCTTTAAGCTCCAGAACCATCGGATAATAGTAAACCATTTCAGGCTGGCGCTTCTCGGCATAGTTTCCCGTATCCCAGACGCCATTCCCATTCGTATCATTTATCAGCCGCGCTCCATATTTGCCCGGATTGAGGAAATAGAAATCGGCTTTCCCATCCACCACCGGCACCGTGCGCAGCACTTTGTCCTGACCGTCCAGTAGTTCCACAAAAGCCAGAGAGTCCGCTCCATGCACATTAAAGAATATCTGCCCGTACTCTTCCAGCTTCTTGGCCTTGAAGTCCTTCTTTATCTTGTCGGAGAACAACCCGTACAACCCGCGTATGGCAGCAGAATCCACTTCAAATGTATAGCTTTCGCCGGGTGCCCATTCGGCAAACAGATTATAACGCTTCAAGTCCAAAGAGTCGCGCATAAAGTCGAACGGGATATCCTGCCACAACGAGTCCACTTTCAGTTTCAGATGGAAAGCGGTGGTATCTATGCTTGCCACCGGCTCCGTAAACGACAGAGTAAGATAATCATATACATCGATTGCAGAAGGGGCATACACATCTACAGCCAGGAATTCCGTCGGCTCGGGCTCTTCCACCTCACCTTCCTTCAACTTCTTCTTTTTCTTCTCACGCTCTTTCTGTTCCTTTTCCTTCGCTTCCTGCTTCTGCTTCTGCTGCTTGTCGTATGTCAACTTCGCCAGCACATTCAAAGTATCGGTACGGGGTACCAATCGTTTCAGGCTATCCGTATACAAATAGGTGATACTCATTTTCAGGGAATCCTGCTTATAGAGCAGAGAATCCTTTATCCAATAATGAATCGTATCGTTCCGGCCGGTAGGCTGTTCTATAACAAACGCATCTTCCTCATTAAAGTTCAATCCTTTCAATAAAGGCAACGTGTCTGCCGGAGCAGTGAAATAGAGCGAAAACTTCTCCGGAGTCAACCGTTCGGCCTTCAAAAAACGTTGCGAGAAGGAAAGCTCCTTGAAAGCACGCAGCAGAACATCATCCGGAAGGTAGTGGGTATATTGACGTTCTACAATCGTATCTACTGTCAGCGAGTCTATCCAGGTCGTATCCTGGCGCATGCGCTCTTCCATGGAAGGAATGATGATAGAGTCATTAAAAGCTATCACTTCCGTCGGCTGGGAATAGGCAAAATTCTGGTCGGCATCCTGCAAGGCATAAATGCGATACTTGCCGGGAGCCACTCCACGGATAGAGAAGCGTCCGCGACTGTCCGTACGCCCCACCCGCTCAAAAGGAAGTTTGGTAAAAGCGGAGTCGGCCAGATTGGCATGCAGACCGACCAGCATTCCTTTCACCGGTTCAAGATTGGCCGCATTCAGTACTGTACCGGCCACAGCCATAGAGTCGAGACGGTCGCCCGTAGAGAAAGAATAGAAGAAATTCTCCAAGGGATTCCCCTCATTATTATCCTGGATGGCATCACCAAAATCGAATGTATAAGTAGTATTGGGTTTCAATGTATCCTGCAGAGTGATGACCACCTTCTTCCCATTAGACTTAATTTCGGGCTGCTGCACCTGCGGAGGGGATATTACAATCTTCTCATTCGGCTTGTCAAGCTTGATAAATTCATCGAACTCAATGGAAAGTTTATTTTTATTGTGATGGAGTGCGCCGGGCGTGGGAGTACCGGAAATAAAACGCGGAGGAGTCTCATCATAAGGTCCTCCTTCAATACGGCCCACACTGGCACAAGAATACAGTGCGGCAGCTATGGCAACACCCCCCAACAACCTGCGGAAAAGCGGCTTCATTTTAGTATGGCGTTTACGTTCTAACATGCTGCAAAAATAAAGGTTATCTGCCAATTAGCGGTATGCTTTACAGTATTTTAATCAAAAAATGTCCTTTCGTTCTCATCTATGTATGAAACATAGTTAAAAAAGGAAGTGTTTCACCCCTTATATACTAAGAAAAGAATATTTTTGCAGACGAAAACTGAATAGGAGTATTCAGTTTTCTTTTTCCTGCCTTATTTCTAAATCATGAATTACACACAAAAACGCCTTTCAAGAATCGAAAAAAAGAAGAATATAAAATTATACAGAGAACAAAAAAGAGTATGAAGAGTAGATTAGTATTATTGGCATGTTGCCTGGCACTGCTCAGCAGTTGCGAACAAGGCGACAAAGGAACGGGTAAAGCTCCCGAATTTGCAGTGATTGAGGCAAAGACCACCACTGCCAACTTGACAAACAGCTACCCTGCTACTATCAAGGGTAAACAAGATGTAGAAATCCGCCCGATGGTGAGTGGGTTCATCACAAAATTGCACGTGGATGAAGGCGCAACAGTGCGCAAAGGACAAGTGTTGTTCAGCATCGACCCCGTACAGTATCAGGCAGCCGTAAATTCGGCCAAAGCTGCTGTTGAAACAGCCAAAGCTGCCGTAAACACACAAGAACTGACTGTAAACAACAAACGTGAACTGAACAAGAAAAACATCATCAGTGACTACGATTTGCAAATGGCCGAAAACCAGCTGGCACAGACAAAGGCACAACTAGCACAAGCCAATGCCCAATTGGTCAATGCCAAGAACAACTTGTCATACACCAGTGTAACCAGCCCCAGTGACGGTGTAGTAGGTAGCATTCCCTACCGCGTAGGTAGCTTGGTTAGTCCTTCCGTAGCCAGCCCGCTGACTACCGTTGCCGACATCTCCGAAATGTACGCCTACTTCTCCATGACCGAACGCCAACTCTTGTCACAGATTCGTGAAGGCGGTAGCACCAAGGAAATTCTGGAAAAGATGCCGAATGTACAGTTGCAGCTCATCGACGGAACCATGTATGCCGACAGTGGCCGCGTGGAGACAATCAGCGGAGTCATTGACCAGACTACCGGTTCGGTAACCATGCGTGCCCTCTTCCCCAACAAGCACAACGTGCTGCGTAGTGGAAGCACCGGCAATGTGGTATTCCCCAACCCGCTGCATGATGTCATCATGATTCCACAGTCTGCCACTACCGAAATCCAGGACAAGCAGTTCGTATTCGTACTGCAACCGGACAACACGCTGAAAAATACCGAAGTTAAAGTGTTCAGCTTAGACGACGGCAAGTATTATTACGTGACGGAAGGTTTGAAAGCAGGCGAAAAAATCGTTATCGAAGGGGTACAGAACCTGAAGGACGGACAGTCCATCACGCCCATCACGCCTGCTGAAAAGGAAGCCGAATACCAGAAGGCCCTGAAAGACCAGAAAGAAGGCAATATTCAGACTGCGTTTCAATGAAAGAATGAAAAATAAAAAAATTCTTCAATTTTTAATTCCTTAATTGTTCATGAAATGAAATTAGATAGATTTATTAACCGTCCGGTACTATCAACGGTAATTTCCATCCTGATAGTAATCTTAGGAGTTATTGGTCTGGCTACCTTGCCTATCACCCAATACCCGGACATTGCACCTCCCACCGTATCGGTAAGTGCGACTTACCAAGGTGCCAATGCCCAAACGGTGCTTAACTCCGTTATCGCTCCGCTGGAGGACCAGATTAACGGTGTGGAAAATATGATGTATATGAGTTCGAGCGCCACCAACAGCGGTTCGGGCGACATCTCCATCTACTTCAAGCAAGGTACCGACCCCGATATGGCAGCGGTGAACGTACAGAACCGCGTTTCCATGGCGCAAGGCTTGCTGCCTGCCGAAGTTACCAAAATCGGTGTAACCACCCGTAAACGCCAGACTTCCATGTTGATGGTATTCTCCATCTATGATGAAAAAGACCAGTACAACATCGAGTTCCTGGAAAACTACGCCAACATCAACCTTATCCCTGAGGTGAAACGTGTCAACGGTGTGGGCGATGCCATGGTATTGGGACAAGACTACTCCATGCGTATCTGGCTGAAACCTGATGTAATGGCCCAATACAAACTTATCCCCAACGATGTGGTTGCCGCCTTGAGCGAACAGAACATCGAAGCGGCTCCCGGCCAGTTGGGTGAGCGCGGTAACCAAACCTACCAGTATACTCTGCGTTACAAAGGACGTCTGCAACAGACTACGGAGTTCGAGAACATTGTCATCAAGGCCTTGGAGAACGGTGAAATACTCCGTCTGAAGGATGTAGCAAATGTGGAACTGGGCCGTCTGTCATACGGATTCAACAATATGGTAAACGGACATAAAGCCGTGAGTTGTATCATTTTCCAGATGGCAGGCAGTAATGCCACGCAGACCATCTCGGATATCGAGGCCCTACTGGACGACTATTCCAGCAAACTGCCCGCCGGCTTGAAGATAAACATTGCACAGAGTGCCAACGACTTCCTCTTCGCTTCCATACATGAGGTAATCAAGACATTGATCGAGGCCTTTATCCTGGTGTTCATCGTAGTGTATATCTTCCTGCAGGATATGCGCTCCACGTTGATTCCCGCCATCGCCATTCCCGTGGCGTTGATTGCCACCTTCTTTGTATTGAAACTGATTGGCTTCAGTATCAACTTGCTGACCCTTTCGGCCATGGTGCTTGCCATTGCGATTGTGGTCGATGATGCCATCGTCGTCGTCGAGGGCGTCCATGCCAAGCTGGACCAGGGCTACAAATCGGCCCGTACAGCTTCCATCGACGCCATGAGTGAACTGGGTGGTGCCATCGTCTCCATTACGTTGGTGATGATGTCCGTATTCGTTCCCGTGAGCTTCATGGGAGGTACAGCAGGTACTTTCTACCGTCAGTTCGGTTTGACCATGGCGATTGCCATCGGTTTCTCGGCTCTGAACGCCCTGACCTTGAGTCCTGCGCTGTGTGCCATCTTCTTGAAACCTCATAATGGAGGACACGAAAGTCTGAAAGAGCGTGTAGGCGTTGCCGCCAAGGAAGCGCGCAAGATTATGATTGCACGTTATGCCGACTCTATAGGCCGGTTGATGCGTCCCGGCATTACACTGCTCTTCGTGACGGTAGCTATCCTGGGCATGATTTTCGGTCTGTTCAGCTTCAGCGAACACCCCATTCTGTGTAGCTTGATGATTATCATCAGTGTGCTGGCGTTAGCAGGTATGACTACCGACAAGTTCAAACAGTCCTTCAATGACTCATACAACGGTATCCTGGGCAAGTATAAGAAACAAGTGCTGTTCTTCATCCAGAAACGCTGGATATCGGCAGGACTGGTTATCGGCTCTATTGTACTGTTGGGCGTATTCATGCAGATAACCCCGACCGGTATGGTGCCCAACGAAGACACCGGTACCATCATGGGCGCTGTGACACTGCCTCCGGGCACTTCACAAGAACGCGCACAAGAGATTTTGAATCGTGTGGACAGCTTGGTTGCTGCAGACCCTGCCGTACAGTCACGTACCGTTATCTCAGGTTATAGCTTCTTGGGCGGTCAAGGCCCCTCCTACGGTTCACTCATCATCAAGCTGAAGAACTGGGAAGAACGTTCCACGATGCAGAACTCCACGATTGTGTACGCCACTTTGTACATGCGCGCCCAAAAGATTATCAAGGAAGCGCAGGTATTATTCTTCGCGCCGCCTATGATTCCGGGTTACTCGGCTTCAAGCGACATCGAGTTGAACATGCAGGACAAGACGGGTGGTGATTTGAACCACTTCTTCGACGTGGTGAACAACTATAACGCAGCCCTGGAAGCACGCCCTGAAATCAACTCTGCCAAGACATCCTTCAACCCTCACTTCCCGCAATACCAGCTGGACATTGACGCTGCCGCTTGTAAGAAAGCAGGCATCAGCCCCAATGACATCTTGACTACCTTGCAGGGATATTACGGTGGTTTGTATGCTTCCAACTTCAACAGCTTCGGTAAGATGTACCGCGTAATGGTACAAGCCGAACCTGATGCTACCAAGAATATGGAAACACTGCAAAGCATCAAGGTGCGCAACGGCAACGAGATGGCACCTATCACGCAGTTCATCTCCATCAAGAAAGTATATGGTCCTGACGTCATCAGCCGTTTCAACCTTTACACCTCCATGAAAGTGATGGTGGCTCCCGCATCAGGCTACACTTCCGGTCAAGCTCTGCAAGCCATTGCCGAAGTGGCGCAGGAAAACCTGCCTGCCGGTTTCGGTTACGAGCTGGGAGGTATGGCGCGTGAAGAGGCCGAAACGAGTGGAAGCACTACGGGACTCATCTTCATATTGTGCTTCGTATTCGTTTATCTGTTGCTGAGTGCCCAGTACGAAAGTTACATCCTACCTTTATCCGTATTGCTGTCCGTGCCGTTCGGTCTGCTGGGTAGCTTCCTTTTTGTAAGCGGTATAGGTACATTGGGCAGTATCCCGGCACTGAAGATGATTCTGGGCACGATGTCCAATGACATCTATATGCAGATTGCCCTCATCATGTTGATGGGTCTGTTGGCCAAGAATGCCATCTTGATTGTAGAGTTTGCCCTCGAACGCCGCAGAATGGGTATGAGTATCACCTGGGCAGCCGTATTGGGTGCCGCAGCCCGTCTGCGTCCTATCTTGATGACGTCGTTGGCAATGATTGTCGGTCTGCTCCCGCTGATGTTTGCTTCCGGTGCGGGTGCCAACGGTAACCGTACGCTGGGTACGTCTGCCATCGGCGGTATGTTAATCGGTATGATTCTGCAAATCTTCATAGTGCCCGCACTGTTCGTGGCATTCCAGTACTTGCAGGAGAAATTCAAGCCGATGGAATGGGAAGATGTGGACAACTCGGATGCAGAACCGGAGATTGAACAATATACAAAATAGTGATTAACGATTAGCGATTATGAAGAAAATAATATGCCTGATGTGCGCAACTGCTTTATTGAGCAGTTGCCACATCTACAAATCATACGACAGACCCGAAGACATAACAACTGCCGGACTGTATCGCGACACGGCGTCCGTGAACGATACATTAGCCGCAGATACGGCCAACTTCGGTAATCTGCCTTGGAGAGAAGTGTTCACAGACCCGCAGCTGCAGACACTTATCGAGCAAGCACTCACCAACAACGGTGACCTGCGCAGTGCCGCCTTGAACGTGAAACAAGCACAAGCCGCACTGATGTCTGCCCGTCTTGCCTATGCTCCGACGCTTGCCTTGTCTCCGCAAGGAACCGTCAGCAGCTGGGACAAGGGAAAGGCTACACAAATCTACTCCCTGCCCGTCACCGCAAGCTGGCAAGTCGACCTCTTCGGTCAACTGCTGAACCCGAAGCGACAAGCAAAGGTTAGCTTGAAGCAGACGCAATTCTACGAACAAGCCGTTCAGACGCAAGTCATCGCCGGCGTAGCCAACATGTACTACACCCTGCTGATGCTGGACCGCCAACTCCAAATCACCGAAGGCACCGTCGAGATTCTGAAAAAGAACCTGGAGACCGTGCAGGCCATGAAAGATGCAGGCATCTACGGAACCACTTCTGCTGCCGTAGAGCAGAGCCGCACTGCCTACGCTCAAGTCATGGCATCACTGCCCGACATACGCCAGAGCATACGCGAAACCGAAAACGCCCTCTGCCTGATGTTGCACCAACCGGCACAGAGCATCGCACGCGGTGTGCTGGAAGAGCAGCAGCTGCCTACGGAATTTTCAGTAGGTATCCCCTTGCAGTTGCTATCCAACCGTCCGGACGTGAAAGCTGCCGAGATGTCACTGGCTGCCAACTACTATAACACCAATAGCGCCCGTGCCGCTTTCTACCCGCAGATTACATTGAGCGGTTCGGGAGGCTGGACCAATAACTCCGGTGCAGGTATCGTCAACCCGGGCAAACTGCTGGCTTCCGCCATCGGTTCGCTGACGCAACCCTTGTTCTATCGCGGTGCCAACATTGCCCGTCTGAAACAAGCCAAGGCACAAGAGGAGCAGGCTAAGATTCAGTTCCAAACCGCCCTGCTGAATGCCGGAAATGAAGTGAGCAACGCCCTGCATCTGTATCAAATGGAGAAGGACAAAGCCGTTTCACGCACTATTCAAGTAAATTCTGCCCGCCAAGCTGCCTCAGATACAAAAGATTTGTTTAACTTAGGCACGTCGACTTATCTGGAAGTCTTGTCTGCCGAGCAGTCTTATCTCAGCGCACAGCTTGCAGAAGTATCCGACACCTTCAGCAGCATGCAGGCGGTTATCAGCCTGTATCAAGCACTTGGAGGAGGAAGAGAATAAAATGAGCGATAAGTGATTAGTGGTTAGCGATTAATGAAATAGTAAATCCTAATCACTAACCATTTATCACTAATCATTAATCATTAATCGCTAATTACTATGATAAGTCCGTTAGCTTATGTAGATTCTGCCGCAAAAATCGGCAAGAATGTAACCATCCAGCCCTTTGCTTTTATCGAAGGGAACGTGGAAATCGGTGATGACTGTATTATTATGTCGGGGGCAAAAATTCTGCACGGTACCCGCATGGGAAAAGGGAACAAGGTGCATCACAATGCCGTTCTGGGTGCCGAACCGCAAGACTTCCATTATACGGGAGAGAACAGCATGCTGATTATCGGTGATAATAACGACATCCGCGAGAACGTGGTTGTCAGCCGTGCTACCCATGCAGGAAGCGCCACCCGCATCGGCAATGAAAACTACCTGATGGATGGTGTACACCTCTGCCACGACGTGCAGATAGGCAACCATTGTGTACTGGGCATCAAGACTACCGTAGCCGGAGAATGTCAGATAGACGACTGCACCATTCTGAGCAGCAACGTCATTCTGCACCAATACTGCCACATTGGAAGTTGGGTACTGATCCAAGCAGGCTGCCGCATATCAAAGGATGTACCGCCTTATATCATCATGAACGGTAATCCGGCGGAATACCACGGTATCAACGCTGCTGTGCTTCAACACAAACACCAGGTGACCGAACGTGTATTGCGCCATATCGTAAATGCCTACCGTCTGGTATACCAGGGAAACTTCAGCGTGCAGGATGCCTTGCAGAAGATTGAAGACCAAGTACCGATGAGTGACGAGATACACAATATCATCAACTTCATCAAGAATTCCAAAGGAATCGTGAAGTAAACACCCTTCTTCGGGCACGAATCACGCAGACTATTACGGATGGATAAATTCTTTTCTGTAAGTTTGCGTAGTTCGTGCCTTTTTCTAAAGACCTTTACAGATATTTCTCCCACAAATATCTCAACGGACTAAGCAATCTTTCAGTCACACTTCGTTCGTCTGTCATGACCTCTGCCATACCGGTCAGTTCTCCTTTGAATTCCAGCTGTTTACCATAGGAAGTGCATAAGTCTTGCGGCAGGCTTATGGTGACGGTATAGGCGCTTTCATCGTCTGCCAACAACGAGACGGACATTACCTTCCCCGTCAGGAAACCGAACTCCATGTATGGATAACCGGTCACGCTGATGTTTACCCGCTGTCCGGGCATTACTTTACCCGAACCTCCGGCGGGAAGTTTTATCTTTCCGATGATGCTTCCCGGGGCTTTGGCTACGATGGAGAACACCTTGTCTCCGCTACTGACGTTCTGGTTCTTTTGCCAGATGTGGTTGTAGGAGAGTATGCCGTTTGCCGGGCTGACGAAGAGATAAGCCAGTTCCCAATCATTGATGCTGACTTGCAATTCGTTGTAGGCAGTTTTCAGGGCCACATTCAAGTTGTTGGACTCCCGGCTTTGCTCCATTTGTGTTTCGATGATGCTTTGCTGCAACTGCGCTTCCTGTATTCTGGCGGAAGACAGTGAGGTCATTAGCTGTTCCCGGCTCTGCTGCTTGTTCAAGAATGTTTGTTTGGCTTCCTCGTATTCCGATTGTGCAGTCAGCCCTTCATCAAAAAGTTGCTTCTCGCGGTTGTGTACGGTAGAAGCTATCCGCACTTGTTCCTTGTCCAGTTCTGCTTGTCTGTTCAGGTGGGCGATGTAGTTGCGGTATTCCTGCAACTCCCGGCGGGTGGCCTCCACCTTCTGTTCGTACAGATTCAGTGAGAGGAAGTTGCGGTAGTCCGTCAGGCTTTTCAGGAAAGAGGCGTAGGCGTTCTGTATGCTTCCCAGGGACAGCTTCTCCGGGAACTGCGCGGTGCAGACGCTGCTGTCTGCCGGATTGAAGGATGCCAGCTGCTCCTTCAGGCGCAGCACGTCTTCCGTCACGACAGGATTCTCCAGTACGGCGATGATGTTTCCCGTCCACACGGAATCCCGGTCCTTGTGGTACACCTCCTTTATTTTCCCGCTTCCCCGTGCCACCATCCATATCGGCGGATGCTCCGTAGTGATGGTAATGGAAGCACTTATCACGTCGGGATATTTAAAGAAACACCCGCCTATGAAGAAGAGTGCCAGCACCACGAAGAACACCGTGATGCCCCATCGTACCAGTGCATGCGGCGGACGGGTCAGTATCTCCTGCACCTCCTCACTCCGCAATTCTATGTCCTTCCTCCCGTTTTCCATTTTCAACTTTCCATTCTCAAAGCTCCAGCTGATTCTTCACCAGCTTATAATACCTTCCTTCCCTCGCTATCAGTTCCTCGTGCGTCCCCGTTTCCGCTATCCGTCCCTGCTCTATCACCACTATCCGGTCTGCATTCCGCACGGTACTCAGCCGGTGGGCCACCACTACCGATGTCCTTCCTTCGAAGAAGCGCTGCAGGTTCTCCATGATGATGCGCTCGTTGTTGGCATCCAGTGCGTTGGTGGCTTCGTCGAAGAAGATGAATTCCGGGTTCTTGTACACGGCGCGGGCGATGAGTATGCGCTGTTTCTGTCCCTGGCTCAATCCGTGCCCTTCCTGGCCTATCCGGGTGTTGTATCCCAATGGCAGTCCCTCGATGAATCCGTGTATGTTTGCCACTTCCGCCGCATGCCGCAGGCGTTCCTTGTCGATGTGCTCCACCCCGGGGGCGATGTTGCCGGCAATGCTGTCCGAGAAGATGAACCCGTCCTGCATCACCACGCCGCACCGTTTGCGCCACTCGCGGATGCTGAAGTTCTCCAGCGAGGTGTCGCCCAGCAGTATCTGTCCGCTTGCAGGCGGATAGAATCCTAATAGCAGCTTCACCAGCGTGGTCTTTCCGCTTCCGCTCATTCCTACGATGGCTGTCTGTCTGCCCGATGCGATTTCCAGACTGATGTTGTCTAAGGTGGGCGTTTCGCCGAGCGGGTCGTATTTGAAACTCAGGTTTTCTATCCGCAGGTCTTTCCCTGTGGGTATCTCCCTTATCAGGTCTTTTGTGGGGTCTTCTTCATCGGGGCTGTCCCGCACCTCGCCCAGGCGGTTTGTGCTGAGGCGCGCGTCCTGCATGTCGCGGGCAAAGGTGATGAGTTCGTTTATCGGACTGTTCAGTTGTCCGATGATGTACTGCACGGAGAGCATCATGCCCAGTGTCATTTCCCCTTGTACCACCAGCGAGGCCACCAGTCCCGTGATTACTATGTTCTTGGTCTGGTTTATCAGTACCGCTCCCGAGTCCTGGTACTGCCTCAGCGCAAGGCTCCGGATGTTCACTTTGAACAGCCGTGCCTGTATGCGTTCCCATTCCCACCGCTTCTGCTGCTCGCAGGCACTCAGCTTTATCTCCTGCATGCCGTTCACCAGCTGCACCACCGTGCTCTGGTTGGCGCTCTGCTGGGCAAACCGCTTGTGGTCCAGTTCCGCCCGTTTCTTCATGAAGAGCCAGACGTAGGAGATGTAGAGTGCGCTCCCTCCCATGAAGATAAGGAAAATCATGCCGCTGTACACCAGCAGCACGATGCCGAATATCAGGATGTTGAAGGTGGAGAACGCCACGCTGAGGCTGCTTCCGGTCAGGAAGTTCTGTATGCGCGTGTGGTCGTTGATGCGTTGCAGGATGTCGCCCGTCATCTTGGTGTCGAAGTAGCCCATAGGGAGCTTCATCATCTTGATGAGGAAGTCCGAAATCAGGGCGATGTTGATGCGTGTGCCCAGATGCAGCAATATCCATCCGCGTATGAACTCCACGGCGCTGCTGCTGAAGGACAGCATCAGTTGGGCAATGAGCACCAGGTAGATAAATCCGAGATTTTGGTTGTTGATGCCGAAGTCCACGATGCTCTGCGTGAGGAAGGGGAGCATCAGCTGTATCATGCTGCCCAGCAGCAACCCCAGCAGCAGTTGTCCCACCAGTTGCTTGTAGGGGCGCAAGTAAGAATAGAGGAAGCCGAAGCCTTTATAGTTTGTCTTTTCCCCCTCATCTTCTTGTGCATAGAATTCCGGTGTAGGTTCCAGCAACAGTGCCACTCCCGTATCTTCTCCGTCCGTTTTGGCGCTGAGCCAGCAACGGCAGAATTCTTCCCGGGTGTATTTCAGCTTGCCTGCTCCGGGGTCGGCCACCCATACATGCTTGTCGTTCATCCGGTAGACCACGACGAAATGTTGCTGGTTCCAGTGGACGATACAAGGTAAAGGGGCTTCTTGCAGCATTTCGTAGCTCACTTGCACACAGATGCTCCGAAATCCAATCTTCTCAGCCGCTTCGCTGATACCCAGCATAGAGACACCTTCGCGAGTGATGAATGACTTTTCCCTCAGACCTTCCAAAGAATAGCGCTTGCCATAGAAGGCGGACACCATGCGCAGGCAGGTGGGGCCGCAGTCCATCACGTCGTGCTGGGAGTAGTGAGGAAAGGATTTCATTTGATTAACTATATAAAAAGTCAATATCTTTGATGTTATAATAGCTTGGAAATTTCCTCCCATTAATAAATAGAATGGGGGTAGTGTAAAACTTATGTGTTATACACCATTTTTCTTGTGCATTGATGAAAGGCTCGTATTTAGGGATTTCATCCAAGAACTTAATGTTATGTAGGATTTTATTTTTACTGATAGGATAGTTATCAACATATTTTTTTAGTATCATGGCAAATAATTGGGGATTCTTTTGATAGCCAGAGAGAATATGGGAAGCTATTACTATCGATTCTGGATGTTTCTTTTGGTCTAACAAAAATATTAAATCCAATTTGGTATTGGCTTTTCTTTGAAGGATGGGCATTAGTTTTTGTAGCTCTTTTATGCATGAAACACAAATAGGACTGAAAATAAGAGTAAGGCATATTTCGGCATCTGGATTTCCTATTGATATTTTATTCACTTTGTCAACATCTGTAAGACAAAGTTCTTGTTGAAAAAGATATTGGGAAATGTTTTCGTCATATATTAATTCGTTGTATTTTCTTTTCAAGGTGGTGTGTTCTTTTTGAGTGGCAATTATCGGCTTGATGACTATATAGATAGATGTAACAGTAACGAAGATCGTCGTTATTTCTATTATTGATTTCAAATGTAGCAATTCGTATATATAATTCATCTTTAAAGTACATATACTTAGCATAAACAGAAAAACGAATACCACTTGTACAGAAAGGCAAAGGGTACACCATTTTCTTGCTATGAATTTCTGATAAAAAAGAGAATAGCATACATATCCGATACTGCAAACAGACAGGAAGTTTATAAGTGCCTGTGCTGTACCAAATGGTAGGAATAGTAATACAATTAAAAGAGATAAAAAATACACAAAACCTATATCGCTCCAAGAAACAAGTCCGAGGAAATATGCGTCTTTGAAATCCAAGATAGAAGAACAATCTATATTATTCTTATTTCCGGTGGCTGAACATAATTTTTTAATGTGTACATTGTACTTGTCTATTTGGTCTACAAACAAAAGTATGGATGCAGTCAGTCCTCCTAAAACGCCTGTAAGATATAGATAAAAAAGAATGCCTCCTTCGTGCTTTAAAATAAGTAAATATGCGAATAATATGGCTACACACAATATAAGCATAGGATATTTTATTTGCTTAATGATTGTGCTGAATTTCATTTTTAGTGGAATACTGATTTTACCTGGTCGGTTATCCATAATAAGGATGTTACCGTCCCACATATCTTCAAAATCCTTTCTCGATATACTTTCTATCTTTCCTTTCTCATCAATAGTCTGAATAGATTCGGCAGTAACTTTTGTTATAAACAGGAACAAATCCACATTTGTAATAACATGAGCAATGAAAGGAGAGGGTATATTTGTCAGTTCTTCATAACTGGTATGTATGGCAAAACTATCTTTGCCCATCCTATGTAATATATACTGGAAAGATAGGAAACTGGGAAAATCCGGATGTTCCTTCAATATTACATATAATGCAGCAGAATATTTGCAGCCATAATATTTTGTGATAATCTTCAAAATGGTTCTTGCATTGTCTTTTATTATTTTTTGATGTGCATTCATTCTGTTGCTTTACTGTTTTAAATATTTGTCTATCGTTGTTGCCGCTTGTTGGTCACTTGGTCTTGGAGCATTCACTTCAACAATATTGCCCTGTTTGTCGAAAATGATGTATCGGGGAATTAATTCCAGCTTTAGCTTTTCCAGTATTTTACTGTTCTTTGGGTTTGTGATGAGGAAATTGTCGGGTACTTCCGACAAGCCTTCCTGCTCTACTGCCTTTTTCCAGCTGCTTTCCTGGTCCTTGAAGGCGAGATAGACGAATACCACATCTTTTCCCTTGTACAGCTCTCTTAGCTTTGCCGATGGAGGCATTTCTTCCCGGCAGGGTACACACCAGCTTGCCCAAAAGTCCACATAAATGACCTTTCCCCTGTTTTTTTTCAACAATATGTTCAAGTTGGTAGGCTTTCCGTGGATGTCCTTCAGCAATAACTGGTTGGCATCGGCAGACAAGTTATATTGGTCTCTTATCTTGTTGGGCAGCAGTGTGTCTTGGGTGATATGGATATATTTGTCAAGATAGCTGTTTACGTCTTGTGCCGAAAAGTTTTCGCCGATTTCTTTGATGCAGCGTTCAAGCAGGATTTGTTTTGATTTTGGCTGAAATGTTTTCGGAGATAGCTCATCGAAGGTTTGACGCCAGTCGTTGCTTCCTCCCTGCGATTTGCGTATTGTCGGGATGTGCTGATTCAAAAACCAGAGGTAGTAGTCCAGAAATTCACGGTAGGAGGGATAACGGATATATTTGTCGGCTATTCCGGGCTCCATTTGGCGGTAGAAGGCGGTGTCTTCATTCAGCATTCTCCGGGATTCATAGTCTTTCAGCTTGAGCAGGTATTGATAACGGTCGTGTATCTCGCTTGAGATAAGTTGCTGTTCTTTAAAGGAATTGATAGTATCTGTGTAGTTCTTTTTGTAACTGTCGAACATGGATTGTAATGAATCCAAAGGACAATAATCTATTATTAATGAAGTCCAATTGTTGGCTCGTATCATGTTAATGCTTTGGGCAATCCGTACCCAATCGCTTCCCAAGCATGTTTTTGCTTCTAAGCCGGAGTGTGTCCTCCCTTTACGCAATTCATAGTTCATATTATAGATTCTGTTGCGTTCCGGGTGATGCTTGCTGCTTAAAATGGGGTAGTTCAGGCTATCCATTGAAATAGTAATGGTATCCCCTTGCATTAAAGGGTAGTAGTTGAACTCAAAATCCCCATAGTTGAGCCCCAGCTCCTTGAAATGTTCAGTGGAATAGAGGGTTATGGTATCGAAATCTTTGTCCGGCATGTATTCCATAAGAGTTCCTATACTGTCGGTATAGAGGACTTTAGGCATCGGCACGTGTCTCACTCCTCCCGGTGTCCTGTGGGGCTTAGGATGGTAATGATTGAAACATACTACAATATTCTTTCCACATTTCTCATTGATGGCTTGTTGCCGGCAAGATGAAATGCTTATTACCAGAAAAAAGATGATACATATATACTTCATAAGTATAGGCTTTTAATTTATGATGATATTAAATAATGAATAGGAAAATTATTAGTTTGAATAACAATTTTCCTATTCTGTAACCTGCGGATTATCCGCAGTAGCTACTTGAAGGGCAGCTATCACAGCACCAATTTCCCTTGGCGGTAGCCATGAATTGAGCTTGAACTTTGGTTACACCGCACTCTACTCTACCACTTGGAGATTTGTAGCCACAAGTACCAAAACCACCTTTGATAGCTCTCATTTGTTTTTTATTGAGGGCTTTCGCTTTTAAGTCATTAAAATTCATAGTGTTCAAGATTAATTTAGTTCTACTCTATTAAAGCTTTTCGATTCCGCTTATATTTAGTGCACAAAATATCATAAATTGAAGTAGCCTTCCAAGAATATGTCATCTGTTTCTATTTCAATGGAGTATTCTCCGCTCTTCTCACCGTTAAGGTCTATATTAAGAGTAACAGGATTACTACATGTCTCTGAATAGACCGTTTCACCGGTAGTTTCGTTGGTGATAGTGATAGTGGCAGACTCAATGTTTTCATTGAAGCTGACATTTACCACATTATTATATAGGTAAGCATCTACTATCGGCATATATATGCTACGGACTACAGGACCTCCTTCTTTATTAATAGGTGGTATATAGTCGCCAGGAACTGTTTGTTGGAGAACAATCTTTATACAATCATTCACTTTCTCCGCATGTACTGCTATATTGCCAAGAGAGAAAATTGTTAGCAGGATAAATAATAGTCTTCTCATATTTATACGTTTTATTTGTTTTCGTTGTCATAAATATAGGACTATTTTAGCTTATGGATATGTATAAAACATGTATAAAGTGATGTATAAAGTGCTATATAACGGTGCTTATATATGTATAAATAGTTAATTTGTCTTAACGCACAGTTCCTTCAACACCTTTTGCAGAGAAGTTGAACCGTGAGGAAAGCCCATCCGCTTCTCAACAATGCGATTCGCTTTTTTGTAGACGGTGTCTCGTTTGCAGCCCAACAGACATCCGAAATAGCTGACCGGCAAATCGGTCAGGTATAGACAGCAGAGGTGAATTTCTTCTTGCAGCAGTTTGCAATCCGCACATAGCCTTAAGGTGATTTGGTTCCAACGTCGGTCTGTTTCGGCAATCAGTTGCAACCAGTCCTCCTTTTCCATGTGCAGCTCCGAGCTGTCATGGTCTTTGTAGTCTTGGATGATTTGCTTCATCTTGGTTTTTACATCCGAATATTTTTGTGTGCTTGTCAAGAGCAGAACTCGTTCGTGGTTCAGGGCTTCCAGCTCATTACGCAATTGCTTTTTCTGCGCTGCATCATAATGCAGTTGTTCCAACTCTCTTTCTAAATATGCGATTCTGTTTTCTTTCTGCCGTTGCTCTTCTTCAAGTTTGGCATTTTGTTGCTGCATTGCGGTTTGTACCTCTTTCAGTCTGTCCTTTTCTTCCTCCAAAAGGAAGGTTCTTCTCCGGTATCTTTTCAGCATGTACAAGGCCAAGAACGCTGCCGCTACAACAGACAGCAGGAGACCGTTATATTTACTGATGACTGAATCGTGTTTCTTCTGTTGATGGGCTATCTGGGCACTCTTTTCGGCATCAATCACGGAATAGGCTTGTCTGTTACGGTTGTTCCGCAAACTATCCGTGTAGATGGAGCCGGTTCGTTCCAAGTCCAATGATGTTTTAAAATCTCCGGAAGCTTTTGCTATATCTGATAATAACTTGTAAACTCCTGCTTTTATGGCATGACTCTTATCAGGAAGGGCTTTGTTTAGATAGAAGGAGGCAGAGTCATATTGCCGGTTCTCGTAATAGGCATTTCCTAATATATAGAAAGCATTGTAGCAGAAAGTTGTATCTTCCTGCAGGGCAAAGTTTTGCTTGGCAAACTCCACTGCTTTCTTTCCATTCTCCATTCTGTAGTACAATGTGCTTAGTGCAGACAGTATGGTTCTGTTCAGAGTTTTGTTGTTTGTCATTTTAGCCATATACAGTGCTTGCAGCATCAGTTTTTCAGCTTTCGGATAGAATGACTTCCCTTTTTCCATCCGAATCATTCCCTGCTGTGACAAAGCTTCTGCCTGAAGCAGCGAATCTTTCAGCAGGACAGCCATTTGCTCCGCTTCCCGATATATGGAATCTGCTTGCTCATTTAAATCTTGTGCATAATACAAGTAACCTATATTATTGCAGATAAGGCTTTGCAAACGAATGTTTTTTGTTTTTTTTGCTAAGATGTTCGCTGTAAGAAAGCTGGTAACGGCTTCCTCTGCTTTCTTCATGTCTCTGTAAACGCATCCCCAATAGTAATATGCCCGTGCTTGCAGTAGGGCATCCTCATGCGTGTCATAGTAGCGCACGGCCACTTGTATCAGCGAATCATCCGTCTGCACCATGTAGTTCTTGTCCCGTGCCTGCGTCAGCAGCAGTGCATGGTAGGCACGGTCTGCTTTTGTGCTCAGGCTGTCGGTTGAGATACTTTCCAGCATGTGCAGTGCGCTGTCCGGATGCAAATTCATCAGCGAGTCTGCCCGTACCAATAGTGTATTGTAGTCCGTCTTTTCGGTGCAGGCTGCCAATAGTGCGGTCAGTATGGCTATGAGGGCTATGGTTCGTTTTCTCATGCAGTTTGCAGCTTGATATACTGCAAAAATAATGTTTTTTGTTTAGCTTATCCTTGTCCGGTCGTGTTTTTTTCAAAGGATGCATTCCCGTTTGAACCGTATTCATCGTGTGCTGTACAGGGTTTCTTTGTGTTCCGCATACGTGTTTCTCCCGAGAAACCTTTTGATTTGCCAATGTTCTACTATAGTGAACAAGTCAGACCACTAAGGTGAACAAATCAGCTCACTTAGGTGAACAAATCAGACCACTTAGGTGAGCCGTTGTCAATACGCTGCGTTTGGCACAAGAAATATATATGCTTTTCTCAATAAAGGACGGGGAGAGACGGACGAAAGCCCGTGCGTCTTGAGGGGAGTGATAGTAAGCAACAGGATAAAGCCGAAAGGGTGAGGGCAAATTTTGCCCTCACCCTTTTTATTTGCTCTCACTCACCACCGCAATGCCGATGAACAGGGCGTTTCAGGAAAACGGTGAGGGTAGTGAGGGCAGGTTTGCAAACTTTCTCTTTTGAACTTGCTGAAGATCTGATTCCGAATACCGGGTTCACACGGAAAATACCGCCTCCTTACTCGAAATGCAGTGCACCGAAGAACTCCGGACAATGGAAGTTCGGCTTCTCCAGTTCAATCGGATTCCAGGAAAGGAAGTGGGGGGTCTGAAGCTTGTCACCGCATTTATAAAAATTGGCGCGGAGCGTCTTTCCATCCAACGAAGTGATGTCATGCAGGAAGAAAGCGGAATAAGGGATGACCAGGGCCATTTCCCAGGCACACTCACCTACTCTTTCGTCGAAAGCCTCACGTCCCAAAGAAGCCCAACGCTGTACTTTATCGAGCACCTCTTGCGGGGCATGCTGGCGGTTTCCACGTCCGGCACCTGCCCCAATAAGCAGAGTTCCGGCACAATTACACTCCATATTGTAGTACACTCCGTCACCGGCAGGCACAGAGAAGAACTCTACACACGCATCTTCCCAAACCGGACCGTTATCGTGGCCTGCAACTGCGCGTACACTCGCTTCCCTTACCTTGAAATGCAGCAGAATGGCATCTTCCGTATGCGCTATGCGGAATTCCACATCGGGAGTATAAGGAAAAGCAGCCCAATTCACAGTGTTTACGGGCTGAAACGCCACCTTCTCTTCATCCAGAAGAGCCGGAACCGACTCTACCGGTATATTGGCCACACTTACTTTCTTTACATTCAATTCTTTCATTTTACTATTTTGGGGATTAATTGCAGACAGCGGCAGCATGCAAAGAGCTGCCGCTATCGTCATTAAAAACTTTTTCAGATACATGAGTCAATGAATTTTTTCATCTCCGGTGTATGCTCCTCCACGCTCTGCAACAGTTTGAACTGAGCCTTGGTACGCACAAGATTGTGCTCCGGATACTGGATTTTATAATAAGTATCACCGTTGATATAATCTGCCAGGAAGCGTACGCACTGCATGTATGGGAACAAGGCAGCCGCATAAGGCAGATTCTCAATCTCTATCGGCAACAAGAAGGATTTGCCCGATTCCAGATACCCCTTGGTAAATGCCTGGAATATTTCCATATTGAAGTTCACATTATCCAGATTCTTGTCGTCTTCCAACCCCGTGTTGGCACCTGAGCGAAGGAAATCGCCATAATCGGAGAAGATGAAGCTGGGCATCACCGTATCCAGGTCGATGACACAAAGCACCGTACCGTCTTCGTCGAACATCATGTTGTTTACTTTCGTATCACAGTGGCATACCCGTTTGGGCAGTTTGCCTTCACGGAACAAGCGTTCTGCCTTGCACATTTCATCGGCACGTTTTTCTATTTCATCCAGGAAGTACCGCACCTCCTGCACACGTCCCGCAGCATTGGCAGCCACAGCGTCACGGAGTTGCTTCAGGCGGAACTCCATGTTGTGGAAATCGGGAATTGTCTCGCCCAATGTATCTGGAATGTCGGCAAGCATAGCCTGGAAGTTACCGAAGGCAGCTCCCGCATAATAGGAATATTCGGGGTTCACCGTTTCGTAAGTCTTGGCACGGGGAATAAAAGTCATGATACGCCAGTAGTTCTCACCGTCATACCAATAGGTTTTCCCTTCGGCCGTGGGGATGAAATGAAGCACTTTACGCTCGACATCGGCCTCTCCTTTCTCTTCCAGCTTCTTACGGATATGCCCGGTCACAGCCTCGATATTAGACTGTAACATCTCTACATTCTGGAAAATGGCATGATTGATACGTTGCAGAACATAGTCCGGCGCATCGGCCTCAACGGTGGTCACTTTGTACGTATCGTTAATCAGGCCTGAGCCTAAAGGCTTGATTTCACGAACCGTACCCTGCATTTGAAAATGAGATACAATAGATAAAAGGTCTTTCATGATAATAAATGAATTAATTTGTTTACAAAGATACGCCGATTGCCATCTATCAAAAGACAAGTATCGTTCGGCGCGCTTCCAAAATTATACATTTATCCAAACATAGCCGCAAAAACTGCCTAATAAATAAGAAGTCTTGTACAAAATATACCTATATTTGTAACTGAAACCTTAAAAACTACCCGAAAAGTGCGAACGTTTATCATCCGGCTGCTTCTTGTTTCAGTAAGCATGATTGCTGCAACCCTGCAGGCGCAGAACATCACCTTCAACCATCTGACAACCGACGACGGTCTGTCACAATTCTCCGTGAACAGCCTTTACATCGATGAAAACGGTGTCTTATGGATTGGAACCCGAGAAGGCTTGAACCGTTATGACGGAGAAGACATACAAACTTACAAGCTGCAGAAGAACGACCCTTACAGCCTTTTCTGCAACACCGTGCTGCGCATGGCCGGCAACCGTAACGGAAAAATCTACCTGCTCTGTACGGAAGGAGTAGCCGAGTTCAATCTCGCCACCCAAAGATTCACCACCCTGCTGCAAGGAAATGTGCACAGCATATATTACAAAGAGGCCCTTTTCATCGGAAAACAGAATGAAATCTACCGCTATAACGAGCAGACCGGGAACTTTGACCTCTATTACCAGCTTCCCGGAAAAAGTCTGGAAATCTGCTGTATGCATCTGGACAAAGGACAAATGTGGATCGGAACGACCACCGACGGAGCATACCGCCTGCAACTGGACAAGAACGAGCTGACCCACCCCATCCTGAAAGGCAACATCACCAGCATATACCAAGACAGCGAAGGCGAGTTATGGATTGGCAGCTGGGAAGAAGGGCTGCACCATGTAAAGACCGACGGAACCATCGAAATCTTTGAATACGACGCAAAGAACCCTTACAGCATCTCTTCCAACTTCGTGCGAGCCTGCTGTGAAGACAATCTGGGAAACATCTGGATTGGGACATTCAACGGATTGAACCGGTATGACAAAAGTACGGGACTCTTCCAGAACCACACTGCCAGTGATGCCCAGAGCGACGGACTGACACACTCTTCCATCTGGTGCATCGTAAAGGACAACCAAGGAACGCTGTGGCTGGGGACCTACTTTGGCGGCGTCAACTACTTCAACCCCGAGTACGAGATATACAGCCGCTATATGTATTCGCCCATCGAAAAGAAGGGGCTGAGCAATCCGGTTGTAGGCCGCACCATCGAAGACAAGGACGGCAATCTGTGGATTGGCACCGAAGGGGGCGGACTGAACTATTACAACCGCCGTACCCGTGAGTTCAAATGGTTCCGCCCGGAAATCGGTCCCAACAGTATTTCCCATAACAACATCAAGGCTCTCTATTATGATGCCTCCAAAGACATCATCTGGATAGGAACCCATCTGGGCGGACTGAACAGACTGGACATACGCTCGGGGCGATTCACACACTACCGCATGGAAGCAGGTAATCCGGAGACCTTGCCTTCCGACATCATCCGCGATATCGCGCCTTACCAAGACCACCTGGTGATAGCCACCCAAAACGGAATCTGCCTCTTCGACCCTGCCAACGGGAAATGCCAACAACTGTTCCAGGACAGCAAAGAAGGCAAAAAAATCAAGATGGTGGCAGATGTCACTTTCGACAGCAACGGTACGCTCTGGATTGCAGCCACGGGCGAAGGTGTGTTCAGCTACCGTTTCGATACCGGCAAACTGACCAACTACCGCCATGATACTGCCGACCCACACAGCATCAGCAACAACAATGTAAACAACATTACCCAAGACAGCAAAGGCAATCTGTGGTTCGCCACTTCGGGCAGCGGACTGGACTTATACCGCCCTGCCAGCAACGACTTCGAGAACTTTGACCAAGCGAAGAACGGCCTTTCCAGCGACTGTATCTATGAGACGGAGGAATCCCCCACCAGCGGCAAACTGCTGCTCATCACCAACGAGGGCTTCTCCATCTTCGACTACCGGCAAAAGGCATTCCTGAACTACAGTGCCGAAAACGGTTTCCCAATGACTGCCGTCAATGAGAATGCCCTTTGCGTGACCCGTGACGGAGAAATATTCCTGGGAGGCACGCAGGGAATGATTTCTTTCCATGAAATGGAGTTGAGCTTCACGCCGAAACCCTACAAAATCATCCTCTCCCGCCTCATTGTGAACGGAACGGAAATACAAGTGGGAGATGAGACCGGTATCCTGCAGCAAGCCTTGTACTGCACCCCCGAGATTACGCTCAACGCTGACCAGTCCATGTTCAGCATAGAGTTTGCCACTTCAAACTATGTAGCCGCCAACAAAGACGACATCATCTATAAGCTGGAAGGCTTCTCCAACGACTGGAACAGTGCCCGTGGACTGCACAACATCACCTATACCAACCTGAATGCCGGAACCTATAACTTGATTATAAAGCCCAACGGAAAAGACGAGAGCCTTTGTCCGCAAGTCCACCTGACCATACACGTGTTGCCTCCCTACTACAAGACTCCCCTTGCCTATCTTATCTACCTGATAGTGACGGGAATCCTGCTCTGGTATCTGGTGCGTACCTACAAGTCCAGAATCAAGTTGCGTGAATCACTGAAGTACGAACAGAAGCACATCCGTGACGTAGAGGCCCTGAACCAGTCAAAGCTACGTTTCTTCACCAACATTTCCCATGAATTCCGCACCCCGCTGACACTCATCGTGGCCCAAGTGGAAACGCTGATGCAACTCCAGAACTTCACGCCTGCCATATATAACAAGGTACTGGGCATCTACAAGAACAGCATACAGCTACGGGAACTCATCACCGAGCTGCTCGACTTCCGCAAGCAGGAACAAGGGCACATGAAGATAAAGGTAAGTCCACACAACATCGTGAACTTCCTATACGAAAACTATCTGCTTTTCCTGGAATATGCCAGCGCCAAACAAATCAGCCTCTACTTCGAGAAGGAAACAGACAGCCTCGAAGTATGGTATGACCAAAAACAGATGCAGAAAGTGATAAACAACCTGCTGTCCAACGCCGTCAAGCATACCAAGGCGGAAGACAGCATCACCCTCAGCATCAAGACCGAAGGCAGCAATGCCGTCATCCGCGTAACCGATACCGGCAGCGGCATAGATGCCCGGGAAGTGGACAAGATATTCGACCGCTTCTACCAGATAGACCAAATGGACTCTACAGATGCAAGCAAGACGGGTACGGGTATCGGCCTGGCATTGACGAAGGGTATCGTGGAGCTCCATCACGGCACCATCCGTGTGGAAAGCGAACTGGGCAAAGGTAGCAGCTTCATCGTAAACCTGCAATTGGGGAACGCACAGTTTGACGAAGAGCAAATAAATAAGAATGCAGACAGTGTGCAACAAATAGAAATTCCCAAACCGGAAAACGATGCCCTGCTCAAGGCGGAGCTGGAAGAGAGTGCTCCCATCAAACGACTCCCGGATGCAAAAATCCTGATAGTGGAAGACAACGACTCCATCCGCGACATGCTGGCAGGTATCTTCAAGCCCTTCTACGAAGTGCTGACTGCGGCCGACGGAGCGGAAGGACTTGCACTGGTGCGCAGCGAAATGCCCAATATCGTAGTCAGCGACGTGGTGATGCCCAACATGTCGGGAACGGAACTGTGCAAACAGATAAAGAGCGACTTCAACACCTGCCATATTCCCGTGGTACTGCTCACGGCACGTACTGCCATCGAACAGAATATCGAGGGACTGCGCATCGGTGCGGACGACTATATCACCAAGCCGTTCAACACCAATCTATTGATTTCGCGCTGCAACAACCTCGTGAACTCGCGCATCCTCTTGCAGGAGAAGTTCAGCAAGCAGCCGCAAGCCTTTGTACAGATGCTTGCCACCAACCCCATAGACAAGGAGATTCTGGACCGTGCCATGGCAGTCATCGAGCAACATCTGGACGATACGGAGTTCAACGTCAACGTCTTTGCCCGTGAAATGGCAATGGCACGCACCAATCTGTTCACCAAGCTGAAGGCTATCACCGGACAAACTCCGAACGACTTTATCCTGACCATCCGCCTGAAGAAAGGCGCTCTGATGCTGCGCAACAATCCGGAGCTGAATATCACTGAAATTGCGGACCGGATCGGTTTCAGTTCTTCACGCTATTTCTCCAAATGCTTCAAGGACATTTACCATGTCAGCCCACTGGCCTACCGCAAAGGAGAGAATGGAGGAGAGGAAAGTACGGAAGACAGTGAAGAGACATCTTAATATTGTACATCAAGCCATCGCATGATACGGTTTGTACTTTTTCTCCCTTCCCTTGTACTTCCTTATACACCCGATTCCATAAAACCTCTTACCTTTGACCTCAGAATTACAATCTAAAGTCAAAGAACTATGAAGCATTTTTCCCCCTTGTGGTCTCTGATTCCCGGTGCAGCCCTGATAGCGGGATGCGGAAGCCAACCTAAAGACAAGACTTCGGAGCACTCGCCGCAGAAGCCCAATGTAGTATATCTGATTGCTGATGACCTGGGTATCGGCGACCTGAGCTGTTACGGTGCCACCAAAGTAAGCACTCCCAACATTGACCGCCTTGCCGGACAAGGCATGCAGTTTACCAACGCTTATGCCACTTCTTCCACCAGCACTCCTTCCCGTTTCGGCCTGCTGACGGGCATGTATCCCTGGCGACAGAAGAATACCGGCATCGCTCCGGGCAATTCCGAACTCATCATCGATACCGCCTGCGTCACTATGGCCGATATGTTCAAGGAAGAAGGCTACGCCACTGCAGCAGTGGGCAAGTGGCACCTCGGCCTGGGCCCTAAAGGCGGTACAGACTTCAACCACTCCATCAAACCGAACACCCAAGACATCGGCTTTGACTATGAATACATCATCCCCGCTACCGTCGACCGCGTTCCCTGCGTCTTTGTAGAGAACGGACATGTAGTGGGCCTCGACCCCAACGACCCTATCACTGTGAGCTACGACCACAAGGTCGGTGACTGGCCCACCGGTCTCGAAAACCCCGAACTCGTCAAGATGAAACCCAGCCAAGGGCACAATAACACCATCATCAACGGCATCCCCCGCATCGGCTGGATGACCGGCGGCAAATCCGCCCTTTGGACAGACGAAGACATTGCCGACGTGATTACAGACAAGGCCAAGAACTTCATCACAGCCCATAAAGACGAACCTTTCTTCCTTTATATGGGTACGCAAGATGTACATGTTCCCCGCGTGCCACATCCGCGTTTCGCCGGCAAGAGTGGTTTGGGCGTACGTGGCGACGTCATCCTCCAGCTGGACTGGACCGTGGGTGAAATCATGCACACTTTGGACAGCCTCGGCATTGCCGACAACACCATTTTTGTATTCTGCAGTGACAACGGTCCCGTCATAGACGACGGCTATCAGGACCAGGCACGCGAACTGCTGAACGGCCATACTCCCATGAAGCACTACCGCGGTGGGAAGTACAGCGCTTTCGATGCCGGTACCCGCATTCCCTTCATTGTACGCTGGCCCAATGGCATCAAGCCCGGCAAACAACAAGCCCCCTTCTCCATGATTGATGTATACGCTTCATTCGCCGCCCTGCTGGATCATCCGCTGGAAGCAGGCATCGCTCCCGACAGCCGCGACCAGCTCAACAACTTCCTGGGAACCGACACTGCCGGATGTGACTATATTGTACAACAGAATCTGGACAATACACTCTCCATTATCCAGGGAGACTGGAAATACATAGAGCCCAGCGACAAGCCGGCACTGGAGTATTGGACGAAAACAGAAATGGGAAACGCCCCGCAGCCCCAACTGTACAATCTTTCCATTGATCCGTCCGAAAAAGACAATGTGGCAGAAGGCCATCCGGACAAGGTAAAAACGCTCTCTGCCCTACTGGAAGAGGTGAAGGAAGCAAAGAACCAAAGTGAAAGGGAATAAAAGTACAAGAGTGGTATAGTTCGCAAGTTTTGTACGAATTCGTACTTTTTGCGAACTATTAACTAATGCATTTGTATATTCCATCCCCTACATTTGCGATGTGATTCAACTCTGAAGTGAGTACAAAACAAAGAAACAACCTTTATTAATAACTAATTAAATTAATATTTATGAAACAGAAATCCAGCTTCTTTAAAGCATTAGGTATTATGTTGCTTTCTGTCCTATTTGCCACGCAGGCCAATGCACAGAATCTCACAGTAACAGGTACAGTGACTGACAACTTAGGTCCGGTGATTGGTGCTTCTATCCAGGTGGAAGGAACAAGTAACGGATGTATCACAGACATTGACGGAAACTACACCCTTCCCAATGTTCCGGCAAACGCAACTCTCGTATTCTCCTATATCGGATATCAGACACAAAAGATTGCCGTAGGCGGAAAGACCAAAATCGACGTAAAACTGGCAGAAGACAGCCAATTGCTGCAGGAAGTTGTCGTAGTGGGTTACGGCGTTCAACGTAAGAGTGACCTGACCGGTGCAGTTGCTTCTGTAAAAGCAGCAGATGCATTGAAGAATACCCCGACCGGTAATGTATCCGATGCATTGCAGGGACGTATGGCCGGTGTATCAGTTCTCTCTGGTTCCGGTAATCCTACTGAAGACAATACCATCCGTGTACGTGGTATCAACTCTATCACAGCAGAAACCGGTCCTTTGGTTGTTATCGACGGTTTCATCGGTGGTTCCCTTCAGTCGTTGAATCCTTCCGATATTCAATCTATCGAAGTATTGAAAGACGCATCTGCAACAGCTGTTTACGGTTCTCGCGGTGCAAACGGTGTAATCTTGGTTACTACCAAAAACCCATCCCAAGACAAATTGACCGTATCTTTTAATGCATTTGCCAACATCAAGACTGTAGCCAAGTATGCTGATAATCTTTCTACCTATGAATATGCCAACCTGGTTAATGACTATGGTAAGGAATATTTTGGATACGGCGACAATCACTATTATAGTGCAGAGCAATTAGCAGCCTTCAAGTCTGGCAAAGCAGGTTATGATTACTCAAGAGAAATCTTCCGCAGCCCTGCCGTTACACAGAACTATGAAATGTCTATTGCAGGTGGTGGCGAAAAGACTACTTTCCTGGCATCTCTCCGCTATCAAAACGATGAAGGTATCATCAAGGAGTCAAGTAGCCAAATCTACAGCTGGCGTTTGAAAGTAGATACCAAAATCAAGAAGTGGCTGAAAGCTGGTATGAACATCTATGGTCACTACAGAGAAACAAGTACTCCACGTGTCAATGAATATGATGGTTTAATCCAACAAGCAATGTACTTTCCCAGTACTATTGAACCGCAAGATGAAGATGGAAACTACAATAATTCATTTTTTGAGGGTAGTTCAACTTACAATCCAATGGGGCATATTTGGGAAGCAGACAATGCCAACAAGACAATAAATAATCGTATACAAGGTTATGTCCAGTTTGACATCATGGACGGTTTGAGCTTCCGCTCACAACTGGGAGTTCTGCTTGACAATAGACTAAACACTTCCGTACAAAATGACAAAAGTTACTATGCTTTCAAGAATAGCAATTTATCGCAAGGTCAAGCACGTAGTTACTGGAACACTTCCTGGTTAAACACCAACACATTAAGTTATGTAAAAGAATTTAATGCTAATCATCGTGTCAACGCAACTGCTGTTTTCGAACAGTCTTATGATAATAATTTCAATCATACCGGTACTGCTTATGGTTTGGATTATATTGATAGGATCGGTATAAACAACTTGGCATGGTCAAATGCAGAGCTTGCTACCAATAGCTCCGACCGTGTTATCAATACATTAATGTCAGGTATGTTACGTGTAAACTACGTATTTATGAACCGTTACATGGTTACTGCATCTATTCGCGCAGATGGTTCTTCACGTCTTGTTGATAAATGGAGCTATTTCCCATCTGCAGCTTTGGCTTGGGACTTGAAACAAGAAAGTTTTTTGAAAGACAACAGCTTTATCGACCAATTGAAACTTCGCCTCGGTTATGGTTCTGTAGGTAACCAAGCTGTAGAAGCTTACCGCCCCTATTCCAAACGTACTCCAATAAGAAATAGTGATGGCTCCACCTCTTATAAAGTAGACCGCCCTGCTGCTCCTTACCTAAAATGGGAACGTAACGACCAGTTCAATGCAGGTGTTGATTTTGGTATACTCAACGGTCGCATACGCTTGACTGCCGATTGGTATAGCAAATTATCCAAAGATATTTTGTTGGATCTGGCACAACCAACACACATGGGATTTCCCTCATTGTTGATGAACTCTGGCGAAATCAAGAATACTGGTATAGAGTTCACAATCAGTGCAGACCCATTTACCGGTAAAGGCTTCAGCTGGCATACCGACGTTACTTTATCGCATAATAAAGGAACTTTCAACAGCATACCTACAGCTAACCATCGCCAACAGCAAGCCGGAAGTTTCCAAAATCAATTATTCCAGATGATTGAAGGTGAAAAATTAGGTACATTCTGGGGATATACTTTCGGAGGTATCTGGCAGGAAGATGAAGTGAACGCTCCATTCGTAGACGCCAACGGTCAAACAAATGGCAAAACAAACGGTGAAGTCTATAAAGTCGTAGCTGGTAACTCTAAATATGTAGATACCAATAAAGACGGAGTACTGAATGATGCAGACCAAGGTATCATCGGCTGTGGTCAACCGACATTTAACTGGGGTTGGAACAATAGCTTCAATTACAAGAATTTTGATTTCTCATTCTTTATGGTAGGTTTCCATGGCTTTGATATATACAATGCAACTCATCAAATGGGATTCAATACAGTTTCCGGTCAGAACATGGCTGCAGTAACTCCAATGCGTGACTTCTTGAACCGTTGGACGCCAACCAATACAAATACAGATGTACCGGGTTTCGTACAAGGAGGCACAGAAAACAAAGTATTCAGCAGTCGTTTTGTAGAAAATGGAAGCTTTATCAAGATGAAAAGTATCACCTTGGGTTACACTTTGCCCGAATTAGCCTGCAAATCACTTGGTATCAGCAATCTCCGACTTTATGTTTCCATCCAGAATCCGTTCCATATCACCAACTATTCCGGTCTGGATCCTGAAGCAACAATGGGAAGCCCACTGATACAAGGTGTTGATTGGGGCTCATATCCTAACAGCCGTAATTATCTGATTGGTTTAAATTTTGCATTCTAATGATTTACCTTTTAAACAAGAATAATATGAAAAAATTAGCATATATAGCAACAATAGCCTGCAGTATGTTCCTGACAACTTCTTGTGTAGACCTGACCCAAGAGCCACAGTCTTTCATTACTGATGAAGATTACATTGCCAGCATGGACCTAACAGGTCTTCAACAAGCTGCAACAGGACTTTATAACGATTTATGGAATGGGAACTATGGTTTTAACTGCCGTTTACAACGCATAAATGTATGTGCAGATGATATTACTTATCGTGCGGCAAAAGCAAATAATGAATTGGCCAATTACTATAGACTATCTCCCAATATCACAGCCAACACTGCAGATTTCGATACTACTTGGTCACTATTTTTTGCCGTTATCAACCACTCCAATACACTTATTAATAAGACGGTATTACCGGAAAATGCAGACCAAGCCAAGAAGTTTGAAGAAGTATTAGGAGAAGCTTACTTCCTCCGTGGACTTTCTTATTTTTATTTGGTACGCATGTATGGTGATGTACCCCTAATTCTAGCAGAAACAGACGCTTCAACGTACATGCCGAGAACTGCTGTTGCAGAAATCTATGATCAAGCGATTATTCCTAGCTTGAAAAAAGCAGTAGAAATATTACCGGCAAAAAGTCGCAGCGGCTTCAGCTCTACTCCTTCCAAATGGGCAGCCGAAGCTTGTCTGGCAGACGCTTACATGACAATGGCCGGTTGGCCTTTGAAAAGAGGACAAGAGTATTACTCACTGGCAGCGGCTGCAGCTAAAGACATCATAGACAACTCTGGTTTGTACCTGACCGAAGAATATGCAGAATTGTGGAAAGAAGCCAATAAAGCACAACCCAATGAAGTAATGTTTGCCATCCACCATAATGCGAAGATGAAGACGGCAAGTAACTATGGAAAGTCTTACTACCCCAGCGATTTTGCCCCCAATGCCGGTTGGTCTGACTACTATGCAAACGAAAGCTTCTTTCTAAATTATCCGGATGATGCACGTAAAGAGTGGAATTATATGACAGAATGGGAAACTAAAAACGGTCATGTCACTTATAAAGAAAGTGCCGATAAGCTTCCCGCCATTTCCAAGTATTATGACTATGACAACGGCGCACCCGGTAAGAGTGCCCAAGCTAATGGTATCACTTGTATCTACCGTTACGCCGATGTCCTGCTGATGTACGCAGAAGCTTCCACCCGTGCCACAAACAGTGTAAACGCACAAGCTTTGGATGCCATTCAGAAAGTACAGAAACGTGCCGGTTATGCACAAGACCAGCTGACCACAACTACTGATCCTACAGCTTTCACAACAGCTGTATTCAACGAACGCGGTTGGGAATTCTTTGCAGAAATGAAACGTTGGTTCGAACTTGTTCGTCTGGAAAAGGTAAGTGAAGTTAGAGCCGAGACTTGGAATGGTTCGCTTTTCCAAAGCAACAACCATTATTACTTCCCCATACCTTATCAGCAAATCCGTCTGACACAGTGGACTAATAATGCAGGCTACTAATACTGATAAAAACGTAATAACACAAAACTTCTAACCTTATTTATCAAGAAATCAAATAGACCTTAATCAATTTGATATGTACGAAAGGGAGGGGCCGTGAGGTTCCTCCCTTTTATTTATCAATACAATGTAATACTACCCAAACAACATCCAACTAAATCAGGGAAAAGACATCCAGCTGGAAACTAAAAGCTTCATGCTGAAAACTAACAATATAAGACTATCCCTAATAGATAAAACAACGATATCACTCTATTTCCAATACTCTCATTAGAGCGTGATAGATAGGTATGAAAAAACACCTATCACACCCTAATAAATTTATAATCACATATATACTCCTTTGCGTGATAGCGTGACAGATGTTTTTATTTTTTTGTGTAGAAACAAAAATACCAGTAAATGCTATTTCTTTTCCGTACTTTCAAAGTGGCGTTGCTGCTGTTCCACCTGCTTCATTTCATTGATACGTTCCTGCTCTTCCCTGGCAAGGCGCTCTATTTCATTGAAGTCAATCTCTCCGACTTCAGTTTTTCCAAAGATTTCCGTCTTTTGCGGAACCGGAAGCTCTCTATACAAGGCTACACGTTCCGCAGGCAAAGTAGCTATTTCAATCACTGCCTGGGGATGGAACTGTATACCTGGATGCAAAAGACGTGCTTTTATTTTGATAGTACCTGCTTTCGTTGTTGTACGGATCAGTGCAGGTGCAGTCCCCCAACGACTGACACGGGGATTGGCTTCTACCTCTCTTCCACCGACCAACTCTCCTTCTCCTTCCACCTCAAAAATAACGGTTTCTTGAGAAAGGCGCTTTACATAGCCATCCTTATCGGTAATGGAAGCAATCACCGTGACCATATCCGAACCATTGGCACGCAGGGGCAGTCCAGAATCAACAGTCAGTACAAGCTGTTCATTACGTTTGGAAGGCATATTCTTGGTCCTAGCAACAATCTTGCCATCCAGGAATCCCTCAGCCACAATACTACATTGTTCCGGTTTCCCGGCCCGATGAAGTGCCCGGACATCCACAAAGCTATAAGCACCCTTAAAAACAACGGGAGGATGACGAATCCCCTTCTCCTCCAGCAACGGCACTTGCACAAGGGTGTCTTTTTCGTTCACAATGACACGTACACTATCACAGTTGGTATAAACCACTATATCCTCGGGGGAAAAAGGAGTCATGGCATTAGCTATATACACCATCGGCCCACTATCAGCCTGCTCCAAGTGCAGGTGCGGATCACGCTGGCTCATCATCATGTAATAGGAATACTTTGGCTGACGGAACATATCCATCAGTCCTCCCCAGAAAGGGTCAGGATGATAACCACGCTGGTGGTCAAACGAATGCCACAAGGCACCTCCTATATGCCCCCGAGGAGATTTGTAGAACTGATCAACCGTAAGAGAGCCGCCATAATCCTTGCGGGCATAGTGCTGGGCCTGGCGAATCTGTGGCTCTTCACCCCATTCACGTGCCACACGGCTGTAAGAATTGTGGGAATTCCAGTCATCCACACAGTCACCATACTCCCGGGTAAAGCAGGATTTGCCTGCATTCCGGTAAAACGCCTCGTTCTTGGGGGCTGTATAAACTACATCATATCCCATTGCTCCTTTGCTCTTGTCATCAATGGCAGCATAGCAACCCGGAGCCGGATACTCTTCATGAGTAGCCCGATAGGCATTCTGTGCGAAAGACTCCGGAAAAGCCGTCTCATTAAGTACCGGTTCCCACAGAAGGACAGACGGATGATTACGGTCTCGACGGACCATATTACGGATGTCGGAAAGGATACGTTCTTCAAACACCGGTTCCGGATTCCAGTACTGCCAGCCGGGAGTGGCTACAATAATGAACATGCCCAGTTCATCGCAGGCATCCATAAATGCAGGGTCTTGGGGATAGTGTGCCGAGCGTATAATCCGGAAACCAGCATCACGCATTTTCTTCACGTCCAGCCAATGCAGGTTGTTGGGTACGGCATTCCCGATATAAGCATAGTCCTGATGGCGGTTTACCCCCATCAGCTTGTCTCCGAACGGCTTACCGTTGATATAGAGACCGTCGGCACCGCGAAACTCAATGCTTCGGATACCGATACGGGAAACAACAGCGTCGCACAGCTTGCCGTTAAGATAGACAGAGGTGCGGAGCCGATACAGATTCGGAGTATCGGGATGCCACAAAGACGGATTTCTGACAGTGAGCTGCTGCATGACGTGTCCATCACTTCCGGCAGACAAGCTGAGACTTTTCCTTGTACTGGCCACCTGCTTGCCAACAGCATCCAGCAGGGTTGACTCCACTACCACCCGGCAACCACTCTCTCTATCATTGACGATATGAGTCTTGACATTCACCCGAGCCTTTTGGTCCGACACATCCTCATAGCTGACAAACACGCCTCCCCCAGCCACCTGGCCAGCCTCATTGGCATCGCTTACATGCACGTCACCGGTACAGATAAGATAACAATCACGGTAGATGCCACCAAATACACAAAAATCCATCGTATACTGTTTGCGCCCCGGCGGGAAAGAAGGGTCATCACTGTTATCAGCACATACGGCAACGGTTACCTCATCACCTGGACGCACACCAACAGCAGTCAAATCTATACTCACCGGGAGAAAACCACCGAAGTGCTCCTTTACCTTGTAACCATTGATATAAAAGCTGCTTTTACCCATAACCGCCTCAAAATAGAGGGACAACCGCTTACCTTGATACCGAGTATCGACAGTGAAACGCTTGGAATACCAGGCCGGCCCCTGATAATTGCGAGAACCGCTCGCCTCGGAAGGAACCAGCTGTACGGTATGCGGTAGGTTTACCAGCTCCCACTTGCTGTCATCCAGTTGCAAAGGATCAGCTTTTAAAGGAATATCCCCCCGATGAAAACGCCATCCGGGATTAAAGTCCAATACCTCGCGGCCGGAATTGGGCACCGGATAAAAACTGGCAGCAGAAAAGTGTTCTTGTGCTTGCAGTACACCGATGCAAGCCCAGAAAATAATTAATAAAAAAATCTTTTTCATAATCTATATCATTGATTTGTCATTCTATCCACACGTATTACCGCCGGTTTTCCACAAAGCATCCCCTGCGGCATAGGTACTTTGATTTCCCTTCCATTGAGAACAATCCGAATCCCTTTCAGAGCCGCATTCATGCAAGCATCGGTGACAGAAACCACAATCTCCCCTGCTTCTTCCCTTATCAGCACCGCACACGGGGCAGAAGCGGAAAGAGACAAACCTTCTGCCTGCAAACCTTTATTGCCGGGATACAAGACAGCTTCCACCACCTTTCCATCCATAGAGCAGACCGCCTGCACCAGGGTATCGTTCTGCAATACCCGGAACGGCAGTTCATCCGACGGTATCTGCCGGCCTGCATAAACCACATAGCCATAGGTATCATCAACCGGACGCTGTCCATGATTTGCCCACAGACGGAGGATTCTGGCTTCTGAGGGCAAGCCTTGTTTCTTTTCATTCACCTTGTTCCGCTTCACCCAATCTGTGGGACGAGTCTCGCAAGTAACAAATGCTTCACGGGTATACTCAGGAAGTATCCGATAGGCAAACTTACCTTTCTGCACCAGCCAGAGGGGAGTACCATCTGCCGACAAAAGCGAGTGAGTACCGGAAGCGACAAGCTCCATTTTTCCCCTTTTCATCGAGAAAACTTCATCCGTCCAAGCCGTCTGGTCGATGGTGGTACGAATCTCCCCATCCAGTTCAGGACGCTTATTGGTTACGCCCGCACCCAAAGCTACCATGTAATCTCCCAGAATGAAATAAGACTTATATGCCTTGAAGCCATAAAGAACCTCGTTCAAGCCCTCACTGTTCCCCTTGTCGTTCACACCCTCTTTCGCAGAAGCGTTCATCTTTTCGAAGATATATCCTGCAACGGCATTACTCCCGCCATCCGTAGCACCGGCAGCAAAATTACTCCTGCTGCAATAACCACGCCAATTCTCTACGGGAACCAGCTTGTCCATGCCTTCGCGTGCAGTCACACCCGGGGAAGCGGTGACATCCCAACCGCCCATAATCCGGAAATACTCATCGCCGCTGCGCTGGAACAACGTCATTCCATCCGTCGGATAGAAATTGTAGGCATCAGCAAAACTGGCGGCACTCTCCAGTCCGTCACAACGGACAGAGGCCATATTAATCGTGATATGATAGTCGGGGGTCTTCTTTATCAAGTCGTCGTTGTTGAAGAACCAACGGGTACCGGAATAGATGCCCGGAGCATACTCCTCCATCATGATGCGATTCTTCTTCACCTCTTGCTGCAATTGCAACAGTTCCCGCTGCTCTTCGGGGGTGAAAGAGTCCATCCAGTTGCCGATAAGGTTATCCAGCATTCCGGCATAAGGGATGGAAAGCTCTGTGGGATTATATACATACGAGCCACGGTCCAGGCAAGGAAGGCGATATCCCTTATAATAATACCAGGCACCACCACGCAGGAAATTAAGAAGTGCCTGCACATTATCCCGGCCCAGATTCTTGGCCCAGGGAGAGCCTTTCAGCATATTCAGCATTTTAAGTGCATTGGAAGTCCCGTCAATGGGATAGCCCCAAATCAGGCATTGCTTTCCATGTCCCCAACCTGCCCCGTCGGCAGTGAATCCCTCAGTCCAAAAAGCATCGGAATACGTAGTTTGGGAGGTCATACTGATACCGCGCTGGCAAACTTCCGCCAGCAAGTCTATCATAGGAATGGAACGGTACATGGCGGCCACGGGCAATAGGGAACGATAGGCCAATGCATTGCCGCCCACCCACCACACATGGTTGCGGAAACGGGAAATGGAAACTACATTCCCATCGGTTTCGTCGTGGCGGAGAGGTTGGGTCCAGGCTTGTAAGGCAATGGTTTTCAACATATCACATGCCTCTTGCAGCAATGTGCCGCCTTTCCCGCCTTCCGCATCATCCATCTGTTTCAGATAGCAGAAATAAGTATTGACCGCTGCCGTAGGTATGGCAAAGCAAGATGCATGGAAACGGGGACCGTCATTGGGGCGTCCTGCCTCGATACCGCCGTAATGCAAGATTGCCTTCAGCACTTTACCGGACAAGGCCTGCTCTTCTGTCAGTTCACCTTTACGATAGGCATCCGCTACTTTCCAGATACGGTTGAAGGCATCCGCCACGAACAAGCCTATTTCGGCCTGCGGGTTGGAGTAAGGCTTCTGAAAGGCATTCTCTTTGCGGAATTGCTCTTCCTGCTCCCTTAAACCAGAAAAGATACCGTCGGCAGTGAGTTGTGCCAGGCACTCCTGCGCACTCAACCGGGTGTCCAGGGAATGATAACGGTAAGGATGCTGCGCAAAGGAAGCGCGGAAAGCCTCGATGGACTTCTCCTTCTCTGCATCTCCCCGCTGCCGGGCTTCGTTGTAGTAACGGTGATAATTATTGAAAGCAAACTGTGTTTCCTTCTCCTGCGGAAAAGCAGGTGCAACCAAGCAAAGGCCGAGAATGGTCAGAATAAGGTTTCTCTGCATATTAGAATCGTATTGGTTATTGTATAATGTCCGATTATATTTTCAGCAAATATAATGAAAGGCAGAGGGAAGAAATGACGGCAATCATACAAAACAGATGCAGTTTTCGTACGGAACTGGCTGAGTGCGGCAGCAGGCATAAAAAGATTGGCTATCTTTGTTTCATCATAATAACCTTATTAACAACATTCCCCATGAAAAGACATCATCTGCTTTTTCTCTTTGCCGCTTTCATAGCTATAACGTCTTCTGCCCAGAAGCTGGACAATCTGGTAGAACTGAAACAGAAGTCGGAAAACCCACTGTTTCATCACTTGGACAAAGCTCCACGTACACCAGCTTTCGAGTGCGAAGGCTATTGGGCCTGGGGAAGTTCGGTAGTGAAAGGAGATGACGGCAAGTACCATATGTTCGTTTCCCGCTTTCCCAAGAGCTTGCCGTTCCATCCGGGATGGATGGTAGCCTCGGAGATTGTACATGCCGTATCCGAGGTACCGCAAGGACCTTACCGGTTCAGCGAAGTGGCCCTCCCTGCCCGTGGCGCGCAATACTGGGACGGACGCTCCACACACAATCCACGCATTTTGAGACAGAACGGAAAATACTACCTTATCTATATGGGTTCCACCCACCCCTTTGCCGACCCTACTTACGAACAACTCACCCTGGAAAGCCCCTGGTGTACCGTTGCCCGTGCCAACAAACGTGTGGGACTGGCCGTTGCCGACTCGCCCTACGGTCCGTGGAAACGCCTGGACGAGCCCATCTTGAAGACCAAGCCCAATACTTTCTACAGTTTTCTGACCTCAAACCCCTCTCCTATCATTCAAGAAGACGGTTCGGTGATGATGATATTCAAGGGACGACATTACACGAACGGTTACCTGCACTCGGCCATGAGCCTCGGAATGGCTTATGCCCCTACCATAGAAGGTCCTTATCGGGTGCTGAACAATGACTATCCCATCTTTGAAGTAGACGGTCAGGGCGAAGCGGAAGACCCTTTCCTCTGGAAAGATGCAGACGGCTATCATGCCATCTTCAAAGACCATGTAGCCAAGTTTACCGGCGAACGGGGCGGAGGCGTCATGGCACATTCCAAAGACGGCATCCAATGGACTGTAGATAAAGACCCGAAAGCCTACTCGCTCACCGTGGAATGGGAAGACGGCAGCGTGGAGAAGCAAGGGCAACTGGAACGCCCCTTCATCCTCTTCGAGGACGGAAAGCCTGCCTACATCTTCTTTGCCACGATGGACGGGCCCGGAGGGTTCGAAAATGCATCCCGTTCTTGGAATATGGTGATTCCCATCAAAGACCGGAAGTAAAAATGTGTATCTTTGCAGCCATGAACGAGAACATATTACCCATCCACTTCGCCCCGCTGCAAGGCTATACCGATGCCGTCTACCGGCGGGCGCATGCACGCATTTTCGGTGGCATAGAGACCTATTACTCTCCTTTCGTACGCATGGAGCACGGAGAAATCCGGCGGAAAGATGCCCGTGACATTGAGCCGGACCACAACCCGGACCTGCACCTCATCCCCCAGCTCATTGCTCCGGATACGGACAAGCTGGAGCACATAATGTCCCTTTTCATCGAAAAAGGATACCGGGAAACGGACATCAATTTGGGTTGTCCTTTTCCGATGCTGGCCCGGCGCCACAATGGCTCCGGCATGCTGCCCTATCCCGAAGAAGTGAAGGCGCTGCTCTCCGAAGCCATCGACCGGCATCCCGACATCCGTTTCTCCGTGAAGCTGCGTCTGGGTTGGGAGCAGGCGGAGGAGTGTCTTGCCCTGCTACCGCTGTTCAACGAACTCCCCCTCGCACACATCATCCTGCACCCGCGTCTGGGCAAGCAACAATACAAAGGAGAGGTAGACCTGGAGGGATTTGAAGCTTTCTACAAAGAGTGCACCCACCCTCTGTTCTACAACGGAGACCTGCATACCGCGAACGATATCCGTTCTATCACCACACGGTTCCCCCGATTGGCAGGTATCGTCATCGGCCGCGGGCTACTCGCCAATCCTGCCCTGGCGCTGGAATACAAGCAAGGAACCCCGATTTCTTCCGATGAAATGGCGAAAAAAGTGGGACAACTACACACCGAGGTCTTCAACGCCTATCAAGAGCTACTGCAAGGCGGTGAGGCACAGTTATTAATGAAAATGAAAAGTTTCTGGGAGTACCTATTGCCGGACGGAGACCGCAAAGCGAGAAAGACCATTCATAAGACCAGCAAACTGGCAAACTATCAGTCAGCAGTAAGCAATCTGCTCGGAACATATTAAACAACCGTTTCCAGTATCTTTCTCTATAGGAGAGAAAGGCTAAGACTCCTATACCGAATACCCACAACACCCGGATGTATTCACCCAAAACATGGGGATGTATTACCCCAAAAACATCCCCATGTTTTATAGCACAACACCCGGATGTTATGGGGTAAAACATCCGGGTGTTGTGGGTATTCAGTATCAATGTCTAACCTATACTCTCCCTACCTCTTTAGCTCTACCTCTAAGCTTGCAGCATCCCGGCAAGTAAAGCGCAGCACAGTCTGATTCTTGTCTGCCGACAACACCTTGCAATAGGGCGTCTCGGCAACCTTCCACTGTCCCTTCAAAGTAACGGTTACGGGAATCTCCTGACTCTCATTGTCAGTCCACGGGCGTGAATAGATACTGCGCTCAATACGTTTTCCGTCTTTATCGAAAGCCTCATCACTCGGACCACGATACAAGGCCAGGTCGGGTTGGGAAACAGTCAGCAGAAGCTTGTCCTTATATTCGCGTATCATGACAAGGCACGATGTATCGGCTTTCTGCAACAATCCGCCGTCGGGCAGAGCCTGCGGAGTCTCAAACAAGACGTAAGAAGTAAGACCGTCCGCCGGAGAGCGCACAATATGGGCGTTGCGGTCTTGCCGGAGAATCTTGTAAGTGGGTTTCTTGGCGAATGCCTTCAAAGCGACGGCATCCGTATGGGGCAGCACTGCATATTCGTAGGAAGCGCCTTTCGGAGCTTTGCCATGCTGCAATGTCAAGGACACCCAGTCACCGGAAGTAGGCTTGGTGCTACGTTCGCCCACGGTCACTTGCGGGAAGTTCTTCTCGTACCGGGCATCAGGGCGGGAGGCTTTGGAAATGTAATAACCTACGCCATTGGGGTCTATATAAGTCTGTCCATCACTCTGATAGGACTCCCAGTACTTACGGGTTTCGGGAGTGGTGGCGGCAAGCTGGAACACGGTGGTTTCCGTTGGATATTCGGTATTCAAGTTTTCGATGTCCGTACCGAGGCATACAATGGTACCGTCGAAGAAGTGGAACGACTTGCGGGCACGGTGAGAACCGTTATACTTATCATGTTCATGCAGCACCATACCGAAGTTACCGTTCAGATGTGCCTGGGACAAACCGCCGGCAAAAGCCTCATCGGAATAGAGCATCTCCTCCATACCGGAGAAGGTATCGACATTCAATACCCGGGCACGCAGCCGGTCGAAAGGCAGATGAATGCTCGTGACACCCGGAATACGATTCCAGTCGAAACCGGATTCCTGCCAGCCACTGGTGGCAAAAGTAACCATTTCATCGGGTTTTCCGGTAAGAATCTGCATGCTGCCATGTGCCAGATAACGGCCATAGAAGTTGGCGGGGAGATAGTGCTCGGCAGCCCAGAGATAACGGGAATGTCCGCGTACTACGGCAGCCCAGTTGTCGCGGCGCTGTACGGATACACAACCGTAACCCAAAGCCAGATTGCCTTGCGGGTCGGGTTCCGGACGGAAGCCTTGGGCTTCGAGCAACTTCTTCATCTCCAATTCGTGGCGGGTGGAAGCCTTCGGCAAATAGTCGGGCGCATTCTTGTCCGGAACTTCCGTATGGGCAACTAGGCGCAGATAGGCAGCGGCCATTTCGGGGTCATACTTCTGCTTGCCATCCGGCGTACCGGCAATGGCCATCGTGGCATATTGGATAGGTATCAGGCTTCCTCCCCCGTTGGGATGGCGGCCGGACATGGAGAGAGACCATTGCTTCAGATTGCAATAGAAACGCATGGTGAGAAGCACTTTCTTCACCGTCTCGTGTGCCTGCTCGGACAAACGGAACTCGGTACCACTCAGCAAGTAAATCATATTAGTGGCACCGTCCAGACCGCCCACTGCATAGGCAGGATAATTGTTGCAATGATGGAAGCAAGCACCGTCCGGCTTGAAAGAACCGGCCAGTCCCGGCGCAGGAAGGCAGCCTTTGTCCAGCCAACGGGAGAAGGAACGCAGGTATTGCAGTTTCTCCGGGGTATCCTCCATAATCAGAATGCTGGCTATGCGGCCTTGCAACTTGGTGTTGAACGTATCTATATCAATACCGTTGACGGCAGGTTCGGGATATACCTCATTGGTGATGGCATACCAGTTGAGCGTACGTACCGCCTCTTCCAGCTTACCTGCCTCACGCAACACGTCCTTCATCAAGAAATAAGCCACAAACAGACCGCGCATACTATATCCGTAATGGTGGATATTCCCCCAGCAACTGCCATAGGCAATACCCTGGTCGGTGGCGTTATCGTACATGGCGATGAATTTCTGCTTCAACTCGTGTTTCAGCGCCGCATCCTCCGCATTGTTGTAGGCGATAGCGACGCGTTTCATCAGGTTGAAATAGTCGCTTATCTCTATCCCCAGTCTGGAGAACATATCTTTGTCCCAATCGGGTACCATACGTTCGTATGCCTCGGAGTGACGTACGAAATAGATAGGACGTCCTGCTACCTTGCCGTTCTTGTAGGTAATCCGATAAAAATCATACTTCTCACGGATGGACTGCATCTCCTTGTCCGAAAGCGCGGAAGGTGTGTAGAGCATGCCGCGGAAACGCTTCTCCATAATCCGTATATCCTGCTTCTGCGCCTCGGTCACGTCTGTCAGAGGGATGTCCGGTTTCCACAAGGAGTGTTCGTAGATAACCAGCCAGTGGTTGGTGGTTCCCTTATTTACAAACGGTACCTGCAAGTCGGCAGTCTGCTGGCGGGCATCTACCTTGCTGGCAGTAATCAGATGGTCGAAAAAGAGTTTCCCTTTCACGTCGGGGGCTACAATGCGGATTTCGTCCATCCCTTCTTCCGGGGTGCCTTGCATATCGCGTTCATAACATACCCATGCTCCGCGCCAACCGGTGAAGTTGATGCCAAAAGGAAAAGAGGTGCATACCTTGCCATCCTTCAGGAACTCGAACCGAATCTGCTTGTCCTGGGCCTGCTCATTGTACACCCATACGATGAAAGCCGAAAGATAGGTGTCTTTCCCCGTCGGGTCTTTCTTCTCAAACTTCAAGTCTTTTTTGATAGACAGTGCGGCACCCGGCTCGAAAGTCCAGCTCAAACTGTGGTCGCCATCCCTATAATGTTCGTCGCTAATGCCCAACTGCGAACCAGCTGCCGTAGTGACAAACGCCGGAACCTGCTTCTCCTCAAAAGAAAGCAAGCGCTCATTCTTCACGATTTGTGCATGTACACTGCCCGGCAGCAACATGCAAACGAGCGCTACCGCTCCTATTTTCCATTTACTGAATTGCATCATGTCTGTTTATTTAAGGTTATCGATATTTGCTACTTGGAAATCTGCAAAACGTACGTGGTTCTGCCACAACCGTAAGGCGAAATAGCCGTCTCCTTTGCCATCGGCAACCGGTAAGCTGAAAAGCTCTTCACCATCCATGGCATAAGTGGTGGCTCCATTCTCCACACGGATTTTAACTTCATACCAATGGTTGGGCTTCAAAAGGTGGGCGGCATCGGTATACTCTTTCAAGATGGGTTTAATCTTTGCATCGTCCACTCCATAATACTCTCCATGGTATTCACGGAAACGCGTAGTTCCATTATCATTACCGCCGTAGCCCACATAGTAAAGGTCCAGCGTATTGTAATTCTTGAACTCGCCGTTGCGCCATGCACTGCGGGCAAAGAAGTCATCCGGATGCCGGGGGTCATCGGCCCCCCAAAAACAATTCAAGTCGCTGAGACGGTCGTAGCTACCATTCTCAACCACCACTTGTACCCGGTAGGTAATCTCATAGTTTCCCGTCAACCGTTCCTTATACCAAAGGGACAGCCCGTCCGGAGATACAATATCCATCGTATCGCCGATACATGTAATTTCCACTTTTCCGGAAGAATCCTCCACGACCCAGGCGGTAAGCCGGCAGGAAGCGCCCATCTCCATACCGGGGAGGACACATAAGAGAAGTTGCATCAAAAGAAGTTGTAACCGCATATTTCAATGTATTAGTACGGTACAAAGAAACCCCTCTTTTTGGAAAAAGAGGGGCATAAATCGTACAGAAGAAGGATAAAATAATGATTGAGGCGGATTTCTGCCCCCACTTCATCAAGGATGAAGTTCTTCGAAAGCCTTGTTTTCCTCTTGTACCGCCTGAATAGTTTCTTCCAGTTCATTGATAGGGAGATCGAAGTTGTACCAGTCGTTATAGCAGTCGGTGACATACCACTTGCCATCCGTCAGTTCAAAGACCACACGAAGGGAAGGTTCTGATTCATCATAGCCTGCTTCGAACTCTTTATGGGCAGGCTCATTGACAGTGAAGTGAGAAATATAGGTACCTCCCTCCTCTTCGGTAGTACGTCCTTCCTTCAGCGTTTCTTCGTCTAGCAATGCCCACTTCTCGCGGGTGAAGGGAAAAGTCTGTTCCGTCTCACCGTCATCCTTCAAGAGGGCGATGGGAGACTTCAAAGGAAACTTGATTCGGGAATACTGGAATGAAGCACTGGACGTGAATTTCTGGAGAAATGTCTTGAAATCCTCCTCTTCGGCAGCCAGACCATTGAGAGTCGTCAGCATGAGTGCCGCAAACAGACAAAAAACAAAGCGGATAGCCTTCATATACTCGGATTATTTTTCAATGCGCAAAGATAATATAAAAGTAATAAAATGCTAAGGCTATGGGGCGATAATTATTATCATCTATGTTTCAGATACTCGTAACCAAACCGGCAACGCAAGCAGTCTTTCTTGTCACAATATTCCTTTTGAAGTTGAAGCAGAGCCTGCGAATCGGCAGCGGTAGATACCGGCAAACCGGCACCATCCCAAAGTCGGGTTACGTGATTGTTTTCGGCCTTCAAGGATTCAAGGAAACGGGTGGCACGGTCACACAAAACGTCATCGGCCTTGTGCAGGCCATAAGCATAAAGAAACGGGATGACCGTATTGATGGCAATCAGATTCAAGGCACCGTCCCCTACCCGCTTTTCCCTCCGGGGTGAAACCTTTCTGAAATTGAAGTGCTCCTCCCAATACGCGGAAGTCTTGGCAGCCAGTATCTTCTTCACCGCCTCCAGCGTTTCAGCCTCCATAACACGCGAGAAGAGCGACTGCTCCTTGTGATACAGACAGGCAAGCTGGGCGAGGCGTACATGTGGAAAGTTATCGGGACGAAGACGCAGAAACCGCCACTGCTCAACAGACATGGGAGCTGGCAGCTCGAACTTGTGTTGCAGGTAGCGGAACTCTTTCTGAAGTATCAAATAATAATCATCTGCCTCTGCCGAGACCTCCTCCAGCAGGCCTGCCTGCCCCAGGAAGAAAGCCTCCACTTGAAACAGACTGTCCCGATGCTTGTCTACGGCGCGGAATGGAAGGCGGTTTGCCCATGCCTCGAAAGCATCCCCATTCAGCCCGAAGCCGAAGTTACGAGCAAGAGTAATGAAGAAAACATCTTCCCAATGATGATTGCAGCGTTCGAGCCGCTGGGATATGACGCATGCTTTCTGCTCAAAACGCTCTACCTGCAAAGCGGACAGCCAGGAATGGACGGTCAACTTTGGGAGGGAGGCAAGGATGGAATAGCAGGGAGGATAAATCTCTGTCTGCCGAAGCTCTTCATAGCGCAAGCGGACAGTGTCGGGGCAAGTGAGCACCATCTGGGGAACCAGCTCACCGTTCGTGCGGTACACATCACAATTCGATTCGCCCACCACGTGCAGGATGACGGTATCATACGCCTTGTCACGGTCGTGCCTATGGAGCAGCCAGTCTGATGCCTGCGTATGCACTTCGACGTTGCCCACCCAAAGCGTACCGTCTATTTTCAGTTTGGCATTAAAAAAATCGGGGCCTGCATTCATGTTCGGCAAACCGGGATCTATCACTTCTACCGGCCGGCCGGAGGTTGTCTGGAGCAATGACAAAGGAAATATTTTGTGCTTCCAAACATAATGCAGTAGTTGTTCCATGTTAACAAGACGTTAATGTTGAGCACAAATGTAAGAAAAAGATTATCTTTGCGACCTATAGTTTGTTGATAAACTAAATAAAAACAGATAGAAACAATGAAAATCGCATTAATCGGCTACGGAAAAATGGGCAAGGAAATCGAGAAAATAGCCCTTGGCCGCGGACACGAAATTGTAAGCATCATCGATGTCGACAATCAGGAAGACTTTGAATCGGCAGCCTTCAAGAGCGCCGACGTTGCCATAGAGTTCACCAACCCCATGGTTGCATACAATAACTATATGAAGGCATTCCGCGCCGGGGTCAAACTGGTATCCGGCAGTACGGGCTGGATGGCGGAACATGGAGACGAAGTGAAGAGACTTTGTACCGAAGGCGGCAAGACACTGTTCTGGTCGTCCAACTTCAGTCTGGGAGTAAGCATATTCTCTGCCGTCAACAAGTACCTCGCAAAGATAATGAACCAATTCCCTGCCTATGATGTGACAATGAGCGAAACGCACCACATCCACAAGATGGACGCTCCGAGCGGAACGGCCATCACGCTTGCCGAAGGTATTCTGGAGAATCTCGACCGTAAGGACAAATGGATAGAAGGAACTTTCCAGGCTCCCGACGGAACCGTTTCGGGCTCTACGGAATGTGCAGCCAATGAGCTACCCATAAGTTCTATCCGCGAAGGAGAAGTACCGGGCATCCACAGCATCCGCTACGACTCCGAAGCCGACAGCATCACTATCACCCACGATGCCAAGAATCGCAGGGGATTTGCCTTGGGAGCTGTCCTTGCTGCCGAATATACCGCCAAGCACGAAGGTGCTTTGGGAATGAGTGACTTGTTTCCATTTTTAAAAGACTAAAACATCATGAGAAAAGCAACACGCACCCAATGGATTAAATTCAGTATAGTCACCCTGCTCTACCTTGCCTTTCTGGTTTGGGTAAAAAGCTGGCTGGGACTGATTGTACTACCCTTCATTTTTGACATCTACATCAGTAAGAAGATACCCTGGGGGTTCTGGAAGAAATCGGAGAATCCTGCCGTACGCAGCATCATGAGTTGGGTGGATGCCATCGTATTTGCGCTGGTAGCCGTCTACTTCGTAAATATCTATGTGTTCCAGAATTACCAGATACCGTCTTCCTCATTGGAGAAATCCTTGTTGGTAGGCGATTTCCTTTATGTCAGCAAGATGAGCTATGGCCCGCGCGTACCGAATACGCCGCTTTCCATGCCGCTGGCACAACATACACTACCGGTATTCAACACCAAGTCGTACATCGAATGGCCTCAATGGGAATACAAACGTGTGCCGGGCTTCGGCAAAGTGAAACTGAACGATATTGTGGTGTTCAACTTCCCGGCAGGCGACACGGTAGCCACCAACTTCCAGCAGACAGACTTCTATACCCTTGCTTACGAAGAAGGAAAACGCGTGTATCCCAACAAGGTGAATATGGACAGCCTGACACGCAAGCAGCAACGTACTGTCTACGACCTGTACTACAATGCCGGACGTAATCTTATCCGTTCCAATCCTAGAATGTACGGTGACATTGTCATACGCCCCGTTGACCGTCGTGAAAACTATGTAAAACGTTGCGTAGGCCTGCCCGGCGATACGTTGCAAATCAAGAAAGGACAGGTATACATCGACGGCAAGGCCATCGAGAACCCTGCAGAAATGCAGTTCAACTACTTTGTACAGACTACAGGTCCTTATATCACCGATGATATGTTCCGTGAACTGGGCATCAGCAAAGAGGACCAGACACTGATGACCGACGGTCTGGGCTGGGAAGAGAATCTGATTGAAATGGGACTGGACCGCCGGGATGCCCAGGGCAGGCTGGCACCGGTCTATCATCTTCCGCTCACCAAAAAGATGTACGAGACCCTTACGGGCAACAAGAAACTCATCAGCAAGATTATCATCGAGCCGGGAGAGTTCTCGGGACAGATGTATCCGCTGAACCTTTACACCAAATGGGACCGCAATAACTACGGTCCAATCTGGATTCCCGCCAAAGGTGCCACCATCAAGCTGACCGAGGATAACCTGCCCATCTACGAACGCTGCATCGTTGCCTATGAAGGCAACAAACTGGAAGTCAAGGAAGACGGCATCTACATCAACGGTGAAAAGACCGACTCCTATACCTTCAATATGGACTACTACTGGATGATGGGCGACAACCGCGACAAGTCCGCCGACTCCCGTTACTGGGGCTTTGTGCCGGAAGACCATGTCGTAGGAAAGCCTATCGTAGTATGGTTGTCACTGGACAAAGACCGAGGCTGGTTTGACGGTAAGATACGCTGGAACCGGATATTCAAGTGGGTGGACGGCATTAAATGAAAAAAGGATGGAAGATAGCAATTACAATAGTTGGAGTGGCACTCGTCGTGGTGCTGCTTCGGGGTTGTGTGGCAACTTCCTATCTTATCCCCTCTTCCGGCATGGAAAATTCACTGTACCAAGGTGAGCGTATTCTTGTGGACAAGTGGAGCTATGGCCTGCGACTACCTTTCATGAAGTTATGGGGGTATCATCGTTGGGCAGACAGTCCCGTACCTAAAGAGGATATTCTAGTATTCAACAATCCTGCCAATCTTTCAGAACCTACGATTGACCGGCGGGAGGTCTTTATCAGCCGTTGCATCGGTACTCCCGGAGATACCTTGTTGATAGATTCACTCTTTTCTGTGATTCCTTCCGAGAAGAATGCACCCGACCAGAAGTTCCTTTATTCCTATCCCAGGCAACGGGAACGGCAGCTGGATTCATTACTGTCCATCCTTTCCATCGCTCCCAACAAACTATTGGGGCAGGATTCAACAAAGAATATACGCAGTTTCAGCCGTTATGAACACTACTTGCTGGAACAAGCCATGAACGGAAAGTGCTGGATAGAACCTATTGTCAAGGAAGATTCTATGGAGATGCTGAAACCTCTGATAATCCCCAGCAAAGGCAAAGCCGTGCGCGTATATCCGTGGAACAAGACTTTGTTGCGAAATACCCTGGTACTTCACGAAAAGAAACAAGCCGAAATCAAAAACGACACCCTTTATGTGGAAGGCAAACCCGTGCAACACTGCCATTTTACCAAAGACTACTACTGGGTAAGTGCCAACAATACCATCAATCTTTCGGACTCCCGTCTTTTCGGTTTCGTCCCCGAAGACCACATCATAGGCAAGGCATCTATCATCTGGTTCTCCAAAGAAAAGGGAACAGGACCTTTCAGCGGTTACCGATGGGGCAGGATATGGAAAAGAGTGGAATGACAAACAAATGAAAGAATAAAAATGAAAATACAAACAATGAACAGTAGCTTCAATCGTAAATCGCAAATCATCTAATCGTAAATATACTGATGAAAACAGTTTTTCTTTCTTCCGCCTATTTGGCTCCCATAGAATATTATACCAAATTGCTGGCATACGATAAAGTATTCATCGAACAGCATGACCACTATATGAAGCAGACTTACCGCAACCGCTGCACCATTGCCGCACCGGACGGCGAGTTGGCACTTTCCATCCCTACCGTAAAGCCGGATAGCCTAAAATGCCCGATGCGCGATATCCGTATCTCCGACCACGGTAACTGGCGGCATCTGCACTGGAATGCGCTTGAATCTGCCTACAACCACACTCCTTTCTTTGAATATTATAAAGACGACTTCCGCCCTTTCTATGAAAAGAAGTATGAGTTTTTAGTCGATTTCAACGAAGAACTTTGCCATCTTATCTGTTCTCTGATAGACATACAGCCCGATATGGCACGCACCACCGAATACCGGACTGAATTCACTCCGAATGAAGCGGATTTCCGCGAACGCATCCATCCGAAGAAAGACTTCCGACTGAAAGACCCGGAGTTCTCTCCCAAACCCTATTACCAGGTCTTTCAGGAGAAGCACGGCTTTCTGCCTAACCTGAGCATTGTAGATTTGCTGTTCAATATGGGGCCGGAGAGTTTGTTGATGTTGTAGGTTACTTATGGGAATTAGGGAGTTCATTTCTAAACGGGTTTGAGATAAATGTTAGTATCACGAGGGGACAAGTTGACAAGGCAACAAGCGCCTTGCGGTATATCATTTACTTCATTTCTGCCCCGTTATGAACCGGGAAAAGAGCCGAATAGCAATCTGCATTATTTACAAACAACACAGATTCAAGAAACAGTAGCATACTGAACCTAATTCAGTCGTATAGTGAATAGGGCTCAGTCGTATAGTGAATGCAGCACACCAGAATAATGCTGATAATCAAGAAGTTGCAAAAACACAGTCAGAACCTTGATAAATTACAACAAATTATCAAAATATCATTGTGCTCATTTCGTAGCGGGATTGAACACAGAGGTACGAAGTATCCACCTCCCCTTTAGGGGATTCGGGGAGTATTCAACCCCTGCTTCGCATCACTTATTGAACCTCTGCAAGAACTCCGCCAGGTTCTCCCCTTCTTCCAGGCCCAGCTTTTTCCGAAGGCGATAACGGCTGATTTCCACTCCGCGCAGAGAGATGTTCAGCAAGGGAGCTATCTCTTTGGAGAGCAGGTTCATCTTGATATATGCACAGAGCAGTTTATCCTTGTTGTTCAATTCGGGATATGCCTCTTCGAGTTTTCTGAAGAAGTCGTGGTAGACAGAGTCAAAGGTGCTTTGGAAAGCCTGCAAGTCGTCATCGTGCTCAATATTCGTTTCAATCTGTCCCAGTAGCCGAAGTGTTTTACGCCGGAGGGAAACCAAGTTTTCTTCACTGATGGAATGGGAAATGCCTAATACTTCTTTCTTGATACCCATCAGCATCTCATTCTTGCGCACAATATTCAAGGTAGTACGGATTAGTTCTTCTGATTTATGGCTTAACTCCGCCTGCAAGTTCTCCTCTTTCAGTGAGTCAATCTTCTGGTCTTTCAATTCACTCTCTTTCTTGAATTCTTGTTTCTGCCTGTAGAGCTCCAGCTCTTTTTGCATCAACAGATGCTTCCGGCTGACAGCTATGCGATAGGCTATATAATATAGTAGTAAACCCACAGCGACTGCATATATCAGGTAGCTCCACCAGGTGCGATACCAAGGAGGCAAGATTTCAAATGAGAACGAAGTCATTACCAACTCCTGGTCTTTATCGGTCATCAATTTTACGCTAAACACATACTTACCTTCATGCAGACCCGTAAATTCTTTAATAGTATTCTCACTGTACTCGCTCCATTCTCCCCTTTCGCTCCCCTCGCTCAAGCGATAGGAAAAAAGAGCCGATTGGGATGCATCGTTACTGTTCACATTATACTCTATGCGGAGGGAGTTGTGTTTATAGGGAATAGTGACAAGAGAATCTGTGTAATGATAGCTACGCCCGTAAATCAATGAGTCGCGTCGTCCTGTGAGATATACACGGCGTATCTGTAGAGATAGCTTTTCCTTACCCACAGTCGTCGATGAAAAGCGTACCAGGGAAAAACCTTCTTCCGTTCCCACCACAGCTTGCCCGTCATATACATTTACATGCTCATAGTTCTCTATCAAAGAGCCCTTCAAGAATGTGTCATGAGGCAATTTTGAATAGGTATTCTTCACAGCATCGTAGCGCAACAACTTGAGAGCTTCACCTGAAACGTACCATATATTATGGGCCATATCCATGGTGAGATAACTGTAAGCGGCTTTCCCGTCCAACATATTTTCCAACTCATGATATTCTTCCAGACTATCCGTGGCTTGATTGTAGCGCCATAACCCGTAATGTGACACTGCAACTGTTTCACTGTTTACCTGCGTCAGAAATATATCATAACCGGAAGGGAAAGCGCTATGGTTATACTTTTTCAAACTTACCACTTCCTGCAAATCATCCGACAGAATCAAGCGGCAGACACCTCTGTCCTTATTTGTCACCCATAACGCATTACCCGAGCTTTCAGCCATTAGGCTTTTTGCAGCATAAGTGAAATTCTTAAGCCGGAAAGCAGGCTGCCAACGCCCGGCCACTTTTTTCAGTAAATGCAACCCACTATATTTACCATAAGTACCCGCAATCAGCACATCCGGGTGACCGTTCAAAGGGACAAGGCTCCTGACACCTTTTATACCATCCAAATGCTCCATCTTATCGCCGTCTATCACAAAGACACCGTTGTCCGAAGCACAGAACAGCTTACCGTCATAGTTTAGGAAAGACCACATCTGTCCACCGGTTCCGGGAACAAAAGTCATCGGTATCTCTTTGTTCAGTTCTGTGGATGGTAGTGTTGTATAAAGGCCCTGATTGGAAGCCAGATACAACTTACCCTGATAAACGATAGAAGAATATCCGGACCCAATGACCGGTTTATTACCATATAGAGAAGAAACGGGCGAACTCAAATGTACACAGTCAATGCCATTATCCAGCCCCAACCAAAGGTTGTTCAGCGCATCGAAAGACATACTGAGCACTGTTTTGTTCTGCAATCCACTATTAATGGAAATCACATTCATTTCATCCTTTTCCAAATCAAGCAAACAAACCCCATCCTGCACAGAGCCAAGTGCCAGCAAAGACTGGTTAAGAGCAGCACAAAACACACGATTGTGCTGCATAAAGCTATCTGCAACACTATTGAACTTCTGCACCGTCTCGCCATCATAGATAAAAAGGCCGTTGTAACGGGTGGCTATCAGAATCTTGCCACTATAGGGTAATAGTCCCGATACCCTGCCCAGCATCTCCGAACCCGGCACCAAACTGAACTTCTTTCCATCCATCACCAGAACTCCCTCGGCCGCACCGATATAGAACTTATTATATAAAATGGCCGAAGTATAAATCTCACCCGGATACTCCAAGTATTCCAACTTATTATTTTCCCAGTAGAACAAACTACGGTCTGATTGGAAATAGATTCTCTCTTTATCCTGCAATATGTTCCATATCACGCCAACTATTGAATTCGGGGGCAAATTATCCGAAAGGCATGTATAGTCCAATCCGCCCAGCCTGTTTGGAGTGAAATAACCGAACCGCCCGATTCCACCGATATAAATCCGTCCGTCATTCCCTATTCTCATGGCCCGCGCCTTTGCATTACGTATAGGGTAAAGATTCCAGCTTGCACCGTCAAATTCGAGTAAACCGTTACTATTGGCCACATACATCCAACCGTTATCGTGTTGCTGTAACATCCAGTTTTGATTACCTGCCTTATAAGTATGGCGGGTATAGTTCGTTACCGGACGTTGCCATCCTGCATTCAACTGCACCGACAGCAATAACAAAAGGGTAAGTATAAAATAGGACTTGCTTTTCATAGCGGTCAACATTTGCGTTTATGAAGCAAAGATAACTCCTTTACTCTAAAGTAGTATTCCACCACATCATCTTTAACAGATTTATTCAGAAGAAGCATACTTGAAAGAAAACGTACTTATAACCAACACCTTACAACATTCGTGAGAAAGTAATGATGTAGTCAAAACCGGCATTTGATGTAATTATGATGTAGCCGACTTCGGAATACGAATGCCTCATACCTGTATATTTGCCATCACTCTACAGAAGAATGCATGGAAATCGTTCTTCTTAATTTTAAATCAAAATATAGTAGTATGAAAACACTCTTGAAGAACAGTCTGACTTTTCTTTTGATGCTGATGCCGGTATTGGCTTTCGCCCAGCAAGCACCTCAGATAATGAATGTCAGCGCACGCCAGACGACATCCCTCGACGGGCAGTGGAAAACAATTGTAGATCCTTTTGAAAACGGCTACTACGATTACCGTCTGAAACCCTATGACGGAGGTTATGCCCAGGACAAGACTTATTCCGACAAGACCAAGTTGCAGGAATACGACTTTGAAACGGATAAACTGCTGTTTGTTCCCGGAGACTGGAACACACAGCGTCCGCAATTGTATTATTATGAAGGAACCGTATGGTACCGCAAACATTTTGAATACTCCTTGCAGCCGGGCAAGCGCCTTTTCCTGAACTTCGGAGCTGTTAATTACGAGGCTATCGTGTGGCTGAACGGCAAACGTCTGGGAAGGCACATCGGCGGGTTTACTCCTTTCAACTTTGAAATTACCAACCTCCTGAAAGAAGGCACGAACAGCCTCGTGGTCAAGGTGGACAACAAACGCCTGCCCGAAGCTGTGCCCACGGTCAATGCAGATTGGTGGAACTTCGGTGGAATAACCCGTCCCGTCACTCTGATAGAAATGCCTGCAACCTATATACGCGACTATTACGTACAGTTGGCAAAGGATGACAAGAACATGATTGAGGGCTGGGTGCAACTGGAAGGTTCTGACAAGGAACAGAAGATAACACTGGATATTCCCGAACTGAAAGTAAAGAAAGAAGTCACGACCGATGCCAACGGGTATGCTTCATTCCTAATAAAAAGCAAACCTATACTCTGGACCCCGGAGAATCCGAAATTATATGCCGTGAACCTGGCTTCCGAAACGGATAAGGTTTCTGATGAGATAGGTTTCCGCACGATTCGCACGGAGGGCATCAAGATATTGCTGAATGACAAGGAAATCTTCTGCAGGGGTATCAGCATCCACGAAGAAACTCCCTATTACAGTGGTCGTGCTTACTCAAAAGACCATGCCCACACATTGCTGAGTTGGGCAAAGGAACTGGGATGCAACTTTGTTCGCCTGGCCCATTATCCCCATAATGAAGAGATGGTGCGCGAGGCCGAACGTATGGGCTTCCTTGTATGGTCCGAAATTCCCGTGTATTGGACGATTCACTGGGAGAACAAGGATACTTACCAAAATGCGGAGCAACAATTGTGCGACATGATTGCCCGCGACAAGAACCGTTGTAACATCATCATCTGGTCTATTGCCAACGAAACTCCGCACAGCGAGACGCGTCTCACGTTCCTCTCTAATCTGGCAAACAAAGCAAGAAGCCTCGATAGCGTCCGCCTGATTGGCGCAGCTATGGAGAAGGAAGAAGTACAGCCGGGTGTTCTGACGGTAAACGACCCGTTGGGAGAGCTATTGGATATCATCAGCTTCAACGAGTATGTGGGCTGGTACGATGGCGACTCTGAGAAATGTGACCGCGTGAACTGGACATTCGATACTCAGAAACCGGTATTCATCAGTGAACTCGGAGGCGGTGCTTTGTACGGGCGCCACGGCTCACCCAAAGAACGCTTCACGGAGGAGTATCAGGAAGATTTGTATATCCGCCACGTGAACATGTTAAAACGTATTCCGGGACTTGCCGGCACTACTCCGTGGATATTGAAAGATTTCCGCTCACCGCGCCGCCATGTACCCGAGATTCAGGACGACTTCAACCGTAAAGGACTGGTTTCTGATAAAGGACAGAAAAAGAAAGCATTCTTTGTTTTGCAGAAATGGTATAAAGAATTAACCGAAGCATATAAATAGCTCACAACAAGACCTCATTAATAACTTTAAAAAAGAAAGGACGCCTATGAAGTAACACCTATGAGAATACACTTTCTTTATAGGAAGCAGCTCAACTGTTTTCTGTAGAGAGAAAGAAGATGAAGGTTATCATCTTCATATGAAAATTAACCTTTAATTTATTCATTCAAAATTAAGTCTAATATGAAACATTTTTTGGTATTCCTATTACTCTTTATTGGTATCGGAAGTGTCACGGCACAAAATGCCAGAATTACCGGTACAGTAAAAGATAACACAGGAGAGGCGGTTATCGGTGCTAATATAAAAGTAAAAGACAGCACCGGCGGCACAATCACAGACATCGACGGACATTTTAACATTGAAGCCTCATCTAATGCAACTCTTGTAGTATCTTTCATCGGATACATTACTCAAGAAGTACCCTTGAAAGGTAGAACCAATGTAGTAGTAACCCTCTCGGAAGACTCTCAAACACTGGATGAGGTCGTTGTAGTGGGTTATGGAACTCAGAAGAAAGTAAACCTGACCGGTTCTGTTGCAGCAGTAAAAGTCGATGAAAAGATTGCCAGCCGTTCCATCACAAACGTATCTTCCAGTCTCTCGGGTTTGGTGCCGGGATTGGTAGTGAGCCAAACAACCGGTTTTGCAGGTGGAGACGGTGCTTCGCTGAAAGTACGCGGTTTGGGTTCCATCAACAATTCTGACCCATTGATTGTAGTGGACGGGATGCCGGATGTAGATATCAATCGTATTAATATGAACGATATTGAAAGCATCTCAGTCTTAAAAGATGCAGCTTCGTCAGCCGTTTACGGTTCGCGTGCAGCCAACGGTGTTATCTTGATTACCACCAAAGGCGGTTCTAAAGAAGCCAAATCCAAAGTGACTTATAATGGTTCTTATGCCTTATCAAGCCCCGTAGAGTTTTACGACTATTTAGCCGACTATAGCCGTGCACTGACCATGCAGATGCGCTCTGCTGCCACAGGTAACAAATCGACCAGTTTCCAGCAGGGTACGGTAGAGCAATGGATGGCCATGGGCTTGGTAGATCCTATTCTTTTTCCGAACACCGACCAATATGACGAAATGTTCCGTACCGGTGCCATCATGAACCATACGGTTTCAGCCTCCGGGGGCAACGATAAGATAAATTTCTATACTTCACTCGGCATCATGGACCAGGAAGGTCTGCAAATCCATAATGACTACAGCCGTTATAACATGCGTTTGAACGTGGATTATAAGGTTCGTGATAACGTAAAAATAGGTATCAGAACAGATGGTAGCTGGTCAGAGCGCCAGACACCTCGCGGCGCAGGTTTGGAAACTGCAGGTTTAAAATATGTCATCTCCGGTATTTTGAACAAGCATCCTGAAACAGGTGAATACGGCGGTGCCATGGCTTATGGAGAATCTGCTTCTGCCGGTAATGCTGTTGCCGAATACGAAGCTTATCGCACAAATACTTCCCGCAAAGAATTTAATGGAAACGCTTACTTGGAATGGGAACCGCTTAAGGATTTGAAGTTGAACGTCAGTTACGCTTTGCGCTATTATAACCAGTTCAGCAAAAGCATCCAGAATGTGGTGAACCAGATGAACTTCCAGACCAACAGTATAGCCCGCACCATGCCGGATACAGGTGATATCATCAGCAATTCCAATAACGAAGGTCATAAGACTTTGTTCCAAGGACGTATCACTTATGAAAAGGAAATCTTCAAAGGGCATCATATTTCCGCCATGTTCAATGCAGCCGAAGAATACTGGTTCCAACGCAACATGGGTGCAGGACGTAAGAACCGTTTGCACAACAGCCTTGAAGAACTGGATGCAGCTTCCAAGGAAGTACAGACCAACGACGGTAAATCCGAATCCGAAGGTTTGCGTTCTTTCATAGGGCGCGTCAACTATACATTATTTGATAAATACTTGTTTGAATTCAACTTCCGTTCCGACGGTTCTTCCCGCTTTGCCAAAGGACACCAATGGGGTTTCTTCCCATCAGCTGCTGTAGGCTGGCGTGTTTCGGAAGAAGCCTTCTTCGCCCCGTTGAAGAAAGCAATCAGTAATGCCAAGTTCCGTGCTTCTTACGGTTCTCTGGGTAATAACTCCGGAGTAGGACGTTACGAACAGAAAGAGACAATGGGAACTACCAATTATATTGTTGGAAACAACGGTCTTGCAACCGGATTCAGCGCCAATAAGATGATTAACCAAGACCTGTCCTGGGAAGAAACCCGTGTCATCAATATAGGTTTGGACTTAGGGTTCTTCAACAACCGGCTGACTGCCGAACTCGACTGGTACGACCGTTTCACCACCGGTATGATTCGTGGTTCCAGCATATCTTCGTTATTAACCGGTTATTCGGCACCGAATATCAATGTGGCCGACCTGCGTAACCGCGGTGTTGAAGTGAATCTGAACTGGCAGTCCAGTATTCGCAAATTCGAATACAGCGTCAATGTAAACGCTTCTTATAACGTAAATAAGCTGGAGAAATGGGGTGACTATCTGAACCGTGGGTGGATTATGCTCGACATGCCTTACCACTTCCTCTATATATATGAAGCTTATCCGGGTTTGGTGCAAAGCTGGAATCAACTCTACAATGCACCCTATCAAGGAGATGCCTACAACGCACCGGGTGACATTATCCTCAAAGACTTGAATGGTGACGGTAAAATCAGTGACCTTGATAAGAAAGCATACACCGACAAATACCGCGATACCCCGATGGGACAATTCGGTATTACTTTGACCGGAGCCTACCAGGGTTTTGATATCCAGGCTTTGTTCCAGGGTAACTACGGGCGTTCCGATGTATGGTTGGATGATTTGAACAATACCAAGATACCGGATAACCGTTATGCATTCCAGCAATTCCATTGGAGTGATTCTTGGTCGTTAGACAATCGTGGTGCCTCCCTACCCCGTCTGCTGAATGGTAGCGGTGGTAACAAGAACCGTGAAGAAAGTACGTATTGGGCTTATAATACCAACTATTTCCGTTTGAAGAACTTACAGGTTGGTTATACCGTTCCCGAACGTTATATGCAGAGAATCGGTTTCAACCGTGCACGTATCTACTTATCCGGTGAGAACCTCTTTACTTTAACTCCCTGGAAAGGTATCGACCCTGAAAAGCCTCATGGGAACGACCTATACCCATTGGTTAAAACCTACTCAATCGGTTTGAATATAGAATTCTGATAACTCAACAAATAAGAAAGAATATGAAATATATTAAGTATATAGCATTAGCCGGACTGGTCGGTTTAACATCTTCTTGTATAGATGACCTGCTGAACCGTCCTGCTACAACAGAAGTATCTTCGGACCTCTTTTGGACAAGTACAGATGATGCCTTGTCCTCTACCTACGGTGTTTACAACGCAGTGCGGACTTTGTTTGCAACTGATTACTACTACGACGGGCATGGCGAATTCCAAAATACTCGCGGTAAGAGTATCGGTGATATTTCTTCATGGGGACCCGGAACGCCGGGCAGCGGATTTTCCAGTATGTGGAACAATGCATACCGGGTTATCAACCGTGCCAACTACACCATTCAGTATGTAGAGCAAATGATTCAAGCAGAACAGAATGCCGCAACCAAAGCATCTTTGGAGGCTATCAATGCCGAGAATTACTTCCTGCGTGCATTGGCCTATTTCCGTTTGGTTCAAAACTGGGGTGATGTTCCTTACTATCGCCACGTACTCAGCGGCAATGATGAAGCATGCTCATTGGTACGCACCCCTATTGCTACCATCATTCCTGAACTAATCACCGATTTACAGAATGCATCCGAAAAGCTTCCCGTAAGCTATGGTGATAAGTACGGACGTGCCACGCAAGTTGCCGCACTGGGCTTTAAAGCAAAAATAGAATTGTACTATGCTTGTTGGAACAAGAACGGATGGCCCGAACTGGAAGGCTTCGAGCCGAGCAGCAGTGTAGCCCAAACCTATTATGCCGCCGCTGCTTCAGACTTCAGCAAAGTAATCAACAATTATGGCCTGACAATCTTTGGTGATGGTAATCCCGGCACTGAAGACAAACCCAACTATAGAGAGCTGTTCCAATATTATAATGAAAATTGTTCGGAAATCATCTTCTCCATTACTTATGGCGGTCCTTCTCTCGGCCAGGGTGAAAGTTTGTTGCGCGACTTCGGTACCCGTACCACCGGTAATGCACAATGCTGGATTATGCCTACTGTCCGCTTGGCAAACCGTTACCAATCAACTGTCACCGGTGATTTCTGTGATGAGCTTATCTTGTCTAAAGATGCTGCACTCCCTAATGGAGCACGTAACCGTGCCAGCTATGAGAATCGTGACTGGCGTATGAAATCGACCATCATGTGGGATGGTGAGTCTTACAAGAAAATTACAACGGACGGCCTGACAATGGGTGACGAATATACCTGGATGTTCGGTGAAAGAAATGAGGCCAACGGTTTCATCAATAATGATGCCAGCAATCAAACCGGTTATATCTTCCGTAAATGGATACGCCAGGAAGCCGGTTGGGAGCGTACAGATGGTCCGCAGGATTTCTATCTGATGCGTTTGGCCGATGTGTATCTGATGTATGCCGAAGCTGTCAACGAAACGTCCGGTCCTACCAGCGAATGTGTAGCCTTGCTGAATAAGATTCGCAGCCGTGGCAACCTGCCGGCTTTAACACCCGACAAGTATGCCAATTCCGAAGCATTCTTCAATGCCATTGAGCAAGAACGTATTGTGGAACTGGCCACTGAAGGTATGCGTCCATTCGATATTCGCCGCTGGAGAAAAATCCATGACATATGGGGAGAGGCAAACAGTGACGGTTTAACCTTGTATGATACAAATGGCACACGCATACGTGATGAATTCAAGAATGCACCCGAACTCAATTTCCAAAAGAATTATATCTACCAGATTCCAGAAAACGAAAGAAACCGCAATCCGAATCTGACTCAGAATACTCCGTGGAGATAAGCAATTACCATAAAGTTCATTAAATACAAAAAGAATCGTATGAAAAACCTATATAAAATATTGACTCTTGTCATAGTATGTCTTTTGTCCCAATCATGCAATGATTATCCGGTAGATGATAATGGTTTGCTGGTTACTGACAGTGAAGAATGTTACATCTCTTCCCTCATATTGAGAGGACCGGATGATAGGGACGTATTGATAAGCGGTGTTACCATCGATGACGAAAACAACACCATTACGGGGATAGCTAAATTTGGTACCAACATCAAGAAACTGAAGCCAGAATGTGGTACTGCCAAAGATTGTATCGTAACTCCGACTATGGGAGTGTGGACTGATTTCAGCCAACCCCGCCAGTACACTGTAATTTCCGGTAATCGTCAAGTGAAAAAGACCTATACGGTCACTATCACTTTGCAAGGAGAATAATCAATCAGTATAAACTTCTAAGAAACAGAATATTGTTATGAAACTATTGAAATATGCAATGCTGCCCTTCATCGCTCTCTCTTGCTTCGCATGTAGCGATGACGATGAATCTGCCATTAAAAATGACATGATAAAGAAGACGGTTTCTCCTGCCATAGCCGGAGAAAAAATAGAGTTTGCCTATGCCATGGGAACCACTAATGGAAGAATAAATAAGGCTGAAGCAGTTGCCTCCATTACCGGAGCAACCGGTACGGGATTTGAGCTGCACTCCTGGTTCACAGCACAGACCGGAATGGATGTTAACGGTGTACATTATGGTGCCGGTGAAGATGTGCCTATCCAAACCGTTAAAGACGCATCTACCGACGGTAGCATTTCTACAGCCAACCTGATGGAGAAAGTCGATGCGCATTACATCAACCCGACCATTGCCATTGGAACCACCCAGACAGACCTCATTGCCGCCACACTACGCTATAACTTCGTAGTGCCCGAAGATGCAAAAGGCAAAACATTCAGCATTACCTTTACTGCCGTTTCCAGTACAGGCGACCGAGTGTCTTACAAAACCCCTAATTACAAAATCTCCAAGATGGACATGAAACGTCTTATCGAATTGGAGAACGAAGGTGCCTGCTACTTCTCTATCGAAGACATGAAGGCTTATACCAAAGAGGAAGTAAACGCTCTGAACTTGTCCGGCAAGATTGATTTCATCTATAACTACCAGGCCAAACTGAATGATTTTGACTATGCACACTCTTTCGTATCTCCTGCAACGGACCCGAAATTCATCGCCATCAGTGGTATTGTCCCCTCGGGTGCCACCAACAGCACCCCCATGGAACAACGTGCCAATGTGCATGATGCCCAGTTGAAAGGAAGCAATCCGGCTGTTTACGTGGACGATATAGACTTCGAGACGCTGGATTTAGGCGGAGCCATGAACTATGTACTGAACCTGAAAAAGGACGATAGTGCATTTATGAAGACTGCCGACGGTAAATGGGCTGCATACATCTACGTGAACAGCGTTGACGGTAGCGGTAAGATGACAGTAAGTATCAAACGTTATCCTTTGTAATCTAACCCCTTACACAACATGAACCGAATAAAAACATTGACTCTTCTTCTCATGATTATCCTCTCAGTAGGAATATCTGCTCAAAATCCCCGGTCGGCCTTTACCGACCGACCGGTGGATGAGGCAGCTATATATTTCACTCCCGAGAATTTTAAAGTGAAGACTGACGGGCGTATGGATGTTTCCGAAGCCTTGCAAGAAGCATTGAACCGAACCAAACAGAAAGAAAATGGTTGCGGTATCCTCTTTATCCCCGAAGGAGTGTATAAACTCAGCAAGACGATTTACATCCCCTCAGGTGTTCGTATCATTGGTTATGGTGGCAAACGCCCGGTTTTTGTCCTTGCCAAGCAAGCACCCGGTTTTCAGGAAGTTACCCGGGAAACAGCAAAAGGGAAATACCTTTTTTGGTTTATCGGCGGCGGCTACCGCCCGGGAGGCCGTATAGGCGATGCCAATGCAGGGACTTTTTATAGTTCAATGATGAACGTAGATATTCGCATTGAAGGCGGAAATCCCAATGCCTCTGCCATTCGCGCACATTTTGCACAGCACTGCTCTATTTCCAATGTAACCATTCATGTGGGAAAAGGCCGTGCGGGTATTGTCGATGCCGGAAACCATTTGGAGAATATAGCCATTTACGGAGGAGAGTATGGAATTGACACAGACAAGTCAGCTCCCGGATGGCCTATTATGCTACTTAACTCCTATTTTGAAGGACAACGTAAGAGTGCCATCCTTACTAATGAAGGAGGATTGACCATCGTTCGTATGCGGGCAAAGAATGTACCCGTAGCCGTAGAGATTAAAGAGAATGCTCCCGACAGGCTATTTATGGAAGATTGCATTTTCGAGAATGTACACCGCACCGGGGTTATTCTGACAGATGCAGGAAATGCAGCAACACAAATCAACCTTAGAAATATTCAATGTAAAAACGTTCCTATGTTTGCGTTGGAGCGCTTTACAAACCAACAAATACCCGGTAAAGAAAAAACATACCGGGTAACCCGTTTCACTTTCGGTTTTAATGCCGACAGTCTGGAAGACACTCCTCAAATAGTGCGCCGGACAGAAACAGAACCTATTAAGAGCATTACTCCTTTGGATACCGGTGACACCCCGATGCTTCCTGCTACGGAACAATGGATAAACATCCGCAACTTGGGTGCCAAAGGAGACGGTTTCAGTGATGATACACACATTTTCCAGGAAGCAGTACAAAAGTATGCCAATATCTATATTCCCCAAGGATGGTACGTTGTAAAAGAGCCGTTGACTCTGAAACAAAACACGAATCTGATAGGCCTGCACCCCGGCACTACTATCCTATTAAGCTTGGGCGGCAATCCCGCATTCAGCGGCTTCGGTGCCCCGCAAGCACAGTTGACTACTCCCCAAGGTGGAAAGAACATCGTATGCGGTATCTTCCTGAATGCCGATGCCTACAATTACCGGGCTGTCAATTGCAAATGGATGGCAGGCGAAGGCTCTTATATGTATGATGTCAAATTCAGCGGGCACGATAAAGCCCGTTTCTTCCACAACGGACAAAGTGCTGCCAACCCTTTGGAGAAACCTATGTCCATCACTCCGGAAACTCACGACCTCATTACCCGTGCTTGGGACAACCAGCATTGGAGCCTATGGATTACAAACGGAGGAGGAGGCTCATTCCGGGATATATGGACAGCCAACGAATATAGTTCGGCAGGACTGTACATCAGTCATACAGATACCCCGGGACGTATTTACGGAATGTCTTTAGAGCATCATTTACGCAATGAAGCCATCTTCCGCAATGTTGCCAACTGGAAAATCTACGACTTCCAGTTTGAAGTGGAAGCAGAAGGCATCGATACGCAACCTTTGGACCTGATAGACTGCAAGAACCTGACTTTTGCCAATTTCTATTCCTATCGCGTATCGCGCATGTTGAAATCCTATCCGTCGGCTATACGCACCTGGAATTGCAAGGATATTGAGTTTCTGAATGTTCACAACTATGCACATGCCCGCGTAAAGTTCACTTCCAATGCGAGCCTTTACGATGTCAATACCCACCGGGAAGCACGCCGTTGGGAACTGGCACGCCTTTCATTGACCGGCAAGGAAAGCCGTAAATACCCATTGAGCCAGGAAAAAGGAAAAGCCGAACTTGTAGTCACCGGATTTGAGTTCATTGACGGACTGGCACAAGACAGCCGGGGAAATATATATTTCTGCGAGCATCGCATGCGCCGCATCTATAAATTGGATGCCCGAGGCGGGCAGGTAACTTCTATTGCCGATTTCCCCTGGAACGCAGTAGCACTGGCATGCGATACACAAGACAACTTGATTGTCGTTACCAAATACATCTCCCAACCCGGCTATAATAATGACGATACCCGTAACGGCAACCGTCCTCTATTCGGCTGGAAAGGTTCGGGAGGGCTGTGGGGCTTCAATTATGTTCCTAAGCTTTACGCAATACGTCCCGATAATCCGGATGAAAGTTTCCAAGTTTTACCGTTAGTGGATATGAAGCAATTTGCTGCACCGCAACAAATTTATTATCCGGGTAATAGAACCATCACTCAAAGCGAGTATTACAACGGAAGAAAGCCGGAACAATGTTTTGTTGCTCCCGACGGTGTAACCATCATTCCGAATTACGAAGATTTATTCCGTTGTTCATCTCTGGTTAAGGCAGTACCGGGCAAAACAGTCTATACATTGGATGAATATCACCAACGCGTAATCCATGCGGATGTAGATGCCCAAGGCTTCTTGCAAAACTGTCGCATATTTGCCGACGGAGGCGACCGGAGCGTAGTTACGGACTCTAAAGGCAACGTATATGTAGCCAACGGAGACATTTCCATATTCTCCCCGTCAGGTGAATCCATAGGTACGTTAGAGGTGCCGGAACGTCCCACGTCTCTACTGATATCAGGAAACAAGCTCTATATCACAGCTCTTTCTTCGCTCTATCAAATAGAGCTTTAACAATAGGATTATCATAATAAGAGATTAGGATTATAAATCATGACAAAGTGATATTTTCATAGGTTAGATTTTTAAGTTTGTAACTAAGGTTGCGATTCAGGTTTAAGTTAAAGAGGCGGATAACTACTTGTTTTTTTTACATCCGTCTCTTTTTTAGTAGTTTTGGCAGTAATATCATTTATAACATATCACCATGGAAAGAGAGAAAAATACACTCCCGCAAAAGGCCTGCCATTGGATGGCTGCCGTTATTATATCCTTATTTGTCCTGCCCCCTGTCCACGCCCAACGCCAAACCCAAACCATCAACGACAGCTGGAAGTTCCTCAAAGGAGAATGCACCGCAGCAGCCGACAGTGCCTTTGACGACAGCAAATGGACATCCATCCATCTGCCCCATACCTGGAATACCGATGCTTATACCGAAAAGGATTACTACCGCGGCACGGGCTGGTATCGCCGGCAACTGACCTTGCCGCAGGGCTGGAAGGAGAAACAGATTATCCTGAGACTGGATGCTGCCGGCAAATCAGCCACTATCTATATCAATGGCAAAAACGTAGGTGAGCATGCCGGAGGATATACCGCCTGTTCATTCAACATCACGCCGTTCCTCTCTTTCGACACACCCAACACGCTGGCCGTATGCGTGGATAATGCCCGCCAGGATATTGCTCCCATCTCCGGAGACTTCACTTTCTTTGGCGGCATCTACCGGGATGTTTGGCTTACGGCGGTTCCCAACCAGCACTTCAACCTAACGAACCACGGCTCGGACGGTCTGTTCATCAGCACCCCGCAGGTTTCCGAGGAGCAGGCAACCCTCTCCATACGCGGTGAAGTAAAGAACGATGCACCGGAAAAAGCGACGTTGGAACTGACGCACACCATCTACCGCCCGGATGGTACCCTGCTACAAACACTCAAGAAGAATATACAGCTAAAAGCCGGAGAAACCTACGCTTTCAGCAACGAGACAACCCCGGTGTTGAAACCTGAATTGTGGACTCCTGAAACGCCCCGCCTCTACCGCGTAGAAACAACCCTGCGCAACCGTAAGACCAAAACCTTGCTGGACCAAAGCAATCATTACACCGCTTTCCGCTGGTTCCGGTTCGACGGAGATGAGGGTTTCTTCCTCAACGGAAAGCCCTATAAACTGCGCGGCATCTGTCGCCATCAAGACCAGAAACCCATAGGTCCCGCGCTGACAGACGAGATGCACCGGAGAGACTTCCTGCTGATGAAAGAGATGGGGGCCAATTTTATCCGTATCTCCCACTATCCGCAAGACGATGCCCTGCTGGAGATGTGCGACAAGCTGGGTATGCTGGCATGGGAAGAGATTCCCATTATAGACATTGTGCCCGATACGCCGGGTTATGGAGATAACTGCGAACGAAACTTGCGGGAAATGATTCGCCAGCACTACAACCACCCTTCTATCATCACCTGGGGATATATGAACGAAATATTGCTCGTAACCCAACGGAAGTACAAAACCGAAGCGGAACTGAAGCCGGTACTGGAACGCACACTGGCACTGGCCAACAGGCTGGAACGGGTACTGAAAGAAGAAGATAGCACCCGCATAAGCACCATGGCATTCCACGGCAGCAACAGCTACAACGAAACCGGATTAAGCAAAATCACCGATATTGTAGGCTGGAACTTATACCAGGGATGGTATGGGGGTGACCTCACGGGCTTTGAGAAGTTCCTGGCACAACAACACCAAAACCATCCCACTCACCCGATGATTGTAAGCGAATATGGTGCAGGTTCGGACAAGCGATTACATTCGCTGCATCCGCGTGCTTTTGACTTCAGCATCGAATACCAGCAGAAGTACCTCGAACACTATTTGCCGGTATTGGAAGATACACCTTATATCTGCGGCGGCACGCACTGGAACTTTATCGACTTCTCTTCTGCCCTGCGAGACGAATCCATGCCACGCATCAACAATAAAGGGTTGGTTTATGCCGACCGTACCCCGAAAGATGTATATCACTACTATCAGGCAGCTTGGCGCAAGGACATTCCGGTGCTGCATATTGCCAGCCGCGACTGGACAGACCGTGCCGGCGTGCAGCAAGGCAATGCTCCCGTATATCTGCCGGTCAAGATATACACCAACCTTTCTGAAGTAGAGCTGTTTATCGACGGTATTTCATTGGGAAAGCAGAAAACAGAGAACTACACGGGCACCTTCGAAGTTCCATTTTCTAACAGAAATCCTTTCCTATTCGCACAAGGAAACTATCAAGGAAAGACAGTGCAAGACGGGCTGAGAATAAACTTCACTCCCATACCGGCATGCCTGGATGCAAACAACCTGAAAGGGTTGGAACTGGCCGTTAATGTAGGAAGCCAATGCTTCTTCACCTCGGACGAAAGCCAACTGACCTGGCTACCCGACCAGCCTTATGCCGCAGGCAGTTGGGGATACATCGGCGGTAAGGAGGGAACTGCACAAACCGAAATCCAAAACACGGCAGACGACCCCTTGTTCCAAACCCTCCGGAATGAGATAGAAGGTTATCGCTTCGATGCTCCCCAAGGTGTATATGAAATAGAGCTTCTCTTTACCGATATCTTCCGCCGGAATGCGGGCATTGCCTACCAACTGGACCGGAACGGGCAACAAGAGAACCGGGAAAACACATTCGGCATTTCCATAAACGGGGAAGTGGTGGAAGAGAGCCTCTCTCCCTGCAAAGAAAGCGGGTACTTCCGTGCTTTGCGAAAGAAGTACTACATTACGAATGACAAAGAATACATCGATATACGCTTCCATTCAACAAGCGGTACTTGCTTCCTGAACGGTATTAAACTCAGAAACATTTATTAATCAATAAAATAGAAAACCATGAAACTAAAAGTAGTACAATGGGTGCTTGCTTTATTGCTTCTGGCGCCTTGCACACAAGCACAATCCATCTGGGATGCCACGCACCTTGCCAACGTAAAACAGTCCATCCATGAACCTTTCTACGCAACCGCCTACCAAGCATTGCAAGCGGAGGCCGATAAACTATTGGATGTACAGCCTCTTTCCGTGATGATGAAAGAGAAGGTGCCTGCCAGTGGCAACAAGCACGACTACATGAGCCAGGCCCGCTATTATTGGCCGGACCCCACAAAGCCCGACGGACTGCCTTACGTGAGCCGCGACGGCGAATCGAACCCCGAATTGAACAAGCTCGACCGCAACCGCCTGGGAGCAACCGCCAGCCGCGTCACCACGCTGGCATTGGCCTGGTACTTCAGCGGAGAAGAGAAGTATGCCCAAAAGGCAACGGAGCTTATCCGCGTATGGTTCTTCGACAAGGATACACGCATGAATCCCAACCTGGAGTATGCGCAGATGATACCCGGACACAACGGCGGCAAAGGCCGTTGCTACGGCGTGCTGGATAGTTACTCCTTTGTAGAGATGCTGGATGCCGTGAAGTTGTTGGAGCAATCGAAGTCTTTTACGGCCAAAGATTCCAAGCAGCTGCAAGCATGGTTCGGCAAGTTGCTGAACTGGATATTGACCAGCCCGCAGGGACAAGAAGAATCCCGCCAGGCCAACAACCACAGTACGGCCTACGATGCGCAGGTGATAGCCATTGCCCTCTACACCGGCAACCTTAAAGTAGCCCGGGAAGTTATCAACGCCGTTCCTGCCAAGCGCATCTTCACCCAGATAGAACCGGACGGACGGCAGCCGCATGAATTGCGCCGCACGCTTGCCTTCGGTTATTCCCAATACAATCTGACCCATCTACTCGACATCTTCTGCATGGCAGAGAAAATAGGAATCAGGATTGATAACGCCACCTCTCCCGACGGACGCAACTTCTACCGGGCAATGGATTTCCTGGCGCAATATGCAGGAAAGGGTACAGAGGAATGGCCTTACCAACAGATTAGCGAATGGGACTACAAACAACAGGAATTCTGTAAAGACCTATACCGTGCCGGCTTGCTCAACCCTGCACGCAAAGACTATCTGAGACTATCCAAAGCCCACAGAGTCATTCAGTGGAAAGACCGCTTCAACTTGCTCTATGTGCAACCCTCCGAAGTGGATAACGCCTATGCCTTTGCCTGCAAACAACTGGAATTTGCCATGCAGTGCGCCGACAAAGCAAAGAAAGAGGAGAAGAATGCTGCCCGGCGTCGCGTCATGCCGCGCAGCATCCATAAAGACGGTTCGCTGGCTATGATACATCCCCACGATTGGTGCTCGGGTTTCTTCCCCGGCTCGTTGTGGCAGGTATATGCCTATACGCATGATGATTACTGGCGCCGGGCTGCCATCTCGTGGACCTGGCCTATTGAAGAAGCCAAGTGGCACAAGGGCACGCACGACCTCGGCTTTATGATGTACGACAGCTTTGGAAAGGCGTATGAACTGACGGGTGAACGCTCTTACAAGGATGTGGTGCTGCAAAGTGCCAAGACTTTGATTACCCGCTACAGCCCGAAGGTGAAAAGCATCCGCTCATGGGACCACAATCGCGACCGATGGAAATATCCGGTCATCATCGACAATATGATGAACCTAGAAATGCTGTTCCGCGCCACGCAGTTGACGGGCGATTCCATTTACTGGAATGTCGCCGTGAACCATGCCAACACTACACTGAAGAATCATTTCCGTCCGGACTACTCCTCTTATCACGTAGTGGACTACCATCCGGAAACAGGTGAAGTCCGCCTGAAGTGTACACACCAGGGAAACTCGGACGACTCCTTCTGGAGCCGCGGACAAGCCTGGGGGATGTACGGCTTTGCCATGTGTTACCGCTTCACCAAAGACCCCGCCTATCTGAAACAATCGGAAGGCATTGCCGACTTCTTCCTCAACCTGCCCAACATGCCGGCAGACGGCGTGCCCTACTGGGATATGAAGATGGATGTCATTAAGGACTGCACCCCCGATAACATCAACCCCGACGTACCACGCGATGCTTCTGCCGCCGCACTCATCGCTTCGGGTTTATATGAACTCTGCACCTACGTAGCTCCGGAGAAGGGTAAACAGTATCGCGCCGTTGCCGACAAGATTGTCGATAGCCTCAACAAGCATTACCGGGCAGAACCGGGCACTCACTACGGCTTCCTGCTGCTGCATTCCACGGGACATCATCCGGGAGGAAGCGAAATAGATGTGCCGCTGAACTATGCCGATTACTTCTATCTGGAAGCGTTGGCAAGGAAAGAGGCGCTGGACATGAAATAAAGTTTATTCGCAAGCTGCGGATATGTATCCGGGGCTTGCGAACGCTTATCCGCGCACTGCGAATGTTTATCCGCAAGCTGCGAACAGAGAATTGTCTTAAGAGAAAAGAACTTTTCTCCCTATACCTCAGAACTTTGTCCTTAATACCTAACAACTTTTATATATATACCCCGCAGGACGTATATATGTATCATTTTTATAACATACCATGAAAGCACCCCGAATCCTACTTAGTCTATTGTTCAGCAGCCTGTTGTTGCAGGCACACGCACTGATTCCTACCGACCGCAAGCAACGTCTTACGGAGCATTGGGAGTTTATCCGCCAGGATATGGGAAGCATTTGGGAAGTGATGCGCCCTATCACCGGAGCAGGAAAGCCCGAAACCGTTCCCCTCTGGCAGAAAGTCACCCTGCCCCACTGCTTCAATGCGGAAGACGCCGTTGACCCTGATGTGAACTATTATCAAGGCCCCGGCTGGTATCGCACCATGCTCAACATAGAGAATCCCTATACCAACGGACGTACCTGCCTGGAGTTTGAAGGCGCGGGACAGAAGACAGAGGTATATGTCTATACCACCCGAATCGCTTCGCACGTGGGTGGTTACGACGAGTGGAAGGCAGACATCACCGAAGCCGTGGAAGCATTCCGTCGCACGCCGCTCTGCCGGGAGCGTTTCGGCGGAAAGATTCCTATTGCCATTCGCTGCGACAACAGCCGCGACACGGAGCTTATTCCTTCCGATATGTCCGACTTCAACCTCTACGGCGGACTCTACCGATATGTCAACCTCGTCTATACGCCTGCCGTCCATTTTGAGCAGATACGGATAGAAGCAACAACCGATGAGAAAGGGAAGCAAGGCAGTATCTCGATAGACATTGCTTTCGGCGGACTATCCGGCAAGGAGAAGAAGGCAAAAGAGTTCTCTCTCCGCGTCTTCTCACCCGAAGGCAAGGAGGTTAATTCCATATCATCCGAGCTTACGGAAATATCCTCGTACCAGATCTCCCTGAAACGCCCGCAGCTGTGGAGCCCCCACTCTCCCGCTCTCTACACCTGCGTGGCAGAACTTATCGACAACGGAGATACCCTGCGCACCACCCAGCACTTCGGCTTCCGCCATTTCCGCTTCGAAGAGAAAGGGCCTTTCTACCTGAACGGCGAACGGCTGCTGCTGCGCGGCACCCACCGCCATGAAGACCATGCCGGAGTAGGCGCTGCCTTGACCGAAGAGATGATGCGCACCGAAATGCAACAAATAAAAGAGATGGGTGCCAACTTTATCCGCCTGGGGCACTATCAGCAGTCCGGCATCATTCTGCGGCTCTGCGACGAGCTGGGACTTCTCGTCTGGGAAGAAATACCCTGGTGCCGCGGCGGTCTGGGCGGAGAGAGCTACAAGAACCAGGCGCGCCGGATGCTCACCAATATGATTGAGCAACATCGCAACCATCCTTCCGTCATCCTGTGGGGGCTGGGCAATGAGAACGACTGGCCGGGCGATTTCCAAACGTTCGAAAAAGACAGCATACGCGCCTTTATGGGCGAGCTGCACGACCTTGCCCATCGCCTCGACCCGACGCGCTCCACAGCCATTCGCCGCTGCGAGTTCTGCAAAGACATTGTGGACGTTTACTCCCCCACCATCTGGGCGGGCTGGTATGGCCGCCGCTTCCGCAACTACCGCGAGATGGAGACGGCCGGAATAAACGCCACCACCCGTTTCCTCCATGCCGAATGGGGAGGCGACAGCCATGCCGGGCGCCATATGGAAGTGAACAAGGAGACGGGCGGAAAAGGAATAGATAACTTCGACATCGAAGCCGCAGACCGCAACGGCGACTGGAGCGAAAGTTATATCATCCGCCTCTTCGACTGGCACCTGAAAGAACAAGAGACCATGCCCCGGCTTACGGGAAGCCTCTTCTGGACTTTCAAGGACTTTTCCACTCCGCTGCGCCCGGACAATCCCATCCCTTACGTCAATCAGAAGGGGGTGGTGCAACGCGACGGCACCCCGAAAGAGAGCTATTACGTCTTTCAATCCTATTGGAGCAGCAAACCGATGCTGCACATCTATGGACACTCCTGGCCGGTGCGCTGGGGTAAGCCGGGCGAGCCCAAGGAAATTCTGGTCTATTCCAACTGCCCCGAAGTGGAGCTGTTTGTCAACGGTGTGTCGCAAGGACGGAAGAAGCGCAACAGCCAGGACTTTCCGGCAGCAGGGCTGCGCTGGAATGTGCCATTACGAGAAGGAAACAACAAGATTACCGCCACGGGCTATGACGGCAAGCTGCGCCTCGACGATGAAATTCAGCAGGAGTATCAAACCCGAACCTGGGGCAAACCGTCAAGAATACTTCTGACGCAGACCGCCCAGGATGCGGAAACCATACTTGTGCAGGCTGAACTGATAGACGAAAACGGCATACGCTGCCTGGATGCCTGCCAGTTCATAGAATTCGGCTGCACGGACAGTGAAGCGTTGCTCCGCAACCAAGGCACCGCGCAAGGCTCACTCCGCATACAAGCTGCTAACGGGCGGGCAAGTATCCGCGTAAACAAGCAGCACGCACCCGTCGTGGTGAGTGCATCTGATAGCAAACGAATCTTAAAAACCGCACTAATTTCCGTTTCCGGCCAGTAAGATAAGTATTTTAGCACTCTATTTAAGCACTGAAAATGATTTAATCCCTAACTTTGCGAAAAAGATTCATTTTATAAACTAATACATAACATTATGAAGAACTTATTCAACATCAAAGACAAAGTAGTAGTAATAACCGGCGGAACAGGAGTATTAGGAAAGGCTATCGCTCTTCATCTGGCGGAAGAAGGAGCGAAAGTAGTAATCTTAGGTCGCAAAGCAGAGGTAGGAAACGCCATCGTCAACGAAATAAAGACAAATGGCGGAGAGGCCTTGTTCCTTACTACAGACGTGATGAACCGGGAGATACTGGAACAGAACCTGGCAGATATACTGAAAGCCTATGGCCGCATAGATGCCCTGCTGAATGCAGCCGGCGGAAATATGCCGGGTGCCACCATCGCGCCCACGGGCACTTTCTTCGATTTGAAGATAGAAGAGTTCCAACGGGTGCTTGAATTAAACCTGACGGGTACCGTACTGCCTACACAAGTCTTCCTCAAACCGATGGTGGAACAGAAGACAGGCGCTATTGTCAACTTCTCCAGCATGGCTGCTTTCCGTCCCATGACGCGTGTAGCCGGATATGCTGCCGCAAAAGCCGGTATCTCCAATTTCACAGCCTTCATGGCTACGGAAGTTACCAAGAAGTTTGGTGAAGGTATTCGTATAAATGCCATCGCACCCGGATTTTTCCTCACAGAGCAGAACCGTGCCCTGCTGACGAACCCGGATGGAAGCTACACGGAACGTGGGCAAGATGTGATTCGCCAAACTCCCTTCGGACGTATGGGCCGTGCAGAAGAGCTTTGCGGAACCATCCAATACCTCATCAGCGATGCTTCCAGCTTTGTCACCGGTACGGTGGCTGTAGTGGACGGAGGGTTCAACGCATTCGCCATGTAAATAGTAAATTGCAAATCATCAAACAATAAATAACATGATTCTTTGTGAACAAACCTGGCGCTGGTACGGTCCCAACGACCCGGTAAGCCTTTGGGACATCAAACAAGCCGGGGCTACCGGCATTGTAAACGCCTTGCATCATATTCCAAACGGGGAAATATGGACAGTAGAGGAAATCAAGAAACGGAAAGAAATGATTGAAGCCGTCGGTCTGCGCTGGTCTGTAGTAGAAAGTGTACCCGTACACGAACATATCAAGACCCAAACCGGAGACTTCCAGAAGTATATCGACAACTATAAAGAGAGCTTGCGTAACCTGGGCAAATGCGGCATTCACATTGTCACCTACAACTTTATGCCCGTACTGGACTGGACACGTACCGACCTCTCCTACGAACTACCCGACGGCAGTCGTGCCCTCCGCTTTGAACGTGCCGCTTTCATCGCCTTCGACCTCTTCCTGCTACGTCGTCCCGGTGCAGAAGGCGAATACACCGATGAAGAAAAGGCCAAAGCCCGTGCCCGCTTCGAACAGATGACAGAGGCAGACAAACAACTGCTTGTACGCAACATGATTGCCGGACTTCCCGGCTCAGAAGAAAGCTTCACCCTGGAACAGTTCCAACAGGAACTGGACCGCTACAAGGGCATCACTCCGGAACGCCTGCGTGCCAACCTGATCTATTTCCTGCAAGAAATCACTCCGGTAGCCGACGAAGCAGGTGTCATGCTCGTTATCCATCCGGACGACCCACCTTGCTCCATCCTTGGCCTGCCACGCATCATGAGCTGTGCTGCCGATTTCCAGGCACTGATTGACGCTGTTCCCAACAAGAGCAACGGTCTTTGCCTCTGCACCGGTTCGCTCGGTGTAAGCAGCGCCAACGATTGTGCAGTCATCATGCAGCAATTTGCCGACCGCATCAACTTTGTCCATCTGCGCAGTACACAACGCGACGCCGAAGGCAATTTCTACGAAGCCAACCACCTGGAAGGAGACGTGGACATGTATCACGTGATGAAAGCCTTCCTTGAACTGCAACAACGCCGTGGTGTCTCTATCCCGATGCGACCCGACCACGGACACCAGATGGTAGACGACTTGAAGAAGAAAACCAATCCCGGCTATTCCTGTATCGGCCGTCTGCGCGGACTGGCAGAGCTTCGTGGACTGGAAATGGGTATAGCCAAATCGCTGTACGAATAAGGCACAAGATATAGCAAGCATAAGGAAAGAACAGGAAGCCCTCCGTCCGAAACTTCAAAGTTTCGGACGGAGGGCTTCCCTTTATAAGTTTTCTGCCATCAGCCGCCTCTTCTTAAGGCACTGTCTGCCGACATTTATTTACCTTCTTTTGCAGCAAGCACTTTCCATACAACGGCACTCAGCGCAGCACCCACAAACGGAGCTACAATGAACAGCCACAACTGAGAGAGAGCCTCGCCACCCTGGAACAGTGCCGGACCGATGCTACGGGCAGGATTGACAGAAGTTCCCGTAACAGGAATACAAACAATGTGCACTAATACCAACGTAAGACCAATGGCCAATCCTGCAAGATTACCCGCCCCCTTCTCGGAATCAGTAGAACCTAACACAACCAGCACAAAGATAAACGTGAACACAGCCTCTGCAATGAATGCCTGCAACATCATTCCGTCAGCAAACCCATTGGAACCGGTAGCCGTAGGACCACCATGAGCGCCCGTAGACACCAATGCATAAAGAATGGCAGAACCGATAACCGCCCCGATAACCTGAAACACCATATACATGGCTGCATCTTTCCCGCTCATCCTGCCGGACAACAGAACGCCCAGGGTAATGGCAGGATTAATATGACAGCCCGAGATTCCTCCGATAGCGTATGCCATCGCCACAACGGACAAGCCGAAAGCAAAAGCCACTCCCAGCGTTCCGACACCTGCACTAACCGCCCCCGCCGCACTTCCGGCAAAGACAGCACTACCACATCCCATCAGGACAAGAACCATTGTCCCGATCATTTCTGCTAAATACTTCTTCATGATAGTTTTTATTAAACATTGATTTCTGCAAAAATAAATATAAAAGATGAAGATCTGCCCAAACACGGCGGTAAAAACTCACCCATTACTACAAAACATCACTGCTTTGACTCTAACATCCAGCATATCTGCATCTTCCTTAGCCAACCCGAAGAAACTCAGAAATATAAGAAAACATATTGGCTTGTAAAGAGTACAAAGAAAGGGTGCAACCTCACGGCCACACCCTCCATCTACACTATCTTTGATAATAACCTAAAAGGAAACTTTATTTTCCTACATCATTTCAATTCAAAAGGAACCGTTCCCTTCACATCGGCTGCCGAAGCTGCTATGACAGCCTCGAACTTGCCCGGCTCGGCCACCCAAGCGTGCTGGGTGTCATCGAAGAAGCTAAGAGCCTCCTTATCAATGGTAAATGTGACTTCCTTTGTTTCGCCCGGAGCCAGTTTCACCTTTTGGAAACCTTTCAGTTCCTTGACGGGACGAGGCAGAGAGGACTTCTTGTCACTGATGTACAGTTGGACAACTTCCTGCCCTTCGCGCGCTCCGGTATTCTTTACAGAAACCTTCACGGTCAGCGTACCGTCGGCCTGCATGGTCTTGCTGTCGGCCGTCGGCTTGCCATATTCGAAAGTGGTATAGCTCAAACCGTGGCCGAAGGGGAACAACGGTTTCACCTTCTTCTGCTTATCGGCCCAACGGTAGCCCACGAAGATGCTTTCATTATACTTGATGTCGATGATGTCCTTGCTCCGTTTGCCGGTATATTCGCCCAGGCTGTGAGCCGGACAGTCCTCCAGCTTCACGGGGAAGGTGAAGGGAAGCTTGCCGCTGGGATTGACATCGCCCATGAGGATGGCGGCAAGGGAGCTGCCGGCTTCGGAACCCAGATACCAGTCCTGCACGATGGCAGGCACCTCGTTCACCCACGGCATGGCAATGGCGTTGCCGGAGATGTTGACGACAATCAGATTCTTGTTCGCCCCGGCCAGTGCGGAGATAACGGCATCCTGACCGTAGGACAAGCCCAGACCCTCACGGTCGGAGTCCTCGCAGTCCTGGCCGTTACTCTTGTTCAGGCCACCGATGAAGATGACATAATCGGCATCCCGGGCCTCTTTCACGGCTTCGGCTATCAGCTCTTCGGGAGTACGGTCATCCTTCAGATTCTGTCCGGTCACCACCCCGTTGTATTCACCGCTTGCATCGCCCACGTAGCCACGGGCATAGACCACCTCGGCCTTGCCGGCCACACGCTGCTTGATGCCGTCCAACGGAGAGAGTTCGCGCTGCACCTTCAGGGAAGAACTACCACCGCCTACGGTCATCATCTTGATGGCATTCTCGCCCACTACAAGAATCTTTTTAGCCCGGTTCAAGTCTATCGGGAGCACATTGCCCTTGTTCTGCAACAGTACGATGCCCTCCTCACCGATGCGGCGGGCAGCCTCGTAATGTTCCGGAGAGAGCATGCTTCCCCACGGACGGTCGGGGTTCATCACCGTACGGAAGATAAGGCGCAGAATGCGGCGTACCTTGTCGTCCAGTTCCGTGGTACCTACCTTACCTTCGCGGATGAGGTTCAGATAGGGATTTGCCAGATAATAGTTATCGTATGCGTTGCTGGCACCGTTCGAGAGCCCGTTGGTCCAACTGCCGAATTCCATATCCAGCCCGTTGGTGATGGCTTGCCGGGTATCGTGCGTGCCGCCCCAGTCGGAAATGACTACGCCGTCGAATCCCCATTCGCCCTTCAATATATCGTTCAATGTGTATTGGTTGTGACAAAGATGTTGGCCTTTGTATAGGTTGTAGGCACCCATGATGCTCCACGCTCCGCCTTCCTGCACGGCCATCTTGAAAGCAGGCAGATAGATTTCATAAAGAGCACGGTCGTCCACGATGACGTTGGTGGTGTGGCGGTTCACTTCGTGGTTGTTCAAGGCGAAGTGTTTCACGCAGGCAGCCACGCCGTTCTGCTGCACGCCCCGGATATAGGGCGACACCATCTTTCCGGCCAGATAAGGGTCCTCACCCATATACTCGAAGTTGCGTCCGTTGAGCGGTGTGCGGTAGATATTGACACCAGGGCCCAGCAGGACGGACTTGTTGCGGTAGCGTGCCTCTTCACCGATGCTCTGTCCGTAAAGGAGAGACATTTCGGGGTTCCAGGTTGCCGCCAGACAGGTCAGGGCAGGGAAAGCCACGCAGGAGTCGTTGGTGCATCCGGCTTGTTCCCACTCGTCCCACAACACATCGGGACGTATGCCGTGGGGGCCGTCGTCCGTCCATACATCGGGAATGCCCAGACGGGGCACACCCGCACTGCTGAACTTGCTTTGCGCATGGGTCAACTTCACTTTCTCTTCCAGGGTCAGACGGCTCAAGGCGTCTTCCACTCTTTCTTCAATAGGTTTGCTTGCGTCCAGATAGACGGGCTTCTGCTGGGCCGAAAGAGGCAGCGCGACAGCGGCCAGAACCAAACCGAATAATACTTTTTTCATTGTTGTATAATTAAGTTGTTATATAAGTAAGCAATCATAATCAGTCCGTACCATTGATAATCTCCAACATACAAGGGAATATGACTTAGCCCTACCTACATAGGAACTGAAGTCCTTACACCCGTATAGTGAGTACCCATAACATCCGGATGTTGTTGTCCAAAACATCCCCATGTTTTACCCCAAAACACCCGGATGTTTTATCCCAATACATCCCCATGTTTTGCCCTAAAACATCCGGATGTTTTGGGTGCTCAGTCCTATGGTGTGTACAGCTCAGTCCCTACCTCTTTCATGCTAAGTCCCGGCATCTCATCCTCTGGGACTTGATACGTACTGTTTGTAGCGAGGCAGCACCCGCTACTTCATTCCCAATGACCGGATATAACCCTCCTGAACCACACAATTCTTCAGTTTGCATGCCTCGATAAAGTCCATCATCGCCTTGCGGGACATGGCCTGCGCGGGACGTACCTCACGGATTTCCTTGTACGTGGCACGCGGTGCTTCGGAGAAATACACGATGTTTGCCCAGTTCTCCGGCGGAGTGATGCCGACGAAAGAAGAACCGTCCATCTTCTTGTAGGGCCAGAAGGTATAGCCGATGTTGTTCTCGCGCATCGTCTGGCAGAAAGCGGCCTGCCATTCGTCCGTATTGTGGCCTATCTCACCCATGTACATGGGCAGGTTCACACTGTCGCGGAAGTTGATAATCGTCTGGATGGCAGCTTGGGTAGGTTCGCCTCCGTAGCGGTGGCAGGTGTACATTATCTTGTCGTCGAACTTGGAGTCCTTGAAAGGCTTGAAATTACCGTTCCATTGCGAACCGCCCAGCAGGATGATGTGGTTGTTGTCCACCTCGCGGATGGCGGCTACACCTTTCTTATATACATCTTCCAGCTTGCCGTTGAGTTCCTCCATATTCTCGAAGTAAGGGGCAATGGGCTCGTTGAAGAGTTCGTAACCGAGGATGACCGGTTCGTTCTTGTAGCGGTCGGCTATCCGGCGCCAGATGTCACAGTAGAGTTGCTGGCTGACTTCGCTGTCGAACAGCCAGGGATAGCCGTAGCTGTCGTCGATATTGTCGCCCGTCTGTCCGCCGGGAGCGTCGTGCATGTCGAGGATGAGGTACAAGTCCGATTCGCGGCACCACTCTACCAGGCTGTCCACGCGGGCAAATCCGTCCTGGGCGGCAGTCAGCCCCATATAGTCCTCGTCCGTAAACAGTTTGTAATGGAAAGGCAGGCGGATGGTGTTGGCACCCTGCTCCTTGATGAAGCGGATGTCCTCGCGCGTTACATAATTGTCCTTGAATGCTTTCCAGAAGTCGGCCGTAAAGTCCGGTCCCACCAGCTGGCAGAACATCTCATTGATGAAACGAGCGGAATTGGTCTTGTTGAACTTGAACATGTATCCTTCCGGATTCAGCCAGTTACCCAGGTTGGTACCCATGATGAAGAGTTTGGTACCGTCGGGCTTTATCAAGTCCTGACCCTGAATGGTTACGAATGCATCCGAAGTTACTTCTTTTGTCGCTTGTTTCTCACCGCATCCCGCAAGGCCCAAAGACAGCAAGGCGATGGAAATGCTTGTCGCTAATAAATGTTTCATGGCAATAATTTTGGTTATGGTATTAGTTGCGATATTCGCTTTTACTTCCCCAAAGTTAGGAAAGATAAGAACACTTCGTACCGGCGAATCGGGAATAGGTGGAAGAAGTAAAGAAGCACAAACAAACAAACAACTAATAATCAGAAATATAAGTAGAAGAAGAGAAAGGCAGAAAGTGGATTCAAAAAGCCGGTTTGACGTATTGTCAGCGTATCTGCATCAGCCGTATTTCAAAGTCCTCGCGCGAAATGCGGGCCTTGTTCTTCACTTTGGCACGGTAATTATAGATGGTGTTTACGGAATAACGGAGGAATTCTGCAATCTGCGAACTGTCGTCGATGCCCAGACGAATCAAGGCGAAAATGCGGAGTTCCGTATTCAGCAACTCGCCTTTACGGAGCACGATGCGTTCTTCGGGCTGCAGCAAGTCATTGAATTTATCGACAAAATCGGGGAAAAGGTGCAAGAAGGCAGTATCAAAGTTATCATAGAGTTCCTTCAGTCCGGTGTCCAGCACCTCGCGGGAACGCACCATCTTCAGCAGCTCTTCCATCTGCCCGGCAGAGATTTTCTTGTTGACCATCCGCCGGTAGGTATCCAGCCGGTTGATATAAACGGAGCAGAGATTCATGAAACGGCCCACATACTCCTCCTTGATGTTGTTTGAGAGTTGCAGTTGCTCGTTGGCATGCTCCAGCTTGTTCCGTGCGGCAGAGAGTCGCTGCATCTGCCGGTAGATAAAGCCCACTGCCACCACCAACAGCACAATCAAAGCGCTGATGAGCCAGAGGTACAGCCGGAGCCGGTCATTCTGCTTCTCACGCATGGCCTGATAAGTGAGGTCTATCAGTGAAAGGATGCCGGCAGTCTGGAGGCTGCGGCTACGGGCGTTGTATCGGTTGGTTTCGTCCCACGAGAAACGGATGTAACGGTAGGCATGCTCCATATCCCCTTCCTCATAAAGAAGTTCCGCCAGGTTCCAGAGTGAGGCATGGTCTGTGATGCTCAGGCGAATATCGGTCAGTGCAGACAAAGCCAGATAGCGCTTCTCCTCCTCCCGGTTCCCGAGCCGGCGGTAGAGCAATGAGCGCTGATAGGTCACCAGCGCATATTCGGGAGTATTGGGCTTGGCATGTGCCAGACGCGTATCATTGATGCTCAAGGCTTCGTCCGGATGGCCTGCAGCGGCCTCCCGCGTCTCTCTTCGTTCCAGATAGAGGGGGGATGAAGGCAGAAGTACCTGCATCAAAGAATCGTCATAATGGGTAGCCAAAGCCTGATAATGCTTCTTGAAAGAATCGTCCAGCGTATAGAAACTCAGTTCTGTGTAAAGTTTATGACAGGCATTGTAATAATCCGGCATCAGATGGGTGGGAAGGGAGGCTTTGTCCGTCTGCCTCAAGAGTTCGGCGGCTTCCTCGTACATGCCTGCCGAAGCCATCAGGTGGGCAAGCTCCAGCCTTGTTTCGAGTGCTGCATTCCGTTGGCCATAGCGTTCTGCCCAATCCAGATTGACACGAAGATAATGGATGGCAGAGTCGCAGATATATGCCTTGTACTCCTTATAAATTTCTCCATTCCATCGAAAAAAAGAGAGATTGGCGGTGTCGGCATCCAGCAATTGGCGCTTCAGCCGGGCAATGCGCCCTTCACGCACGGCGACATAGTGCCGATGCGCCTCGATAGCCTCATCCAAAGAAGCCGTCAGTGCAGTGAAAGACGACGTGCCGGCAGCCAAAGCCACACTTTGCCATACCACGACGGCAAGAAAACAAAAAATGAACAATCTCCTTTCCATGACCATAAAGTTCATGCAAATATAGCAAGAAATCCTGCAAAGCAGTAGCATCGGAAAGAATAGTTTCCTATATTTGCGTTCAAAACCCCCAAACAAATTATCTATCATGAAAAGCTTAACACTCCAACGGATTGCCGCGGTAGACGTATTCCGCGCACTCACCATGTTCCTCATGCTCTTTGTCAACGACATTCCCGGACTGAAAAACGTGCCCCACTGGCTGATGCATGCCAGGATGGACGAAGACATGATGGGATTCTCCGACACCATCTTCCCCGCTTTCCTTTTCTGTATGGGCATGTCCGTATCCTTTGCCATACAAAACCGGTACAAAAAAGGAGACAATACCCTGCAAGTCGTGGCCCATATCTTCTGGCGGACAGTGGCGCTGATTGCCATGGGACTGTTTTCACTGAACAGCGGAGGCATCGAAGGCGGTCTATCGCACCAATGGTTCTCCATCCTGATGGTCATCGGTTTCTTCCTCACCTGGGGGGTATATCCCAAAGCGGAAGGAACGAAAAAGACCCTTTTCACCGCAATGAAAACAGCAGGCGTGCTGCTGCTCGCCTTCCTCGTCATCTACAAGGACATGAACGGGAAACCGTTCCAGATAAGCTGGTGGGGCATCCTCGGACTTATCGGCTGGACGTATGCGGTATGTGCAGGCATCTATCTGTTCACCCGGGAAAGCCTGCGGAAGAATGCCATTGCCTGGTTCGTGGTCGTATTGCTTGCCGTAGTCAGCCATTCAGACCTGATACCGGGAGAGTACGGCAGCCGGATTATCCTGCTTCCCTTTATCCCGAGTGACTGGACACTGCATGCCTTCGGTATGTCCGGCGTATTGACCTCTCTGCTCATGCAGCGCTATGCCGACCGGGAACGGCCGGGACGGTTCATCGGCATGCTTTGTGCTCTCGGCATAGGAATGCTTGTCCTTGCCCTCGTCTCACACCCGTTCTGGATTATATCCAAAATACAAGCCACACCGACATGGCTGTTCTACTGCCTCGCCATGTTCTTCCCGCTGTTCGGCTTCTTCTACTGGCTGACGGACGTGAAAGGCAAGACCAACTGGTTCGATATTATCAAACCCGCAGGCACGGCAACGCTGACCTGCTATATTATTCCTTACATCTGGTATGCTGTCCAGCAACTGCTGCATCTGCACTATCCCGAAGCATTGGGAAGCGGTGTACCGGGGCTGCTCAAGTCCCTCGTGTTCTCGCTTGTCATTGTCGGGCTGACCGGCTTGCTGGTGAAAGTAAAAATTAAACTGAAAGTATAATGTTGAAAGTCCAAACACCCAACGGTGAAGACAAGGTGCTGCTGCATTCGTGCTGCGCACCTTGCTCCTCTGCCATCATCGAGTGCATGCTGGAAAACGGCATACGCCCCACCGTATTCTACTGCAATCCCAACATCTATCCGCAGGCGGAATATGAGATAAGGAAAGAGGAGGCTATCCGCTTCGTAACCTCCAAAAACCTCGATTTCATCGACGCGGACTACGACTATGCACACTGGCTGCACACTATAAAAGGACTGGAAAACGAGCCGGAACGTGGCAGCCGATGCCTAAAGTGCTTCACCCTGCGCCTGACAGAGACAGCCCGCTACGCCTCCGAGCATGGTTTCTCCGTATTCACCACTACCCTCGCCTCTTCGCGCTGGAAAAGCCTGAAGCAAATCAATGAAGCCGGACGCCGTGCCGCCGCGCTCTATCCGGATACCCTCTTCTGGGAACAGAATTGGCGGAAAGGCGGGCTCCAGGAGCGGCGCAACCAACTGCTGAAAGAGTATGACTTCTACAACCAGCAGTATTGCGGCTGTGAATTCAGCATGCAACGGTTGGAAAAGAACGAAACGATATAAAATCGGCCGGATTATGTACGATATCGTACTAAAACTAGGTACGTTTCCCGTAACTTTGTTTCATGTTAACAATAAGAACTAAAGAAAACATGAAGAAACTGACTTTTACATTATTCATCGCCCTAGCAGTGGCATGCCTCTTTTCAGCTCCCTGCAATGCCAAGGGAAAAGCAAAACACGTAGTTTTCATCGGTCTTGACGGCTGGGGTAGCTACAGTGTTCCCAAAGCAGACATCCCCCACATCAAGCAACTGATGGCAGACGGTTCTTATACATTAGAAAAACGGACTGTACTTCCCTCCTCCAGCGCCGTCAACTGGGCAAGCATGTTTATGGGGGCAGGTCCTGAATTGCACGGATATACGCAATGGGGCTCCAAGACTCCCGAGCTTCCGTCACGCGTACTGAACCAGCACGGCATATTTCCTACCATCTTCCAGCTGCTACGTGATGCCCGGCCGGAAGCGGAAATAGGCTGCCTGTATGAATGGGACGGTATCAAATACCTTGTAGACACTCTTGCCTTAAGCCACTATGCGCAAGCGCCCGACTACAACAAACATCCCGAAGCCTTATGCGGTATGGCAGAAAAGTATATCAAGGAGAAACAACCGACCCTTCTTGCCATTTGCTTTGACAACCCCGACCATGTAGGCCATCAAGCCGGACACAATACTCCTGAATATTACGCCAAACTGAAAGAACTCGACGGTTATGTGAGCCGCATCATCCAGGCCGTTACAGAGGCAGGCATGCTGAAAGAAACCATCTTCATCGTTACTGCCGACCACGGAGGCATTGAAAAAGGACATGGCGGCAAGACCATGCAGGAAATGCAGACTCCCTTCATCATCTCCGGAAAGAACATTAAGAAAGAAGGCGAATTCCACGAAAGCATGATGCAGTATGACGTTGCCTCCACCATTGCCCACATCTTCGGGCTGAAACAGCCACAAGTATGGATAGGACGTCCTATGTTGCAGGTTTTCAAATAAAAAAAGCGGTCAGCGATAAATGAGCGTCGAAAGATAGTCCTCGGCAAACATCTCGTTCGCCACCTCTAACAGAGCTTCCGAAGTGAGCTGTTCAATGCGATGGAACACGGCTTCGGAAGTTTCGCATTTATTATAATGCAGGAAAGTCTTTCCCATACCCAGCGCATTGTTCTCATTATTATCCGAAGCTACACCGATTTGCCCGATAAGCTGCTTCTTGGCAGCCGCAAGCTGCGAGGAAGTCATCCGGACATCACGCAAGCGTTTCAATTCCTTATATACCAGGCGGGTGCAGTAGTCCAAATCTGCAGGGTCGCAACCGAAGTAGATGCAGAAAGTTCCCGTATCGGTATAGGAAGTCAAGTTGGATTCTACGTTATAGACCAGCCCACGACGTTCACGGAGAGAGACGTTCAGGCGGCTGTTCATGCCCGGGCCACCCAAGACATTGTTCAGCAGGTAAAGTGCGGTGCGCTTGTCATCGTATGCATTATATCCCCGGCTGCCAATCATGACATGTGCCTGGTGAGTATCCTTATGCACTACAAGATGCTCGGGTACATAGAGGGGCGGCGGAGTGCGACCATAATGCACCGGTGTTGCCGGTATATCCGCCAGAAGTTTTTTTGCCATAAGCACAACTTTCTTGAAACTCAGATTACCCAGAACAAAGAAAACCATATTGTTGGGATGGTAGAAGCGGGCAGTGAATGCGGCAGCATCCTCACTGCGAAACTGCTTTAACTGCTCGGGATTGCCCAGAATGTTGCGTCCCAAGGGATGCCCCCTGAATATCAAGTCCTCAAAATCATCGAAGATTAGCTCGGAAGGGTTGTCTTCGTAGGATTGTATCTCGTCGATAATCACCTCTGTCTCCTTCTCTATCTCGCGTTGCGGAAAGGTGGAGTGGAATACAATATCCACCAGAAGTTCGAAGGCACGGCCGAAATGCTCGGTCAGGAAAGCAGAGTAAATCACCGTCTCTTCCTTGTTGGTGTAAGCGTTGAGGTCACCGCCCACATTCTCCATGCGGTTCAGAATGTGCCATGCCTTGCGCTTGGCGGTACCTTTAAATATAAGGTGCTCCACAAAATGCGCCATACCCTGCTCGTTTTCAAGCTCGTCGCGCGTACCCGCATCTACGGCAAAACCACAATAAGCCACTTTGGAGGCTGAGGGTTCGTGAATGATGCGCATGCCATTGGGCAGAGTATATTGATTGAAAGTTGGCAGTAAATTTTCTTTTAAGTTCTTCATTCTGACGTTTCAAACTATTTGAGGCGACAAAAATACAATAAAACTTATTGCCGTTTATAGAAAATTGCAGATATTTGCAATTGCTATAATTTTAAGCACATTAATCAAATTAGCACATTAAGTATGATTGCATCCATTCAAGAGCTTTTGCAGAAAGAGGCACAGGCCGTACTGAACATTCCAGTGACGGACGCTTATGAAAGAGCTGTAGAACTCATCGTAGAACAAGTGCACCGCAAAAAAGGGAAACTGGTAACTTCGGGTATGGGCAAGGCCGGACAAATAGCCATGAACATCGCCACTACCTTCTGCTCCACCGGCATTCCTTCCGTTTTCCTGCACCCCAGCGAAGCACAGCATGGTGACCTCGGCATTCTTCAGGAGAACGACTTGTTGCTACTTATCTCCAATTCGGGCAAAACTCGCGAAATCGTGGAGCTGACACAGCTGGCACATAACCTGAACCCGGGACTGAAGTTCATCGTCATCACCGGAAACCCCGACAGCCCCCTGGCACACGAATCCAACGTATGCCTCAGCACCGGGAAACCGCAAGAAGTATGTGTACTGGGCATGACACCCACGACTTCGACCACCGCCATGACCGTCATCGGCGACATCCTGGTGGTACAGACCATGAAAGAAACAGGATTCACCATTGAAGACTACTCCAAGCGCCATCACGGTGGTTACCTCGGAGAAAAATCAAGATCGCTATGCGTAAAGTAATAGGCATCGGAGAAACCATACTGGACATCATATTCCGTGGCGAACAGCCCACAGCAGCCGTTCCGGGCGGTTCGGTATTCAACGGCATCGTTTCACTGGGACGTATCGGTGTTCCCATCTGCTTTATCAGTGAAACGGGCAACGACCACGTGGGCAATATCATCCTCAACTTCATGCGCGAGAACAATATTCCCACAGACCATGTCAATGTGTTCCCCGACGGGAAGTCCCCCGTATCACTCGCTTTCCTGAACAACCGGAGCGATGCGGAATACATCTTCTACAAAGATTATCCCAAGCAGCGCCTGGACGTGGAATATCCGCAGATTCAGGAAGACGACATCGTAATCATAGGGTCGTACTATGCCCTGAATCCGGTACTGCGCGACAAAGTGGTGGAGCTACTGGAACGCGCACACGACATGCATGCCATTATCTACTACGATCCCAATTTCCGTTCGTCCCATAAAGAGGAGGCCATCAAGCTGGCTCCCACCATCATCGAGAATCTGGAATACGCCAACATTGTACGCGGCTCGCAAGAGGATTTCTTCTATATGTGGGGCCTGCAGGAGGCCGACAAGATATACAAAGACAAAGTAAAGTTCTACTGCCGCAACTTCCTCTGCACAGCCGGCGCGGAGCAGGTTTCATTGCGCACCGGCACGATTTCCAAGGAATATTCCATCCCCCCACTGGAGGCGGTCAGCACCATCGGTGCAGGAGACAACTTCAACGCAGGCATCATCTTCGGGCTGCTGAAACATAATGTACGCTACGAGGACCTCGATACCATGGACGAGGCTACTTGGGACCAAGTTATCCAATACGGCATTGAGTTTGCCGCCGAGGTATGCAAGAGTTTCAACAACTCCGTTTCAAAGGAATTTGCAGAAGCACGAAAATACCAGCCATAGACACCCTTACAAAAGGGTGTTCACCACAGATTACATGGCCTGAAAATCCATGCAATCTGTGGTAGAACAGCTTCCGGATTAACAAAATTCTCCCGCTTTTCCTTTCATTTCTGCTTTTTTTTTGCTTTATTTGTCTATCCTTTATACCTTAAGCATTCGCGCTATGAATACAAAAGGAAGCAGACAGCACTCTCCAACCCCTCCTAAGCAGAAATGGCAAAACATCTGCCTTGCCTTGTGCATTCTTTTAGGAATACTCGCCTCTTGCGAAACAGAAGAATCCTTCTATCAACCCCGATTCCCGGCAAACGATGTCCCGTTGACCCGGCAAGCGTTATTCAAGCCGGAAAACTTCTTTGCCTACACCGACTCTACCCTAAAAGCCGTGATTTCCGCACTACGCAGAGTGGAAGAAGAAAAGCATTTCACCGCTTCTTTCCTGTTGAAATACGGCATTCCTCTCTGGAACTTCACCTATAAATTGACTGGAGAAGAGACCTGTATCTTCGTTCCCCTCTACCGCCTTGACAAGCCACACTGCATCGATGCCATCTGGCTGTTGCACATCAAAGACGGATGGATGAAGTTTTTTCCATTGAAGCGTGATGACGAACTCATAAGAGAAAGCGACCAAGTGTTCATATTCGACTTGTTAAGCTATCTAGTATTTGGCGAAGAGAATGCGCAAGGACTCACATTCAAGCCTCATGCCCAGACCCGTTCGGTAATAACCGTCACCCAATGCTGGGATGTATATACCGGACCTAAAGACCAGCTGGAATACAGCTATACCAACTGCGTTAGTCATTCCTATTGGGTGGATGATGCCTTTATAAATAATAGCAACTGGAACAGTGGTGGAGGAGGAAGTGGCGATGTGTGGATTGGAGGAGGAAGTTCTGGAGGTTCCGGCTCTTCACCGGGTACTCCGGCAGGAAATATATTCAAGAAAGAAGCCGACCAAGACTCGCTTTTATGGGTAATCACCGAAAACATGACAGCCCGAATCATGGAAGACTGTTTGGGAGGAGACCTATACAGCCAACTGAAAGAGAAAGTCAAAAACAACAAAATCAATCTGGAATTCGATTTCGGCAAAGGGTATTCCTACAATTGGGAAGAGCATACCTTGCACATCGGATTGGAAGAATTGGAAGCAAACAACCTTCTGCATGAAATGTTCCATGTTTTCCAAACCGCGCAAGAGTCCATATCGTCGTTCAAAAGCTCTATGATGAACAGAGAGATAGAAGCGCATTACGCGCAATATCTTTTCTTACAAAGGAGCGTGGAGTGGACGGAACAGAAACAGAGGCAATATACAGAAAGCCAACGCTTAAGAGCGACAGCCTCGCTAGGAGAGTACGTAAATCAACAAGGGCATGTCAAGACTTCTTTCTTGGATTTCTTTGAAACCTATGTATCTAATAATGTTGTTAATGCTTTCCGTAAGGAAGGATACGAAGATTATCCATTCAAAGAGTATTCGGATATCACCAATATTTTTCCCAATATAAAATTAACAACTAAAAATTGTAACGAATGAAAAGACTATTATTTATTACACTGCTTATAGGATACATCTATCCTTGTGTAGCACAGGACAAACCTATCAGAACAGAAGAAACGCTCGAAGAAACAGTCATTTATAAAAAGACTACCACTTTTAGGGTGGATGGTTATACGTACCAATGCGATGTAGATGACGGCAGCCAGTTTGTGACTCTTCATAACAAAGAGAACAAGTTGACATACAAAGATATTGTATATAAAGCCACAGGAAAAATATACATCGGTAGCTGGAATGAAAAAAAAGTAATTGAATACGATAGCTTCATGAGTAAACAAGCAGACCGCATTGTGGACGAAGCTTTTACCAAAGCCATGGCAGATGAACTCGGAAAGCGTGAGTTCACAATAACCATGCTTCTCAGTCCGGATACGGGGAAAGTAATAGAAGTGAATTTCAATTTCACAACCTTTAGCCCATACGCCAGAGTGCCACTGCATGTCTATAGGGAAATCGAAGTAAAACTGAAAGAACAAATACACTTTAAACCCGGAGAAGTGGGAAAACAACTCAATTACATCATGCTATCATGGAGACAAAAACCTAAAGGGAAACTCCCCCCATTACCACCTCCCGGTTCGCTAATGTAAGCAACATACAAAATTAACAACTAAAAATTGTGACGAATGAAAAGACTATTGCTTATTACACTGCTTATAGGATACATCTACCCTTGTGTAGCACAGGACAAACCTATCAGAACAGAAGAATCACTTTGGGAAACTATTATTTATAAAAAGACTACTACTTTCGATGTAGACGGTTATACGTATCAATGCGATGTAGATGACGGTAGCCAATTTGTGACTCTTTATAATAAGGAGAACAAATTAACATACAAAGATATTGTATATAAAGCCACGGAAAAAGCATATATTGGTAGTTGGAACAGTAAGGTGGTTGAATACGATAGCTCCATGAGTTGGCAAGAAGACTTCATTGTAGACCAAGCATTCACCAAAGCCATGGCAGATGAAATTGGGAAAGATGAGTTATCAATAACCATGCTACTAAGCCCAGACACAGGAAAAGTAATCGAAGTATATTTCAATTTTACGACCTTTAATCCATACGCTAGAGTACCACTGTATGTCTATAGAGAAATCGAAGTAAAACTGAAAGAACAAATTCAATACAAACCAGGGGAAGTAGGAAAACAACTCAACCATATCATGTTGTCGTGGATGCAGAAACCCAAAGGAAAACTCCCCCCATTAAATCCTCCCGGTCCTCTGATGTAACATTGTAAACCAACCTGCCTATGCACGAAAGAATCTATAGCAGTTTTTTTAAAGTTCAAAAAAGAAATATAAAAGCTTGGCATTGCTGTTACCTTCTGTGGGTAAATTACATATATTTGTGACTGACGACATCAGAGAGGTTACGAATTATGTATAAGAACTTATTGAACTTGCTTGTTTTGGCAGTGCTGCTCCCTTCCTGCAGCGGCACTTCCCCTCACATTTCCGTTGTATGCGAAGAAAACAACGTGGGCAACTGCATTGTAAAATGGGAAATGGCCCCCCTCATCAAAGGAAATGTGAAGGTATATGCTTCGACCAATCCCGACCATATCCCCGAAGATGTTCCCGTTGCCGTCGCCAACATCTCCGACCTGAAGATGACTGTCATCACTACCGACCCTACACAACGATACTACTACACACTTGTATTCGCTGACAAATACCGGGTAAAGATTGCCACCCGCAACATCAACATCCCCGGCATACAGAACTTCCGGGACCTGGGAGGCTATTCCTCCTATCCCACCCAAAAGAAAGTGCATTGGGGCATGTTATATCGCTCTGCCGAAATAGACAAGCTGAAACCGTGTTCGCGCAAAGAGCTCAAGAACATAGGCATAAGGACCATCATCGACCTGCGTTCATCTGTCGAAGCGAACAGACAAAGCCCTTTGCAACAGGAATTCAAAGTGATCCATATCCCCATTCCTACCGGCGACATGGAGTATATCCTGAAAGGTGTGCAGGAACAGAAAATCAAGAGCGACACTGTCTACCGAATCGTGGAGCAGATGAACCGCGAGCTCATCAGCAACTACACCAAAGAATACCGCCGGATTTTCGATATTCTGCTGGACAAGAACAATTATCCCGTCGTTATCCATTGCTCGTCGGGCAAAGGGCGCACAGGCATCGTATCGGCACTTGTGCTTGCCTCCCTTGGAGTGGACGAAGACATCATCATGGAAGACTACCGCCTCAGCAACGACTACTTCAACATCCCGGCGGCCTCCCGATACGCCTACCAGCTTCCGGCACGCTCGCAAGAGGCCATCACCACCCTCTTCTCGGCACGCGAGGATTTCCTGAATGCCGCCATCGAAGAAATGGAACGAAGGTATGGAGATACCGACACCTACCTGCAAAGAGGCATCGGTCTGACAAAAGAAGAAAGAAAGAGACTGCAAGACATTCTTTTAACGGATAATTGACAATGGATAATGGATAATGAGTAGCCAATAAAAAACGATTTTATCATGTAATTGCATAATTATCAACCATCAATTATCAATTATCCATTGAAAAGCACTATCTTTGCGCCCGAAATATAAAGATAAAGATATACAGAAGATTTAATGAAGACATTTGAAGAGCTCGGTGTGTCGCCGGAGATACGCCGCGCCATCGAAGAAATGGGTTACGAGCAGCCCATGCCGGTACAAGAGGAAGTAATTCCCTACCTTTTAGGAGAAAACAATGATGTAGTAGCACTGGCACAAACAGGAACAGGAAAGACCGCAGCGTTCGGCCTGCCGCTCATACAGAAGATTAACGTCAACAACCGAATTCCCCAATCACTTATTCTCTGCCCCACCCGCGAACTTTGTTTGCAGATAGCAGGCGACTTGAACGATTATTCTAAATATACCGATGGCTTGCGAGTGTTGCCCGTATATGGAGGCTCGTCCATCGAAAGCCAGATACGCGCCCTGAAACGGGGTGTACACATCATCGTAGCCACACCGGGACGACTGCTGGACCTGATGGAACGCAAAACCGTGTCCCTCGCCACCATACAGAACGTGGTTATGGACGAAGCGGACGAAATGCTGAACATGGGATTCACAGACAGCATCAACGCCATTCTCGCCGATGTGCCGCAGGAGCGCAACACCTTGCTGTTCTCCGCTACCATGAGCCCGGAAATCGCACGCATCTCCAAGAAGTACCTGCGCGATGCCAAGGAAATCACCATCGGACGCAAAAATGAAAGCACCAGCAACGTGAAACACGTAGCCTTCTGTGTACATGCCAAAGACAAGTATGCTGCCCTGAAACGTATTGTGGACTACTATCCGCAGATATACGGCATCATCTTCTGCCGTACCCGCAAAGAAACGCAGGAAATAGCTGACAAGTTGATGCAGGAAGGCTATAATGCCGACTCGCTGCACGGCGAACTGAGTCAAGCGCAGCGTGACACCGTGATGCAAAAGTTCCGCATCCGCAACCTACAACTGCTGGTTGCCACGGACGTTGCCGCACGCGGCCTCGATGTGGACGACCTGACACACGTCATCAACTACGGATTGCCCGATGACACCGAGAGTTATACCCACCGCAGCGGCCGTACGGGACGTGCCGGCAAAACCGGGACTTCCATCGCCATCATCAACCTGCGAGAGAAAGGCAAAATGCGCGAGATTGAGCGCATCATCGGCAAGAAATTCATTGCAGGCGAAATGCCCACCGGCAAACAGATATGCGAAAAGCAACTGCTCAAAGTGATAGACGATCTTGAAAAGGTGAAAGTGAACGAGGAGGAAATCGCCGACTTTATGACCGACATCTACCGCAAGCTGGATTGGCTGAGCAAAGAGGACCTGATTAAACGCATGGTTTCGCATGAATTCAACCGTTTCCTGGATTACTATCGCGGCCGTGACGAGATAGAGACAGCAACCGGTAGTGAGCGTGGTGCAAGAAGTGGCGAGAGGGGCGACCGCAACGACCGTAGAAGCAGCCGCAAAGCAGAACCCGGCTTTACCCGCTTGTTCATCAACCTGGGTAAAATGGACAACTTCTTCCCCAACGAATTAATCAGCCTGCTGAACAACAATACACGTGGACGTGTAGAGCTGGGACGAATTGACCTGATGCAGAAGTTCTCCTTCTTCGAAGTGGAGGAAAAGGAAGCCACCAATGTAGTGAAGGCCCTGAACCGCGCCAGCTGGAACGGCCGTAAAGTATCCGTAGAGGTTGCTGGAGACGAGGGTAAGGAGGCTCCGAGGGGCAAACGTCCGGGTACAGCCGGAAGCCATGGGAAAAAAGAGTTTGACAGCAAGAAGCGCAGTTACAAGGAAGACGGCAAACGGAACGATGCCACCGGCAAACGCAGCGAAAAGGCCGAAAGTCCTGCAAACGACAAGAAGAAAGGCAAGCCCAGCCGCGAAGAGCGGGGTTACACCAAAGCCCGTGGCAAAAAGGATGACTGGAAACAGTTCTTCCAGGGCAACAATGACTTTAAGGATGCAGAGCCCGACTTCAGTGAAGAAGGGTGGGCAAGACGGACACCGAAGAAGAAGTGATATAAACTATAGAAAGATAATAGGGTGATAAAACCGGCAGCATCCGCTACCGTTTTATCACCCTATCCTTTTTCACGACTCTTTATCCTTTATTTCGTGCAGCTTTTCGTACTGAATGCAACGAGCATCCAAACCATTTTCTCCTGCTCTTTCAGGTAGCCGGTCATCAAATCTGCCGTCACGTCATCGCCAGCTTCATTTGCCAGTTCAATTACCTTTCTCTCTTCACCAATCAGGTAGCCGTAAGTCTCGAGGATATGGTCCACAGCCTCACTGCCGCAAGAGATGTCGGACACTTCCTTCACGTTGGCAACCTTCAGGTATTCACTGAACTTATTCTCGGGCACGCCACCCAGCATCAAGATGCGCTCTGCAATCTCGTCAATCTTCTCGGCGGTATCGTCATACATACTCTCGAACTTCTCGTGCAGCACAAAGAAGCCGTGTCCCTTGATGTTCCAGTGCATACCGCGCAAATTGGTGTAATGTACCTGGAAGTCGGCCAATAATTGGTGCAATGCTGATGCTACGCCAGCCACTTTCTTTTCATTCAAATGCAAGTAATCTAAAGTTTTCATAATTCTATTGTTTTAAATATTTATACTATTTTTCTTTTGGGTATTGCAAAGATAAGGGGTAAATCAAGGCTTGTCAAACAGATAATTTCTATCTTTGCATAGACGAACTCTATACATAACCTTCAAATGCCTTGTTCATCATGACTTTACAACAATTGGAATACATCCTTGCCGTCAACCAGTTCCGCCACTTTGCCAAAGCAGCCGAATATTGCCGCGTGACACAGCCCACCCTCAGTGCCATGATTCAGAAACTGGAAGAGGAACTGGACACCCGGATTTTTGACCGCAGCCAGCAGCCGGTATGCCCCACTCCCGTCGGTATCCACATCATAGAACAAGCACAGAATATATTGGTTCAAGCCAACCGTATAAAGAATATTATAGAAGAAGAAAAACACTCACTGACCGGCACCTTCAAGCTGGGCATACTTCCCACCGTAGCTCCTTACCTCCTGCCCCGTTTCTTTCCGCAGCTGATGAAGAAATACCCCGACCTCGACATCCGGGTAGTCGAAATGAAAACAAACGACATCAAGAAAGCCCTGCAGACGGGAGAGATAGATGCAGGTATCGTAGCGAGTCTGGCAGGTATGGAAGAGTTGCAGCAGACGCCGTTGTTCTATGAACAGTTCTTTGCCTACGTGTCGCGCGAAGATGCCCTCTTCAACAACGAGGTAATCCGTACTTCCGACCTAAACGGCGAACAGCTTTGGCTGCTCGACGAGGGCCATTGCTTCCGCGACCAGCTGGTGCGCTTCTGCCAGATGAAGTCGGCACGTGCCAGCCAGCTTGCCTATCACTTGGGCAGCATGGAGACCTTTATGCGCATGGTAGAAAGCGGCAAAGGCGTGACCTTCATCCCCGAACTGGCCGTTCTGCAACTGGGCGATGCCCAGAAAGAGCTGGTACGTTCCTTCGCCATCCCCTGCCCCACCCGCCAGGTCGTGCTGCTGACCAATAAGAACTTTATCCGCCACACGCTGCTCGAAGTGCTGGTTAAGGAGATAAAACTTTCCGTACCCAAGGAAATGCTCTCACTGAAAGCAACCCAAGCAGTCGTATAGATTTCATCTATCGCTCCATAAAATCTTTCAATCGGATTTTTTGTTCTATCGGGGAAAAATGCTATATTTTTGCAAACAGAAAAAGCGAAGGTCGGTTGCACCTCAGCATCATCAAGCAAACTGGCTTCTACATTCTGTCTGCACAATCTTCGCATTGGTAAAACAAAAAACTAAACCTATTAAAAGAGAAAAATTATGGAACCGATCATCAACTCACAACTCCCTGAATTCAAGGTTCAGGCTTTCCAAAACGGAAGTTTCAAAACAGTATCCCACGAAGACGTAAAAGGTAAATGGGCCATTTTCTTCTTCTATCCGGCAGACTTTACCTTCGTATGCCCTACCGAGCTGGTAGACATCGCAGAGAAATATGACCAATTCCAAGCAATGGGCGTAGAAGTATATTCTGTAAGCACAGACTCGCACTTTGTGCACAAGGCATGGCACGATGCTTCCGAAAGCATCCGCAAGATTAAGTACCCCATGCTTGCCGACCCCACAGGCGTACTGAGCCGCGCATTCGGCGTGATGATTGAAGAGGAAGGCATGGCATATCGCGGCACATTCCTCGTAAATCCCGAGGGTAAAATCAAGATTGCCGAGATACAGGACAACAACATCGGACGCAATGCCGACGAGCTGCTGCGCAAGGTAGAAGCTGCACAGTTTGTTGCCACACACGATGGAGAAGTATGCCCTGCCAAGTGGAAGAAAGGAGCGGAAACTTTGAAGCCGAGCATCGACCTTGTAGGAAAGATTTGATAAGTAATAGGAGGAGCGGGCGCTTTCACCATAGAAAGACGTCCGCTTTCCTTTAAGACGTCCGCAGTACTTGTACAGAAGTACTGTAGTACTTTCAAAGGAGTACCGCAGTACTTTCGAAGGAGTATTGGAGTACTTCCTCACAAGTTCTGCAACTACTCTATATCAAACATATTAAAAGACTATTTTCTCACCCCAAACACCCTATTAATCATGTTAGAAACAACTATATTAGACCAGGTGCGGAGCGTATTCCAGCATTTGGAAGCCCGCTACGTCTTTCACATCACCTATCATCCGGGTCACGAGCAGGCACAAGAGCTTATCGGATTCTTGAAGGATGTGGCAAGCTGTTCCGACAAGCTCTCCTGCCGGATGAGTGAGATAGAGAACCCCGTGTTGGAGTTCACATTGCTGAAAGACGATGTGGAAACCGGCATCAAGTTCCGCGGCATCCCCGGCGGACACGAGTTCACTTCCCTCCTGCTTGCCGTGCTGAATGCCGATGGAAAGGGGAAAAATCTGCCGGACGAAGCAATTCGTCGCCGCATCCGGGCGTTGCAAGGCGACATCAGCCTGCAAACGTATGTATCGCTTACTTGCACCAACTGTCCGGATGTGGTGCAGGCACTGAACATCATCGCATTGCTGAATCCGCACGTCACCCACGAGATGGTGGACGGGGCGCTTAATCAAGAGGAAGTGGATGCGCTGAAGATACAAGCCGTGCCGTCAGTCTACGCTAATGGCAAGCTGCTTCACGTAGGTCGCGGTTCTTTAGGAGAGCTTTTGCAGAAGCTGGAAGAAGCCTTCGGCAGTGCTCCGCAAGAGGACGAAGCGCCGATAGAGAGAGATTTCGACGTGCTGGTATTGGGCGGCGGACCAGCCGGAGCTTCCGCAGCCATCTACTCTGCACGCAAGGGCCTACGGGTGGCGATTGTTGCCGAGCGCATAGGCGGACAGGTAAAAGAGACGGTAGGCATAGAAAACCTTATCTCCGTGCCGCAGACTACTGGTGCAGAACTTGCCAACGCACTCCGCACACATATAGAGCACTATCCGATAGAGATTTTCGAGGAGCGTAAGATAGAGAAAGTAAAGTTGCAGGGAACGGAAAAAAGTGTCTCCACCGTAGGCGGCGAGGTGTTCCATGCACCGGCGGTAATCATTGCCACAGGGGCAAGCTGGCGCAAACTGAATGTGGAGGGCGAAGCGGAATACATAGGACGCGGCGTGGCATTCTGTCCGCATTGCGACGGTCCGTTCTATCAAGGCAAGCATGTGGCGGTTATCGGTGGAGGTAACTCGGGGATTGAAGCTGCCATCGACCTCGCAGGCATCTGCCGGAAGGTAACGGTATTCGAATTTGCCGATACACTGAAAGCCGACCAAGTGCTGCAAGAGAAAGCCCGGAGCCTGCCGAATGTGGAAATCTTCACCTCGTCACAGACCGTAAAAGTCGATGGAAACGGGGAAAAAGTAACTTCTATCCGCATCAAGGACCGCCTTACCGGCGAGGAACGCGACTTCCCGTTAGACGGCATCTTCGTGCAAATCGGTTTGGCAGCCAACAGCGCTCCTTTCCGCAACAAGCTGGAAACGACTCCGACCGGGGAGATTAAGATTGACGCTTTCTGCCGTACCACACTTCCGGGGGTATATGCGGCAGGGGATGTATCGAATGTTCCCTACAAGCAGATAGTCATTGCCATGGGCGAAGGGGCAAAGGCAGCACTCTCGGCATTCGATGACCGTATCCGTGGAGTGATTTAGAAAATATCACCCATAAAAGTATAGGCAGGGGGCACACGTTAAGGATTGGCAAGCTTCAGTTCCTGAATCAGATTTCCTGCCTTCCCATACTTCTCAATCATAAACAGTATGTAGCGTACATCTACCCCGATGGTGCGCTGCATCTTCGGCTCATAAAGGATGTCGCTGCTCATGGCTTCCCAGTTCCCATCGAAGGCAAGCCCCAGAAGTTCTCCTTTGGCATTGAACATGGCACTGCCGGAATTGCCTCCCGTAATGTCATTATTGGAGATAAAGCAGACATTCATTTCTCCCTTCTCATCGGCATATCTACCGAAATCACCGGAGGAAAGAAGGGATAGCAACTCAGGCTGCACTTCAAAATCCACATCGCCTGCATGGGCTCTGACTTTCTCCAGAATACCTTTCGCGGTGGTATAATAATCATATTCCGCTCCGTCGAAGGGGGCATAACCGCAGACAGTGCCAAAACTCAAACGCATGGTGGAGTTGGCGTCGGGATAGAAGTTACGGGATGCGTACATACGTCGCACGGCAGAGTTGAACAAACGTTCATTCCGCTCGATTTCACCGGAAGCCTGCTGTACCTGCATATTCATCTCGAATAGCTTCGTGATGAGGTCGATGCCCAAGTTGATGGCAGGGTCATTATATATCTGATAGGTGGTGTCCTGCTCCAGAAAACGCTTCAATCCACGGGGGGTGGTCAGCTCCGAGCGGGCATAAAGACTATCCACATAGGTACGCTCGTTACCTCCGTATTCTGTCGCAATCGTCTGGTAGAGCTCGGGCAGATAGGTGGAATCCACTTGGGAGCGGTATTCTTTCAACAGTGCTGTAAACACTTCCTTGTCAATGCCCAAGTCCAGATTGGCATATTTCTCAACGATAGCTTTCAGATTGGCAACCACCGTTTTCTCTTCCCCCTCAAAGTCGAAGTTGAGGATGGACAAAGCAAGCTGCACCAGTTCCGGACCGTTCAGGAAAGATTCGGCAAAGTAAGCTCTGGCACGATAAGCATCACGGCGGCTCTTGTAGTTCAACTCCAGGTCGGAAAAAAGATGCAGCAGATGTTCCCGCTCCTCCGGTGTCTGCTGTATCCAGCGACGGAGTTCGGTCTCCATGGCACGCTTCTTGTCCAGCACATGCAGTTTCTTGATGGTGCGGTTCACTCCTATGCTGTTCTTCCAATAATTGGAACTTTCGTCGTATTTGGAAGCGTACTTGATGCGGATGCTGTCACGGCTATCCATTTCACGCTTCCAGATGGCCTGCTTCACACCACGGACATCTATCTGAGCCTGGTTGGTGGTGGTCATCATCTCTTCGATGCCAAAAGAGGAAAGATAGCGTTCCGTACTGCCCGGATAGCCCATCGTCATACAGAAGGAACCCTCACGATAGCCGTCCAGGGATATCGGAGCCACGTATTCGGGATGGTAGGGAACATTGTCGGGAGAGTAGTCGGCAGGACGGTTGTCTTTGCCGGCATAGATACGGAATACGGCGAAGTCGCCCGTATGGCGTGGCCATACCCAGTTGTCAGTGTCCCAGCCGAACTTGCCCACTGAAGAAGGGGGTGCAAATACCAGACGCACATCATTGTAGTCGCGATAAACGGAAAGCCAGAATTCATTGCCTCCATAGTAAGCATCCACAATGCCTATCAGCGTGGAGTCTTTACGAGAAACCTCTTCGCCAATGACCAGCATCACCGAATCTACTACACTTGTACGCTCAGATTCGTTCATATCCGGTTTTACTGCTCCAAGTACCCGACGGGTCACGTCTTGCTGGTGCAAGAGGAAGCGGACGTAAAGTTCCGGATTAGGCAGTTCTTCACTAAGATTACGTGCCACAAAGCCGTCTTTCAGATAGTCGTGCTCCACAGACGAGTGTTGCTGTATGCTGCTGAAGCCGCAGTGATGATTGGTAAACACCAGCCCGTCCCCGGACACCACCACTCCGGAACAAAAGCCTCCGAAGCTGACTACCGCATCCTTCAGCGACGGGCGTTTCGTATTGTATAGCTTGTTGACAGACATCTGCAAGCCCAACTCTTTCATGGTCTGGCGTGTCTGCTTGTTCAGATTTCCCAGCATCCACATCCCTTCATCCGCTTGTCCCGGCAGAGAAAAAAGGAAGCAGACAGCTATCAGTATAAATCTTATTTTCATTCCGTCAATTCTTGTATTATTCAGTAATCAGCCTCAATTGCTTGGCACCCGTACGCGCCTTGAGCCACTCCGCAATCTTTTCCTTCTCGTGCGCACCCGGATGCTTGCCGAATTTCAAGACGGCAAGGGTCACAGTATCCACCCGTACAGAATCTACCGCCAGTTCAATCGCATGAGATATTGATACGGTCTTTACCGACGGGTAGAGCACTTTCAGTTCTGGGATAATCTTCTTGCCCAATTCATCGAAGGTTTTGTATCTTTCCAAATTCTGCTCCAGTGTGGCAATCTTCTGTTTCTGTTCCACCAGACGCTGCTCACTGTTCTTGTAGAAGTCTTCCATCACCATGGCACGGATGGAAGAAATATCCACCGCTTCATTGTTCATACCTTGGAGGACTATCAGCTTGGTATTGTCTAGCTTATAGTCTTTCATCTTGCTGCGGGCAATGGCGATGGAAGCTTCGGGCACTTCCTGCCCAATCAGCACGACACGTATTTCGTGGCCCTTGCCCTCGTGATGGATTTTCTTGTCCAGCACCTGCGTATTCTCAAAGGAGAGCTGCTCGTTGACAAAACGGTTGGCAGCACTCTCAAAGAAGGTATCCTGGACGATACCTACCGTCAGATAGACAGCGGGACACATGGTCAGGATAGCAATCAGGACGATATATTTACGTACTTTCTTCTCCCGGTTCTTATCCACAAACTCCTTGCGCTGGAAGTGCATCACGCGCACGCCCAGGAAAGTGGCAAGACTGATAAACACGGAATTGATGAAATAAAGATAGAATGCACCGAGGAAATAAATCAAGTTACCCGTTGCCAGCCCGTAGCCTGCCGTACAGAGAGGCGGCATCAAAGCCGTGGCAATGGCAACACCCGGAATCACATTTCCTTTCTCTTTGGTAGAGAGCGCCGTCACACCTGCCAAGCCACCCATCAAGGCGATGAATACGTCATAAATGGTGGGTGACGTACGTGCCAGCAATTCCGACTGCCCCTCGGCAACGGGACTCACCAGAAAGAAAATGGTAGCAGTGGTCACACTGAACAAGGTAGTTATCAAGAAGCTCTTCAAAGACCGCTTCATCAATTCAAAATCATTCAACCCCACAGAAAGCCCCACGCCCATGATAGGCCCCATCAGCGGCGAGATGAGCATGGCACCGATAATCACGGCTGTGGAGTTTACATTCAATCCCAACGAGGCCATGAATATGGCGAATATCAGAATCCAAAGATTGGCTCCTTTGAATTCTACTCCCTTACGGATGGAATCTACAGTTTCCAGTTCATTGTCCTTGTCTTTGCGCAAATCAAGATAGTCTTTCAGAAAAGTCTTGATAGCGAAAGTATTTCTGTTGTCAGAATCCATGATATTTACAATTTGACGATTTACTATTCAGTAGTTTATTTCTTTATCAACCAGCTGATGACGGGTATGCTGCCGAGAGGCATATCACGCCGCACGATATAGGCCACAAAGACCAGCAACAAAACGGTACGGTACACCATACGCAGGTAGATATTTTCTATCGGGACATATTCGGCAGCCAGATAGAGTACTGCCGCAAGCAGCACATAACTACCGATAGCCTTCAGGTCATACTGAATGGGATACTTCTTCTGCCCTACGAAATAGGACAGAAGCATGGCGATGCCATAGCCACAGAATCCTGCCCAGGCACAAGCCATATAACTGTATCGGGGAATCAGAAGTATGTTCATCACTACCAGCACCGTGCAACCTATCAAGGAGAAATAAGCTCCCCAACGCGTTTCGTCAATCAGCTTGTACCAGAAGGAAAGATTGAAATAGATACCCATAAAGATTTCGGCAGCCATCACGATAGGCACTACCCGCAATCCCGGCCAGTAATCAGGGCCGATGATATAGCGCAAAATATCCAGATAGAACATGACAGCCAGGAATGCCAGCAGTGTAAAGATGATGAAAAACTTCATGGCCTGCGCATATACCTGCTTATTGTCTTTGTCCCGGCTCTTTCCGAAGACAAAAGGCTCGTATGCATAGCGGAAAGCTTGTGTAAGCATCGCCATCACCATAGCAATTTTGCTGGCAGCTCCATAAATGCCCAACTGCACGGTAGCTTCCGCCTCATCCGGATAGACAAAAGGAAAAATAATCTTATCGGCCACCTGATTCAAGATACCCGCCAAGCCAAGTACCAGTAACGGCAGACTGTAAGCAAGCATCCGCTTCAACAGTTTTTTATCCAGCACATAAGCAAACCCGCGTAACTCCGGAATCATGCAAAGCATAATGGTAGAGGTGCATATCAGATTGAAAAGGAAGGCATAGCCCACGTCATCCCCTTTCATCCCTACATAATAGACCAGATTCAGTGCTATATTCAGGAAGATGAACAGCAGTTTGAGTGCCGCAAACTTAATAGGACGCTTCTTGTAGCGCAAATAAGCGAAAGGAATGCTTTGAATGGCATCCATCGCCACCACAATCATCATCATACCCACGTACCAGGGATGCTCACTGTACTCCATCCATCCGGCAATAGGGTCGAGAAACAGCAGCCCCAATGCAAGGAAAGTAAGCGCCCCCATACTCACACTGAGTAATGTCGTGGAGTACACACGCATCGGGTCATCCTCCCCTTTATTGGCAAAGCGGAAGAAACCGGTTTCCATGCCGCACGTCAATAATACCAGCATGAGGGCCACCCACGCATATACATTCGTCACTACGCCATAGCCGCCGCTCTGTGCGGACATCGCCATGGTATATACGGGCACCAGTAGGTAATTGAGGAAACGCCCCACAATACTGCTCAGCCCATAAATGGCAGTTTCTTTTGCCAATGATTTTAATCCGGCCACTTCTTTTTAATGATTAATGGTTAGTGATTAATGATTAATGAATCACTCGTCGCCAAACAAGGTACGCTGGCTACTATAGAGACTCCGCCCCAAATGCTTGTAGGCAAGCTCCGTCACTTCACGCCCACGGGGGGTACGTTTCAGGAAACCCTCTTTTATCAAGAACGGTTCATAGACTTCCTCTATCGTGCCGGCATCTTCGCCCAAAGCGGTGGCAATGGTGGTCAGTCCCACCGGGCCGCCTTTGAACTTGTCGATGATGGTGCAGAGTATCTTATTATCTATCTCATCCAGACCGTATTTGTCGATATTCAGGGCTTCGAGGGCAAACTGTGCGATTTCCGTATCGATACTTCCCGAACCTTTCACTTGGGCAAAATCGCGTACACGCCGCAGCAATGCATTGGCAATACGCGGTGTGCCACGGCTGCGGCTCGCAATCTCGGCGGCAGCCCTTACGGAGCAAGGCACATCGAGGATGCCGGACGAACGACGGATAATGCCGCTCAACACATCATCATCGTAATATTCCAGATGCAGGTTGATACCGAAACGGGCACGCAACGGAGCTGTCAACAGACCGCTACGCGTGGTAGCTCCCACCAGCGTGAAAGGATTCAAATCAATCTGTATGCTTCGGGCAGAAGGGCCTTTGTCTATCATGATGTCTATGCGGTAGTCCTCCATGGCTGAGTACAGATATTCCTCCACTACGGGGCTCAATCGGTGTATTTCGTCGATGAAAAGTACATCATTGGGCTCCAGGCTGGTAAGCACTCCCGCCAAATCCCCCGGCTTGTCGAGTACCGGACCGGAAGTTATCTTGAAGCCTACCCCCAGTTCGTTGGCTATGATATTGCTGAGTGTTGTTTTTCCCAATCCGGGAGGGCCGTGAAGCAACACATGGTCCAGCGCCTCGCCACGCAGGCGGGCAGCTTTCACAAATATGCGTAGATTGTCCACCACCTTGTCCTGCCCGCTGAAATCCTCAAAATTCAACGGACGGAGAGCGTTCTCGAAATCACGTTCTCGGCTGGTGACGGGCTGCTGGTTGCGTATATCAAAATCTTCTTGTTCCATACTATCTATCATGTTCCAAACACTGCTTTATTTCCTATTGATTTTTCCACATTACCGTAACAATCCCAACTGTCTGTAGGCTTCTCTGACCTCATCCACAAATTGCCTATATGAAGGAAGCAGATGCAACTTTTCCAATTCCAACCTCGCACCAATGGAAGCATATAGTTCACTAATATCCAAATCCTTCCTATGCCTACGTGTCGTAGTCCGATTAGATTTACCTATGGCTTGTATAATGGTAGCCTTAGGATCAAGATAAAGTTCCGGCATACGATTTATACCCAATTCTTCATCCGACATCCTTGTACCCATTTCCTCTTTTAATAGTTCTTTGTCAGCAAGCATCCATGCTTCTACCATCCTCACTGGAACAATAGGAATCAGACTCTTGCAAATCTCCCCTTTCTTATCAGACAAGAACTCTTTGGCCGGATTTATCTTTTCAGCATAGGCTCTTTTAGTATCCTTACTATCAGCATCTGTATGGACACAAAGTATATCCATACCCATCTCTTCCATTCCTCGACGTGAAGCTTTCTCTACATATTCATTAAAACTAAGTCGCACTTTTTCCACAGTCAAGCATTTCACGTATGGTTCTAAATCATTCTCGCATTCAAAAGCCACATCAATAAAAGTCCTTTCCACCACACTCTGCAAGAAACGTACATCCGTAGGGCCTTCCGTGATTAATCCAATAAATAATTGTCTAGCCATATTACCACTCCTTTAGGGTATTTTCTAAGTACTCCTTAATCATTTGCAAAGAAAGCTTTCGTTCTTGCTCAGAGAAATTGATAGTCAATTGCCCTTCTTTAGGAACTTGTATAATTTTCGAAACATCGAGTTTCACCTTATTGCCCGATGGCAAAGAAAGCACTCTTGATTTCATCTCCGCAAAATGGATGGAAACATTCAAATCATCTTCCCATTTCTGAATTTCACCTACAAAAACGGTAGAATGCGTATTCACAATCACTTGTCTTAAAGGTAGATCATGGTCTTCAAAGTTAGTGGTCAAATCCTTCAATAATTTCGCCATTGATTTTATCCTAAATGGGTGAATGCCATTCTCCGGTTCTTCAAAACAAAGCAAACCGGAGTATTTCATATCGTGTTGCAGGATGCAAAGCGTAAGCAATCGCAACGTACCCTCGGACAACACGCGGGAAGAGTATTTCTTTCCGTCCACATTCTTCAGATAAATGATATACTGCTTGTTTTCTGTATCATCTTCTACAAAGACCTGGGTATAGTTGGGAATAAAACTATTTAATTCACGAGATATCTCTACCAATGAATATTTATCTTCCTGCTGAATCCTAAATAATGCTGCAGCCAGGTTTTTCCCAGAAACACCAATGACATCTTCTCCCGTCCTCTTACTTGTGGGTTGACGTAAATCCTCCGGGTTCAACTGTAAGAAACGCCAACTGATCATTTCCTGCTTCACGGCCAGAATATGGCGGAAATCAACAGAATCAATGCTGCTCAATACCGTACGCGTAGCATTTCTCAGGGGAAAACTTCGCTTGTTACCTCCACCACCATCTTGAGGAACAAATACCGTAGGCAATTCATTTTGCTCTTGTGTATAGATATAAGGTTGACCACGTTTCCCTGTAATTACTTTAGGTCTCCAAAATTCTATTTGTTCTTTAGGCAAAAGTTTTATCCATTTGTCTTCTTGATGTTTCAATGTAGCCAAATGTTCATAAACAACTTCTAAATCATCAATACCACTGGAGTTTACAAAGCGATGTATTTTTAGTTCATAACGCAACCTCGTATATTTCAATCTTGCAGTAGCTCCCCAAGCATCAGTCACTTCACGATTTACCAGCACTTCCACACAAAACTCCATTTCATCGGCATAAGCATGTTCATCATACTGAGTGAATAGTTCAAACAAATCACCTCTTTGCCCTTCTCTGAATGCTGTATGTATTTTGTCCACTTCAGCCAAGCGTGACAACAGATTCAATGCATCAAACAAGTTACTCTTCCCAGCAGCATTTGTTCCTGCAACAATGGTCAAAGGGGTAAACTCCATTTCAAAATTATGAAATGACTTAAAACCATTTATTTTAAGATAAGTAATCATAGGGATATTCCTTTTGTTTCCTGCAAAATAACGAATTTATTTTGAGATAGCACTCATCCCCTTTCTTTTTTCACATAAGTAAAGGGCGTATGACATACCTGGCACGCTCCATACAACGGAATATTATGCTGCTCGGAGGCAAATTACAGAAAAAACGATAGAAGTAGCAAGATATATACTTGAAATATATTTGCAGGTTCACACTTTCTTCCTACATTTGTGTAAAATAACCAGCCATTTACTGACAGCAAACCAAATCTACCCCTGCTGAAAGCACAATGCATAGAACACGCTACTTATGAAAGAAGAAATATCCTTTACCCAAGTCCCCTTCGACTACCCCTTGTGCCTCAACGAACAATGTCCCAAGGCTGCCACCTGCCTCCGCCAGCTCGCCATGCAGAGCATGCCTACCGAAAAGGATTACTGGAAAATCATCAGCCCCAAACGCCTTGCCACCGTCAAAGGGGAATGCCCCTTCTACCGCTCCAGTCAGAAGGCACGCTACGCCAAAGGCTTCATGAACATGCTGAACAGCCTACCCTACAACAAGCGGGGAATCGCCATCGCCAACCTGATAGCCGGCTTCGGCCAGCGCACCTACTACCGCGCCCGCAAAGGCGAACGCCTGCTGCTCCCCGAAGAGCAACAATCCGTACTGAACGTCTTCAGACATCTGGATGCCGGCATGGCTACAGAATTTGATAGTTACGTAGAAGGCTACCTTTGGTAATACACTGGCAATCAAAGACTAATTTTGCCAACCCCTTGCCTCACCTTTGGCAAAACTTTGCCATGCCTATGGCAAAAGTTTGCCAACGCGGTGGCAAGGTCTTGCCAATAAGGTGGCAAAAACTTGTCAACTTGTTGGCAAGAAGAGCAAAATACAGTTTCACGATTTTCATTCCCCATCAGCGCTTCATAAACTCCTTGCGTTCCTCCTCCGGAAACTTCTCTATGGCATAGCGCAACATCGTTCGCGGCATCGTCCTGCAATACTTCTCCAAGAATTGCACCAGCAAGTCCTTGTCCCGCTTACCCATCTCCCGGAGCATCCATCCTACCGCCTTTTGCATCAAGTCATGCTTATGATGGAGCAGCCGTTCCGAAAGGGCTAATATATCGATGAAATCACCATTTTTGATAAGTGTATAGGTAGATACCACGGCAATGCGCTGGTTCCAAAGCAGCGGACTATCCGCCAGCCGGTAGAGGTCTTTGCGAGGTTTGTCTTTCAGATATTCACCCACAATGCCGGGGGCAGACAAATCGACCAAATCCCAATTATTGATACGGGCTGTCTGCGAAAGGTAAAAGTCATAAATCTCCTTTTTCCCCTTTTCATCGCTCTTTTTGAACCGCTCCACCAACATCAGCAAGGCACAAAGGCGACACTCGTGCCATTCACTCTGAAGCAAGGCTGCCATTACCCCAAAAGGTTCGTGCTTGTGCTGCTTTGCCACCTGCCGGGTGTTGGGTACCACCACTCCCAGAAACTTATCCCCCTCGCCATACTGCCCCTTTCCGGTCTTGAAGAAACGGGGAAGATACTCCCTTTTCACCGGGTCGATATACGCCTCCAATTCCTGCTGAATCTGTACCGAGATGCACGCCACTTCTTCTGCCGAAAGCACACGTTCGCACAAGACGGTTTCCACTGCTTCATTCTTCTTTTTCATCCTTCTCTCATTTGATTTACACGGATTTGAATTCATCCACCAATGGACAAAAATACAACATTTATATAGAAACTATGGAAAGTTATCTTTAATTTTGCAACCGGTATGTCCAATCCTTAAAACCGTACGACATGTATAAAGCTGTTTTGGGAGCAATCTGCTGCCTTTCTTTCGCACTATCCTTACATGCACAATCTCCACAAGAAAAGGGGTTGCAAAGCATCAGCCGCACTTCGGCCAAGGCTATTGTCGGCTTTCTGGCCGACGATGAGCTGCAAGGACGCGAAGCAGGCATGCACGGTTCACGACTGGCTGCCCGCTATCTGGCATCCTGCCTGAAAGAAGCCGGCATTGCCCCGCTGGAAAAGGACAATTATTACCAGCCCTTCGAGGCTTACAACAAGGAACGCCAACAACGGGGACGGTGGCAAGTGCATCCCGACTCCATCGCCATCCTTAAACAAGGCGTCCACCGCATCCTGCAGATGAGTAATGTATTGGGAACCATCCCGGGAGAACGACCGGATGAATATGTCATCGTAGGTGCCCACTTCGACCATCTGGGTGTGGACGAGACGCTGGCAAACGACCGGATATACAACGGTGCAGACGACAATGCCTCCGGTGTCTCTGCCGTCCTGCAGATAGCCCGTGCATTTCTTGCCACCGGACAGAAGCCTCTGCGCACGGTCATCTTTGCCTTTTGGGATGGGGAAGAAAAGGGATTGCTCGGCTCAAAATACTTTGTACAAAGCTGTCCTTTCATCAGCCAGGTGAAAGGTTATCTCAATTTCGACATGATAGGCCGTAACAATAAGCCCGAGCAGCCTCAACACGTTGTCTACTTCTACACCGCCGCCCACCCCGTATTCGGCGACTGGCTGAAGCAGGACATTGCACGCTACAGCTTGCGCCTGCAACCGGACTACCGCGCCTGGGACCGCCCCACGGGAGGAAGTGACAATGCTTCTTTTGCCCTGTGCAACATCCCCATCATCTGGTACCACACAGACGGACATCCCGATTATCACCAGCCTTCGGACCACACCGACCGGCTGAACTGGGAAAAAATGATAGAAATAACCAAAGCAGCTTTCCTCAACGCCTGGAATCTTGCCAACGAAAACAAATATTAATCCACTAGAAACAAAGTAACGATACATGGTTTTAAATTACATCTGGGTAGCTTTCTTCGTCATCGCATTCATCGTAGCCCTCTGCAAACTCATCTTTATGGGTGATGTGGAGATATTCACAGAACTCGTCAACTCCACCTTCTCCTCTTCCAAAACAGCTTTTGAAATATCCCTGGGACTGACGGGAATACTCGCCCTCTGGCTCGGCGTGATGAAAATAGGCGAAAACAGCGGCATGATCAATGCCCTCTCCCGTTGGCTGAGTCCGGTATTCTGCCGTCTCTTTCCCGAAATACCGAAAGGACATCCTGCCATGGGCTCCATTTTCATGAATCTCTCTGCCAACATGCTGGGGCTGGACAATGCCGCTACTCCAATGGGGCTGAAAGCCATGAAGGAACTTCAGGAACTAAACCCGAAAAAGGACACCGCCACCAATCCGATGGTCATGTTCCTTGTCCTCAACACCTCGGGACTGATACTTATCCCCGTCAGCATCATGATGTATCGCTCGCAGATGGGTGCCGCCCAACCCACGGACATCTTTATCCCCACACTGATAACGACTGCCATCTCGACCATTGTCGGTGTCATTGCCGTCAGCATTGCACAACGCATCAACCTGTTGAACAAGCCCATACTTATCCTGATTGGCTGCATCAGTCTTTTCTTTGCCGCGCTCATTTATCTGTTCACACAGATTAGCCGTGATGAAATGGGTGTATATTCCACTTTGATTGCCAACATACTGCTGTTCTCCATCATCCTGCTGTTCATCCTCTGGGGGCTATGGAAGAAAATCAATGTATACGATGCCTTTATAGAAGGAGCCAAAGAAGGCTTTACCACTGCCGTACGCATTATCCCTTATCTGGTTGCTTTTCTCGTTGGAATCGCCGTTTTCCGCACTTCCGGCGCCATGGATATACTGGTGAACGGTATCGGTTATGTAGTAGGACTATTCGGTGTAGATACCAGCTTTGTAGGTGCCCTACCCACTGCCCTGATGAAGTCACTGAGCGGCAGCGGTGCCAACGGACTGATGATTGACACCATGAAACAGTATGGCGCCGATTCATTTGTAGGACGCATGAGTTGCGTGGCACGTGGCGCTTCGGACACCACATTCTATATTCTTGCTGTGTATTTCGGCAGCGTAGGTATCACCAAAACGAGGAATGCCGTGACGTGTGGGCTGATTGCCGATTTTTCCGGCATCATTGCAGCCATCATCATCAGTTACTTATTCTTCTTTTAAAAGAACTGTCTTAATCGCAAGAACGTAATTTCAATCGTACATCGTAAATCATTAAATCGTAAATAAAATGATTAGTTATCAGACAGACGGCGTGGAAATGCCATCCATCAAGAAGCGTGAAACCACGGAATGGATAAAATCCGTAGCCGCCACTTACGGAAAAAGAGTCGGTGAAATCGCCTACATCTTCTGCTCGGACGAGAAGATACTCGAAGTGAACCGCCAATATCTGCAACATGATTATTATACAGATATCATTACCTTCGACTATTGCGAAGGAAACCGTCTCAGCGGTGACCTCTTCATCAGCCTTGATACCGTACGCACCAATGCGGAACAGTTCGCCGATAACAACTACGAACGCGAACTGTACCGGGTCATCATCCACGGCATCCTCCACCTTTGCGGCATCAATGACAAAGGGCCGGGAGAACGGGAGATTATGGAGGAGGCGGAAAATAAGGCGCTGGCGATGCGGTAAATCCAAAGAATAAAAACTCTGTCTTGATAAAGTGCTGATTTTACCAAGACAGAGTATTTAAGAAAAACAAGTTACTTTGTCAACACAACGACAACTAACGGGTGATATTTGTCTGCTCCTGATTCGATGCGGGCATCCACACCATCTATAGTTACTCTAATAAGTTCAACACTGCCATAACCATCATTGTACTTCCAATGGGAAATAATGGAATGTTCCTCTCCGTCACCAAAGATATAGGGACAAACAAACGTACGCCTCAATACTTCAGGCTTCTTGTCATATTTATATCCATCCCATAGTGCATCAAAGATTGCCAAAGTAAAAAGTCCGTCCCTGCTTTCCACATAGATACAGTCCGGTCCGGTAAAGTCATCTTTAGAATCGGGTTCTACCAATTTATAGGAGTAATCTTTCTCTCTCAAAGCAGGCTTACCATTTCTTCCAAGACCGGTTTGCATTCCCTCAATCAAATCATTGCCATTTTCATCGACAAATGCTAAATTGTATCAGGAGGATAAGAGTCTTCCTCACTTTTGCAACCCATGAAAATCAAAGGGAATAAAGCAGTCAATAACAAAAATCTAAAATTTCTCATAATATATTTTCTGAAGTGAAACATACAAACTTACTCTATCATATTGATAAATCTATCTTCTATAGGACTAACATCATAAGCTGTATACCAACCATTATATCGTCCATATAAAAAACATAAGATACTCTCTATTTATCTAAGCTAACAAGAGCTTGAGGATAAAATTTGTCAAAACCTTCAAGAATCGGACTCTCCACATCATCTATTGTAAGACGGATAAGTTCTGCCTCCCGATAATCAGTATCAAACTTCCAATAAGAAACAATCGTATGTACTTTCTCATCACCGAATATATGCTTACAGGCAAGTTTATGAGTAAGGACTTCCGGCTTCTTATGCCCATACCAGTCTTCCATGCAGACATCAATGCGTAGCGATTGATAGCCACTTACCTTTCCTAATATTAATGATTTGGTATCAAAATAATCATCTTCCGTTGATTTGATAAACTCAAAAGTATAAGTTCCGCGTAATAAAACAGAATCCCTCTCGCTGTTTATTTCAAATGGTACATCTGCAAGCAAATCATTACCCGATTTATCTATGAATGCTAAATAGTATCTATAGAGATGAGGCGGGTAAGAGTCCAATTTATGTTCACAACCGGCAAAGCATATCGCAAACAATAACAATGAATAGATATATACTCTTCTCATAATGCGTCATTTTAAGGGTGAAACATACAGATTTTCTCTGTCGTATTGATAGTTCCTATCATCTGTAGGATTCACATTATTTCCACTAAACCAGCCATTACCAGTGCCATACCACCCCCAGTTCATATGAAAATATATGCGACCAGAACCAAAAGAAGTAGTAGTGGGATTCATATAATTAGGGAATCCACAACTTGAATAACTTGGATTTGTAGAACGGTTTACAAGATACTCCACAAAATAGCTATAGGAACTTCCATATTCTTCCGCACCATCACAAACCCATGCATGCCCTTTCCAAGTTATTCCGATAAAATTTTTCCTGTCACCTGTCATATATACAGGACGTCCTCTAAAATAGATTTCACTTTCTACATCCCACATGTCATGATCCTTTTTAGATACTGCATACCCCATTGCCTCAAAACCTCTTTTGGCATCACCTAAGGAAGCTCCAGATTCGTCTTTACCATATTCCATATTCACGGCTTTACCAATCATCGCTATTAGAGATTGAGATGCAGAAGTCGGTCTATCATTAGCCATACCGCTCCAGTCAAAGGATTGAGGCCATTCATGATACTTCTCAATCTGAGCCATAGCAATGGCAACACAGCCAGCAGGATATTCATTCGGACATAATGCACTATATCCTCCCTCCTGCCCCCATTTTGTATTCATCAAAGGCCCAACTTTTCTGTTATTACTATTATATCCTACTATTGTAAACTCAAGAGGAGAACCATAAAAATTAGCCTTTTCTACAAGACTTTCATAATCTGATTGTGAGAGAAAAGATCTTGCAGAACTTAAAGGACCAAACGAATATCCCGGACACAAAGTATACAATTCGCCTAACCTTTCACGAAACATTGTCCCATCACTATAATGATCAGAAGTAGCATCACGTGTTGTGGCAGGCAGTATTTCGTAAGCCTCCCACATAGAGCGCATATTTGCCAAAGTCTCGGCATTTTGCATATCGCTTTCCTTAATAGCCCAATTTGTTTCATCCATCCAAATAGAAAAGCCACTCTGCTTAGCTTTTTCTATATTGATAGAGTTAGTATCTGAATATGCCAGAATCGGATAGTAATTCTTGGTAGCACCTACTATAACAAAACCACCGCCTTCATAATTTATTATATACATAGAAGGCGTATTGTCTTCACCGTAAACCGTCTTAATATCTTTTACTGTTTTACCAGAAAAGGCATCTGGCTCAATAGAGCCATTTCTTGTTGTCATCGCATCTTTACCATTAGCAGCTAAAAACAAGCCGGCCACCTCTGTGGCTTGACTAACCGGCACAAAGCTTTCATCATTTACAATGTCTACACAATCAGCATCCACTTCTATAGGAAGGGGTTCCATGCTATTCTCACTGCATGAACAAAATGCTGATACAATCCAAGCATACAATAAATACTTTTTCATACGCATTAATTTTTAAAGTTAACAAAAGAGATTATTATAAATATAAGGCAGGCTACGCCTGCCTTATATTTATTTCTTCACCGAAAAGCGATAGATGCAATGACTGTCATACTTTTCTCCCGGCTTCAGCAACGCCGAAGGCCATTCCGGCTTGTTGGGCGTATCGGGATATTTCTGCGTCTCCAAACAGACGGACGCACGATGACCGTACACGATACCTTTCTTTCCGGTCAGTGTGCCATCCAGGAAGTTACCGGCATAAATCTGAATGCCCGGTTCGTTGGTATAGACATCAAGCACAATACCCGTTGAGGGAGATTCGAGGGTGGCACACGGGCGGGTGATGTCACCCTTCGTATTGAGTACCCAGTTATGGTCATAGCCCTTGCCGTTCTTCAATTGCTCAAAGTCATTGTCAATGCGGGCGCCAATGGCTGTAGGAGTGCGGAAATCCATATCCGTACCTTCTACGGAAGCTATCTCACCGGTAGTCATGAAGGTACTGTCCACGGGAGTATAGGCATCTGCATCGATGGTAAGCAGATAATCCGAATTGGACTTGGAGGGATCGCCATCCAGATTGAAGTAAGAATGGTTCGTCATATTGACAACAGTGGTACGGTCTGTTTCGGCACTGTAACGAATGTCGATGGCATCGTCATCTGTCAGCGAGAAAGTGACCTTGCAGGTCAGGTTACCCGGGAAGCCCTCCTCTCCGTCTTTCGACAGATAAGTCAACTCCAGAACCTGACTGCTCAACTGGCGGGCATCGAACACTTGATATTGGTATCCCTTGGGACCTCCATGCAGGCAATGACCGTAATTGTTGCGCGGCAGCTGATACTCTACCCCATCCACTGTAATCTTACCCTGGTTGATACGGTTGGCATAACGTCCGATGGTAGCGCCGAAATCCGAAGGGAACTTGATGTAGTCCTGAATGGAATCGAAGCCCAGCACCACATCACGCATAACGCCATCCTTGTCTGGCACCATCACTGATACAATACGTCCGCCGAAATTCGTAATACAAACTTCCATACCATTCTTATTCTTCAAAACAAACAAGTCTGTCTGCTTGCCATCCACTTCCGTACGGAAGTTGGCAGGTTCCAGTCCCGAAGCAGTCTTTTCGCTCGCCTGCTTGCCCGTGCAAGCCGATGCCAATAGCATCACGCTTGCCAACAAAGTCATCATCTTATTCATAAATACAATATTGGTTACTGTTTAGACTATCATTTTTTCAACAAGAACTGCTCCGCACGTCCCGGAGTGAACAACTCCCACAAAGAAGCAACCGTCCAGCCCGGAGCGAAGATATTGTTGTAATATCCCTTTCCGTTACGTCCGTAATCCCAATTGGTATGCTGCACCACTTCCGGGTAATAGCCTACTTTGGCAATGCCACACATGTGTCCTTCATACGGCAGTAACTGGCGCATGGAAGTGGATATCACCTCGGCAAAGTCAGAGAAGCGCGGCTCGTTGTACTCTTTGGAGAGCCAATGCAGCACATCGGCAAATTCGAAGATAAATACATCGATATGGTTATTCTCTACCGACACATTTCCCCAACCACGGGTTTTCAAGCCGATATCTCCCAGCATCTGACCTTCGGCAAAAGGAACATCCCAAGTATAATACCACGACAAAGCAAAATAAGCGGCTTTCTTTGCCAGACCGGCATAGTGTGCACGCTCTTCTCCTTTGGTAACCAAAGCCAGATAATAAGCAGCCGTAGCAGCATACAAGGAGGCTTCCTTGTCCTCGCAGTTGGCATCCAGCGTAGAAGAGAAATAATCGGCTTTGGATATCAGTTCCTTCTCCAGATAGTCTACCGTACGCTTGGCGCTTGCCAGATAACGTTTGTCCTTGAAATACTTGGACGCCATCACCAAAGGCAATGTTGCCGAAGGCGTGCTACCACCGCTGGCATCCACGACAGAGAAATCATCCTTGAACTTGCGCGGGAAGCTGCCGTCCTCGTTCTGCAACTTGAGGAAGCTGTCCAGCATGCCCTTGATGCGTTTCTCCCATTCGGGGTGTTTACGCTTCTGCTGTTTCTCGTAGTTCAAATAGTTCAAGATGGCATACACTCCCTCGGACTGACGGCGGATGCTATGTCTGGTTTCCTTGAAGCCGCGGTTGTAGTGTACCACTTCGTTGAAGAAACCGGCAGGCGAAAAACCATTCTGGAGATAAGTGTCAAAGATATGGTTGGCATTATCCACCAGGTCTTGGCGATTCTGCTGTTTGCCATACTCCAAAGCATTGAAAGCGTTCAGCAACGTACGTCCCACAAAGCCCACTTCGGCAACATCGGTATTGGCACAAGTAGCAGTCTCCAACTCTACACCGGAGTAATAATGAGTGGGGGTATTGCTGACATAGCTTTCCACAAAGAAGTTGCTCATCACCTCCTTCATGCGGTCTACCGTGTAAGGTGTGTCAACCGGTTTCGGGCGGTTAGTGTCATAACAATACTCCCAGGTGCGCTGTACGCATTCCGAGAAATCGGCAGCATTCCTTTCGGACACCTCCCAAGTCATGGAGATGCTGTCGCCCTTACGCAGCAACTGGAAAGCCTCAACGGCAGGAGCCAACGTCAATTTGCGGATATATGTCTTCGGTGCTTCCTTATAGGGGAAACCGTATGCCAAGACAGTCATACCATCCACATTGCAGAAACCGGTATATCCGATGGAAGTCTCACCGGACAAGATTACCTCTCCTTCCTTATGAGTGGTCAAAGCTTCCTTGTCGAACTTGTCAATACGGATAACCGACATGGACGTACCGCTTGCCGGATTGAAAGCTGCCGTCAGCGGAGTGCTCAAACGGTCCTCACGCACCAGCCAACTGTCCGATGTGTGGAAAGAAGGAGCCTCCTTCGGCGAACGCAGGTTGCGGCGATACCAGAAGCCCGGCATGTAGAACTGGCAGTCCGAATGCTTGTAACCGGTCTTTATCTGTTCCCCGTAGTTGAAATACACATTTTCCAGCGCCTTGAGTGTGACGGTAATGCGCTGTTTGCCATCCTTGTCCACCACCTGGCGGATGATGTCCAACGGCAACGTTTCCGAAGCCCGGCAGCTGTACATACCATCCTGCATCTTCTGCAAGGCCAGCGGATATTGCTTGGCATCATTCCCCGGCACTTTCAAGGAAATAGAAGCAGAGATGTCTTCCGGAGCAGCATTTGCCGCTCCGGCACCCGTAATGCTCGCCAAAAGCATTACCCCCAAAAACAATCTTTTTAGTCTCATAGTTACATCTGTTTTATTGTTGTTAGAAAAATATCATTCAGACATGAATACATATTTGCCGGAGCCCAATTCGACTACCAGCTTACCGTCAGCCTCCTCCACGGAATGAATCCCCGCCTGACCGGCATCTACCTGTACATGGAAGTCAAGCGGCAGCTTGACCGTAGCGGTTGTATTGGCAGGAATCTCAACGTTCCACTCCAGCTTATTGCCATCACGTTTCCAGGAACTTCCTATTCTACCATAAGGCGATACATGCGAAGCATTCACATAATTCAGTTTTTCCGGGAATACCGGTTCCATCAGAATCTGCTTGAACCCGACGGAAGCGGGAGTATTCTTTATGCCGGCAAGATCCTCATAGAACCATATCAGCAGATCTCCCAAAAGCATCACATGGTTTCTTGAATTCATCGCCGGATTTGCCGTGTCACCATTCCATAATTCCCAAATGGTGGTTGCACCCTTCTTAATCATGTAGCCCCATGAGGGATAAGTGTCATTGGTCACTATCTTATAGGCAAGTTCCAGTCCACCGTACTCGGTAAGTCCGCGCATCAGATGCTGGATGCCAAGCACACCGGCACTGACATGTCCCTTACAGTCTTTTTCCGTCTTCTCCACGACATTGGCAAATACTTTATCTTCATATCCGTCGGGAACCAGGCCCAGTCTGAGGGAAAGCAGGTTCGCCGTCACCGTATTGTTGTCATACTGTGCAGTCCCGGGATTGAAGAATTTCTTGTTATAAGCGTCCTTGATTTTAAGGGCAAGTGCGGCATACTCTTCGGCATCTGCCGGAAGTCCGTTCATTTGCGCGAACTTCTCCATCAGTTGCAGAATGCTGTAAAACACCGTTGTACTCAGCACTTCGCCGTTCGTCTTCCGGGCAGGGTCCTCCGAATGAATCAGCTCCGGCGACTCGGGAGGCATGCACCAATCCCCGTATTCATCCTTCACCAGAATATAGTCCTTCATTTTGGTCTCCGTCATGTGGTTTACCCAGCGCTTCATGGACGGATAACGCTCTTTGATGGAGCTATCATCGCCAAACTGGCGGTAAAGCATGTCGGCTACGTAAAAATAGGCAGCCGGCCAAGTCACGTCATCATGGAAGATGGTCCAGTAACGGGGAGATACCACAGAGATACTTCCATTTTCATTCATGGACTCTTCTATATCCACCAGCCACTTCTTATACATCAAGGCATTGCCGAAAATGAAACTTTCACCATAGGCACCGGTAGTGCGGTCGCCCAGCCATCCAAGACGTTCATCACGCTGGGGGCAGTCGGTAGGCATACCGCGATAGTTTCCACGGATTCCCCAATAGGCATTCTTGTGAAGTCTGTTAATCAACTCCTCGGAAGTCTCGAACGTACCGTTCGTTGCCATTTCATCATACACCACCTTACCGGTGAAATCATCCGCTGCCGGTTCATAGTCCAAACCGGATATTTCCATAAAACGGAAACCATGGTAAACAAACAACGGTTCCCAAACAAACTCACCGTCAGCGGCAGGAGTATAAATATCCGTGACAAGGGCACTGCGCAGGTTGTCAAGATACAGTTCCGTACCATTGTCCTTCAGCACTTCGGCAAAACGCATAGTAATGGGCTTGTCCTTCTTGCCACGCAGTTTCACCTGCTGTATTCCTACCATATTCTGCCCCATATCCACGATATATCTTCCATCACCTACCGATTTAACGGATATTGGCTTTATTTCCTCCATCACCTTCAGACTCGGAGAGAGCTGTGCCACAAGTTTTCCTTTGGGAGCCTCCATCCGTTCGGCCAACTGCCATCCGGAATCATCATAGCCGCTTTCCGTCCATTTACCCAATTCCAAGCGGGCATCGTAATGTTCACCGTCAAATTCGTTGTTCGCAGTTATAGGACCGTGGTTCGTCGCTTTCCAGGAATCATCGCTGACTACCGACACCGTCTCACCATTGTCGTACTCTATATTCAACTGCGCCATGAGACGGGGCAAACCAAAACCTACCATCCCATTGGCGCGCATGGAAAAATAGCGGCCGTTGCCCAGAGCCACGCCTATCGCATTGGTACCGGACTTCAACAAGGGGGTGACATCATAGGTCAGATAAGATACAGAAGCATCGTACCAGGTAGGCAAAGGACCGAATACATCATTTCCAATCCTCTCGCCATTCATATAGCATACGGAAGAGCCTACTCCCGAAACATAAAGGACTGCACGCTTCGGCTGTGACGGCAAATCAAACTCCTTCCGCAGATAACGTGCCGGAAGGATGGTCCGCTCACCGTCCAGTTTCAAGTTTGTACTGTCGTTCAGTCCAATCCAGCCGGCTTTCCAGTCCGAACTGTCCAGCAAAGCCATTGACCAATATTGGATACTACTTTGCGCCTTGTCACCGGTATTTGTCCATACAGTGACACGCCACCAATATTTCTGTCCCGACTCCAAAGACGCCCCTGCGTACTTCACTAGCACCGATTGGCCAGACTCCACACGACCGCTGTTCCATACCAGCCCGGAGCCGGCCTGCAAGCCCTTTTCCGAGTCCGCCACTTCAATCTGATAAGCAGTCTGCATCACATCCTGCTTGTCGGTTACCAGTTGCCATGAGAAACGGGGAGCCGATACAGCTACTCCTTCGGGATTCTTCCGCATTTCAACAGTGGTTTCCTCCACTTTCAAGGAACTGCCACCCGATACTTGACAGCCCATCATCAATAGGGCCAACAAGGAGACTAAAATAGATTTCTTCATACTTGTCAGAATTTCGGTTTCTCCGCTTCCGTGGATGCAACGGAGCCTTCTACCGTCGGCCATCCGTCTTCCCAGCTAATCTTATCCAACATCAATACACGGCCTTCAGGCTTCTTTGTGCTCACCGCATGATAGAAGAACCAGTCATTGCCGGCATTGTCCGTCACAATCTCCGAATTATGACCGGTACCCACAAAGGAATTGCTTTTCTGAATCAGCACTTCGTGCTTGTTATCCATCATGCTACCGCCATTCTTGTCGACATAGGGGCCGAAAAGATTATCTGAACGGCCTACAACAGTAGTGTAAGTACTCTTCAATCCCTCACAACAACTTCCTATGGAAGCGAAGAAGTAGTAATGCCCGTCCTTCTTGTGAATATAGGTACCTTCGTAAGCGGTTCCTGCCACTTGCTGCGGTGTGGCGCCGTCCTTCAGAGAGAGTCCGTCATCAGACAGTTCAATCGCATAGATTCCTCGAAAACTGCCCCAGAAAAGATATTTCTTCCCTCCATCCTCTATATAGAAAGGGTCGATGGAGTTCTGTACATTGATTTCATTGCTGCGGAACATCTTTCCGTGGTCCGTAAAAGGTCCCTCAGGCTTATCGGCAGTAGCACAACCGATGCCGCAAGTTAACTCGCCTCCCCAAACAGACATAGAATAATAGAGCACGTATTTATCACCTATCTTGTTGATGTCCGGCGCCCACAAACCGCCGTTCGGCTCAAAATCAGGCCGCGTACGGTCCGTAAAGGCAGTACCTACATACTCCCAATCCACCAGGTTCTTGGAACGGTGAATCGGCAGATTGCGTATGTCCTCGGTGGCATACAAATAGTAGTATCCATCATCTCCCTCAATGACAGAAGGGTCTGGCAAACTATAATCTATCACCGGATTGCGATAGACATTCTTCGGCTGTTGTTCTTCCGGTTTATCCTCTTTTGTAGCCGATGACGAGGAACAGGCTATCAGACTGCATAACACTGATAATACAAGAAACTTCTTCATACAATGTATTCTTTTCATTCTTTCATTTTACTTTTCGAGTGATGTACTGCCCAATACCTGCGGACGGATAAGAGAGCCACCGATAGAAACCGTTCCCTGGTCGGAAATGGCAAAATCCTTGATATACGAAGTGCGCGGCTGTACTTTCGTGGAATCCCAATGTGCATGGAAAATGTATTTCCAGCTACCGTCCTTACAGCAGAAGGGTGCTCCATGACCGGTACCCATCAAGCCGTCGGCATGTTGCAGAATCGGATTTCCCTCGTATTTCTTCCACGGTCCCATCGGGCTGTTCGAAGTCGCGTAACCCACTCCGTAGTTCTTGCTTTCAAAGTGATTGGCCGAATAAACCAGGTAATAAACGTCCTCTCTCTTCAAGATGGAAGGCCCCTCGGCTACTTTGGCGGGCTTGTCCTGCGAGAGTTCCCAAGGCTCCCCTACTTTGATGCACTCCGTCAGTGTCTCCTGCTTGATGCCGGTCAGGTCATCGTTCATCTCTGCCACCCAGATGACGTTGCCATCCGTGAAACGCACGAAATAGAGGTAAGGCGTGCCGTCATCGTCGATGAAGAGAGAGGTATCGATACTCTTCTCATCCCATATCGGCTGCTTCACCTCCTGACGAAACGGACCTTGGGGAGCATCTGCCGTTGCCACGCAGATATGCTCTTCGGTGGAATAGAACAGATAGAACTTCTTCTTCGACCCGATGTAGTAGACTTCCGGTGCCCAGAATCCCCACGTGCCGTAGGAGTCGGTAGCCGACAATGCCTGGCCTTCACGCGTCCAGCTTTTCAGGTCATCGGAAGAGAAGCAGGCAAAGCCCTCCCCCTCCACCGTACCTCCGGTGCCGTAAGCATAATACTTGCCGTCGTAAAGCATTACGTAAGGGTCGGCAATCGGCAGATAGTCTGATTCTACAACCGTCTTCTCCTTGCATCCTGCAAAGCAAAGACAAAGCAACAGTAGCAATATATAATTCTTTTTCATATCCATCTCTTATTTTACTATTTTGGGCGTCATATAGTCCTTGCTGATTCTCATGCGGTCCACACCGTCCACTTTCTCGAAAGAAACGTCACTGATGTACATGGCACGTGGGTGGATACTACTCTTGTCTTTATGGGCATGGAAAACGATACGAAGCTTGCCTGCCTTGTCTGTGAAGGTGGCACTGTGCCCCACTCCAACCAGTTCTCCGGGTTTCTGCAGCAAAGGATTCTCCTCGTATTTGGTCCAAGTACCCATCAAATCGGTAGCTGTGGCGCAACCTATGCCGTAGAAAGGACTTTCATAGCTATTGGCAGAATAGGTCATATAGTAGAGCCCATTACGCTTGATGACAAACGGGCCTTCATTCACACGGGGCCATACCTCCTCCCATGCCTGAGAGACGTGGATGCAAGGGTGCATGGTCTCCTTCTTGATAGTCATGAGGTCTTTCTCCAATTCGGCCACCCAGATGTTGAGCCCGTCGTTGAAACGGTCGAAGAAGAGATAAGGCGTGCCGTCATCATCAATAAACAGAGAGTTGTCAATGCATTTCTCATCGGCAATCATCGGTTCCTTCTTACTTTGGGTAAATGGTCCTGCAGGTGAGTCGGCTGTTGCCACACAGATATGCTCGTCTGCCGAGTAATACATATAGAACTTCCCGTTCACTTCGTAGACCTCCGGAGCCCAGAACCAGCGGTCGGCCCAGACATCCTTCTTCTGGAGCGCCATGCCCTTATACTTCCAAGTCTGCAAATCATCGGAGGTATAGACTTCGATGCCGTCATCCGCATGGGTGCCATAGGCATAGTAAGTGCCATCGTGCAACATGATGAACGGGTCGCCCAAAAGCACCGGCGTTTCAACTCCTTCGACAACAATATCGTCCACATCCTTATAGTCTGAAGAGCAGGACTGGCAGGAAGCCAGCGTGGCCAACAGAAACAGATACATACATATAAAATTCTTTTTCATGATTCTTTCTTAAACAATTGTTATGATGATAAATATTTACTTTCAAGAAGATGTTCCGTTACACCCGTATATTGAACCCTATTCAGTCGTATACTGAATCCTATTCAATCGTATACTGAAATACATTCAGTCGTATACTGAATCACCCCAGTCCATCACACTGATTCACAAGGAAATACAAACACCAGCTTCTATATACATTTTTCATTACATATATACGGAACGGCACATCCCACGATTGCGTCTAATCGCGCCTCTGCCCTACATGATAATACAACGTACCACTATAAACCGGAGAGCCGCCCTCCGAACAGAATCCGATGCGGGATGCAGGGTAGCGTATATCCAAAGCTCCCAGCTCCCTGCCGTCGACAAACAGATACAGCTTGTCTGCACGACGCACGGCACGGAAATTATAGGATTCCTTCCACAATTCATGTACACCTATCTTATAGATATGGCGTTCCAAATCCTCCGCCTCCTTGTTGATGAAGCGGATGCCTTCTGCCTTTACCGGAGTAAAGGTACAATAATTATATGCAGGATGTTCTGCTATCCCCCTATCTTTGTTTTCTATCGGATGCCATTCGCCGCCATTCAGGTATTCTATGTCGAACTTGCCGAACATGTCATCCGCAAATTCGGATTTATTGCCTGCTTCGTGACGATTCAGGTAAAGTGTATCCAACCATGCAGGTGCGGCAAAACGATAACCTTTCTCAATGAAGTCGGTATACTTCACATCCGGATAGAGCGTTTGCAGGCATCCCAACGGGAATTCCTTCTTCCAGGCAGTTTTCCCTTTCTTCACGGCTGTCACCTCAAGCATACGGGTGATGCCATCGAACTGAGCCTTCACATAGTTATCCTTATCCACATAAACCGGATAGCTTCCTGCCTTGTCTTGTCCGGACAAGCCGGACAACTGGAAGCTGAATTCATAATCGTTCAAGAAATCGCCCTTCAACAACTCCTCATTCCCCGAAAGCTGGAAATGCACATCATCGAAGCCGATGGTATAGGTAGCCCCTTCGAACAAGGCAGACTTTGTCTCGTCAAATACTCCGGGAACACCCGCTTCTTCCGTCGGAAGAGCCTCTGCAAAGACATGTTTTCCCGGTGTGGGAATCTCATCCAGCCAAATTTTCAGACAGCCACCATTACGCTCAATGCGCAGATGATGGTACACACCCCAACGGAAATCTTCAGGCAGGGCATAGGATTCCTTATTTTCTTTACCGCCGACAAGTGTACGCAGGTACCAACTCCGGTTCTCGGCATCCAAACCTACATAGGCACAGTTATCTGCATCCTTCCACCAGGCAATGACGCCGGCTCCACCCTCGGTCTTGACTCCCGTCTCGAACAAGTAAGCCACGGACGGCTGTACTTGTTGCAACACACCGAACGAAGCTGTCTCGCCTTTACCCGCAAAGGTAGGCATCGAAGGTTCGGGATGATAACCCGCCGTGCGGGGGCCGGTGATACCATCCACAAACAACGTCTTGTCGAAGAACTGGACACGGTTGATATATTGCCCCCGATGCTCATCGTTCTTGTTTGCCATATAAATCAGCCACCATTCAAATCCGTTGGGGCCTCTCAGGATATTGGGCTGGCCGGGAGTCATCAGAATATCGTCGGCAATGCCGTCTTTCATATCGAACAGAGAAACGTCGAAGAATTGCGAACGTCCCTTGTTTGTTTCTACGGCAAGCAGATTCGTGCCTTCCTTCAAAGCAGCACGCAGCTTCTTGTCCAGGTTCACGATACAATAATCACGCCCCTGCTTCTCGTAGACAAGTGTTCCGTTCAGATAAATCCGGGTATCTCCGTCGTGAGCGACACGCAATGCCAGATTACCGGTTTCGCTACCGGCAGAGAAAGTCTTTCGCAACCATAAGGAGGGCGTATTCCACAAGGTACCCAGATGCCGGGTGGTGGAACCTTTCACTTCACGGGACGAAAAGCCGGTCTCCCCCCTCGCCCAGCCGGAGTCATCGTAGGTCACTTTTGTCCAATCGCTTCCCGGCTTGCTCTCCGTATAAGCAAACAACGGCTCATATGTGCGGCCATACCGCAATAAATCCACTTGCTTCTCCTCCAGTTGTGTCTGATTGCAGCCTACAACCGGATAGCTATATTTATTACCATTTTGAAAACCTAAAGGAGAGTCTGCCTCAGCAACTCCCAACTGATAATTGCCCCACTCTGTAGAGGTGTGGTTGGCATTATACATCATATAGTAGCGGCCTCTATACTTCATGACCCACGGTCCCTCCGCTACTCTGTTATCCATCGTTTCCCATGTATCCGGCAATGAAGCGAACTGGCACACCGGTTCACCGGCAAATTCTGCCGGGTTCTTCATTTTACGTCCCCATATGGTATTTCCATCAGTAAAACGTACCATATACATGTATAGTTGTCCATCATCATCTCTGAATATTTTGGGGTCGATACGGTTATCCATCCATGTCTTCTTGTTCGGTTCTGTATAAGCGCCCAAGACATCTTTGCTCTGCGCATGTACAATGTGAACGGCATGCTTGTCCTTCCCCCAATAATTGACTGACCAGTACAAATGAAAATCTCCATTCAGATAGAACATGTCATTGGCATGAATCTGGTCATCTCCGGCTCCGCTGCCTCTGGTCCAGTCATTGTCCATGGATACGACATGGATAGGTTTCCCCCAATGAACCAGGTCATCGGATACATAGAAATCCCCGTTTGTACGGACCCCTCCAATATAATATTTGCCATTATATTTCATTACGCCGGCATCCGCCACTCCCGGAAGTACCGGATTCTGGATGTTCTGCGCAAACAAGCTGCCACAGCAAGCAAAAGCGAATGGTAATAGTAGTTTTTTACAGACAAGCATATGGTATAAGATTTAAGAAAGAAAAGGCTATGCCGGAAGCATCCTGAATGAGAACAGGCTTCCAGGCATAGCCTTCTTTAGTTATTAATAGTTAGGATTCTGAGTAAGATGTGCAACACCACCTACTGTGCTGTTTTCCACCTCATCTCTTGGAATAGGCAGACGTCTGTGCTTGCCAACAATAAAGTTGTCAAAGTCTTTGTCACGAGCTTTCAGTTCATCAATTCCAGCCTGGGAATCAAGTAATCCCCAGCGCTTCAAGTCAGCCCAACGCCAACCTTCGAAACAGAGTTCCAAAGTACGTTCCATCTGCAGACGCTTGATAAAAGCATCTTTAGAGCTCAAGCAGTCTTTCCACTGACTGTCTTTCAACTTGGCCAGACCGGCACGTTCTCTTACCTTGTCCACATAAACAGCAGCATCGGCAGGATTAGTACCCGTTTCAACAAGACACTCTGCATAGTTCATCAGGATATCTGCATAGCGCATAATACGATAATTATTGCGGGCAAAGTAATCTTCTGCACTACGATAGTACGAAGTATTGTATTTACGGATATAACAGTCTTCCGGATCAGTTCCCCAATTATCATTCCAATCTGCATTCTCAACACCATAATATTTCTTCGGCTGGTCGGGGAAGTCTTGCGAAAATCCACGATAAAGGATACTGCCGTACAAGCGCAAGTCATTCTTTCCATCCACACGTTTCTCTTTCAAGAACTCGTCTACCAACCAGCGGCGTGCCTTACCATCTCCCCAACCTATACCACTTGGAGCATAGAACTGAGTACGCTGGAAACCGAATGCCATACTGGCATCATTACCCGTACCACCCTTGTTCTGGTCATCGAACTGAATCTCAAAGATACCTTCCTTGTTGTTCTCGTCCAAGTCAGTGAAATTATCTTCACGATTGGCGATAAGACCGTATAAAGAGCCCTCTTTATCAATCAACCATTGCAATTGTTCCTTTGCTTTGTCATACTTATGTTGTTGCATATAAGCCTTGCCCAACAATGCCTTGGCAGCACCTTTGGTAGCACGTCCCAGATTGGCAGCATCCCAAGATTCCGGCAGATACTGCATGGCAAAAGTCAAATCTTTCTCTACCTGGTCCCATATTTCCTGCTCGGAAGCATCTTCCGGTATATAAGAAGCATCTTTAGGCTCCAACGGCATAGTTCCTTTGTCCCACAACAGATTTACCTGAAAATACCACAATGCACGCAAGAAAGAAGCTTGTGCCAGTACCTGGTTTTTCGTCGTCTCATCCATTTCGATAGAAGGAACATGAGCCAACACCTGATTACAACGGAAAATACCTACATAGAAATGTTCCCAATGTATGTTGTTGCCTTCATAAAAATTATAGTTATTATAGAGAAAACGTGTCCAGTCGCCCAATTCAATCCAAGGAGAAGAACTCCATCCTTCGTCCGAAGTCAAATCATAGCGGAAAGAAAGCCAACGCATCCAAGTGCCTTCCTTATAGAAGAAGCTATAACAAGCATTGACACCGGCTGTCGCATCTTCCGGCTTATTCCAATAAGTATCATTAGTTACTTCATTGGGATTATCAATATCCAATAAACTCGAACTGCATCCGGTGCACAAGGTCAAGGCACCTGCAAGCATTAATCCATAATATATCTTTTTCATAATTTATAAGCTGATTTATAAGTTAAAAGGTCAAATCCAATCCAAACATTACCGAACGGGTATTAGGATATGCAAAACTGTCCGTACCACTGTTCCAAACGGAATTCGCACCCTTGAAATCAGGGTCCAGACCGGAATATCCGGTGATAGTAATCAGATTGCTGCCGGTAGCATACAGACGAAGTTTCTCAACACCCAAGTTGGTCAGCCATTTCTGCTTAAAGTTATAACCGATAGAGATGTTCTTCATGCGGAAATAAGAACCATTTTCCAAGAAACGGTCGGCATCACGGGAGTTACGGAAGTCACCATAAATGATACGCGGGGTATTGGAGTTAGGATTCACCTGGTAAGGCTCTTCACCCTTTTCAAAGCGGATATAGTTGGAGTTGTCTGCAAACAGACGTCCTTGCCAACGGGATACGTTATATATCTTATTACCGAACTGACCGTTCCACATCATACTGAAATCGAAATTCTTCCATTCTGCATTGAATACCAATGACATTTGCATCTTGGCCCAGGGGCTACCGCAATAATCACGGTCAGCATCAGTAATTTCTCCATTGTCATCCAAGTCAAGATACTTAACATCTCCCAATTGAGGACGTTTTCCTTCAATCATAATGGGGGTACCCGTAGATGTCACATAATTATCAATCTGTTCTTGCGTCTTGAAGATACCGTCTGTTTTTCTCAAATAAAATTCAGCCAAAGATCTGCCCGGTTCAGTTCTTGCCTGACCAGAATCAATATAGTCTCTATTAGTACCATCACGACCCAAACTCAATACTTCGTTATCCATCGTAGTCACATTCAGCAAAGCGCTGTACTTAAAGCCTGAAATCTGGTCTTTCCAACCAAGTGTAAACTCGAAGCCCTTGTTGCGCAAGCTGGCAGCATTTTTCCACGGAGAGCCTCCTTGATTACCGGTAGAAATAGCAATCGGAGTCTCAGCCAATACGTCACTGGTCTTTGAGTTGTAATATTCTGCACTAACAGTCAAACGCTGGTTAAGGAAGCTGGCATCAAAACCTACATTCACCGTTTCTTTTGTTTCCCAAACAAGACCTGCATTCACCAGTTTCACCTGAGTAGAACCCGGAACAATAGCACCACCGAATACAGTTACAATACTCTGGTTGATAGTTCCGATATAATCCCAATCGCCAATGGAAGAGTTACCAAGACGACCCCAGTTACCTCTAATCTTCAAATCATTAATCCAAGACACATCAAAGAATTCCTCCTTTGAGATTCTCCAGGCACCGGAGAATGAGGGGAAATTACCCCAACGGTTTTCCTTAGCCAGACGGGAAGTACCGTCACGACGGAAGGTAGCAGTCAGATAGTATTTATCATCATAAATGTAGTTAGCACGTCCCAGATAAGAAATCATCGCATTCTCACTGATACTGTTTGAATTCTGCTGGTTGCTTTGTCCGGCATTCAATACTGTCAGATAATCACCGTTACCCAACATCGGGAAGTTCAGACGGGAAGCCCACAAACCTTCCCATTCATGGTGCTGGTAAGTAGTACCGACCACGGCATCCACATGATGCTTACCAAAATCCTTATTGAAGTTCAACGTGTGCTCAATCAACATGTTGTAGGTGTTGTCGCGTGCCTTCTGGCTTTCCGGATCACGGTGTTCCTGATTCTGAGTCCAGTTACCTTCTCCACGGAACCATGAGTTCTCATAGAAATAAAGGTCAATACCACCGTTGAATTTATAAGAAAGGAATTCGAAAGGCTTGAATTCCAACCATAAAGAACCATTCAAACGATTCTGACGGAAATGACGGTATTCCAAATCTTCACGGGCAATCGGGTTTACACCGAACGTATTATACTTGGCTGCATCACCATAGCCATATCCACCCGGATTATTCTCATCATAGATAGGAATAGTAGGCATCATACGCAAAAAGTCATTGTAGGTATTTGTCTGGTTCGGGTCTGTGTTTGTGAGTGAATAAGCCAAGTTTTCACCAAAAGAGAACCAGCCCTTTTTACCTTGTGTATTGACACGGAAGCTATAACGGTCGAAAGTATTTCCATAAGAAACGCCGTCATTGTTATAGTAACCGGCTGATACAAAATAACTACCGGAATCACCACCACCAGAAAGCGATACGTTGTAGTCCTGAACCAATGCAGTCTTCAACACTTCATCCTGCCAGTTGGTATCATACTGTGAGTGTTTCTGAGTGCTGTTTACAGTGGCAATACCGTCTTTGATGGCTTCATTGTAGGCAATATCATTATACTTGATATATTCTGCCGCATTCATCAAGTCAAATTTCGGGCTCCATTCCAATGTTTCCTTTACGCTTACATTCACTTTCATGGGGCCTTTCGTACCTTTCTTGGTAGTAACGATAATCACACCATTGGCAGCACGCGAACCGTAGATGGCAGCAGCAGAAGCATCCTTCAGAATCTGGATGGACTCTGCATCCGCAGGATTGAAATCAACACCCGGGTCTGTAATCATACCGTCAATAACCCACAGCGGAGAGTTATTGCTCAAGGAACCGACACCACGAATTTCAATAGAGGCATCTTCGCCTGCCCTACCGCTACTGCGTACGTTAATACCGGTTGCCAAACCCTGCATCTGGCTGACCAGTGTTCCTGCAGCGCTTTTCTTCATTTCCTTGGTATCAACAACGGCAACCGCTCCAGTCAAGTCGGACTTCTTCACAGTCTGATAACCGATGACAACCACTTCTTCCAGTGCTTTCGAATCATCTTTCATCACCACGCGCAAGGCAGTTCCCTTATAGACAACTTCCTGCGTAAGCATACCGATATAAGAGAAAACGAGTGTACTTCCTTTCTTTCCACTCACTGAGAAATTACCGTCAATATCGGTAATGGCACCCGTAGTAGTACCCTTCACCAATACATTCACGCCCACCAAAGGCTCACTATTTGCATCCGTCACCGTTCCCGTTATGGTCACATCTTGTGAATAAGCGGTAGCTGCAAACACGACAAAGAATAAGAATAAGATTTTCTTGATCATTTTTGATAGAATTAGATTTTAAAACTATGCGGAAACTAACGTCCGCTTTTAAATACACCGCAGAAAGTGATTAGTCACTTCTGCCAATCATAGAACATTGATTAGGATTTGTTACGTCATAGGCATAGGGGTCATAGTATTATAAATTGTTGGCTTTCGGATGCAAATATATCCGCATAAAGCTAAAATTAATGCAAATATCGCTTCAATCTATGCAATTATAAATCCAAAAAATGCCCCTGAGAGACACCTCAGGGGCATTTGATTGGATTGTTATATTTAGCAAGCATTCCATGCTATCATTTCACGAAGTCTTTGGGCAGAATACCGAATTGTTTTTGGAAGCACTTGGTGAAATAGGAAGGAGTATTGAAGCCGGTCATATAGCAAACCTCATTGATTTTACACTCTCCTTCCTTTAAAAGCTGCGCCGCTTTCTTCAACCGCTCCAGGCGGATGTAGTCATTGGGAGTCATATCCAATATGCCCTTTATCTTCCGGTTCAGGCTCGACCGGCTCATGTTCAGCAGGCTTGCCATATCATCCAGGCAGAAATCCGGATTCTGCATATTGGCAACCACCACTTCCTTCAATGTTTTAAGGAAAGATTCATCTGCCTTTGTCATTGCCATACTGCCCGTCTGCACAAAAGGAGAATTGACAAAAGAAGCCCGTAGCTTCTCACGGTTGTTCAGCAGATTGGCCACACAAACTTTCAGATATTCCACGGAGAAAGGTTTCTCTATATATACGTCAGCCCCCAGCTTCATTCCCTCTATTTTGGCTTGAAGAGTCGTCTTCGCCGTAAGCAGGATAATCGGTATATGGCTATAGTCAAGCTCGGACTTCAGATGCTCGCACAGCTCCAATCCATCCATCTCGGGCATCATAATGTCTGAAATGACAAGATTTACAGTATGTTCCTTCAACACCTTCAAAGCTTCCACCCCATTCACGGCAGTCAGCACACGATATTCCGAAGAGAGCTGTTTCACAACAAATGCCTGCATTTCCAGACTGTCTTCCACCACCAAAAGAGTATACCGGTGCTGTTCCAAGGCAGTACCTGCACCACTTTCCTCAGAGGATTCCCCGCCCGTTACCGGTTCTTTATGCTCCATAGCCACCGTCTGCTCGTGCTTCAGCGGAAGTGACAGCAGGAAACAGTTGTTCTCCATCGAATCTTCCATGCACAACGTACCCTCATGGAGTTCGGCCAATGAACGGGCAAGTGCAAGCCCGATACCGGTGCCGGGCACAGAGCGCAAGGCACCGGTTTTATACTGGATGAACGGCTTGAAAATCTCCTCGCGCATCTCTACCGGAATGACAAGACCGTCATTGCATACGGAAAGCAGCAGTCTTTCACCTTCCGAATATAGCCTGATGCGTATATAGGTCTCCGAATACTTTATCGCATTGGTCAGCAGATTGCTGATAATCTTGGTAAGCCCTTCCCTATCAACCGAAGCATACAAGCTTTCGGGAGTCTCTATACTCAATGCCAGCCCCCTTTCACGTGCCAAAGGCTTGAAACGCTTATACGTCTTTTGTAAGAGCTCAGACACGTCACATTCCACAAAATTCAATTGGAAGCCTTGCGTCTCCGTCTTCCGGAAGTCCAGCAACTGGTTCACCAAATCAAGCAGCCGGTTAGTGTTCAGTTCCATGGTCTCCAAATCATCCCTGATGTCATCCGAAACAGAACGGGAAGCCAATACATTCTCGAGCGGACTCTTTATCAATGTAAGCGGTGTACGTATCTCATGCGCCACATTCGTGAAGAAGTCTATCTTCGCAGTATACAACTCCCGTTCCTTTTCCCGCTCAAACTTGTCCATAGCCTGCTGATGCTTCTGCCGGGTCCGTTTTCTGAAATAGATAATTACAGCAGCCAGTGAACATAACGCCAATACCGTATAAACAGCATACGCCCAAGTGGAGAGATAGAAAGGAGGATGAATATGGATGTCGAGCACACGTTCCGTCGCGTTCCACTTGCCATCGCTGTTGGAACCTTTTATACGCAATGTGTAGCTTCCATAAGGAAGGTTTGAATAGTTGATGATGGAATTCCGCCCTACCGTATACCAGTCGCGGTCAAAGCCTTCCAGCTTACATTCAAGACCATTCATTTCGGGTGCCTGGTAACTCAGGGCTGCAACCTGAAAAGAGAAAGAATTCTGGTCGGCATCCAGCTCTATCTCATCCGCATAGGTGATGCTCTTCTCCAAAGGAGAATCCGGACTATCCACCGAAAGCCGTTTGTTGAACAGATAAAAATCTGTAATCACTACGGGAGGGAGAAAAGTGTTCTCCACAAAAGTTTCCGGGTCAAAGGCTATGAATCCGTTGATACTTCCCAAATAGATGCGTCCCTTCTTGTCAATGTAACCGGACTGGAAATTAAATTGGTTGCTCAGCAGCCCGTTTGCCGTGGTATAGACATGTTTGCTCTCCGTATCGGGATTGAAGCAGACCAGACCATAATTGGAAGTAATCCATAAGTTTCCCCGCTTGTCCTCGACCATCTTGTAGATGGTATTACTCGGAAATCCTTTCGACATGTCATAACGGGTAAAATTGTCCGTTTCCGGATTGTAGCGGCAGAAGCCCTCACCCAGCGTCATGAACCACAGACGCTTCCTACTGTCTTCGTAGATACTGATTACCTTATTGTAGGGAAGAGAGGTCGAATCATTCTCATTAGACAGATAATTCCTCCACTGCTGGCTTCTTACATTGTAGCAGAACACTCCATTGGAGAAAGTAGCAAACCACAGATTTCCGTTGAAGTCCTCCAGAATGTTATAAGTAAACATATTCTTCAGCTGAGGAATCCGGGTAAAGTCATCTGTAGAGCGATTGTACTTCAACAGACCGGACGTGGTGCCTATCCACACGTCTCCCGTAGTGGTCCTGCAAATGGTAAAGGCGTCATTGGCGACCATGGAATTCTCACTCTCACCCTTGGCATAATGTTTCACCTGCCTGGTCCGAAGATTCACCCGATTCAGACCACCGGAGAACGTACCCACCCACAAATCATCCCCGTCCAGGCAAAGGCCGTGGACATTCTGATAAATGGCCGGATGCTCAAAAGGCTCTATCTTTCCGTTTTCCGGATTGTAATTGAACAAGCCTTTGTCTTCGGTACCTATCCACAAGGTGCCATCATTACTTTCACAGATTTCCCGTACACGACGGCCGAAATGCCTGAGATTGTCTCTCGGATAGAACTTCTCGAAATAAGTCCACTGATAAGGGCAATAGTTCACTCCACCGAAATAAGACCCTATCCACATGCCGTTCTCCTTGTCGCAGCAGAGCGAATAAATGGCATTGTCCGACAATGCATACGAATCATCCTGGTCGGGAACGGTCAAATGGGTAATCTTGTCATTCGTCAGATTGTAAATATACAAGCCGGACTCTGCGCCCACCCACAGCTCGTTGTCAGATTTGAACTGCAAAGCCCTCACATAGGTGTTCAGCAGCTTCCGCGTCTTGCCGGTAGTCTGGTTTATCTCTGTCAACCCGTTCAGCGAAGCGATATACACACAATTATGGGGTCCGATGACCTGCCAGTTGATAATATCATTCTTGAAAATCTCATTTCCTTCCGCATCCTTGAAAGGCTGCAGAGGAGTTTCAAAGTCAGCTTTCGTATAGTAAAGATTATCCGCATACAAGGCCAGCCAACACGTATTCCCATTCAGCCAAAAGCGGGTTACATTGGGCAGTCCCGAATCGTGCAGATGGTTCAGCAACCTCCCTTCATCCGGTTTATAGCAGAACAACCCCTGGTTTTCTACCGATATCCAGATATTATCGTCCTCGTCACTTCCAATCATGGTGACGAAATCCCTGATGATACTGCCGTTATCACTGGCCTCATCGAAAGCGGTAAAGGAATCCAGTACCGGGTCGTAAATAAAGACTCCCCCATCGGTACCAATCCAGATATTTCCCCGGCAGTCCTCGTAGAGCGCAGTTATGAAATTCTTGCCTAAACCGGAGTTCTCTTTCTTGTAAATACGGAAAGACAATCCGTCATAACGGTTCAGACCGTCCTTGGTTCCGAACCACATAAAGCCTTTCCTATCCTGCAAAATCTGATACACGGTGTTCTGCGAAAGACCGTTCCGGATATCCATCGTTCTGAAATAGTAATGAACAGCATCCTGCGCACAGACCGGCAATACCGCCCATAGGCACAGACTAAGGAAAAGCTTTATAATCAATCGTTTCATAACAACATTTTTAATGTACAATTTACCATTTACAAAGTACAATTTAACTATGCAGATGACAGCGCAGCCAAATTGTACTTTGTAAATGGTAAATTATTCAATGCCCTTATTTCTTAAGTGAATTGCAGATACGTGTATTTATCTCTTTCACGCGTTTCTCATCCAGCTTTATCACCTTGCGGTCGTAAGTCATCAGACCGTTCACTTCCACCTCCACATCCGTGGTCTGTGTATAGACGGCTGCCGAGAAACCTCTTTTTATCATCTGATACAGCATATCGGCATATTTCACGTACTCATCAGTCACTTCTTTGGAAGAGTTGAACTGAACATATCCCCAGTTGCGGTTCGGTTCCCAGATATGGTCTTTCAAGACAAGGCCGATGCCGCCATACTCACCCAAAACCGTGGCACGCTGTGCATCATACAGATACATCTCCGGTTGGGGATAGTTGTGGAGGTCGAGCATGTCACCGCAAGTATAATGGTTACCGCCACTTGCCGGATTCACCAGACGGGTCGGGTCATACTGTTTCGTCCATTCGGCTATCTCTACCGTCTTGAACTGCCCCCAGGCTTCGTTGAACGGTACCCATGTACCGATACACGGATAAGAGTAGAGACAATCCATTATTTCCTTCCATTCCTTGTGATAATAGGCTTCGGATTCGGCGGAGCGTTTCAGTTCTGTTCCGTCGAAATAGCGGCGGTTCTGCCATTCCGGATTACGGTCACCGCTCGGCATATCCTGCCATACGATGATACCCAAACGGTCACAATGTGTGTACCAACGTGCCGGTTCCACCTTGATATGCTTGCGAATCATATTGAAACCGAAATCTTTCGTCTTCTGTACATCATACAGCAAAGCCTCGTCTGTGGGAGCTGTATACAGTCCGTCGGGCCACCAACCCTGGTCCAGCGGTCCAAACTGGAACAAAGCCTCGTTATTTAGTTCCAGGCGTACGATGCCATCCGCGTCACGACGGGTGGAGTACTTACGCATGGCAGCATAGCTGTCCACCTTATCCACTACCTTGCCTCCGCTTTTCAGAGTCACTTTCAGCGTATAGAGGAAGGGGGAATCCGGACTCCACAACTTGGCATTCCGGGGCATGGACACCTCCACCGGCTCTGCATTGATACTTTTGCCGGTGGCTACCAGTTGATTGCCGTCATACACATTCACTTCCACAAAGTCGGAAGGACATGCACTATTCAATTCAGCCTTCACTGTCAACAGATTACGGTCAATATCGGGAGTGATACGGAGGTTCTTGATATGTTTTCCGGCAACCGGCTCCATCCATACCGTCTGCCAGATACCGCTTACGGGAGTGTACCAGATACCTTCCGGATTGCTGACCTGCTTTCCACGGGGTTGAGGTCCTTTATCCGTTGGGTCCCAAACTTTTACGACCAACTGATTATTGCCTTTGCCAGAAAGGGCGGCAGTAATATCGAAAGAGAACGGAGTAAATCCCCCCGTATGGCTGCCTACTTTCACATCATTCACCCATACATCCGTTTTCCAGTCGACAGCGCCAAAGTGCAACAGCACTTGTTTTCCCTTCCAGGCAGAAGGAATTTCAAAACTGCGCTGGTAGACCAGTTCCTGGTTTTCATTGATTCTTTTTCCAACTCCGGACAAGGAGGATTCGATGGCAAAAGGAACAAGTATCTGCCCTTCGAACTCTGCCGGAAGATGCTCACCTTTATTTATAACGGCATAATTCCACAGTCCGTTCAAGTTCTTCCAGTCACTCCGTTCCATGATGGGACGAGGATATTCGGGCAACACATTCGCGGGATTGATCTGGGATGCCCAGTCCGTTTTGATTTTATCACCTGCCGGCTTCCATTGCGCCGAACTTCCGATTGCAAACAACGTCAAGAATGACGATATGAGGAAAAATCTTCTCATAGTATTATAACTTTTTATTGGTTTCTACGAAAGCAAAGATAAGCCGATTCAGAAAAAAAGAATAGAAATTTCGAACCAATAAATAGTATTTTTGTGGAATATCAAGGTATTACCGTCTCATTTTATCAAAGAAATTCATCAAAGGCACCTTTTTCCGCTTTTCTTGCCACGCCAATGACAAGGCTTTGCCTTCCCATTGGCAAGACTTTGCCACCGCATTGGCAAAACTTTGCCATAGGCGTGGCAAAAGTTTGCCAAGGCAGTGACAACTTGTTGGCAAAATACCTCCCTGATATACAAGGAGTAGCAAACAATAGACAGCAGGGAACGACTAATATCCCGGATTCTGCTGGTTCTCCAATGCCGGATTGGCATTTATCTCATCTTGCGAAATAGGAAGCACAATCTTCTCGAAAGTACGGTCGATTGTTTTTCCACGGTGACTCACCGGAATATCTTGAAAATCGTCGTTGAATTCGATGGTTCTGCCCATACGCATCATGTCGAAGAAGCGTTGTCCTTCACCAAAAAGCTCCTTGCTGCGCTCGTCCAGAATCATATCATCGGTAATGGTAGCGGCAGTGGCCGGTGCCAGTCCGGGAGAACGCCTGCGGATTTCATTCAGGTAACCGGCGGCGGCATCTGCGCCTGCTTCCTGCTTCGTGGAGTGCAAGGCTGCTTCGGCGGCAATCAGATATATCTCGGAAAGACGGATTATCTTGATATTGACGGCTGTATTGGTTGCCTTGCCGTCACCTGCCAAGGTGGTACTGCCCATATACTTGTAGCAGGCTCCCTTGCGTTCAATCTCATTGTCCACCCAGTATTCATCGTTGTCCATGATTCCCCAACGCACATCCGTCTCGTCTTCACCCAGACGGTTCAGGAAATAATCGCTGGCAAGATACCAGCCCATGGCATTCTTCAACTGTCCGTAGCGCATCAGGTAAAAGCCCAAAGAAGAAGTTCCCAGGTCTGATTCCTCAGTGGTGATGCCCAGCTCAAAGATGGACTCGGAACCAAACTGCTTGCTCCAGGAAGCCGTCCAATCGGCAGGCTCATACAGTTTGTACACACCGCTTTCTATAATCTCCCGGGCAGCGTTCAAAGCACCGTCATAATCTTCCATATAGAGTTTCACACGCGCTTGCAGGGCTATGTTGGTGTAATAGTCCGCATATCCGCTCTGCTTTGTCTTCTTCTTGGCAAGCAGGGCCGCCCCGTCCGACAAGTCCTGCAGAATCTGGCGATAGTTCTCCTCCACAGTAGCACGGGTGGGCTGGGCGTTCACCGTAAGCGGCTCGGTTACATTGGGAACTCCATAAGAGGTCTTGTTGTAATTGTAAGGAAGCCCGTAGAGACGGACCAAATCGAAATAGAACAGCGCCCTCAGAGTCAACGCCTGCCCTTTGGCTTCGGAAAAGTCTTCCATACTGCCCGATTCTTCCAGCTTCTCAATGTTGCTCAACAAGGTGTTGACCTGCAGAATGCAGTAATATCCACGGCTCCAGAAACCGGAATAAGTATTGCTGTTGGAAGTGTGGTTGAACGTATAGAATGCATCCAGTCCGCGTCCGGCAGCAAAAATCGTGAGGTCACCGCCCTTGGCATCACCGTACATAAAAAGGTTTCTGCCGTAATAGGACGATGAGGTCATCGCACTCATCACACCGTTGATAACCACCTGCGCATCGGCTACCGTACCGACAGCACCTTCTGCATTTCCGGAGTTGGTGGGCTGCATATCCAGAAAATCGTCACACGAAGTGAATGTAAAGGCACCAAGTATCACAAGTGCCAATAAATGATATATCTTTTTCATTGTTAGTTCCTCCAGTTCATTAAAATTTCAATTCAACGCCAACGACAAACGTTTTTCCGATAGGGGTTTCCCAACCACGTGTGCCGTATTCGCTCACTTCGGGGTCTGCCTCCTTGTATTTGGCTATTGTCCAAAGGTTGCTGGCAGTGAAAAAAAGGCGGGCATTCTCGATGAAAGCCTTGCAGGTCATGGCTTTGGGCAGCGTATAGGCCAATGAGAGATTCTTCAAGCGCAGATAACTGGCATTGAACAAGTGGCGGCTGCTGTATTGTTGCGGGTCATCGAGGTCTACACCTTCGATACGGGGCTCTGTACCGTTCGTATGGTCTGGCGTCCAAAGGTTGTTGTAGTAGCTTTTAGCACGGATACGCTCCCAATAATAACCGTCGTCGGCCACATCCATGTAGGCTCCATCGTACAAGTCTCCTCCTATCTTATAGGTAAAGCCCAACGAAAGGGCTATGCCTTTGTAGGAGACCGAGGTATTGATGCCCCCATACACTTTGGGAACGGCATTGCCGATGATGGTGTAGTTGGCATTGTTATAGTCATAAGTAGCTCCGCGTCCGTTATACTCAAAATCTCCGGCCTTGCCATTCTTGGGGTCATTTACATAGTAGACGTTCTTGCCGTTGGTCTTGTCCACACCTGCCCATTCGTATCCATAGAAAGCCAGCGTGGACTGACCTTCCCGGTATACATATTGCGCACGGCTGTCGCTACTGGTGGGGTCGTACCAGATAATGTCCGCATCGCCATACAACTCTTTCACCTCAGAACGGAGAAAGGTTGCGTTGACACCGGCACTCCATAACCATCCTTTACTATCAATGATGTCACCACTCAACTCCACCTCTACCCCATGGTTATTGATGCATCCTACGTTCCGCAACGTAGAGGAAAATCCCGTAACCATCGAAATGGGAACATCCTGGAGCAGGTTCTTCGAATCACGGTTGAAGTATTCCACCGTACCGCGCAGACGCTGGCCGAAGAAGCCGAAGTCGATACCCACATTCGTGTTGTAGCTCGTCTCCCAAGACAGCTTGTCATTGGTGACGGTAGTGATTGTACCGCCCGGGTTACCCATGTACTTACTGGTATAGCTCATCAAGCTCATATAGCCGTAATTGTCCGAAGGCAGCGTACCGTTAATACCATAAGAGGCACGTATACGCAGGTTGCTCAGGAAAGAATATTTGCTCATAAAACCCTCGCGCATGATGTTCCACGCTCCTGCCACTGACCAGAAGTTTCCCCAACGTTCCTGCTTGCTGAGCCGGGAAGAACCGTCGCGGCGGTAAGAACCGGAAATGAAGTAGCGTTCATCGTAATTATAATCCAACTTGGAGAGCACGGACACCATCGAGTTTCCCCAGGAATATCCGGCAGAAGTCTGCGTTCCGGCAGTAGAAACTGTATGAATGGTGCTGACCGCAAGATTGCTTCCTGTGGCACGCACATAGTCTGTCTTGTTCTTCTCCGCTTCGAAACCCACCATGGTGCCAACTGTGTGTTTGTCGAAGGTGCCGGTATAATTGGCGGTAGTGGAGGTAACCATCTTCTCGTATGTAGTACGGTATTCGTTGACATTCCCATTGTCTGCCGAGCCTTTATAGTGATTGGCACTGTAATAGATATGGTCTTTTACAGTAGTATTGTCGTAAGAGTAGATAGAACGAAGGTCCAGGCCCGGCATCAGATGCAGGGTGAGCGTCTCCGCAGCCATGATTTTGGTACTGGTAGAACCGTTCTCCCACTCTTTGTCATAATAAAGCCCATTGTAGGCGTAGCTACCGTAACGTTCGGTCCAGAGCTCGCCGGTCTTGTAATCAGTGGGCCAGTAGAGTCCCCACAGCAAGTTACGGGTCTGCATGAAGTAATTACTGCCCGTGTTGCGTGTATCATTATAACCGCTTTTCTTGGTACGCGCCAGGCTGGCATTGGTGGTCAGTTCAAGGAATTTCCCCACCTTCTGGGTGAGGTTCAAGCGACCGGAAACACGGTCGAAGCTGTTCATCTTCAAACGTCCCTCGTCCTGGGTATAGGAAAGGGAAGTGTAATAGTTGGTATTCTGCGTAGCACCACTGACGGACATATCGTAGGTCTGATAAATGGCGGTACGGAAATATGCCTTGTCCCAATCGTAGTATTTGCCTCCACGCCCGGAATTGTCGTACTCAAGGATATTGACGTTCTCGTAAGCTCCCGTACCATTTGTGGTAAATTGGTAGCCATGTTTGTTGAAACGGCTGTTCAACTGGCCTATGGCATAGGCTGCCGCCTTTTCGTCCGTTTCGCCCTTACCGCTTGTACGGGCATCGTGAAATACGGTGTAGAGCATATTCACATTCTCCTGCACGCTGGCCGTTTCATAGTTGTCCGTTGCCCAGCAGGGCGTGAAGCCCACTTCGGCTTTCAGCGTCACCACCGGCTTGCCAATCTGTCCTTTTTTGGTAGTAATCAGAATGACGCCGTTTGCCGCACGCGACCCATAAAGCGAGCTGGCCGCCGCATCTTTCAATACAGAAATAGATTCGATGTCTTCCGGGTTCAACGTATTCATGATGTTGTTGGTAGAATAGAGCTCACCGCTCATCTGCCCCGTATTGCCCGAAGAGACCGGAACACCGTCCACTACATACAACGGTTCATTCCCGGCATTCATAGAACCTATGCCACGGATGCGGATGGCCGGTGCGGAACCCGCCTGGCCGGAATTATTCGTCAGTTGCAAGCCCGCCACTTTACCGTTCAACGCGTTTTCAAAGCTGGTCGTCGGAATGTCTTTCAGCGCATCCGCTTTCACTAAAGAAGCCGAACCTGCATAGCTGCTCTTTTTGGCCGTGCCGTAAGCCACCACCATCACTTCATCCAACAGTTCCGAATCCGATTTCAGCACCACCTTCATAGCAGGCTTTATGGCAGCTTCTACTTTCTGCATACCTACAAAAGAGACAATCACTGTCTTTGCCGTGCCCGGCACATTCAAGATTGTAAATTTACCTTCGATATCGGTCACGGCCCCCAGCGTTGTGCCCTTCACCAATACCGATGCCCCAATAATCGGCTCATTGTTGTCCTCGGCAAATACTGTTCCCGAGACCGTAGACGTCTGAGCCATCACTCCCGCCCCCATAACCAGGCAGACAATGATTAACAAGAAGAATTTCTTTCTCATGCTTCTCTTCCTTAAAATTAGTCAATCAAAACACTTTTTAATATCCAAACGCTGCAAAGGTATGTATCTTTTTCAAAAAGAAAAGCAATAGTATTCAAAAAGCTTCATTTTGATTGTATTTTAAGCCAAACACAAGCAATATGTCTATAACCTAAGCATTCCAAGCAATAAGTATGATGCTGGATACGGAAATATAAGCAATGCCAAAGAAGATATATCCGGATTTTAAGATATGACACGTCCCGGCATACAACTTTTTTCGTAACTTTGCACAGTTTTAAAATACACTGAACGAATGGAGTTTAAGTATGACGTTATTGTAATCGGCGCCGGACACGCAGGATGCGAAGCCGCTGCCGCTGCTGCAAACCTGGGTTCGAAGACTTGTCTTATCACAATGGATATGAACAAAATCGGACAGATGAGTTGTAACCCGGCAGTGGGAGGCATCGCCAAAGGACAGATAGTACGCGAAATAGACGCCTTGGGAGGATATATGGGATTGGTGACAGACCAGACAGCCATACAGTTCCGTATACTGAACCGTTCCAAAGGTCCCGCTATGTGGAGTCCGCGCGCGCAGTGCGACCGCAACAAATTCATCTGGGCATGGAGAGAGATACTGGAAAATATCCCCAACCTGCATATCTGGCAGGATACCGTGCAGGAAATCCTCGTTGAAAACGGTGAGATTACGGGAGTAGTCACATTATGGGGAGTAACGTTCCATGCCAAATGTGTAGTACTCACCGCAGGAACTTTCCTCAATGGACTGATGCACGTGGGACGTACCATGCTTCCAGGTGGACGTATGGCAGAACCTGCATCCTACCAATTAACCGAATCCATCGCAAAGCATGGCATCACCTTTGGACGCATGAAGACGGGAACCCCCGTACGCATAGATGGACGCAGCGTGCATTATGAGGATATGGAAATCCAAGACGGAGAATGTGACTTCCACAAGTTCTCGTTCATGGACACTCATGTACGCCATTTGAAACAGCTCCCTTGCTGGACCTGCTTCACCAACGAAGAAGCACACCGCATCCTGCAGGAAGGTCTGCCGGATTCTCCCCTTTTCAACGGACAAATCCAAAGTATCGGCCCACGTTATTGCCCCAGTATAGAAACCAAGATTGTGACTTTCCCCGACAAACCGCAGCACCAGCTTTTCCTGGAGCCCGAAGGGGAAACAACCCAAGAGCTCTACTTGAATGGATTCTCTTCTTCATTGCCCATGAACATCCAGATTGCAGCATTGAAAAAGATACCGGCGTTCAGAGACCTCGTCATCTACCGCCCGGGCTATGCCATCGAATACGACTTCTTTGACCCCACCCAACTGAAACATACGCTGGAAACGAAGAATATAAAGAATCTGTTCTTTGCCGGACAAGTAAACGGAACAACCGGTTACGAGGAAGCAGCTGGACAAGGAATCATGGCAGGCATCAACGCCCACATCAATTGCCACGGCGGAGAGCCGTTCACCCTTGCAAGGGATGAAGCATATATCGGCGTTTTAATCGATGACTTGGTAACAAAAGGCGTGGACGAGCCTTACCGTATGTTTACTTCCCGTGCCGAATATCGCATCCTGCTCCGTATGGATGATGCGGACATGCGACTCACGGAAAAAGCCTGGAAGCTGGGACTCGCCAAGGAAGAGCGGTACAAGCTGCTGACAGAAAAACGTGAAGCCGTGAACCGGATTATAGACTTCGCGCGGAATTACTCGATGAAACCGGCATTAATCAATCCGGTATTGGAGCAGCTCGGCACAACTCCACTGCGCCAGGGATGCAAATTGATAGATTTGATAAACCGTCCGCAGATAACGATTGAGAACATTGCCGAACACGTCAGTGCCTTTAAACGAGAACTGGATAAAATATCCGATAGAAAGGAAGAAATTGTAGAAGCTGCAGAAATACTCATCAAGTACGAGGGATACATCGGACGCGAACGGATTATTGCGGATAAATTGGCAAGATTGGAAAGCATCAAGATAAAAGGTAAGTTTGACTATAATTCCATTCAATCCCTTTCTACCGAAGCCAGACAGAAGCTGATGAAGATAGATCCGGAAACAATAGCCCAAGCGAGTCGGATTCCGGGAGTATCTCCAAGCGACATCAACGTGCTACTGGTACTTTGCGGACGATAGAGCGCAAAGTTCCACGTGAAACAAAGAATTCAATAAACGTATTAAATAAACTGATTATGAGCAAAGAAACTCTTACCAAAAGCATCCGAGAAATACCAGACTTCCCCATCCCGGGAATTCTATTCTACGATGTAACTACCTTGTTCAAGGAGCCTACCGCCTTGCAGGAACTCTCGGACACACTATACGAGATGTATAAAGACAAAGGCATCACCAAAGTAGTGGGTATAGAATCAAGAGGATTCATTATGGGCCCCATTCTCGCCACCAGACTGGGGGCAGGCTTCGTACCTATCCGCAAGCCGGGAAAGCTTCCTGCAGAAACCATTGAAGAAAGCTATGATAAAGAATATGGCAAAGACACCGTGCAGATGCACAAGGATGCCATCAATGAAGACGATGTAGCATTGCTACACGACGACTTGCTGGCAACCGGTGGAACAATGGAAGCCGCCTGCAAACTGGTGAAACAGATGAACCCCAAGAAAGTGTATGTAAACTTCATCATCGAGCTGAAAGAGCTTCATGGCAAGGATGTGTTTGGAGATGATGTGGAAGTGGAGGCTGTGCTGTCGCTTTAGCCATTTCATATTTCACCACAGATTACACAGATTAACACAGATTATTTATCCACCACAAAACACAGTTTTATCAAAGAGAAATCTGCGCTAATCTGTGTAATCTGTGGTGAAACGTCGGTATTATGGAAGAACTCAGAACTAACGACTACCTCAAAGGGATTGTATCCAACCTTCCCGAAAGTCCCGGTATTTACCAATATCTGAATACCGAAGGGACTATTATATATGTAGGAAAGGCAAAGAATCTGAAGCGAAGAGTGTCTTCCTACTTCAACCGGGAGCACGAACCGGGAAAGACGAGAGTGCTGGTCAGCAAGATTGCAGATATCCGATATATCGTGGTGAATACGGAAGAAGACGCGCTATTGTTGGAAAACAATCTTATCAAGAAATACAAGCCTCGCTACAACGTACTGTTGAAAGACGACAAGACGTATCCCAGCATCTGCGTGCAGAACGAATACTTTCCACGTGTATTCAGAACCCGGAAGATAATCCGTAACGGTTCCTCCTATTATGGCCCTTACAGCCATATACCTTCCATGTACGCATTACTCGACCTCATCAAGCATCTATACCCTTTGCGTACATGCCACCTGAACCTCTCTCCGGAAAACATACGTGCCGGGAAGTTCAATGTCTGCCTGGAATACCACATCAAGAACTGTGCAGGACCTTGCATCGGGAAGCAAAGCCAGGAAGAGTATCTGAAAAACATCGCTGAAATCAAGGAAATACTCAAAGGGAATACCCAGGAGATAGAACGGATGCTTTTCCAGCAAATGCAGGAACTGGCAGCCGAAATGAAGTTTGAAGAAGCACAGAAGATAAAGGAAAAATACCTGCTGCTGGAAAACTACCGGGCGAAATCGGAAGTGGTAAGCAACGTGCTGCACAATATCGACGTGTTCTCCATCGAGGAAGACAGCGATGAAAAGTCCGCTTTCGTCAACTACCTGCACATTACGAACGGTGCCATCAACCAGGCTTTCACCTTTGAATACAAGAAACGATTGAATGAGAGCAAAGAAGAACTGCTCTCTCTCGGCATCATCGAAATGCGGGAAAGATACAAGAGCCTTTCTCGCGAAATCATCGTGCCTTTTGAGCTGGATATGGAGCTGAAAGATGTCGTCTTTACCATCCCGCAACGGGGAGACAAAAAGAAGCTGCTGGAACTCTCCATCCTCAACGTGAAGCAGTACAAAGCCGACCGCCTGAAGCAAACCGAAAAGCTGAATCCGGAGCAACGGACCGTGCGCCTGCTGAAAGAGATACAGCAAGAGCTGCACCTGGACCGCCTGCCCATGCAGATAGAATGTTTCGACAACTCCAACATCCAGGGTTCCGACCCCGTGGCCGGGTGCGTGGTCTTCGTCAAGGGGAAACCTTCCAAGAAGGATTACCGCAAGTACAATATCAAGACCGTAGAGGGACCGGATGACTATGCCTCCATGAAAGAGGTCGTAAAACGGCGCTATCAGCGCGCTATAGAAGAGAAAACACCCCTGCCCGACCTTCTTATCACCGACGGTGGAAAAGGGCAAATGAGCGCCGTAAAAGAGGTGATAGACGAGCTTGGCCTGAACATCCCCATCGCCGGACTTGCCAAAGATGGCAAACACCGCACTTCCGAGCTATTGTATGGCTACCCTCCCCAGACCATCGGATTGAAACAGCACACCCCCCTCTTCCGGTTGCTGACACAGATTCAGGATGAAGTACACCGCTTCGCCATCACCTTCCACCGCGACAAACGCAGCAAACGGCAGATTGCCTCCGCACTGGACGAGATAAAAGGCATCGGTGAAAAGACGAAAAGCGCGTTGCTCAAGGAGTTCAAAAGCGTGAAGCGTATCCGCGAAGCATCTGCCGAGGAGCTTGCCGCCGTGGTGGGAGAAGCGAAAGCCAAAATCATCCAGACCTATTTCTCAGAGAAATAATGACTGATAAATCAGCCTGCAAAGCCATGCACACAACGAATTAATTCGTAACTTTGTTCCCTCAAAAAGACAAGAACAACATGAGAGTAGTGATACAACGTGCCGGACACGCTTCCGTCACCATCAACGGAACCTGCAAAGCCTCTATCGGAAAAGGCCTCATGATACTCGTAGGCATCGAAGAATCCGATGGAAAAGAAGATATTGACTGGCTTTGCAAGAAGATAGTCAACCTGCGCATTTTCGATGACGAAAACGGCGTGATGAACAAATCCATTCTTGAGGCAGGCGGCGAAATACTGGTTATCAGCCAGTTCACCCTACACGCCTCCACCAAGAAAGGTAACCGCCCTTCCTACATACGGGCAGCACGACCGGAAATATCCGTCCCGCTGTACGAACAATTCTGCCGGGAACTGAGTTTAGCATTAGGTAAAGAAATAGGTACCGGCGAATTTGGTGCCGATATGAAAGTAGAACTAATGAACGATGGTCCCGTAACCATCTGTATGGATACAAAAAACAAGGAATAATGACGTTAGAAGAAGCACAGAAACAAGTGGATTCCTGGATAAAGGAATACGGAGTACGCTATTTCAGCGAACTCACCAACATGGCCATACTGACCGAAGAAGTGGGCGAAATGGCCCGCGTCATGGCACGCAAGTATGGCGACCAATCCTTCAAGAAAGGAGAAAAAGACAATCTCGACGATGAGATGGCAGATGTTCTTTGGGTACTTCTCTGCCTTGCGAACCAGACCGGAGTGAACCTGACAGACGCCTTCCGCCGCAACTTCGAGAAGAAAACCAGACGTGACCAGACAAGACATATCAATAATCCTAAATTGAAAGACCATGGAGAAGAATGAGCCTACCCAGAGTAAGTATGACGCCGCCCTGGCTAAGTACAACACCCAACTGGATGATGCAGAAATAGCTGCACAAGCTGCCAGAATCATTGCAGAGAAGGTACCGGCAAACAATACACCGGAGGTAAAGAAATTCCTGTTCAACTGCATCGACCTTACCACCCTGAAGAGTGAAGACAGCGATGAAAGCGTCATGAAATTCACCCAGAAAGTGAATAAATTCGACGAAGAGTTCCCCGACCTGAAGAATGTGGCAGCCATCTGTGTATACCCCAATTTTGCAGAAGTCGTAAAAGACACGCTGGAAGTGGAGGATGTAAAAATAGCTTGTGTATCAGCAGGTTTCCCCTCCTCCCAGACTTTCATTGAAGTGAAAGTGGCAGAAACTGCCATGGCACTGATGGAAGGCGCCGATGAAATAGACATCGTTATTTCGGTGGGCAAGTTCCTGGCTGGAGACTATGAAGGCATGTGCGAGGAGATACAAGAACTCAAAGCAACCTGCAAAGAGCACCACATGAAGGTAATCCTCGAAACCGGAGCTTTGAAGACGGCTTCGAACATCAAAAAAGCATCCATCCTTTCCATGTATTCGGGTGCCGATTTCATCAAGACTTCCACCGGCAAGCAGCAGCCTGCCGCCACGCCGGAGGCCGCCCTGGTTATGTGCCAGGCCATCAAGGAATATCACGAGCTGACGGGTATCAAGGTAGGCTTTAAGCCCGCAGGAGGAATCAACTGCGTGAACGATGCACTGATTTATTACACCATCGTCAAGGAAGTGCTCGGCGAAGAATGGCTGAACAACGAACTGTTCCGCTTGGGAACCAGTCGTCTTGCCAACCTGCTGCTTTCGGAAATCAAGGGCGAGGAAATGAAATTCTTTTAAGAGGAAGCTGCATTTACCTATAAATAAAGCCTGATGGAGTGGGTTCCATCAGGCTTTTTCATATTATCAACCGAAAACAGTTCTGTTATTTTTCCCGTTCCACCACATAGTCCAGATACCCGGTAAGCGCCGCTTTTACCTCCGTATCGGGCAAAGAAGCCAGCAAAGAAAGGGCCTTTTCCTTATAGTCATACATCACTTGCGAAGCATACTCTATACCACCATGCTGCTTGGTAAACTCGATTAAATGGGCTATTTCACTAGGCGTTGCCTCTCCGTTCTTTATCTTCACGGCAATCTCTTCCGCTGTTTTATTCTTCACGGTATTGAGTACATGGAGTACGGGCAGGGTCAACTTCCCTTCCACCATATCATTTCCGGTAGGTTTGCCTATCTCCTTGCTCTCGGAGTAATCGAAAATATCATCCTTTATCTGAAAACAAAGCCCGATATATTCACCGAACAGACGCGCAGATTCCGCCTTTTCATCGCTGGCTCCCACCGAGAGAGCGCCCGCCTTCGTACAAGCTGCAAAGAGCACGGCCGTCTTCTTGCGGATAACGTCGAAATAGACTTCCTCGGAGAAATGGAGATTGCTGACGTTGGAAAGCTGCAGAAGTTCACCATCTGCCAAATCCTGCCCCAGGCAGGAGACGATGTCGATAATGTCATGGTTACGGGTCATGCCCACTTGCACCAACGCTGTTGCAAGCAGATAATCGCCTGCCAGTACGGCTACTTTATTATTGAAAATGGCATTAACGGAGAGTTGTCCACGGCGTTCAGTACTTTCGTCCACTACATCATCGTGCACAAGGCTGGCATTATGAAGAAGTTCCAACGCAACCGCAGCATGCAGGGTTGCAGGACATACCTTGCCAAAAAGCTTCGCAGCCAGAAGCACCAGAATGGGGCGCATCATCTTCCCGTTCTTCTGCCGGATATGCGCAATTACGCTGTTCAGCAAAAGGTTGGAACTGGAGAGGGTACTTTCAAAAAGCTTCTTGAAGTCCTCCAATTCCTCAGAAATCGGAGATTTTATCAATGATGAGTTGTCCATGCATCGCTATTTGCCTACAAAAATAGTAATAAAACGGTTAATACGGTATTTTTTTGTACTTTTACCATGAAAAAAAGGATTAAATGTATGAATTCAATCGATAAACTGTTTTTGCTCGATGCCTATGCACTGATATATCGAGCCTATTACGCGTTCATCAAGAACCCGAGAATCAATTCAAAAGGATTCAACACTTCGGCCATTCTGGGCTTTGTAAACACCCTGGAAGAAGTGCTCAAAAAAGAGAATCCCACACACATAGGAGTAGCCTTCGACCCGTCGGGCCCCACCTTCCGCCACGAGGCCTACGAGCAATACAAGGCACAGCGCGAGGAGACACCCGAGGCCATCCGCCTTTCCGTACCTATTATAAAGGACGTCATCCGCGCCTACCGCATCCCCATCCTCGAGGTGGCAGGCTACGAGGCAGACGACGTGATAGGCACCCTTGCCACCGAAGCCGGACGACAAGGCATCACCACCTACATGATGACGCCCGACAAGGACTACGGCCAGCTGGTATCGGACCGCGTCTTTATGTACCGCCCCAAGCACACTGGTGGATTCGAAGTGATGGGTACCGAAGAAGTGAAGACGAAGTTCAACATACAGACCACCGAGCAGGTCATCGACATGCTGGGACTGATGGGCGATGCTTCCGACAACATCCCCGGCTGTCCGGGTGTGGGCGAGAAAACCGCACAGAAACTGATTGCCGAATTCGGCAGTATCGAAAACCTGCTGGAACATACCGACCAGCTGAAAGGCGCACTGAAAACGAAAGTGGAAACCAACCGCGAGATGATAACCTTCTCCAAATTCCTTGCCACCATCAAAACAGATGTTCCCATTCAGCTCGACATGGATTCGCTCGTCCGCGAAGAACCGAACGAAGAGGAACTCCGCAAGATTTTCGAGGAGTTGGAATTCCGCACACTCATCGATCGGGTACTCAAAAAGGGAAGCGGCAATTCGTCCTCCCCTACTCCAACCTCTCCGGTACCCGACCTCTTTGCCGGGACTCTGTTTGCCCAGTCGCAAACCTCCACTCCCGAAAACAGCGCCCCGATTCAAGGCGATTTGTTTGCAAATTTTGCGGGCGAGGGGACGGGCGTTTCTGAAAATTCAAACCTGACGCGGTTAGAAATGCTCGATGTAGACTACCAACTCATTGATACAGAAGATAAAAGAGCAGAAATTATTCAAAAGTTACTTACAAGCGAAATTCTCTCAATAGATACCGAGACTACCGGAACCGAGCCAATGGACGCCGAACTTGTAGGAATGAGCTTCAGCGATGCCGAAAACCGTGCATACTACGTACCCGTTCCCGCCGAACGAGAGGAAGTCTTAAAAATTGTAAACGAGTTCCGTCCCCTCTTCGAAAACGAGAAATCCATGAAGGTGGGACAAAATATCAAGTACGATATGATTATCCTCCAAAATTACGGCGTCCAGGTGAAAGGCAAACTTTTCGACACCATGCTTGCCCACTACGTGCTTCAACCCGAACTGCGACACAACATGGACTATCTGGCGGAAATCTACCTGCACTACCAGACCATCCACATCGATGAGCTAATTGGAGCGCGAGGCAAAAACCAAAAGAACATGCGCGACCTTCCACCCGAAGATGTCTACCGTTATGCCTGCGAGGATGCGGACGTCACCCTCAAACTGAAAAACGTGCTGGAAAAGGAACTGAAGGAGCAAGGTGCCGAACATCTGTTCTACGAAATAGAGATGCCGCTCGTCCCCGTACTTGTTAATATAGAGAGCAACGGAGTGCTGCTCGACACGGAAGCCTTGAAGCAATCGTCCCAACACTTCACCGTCCGTCTGCAGGAGATTGAGAAGGAAATCTACGAGATGGCTGGCGAGACATTCAATATCAGCTCCGCCAAGCAGGTAGGCGAAGTGCTCTTCGACAAGCTGAAAATCGTGGAGAAAGCGAAAAAGACCAAGACCGGACAATACGTCACCTCCGAAGAGGTGCTGCAAAGCTACCGCAGCAAGCACGACATCATCGGGAAGATACTGGAATACCGCGGACTGAAGAAACTGCTGAGCACCTATATAGACGCCCTGCCCCAGCTCATCAACCCACGTACGGGCCGCATACACACCTCCTTCAACCAGGCGGTAACCGCTACCGGACGCCTCAGCTCCAGCAATCCCAACCTGCAGAACATCCCCATCCGCGACGAAGACGGAAAGGAAATCCGCAAGGCGTTCATCCCCGACACCGGCTGCGAGTTCTTCTCTGCCGACTACTCGCAGATAGAGCTGCGCATCATGGCACACCTCAGCGAAGATAAGAACATGATAGACGCCTTCCTCAGCGGACACGACATCCACGCCGCCACCGCTGCCAAGATATATAAGATAGATATAAACGACGTAACCGCCGACATGCGCCGCAAGGCAAAAACGGCAAACTTCGGCATCATCTACGGCATCTCCGTCTTCGGGCTTGCCGAACGCATGGGCGTTTCTCGCCAGGAAGCCAAAGAGCTGATAGACGGCTACTTTGAAACCTACCCACAAGTGAAGGAGTATATGGACAAAAGCATCCAGGTGGCACGCGAGAACGGCTATGTGGAAACCATCTTCCACCGCAAGCGCTTCCTGCCGGACATCAACTCAAGAAACGGGGTGGTACGGGGCTATGCCGAACGGAATGCCATCAACGCTCCCATCCAGGGAAGTGCCGCCGACATCATAAAAGTAGCCATGGCACACATCTATCAGCGCTTCCAAGCTTACAATCTGAAAGCAAAGATGATTTTACAGGTCCATGACGAACTAAATTTCAGCGTTCCAGAGGCAGAAAAAGAGCTTGTACAGAAAATCGTAATCGAAGAGATGGAGCAGGCATATCGCATGTACGTACCCCTGAAAGCCGATTGTGGGTGGGGAAACAACTGGTTACAGGCACACTAAACAGCCCAATAACTTTATTTAACTTACAATCAGAAAGCAACAGAAGCAATCCTTTCCAAATACAGTTTGCTCATCAGAATATCCGGCAACCTCGCTGCCGGATATTTTTTATTCACCAATCTTGCCAAAAGGAAAGCATACCGAAACCCTCACTACTGACATATTGATAAAATTTAATCCGATATTTATATTTATGTCAATTTAATACGTACCTTTGCAGCGAAATCAATGACATATTGATAGAAAATAGAAAGTTAAACTAAAAAAGACATAAAACCATGAAAGCAAAAGTATCTTTAAAAACAGTGATTGTTTCAGCACTTCTCTTAGTTTGCGGATTAAATGCCTCAGCCGACAATAAGAGCAACCTCATTTACAATTCGGAAGAAGTAAATGGCATGAAGGTGGCAGAGACCGTATACAAGATGGACGGAAACACGCTCGCCAACTATATGAAGTACAATTATAAGTACGACGACCAGAACCGCATGACAGAAAGCGAAGCCCTGAAATGGAACAGCACCAAGAATACATGGGGCAACGACATGTGCATCCGCTATGCATACCAGGGCAAGACGGTGACTACCACGTACTATAAATGGAACAGCAAGAAAGGCGAATACATACTGGTTCCCGAGATGACGGTAATCATGGACAACCCTAACATGTAATTGACAAACTCTCTCTTAAAGTAAGAAATCTTATTCCTAACAACAATAACCGAAACCTTTCATAAAAGAGCCGGAATGATTCGCACATTCCGGCTCTTTTATTATATCTTGAAAAACAAATCCTTTCCGTCAGATACCAATAACCTTACACGATTAGTATCCTGGATTGTTTTCTATAATGGCACTGTTTGTATCAATCTCACTTTGGGGAAGCGGCCAAAGTTCATCCTTTCCTTTGATATACTTCATCGTGTTATACACACGGAGATTCAGTGCTTTCCCATCCCAAGAACTACCTTCTGAATATGCCGGATGCCAGTTGTCATCAAATGAAGGCTTGGCATTGGACATAAGCCCTTTTTGATTGGGAGCATAAATCTTACCTGTCATCACTGTAGAAGCCATACCCCAACGACGGAGATCAAACCAACGAAAACCTTCATTACAAAGTTCAACAGTACGTTCGTAACGTAATGCCTTTCGGAGTCCGCTCTGCGAAGTAACTACCACATCGGGCATTCCTACACGATTACGAATTATATTGATGTCCGTTCGTGCTAACTCCAGATTGCCATCAGCCATTTCAATATTGGCTTCTGCCTCTATTAGATAAACCTCTGCTAAACGCATCAAGCCGCAATTAAGATCACTGGTTTCATGGTTGGAGATTGCAGCTCTTTCCAACTCGGCTATATCCAAATATTTCCTCCAGAGATATCCAGCAGGACCTTTAGTGCCATTGGCACCGTATACGCCCTTGGTTCCCTGTGACTCCATGTTTGTCACGTCCTTGCCCGTGCTATAGTCGTGAATCTTTTTACTGGTAGTGGAAGTCTGGAATTCTAGATTGAATATGCGTGAACCAGGTCGCAAACAGAAAAGATCCAGACGAGGGTCCCGGTTTTGCCAAGGGTTCTGCCAGTCATACAGAGAAGATTCCGTAATCGATTTGCCATCCTTGCATTGAAACATATCAACAAATGTTTGTGTAGGACCAAAATAGGCGCATCCTCCCAGTGTACGTGGAGCCATGTAATATGCCTCCTTGGTTTTATTACTGGATATTACCGCATCATACTGCACGGACCAGAGCCACTCATTGCTTGCCTCACCGTCATAACCAAACAGAGCCGTCTGACCGGTTGGCTCTCCTGCCTCATGACTTTCTCCACAATACTGTGTATTGATGGATTCCAATTCAAAGCCTGCCTCCTTAGCCAAATTCAAGGCTTGTTTGGCCGAACTGGCAGCCAAGTCATACTTTTTCCAATTCAAGGCAATACGGGCACGTAACGCATACGCTGCTACCCGTCCGATGCGTGCACTGCCATAGCTTTCTGCTTTATGGCGGAGTGGAAGGTTAGCCAAACACTCGTCGCTAAGATCCGAAAGCAGATTCTCTACAATGGTCTCTCTCGGTGTACGTGGGGTCTGGCTGTCATTTATACCCGCTGTGTGGACCACATACGGCAAGTCTCCATAGTGCTGGCAAGCTTGATCATAACAGAATGCCCGTATGCACAGCAGCTCTGCCCGTATACTCTCTATATCCGTATCAGAGGCTGTGCCACGCAGATTATCCAGCGCATCGAGAAGCTGGTTGATACGTGCCACGGTCTTATACACGCAATTATAAAGCTTGTTTGCCACCGCGTTTTCAGCAGAAGCTCCGGAGGTGATTAATTCCGTATACATAGCCGTGTTGACACGTGTAGCACCAATATCGGTAATATTGTCTGTCACCTTCCACCAGGTGGTGGTGCTGGCACTATAAGCTGTCAGAGATGAGTAAACAGCGTTCAAACCGAAATTCGCCTCTTCCATACTCGAAGGATAAGAGGCAGAAGACGGTGAAGTGAGTGGTTCAAGGTCGAGTGAACAAGCACCGAGACCTAATAGAGACAGCGAAAGGAGTGCTGTATAAATATTGTTTCGTTTCATATCATTTTTTCTTTTTATGTCTTCTTGAATACAGACGGTTTCCCTATTCCGGCTAATCAGAATTTGATGTCAACGCCAAAAGTGAAGGCTTTCGTCTGGGGATAATTGTTTGCCGCACCCAGAGATACCCCATCTGTTGCTGATGCGTTATAGTTGACTTCGGGGTCATAGCCATCCCAAAAGTCAGTAAAAGTCAAGAGATTCTCAGCATTGGCATAAATGTAGGCAGACTTCAGTCCGATGGCTTTCATCCATTTGGAGGGCAGGTCGTAACCCAGCTGCAGGTTCTTCAGACGCAGGTAAGCGGCACTCTTCATCCAGAAGGATGATGTATAGGTGTTGTTACTGCTCTTATAAGAGAGGCGAGGCGTGGATGCATCATGATTCTGCTCCGTCCAATAGTCAAGGTGTTCCTTGCGGTAGGTTCCTCCCTGATAGCAAGGCATCACATAGTAGGAATTGAGATAACCGTCGGCCTTGCCAACTCCTTGCAAGAAAGCCGAAAGACGAATTCCTTTGTATCCCACTCCTAAATTAAAGCTATAACTATAGCGTGGAACTGTACTTCCGATAATCGTCTTGTCATCTGTAGTAATTTTGTTGTCTCCGCTGACATTCCGGTATTTCAGGTCACCGGGATATACGGTTGTACCGAATTGGGGACAGTTGGCATTGATTTCGTCCGCTTCTTCTTGTGAATTGATGAAACCGTCGCATATCAATCCGTAAATGGAGTTAATGGAAGACCCCTCTTGGTTACGAATATCACCGCTTGTGCTGCTTGTGCCCCGCATGTCGGTGATGGTGTTTTTCACGTCGCTCAGCGTAAGGGCGGCATCCAGCGAAAAGTCCCTCGTCAGCTTCTTGCTGTAGCCTACGCTTAGCTCCCATCCCTGGTTTCTTACCTTGCCGGCATTCTGGAAGGGAGCACCCATACCAATGTGGTTGGGGATGTCCAGCTTCATCAGGATACCATCCGTTATCTTCCTATACCAGTCGGCAGTGATGTTGATACAGCCGAACAGTGAAAGATCTATGCCTAAGTCAGTCATGGTAGAAGTCTCCCATGTAAGGTCCCTATTGGAGAGCGAGGTAACAGCAGATGTCGTGTAAAGATTACCTCCCATAGATATAGAGCCCGTAGAGAGTTGCTGAGTAGTGGGATAATAGGAACTTCCGATATTCTGGTTGCCCAGTTTGCCCCAAGAGGCACGTAATTTCAGATTATCCACTCTATCGCGTATAGATTCCATAAAGGGTTCCTCGCTGATGCGCCATGCTGCAGAGAATGAAGGGAACACGCCATATCGGTTACCCTCTGCAAATCTGGAAGAACCGTCGGTACGGATATTGGCCTCCACAAGGTAGCGTTCCTTGTAGTTGTAATTCAAGCGGCCAAAGAAGGAGTTGATGGCCCATTGGTACTCCCCTCCGCCATTGTTCATGTTCTCAATGTTACCGGCATCAATTTGGTCATATTGAGGGAAGTTGAATACTTGACGATAGGCAGAAAGAGTCTTTTCTGTATAGGTCTGACACTCCATACCTGCCATTACTTTGAAGTAGTGGTCATCCAGCTGTTTCTCATAGTTGGTCAGTGCCTGTGTGTTCCAGTAGAAGTAACGGTAGGCCGATTCTGTAAGCGAGTTGTAGGTTTCGCCGCTCTTGAAGCTGGTAGTACCTTCCGGGTCACCATACGTGGTGACAGAATTCTTATAGTTATGGTTATTCTTGGTGATATAACGTGGAGTGGCTTGAACTGACACATTCCATCCATCGAGAATCTTATAGGTCAGAGCCATCGCCATGGTAGCACGGATAACATTGTTTTTCACAATACCGCCTTCACGCAACAACAGCACGGGGTTATTGCCCATCAGACCATTTGCCCCATTATAAAGACCAGTAGTAAATTGATTGACAATGTTCGGGGTTCGGGTGTTCATATAATTGAAGGCATGTCCTTCGTAGGGAGAACTATTTTTATTGGCATTGCTTACTTGTATGTCAAACTTCATGTCCAGACGGTCGCTAAGCTTGATGTCCATATTGTTGCGTACAGAGATTTTACGGTAAGAGGAATTGACCACTATACCCGTCTGGTCCAGATACCCTATAGAAGTAAGTGTCTTGATACGTTCTGATGAAGAAGTCAGAGTAAGCGTATGCCCATGGTTGAATCCGTTTTCTGTAAGAATCAAGTCCTGCCAGTCTGTATTAGGATAGATGTCCGGGTCAGTAGCCATGCCAGCCACATATTCCCTTATATATTCATCACTATAGGGCAGGTCGGATCCGTCGTTACCTGCTGCCACATTTTCCAATTGCATATATTCCAATGCATCCACTTTTTGAGGAAGCATCGTTGCGCCTTGGAATCCAAAATATCCTTTATAGGATATGCTGAACTTGTCTTGACTGCCACCCCGTTTGGTAGTCACCAGAATGACACCATTGGCAGCACGTGAACCATAGATGGATGCAGATGCAGCATCTTTCAAGACGGACACTGACTCGATGATGTTAGGATCCACTTCATCTATGGTTCCTTCTACGCCATCGACCAACACCAACGGGGCGGCACTATCACCACCGAAGGTTCCGATACCACGTATACGTATATGACCGCCATTGCCGCCTGGCTCACCGCTCTGTGTAGTGACAGTTACACCTGCAGCCATGCCTTGCAGAGCCGAAGATACGTTTGATACTCGACGGCTTGCAAGCTTCTCGCTGTTAAGCGAAGAAACCGAGCCTGACAGATTAACCTTCTTGTTAGTGCTATAACCTACCACTACCACGTCGTTAAGCAATTGTGAGTCTTCATCCAGTACCACATGAATGAAGTTCTCCCCTGCAGTCTTCAGCTTGAGGGTACGGAAGCCGATGTAGGATACGATGAGTTCCGCGTCTTCGATGGTTTCAAAATTGAAGTTGCCGTCCACATCGGTAATGGTTTTCTCGGGAGAATGGGTCACTTGAATTGTAGCACCGGGAAGTGGATTATTGAACCGGTCCACCACTTTACCTTTGACGGGTTTCAGTGAAGCTGCGACTACATTCAACGAAACAAGCAGCCCACAGACACACACAAAGGATTTAATCATTCTTGTTTTCATTAGTTTTTATGATGATTTTAATTTCGGCTGCAAAAGAATGGATGCTGTATTACAGACTTGTGTCACTTCTGTGATTTTGATATGACACCGGATGAGAGCCCGACATATGTAACTTGAACGTAACCCCATAGAAACGACGAAGTAATTTCACTCACCTATTTTTGCTCTCAATTCAAACAACAAATAATTGAAAGAGAAAAGCAATGAACAAAAAGAACATTTTTTACGCCGCATTGCTGCTTATGGCAATAGGGGCAGAAGCTAAAGAGATTAAAGGCAAAGTCATGGCCGACGGCAAGGGGCTGGCCAAAGTTGTAGTAACCGATGGCACCGCATTCGCTCTTACCAGTGAAGACGGAAGCTATATGATTGATGCTGATGAGAAGGCCCACTTTATCTATGTAGTGACACCTTCAGGCTATATGGCTCCTTGCAACGGGGGTACTCCCGTCTTCTATAAGACTCTGAACGAGAACAGCCACGATTTCCAGCTCCATCGCTGGGGAACAGTAGGAGGCAAATACGCCATGATGGCAGCAGCCGATACACAACCGCGCGGAGAGAACGCATTCCATCGGCTTGAAACGGAAGCTTTCCCCGACCTCAAGCAAGTGGGCTTTGAATATATGAGCCAGAATATTCCTGCTTTCGCCATCTTCTTGGGCGACATCTTATGGGATAACCTGGAAATGTTTCCCCACATCAAGCAAGAGATAGCAAAGATCCAAATTCCCATCTATCCGGTTATCGGCAACCACGACCACGACAAGGAGGTGAGCGACGATGATGCCAGTGCACATCTTTATCGGCATTTCTTTGGACCCACTTACTATGCGTTCAATGCTGGAAAAGACTATTATATCGTTTTGGACAATATCCTTTATAAAGGAAACAAGAAGTATGAGGTGGGGCTCAATGATCAGCAGCTCAATTGGGTGAAGAGCTATCTGCAGTACGTCCCCAAAGGGGCTCATCTGTTTGTTTGCATGCATGCTCCGGCATACTTCTATAACGAGAACTACAAGTTGGGACGCGTAGCCGAGTTACTCGACCTTTTCGAGGGTTATAAGGTAGATATTCTCAGTGGTCACACTCATGTACAATGCAACACACAAATCAGAAACAACATTCGTGAGTACAATATCGCCTCCATCGGAGGCGCGTGGTGGTTATGGGACGGCATCTATAGCAAAGACGGTACCCCTATTGGCTACCAAGTATTCGAATCCGGCAAGAACGGAATTGCAAATTATTTCAAGTCATTAGGACATGACCGTGACTATCAGTTCCGTTACTATCCCGTGGGTACAGTACCCGGCCATGAAGACGAACTCTGCGTCAAGGTATGGAATTGGGATAACCGCTGGAAAGTGGAATACTACGAAGACGGGAAGTTGAAAGGCGAAATGAAGCAGTATAAAGGCATGGATCCTGATTATGATTTCTTCCTGCAGCGCAAAGCTGTCACAGAGGGAAAGGATATGAAGGAACGTGGTCGCCAAGCTAACAAGAATGCTTATTTCTTTTTCTCTACAAAACCGAGCGATAAAGCAAAGAAAATAAAAATCGTGGTGACTGACGCCAACGGGAAAAGCTACGAGCAGTCTTTGGAACATTAAGTAAACAGACAGATAGTAATCGGTACCTGATTATGAGCCATTCCCTGCTCCTCGTTATTCAGCTATCGGTTATTATTCGTACCTTTACCCGAAAAAGGAATGCCACATGATACCCAAGCCCCTCATTACCTACATCGAGACAGCAATCATCCCCCGTTACAAGGAGTTTGACAAGGCACACAACCTCTCACACGTCCGCACCGTCATCGAAGAAAGCCTTGCCCTCGCCCGGCAATATCCCGAAGCGGACGAACGCCTGGCATACGTCATTGCCGCCTACCATGACACGGGACTGTGCCGCGACCGCGCCACCCACCACCTTGTCTCCGGCGAGATACTGATGGCGGACTCCACCCTGCGGCAATGGTTCTCCGACACGGAAATCCTCCTCATGAAAGAAGCCGTAGAGGACCACCGGGCCTCTACAGACCACGAACCTCGTAGCATCTACGGCAAGATTGTTGCCGAAGCGGACCGTATCATCGACCCGGACATCACCCTGCGCCGCACCGTGCAGTACGGATTGAAACAGAATCCTGCCGCCGACAAGGAGTGGCACTACCAGCGGTTCCATCAGCATCTCATGGCAAAATATGCACCCGGCGGTTATCTGAAGCTCTGGTTTCCCGAGGGCAAGAATGCGGAACAGCTGAAGAAGCTCCAAGCCATTATCGCAGACGAAGGACAGCTGCGGCAAGTTTTCAACCGAATATTCGAGGAGGAAAAGTAATAGCGGTATCAATGAAGCATATGCCCCATTTCATTTCCGACTATGAAAACGGTTTGTTTCCTATAATGGAACAGAGTGTTCTCTATAAGGAAACAAAGTGTTTCCTATAACGGAACAAATCGTTTTATCCCGTCGAAACAAGTCGTTTCATACAAGAGAAACAATCTGTTCCGACGGGGTGTAACAAAGTGTTCAGTACTGTGAACTAATACAATAGCTCTATTTAGAAGGTCTTACAAGATAAGTATCCGCCTCCATAAGTATAAAGGCTTATGGGCGTGCCAACATGAGGAAATCATAAAACTCACAGATGGACTGGCCTTCGGTTTCTGATTCGAAGACAAAGAAGAGCGGCTGCTTTCCCTTATGCAGCTTTGCCGGAATAGAGAGCGGAGCATAAAACTCCCTGCAAGTGCTGCCAGCCTTCACATCCACAAGTCCTATCTCTACACCACCTTTTGTTGTCCAAGGGCTACCCAGCATGATGCGGATGCGCCCGTCGGTATCTTCAGCCTTCAACCTTAACTGCATCTGCAAAGGCTTATCTTGCGGAACGGCACTCATATTCAAGTATTTATATCCTACAATCGACCCGCTTGTGTTATTCACCACCGGAGCGAACGGGATTTTGTGGTTGTTATCACCGGCATAGGGATTATTATCCCGGTACACAGGCCGGATGTAAGACCCCGTGTAGACATAATGGGGATAGACCTCTTTGATTCCTCCGGGATTGGTGTGCCAACAAGCCAGTCCGGCCGAGATGCGCTGCATAGGATTGAGCCCTTCAAGAAGGAAACCCTCAGAGTTGAATTCCCCGCGTGAAATCACGACCTTCCCGCCTTTTCCCTTTTCCACCTTTACATCAATGGCCGACACCATAGCTTGGCGTGCATAGCAATCGGTACCTATCTGGCGATGATAGAACACGTACCATTGCTCACCTATCTTGCAGATACTGCCATGCGTATTTCCACCGGGCATGGCCGAAGCTATCACATTGCCTTTTTCATCATATTCGCGCGCCCGCGCATCGATGATTGTCCCACCATAGGTCCACGGGCCCAAGGGATGCTCGCTGTAGGCATAAGCCAACGTATAGTTGCTGGCGTTTGGCAGGCCATCTTCACCCTCAGCGGTAGTACGGCTATAGATAAACACATACTTATCCTCAATCTTGCGGATAGAAGATGCCTCAAAGAAGCGGAATATACCTTCCTGCCGATAGCCCGAAATCATGTTCTCCACCACTTCGGTACCGGGCTTTACCGTGCACATGGTAGCAGGGTCCAACTCCGCGCCATGCGAAATGCCAAATCCCCAATAACCATACACGCGTCCATCATCGTCAACAAACACTGCGGGGTCGAATCCCAAGCAACCGAAAGTCTCACGAGGACGTTCCTTGTTCCAATTGCATACTGTAAACGGACCATCGGGACGGTCGCTTTTGGCAATCATGGAATTGCGCCCGCCACCTTGATTATTCGGAAAGAGGTAATAAGTTTTCTTACCATCGGCATCGGTAGTTACTGTCACGTCAGGGGCAAAAAGCACGTCGTCGGTCCCATCAGCATTCAGTTTATACAGCTCGGGCGACTCATTGACTTTAAATATCACGCCGTCATATCTCCAACGGGTCAAGTCCTCTACGGGTGCCGACCACACCACTTGGTCACGTCCACAATACATCCACTTGAGATTATCGTGCGAGCCATAAATATAGACACGGTACTTGCCGGGGCAGTCAGGATCCTCAAACACATAGGGCTCACCGTCAGGAATAAACTCCCAAAGCGGCAGATAAGGATTCTGTGCAGATAATGTAAAAGACAGACCGATGAGACATGAGAAAATCATCAGAATTTTTCTTACTTTGTTTTTCATAATTGCATTGATTTATAGAATGATACTTAAATTATAATTGCGACAAAACTATCAATTTATCGTTTCATCATCATGCTTTTAATGCAAATTAACACGTTCAATACGAATTTCTAAATACCGTTCCGGCGGCTCTCCCATCTCCTCCTTTCTTCGTTGGTGTATGCAAAAATCAGCTATTTTTCAGTAAGTTTGTCCGGTTTGCACTATCTTTGCTTAAAAAAGCGAAGATAGGCTGCACCTCAGCATAAAAAATGAACGAGTTCATTTTATTCTGCATTCGGTTTGCACTATCTTTGCATCCAATTAACTGAACAATAACTAAAAAAACAAGATAACACTATGGCATTAAAAGCTGGTATCGTGGGCCTTCCCAACGTAGGAAAATCCACTCTTTTCAACTGCTTGAGCAGCGCAAAGGCACAAGCGGCAAACTTCCCGTTCTGTACAATCGACGCCCAAATGGGACAAGTGTCCGTACCCGACGAACGACTGACGAAGCTCGCCGAGCTGGTTCACCCGGGGCGTATCGTACCTGCCGTGTGCGACATCGTAGACATTGCCGGACTGGTGAAGGGCGCCAGCAAAGGTGAAGGACTCGGCAACCAGTTCTTGGGCAACATCCGCGAGTGCGACGCCATCATTCACGTGCTGCGCTGCTTCGACAACGGCAACATCGTCCACGTGGACGGTTCGGTGAACCCCGTGCGCGACAAGGAAATCATCGACACAGAGCTGCAACTGAAGGACCTCGACACGGTGGAAAACCGCATCAAGCGTGTAGAGAAGATTGCCAAAGTGGGTGGCGACAAGGCGGCAAAGATAGAGTACGAACTCCTGCTCCGCTACAAGGATGCCCTGGAACAAGGACAAAGCGCCCGCACCGTCATCCCACAGAACGACGACGAGGAACAATGTGCCAAGCAGATGTTCCTGCTCACCACCAAACCCGTGCTCTACGTCTGCAACGTGGATGACGTCAGTGCCGCCAGCGGCAACCAGTACGTAGAGCAGGTGCGTGAAGCCATCAAGGGCGAGGATGCGGAACTCATCATCATCTCCGCCCAGACCGAGGCCGATATTGCCGAACTGGAGACATACGAGGAAAAACAGATGTTCCTCGAAGACCTGGGACTGAAAGAGAGCGGTTGCAACCGTTTGATTAAAGCTATCTACAGCCTGCTGAACCTCGAAACCTTCATCACTGCCGGAGAGATGGAAGTAAAGGCATGGACCTATCGCAAGGGATGGAAAGCACCGCAATGCGCCGGCGTTATCCATACGGATTTCGAGAAAGGGTTTATCCGGGCAGAGGTCATCAAGTATGAGGATTATATCAAGTATGGCAGCGAAGCAGCCGTGCGCGAAGCCGGAAAGTTGGGTGTGGAAGGCAAGGAGTATGTGGTGCAGGATGGGGACATCATGCACTTCAGGTTCAATGTGTAATGATATTCATTCCAGATGGCAATGTACAAAGAAAGTACATTGCCATTTTCTAATAAACTCCATACAATAACAATACTGTGAAACAGATTATCTTCCTTTTATTCTTATTGTCCTGTACTGCCGTTTATGCACAACAGCAAGACTCGGTAACCATTCACGGACGGGTGACTGATTACAACGGACAGCCGATAGACAGTGCCAGCGTCTGGTGGCAAAACCCGCAGTTCAATGACATCATAGAAGCCATAACCGACAAAGACGGGCATTACACGGCCCGTATACCCAAAGGGAAATATCAAAGTGCAGCCTCTATTTATCTGCCCTCCTATGCGCACATTGCCATGAAAAGCGGGCTGCCCGAGACTGAACACCGCCTGGAGTTCTGGGCCTGGGATTTCATCGCCGACCGCGACACTACACTCGACATACGTTATCATCGTATGGAAGCTTATGGCCTGCGTGCTTTCTGCATCCCCGGAGCCATGCCTACTTATCAGATATACGTCCGTCCCATGAGCTTGACACGTACCTACCAATGGATGAAAGAAACAAAGCCCGAGTCATTGGTACACGGTGAAAACCTGAGTGACATTGAGCAACAAGAACAAAACAAAGAAGCCAGAGAATGCCAGATGGCTCCCCGCCCCGGGCAACTGAAAGTCACCGTCTGGATAGACGGCGAGAAAGTCCCCGTGCTGATGAAGCAGGAAATAAAAGAATATTTCGACAGCAACGAATATGGCAACGCCTATCTATTGACAGTAGACATGCCCAAGCATCCCAGAAAAGACCTTCCCTACCGTATTTTCAAAGTAGAGCTGGAAGACATGGAGAACGGTGACCGGGGCGAAGGGCTTTACTATATGGAAAAGGAAAACTACGTTCAATAAACCATACACAACAAATGGCAAACAGTAATCTGAAATACCTCATAGCAGGTACCGGCGGCGTAGGCGGAAGCATCGCCGCCTTTCTTTCATTATCCGGCAAAGACGTCACTTGCATTGCACGTGGCGAACACCTTGCCGCCATACGCGGGAACGGTCTGCAACTGCACTCCGATTTGAAAGGTGAACATTGTCTGAAAGTGGCGGCATTTACCGCAGAAGAATTCCAAGGCAAAGCGGATGTTATCTTTGTCTGCGTCAAAGGTTATTCCGTAGACTCCATTACGGAACTCATCAAACGTGCCTCACACGAGCGTACAGTGGTAATCCCCATCCTGAATGTTTACGGAACCGGTCCCCGTATCCAGCGGTTGGTCCCCGGCGTCACGGTGCTCGACGGCTGCATCTACATCGTAGGATTCGTATCCGGACGGGGAGAAATCACGCAGATGGGAAAGATTTTCCGGCTCGTCTACGGAGCACACCGCGGCACGATTGTTTCCCGTGAAACATTGGAAGCCGTGCAACGCGATTTGCAGGAAAGCGGCATCAAAGCCGAAATCTCCGACGACATCAACCGGGACACATTCGTCAAGTGGTCCTTCATTTCTGCTATGGCCGTCACCGGGGCCTATTACGACGTACCTATGGGCGAAGTCCAGAAACCGGGCAAAGTGCGCGACACCTTTATCGGACTGTCACAAGAGAGTGCAGCTTTGGGCAGGAAATTGGGTATAGAATTCAAGGAAGACATCGTGCAGTATAACCTCAAAGTAATAGACAAACTCGCCCCCGAAAGTACCGCCTCCATGCAGAAAGATATGGCTAAAGGGCATCAGAGCGAAGTACAAGGCTTGTTGTTCGACATGATTACGGCTGCAGAGGAACAAGGGATTGAGGTGCCGACGTATAGGATGGTGGCGGAGAAATTCAAATAAACTGCCACGATGAACTGCCAAACGAGATAATTTCATACCTTTGTCCCGAACAACCCCGTAATTCAGTAATTTAATTCTTCATAAATATGTTATCACTACTCACCATCAACTGGAACCCCGACCCCGAACTATTCAACTTCTTCGGCATATCCATCCGCTACTACGGTTTGTTATGGATTATCGGCCTCGCTTTTGCCTACCTTATCGTGCAACACCAGTACCGCGACCGCAAAATAGACGAAAAGAAATTCGAACCTCTTTTCTTCTATTGCTTCTTCGGCATACTGATAGGCGCACGACTGGGCCACTGCATATTTTACGACTGGGCCTACTACCAAGACCACTTCGTTGAAATGATTCTCCCCATCAAGCAGACCGCCGCAGGATGGAAAATGACGGGTTACACCGGCCTTGCCAGCCACGGCGGCACGCTGGGCCTGATTATCGCCCTCTGGATGTACTGCCGCAAGACGAAGATGCACTACATGGACGTGCTCGACATGATAGCCGTTGCCACTCCCATCACCGCCTGCTGCATCCGCCTTGCCAACCTGATGAACTCCGAAATCATCGGCAAACCGACCGACGTGCCCTGGGCATTCATCTTTGAACGGGAAGACATGTTGCCCCGCCATCCGGCACAGCTCTACGAAGCCATCGCCTACTTCATTTTCTTCCTGGGGATGGTCTGGCTATACAAACGCGGACAGAAGAAACAAGAGACCAAGCTCGAAACAGACTTCAGCACCACCAAGCGGAAATCAACCGCCGTGCAGGCCGAAGCCTCCCTGCCCTATCACCGCGGTTTCTTCTTCGGACTCTGCCTGACGGAGATTTTCACCTTCCGCTTCTTCATCGAGTTCCTGAAAGAAAACCAGGTGAACTTTGAGGACAGCATGACGCTGAACATGGGCCAGTGGCTCAGTATCCCGTTTGTGATTATCGGGGTGTATTTCATGTGTTTCTACGGGAAGAAAGCTTCCAAATAAACATTTCAGCCCCACATAAGCAACATACCTGCCCCTTTCATCCGTGCAGATTTCTCTACTTTTACGGCATCGAAACAGTAACCGTAAATCATATATTTATCATGAAAGAGAGACAACTGATGAAAGGGGCAGCTTTTATGCTGCTGGCAGCAACTGCCACCCTGCCTGCGCATGCCCAACTGAAAACAAATGCCGGCGTGCAATACCTGCTTTCCCAGTCGAAAGACATGAGCCAGGATTTTCTGGACCTCAGCAACACCTATTTCTTTGCCGACAGCCTGGTATCGTTCGACACCTCTACCGGTAAAGGGACTGTCCAGTGGAAACGCCAGCAACTGATGCCCCGCCAGGCATTCAATGCAAACACCTACCTGCACCAGCCCCTCCAGTCGCTGGACTTCCCGGAGACGGCCTACGACAACAACCCGCAGCTGACGTTCACCGTCGAACCGGTCAGCGAACGCACCCTCCGCATCCGTATGCTTACCTCGCCCATCGTACCGAAAGAAGATGCCGATGACCCCATGCTCATAGGAAAGCCTGCCGACGGACGCTCCTTCTGGAAAGCCGAGAAGACGGATAAAGGTACCCTGTACACCTCCCGATACGGCAGCCTGCTCATCGAGAATTACCCCTGGCGCCTGGTGCTGAAAGATGCCGACGGACGCCTGCTGACACAGACTCGTTGCTGGAGCGACAACGACTCCACACAGGTCAAGGTACCTCCATTCAGCTTTATCAAGCGCGGCTCGGACAACTCACGCAGCATCAATCCCGTATTCAGCCTCGCGCCAAACGAGAAAATCTACGGTTGCGGCGAGTCCGCCACCGCACTGAACAAGGCCGGACAAAAGGTCAACCTCTTTGTCACCGACCCGCAGGGCCCCGAAACTCCGGATATGTACAAGCCTATCCCCTTCTTTTTCAGTAACCGCGGCTATGGCATGTTTATGCACACTTCCGCCCCCGTGACCTGCGACTTCGGCTGCTCCTACATCGGAGCCACCAAACTCTTTATGGCAGACGAAGCGATGGACATCTTCATCTTCCTGGGTTCGCCGAAGGAGATGCTGAGCGAATACACCGCACTGGTAGGACGGCCCGAAATGCCCCCCTTGTGGAGCTTCGGCACCTGGATGAGCCGCATCACCTACTTCAGCGAAGCAGAGGGCCGCGATGTAGCCCGGAAACTGCGTGAGAACAAGATACCGAGCGACGTCATCCACTTCGATACCGGTTGGTTCGGCGTGGACTGGCAGTGCGACTACGCCTTTGCCGCCGACCGCTTCGACAATCCCCGGCAGATGCTCACCGACCTAAGGTCACAAGGCTTCCGCACCTGCCTCTGGCAACTCCCCTACTTCACTCCGAAAAACAAGTTCTTCCCCGAGCTGGTGGAACGCGGTCTGTACGTACGCAACGGTAAGGGGCAGCTCCCCTACGAGGACGTGGTGCTGGACTTCACCAACCCCGAAACCGTGAAGTGGTATCAGGAAAAACTCGGCAATCTGATTGAAATGGGTGTAGGCGCCATCAAAGTAGACTTCGGCGAAGGTGCCCCGCTGGATGCCATCTATGCCAACGGCCGTAGCGGACTGTACGAACACAACCTCTACCCGCTGCGCTACAACAAAACCGTGGCCGACATCATCAAGAAGCTGCACGGCGAAAACATCATCTGGGCACGCTCTGCATGGGCAGGCTCACAACGCTACCCGCTGCACTGGGGCGGTGATGCCGCCACCACCGAAACCGGTTTCGAGGGAACCGTCCGCAGCGGTCTCTCCATCGGATTGAGCGGGTTCTGCTTCTGGAGCAATGACATAGGCGGCTTCGTGACCCAAAGCCCCGAAAGCCTCTACCGCCGCTGGCTGCCCTTCGGCTTCCTCACCAGCCACAGCCGCGTGCACGGAGCACCTCCCACTGAGCCGTGGTACTACGGGAAAGAGTTCACAGACTATTTCCGCCGTTGCGCCGAGCTGAAGTACAAACTGATGCCCTATGTATACGCACAATCCAAAGAGTGCACCGAGAACGGCTGGCCGATGCTCCGCGCCCTGCTGCTGGAGTATCCCGACGACCCGGGTGCATGGCTGGTAGAGGACGAGTACATGTTCGGCTCCAACCTCCTCGTGGCACCCATGCTCGAAGAGGGCAGCGGACGGGATGTCTACCTCCCCGGACGGCAGAAATGGATAGACTACCAGACCGGAAAGGTGTATGCTCCGGGATGGAACCATATCGAGTGCGGCACCCTGCCCATCGTCATTCTTGTAAAGGACGGTTCGGCCATCCCCCATATCCCCGTGGCACAATGCACAGACCAGATGAAATGGGACAAGATTACGTGGAAGAAGTATCTGGCAGACGAAAAGAAAGCTAAAGGATTGCTCTGCCTGCCGCAGGACGGACAGTTACAACGGATATCAATCCCATAACCGGTATATCAAACACATTAAACCCTAATACCCCATGCGAAACAAGTTATTGTTCCTCGCCTTGCCCCTGCTATTCGGCTTACAGGCAAGCGCACAACACACACAAGCCTTTCAAGATACCACGCTCACCGACGAACAGCGCGTGGAACATCTTCTTTCCATCCTGACATTGGATGAAAAGATAAACCTTCTTTCCACCGACCTCGGTGTCCCCCGCCTCAACATTCCCCGTTGCGGACACTACGAAGGACTGCACGGGCTGACCCTCGGCGGGCCTGCCATGTGGGGCGGACGCCAAAGAACGGAAGACGGGAAAGTAGTCCCTACCGACTGCCCCACCACCATATTCCCCCAGTCCTACGGTCTGGGCTCCACATGGGACACCGATTTGGTGCAGAAAGTAGCGGAACAAGCCGCTGAAGAAGCCCGCTACTACATGCAGACCACCGGTAACAAGCGTCATGCCCTCGTGATGCGCGCTCCGAATGCCGACCTTGCCCGCGACCCGCGCTGGGGACGTACCGAGGAGAGTTTCGGAGAAGATGCCTTCCTCACCGCCCAACTCACCATCGCCAGCGTACGCGGCCTGCAAGGCAATCATCCCCGCTACTGGAAAACCGCCTCTCTGATGAAGCATTTCCTTGCCAACAGCAACGAGGACGGACGGGACAGCACTTCCTCCGACTTCGACACGCGGCTGTTCCACGAATACTATGCTTATCCTTTCTATAAAGGTATCACCGAGGGAGGCAGCCGCGCTTTCATGGCTGCCTACAACAGTTGGAACGGCATCCCCATGTCCATCCATCCCTGCCTCGAAGAGATTACCCGCAAGCAGTGGGGCAACAACGGTATCATCTGTACGGACGGTGGCGCCCTGAAACTGCTGATTGAAGCGCACAAGAGTTTTCCGAGCTTTGCGGAAGGTGCCGCTGCCGTAGTAAAAGCCACCACAGGACAATTTCTCGACGCATACGTTCCTTACGTCAAGGAAGCTCTGGAAAAGGGATTACTGACCGAAGTCGACATCGACAAGGCTATCCGCGGGAACATCTTCGTCGCCCTCAAGCTCGGCTTGCTGGACGGGGACAACTCCCGTAACCCTTATCTCTCTATCGGAAAGAACAGTACGGAGACACCGCCTTTCATGACAGCAGAAGCCCGCAGGCTGGCACGGGAAGTCACCGCCAAGTCCGTGGTGTTATTGAAAAACAAAAAACTCCTGCCACTCGATGCCGGAAAGCTGCGTAAAATAGCCGTTATAGGCCCGTATTCGGACAAAATCGTGCAAGATTGGTATAGTGGTACCCCGCCTTACGAAACAACGATTCTGAGTGGCATACGCAATGCTGTGAAAGAAGGAACCGAAATCATCCACGCCGAAGACAACCGCATGGGCCAGGCAGAAAAGGCTGCTGCAGCCGCCGACGTTGCCATCGTGTGTGTAGGAAACCATCCTTACGGCACGCGTGCGGACTGGAAGTTCTCTCCCGTCCCCAGTGACGGCCGCGAAGCCGTGGACCGCAAATCGCTGATGCTGCCCGATGAAGACTTGGTGAAGCTGGTGCTCAAGGCCAATCCCAATACCATACTGGTACTCGTCAGCAGCTTCCCCTACACCATCAACTGGAGCCAGGAGCACGTGCCTGCCATCGTCCACATCACCCACTGCAGTCAGGAGCAGGGCAACGGACTGGCCGACGTACTCTTCGGCAAGGTGAATCCAGCCGGACGTACCGTACAGACGTGGGTGAAAGACATCACTGACCTACCCGACATAATGGACTACGACATCCGCAACGGACGTACGTATATGTACCACCAAGGCCCTGTGCTCTATCCTTTCGGCTATGGTCTGAGCTATTCCGACTTTACGTACGAGAAGATTGAATCCTTCAAGCAAGACAAGAAGAACATCCGCGTGACGGTATCAGTGAAGAATACCAGCGGACGCGACGGGGAAGAAGTCGTGCAGCTCTATGCCAGCTATCCGGAATCCAAAGTGGAACGTCCTTCCAAGCAGTTGCGCGCCTTCAGGCGTATCCCCATCAAGGCCGGCGAAACCCGGAAAGTGACGCTTACCGTGCCCAAAGAAGAGCTCGGCTATTGGAACGAAGGAAAGCAGATGTTCGTTGTAGAACCCGGAACGGTGAAGCTGCTGATAGGGGCTTCATCGGAAGATATACGGTTGGAGGGAAAGATCAGGCTATAAGAATGAAAAAGCCATCCCTTAACATACCGACTATAAAAATTAGCGAGTTATGCCACAACAACGTGGCAAACCCGCTAATTACATATTTGCAAGCATAAATGAAAAGTACAGGGTCACTTTACAATAAACTCATATCTTCCTGCCGCCAGTTCCACCACCCGTACATTCTCGGCCTTGTCAGGTAAAGTGAGTGTAGCTGTACTGTTAGCGGGCACTGTAACTTCATAATGCACACATTTCCCTTTCCATTCCCAGCGAGAAACAATTTCACCGTAAGGCGACCGATGACGAGCTTCAAACCGTTTCAATCCCTTTATGAAATGGGGACGGAGCAGAATGTTTTGAAAACCAGGTTGCACGGGATCAGGGAAAATACCTCCCAGCCCCTTGTAGAACCAAGCACCTATTTCACCGAACATCATATGATTGTCCGAGATGTCACGAGTAGCCTGCAAATCCCAGTTCTCGAGCAGCGTAGTGGCACCGTTCACCATCCACCAACCCCATGAAGGATAAGTGTCCTGTACAGCCACCTTATAAGCTGTTTCAGCATAACCATTTTCGCTGAGTGCATTCAGAATAGCTTTAGCTCCTAATACACCCACATCCAAGTGAAAACCGTCCTCCTCTACCTTATGTGCCAAGTTAGCTGCCACTTTTCCTATCAACTCTTCGGGCACAATCTTCCATTGCAAGGGAACACTCAATTCGGTTTGTGAACCTTCGGCATAGATGCCTGTTTCTCGATTCAGGAACTTATCATTGACAGCTTGCTTTATCTCCTCCGACAAGGCATTATAATATTCGTAATCGGCCTGTTTGCCGAAGAGTTTGGCAGCAGCGGCCAAAATCTTGGTATCTACATAAAAGTAGACCGAGGAAGTCAGCTCTTTATTGGATTTTGACTTCACCGGCACCCAGTCTCCGCGCCCCCACGTAGTGAGATGATTGTTAGAGATACGCTCCACATAATCCACATAACGTTTGATGCTCTCGTAACAATCGCTCAAGGGCTTGCTATCACCGTAGAAGAGGTAGATATTCCAAGGGATGATGGCAATAGTACTAGTCCAGTCCAGCCCGTTGTCTGTACCATATCCCCATCCACCAGTTGGAATAATATCGGGCAGCACTCCGTTGGGCTGCTGTTCGTCACGATGGTCGGCCAACCATTTTTCGTAAACGGTAATTCCATCAAAGTTATAAAATGCTGCCTCAATGGCAAAATGACCGTCACCAGTCCAACCGTTCTTCTCGCGCTGAGGGCAATCGGTGGGGTAGCCCATCAGATTGGAAAGGTAAGAGTGATTGGCAGCATGGAGCAGCTTGCCTATCAGTGGGCTCGAAGATTCCAAGCTACCTACTGCCGGCACATCACTGTGCATGAAGTAAGCAATCAAGCTGTTTTGGTCAAGCTCAATAGGCTTATCTGCCACTACCTCCACATAACGAAATCCCTTGTAATTAAATCGGGGCATGAACTCATCCTCTTCTCCACTCAGAATGAGAATGTCCGTCTGAAAAGGGTCTTTCTCCTTATCGCCTCGAAAGTAGACATCAATGTTCGAGAGATCGAGGCGGCCATTTGGATGTAAGCGTTCGCCATGTTTGATTCTGACCTCCGTTCCCCGTTCACCCGAAACATGAATACAAGTCACACCGGACATATTTTGCCCGAAATCATAGATGTATGTTTTCTCGTCCACTTTGCGGAAAGAGACGGCGGGGAAAATCTTTACATTACGGATGGGATGTACTTGCTGGGCAGTGACATTGGAAGAAGGTACACTCCGATAGGCTACTCCGCGCCACTTGGAATCATCGAATTCCGGAGTGCTCCATCCTTTCTGCTCCAGACGTGCATCGTAGTGCTCGCCAGTATAGATACTATTAAAAGTGATTGCACCCGACGCTGTCCGCCAACTGAGATCGGTGGGAATAGTCTCCACGCTTCCATCGGTGTAGGTAATGCGCAAGTCCAGACAGAAAGTGGGACGGTTGCGCCAAGGGGCACGGTCGAAGTCCCACACTGCTTTGGATTGATGGTTATACCAGCCGTTACCCAAAAGTACGCCAATAGCGTTGTCACCATTCTGTAATTGTGAAGTCACATCATAAGCCACATACAAGTTGCGGCGATCAAAGCGGGTATAGAGAGGGGCAAGGCAGTGGTCTCCTATCTTCTCGCCATTGATGTAAAGCTCATATAGTCCAGCAGCGGCAATATAAGCACGCGCTGACTTTACCTTTTTGCCGGTCTTGAACTCTTTTCGGAAGTAAGGGGCAGGCCCATAATGAATATCCTTGCCATCGCCAATCCAAGCACCTTGCCAATGTTGCATCCCCATCATGCCCGTTTCAAAGTAAGAGACAGGAGAAGCAGTCTCCTTATATTCCATGTCGCTGCAGATTACTTTCCAATAATATCTAGTGAAAGGCTGCAGTTTTTTGCCCGCATAGGCCACAAGCTGATTACGGGAATCGTTCTTTCCACTATCCCACATCCTGCCACAGCCATTGACCACATTCAACGAGTCTTCGTCTACCACAATCCGCCAGGAAGTCTGCACAGCTCCCTGCCTACCATCTTCCATCCGCCAAGAAAGGCGTGGAACGGGATTATCCAAACCTATAGGTCTGTCAAGATGTTCGCTCCTCAGATCAACCAAACGAACCGGAGTCTGCCCTTGTACAGTAATGCAAGCAAAGAATGTGAATAGAAGCAGTATATTTCTTTTCATAACTCCATTGTTTATCTATTCCGTAGTAATCACCAGTTCCTTGCCCTCCCTCAGTTGGTCATGGGTGATAAAGTAACCGTCAATCTTTTTACCGTCATAAGTAATGTCAATAATCTTCTTGCCGCTTCCTTTCTTCACAATCGTAAAGGGACGACCATTCAGATTGAACGTCACTTTATCGAACAAGGGAACAGTAACAATATATTCAGGATCGGCAGGCGAATAAGTGTAAAGTCCAATAGCATTGAGCACATACCACGAAGACATCTCGCCGGCATCATCCATCCCTGCATAAGCCAGCTTGTCGGCACCCATGTCATAGTAGTGGTTCATCAGGCTGTCGAGAATGCATTGGGCTTTCTCTTGTTTGTCTATGAAATAATAGGTGTAAGGAATGCTGTGTCCCGGCTGGTTTCCGTGACAATAGTTTCCGATGAATCCGGTCAGGTTGTGGGCCTCGTAACCTCTCCACGGTTCGCTGAATAAGGAATCCAGTTTAGCCTCCACCGCCTCTTTACTGGGATAGAGCTTAATCATGCCTTCGGGGTCGTGGGGGGCGAAGAAGAGGGCGTTCCATGCATTGGCCTCACGGTACATGTACTGGTAATAGGGATAATACGGATCGAAATCCTGAATCCAGCTACCATCGTCAATCTTACCTCTCCAAAAGCCGGTAGAGGGGTCGAATAGCGTCTTGTAGTTGTTGGAGCGTTCCATCATCAGCTTGTAGTTGGCTTCATCTCCCAGCTCCTTGGCTACCAAGGCTACGGCATAGTCATCGTAAGCATATTCCTGGGTCTTGGTCACAGCCCCTTTGTATTCGTCCCATGTGGGTACATTCACTGTGTCTTTTTCAGCAATCCAACCTCGCTCCATATACTCATCCAAATAGCGACGTCCTCCTTTACCGGGCACCGTAGCATTTTTCAGAATCAACTTATAAGCACGCTCCAGATCGAAATCATGCAAACCACGCAACCAAGAACCAGAAATAAAAGTGGAAGCGTGATCACCATGGAAGAAGGTGGGCATGTAGCCGTCACGCTTCTCGCCTTTGTCAATAATAGACCTAATGATGTCAGTAGTCACATCGGGAGAAATCATACCTATGAGTACCAGTTTGTTGCGATAATCGTCCCAAAAAGAAGGGTCAGTGTAATAGTGGAAGCCGTTATTCACTACTTCGCCACGGACATCAGTATATTCATGATTCACATCGCTACGCAAAGCCGGCCATTTAAAAGCATGGAAGAAAGTAGAATAAAACAATCTCTTTTCACGTTCCGTGCCACCTGCAACTTGAATCTTGGAGAGGAGTGCTTCCCAAGCCGCATCGGCTTCTTCTGCCACTTGTGCAAAACTTTTGTTCAACATTTCGGCCTTCAAATTCATTTGAGCATTCTCTATACTCACAAACGAGAAACCAGCCTTCACTTCCAAAGGTTCAACACCTTTGCTGTCGATAAAACGCAGCACAGCCACCTCATGTTTGTCGTCTTTTACCATTTCCACTTGGCCTATTTTATAGTTGGTCTTAGCGTAAAAGTAGATTTTACCATCGCCATCTTGATAACCCGTGAACGTATTATCGTCAACCTTCTCAATCTTCCAATCACGGACATCATTATTAGAACGGCGGATGTCTACCAATAATGACTTATCGTCGCCCTTGCCGAAAGTATATTTATGGTAGGCACAACGCAAGGTACTGGTCAACTCGGCGTTCACTTTATAGCGTTCCAGATAAACTTGGTAATACCCCGGATGCGCAGATTCCTTCTCGTGACTAAACCCGGAGCAATAATTACCCGGAGCGATAGTTCCCACCACTGGCAACATGGGGACATGCAACAAGTTCCAATGCCCTTTAGCAGTATGTGAAAAACCATAAATCACAGTGTCCTCATATTGATAGCCCGCACCGCTACGAAACTGTGTAACGGGGCTGAGCTGCACCATTGCGTTGGGCAAGGTAGCACCCGGATAAGTTTCCGCACCCCATGTACGTGACTTTATTTTGCGCGTATACCCTAAGTCCTCAGGCTCCCACAAAGTAGCCGTACCCAAGAAAGGATTGACATATTCGGTTAATTTCTTCTGCGTACCGCCACAGCCCGTCAGAACAATCAGGGCGAACAGTAGAAATAAATATTGATTCTGTTTCATCTTTTGTGTTTATTTTATATAAAAAACTGTTGTCTCTAAAAACATTATTTCCAAAATAACTGCCAATTAAAACTGGCTCTAAAAAAAAATGTGCCGAAACCCAATAACCAGATTGAGTTTCGACACACTTTTAATTGCTAACTTATTTCAGGCTCTTTTCAAAGAGAGCTTTGGCTTCAATCAAAGTACAACCACTTGTCTGCGTAGTCAAATGGTTGTTACCGCTATTGTTCATTGCCCAGTTAGTATTATACAGCAAATCAAGTTTATTGATTCCCTTTCGCCACAAGATTTCAGCATTATTGTTAAAGAAAGTGATGAATTTCTTCTTATATATGGGGTCCAAATTCGGTTCCATAATCAACTGCACATAATAACGCATGAAAATACCCTTAAACAAACCTCCGTCACCATCGCCTTCATCACGAAGTAAATTGTTTCCAGTATCTATCATGCTGCTATTACTGATACCGAAATTGGCAGCCTTACGAGCATCTTTCAAATAGGACTCTTCTCCTGTGATCTTATACAGTTCGTAAGCAGCACCCAAGAATGTACCTTGGTTATAAGAAAGAGAAAGTGTACTCAACTCACCCGTTTCACCGTTCACATTATCATAGATGGCGCCGGTAGCAGGGTTAAATAAATTTTCACGCTCCCATTTATAAATATTGACAGCCCAATCCAAATCCTCCTGATTCCCGTTAATACGGTAAAGACGAGCAGCAATCAAAGCAGCAGGACCGTTGGAACAAGCATTTTTGCTCCATAGCCGGTCGTGAGTCCAAGCAATGCCACCACCTGCGTAATCGTTCCAACCGGTCTTGATTTCATTCCACATCTCTTGAGAAGTTTCCAGATACTTGTTTTCATCAGTAACTTCGTACAAGCGAATCATGGTGAGAGCAATCCACTCCATATCATCATAAAAGTTGTTCCAATAACTGCCACCGTTCTTTGCCTTGATACCGACATACCATTTGTCGAACAAGTCGCTGTACTTGCTATCTCCGGTACGATTGTAAGCATCTATCATCACATCCATAGCATGAGCCTGCGGCCAATAATGGAAATCCTTGATTGAACCGTCATTCCCGTAGTTGAAATAATTCTCTTCCGTATTCCAGAAACGATCTATCAGGGTCACAGAACTGCTGTCGGCAGCCGCATCCCAATCTATGGTGTAAAGCCCCTTATCATACATATACTCATCTTCTATCTCGCACGATTGAAGTGCCAAAAGAAGCAGGGGCAGACAAAATAATATTTTTTTCATAATCTCTCCTTAAATTAGTTGGCCAATTCCACTTTATGAGTATAGTTCTCCACATTGAATATCACACTAATCTTGGTGATGGCACCCGGATTGTGGCCATCGGCCGCACCATCGAATTCATTGTTCAGTTTCCACTTCTGATCCCATTGGTTATCAGGAGTCTCCATAATGTAGAAATAAGGATCTTCGGGAGTAGCCGCACCAGGATTAGAGTCTGTAGTATTCTTGGTTCCCCAATACTGTATACTACCATCAGCATAAGTCATCAAGAACTTATAGCGTTGGTCGCGCCCCCATCCTTCTTGCTTGAACTCAATTTTATCCTGACCGCAGAACACACCGTTTCCAACATAAGGCAATTCAAAAGTTGCGGCACCACTCGGACAGAAGTAGAATTCCATCTTACTTACTTCCCTGACGGTTACAGATGCAATGGAGAAATCCATCTCAATGCGGTAAACTCCCGTCTTTTCTACGGTTGTCTCGCCTTCGCCTTCCATAATCTTATTGCCATTGATATAAAACACCTTGGCACCTTCGGCTGCTCTATCTACCAGTTTGTAAGTCTTTCCGCCTTCCAACTTCGTAAAGACTTCGAACTTATCCTTTTCGGGTGAAGCACACGCCACAGCCTTAGAAGCATCCATACCACCTTCAGTAGCACTTCCGGTCAAGTAAAGCTGTGCCGGAATCTCTTCAAATCCCACCAAGCGAGTGATGGTGAGCTTCTTGCTTTCCTTTGCCATTACAGAATTCAAACCTCTGGAAGCCATTACTGTCCAAACAAGTGTACCCGTCTCACCACTGTTCAATCCGGCAGCCGCACCAACCTTGTTCAATGTCTTGTGGCTGATGGTAGCATAGCTCAAAGAACCGCCATTGTCAGAAAGCACTTTGTAAATAGGCTTAGAAAAATCTCCACCTTCTTTATCGAATACCACTTCATAAAGAGGGGCACCGCTATCTTCAGCCTTGGCCGACTCCCATTCAAAGAACAGGCTGGCGCTGGCCGACGATTGCAAGACTACTTCCTTGCCGTCAGTGGGTTCATACAACTGATTTACTGAGGAAACTTTGGAATCCTTGTATTCCATGTCTTCCGTACAAGACGTAGCAAAGAGGACTGCCGAAAAAAGAGCTATTGTTGAGAATATTGTTTTCATTGTTCTATTGTTTTTAATGAGTTTAGATACACGTTAATTTCCATATCCCGGATTGTTAGGCGCCAGATTGGGATTCAAATTGATTTCACTGATAGGAACTGCCCAAAGATAATCTCTTGCCTCTTCGAACTTGCGAGTGTCAAGCTTGTTCTCGTCCACGAAGCTTGCACCGCGCACCTTGCCCGACAAGTATTCGTTACCAGCCTTCCAACGCTTAATATCATACCAGCGCAAACCTTCCATCGCCATTTCTACACGACCTTCGTCGCGAATAATCTGCCTCATCTCTTCCTTGCTCTTTCCGGCAGGAAAGTTCAAGGCTGCATCGGCAGTAAATCCGGCACGTTCGCGGATGGGACGGATGGTCTTGTTCCATACCTCTTCAGTCATACCGCTTGTTTCGTGAACAGCCTCAGCATACATCAGCAAGATGTCAGCATAGCGCATAGTGATGATATTCATACCGGAATTCTGGTCACCGGGAGCCTGCGGATTATAATACTTACGGGTGAAATAACCGGTAGAAGTGCCGTTTCCACCACCATCGTAGGCATCGGTTCCCGAACCCGGACGAATGTTGATGACTACGTCTTTACTGCCATCGTCCACATTGCCACTCCAGTCATAGCCATCATAAATGATAGTAGCGGTGAGACGTGGGTCACGGTTGTCGTAAGGATAAGCAGGGTTATAATCTGTCCCGGCTTCACTGATAGTCTTTCCACTAAGCATCAGATAAGTGTCTACCAACGATTGCTGCGGCACACGGTTCACGGCACGTCCGCCTCTTGACAAAGGAATCATGTCTACCATCTCACCCCAAGTAATCAAATTGGGTACATAAGAACGGTCCATGATAATCTCTTCATTATACTCATTGGCTTCATCAAAAAGCCCGGCATAATCAGGAAATAAGGCATAAGTACCATATTCGCCCTGTTTGTTCATCAGATTGTCGCAATAAAGCATCACATTGTTCCAGTCGCTATCCATCAAGTAGACACGAGCCTGCAAAGCACAAACGGCACCTTTAGTAATTTTGCCCTTGTCTTCTTCGGGCAATTGGTCGCGAGTGGGAAGCGCATCCTTGATGTCTTCCAATTCTTGGTGAATGAAGCTGATAATGGTTTCGCGGTCTGTACGACTTACACTCCGCGATTCTTCCAGCGTGATGTCCTCCGTAAAGAAAGGTACTGCACCATAAAGGTTAGTCAGACGGAAGTAGAGGCTTGCACGGATATAGCGTATCTCGGCAATCATACGTGCTTTAACAGATGCGTCCATGTTGGGTACCAGATCCACCTTTTCAAGGAACACGTGGCAGGTCTTTATGCCTCCGTAAAGGTCTTTCCATTCATTCTTGAAGATGTCGAGCGAGGGAGTAGCCATACCTTTGCGAATGGCACGTTGGTCGTCCACACTGCGACCGTCGTAAGCATTGTCACTCAAACTTTCATCGCTCCACATACGGCCTGCATTGTACATCTGGCTGTAAGCCATGTTCACCACATACTGGGCTTTGGTGGTGGAAGTCCAATAAGAGTTATCCGTAAATTTGTTTGTCGGTGCGTTCTCCATCTCGTTGCAACTGCAAAGCATCAGAACAGCCATTCCGGCAAAAGCTATATATTTTCTTAGTCTCATAGTTATCTGTTGTTTTTAGAATTCAATGTCTATACCGAAACCATAGTAACGGAGCGTCGGGTAGTTTCTACCAGAATTGGCGCCACTATTACCCATCTTAGAGTCGAACTCAGAAGATTCAGGGTCAATAAACGAGTTATTACTGAAAGTCAGCAAGTTTTGTCCGTTGACATAGATACGTGCCTTTTCCATACCCACCTTGCGGCTCCATGTTTTAGGGAATGTGTAACCAATCTGCAAGTTCTTCAGACGCAGGTATTTTCCATCCATCAAGAATAGGTCGGAACCTTGTCCGTTTCCGTAGTTGTTTCTGTTGGAAGTAGAACCCGGAGCAGTAAGTCTCGGCCAACGTGCATCGGTGTTGGTAGGAGTCCAGAAATCCAGTTGATGCTTATAGATATTATAAGAGTAATTGGCGTGGAACGGTTCAATCAATTCACCACGAAGCATCATGTCACGCTTGCCCACACCCTGCCAGAACATACCGAAATCGAATCCTTTCCATTCTACATTGTAGTTGAAACCGAAAGTAAGACGAGGGAAGGCATTACCCAAGATAAACTTATCCTTCGAGTCGATGACACCATCTTCGTTACGGTCTACAAACTTCACGTCACCCGGCTGTACCTTTCCACCTACAGGAATAGCCGATGCCTCAATCTCCTCGTAGCTTTGGAAAAAGCCGTCCATCTTGTAACCGTAGTAAGACTCCAACGGACATCCTTCACGGGTGATACGGCTCAACTCCTCTATTTGTGAGATTCTTTCGTGACCAGGGTACTTCAGCACTTCATTCCAAGAGTCACCAAGATTGAAGTTGAAGTTATGATTTGCGGCTCCCGTTTTCAAACGATAGTTGATAGAGAGGTCCCAACCTTGATTCTGCATCTCACCAATGTTGTCCATCGCCATATCCGTACCGAATACCGAAGGCACAAGGGGCTTCATTAAAATGTCGCTCGTACGCTTGTAGAAATAGTCGAACGTCACATTCAAAGCGTTATTGAAGAACGAAGCGTCTACACCCACGTTGAAGGTTTTGGTCTTTTCCCAAGTCAAATTATCCTTACCTAACTTAAAACCTGCGCCTGATACTGTCTGGTTATTATATGCGTAAGAGTTGTTGTACAGTTCGTAAACAGTAAAACGGTCATAAGTACCAATAGACTGGTTACCCAAGATACCAAAAGAAGTACGCAGTTTCAAGTCACCCACACGTTCCTTGTAAGCCTGCATAAAGTTCTCCTCGCTCAAACGCCAGCCTAATGAAACAGAGGGGAAGAAACCCCATCGGTAGTCTTTATGAAACTTGGAAGAAGCGTCATAACGGAAGCTGAATTCTGTATAATATCTGTCAGCGTAAGAATACCCCACACGTCCCAACAGAGAAGTCAGACTGGTACGGTTGGATTCATCTACAAATGTTTTTCCTGTGATGTTTCCCACAGTACTATTGGTAATGTCTGTACCGATACCCAAGTCGGGATCTACCCCCTTCTTCTCAATCTCATTGCTAGACGAAGTAAACGATTCATTGGTTACTCCAAAAAGCCCGCTGACATTGTGTTTACCGAATGTCTTGTTGTAATCCAACAAAAGTTGGCTATTAATAAGGTAAGCCGTATGATTCCAGTTACTGGTCCGATAGTCAGTATCTTTCACTGGACGTGGTTCGGTAGCCTCTTCATTCAAGTAATAGGATACGCCCAAATTGCGGGTAGAACGCATGTCGTTTATCACATCCGCACCCAACACTCCACGCAACTTCAATCCGTCAATAAGCCGGAATTCAGCATTGACATTAGCGTTCAGATAATTGTTACGATACTTGTTACGGCCACCAGCTTCCAATGCTCCCAATGGGTTAAATTCAGTCAATACATCATTTAACAAATATCTTCCATCTTCCGATTTCATTTTGTAATAATAATAAGTAGGTACACGGGCGGCATCCACTTCCAAACTCCCACCGGTGGTACTTACACTATTATTACGTGTATAAGCCAAAATAGCATTCAGTTTCAAACGTCCCACTTCCGTGCTAACATTGGTACGAAAATTATAACGCTGCACGCCAAAATCACTGTTGCCCACATAATTACTTTCCTGGTCATAATAACCCATGGACACCATGTAAGTAGTTTTATCACTACCTCCAGATACGCTTAGATTGTAATTCTGCTGTAAGGCTGTGCGGACTATCTGATCAAAAAACCAGCTTTCTTCATTTTGATGGGCAGCCAGGTCACGGATTTGATCGGGTGTATACAAAGGAGCCTCTCCAGCATTGGTGGCAGCTAAATTGCGCAAAGTAGCGTTCTGATAGCCTTTCACCGGAGAAAACAAGATATCCGGATTCTGCCATCCCATCATACCACTTAACCGAACTGTCGCACGCTGGTTCTTCTTACCTTTCTTAGTAGTAACCAAAACTACACCATTGGAAGAACGTGAACCATAAATAGCAGCTGTACCGGCATCTTTCAAGATGGAAATGTTCTCAATATCATTGGGATTCAATTTATCGAAACTACCGCCATCAGCTACCAATCCGTCTATGACAAAAAGCGGATTATTGTCATTCACAGTGCTGATACCACGGATATTAAAGTTAGTCTTACGATCATTAGGATTGCTACTGCGCTGCTGGATAACCACGTTGGGCGCAGCCCCTTGCAAAGCATCTGTCATGTTAGCCACGGGACGGTCTTCGATCATGGAAGCCTTTACCTGGTCTACAGCACCTACGGCACTCTTGCGGGTAGTAGTACCATAACCGATGACAATAACTTCATCCAGCACCTTGGTATCCTCCTTTAAGACAACATTCAATTGTTTTTGATTTTTCACAGCAATTTCCTGAGTGGCATATCCCACATAGGAAAAGACGAGAACATCTTGGGCACTACAAACAATGGAATAGTTTCCATCCACATCTGTAATGGTACCCACACCTTCTTTACCCTTAACAGTAACACTCACTCCAATCAGGCTTTCACCTGTGGCATCCTTAACGGAACCTCTCACCGTGGCATTGTTTTGCTGCACCACAGTAATAGTCTCCGCATGTGCATAAACCGCAGGAGCCTGCGCCAGCATAGTCACAGCAGGCAAGGCAATAAGCCAGAACTTATAGTTCCCACTTATCCGAGCCAGCAATGAATTTACTGTGTACACTCGATTCTTTTTCATATTCTTTAAGATTAAACATTATAATAAATCACGATAAAAAAAGGAAAAGAACACAAATAATACCAACGAACAACCAATTCATGCAATTTGTATCCTAATCCTCCTTCCAGCGCACTTTATTGATTTTAAATAATTCCTATTTTTACAAGCTGTTCAGCAAATCCACTTTACCCTCGTTCACTAATTTCAGAATCAATTCTCCAAACAGCGTGTTCTGCCAAGCAAACCATGCACGGGTAAAGTTAGTGGGGTCATCCTTGTGGAAAGACTCGTGCATGAATCCCGTACCGGCATCCGTATCCATCAGCATTTTGATACAAATCTTTATCTCCTCATCATTCTGGCTGGTGAATGCCTTCATCATGATACTCATAGGCCATACCATATCATAACCAATGTGCGGACCTCCGATACCTTCACCGGCTTTACCTTTAAAAAAGTAAGGGTTGCTGCCACTCCACACAAAGCGGCGTGTATTCTGATAGATAGGATCGTTTACGTCCACATCACCCAAATAAGGCATAGCAAGAAGGCTGGGTACATTGGCATCGTCCATTAACAGATGATTGCCGAATCCATCTACTTCAAATGCATAGATTGTCCCAAACTCAGGATGATTGTAAGTGGCATATTTCTTCAGGGCTGCCTCCACTTCGGCTGCCAAATCGGTGCATTCTTTGGCCAAGGATGTTTCCTTGTTTACTTCCGTCAGAATTTCAGCAGCCTTTCTCAAAGAAGAGACAGCGAAAAAGTTGGAAGGGACCAGGTACTGAAGCGTAGTGGCATCGTCCGATGGGCGGAAAGCGGAAACAATCAGTCCCACCGGTTTGACCGGAGCACCCAAGCCGTCGTTATTCAGCGTATCAAGAGCACGTTCCGTCTTACGTTGGAAACGGTAAGGGCCTACACCGTCCTTACGCTGCTGTTCCTTGAAAGTCTTCAGGATAGCAGTAATTGCCTTCATCCATTCACCGTCGAAGATACTGCTGTCACCAGTTACTTTCCAATACTGGTAAGCCAGACGAAGCGGGTAACAAAGAGAGTCTATCTCCCATTTGCGCTCGTGCAGTTCGGGCTTCATATCTGTCAAGTCAGTCATCCAGTTGCCACCCGTAGGTCCGTCGTTGAAAGCATTGGCGTACGGATCAATGTTGATGCAAAGGAACTGACGGCGAATGACACCTTCGAGCATCTCTTTCAATTGCGCATCATTGTTAGCTAACTGCACATATGGCCACACCTGCGCACCGGAGTCACGCAGCCACATAGCATGGATGTCACCGGTATAAACAAAAGTATCGGGTTTACCGTCCAGCATGCGAAAGTGTACAGTAGTGTCAAGCGTATTAGGAAAGCAATTCTCAAACATCCACGCCAACTTAGGATTGGTAAGCAGTTTCTTCACGCGAAGAATCTCAGCTTCCACCGCTTTTGAGGTGAAAAGGCGTTTCTTCATTTTTGGACGATTGCTCTTGTAAGCAGCAGTCATCTGAGCATAGTTCTCCACACAAGTGTTGTCACCTTTCAGGGTAAAAGTGTCTGCCTTAGCATAGCCTTGCATACAGAGCATGGCAACAGCGCACAAGGTAATGTTTCTCTTTTTCATTTGGTCTGATTCGTTTTAATTATAAAGACTGATTAGCGAACACGGCCAAACGCGCGTACATCTCTACCATGGCGGCTTGTGTCAGCAGCCATTTACGATTGTCGCAGCTCTTGCCGGTGAAATCAGTATTGAAAAGGCCGTTATCTTCACGGGCATGCGTCCAAGCATAGTCCAGACTGCGGGCAAAGGAATCAAGATAAACCTTGTTACCGTCCACCTGATAGAGCTCTATAAAACCACGCAACATAACGGCGGTGAACCACACATCGCCCTTCTTCAGCATACGGAACGGTTCTCCCTGTCCGGGGGTGAATTCCATGAAGAAATAATTATGGCAAGCGGCAGCAATCGCTTGCGCATCCTTCAGATACTGCCCATTACCGGTAAGCTGATAGAGCAAAGCAGCCGACTGCATCATCTGACCGCTGTTATAGGCAAATTTGGCACGTCCTATCTCACCGTCCAAACGCATGTTGTCGAAGTAAAGGCAGTCTGTTGTGTCCTGCAATGTTGCTTTAGTCCACTCGTACAAACTCTTCCCTTTCTCAAAATAGGAGCTGTCTTGCGTAGCCTTGAAAAGTTTCAGGGCAAAGACGGAACCAGGGGCGTTGGAACAAGTGTTCTTTGATTCCTTCTTCTGTTCGCACCAATAGATACCTCCTCCCAAACAATCGTCCATACCGCTTTCTATAAACTTCCAGATAAGCTTGGCGCTCTGCAGATAGTTCTCTTGGCTAGTCATCAGATAGACGTCTGTGAAGTCAATGCCGAGCCACACGTTGTCATCGTAAAAGCGGTCGGACAACGGAGCGTCCTTGATGTAAGAAGCATACGCTTCGGGCATACGACGAGTATCGAAATATTCAGCAAGTCCCGGAAGCACCTTCTCATCAAGCAACTTCTGATAGTTCCCGAAATCTTTCTTGTTATCTTTAGTGGCCTCCATCAACGCATTCACTGCGGAGAAGGTACCGGAATAAGGCCACAAATAAGAGTAGAGATTGGGACGGTTCTTCTGTTCCTCGGAAGCCAGATAAGTAGCGGTATAGCCTTCCACGTCCGAAGGATAATTCTCACGCAACAGACAAGTGCCCGGTGCGGAATAGTGAGCATATAAGGAATCAAGTGTTTGTGTAGATCTGACCAGCATTTCGTTGTCTGCTACAGCCGGTTCTTTCTGTGTCTTGCATCCGGTTACTGCCAAGGCGCATGACAATAGGCAGAGGAGTGCTTTCTTGGAATTTTTCATCTTTTTTCTACGGCATTAAATTGTTCGACTTGTTTTTCACTCCGTCGCAGGAGTCTTCTTTATAATATATAAACCCTATTAAAAACGATTGCAAAAATAGACAGTAAGGTTAAAAGCCAACTATAAATCCGTGACATAACCGTCCACATTCCGGACATGGCAGAATTCTGAAACAAGTTTGTCACAAAACAAACACACCGTTCCCCCCATACCTCGGAAACATCATTTCCCAACAACTGGAAATTCTGAAATACGCAGGGTTGTACAACCGTAGGGTATCAGCGTGATTTCTTGTTCTCCTCCTTCGGCACTGCCACAGAAAGAGAAAGGCTGGGGCCCTGCCATTTCATTATATACTGTCCAAGTAGGGATAAGACGAGCCTTCATCTTTATTTCAACCGGTGCATTTTCCTGATTCCAAGGAAAGTCCAATTGCTGTTTTTGGCTATTGATACTTACTTGGGCCACCTCGTTCATTCTGTTACGGTCAAAATCCACCAATCCGTAGTTCCATGGATCCGAAGAAGTCACCTGATAATAATAAGAACCATACCAACTATCCTTAAACTCTTTCTTTTCCCAATTTTCTTCCATTTTCAGGGCATATACCAACGGACCTCTTTCAATAGATACTGCGTTTTCATACCAAATGCTAGTAAAGACCTCCATGGGCAGATACAGTTCAATCTTATCATTCCGCTTCCATATACGGTCTACGATAGCTATTTTCCCACCTTTGACAGTTTGCTCCATCTTTCCATTTACCCGTATTTCAGCTTGCTTGCACCACTTCGGAACACGCAGGTGAAATGGAAATTTCACTTGTTTCACCTTATTTCTCACCTCTTTAATGGTAAAAGTTATCTGATGATCCATCGGATAGTAAGTATCTTCACTGATAACCACCGGTACATTATCACCCACATTGGCTGTTACTTCCGACGGAGAATAGACAATGGCTGCAATGCCGTTATCAGGTGTGGCATACCATAGGTGCTGTGTAAATTTTGGCCAACCTTGGTGCATATTCGAAAAACAACATGGGTATCCAGTCAGAGTGCCAAAAGCAAGGTCTGTCCCTTCATGATCCTGGTCGAAGTTGCGACGATGGCGTGTTACCATCACCTGATTCGGTTGCTGGAAATATTGCTTAGTCATAAAGTCATCGGATATTTGGGCTGGTAAAGCATTAAAAGCAATGCGTTCCAAATGGTCGGCAAAGTCTATGTCTCCTGTAATCTCCACCATTTTTTCCAGCGAGTACATCAACTCTACGGCCGAACACAACTCCGAGCCTTGTGTAGGATTGTTTCCATGCAAAGCCTCATCGCCTCCATACATGCCTTGCGGCTGTCCATGGAACCGGCGAATATCTCGAAAGCCTTCCTTGACAGCATCAATATATTTCCGGTCGGTATCTTGCTGATAATAAATAATCGGTTCTTTGATGCCTTGTGCCAAATTAACACAGTGTATAGTGCAGGTTCTGCGCAAGTCTCCCCTATCTACCATATCTATGAAACTGAAACTCTGCCGGTGCAGCAAATGCCCCAATTCAAGCAAAAAATCCTCCCCCGTAAGATTATAAAGCCAATATACAGCTTGCAAATTGTCACAAGCACGGAATTCTGCCCAACTGCTCCAGTGTCCTAAAGGTTTTTGCGGCAAGGTATTCAGTTGATAACGGAAATATTTTGTCATAAAAGCGACGACTCTCTTATCGTTCGTTGCCGAATAATACTGCTGTAGGATTTTCAGCACGACCATACGCGGCCACCAGTCTTGCGAGTTATCACGTTGCAGTCCAGGCTCTCCCGGATAATCTTTTTCAGGACCGAAGAATCCGTCCTCACGCTGGCTCTGCAAAGCCCATTCTATCCAAGGTTGCACTTTGGCTTTCAAGACATCATCATCCAGTATATACGCCAAAGGAAGTAGACCGTCTATCCAGTATGGACCGCGTTCCCACTGGTCTCCATCACCACCTAACCAACCATTGCGTTTGCCCATAACCGAAGGGTAAAGAACATCCATCTGACCACTGGCGCCATTTTTCTGACGAACCAGCATTTCGTGCAACCAGCCTTTAGGTTTGATACTGCCTAAAGGAAGTTCCATTAAGGGCTTACGGAGTAGAGGATAGCGATTATTCTTGTAGTTTCCTTCTACTACCTGGCTCAAAAGAGCATCCACTTGTTTCTCCGCCTCAGGCGTAAACCACTTTTGAGCAGATATTGTAAAGAGATTAGCAGCTAATAAACATACAACAGCAAATATTCTAATTTTCATTTTTCAAGGTATTTGTTATTTCCAATAAATTTACTTCAATAGAGTTGTTAACTTACTCACATTAAGCACTTACACCTGAGAATCATCAGATCCTTGTGTCTGTGGTGACAGACACAAGGATCTGAAAAATGGGAATATAATAACTGTTTATTCGTATACTTCCATTTCATAAATGCGCACATCTTTACCAGAAGCCGATTGCATGGGCTGTGTCACTAAAAGACGCAGGTAGCGAACACTTTCAGACTTATTTAGCGTGCGATTCAGTACATTCTTACCATTACCCGAAACATAGTCCAGTGTGCGCCATTCACCATTCTTGTCGCTCTTACCTTGCAGAAAGCAGGAGGAAGTGACGTAGGAATGGTTTTCGCCGGCAGCGTTCAGTAACTTCCAGCCATTAATGCTTCTTTCACCGCCCAAATCAAAGTCTACGTAGTGGGGCATTTCAGCAATAGCACACCACTTTGTGTTTTCGTCGCCATCTACCATGAAAGCCGGCTTCTCTTTCTCGTTCACATAGCTTGAATAGCCCATTACCATGTCCTGCTTCAGAATGTTCACTCTCTCTGTGGAGCTTTCCGTCTGATAGCGATTGCACTTGTTTGCCGTACGGAACAGTTCGGAAGCGGGACAAACAGAAGTAGCAGCAACATCAGTCAAAGTGGCGGCAAAAATAACAATATCCTTATTATCGGGCAATACCACCTCAGTAGCCCTTTCTGGCAGGTCTATTGCGAACTTAAACATGTAAGTGAACTCATACGGCTGATCGCCTTCACCGGAATGGCGGTGCGTACCCACATAGGCAACTTCAGCATCTTTCAGATAACCTTCCGTATGTCCGGTGTGCCCCCACTGACCGATGAAGCCAGTATAAGAAGGAACAATGACTTCCTGCACATACTTGCCTACGCGGAATATCCCCTTCACATCTTTATCAGAAGCGGCAGCAGCAAGGATATAGAGTCTGTTATAAGTACAGTCGGCGGGCAGTTTCAGTACATTGCCCTTGCAAGCCATACCATTCAGCTCTTCACGTGTCTCCAATTTGAAAGGCACTCCATGCACATTCATCTCGGCAGGTATCAATTCAGCAGCATAAGAATAACCAGACTCAAAGTTGGCAGCAGCCTTGAACTCGTTCCAACTGAAGCACTTCTTATCATAAACAAGGGGCAATGGTTCGGCCACCGTCTGCACCTTTTTATTGGAAGCGAAACGTACCTTGTAGGTCTTAATGCTGTTTGGATTGACTGACACTTCCAAGCGATTTCCACTGAATGTAGCCTTACCGATGGTCTTTTCCGTACCATCTGCTTCTACAGCAGCCACAAGGTTGTCGGCAAAGACAATCGAGGCTTTCTGCGCCTGCTTGCCTGCAGCTTCATACACGCGTACCACATATTCATCTGAACTTTCGGCTTTCTTTAAGGCTTTAATAAGTACATTCCGGTTATCGGAAAAAGCCAATGAATAGCTCTTACCTAATTCGCCGCGATGCTTTCCAACAACGAACGCCTTGATGCGCTGGTTCAGCAGTTCAGCATTCTCGCGGGTTTGAACTACATCCAAAGCGCCCACATGACCTACCAAGCTGTAAGTAAAGGTATGGTGACCGAAGTCCTGACGATCTTGATAAGCATAGTTCTTTTTTGTCTTCGGAGTGTGCAGCAAAGTGAGACGCAGGGTGTTGTTATCAGGCTTGTCCCAGCCATATTTGCTGTCGTTCATGATGGAAACGCCATAAGAACCGTTAGCGTCCGTTAAATCTGCCCAATATTGAGCATATACTTCGTAAGCGGTCAAGATGTTGTTTCCTCTCTGCACGCTGCCTACGCCCAAGTCGTAAGTGGCCACCTCATTATTCAAATTGAGGGGAAACTCAGCCTTCAACAGAGCGTTGGTAGACTGCCAGTCCACTTCGTTAGTAAAGTCAATGCGGTGGGCCAATACACCTTCATACAAATGGATGTACTGGCGGAAAAAAGAATCATCGTGACGTTTCTCCACGCAGAGAGTCTTACGTAATGCGCCGTTTTCGCAAAGAGTCACTTTCACATCCTCGGTGATGGAGATAGGAGTAGCGTCCACAGTCTCTTTCAATATCTCCCATGCCGGCCATTCGAATGACTTGTTTTCAGTGAAGAGGGCTAAACGAATAGCCTTACCAGCCTTTACCAATTCCTTGTTGTTTCTCTTGTCAAACAGTGAAGTAATGTCACCGTTCTCATTCAATGTCAGTTTGTAGAACGAATTTTCAACACTTGCAGCTTCAACAGCAGGCATCTCTTTTCCTTCGCCGGAGAGGCGGACATCGTAAACTGCGTATCCATTGGCGGGTACAGTGGCTTCTACTAACAAGCGGACCTTTCCATCAGTATATGAAACCAACTGAGAAACCACCAACTTGCCTTGTTCGTTATATACAGCCACACTTTTGGGAAAACGGGAAGCCTCCACTTCGATGATCACCACATCTGCAGCCTTGAAGCCCGAAGCGTTATAGAGCACTACGGGAATCCCCTTGACACGAGTATCAAGCTTGCCTGCCACACTTCCCACAGAATGAGTCAGGATACCGGAGAACTGTTTCAGAGAGAGAAGTTCATCGTTCCAAGAAAATTCATAGGCACGGGGAATGCTGGTACCAGTCAAATCATCGTGGAATTGGTGGAATATGAAGCGCTGCCAAGACTCCGTCAGGCTCTTGCCAGGATATTCGGCAACCCCCAAAAGGGCAGCAGCCACAGAAGCACGTTCAGCGGCATCACCCAAAAGTTCATTTTGACGATTATAGAGTTTCATAGCAGCCTGTGAAGTGTAGCAGCCGGTTCCATGAACGTCCATCAGCAATTCACCGTCAAATACGGGGAGCTCGGGATGGCTGCCATAGGGCTGGTAATCCTTGAACAACTGGTCACTGGCTGCACTGATAATCTTCAACGGACCGTCTCCCTTGATACCTTTCTCCACGGAAGCCACAGAAGCGATGGTAGGTGAACCGCCCACATCACCTGTTCCATAGTAGCGGTAAACGGTATTCAGGGGAGTGCATTTGGAGAGTTCCATCAAATATTTATTTTCTGAAAGGTCTTCATTATCCCAACGACGACCGTAATCATATCCGTGAGCCAGCATGACGGACGCTCCATCCACTCCTTTCCACAGTCCGATGGTAAAGGGATGCTTGCTCTTACCGTAGAAAGGATTGTTACGCCAATCCAGCTTCTGTGAAGAGAAACCTATCAGTCCACAATGGGCAGCAACAGTAGGCAATGTCCAACCGAATCCGAAGCAATCGGGAAGGAAGATGTCGGTACTTTCTACCCCCAGCTCCTTACGATAGAACTCCTGCCCCAGCATAATGTTGCGAATAAACGATTCAACAGACGGCACCAAAGTGTCGGTAGCATCCCAACTGGCCCCACTCACATGCCATCGACCTGCCTTTACAAAAGCCTTCATCAGTTCATATTCACGAGGATAATATTCCTTCATCCAAGCATATTTCACTCCACCTTCAAAATTAAAGATATAGTCGGGGTACTGGTTCAAAAGGAAAAGGTTCTGATTCAAGGTATTCCAAACATAATCCTTAATAGTAGTCTGAATGTCCCAGTTCCACTGCGTGTCCAAGTGGGCATCTGCCACCATGTACGCTTTTGCTTTCTTCGGTGCAACGGTCTGAGCCGATAATTGTCCTCCTGCAACGGCCAACATCACGGCTCCCGCTATCAGATGGGTCTTCCCCATCAGTATTCGTCTCTTTTTCATGGTTTTGTTATTATTGTTTTTTCGTAAAAGATAATGTCAATTCGATATAAACCACCGCATTCTTTGTTATAAATGTGCTGCCTCCTCTAGCCGCAAACCGCTCTTTCACCTTCTCTCTTTAGCCTCCATCCGGCAACAATAGTTTTCTGACATGTGGAATGTTGGTAACAAAAATAGCCCATCCTTCACTCTCATACTGTACAGATTCGCGACATAGATATGTAAAAAGTCGTCTGTGGCATGATTTTATATATTTATGTCATAAATAGCATACATTTCCTACAGAATACAAACTACTTTTGTATATTGTAAAAATCCAAAAGCTAAGAACATGAAAAAACAATTCCTACTCTCGGCAGTTCTCTGCCTCTCACTGACCGCTTTCGGACAGAAAGTACATCAACTGGCCTCACCCAGCGGAAACATCCGCATCTCAGTGGAGCTGACCGATCAAATCCAATATGATGTAACCCAAGGAAATCAAACACTGATGGACAACTGTGTCATTGGTCTGGAAACTGCCAACCACCAGCTGGGCATCCATCCTAAACTAAACAAAGTAGTACGCCAAAATGTAAACGAGGAACTGACTCCCATCGTACCCCTGAAATTCTCTACTATAACCAACCGCTACAACCAATTGCTACTGAAGTTTAAAGGAGGCTATTCAGTAGAGTTCCGTGCCTTTGATGACGGATTCGCCTACCGCTTCCTTACTGACCTGAAAGGCGAGCAAGAAATAATGAATGAAATCCTCCGCCTGAACTTTGTGGATGATTGCCTGCTACATCTTCAGCAACCTGACGGCTTTAAGACTTCCTATGAAGAAGAATATCGCCACCAAACAAGCAGCGAGTGGAAAAACTCCAATCGCATGGCTCTACTTCCCCTTTTAGCCAGCACACCCAAAGGTGACAAAATCCTCATGAGTGAAACCAATCTGACAGACTATCCCGCCATGTTTCTGAAAAACGATGGACAAGGCGGCATTACCGCCGTCTTCCCCCGTCTGCCTCTTGAATTCGGAGAAGACGGTGACCGCAGTCTCAAGATTCTGAAAGAAGCCAACTGCATAGCCCGTACCGCAGGCAAGCGCAGTTATCCATGGCGTTACTTCGTCATTACCAACGATGACCGCAAACTTATAGAAAACACTCTATCCTATCGCCTCGCTGAAAAGAATGTCATAGAAAACACCTCTTGGATTAAACCAGGACTAGCCAGCTGGGAATGGTGGAACGGAGCCACACCCTACGGCCCCGACGTGGACTTCAAAGCAGGTTGCAACCTTGACACCTACAAATACTTCATCGACTTCGCATCCCACTACGGCGTAGAATATATAGTAATGGACGAAGGCTGGGCCATGAACACCCGCAACCCCTATAAACCCAATCCCTCGGTAGACATACACGAACTCATCCGCTACGGCAAAGAAAAAAACGTAGGCATTGTGTTATGGCTCACTTGGCTTACGGTAGAAAACCACTTTGACCTATTCGAAACTTTCGAAAAGTGGGGTGTGAAAGGCGTAAAGATAGATTTCATGGATCGTAGCGACCAATGGATGGTAAACTTCTATGAACGCGTAGCACATGAAGCCGCCAAACACCATCTCTTCGTTGACTTTCACGGTGCTTTCAAACCTGCCGGATTAGAATACAAATACCCAAACGTACTCTCCTACGAAGGCGTAAGAGGTATGGAGCAAATGGGCGGATGCCGTCCCGACAACAGTGTCTATTTCCCCTTCATACGCAACGCAGTAGGAGCCATGGACTATACTCCCGGCGCCATGCTTAGCATGCAGCCTGAAGTCTACCATTCCGAACGTCCCAATTCTGCCAGCATCGGCACACGTGCCTATCAGATGGCACTCTTTGTTCTTTTTGAAACCGGCCTGCAGATGATGGCAGACAATCCTACCCTCTATTATCGCAACGACGAGTGTACACGTTTCATCACCCAAGTACCCCAAACATGGGACGAAACCATCGCTCTCGAAGCCAAAGCAGGAGAATATGCCATCGTGGCCAAACGCAAAGGAGAACAATGGTATATAGGAGGCATGACCAACAACCGCGAACGTGAACGGGTCTTTAACATCTCCCTTGATTTCCTGCAAGAAGGAAAAAATTATCTCATGACCTCTTTTGAAGACGGCATCAACGCTGACCACCAAGCCATGGACTACCGCAAGCAAGAACAATCCTTGAAGAAAGGCGACCATATCACAGTCCGTTTGGCACGCAACGGTGGATTCGCTGCGGTCATTCGCTAATCATATCCATACCTATCTGCTCCGTACAAATACATTTCTAAGGATACGGAGCAGATACAAAGCAAACTGTAAGCCTACAACTAAAGAAATATATTGCAAATATTGACTGTTTCCACCTTAAAATATATCTTTGCAACTCAAAATCAATACAACAAGCCACATGAAAGACATATACTGGAAAGGCCATACGATTTTATTGCTTATCAGCCTCTTATGCTGTTTTCCGGATTTTGTGTACGCTTACAGCCTACGGCAATTCTCCAATAAAAACGGTCTTTCCAATAGTGCCATCCAATCCCTTTACCAAGATAGCCAAGGTGTACTATGGATAGGAACATGCGACGGACTGAACGTGTTTGACGGCAACAATATCCACCTATATACGCCCGTTGATGTGTCACGCAACCTATTGTCAGGCAACATTATCAGCCAGATCGTAGAATCAGAGCCAGGCATACTGTGGTTACAAACCAACTACGGGTTAGACAGATTGGATACATACCGACAGACCTGCCGGACCTTTACCGAATTCAAGGACAACATCTTCTTGGCACGAAGCAACAACAAGTGCATGTTAGTGCTGAAAGATGACGGAAATCTGTATCACTACCAACAAGAGAACCAGAAATTTCTCCAGTTAAACATCTCTTCCATGGATTTTAATAAAGTACTGTCCATGACCATTGATTCCAACAACCTGCTTTGGATATTCGCAACTGGAAACAACACTCGTTGCTATCGTCTGAACCACACGGGAAAAAGCGTGACACTGATTCCGGAAAAGCCATTTGGACATCACGGCTTGAAGCATGCCTTCATCGGAGAAGATTCAGCCTACTTCATTGATGAAACCTATGCCCTCTACGAATATAGTTTCAGCAACCGACAGTGTTACTACATTGCCGACCTGAAAGACGAAATAGAAAAACGAGGTGAAGTATCTTCCATCATCAAACGAGAAAATGACTTCTGTATCGGTTTCAAAAGCAGCGGCTTGATAGTACTGAAATATGAAGCAAACCAAAAGATTAAATACCGTATAGAATACACTGAAATACAGTCGGGCATCTTCTGTCTGATGAAAGACAAATTTCAAGATATCGTATGGGTAGCTACCGACGGAGAAGGGTTATACATGCTTTACAATGACACATTCACCATGACCAACACCCTGCTCAACACTCCCGCATATCAGGTGAACAACCCGGTACGCAGCCTTTACCTCGACCCACAGCAAACCTTATGGATAGGAACCAAAGGCAGTGGCATATTGCGTATACCGAATTATCTTGTCAACAATACACCCGAAAAACATGATCGTCTCATCACCGGTAACAGCACATTGACCGACAACTCCGTCTACTGTTTTGCACCCGGTGGAAAAGACCGACTTTGGATAGGTACGGAAAACGGAATCAATTATTATTCCTACTCTACCCACCAATTGAAAGAACTGGCGGTACAAGCCAATGGAACCAAAGTGAAATATGTGCACTCCATTGATCAAACCAATGACAGTACACTTTGGATTTCCACCGTGGGCGAAGGAATCGTAAAGGTGACATTAGAAAATCAGAGAAAAGATCCTATTGTGAAGCATGCTACACGGACTTTGGTGAGTAACGGACATATGGCATCAAACTATTTTTTCACCTCCTACCGTGAAAGCAGCTCTACGCTGTGGTTCGGGAACAGAGGGCTCGGAGCCTACCGCATTGATGTACGTACTGGAGAAATGGCACAGTTCCGCTTCAACAACTTGGTAAACAGCCAAACCGCCAACGATGTGTTCGCCATACACAAAAACGAGCAAGGCTACTGGCTGGGCACTGGATCAGGGCTTCTCCGCTTCTACTCAAACGAAGACGGAAACCCAGACAGCATCAGTGCAAAGCTCTACACCAACAGCACCGTACATGGTATCTTGGAGGACAACCGAGGCAATCTCTGGGTGAGTACCAATCAAGGATTAATGAGACTCAATCCCCAAGAACAGACCAAGCAGACCTACAACAACGGAAACGGACTGGCCGTGACCGAATTTAGTGATGGAGCCTTCTACAAAGACAATGCTACGGGAATCCTTTTCTTTGGAGGTGTAAACGGCTTCGTCACCGTGAAGCCCGATTCTTACATCACCACGGACTATATGCCCGAAATCAGCCTGAAAGGACTTTCCATCTTCGGTAAGGAATACAACCTGCATGACTTTTTACATTACAAAGACGGGAAGCCCGTGCTACAACTGGACTACAAACACAACTTCTTCCAGCTCAACTTCCGGATAACAGACTACATTAACGGAAACGACTATTTCTACTCCTATAAACTAAAGGAAGCAAGCGACCAATGGATAGAAAACGGAGTTTCACCCAATGCCATCTTCTCCAACCTTTCCCCCGGAGAATATACTCTGTTTGTGAAATACCGCAACAACATCAACGGTAAAGAAAGCCATCCGCAAGCCTTCACCATTTACATCGCTCCTCCCTGGTATCTCAGTACCTGGGCCTATGTGGGCTACTTTTTGTTAGGGTTACTATTATGTACAGGCATAGTCGCCTATGCATTCTATACCTACCGCCTGAAGCGGCAGCACATGATGAAGAAAATGGAACGACAGAAAAAAGAGGAAGTCTATGAATCAAAACTACGCTTCTTCACCAACATCACCCACGAGTTTTGCACCCCCCTCACCCTGATTCAGGGACCGTGCGAGAAGATACTCACCCACAAGGAGACAGATATCTACACGCACCGCTACGCCAAGATGATTCAGCAAAATGTGGAAAAGCTGAATGGTCTCATTGTGGAATTGCTGGAGTTCAGAAGACTGGAAACGGAAAACAAAATGCTCTCCATACAGCCGCAACCTGTTTCCGAAAAGTTAAGGGACATCGCCGAATCCTTCGGTGACATGGCGGAAAACAGAGAAATGAACTACTGCCTTGACATAGCCCCCGAACTGACATGGAACACCGACCTGAGCTGCTTCAACAAAATAGCCGGAAACCTCATATCCAACGCTTTCAAGTACACACCCGACAAGGGGAACATCAGCGTAACATTGTACACGAAAAACGAACGTCTTATTTTGAAGATAGCCAATACCGGCAAAGGCATCACACCGGAAAATCTCGGAAAGATATTCGACCGCTATAAGATTCTCGACTCCGTGGAGATGAACGGCAAAAACTCAAGAAACGGACTGGGGTTGGCCATCTGCAAAAACATGGTGACACTGTTGGAAGGAGACATAAACATCGAAAGCACACCGGGCGAACTGACCACCTTCACTGTAAGCCTTCCCTCGCTCCCCCCCAACGGACAAGAAGTACCGCAAACAGCATACGAAGCGGCTTCTCCAAGCATTCCCACCGAAGAAGTGCAAGAATTGCCCGAAAAATACACCCAAGAATTCGACGCAAACAAGCAGACGGTCATGGTGATAGATGATGACCCTTCCATGCTGTGGTTCGTATCCGAAATATTCACAGAGAAATACAACGTACTCTCTTTCAATAATGCCCAAAAGGCATTAGACAGCCTGGAGCAACGACAGCCAGATCTCATCATCTCAGACGTGATGATGCCCGATATAGATGGGTTATCCTTCACCTCCACCATCAAGCAACACAAGCTGTGGAGCCATATTCCCCTAATCCTGCTCTCAGCACTGCATCACGAAGACGACCAAGTAAAAGGACTGGAATCGGGGGCGGATGCCTATGTCACCAAGCCTTTCAATGTGAAATATTTGGAAAAGATGGTCTATCATCTCATCCGCCGCGAAGAAAACCTGAAGGAATATTATAGTTCGGCACTCAGCACCTTTACCTGGAAAGAAGGAAGCTGCTTGCACAAAGAAGAACAAGAATTCTTAGAGAAAATGACAGAAGTCATTGAAAAGAACTTAGCCAATCCAGACCTGCAAGTAGAACTTTTGAGTAAGGAAATGGGCTACAGCAGCCGGCAGTTCTACCGCAAACTGAAACCACTTACTGACAAATCGCCTGCCGACATCATCAAAGAATACCGCCTCTCCACGGCGGAACGCTTGTTAGTCTCCAGCAACTTCACCATCGAAGAGCTGATGGACCGCACGGGATTCACCAACCGAAGCACTTTCTATAAAGCTTTTTCACAACGTTACGGAATGCCGCCCCGTCAATACTGCGAACGGCAAAAGAAGAACGTGAGGGAAGGACAGGAAATCACTAATACTTAATCATCTTATACCATCTGCATTTATGAAAAGAAGCTCTTTTTTGAGTATCGCATTCACCGGGCTGCTTGCTACCGCAGCCGCAACAGCACAAACTCACGAACAGCCCGAATGGAATGACCTGAACATTTCGGGAGTGAACAAAGAAACGGCATGCCAAACCGCCATTCCCTTTGCCGACGAAGGACAAGCCCTACGCCTGAGCATCGAGGAATCCCCCTATTATCAAACTCTGAACGGTACATGGAAATTCCATTGGGTGGCCGACCCCGAAAAACGGCCGAAGGATTTCTTCAAGCCCGACTACGACGTAAGTGACTGGGATAACATCAAAGTGCCCGCCACATGGCAGATAGAGGCTGTACGCCATAACAAGCCCTGGGACAAGCCTTTGTATTGTAATACCATTTACCCTTTCTGTGATTACAGTAAAGGAGTACAATGGCCCAACGTCATCCAACCTCGCCCGGCAGACTATACTTTTGCCAACATGCCCAATCCCGTAGGCAGTTACCGACGTGAATTCACTTTGCCCACATCTTGGAAGGGCAGAGATGTATTTATTCGCTTCAATGGAGTGGAAGCAGGTTTCTATCTTTGGTTGAACGGTAAAAAAGTGGGCTATTCAGAAGACAGCTACTTACCTGCCGAGTTCAATCTGACTCCCTATTTACAAGAAGGAAAAAACACATTGGCAGTTGAAGTGTACCGTTTCACCGATGGAAGTTTTCTTGAATGTCAAGATTTCTGGCGGTTCAGCGGTATCTTCCGCGATGTATTCCTATGGTCAGCACCACGCACGCAAATTAGGGACTTCTTCTTCCGAACCGACTTGGACGGAGATTATCGTAATGCTACAGTTTTTTTGGACGTGGAAATCACCGGTAAGAAAAGTTCTGCCGAACTCATAGTGAAGCTCTCCGACACAGAAGGAAAGGAAGTGCTATCACGCACTATCCACGCCACAAAAACAGGTAGTACCCATCTGGAATTCGATGTGGAGAACCCACTGAAATGGACAGCCGAAACACCCAGCCTCTACAACCTGACCCTGACCCTAAAACAGAAGGGAAAAGTGACAGACCTACGTAGTGTAAAGGTAGGCTTCCGCGAAATAGAGTTTGCCAAAAACGGACAACTGCTGATTAACGGCAAACCCACTCTTTTCAAAGGTGTCAACCGCCACGATCACAGCCCATTGAATGGCCGTACCGTCTCCAAAGAAGAGATGGAAAAGGACGTACAACTAATGAAAGCGCTGAACGTAAACGCCGTCCGTACCTCCCATTACCCCAACAACCCTTACTTTTACGACCTATGCGACCGCTATGGCATCTATGTATTGGCAGAAGCCAATGTAGAGTGTCACGGCGAAATGCGTCTCTCACACGAACCACAATGGGAAAAATCATTCACCGAGCGCAACGAGAACCAAGTGAAACGTTTCCGTAACCACGCTTCCATCGTAATGTGGTCCATGGGCAACGAATCGGGAAACGGAAACAACTTCTCCACTGCTGAAAAGGCCATCAAACGTTTGGATACTACCCGCCCCACCCACTACGAGGGAAACAGTTCTTTCTGCGACGTGACCAGTTGCATGTACCCAAGTGTGGACTGGCTGGAAAACGTAGGCCGTGAACGATTGGAGAAAATACAAAAGGGCGAGATCGTGAAACCGCACGTAGTATGCGAGTATGCCCATGCCATGGGAAATTCCATAGGAAACTTCAAGGAATACTGGGAAACCTACGAACGCTATCCGGCACTCATCGGAGGTTTCATCTGGGATTGGGTAGACCAAAGCCTGCGTATGCCCACTCCCGACGGCAAAGGCTTCTACATGGCCGTAGGCGGTGACTTTGGTGACAAGCCCAACGACGGTAACTTCTGTACCAACGGCGTCATCTTCTCCGACCGTACATTATCTGCCAAATCCTATGAAATGAAGAAGATACATCAACCCATCCGCATAGAAGCATTAGGGAATGGCAAATATAGAATCAGCAACAAGCGATTCCATGCCAATATGGAAGACCTCTACGGGAGATACGAAATAACGGAAGATGGAAGGACCGTCTGCTCAGGCAATCTGGAAGATTTGAAGCTGGAAGCACAGGCAAGCAAAGTCATCACCCTGCCAGACATACCCGCAACGAAGGTACCCGGAGCAGAATACTTTATCAATTTCAGTTTCTGCCAAAAAAGAGATACCGAATGGGCAAAAGCCGACTACGAGGTAGCCACCGAACAATTCAAGCTATCAAGCAGCGAGAAACCTATATTCGTACCCGAAAAAGGAAACATCAATCTAAACGAAACTGCCGACGCATTGGTGGTGAAAGGTGAACGTTTTGAAGCTGTCTTCTCCAAGGAAGAAGGAACTTTATCGGCATATACATTGAATAATATCCCCCTGATAAGTAAAGGACTCGAACTGAACCTCTTCCGTGCTCCCACCGACAACGATAAACAGGTAAGTGGCGATTGGCAACGCAAAGGCCTTTACCAGCTGCAAGCGGAAACCGGCAAATGGGAAACCCACCAAGAAGAGGACAGAATAACCCTGCACATCCGGAACTGCCACAAAGGTAAACTCGGTTTTGAGTATCGCACAGAAATAGAATACACCGTAAATGCCGATGGTTCCATCATGGTGAACAGTGTCATCATCCCGGTATCCGACAGCGAAATCATTCCGCGTGTGGGCTATCGAATGGAACTGCCCGAAGGCTTCGAGCGTATGCGTTGGTATGGACGTGGCCCATGGGAAAACTACATAGACCGCAAGGATGCCACCCCAATAGGCGTATACGAAAGTACAGTATCCGACCAATGGGTGAACTATGTAAAGCCTCAGGAAATGGGTAACCATGAAGAGGTACGCTGGATTTCCATCACCAACGCCGACGGTATGGGCTTCGTTTTCGTGGCAGGCGACCAAATGGCGGCTTCTGCCCTGCATGTCAGAGCACAAGACATGGCAGATCCCGACCATCTGCAAAAACTGATTCACAAATACGACATCCCGATGCGCAAGGAGACAGTTCTTTGTCTTGATGCCCACAATCGTCCTCTGGGCAACGCAAGTTGCGGTCCGGGCCCGATGAAAAAATACGAACTGCAAGCAACTCCCGTAGCATTCAGCTTCATCATGATGCCTTTGGAAAGAAGCTACACGCAAAGTGAGCTTACCAAGAAAGCACGCGTACAGATGCCTGCATGCATGCCCGTAATGATAGAACGCGATAACAACGGTTACCTGCAAATGAGTACCGGAACTCCGGAAGCGACCATCTTCTACAGCCTTAACGGTAACGAATACCGGGAATACACAGCTCCATTCGAGTTCATTGACGGTGGAAAGATACAAACATACGCTGTTTCCGGAAAATTAGGCAAGAGCCTGGTCACTACTATGGAACTACCCATATTCGTAGACCACTCGGCATGGAAGGTGGTCTCCTCCAGCAGCGACAGCCAAGGAGAAGAGGCGCAAAACGCCATTGACGGAGACCCTTCCACATATTGGCACACCCGTTGGCACGAACCCATTCCGGAGTTTCCACACAGCATTGTGGTAGACATGGCTTCCCTACTGGTAGTGGATAAATTCATCTACACGGCACGACATTCCAATGATAACGGGCACGTCAAAGACTACGAGCTAAGCTTCAGCAAAGACGGAAAAAATTGGGAAAGCACCGTCAAAGGTACATTCTCCAATCTGACGTCTGCCCAAACCATAACATTGGAAACACCCGTCACTGCCCGTTACTTCAAATTCGTTCCCTTGTCCGAAATGCACGGCAGGAAATGGGCTTCGGCAGCCGAACTGAATGTGAGCATCCTGAAAAATATCAGCGAAGCATCCCAAAGACAAACAGTGGTCTCCGTAGACAGCGATGCAGACAACAGTATGAAGCTGGCGGCAGACGGTAACATAAACACCTATTGGCACACGGTACATAACCAATTCTACATAGCTCCCTACCCTCATGAGATACATCTTGCCCTATCCAAAGAGGCCACAATAAAGGGTATCCGCTACACTCCGCGACAAGATAGCGAAGAAGGACGGATAGCTTCCTATGAAGTATATGCAAGCAAAGATGGAAAAAATTGGGGGCAGCCCATTACCTATGGCACCTTCCATATAGGTACAGCAACGCAAACTATAGAATTTACTCCTTGCCGGGCACGCTATGTGAAACTATCGGGATTATCGGCCCATGACAAAGGAAAGAAAGCTGCCATAGCAGAATTAGAGATAATCTTGGAAGAATAATTTTATATGAAAAACTATTAACCATGGAGTTTCAAGACTTGTGCAAAAACTTGTACAAGTCCTGAAATTCCACGTTTTCTCCTATAAGCAAAAATCACTTCCCTTTCACTATCCGCTTAATATCATTCAGCTTGTTCAGCGCCTCCAGCGGCGTCAAATTATTCACATCCAAATTCAGTATCTCATCGCGTATCTGGCACAGCACTGGGTCGTCGAGCTGAAAGAAGCTGAGTTGCATGCCGCCGCGCGTCTCTCCTACTTCCGCCATCGGCTTGTTGGAGATTCCCTGCTGGCGGTTGTCCGTTTCCAGTTGTCTCAGTATGTCGTTGGCACGCTTCACGATGCTTTTGGGCATACCTGCCATTTTGGCTACATGAATACCGAAAGAGTGTTCGCTACCGCCGCGCTCCAATTTGCGCAAGAAGATGACTTTGTTATCTATCTCCTTCACCGAAACGTTGTAGTTCTTTATACGCTTGAAGCTCTTCTCCATCTCATTCAGCTCATGGTAGTGCGTGGCAAACAAGGTTCGGGCTTTTGCCTTGGGATGCTCGTGTATATGCTCCACAATCGCCCAGGCGATGGAAATACCATCATATGTAGAAGTACCGCGCCCCAGCTCGTCGAACAGCACCAGGCTGCGGGGAGAAAGGTTGTTCAGGATATCCGCCGCCTCGTTCATCTCCACCATAAAGGTAGACTCGCCCACGGAAATATTATCGCTGGCACCCACACGGGTGAATATCTTATCCACCAACCCGATATGGGCACTCTCCGCAGGCACAAAACTGCCGATTTGAGCCAGCAGCGTAATCAGCGCCGTCTGCCTCAGCAAAGCAGACTTACCCGCCATGTTGGGACCCGTAATGATGATAATCTGCTGCGTCTGGCTATCCAGCATCACATCATTGGCAATATACTTCTCGCCGATGGGGAGCTGCTTCTCAATCACCGGGTGGCGCCCCTGGCAGATTTCCAGCACATCGTCGTCGGCAATGACGGGGCGTATATAGTTGTTCTCGCGCGCTGCCGTGGCAAAGGAGAGTAGGCAGTCCAGACGCGCTATCTGGTTCGCATTGATTTGAATGGCGGGGATGAACTCGCTCAATGATTGCACCAATTCTGCATAGAGTTGTGTTTCCAGTACCAGTATCTTGTCCTCCGCACCGAGAATCTTCTCCTCGTACTCCTTCAATTCCTGGGTAATGTAGCGTTCGGCATTGGCAAGGGTCTGCTTGCGTATCCACTCTGCCGGCACTTTGTCCTTATGCGTGTTGCGCACTTCGATGTAATAACCGAAGACATTGTTGTAGCCTATCTTCAAGCTGGGAATCTCCGTCAGCTCACTCTCGCGCTGCTGTATCTGCAACAGATAATCCTTACCGGAGTAGGCTATCTGGCGCAACTCGTCCAACTCGGCACTAACACCGGACTTGATGACACCGCCCTTATTAATCAGCAACGGCGGGTCATTGTCTATCTCCCGGTCTATGCGGTCGCGGATGGACTGGCAGATGTTCAACTGCTCGCCTATATGATTCAAGCTGGCATTATCGGCATCCATGCAAGCCGCTTTGATGGGTTCTATCGCCTGCAAAGCCACCTTCAGCGCCACCACCTCACGCGGAGAGACACGCCCTACCGCCACTTTGGAGATGATGCGTTCCAAGTCGCCAATCAAATGCAACTGCTCTTCTATCAACTCTTTGAAATCAGGCTGGCGGAAAAAGTATTCCACCACATTCAGCCGCTCGTTAATCGGCTGCACGTCCTTCAACGGGAATACCAGCCAGCGTTTCAGCAGGCGGGCACCCATCGGGCTGATGGTCTTGTCTATCACATTCAGCAGACTGCTGCCACCGTCGTTCATCGACCCCATCAACTCCAGGCTGCGCACCGTGAACTTATCCAGGCGGACATACTTATCCTCCTCGATGCGTGCCAGCGAAGTGACATGCCCTATCTGCGTATGCTGCGTCATGATGAGGTATTGCAGGATGGCTCCCGAAGCGATGATACCGTTCTTGAGATGCTCCACACCGAAGCCTTTCAAGTTCTTCACCTCGAAATGCTTCAGCAGCTTTTCGCGGGCAGATGTCTCGGTAAACACCCAGTCGTCCAACTCGAAGGTGAAGAACTTGCTGCCGAAGTTTCCTTCGAACATCAGCCGCTTGCCACGCTCGAAAAGCACCTCTTTGGGGGCAAAGTTGTTCAGCAGCTTGTCCACATAGTCGAAAGGTCCTTCCGCCGTCAGAAATTCGCCCGTAGATATGTCCAGGAAAGCCACACCGCAGGCACCCTTACCGAAATGCACGGCAGCCAGGAAGTTGTTCTCCCGGTAGTTCAGCACATTGTCGTTGATGGAAACTCCCGGCGTCACCAACTCCGTGATGCCGCGCTTCACCAGTTTCTTCGTCAGCTTCGGGTCCTCCAACTGGTCGCAGATGGCCACACGCTTGCCGGCACGTATCAGCTTGGGCAGATAGGTGTCGAGCGCATGATGCGGGAAACCCGCCATTTCGATGGTTTTCCCCTTGCCATTGGCACGTTTGGTCAAGGTAATACCGAGGATTTCGGACGCGACGACGGCATCGGTGGAATAGGTTTCATAGAAGTCACCACAACGAAACAGCATGACAGCATCGGGATGCTTTGCCTTCAAGTCGAGGAACTGCTTCATCATCGGGGTAAGGACAATATCTTCGTGCATACAAGTCTTTAATTTTTAATTTCCAAAGCTTTGAGCCAAGAGAGCAGGAAATCGTCAAGTAAGACCCAAAACTTAATGTGACAAAGATAATTCTTTTTTAGAAAACAGCCACGGAGAGGCTTCAAAACCTTAGCAAGCCTTAACAAAGAGACGCATTTTCCTAAAACATGTTATAAAACAGTCTTTTTTATTTGCTTTATTTGGAGATAAGCAAAAAGTTCGTACCTTTGCAATGTGTTTTTCATAGTATTAGATTTAAGGTTAACAAAGGTTGGAGTACAGCGGTACTCCTTTTTTTATGCCCATACCTTTCGTATCTTTCCCCTTTTCCCTTACAAAAGTACATATTCACTCGGCGAAACGCCCTTTATCTTCTTGAAAACCTTGTTCATGCGATCCCAACAAGGATGAGCAACAGTTGTCTCCCATTTACTACATTCCCTATTTAAGCAACAATTCCTGCAATACTGCATTTTAAATTCTTGCTTACTAAAACTTATTCGTCCGACAGCCGTTGAATTATCGTCCGACAATTGTCGGACGATAATTCAACGGCTGTCGGACGATAATTCAACAAGTATCGGACGAATAAATCTTAGCAAATAGAGAGATAGATGGCTTACCGCTTGATTTATTTGTGATTATCCGCGCACACAATCAGTACCTCCCCAAAAGAATCAAGTTGCCAATGGGGTCTCATAGAGATTGTCATTGCAACTTCAGGAATGGCAACGTATTTCCACCGGTAGACAACGGCAATTTCCCGTCCCATTTCTCCACAGCCTTTAGTTGAATCAATTCCGGCGTGATGCTTTGTTGAAGGATACGGTTGGCATCTGCCTTACCCTTGGCGGCAGCTACTACCTTTTCCGCCTCGGCTATAGCGGCTTTCTTTTCATTCTCCACCTTCAAGGCATTCTGCACAGCAGTATTCTTTTCGTCAATGGCAGCTTGCAGCACATCGTTGGGTTTCACGGACGACTGTATGTTGGTAAACGTAAAGCCACGGGTACTGAGACGCTCCTTCAGTAATGCCTCCACCTCCTTCTCGAAAGCCGGACGGTTGTTGATGAGCGAATCCGTCTCATAGAGTCCTGCCACGTCCTTATAAGCGTTCTTCACTTCCGTCAGGATAACACTCTGTTCCAATTCTTCGGTAGTCTTGCGATAGCGTAGAAAAACTACTTTGGCATCCTCCCGCTCAATGAAGTATTCTATAGTAGGGTCTGTCTTGAAGATGGTTCCCTTCTTGTCCTGAATGTCGAAAGGTTCGTAGTCTACAATCTGCGCAAATGCAGGATATTCGAATAGCTGCTTGGCAAAACGGTTGTAAACTACCCATCCGGTTTCCACCTTGGCATCATCTACTCCACGCTCACTACCGGCCAGATTGACGATGATGCCCGTCTGTCCCGAATCAATACGCTCCACGGCAAACATGACCAAGAACAATACTATAATTCCAATGACTGCGACTCCTGCCGCGCCTACTCTCACTGTTGATTTGTTTGTGACTTTCATGGTGTTTTCTGTTAGTTTAATGAGTGAATAATGCTCCAAAGATATTTATAATTGTTTGTTCAAGAAAGGCAATCCGGTTATTTTTGGAAGAGAAGAAGGCCTCCCTCCCGCACACAGTGTAGAAAGGAGGCCCATAGTCTCTATATTTTCAGAATTTACTCAGTCACGATACGACCTGCCAACAGTGATTTCTTCAGATAACTTTCAGCACACTATAGGAATTACCCTCACTCCCACTGGACATGGTGCTGATTTCCTTTGCCACTTCTTTCAGTCTTCCGGATTGCTGTATTTATATATAATTGTAGGATATACCTTTTTACAGAATTCTGTGCCAAATTACTTAAACGTTCGTGTTTGCGAAATAATATTGCCATAATGTCTTGGTTTTTAAAATAAATAGAATAGAAATCGTGTTTTCTTATTTCTCTGCCAATAGCTGCACAGATTCATCCGTCATGTGATGGTCTGCTGTCAAGCTCCAGTCATTGTTCTTTTCGTCCCATTCGTAGCTGAGGTAGCGCAAGACACTGCTGTTGGTCTGCCGATAGACGGCTTTCTGCTTGATGTCGGTGTAGGCATTGCTTTGCTCGTTCCAGAGGGCGTATTCCACAGTGACGTCGTCCGTATAGAAGAAGTTAAGACTGTGGTGCTTCTCAAAGCTTTGCGTGGATTCGTTCCATTTCAGCACTTCTTTTTGGGAGATGCGACCGGAGTTGTCGTAAATGTAATTGTACTTCAGGTGGCGGTGCAGGAATTTCTGATTCTCCACTTTGAATACGGTTTGTGTTTCCACACGGCCGTCGTTGGTTTCGGTATTATAGGCAAAGTTGTCTGTACGGTTAACGGCTGCTGCGCTTACTACGTTTACTAAAGAGGTCATTGCGATGATTGCTGAAATTACTAAAGTCTTCATAATGGTTCTATTTTTTAAGTTATACATTTTGTTTCAAGTTCTTGTCTTTGGGGGAGTTGTTCCCTTTCGACATTGCAAAGATAGGAGGTGGTAAAAAGCTTTTAGGTTATCGTTACGTTAATGTTAGGTTAACGGAGATATTTATTACTTTTGCGCCCAAAACAAGAACAAAATGAAAACACGTTTCCTCTTATATCTTTCCTTTTCCAATCTATCGGAGACGTAACTGGATAGGCATACAGCAGACTGTCACCACATCTACTATTGAGAAGTACCATCTTTCTTCTATGTCGTCCCAAACGGTTCGGACTTTCTTCGCTTCGAAAAGCTTGATGGCATTATGCTGGGTCATGATATTATGTTTTCAATTCTTAGTTTTAAGCTCTTTGATTGGGTCCTCGCTATGTGACAGAAACAATGCTCTTTCTTCAATTTAATCATAATTTCTGTTTTATTGCATCAGTTGACATAGTCTGTTTTCTTAGGTATAGTACAAAATATATGATTATTTTGACTTAAAACAAATCGCAGTCAATAAATCACTGCACATCATATGACAATAGGGAATAGCCTGCACCACAGACCATCCCCTATCACCTTAATTTTACTTGTGTGACTTCCTCTTACTTCACCACACCGTCCGTCATCGTAAAGCCTTCCAGAGAGCCGGCTTTCACCTGAATACAAATCACACTGATGGCGCTGTCTGCCGCAGCCGACAATTGGCGTTCTCCTGCCGGAGCCACGCGAAGCCAGTCACCCGCCTGCAGTTCTACGGTTTCTCCGTCAACCACCATGGTGCCGCGTCCGGAGAGGACGGCATAAATTTCTTCATTTTGCTTGTGCGAATGCACAAAAGGTACTCCTGCACCAGCCGGCAAATTGCTGATAGATACTTCTGCACCAGTCAGATTCAATGAATCGTGCAACTCGACACGTGCCTCGCCTGCGGGCACATTTACTTTCTGATAGTTCTTCATAATCACTTCTCCTTAGTATGTTTTGATTTACGGCTGCAAAGTTAGCCAACTACCAGACATCGTACAAGAAGGCACTTGAAGCTCAGTTAGTTACCTCCATGTTACCATTATTGGCAAATAAGGAGTTAGAAAAATAAGATTAACAAAAATTATTACTATTTTTGCCGAAAAAGCAAATATCGACTAAACTCTATAAAAAATGAAGATTCTGAAAAAAATTTCAAAAGTAATAGTCATCGTGATGGCTGTACTGGCAACCATTTGGTGTGGTTTGTATGTTTATGCCAACTATTTCTATAATGACAAGCAGATTGATGTAGAAAACTTCTACATCGCGGAACTACCGTTACCCCCCTCGCAGTTTGAAGAAGATTTCAAAGAAATACACCAGATTGTCATGGAGAATTATTCATTATACCAAGCCAAGCATCTGAATATGGATTCATTGTATCAAGCTTGTGACGCCCGCGTTCGCCAGGCGCAGACCACCACAGACTACGGACTGATAGTGCAGGAATACATCTCTGCCTTACAATGCGCCCACGCCATTACCTGCTACAAGAGGTACACAGCCAATCAGCGCGTAGCCTTTATAGAGGATTCCTTGTTCGTTGACAAACCCAGTGACTATCTGACAGAATACGGCTTCCAGGACAAAGACCGGATTATAGCTATCAACGGACTCCCCTATAAACAATGGATTGAACAGAACGAAAAATATACCGAAGCATCTACCGTCCCCCACAGACGGCTCCGTACAGCCTATGATGCGTTCCGTAGTTATGCAGACACCCTAAGAAACTATACACTGCTGAGAGGGGGCGATACTCTGACCGTCACCCTTCCCTTGAAACAAAGGGACTATTTTCCGGATAACGAAGAACAAACTGTGGAGAGCAGGATATTACAAGACAGCATTGGTTACCTTACCATCAAAACCATGATGAACCCCGTCATGGAAGATTTCAAGGCGGTCTATCCCAAAGTCAAGGATTTACCATACCTCATTATAGACGTACGTAGAAACGGCGGAGGAAACAGCATGAATGGAGTAAACATCTGCAAGTACTTCATCCGCGAAGCACAACCACACTGCGTCAGCAAGAGCTACATCATGCAGCCCGAAGCCGACGCCTATAAAGGTAAAATCTATCTGCTGACCGACACATATACGCTCTCTGCTGCCGAGAGCTTCACACTCGACATGAAGGAAAGCGGAAATGTCACCCTCATCGGCGAAGCTACCGGAGGGGATACCGGCAATGGCCCCCGTCCTTTCTGTACCAAACAGCGGACCTATTTCCGTATCCCTACCCGCCAGCCGGACGTCTCTTCTAAAGGTTTCCCCATGGAAGGTATAGGCATACCGCCCCATCATCAAGTATCCCAAACCGTAGCAGATTTCATGAAGGATGAAGATACAGTGCTGAATTATGCTGTCGGACTGATAACAGAGAAACAATAATACATTTCCTCAACGAAAAAGAGCCAAGTATCAAAGGTGTGTCACCTCACGATACTTGGCTCTTTTGTATTTGATATATTATCCTTTATTTGGTACTTGCCAACATCAAAGCCGCATTGCTGTCATTCAGTTCGTAAACGGTAGTTTGCGTATAGCTGTCGTAACCATTAGTTCTACTGTTCCAACGGGCATAGTTCAACTCAACTTCACTGTCAGTGTATTCAACATCCAGCTTGAAATAAGACACCCAGGCTTCCTTTACGCTATCCCACTTGAAAGCTTCCTTGCTCGTCACACGGTTCTCACTGTCATAAGTGTAAGTGTAGCGGAGGTGACGGAAAAGGTGTCCGTCCTCATTGCGGAAGATAGTCTTGGCGGTCATCAGTTCTCCGGTCATCTCCTCGTTTTTCACATAATCGGCAGGAGTTGTCGCGCTTGCAGAAAAGTTCATTACACTTGCCATTACCACTGCCATCATTACCACTGCTTTTGAAAATACTGTTGCTTTCATAATCGTTATTTTTTATTGTTATTACTTCTTTCTCTGAGGAGGTTGTTGTTTCATAACCGCCTTCGCCTATATATAGTCAATCTGCGTGCCAAAGAATTAAATCACTGATTATCAAAGAATAACTATTTTATAGTAATGTCCATTTTCGGACAACTGTCCGCACAAAAACGAACAGCAAAACAAAAAATAAACGAAATATCATGAAAGTATTTCTACATTAGCAATAATATTATGTAACAGTAGTAAATTGTTTGATGATTGTCCCTACAAAAAGCTGATTTATACTTATCTTATCTCAATGGCGGCATCTGAAAACGTGGTGGGGCAATAGTCGCTCCGCCACTGCCCCCTCTATTATCAAAGACGGTGTTACGCAGAATCTCATACAAGATTCCACCTACATCCAGACTTAATTTAAACTTGTCGAAATTATAATAGGGAATCACAACGGGAACCGTCTCCCAACGACCGCGATAAGCATCGTAATAACGTTGTACTCCAACTTCCATACCAAAACGTTCGGACATATCCAGAGACATGGTGGCACCGTAGCGGTGGGTATCCATCCCGTAAGTATTTCCTATGGCATACGAACCGAAAACCTTAAAAGCTACACGGTCCGAAGCCTGATACCGCAAAGCTCCCGAAGTACTGAAAGCCTGCCCGGTGGAATGAATCATATTTATCTTCATGGCATCTACGCCAAGCTGGAGCGTCAGCCTTTGGTTAAAGGCATGCTGATATCCCAGGGAAGCATTGTTGAAACGTCCGATACCCGGTACGCTGGTCTGCCCACCGGAACCGAATAACATACCGTGAGGAAACTGTCTTAATACACCGCTTGTACTGTAATCTCCCCGGAATAGCAGGGAAGGATTGGTCTGATAAGGCAGACGAAGAGACTCTTTCAGTGAAAAATCGGGCAGGGAATAGGAGTACTCCGGATGAAACATGGAAGAAGGGGCAGAGTTTTCAGAAGGAAGCTCAAAAGGAGAGAATAGAGATTCATTGAATTCCGGCTGTATCTGTATACTGTCACGAATGAAACGTACACTGTCTTCCTGCGCAAAAAGCAATTGCGGCACAAAAGCCAACAGCAGGCAGATTCCCAAACGGCCACCAAGACAAGAGATACTGACTTTCCGTTTTATACGCATATACCCTCCTTCTTTATATTCATATAATACTGCTATACAAAAATAACGAAAATAAACCAGAAGAACAGTACATGTACTGCTAAATTATTGCAATATAGAAGGATACATTATTAATTTTCTATCAGTATCAATCCTACTCCTTTCACTGTTTTAATGGTTACCGACTCGTCTTCCGAAAGAAATTTCCGAAGTCTCGTCACAAATACATCCAGGCTGCGGGAAGCAAAGTAATCATCTTCCGTATTCCAGAATTTATCCAAGATAGCTTCCCGGCGGATAACGTCTCCCCGCTTCTCACAAAGCATCTGCAACAAACCTGTCTCGCGCACAGTCAAAGTCTTGTTTACACCCGAAGCATGTTTCAAAGTGGCATGTGTGGCATCCAACACATATTCCTTGCCTATCTTGTAGCATTGACTCGTGTCTTTCGATTTTTCGCCTTTGGAAAGCTTCAATAAGGCGTGGACATGTGCATCCAGTTCTTCGGGAATGAACGGTTTCTTTATATAGTTATTGGCACCGATTTCATAACCTTTTACCACATCTTTAGGAGATATCAGGGCAGAGGAGAACAGAATCGGAGTTTCCCCATCTGTCTCGCGGATACGCTTCACCATCTCGTAACCGTTCATAACGGGCATTTCTATATCAGATACTATCACATCAGGATGTTGTTCTTTCCACTGTTTCAAGCCCTCCTCGCCATTGGCGGCAGCAATCACTTCATAACCGCCTATCATATCTTCCAACCCGCCCTGAACTATATATCTCAAGCTTGCATCGTCTTCTACCAACAATAACTTTATCATAATGCGTTTATTATATATTGCAAAAATAAGGAAAAGAATGAATGCAACAGTCATATTGCTATAAAATAAACGAGGAAAACAACGCCTCTTAACCTAATATTAACGTAGCGATAACTTATGAAGCATGTGCCCCACTCTACCTTTGCAACATCAATACAAAAAATCCACACTATGAAAGCAGATATTTCAATAACAAAAAGCCGAAAAGGGACAGAGATAGTAGTTTCGGGCAAGAGGATTAATAAATACGGCATCATAGCTGCCATAGTATTTGCAGTACCAATGCTGATTCTGTTTCAGTCGATACATGGAGAAACAACCAGCCATCTATCGCTGGTCAGATTCTTCATGTGTATATTGGCAGCTGTCCTGGTAAATCTATTCCTACATAAACTGTTGTTCAGATTGTTTTCGCCGATACGCATGTGGCAATATCGCACCACATGCCTGCTGCCCTTCCTGCTACTGGGTATATTGCCCCTTATATATGGTATGACAAGTGGCAATTATGATGTCACACGATTTGGAATATTACTGGCTGTCATGAGTTTCGACGACCTTTACATCCTCTGGCAATTACGCTCATTCGGTGGAGGCTCCTATATTACTGACAAATCAGAAGGATTGAATTTCCACGTGTGGTAAATTTATACAGTCTCAATAGGAAAGTAGAGTGTAAATTCACTGAAGCGCCCCTCTTCACTTTCCACTTCTACCCTGCCGCCATGTGCCAGCATCACCTGCTGTACATAATTCAGGCCCAGACCAAAACCTGCAGCACCGCCCCTTCCACTTCGCCCGACTGCTGCAGAACGTTCAAAACGGTTGAAGATAAGAGACTGGTCTTTTAAGGGAATACCCAATCCGTTGTCACACACCTTTATCTTGCAGAAGCCTTTCTCCGATTCGCAAATAATATCTATCTTTACCTCTTCATGGGAATATTTAATGGCATTGTCCAGCAGATTGCCCAACACTTCACGCAAACAGAAAGCATCGGCATACACCATTTCACAACGATGATAAACGGTCGTAAATTCTACCCTTTTGCTGGTTTTCAGAGAAATTTTGGCAATTATATCATCAAGTAAAGGCCGCAAAGGCACCTCTTCCTGATGGAGTTCCAAATGTCCCTCATCCAGCTTGGTAAGTACCAGTACACGATTGGAAAGGGTAAGCAGATGCTCACACTCTTCCATCATCGCCTGCCGGTATTTCTCTTCTTTTCCGGGCTTACCGGACAATTTGCCGCTATTCAGAATATGAGCTCCCATCAGGATGGAACTCAGAGGAGACTTCATGTCGTGTATCATAGCATAAGTAAAATCCTTCTGGAATTGCTCCAAATGCCGCTGTGTACGCAAAACTTTCACCTGGCCGAGAATACAGTCCAACACCACCAAAAACATCACCCAAAGAGGCAGAAACAGATACCATACGGAACTTATGACGTAGCGATACGGATTCTTCACCACACCTTGTATACAAAGGATGCTGTCCTCCTTCAACGGTATAAACCGGGAAGAAATATCCTGATATTTTGCCGAGGCATATCCTGCTTCCACCACTGTACTATCGGAGGGAGCGTAGTACTGGCGGATACCACTCTTATAGGTCATTCCCAAGGCTTCCAACCTGGAAGCAAAAGCAGAATCGAGGTACTGCACGGAGAGAGGAAGTTCCATTCCGCTTTCATTGATGCTGCGCTGCATAATCAAAGCAGAGCGTAGTCGATAATTCAAATCGACCGGATTGTACATATGTACCACTCCAAAGCGGTTCACCTTATACTTCGACTGCTCTTTCTCCAGAAATTCCCTTTGCTCCTTTGCAAAAGGCGATTCAACACTCTCTTCCCATTCATCCTTTCCATCCCTATCTGTCTGTTCGTAGAGCAAAGAAAGGCGGCGTTTCAAGACCTCGTCATAAAAAGCTGCTTCAAAACAATCATTTACCTGATAGGCAGTTTCTTTGAAAGAAGCACGGTACAGATAGACAAACCAGACTACCATCAGCAGACAGCCGGCAATCAACCCGACAATCGAAAAGACTTTAAAAGAATATTGCTTGCGCACCTGCCGCTGCCGTTCGCTTTGCTTAGCTCCCGTAAGCGTATGTTCTGTCATGTCCAGCAAATGTTGCCCCGAGGCTTCTATATCTGCCCACCGGCTCTCCGATATCTGACTACGTACCTCACCTATCGGCAACCTCATCTTCTCTGCCAGCACATAAAAAGCAGACCGCTGCTTCTCAATATCATTACCTTGTTTAAGTATGGAATCCATTTGCCTGGCCCAACTGTACACCAGAAAAACAACCAAGAGAAGCGTAGGAAGGAACAAAAAGACTATATCCTTGACAAGCGGTATAAAAGGAGAAAACATGACAGCTTCAATGGCCTCTCCTTTCTTCTCATTCAACCAGGCTTTTTCCGAAAGAACAGACTTGAACCGTACATATACCGAACGCTTGCTTCTGTCCGTCGCAGGACGGATATTTACAGTCCGGTCTATATTTTTCCATTTCAGTTTCTTCTCTACCAACCTCGCCATCACATCTAATGGAATGGCGACATGATATACATCTTCGAGAAAGGAAGCTGCCTGCTGATAGTTTAAAAACATCTCATCTTCGAAAGACCTGATACTGTCTTTGGATAGATACGAGTAAAAAGGGATAGTCATGTCAGGAAACGGTAAATTATTAATCTCGTTGTCCACCGTTTCGATAAAAGCCAGACGGAAACATTCGTTCAGTGCGCGTTCCGCCTCTTTCTTGGTATTGTCGTAAGCATACATCATACCACCAATCTGCACCACAATTACCAGTAGCAGCCCTACAATAGAAAGGATATAGAGTGAACGAAGTTTCATCTTACCTATTATTTTGAGGACAAAGATAGCATTTTATCATAGAAAAAGAACTGATACAAAAAAGATAGCCTTGGACTTTTATTTATCCAAAGCTATCCATACAAGTACAATCCCTGCGATAGAGACGTCTACAGAATTATTTGCGAAGAGTCAACTTATCAATCCCAAAGAAACCGGTATCATGTCCCGGAGCCAGTGCAATCGACTCAATCTGCAACTCATTCTTTCCTTTTTTCAAATTGACCCGCCCAAGATTCACCAAAAGCAGAGACACTTCTCCATTGGTCAGACTGACTTCCGGAGTAATCACCTTATCATTTACACGAAGGGCAAATGTACCATAATCAGGCGCCACAGTGAACTGTATTTTCGCATAATAAGTTCCTTCCACTTCACTGTCAAAAACCAATGACAGCTTATCTCCCGGTTTAAACTCTTTCCAGTAGAGCTGCATACCCTCACTCCACAAGGGGTGGAAGTTGGTCTGCAATTCAACGGAACCCATATGCCCCGGACGAGGCTGCATGACTTCGCCCTCCACAACCAGACTCATCCCTGAACCGAAAATATCTGACGGTTGGTTGGCAACCCGTTCGCGTACATCGCTCACAAAGGGTTTCGGCTGTATTTCGCCTCCGGGAAGCATATACCAGAAGGTTATCGGAGCATAATTAAGGTGTATATTCGACCAATCGAATAACTCCATGTCAAAGCGCAGGCTCCGGGTAAACGGAATCGCATCCAAACTACGAACACGGGTATTCTGCGCCAAACCTATGTGAGCATAACAACCATCTCCTATGGGTTGGGCAACAAAAGGATGGTTTATCCACGGTTCATAGCGCCCCCAGGCATAGCCATAATAATCTTCTGTACCCGTTCCAAAGTGTGACGGAAAGGTTTCACCGTCCACATACACCTTTTCATCTCCTTCTCCCCACCAACCCAAGTTGGGGTTATAGACAGTAACCGCATCTCCCACATACACGCCCCTACCTTTAAGATCGGCAAACGTAAGGTCCTGGGCAAACTCATCGCCCCGGGCATGGATATGCGTAAACTGCTGCCATGTGGTACCAAAGTGCATGGAGCGCTCATCCCACTGCCACTTTCCACTAACTGCAGCAGCCTTGGATATCTCCACCGGCTGTTCCCCATAATTGGTCAAGGTAATCGTACAGTTCCGCTCGAAAGGCATCACCCACCATGCACTCATCACATCATCCTGTACGGCCCGCGTATACCACGTACCAGTTGCAACGGGATAATAGCCTACCCCAAAAAACTCACCGACCGGAGCCCAGACAGTTGGTTCCCCATCAAAGGCAATGGACAAGACCGTAGAGCGAAGTGCTTGGCGACGGTCATCAGCATCAATCCGCATCGAAAGACGACGAATGGCACGAGAGCCGTCAATCGTAAAACTACGGCTTTCACCCGGAGCCAGAGAAGTCGCCAAATTGAGCGTACTTTCTCCTCCCGCAAGCGGAGTATCAATACCAGGTGTTCCTTCCGACAGCTTCTTATTGACAGCAGCTATCAGCCGGGCATTCTTCTTCAACTCTTTGGCCGAGAAAGAAATCACCTTGACCGGAGAAGTATAAGTGCGGTAATTGATAGCATAGTATACAATGGTCTTACTCTCAATTTTCCCCTCCGGAGTAATCTTCAAGTCCGGCGATTCGATAGTCACCTTGCACCGCTTGGCATAAGGTATGGGCAAATATAAATTATGCCCTCTTTCTTCCATCGGAGCCTCATCGGGTACTGAAGTTGAAAGAGGTTCTCCACAAAGGACTTGTCCGCTCAATATATCACGTACATTGCCTTCAATTACCGGTTTTTCCTCATTGTCTATGTAGATACGCAGAGTCCCTTGTCCCCGATTTATGCCGGAGAAAGTCATCCAGAAACGAACCATGGCACCGGGGCCTTCGGCATCCATCATCACATATTCCGTCCTCCCTCCGTTCTCTTCCTGGCGGATAAACTGTCCTTGGTCGAAATTACCAAACCAGGCACGCTTATCCGTCATGTTATGCGAACTACGGTCGTAGCTGCTGAACTGCTTACACGTATAGGCATTTTCGGGCCAACGCGCCAGCACGGAACGGTCTGTCATCTCATGCAACAATGTCTTAAGAGAGATAACCGGGTCGGCCATAGCCAAACCGCTATAGAGAAATATCAACTGAATTACAAAAACTAGTTTTTTCATCATAACCGATTATTTTAGTAAATCTCCATCTCATTGATGCGTAACACCCTTCCTCCTGCATGCTGCATAGGACGGGTTATCATCAAGCGTACATAGCGTACCTGCGCCGGAGTGTCAATCATACGTGATACGACATTCTGCCGGTTTCCATCTATATTGTCAAGTGTCTTCCATTCTTCAGTCTGGCTGTTTCTGCCTTGCAGGAAGCAAGCGGAAGTAATGTACCCTTTGTCCTCACGGCCTGCATTCACCAGTTTCCAACCGCTCACAGTTTTCGCCTCACCCAAATCAAAATCCACATAGTTCAACGCACTTCCCACTTCACACCATTTGGTATCGACATCCCCGTCAACGATACGTTCGGGCTTCTCATTATCATTAAAATAGCCGGAATAGGCGATAATCTTCGCACCCTTCAACAGGTTTTCTTTTTCCACCTCCACACTGTTCAACTCCATCTCATTGTCACGGATGGCTGTATGGAACAAGCTAGTGGCAACCTGGACGGGTTTCAGAGTTTCCTCCACCAATGTGGCAGCAAAAAGAACAACCTTTTCATTCTTCGGAAGTATAAGGCTGGCAGCACCTGCCGGAATATCGACACCGAACTTGAACATATAGGTAAACTCATAGGCCTCATCGGCTGTAGGAGAGTGGCGGTGAGTTCCCACATAAGCCACTTCGGCATCCTTCAGATAACCTTTGGTATGTCCCGAATGTCCCCACTGTCCGACAAATCCGGTATAGGAAGGTACAATGACCTCACTCTTGTTCCCTCCGCACCGGAAAGTGGCGGCATAGTCCCCGTCCGTAGCGGCAGCCAGAAAATACAGTTTATTATACTTTTTACCTTCCGGTAGAACAATAGTATCACCATTGCACGTCATTCCGTTGGCGGCATCTTTCTCGCCGAGCTGGAAAGGAATCCCGTTTACAGTCAAGGATTCGGGCAACAGTTCTGCCGCAAACGAATAACCCGACTCAAAATCAGCTTCACCGCGGAACTCGTTGAATGAGGAACATTTATAGTTATAGGACAACGGTAAAGAGGCATACTGCAATTGATAAGCGTCCTCGCCCGATGACTTCAAACGTACCTTGAATGTCTTTATAGAATAAGGCTTTATACTTATAGACAGCCCGTTTCCACTAAATTCGGCCGAACCGATACTCTTTTCAGTGCCATCCGCTTCGCAGACACTGGCAATCTCGCCTGCAAAAGAAAGTACCGCATCCTGCACCTTCTCACCGCCCATCTCATAGACACGCACTACATACTCATCCGAGTTCTCGGCTTTCTTCAATGCCTTGATAATGACATTGCGGTTATTGGAAGAGACGAAAGAGAACTCCTTACCCAATGTACCCCTATGTTTATCGGTACGGAAAGCTTTCAGCTTCTGGTTCAATATCTCCGCCTTCTCCATGGTGACAGCCTTGTCAAGTCCGCCGGCATGACCCACCAGACTGTATGTAAAGCAATGATGCCCGAAGTCCTGGCGGTTCTGGTAAGCATAATCCTTGTCTGTTTCGGGGGTATGCAGCAGGGTCAGGCGGAGGGTGTTGTCGTCCGGCTTGTCCCAGCCGTATTTGCTGTCATTCAGGACAGACACGCCATAGTTTCCACTACGGTCAGTCAAATCGGCCCAATACTGTGCATAGACTTCGTAGGCAGTCTCCGTATTGTTGCCCCGCCTCACACTTCCAAGTCCCAAATCGTAGGTGGCTTCCGTATTTGCCATGTTCAAAGGAAATTCGGCCTTCAACAAAGCATTGGACAACTGCCAGTCCACCTCATTGTAAAAGTCTATGCGGTCGGCACGGCTACCCTCATACAAACGGATGTACTGCTTGAAGAGTGACTCTCCATAACGTTTCTCGATGCAGAGTGACTTGCGCAGCTCACCATCCTCCACCAGTGTCATCTTCACATCCTCTGTGATGGAAACCGGTTCCCGGTCTATAGTCTCCTTCAAGATCTCCCAAGCAGGCCACATGTAGGACTTGTTCTGCGTGAAGAGTGCCAGACGAATGGATTTACCGGGTTTCACCAGCTCCTTGCCGTTCTTCTTGTCAAACAGTGAAACAATATCACCCTTCGTATCCAGCGTTATCTTATAAATGGAATTCTCCAATGCATTGGAATCCACAGATACCCGGGTGTCAGCCGACGAACCGGAAGTGCGGACATCATATACCGCATAACCGGTAGCAGGCACAACGGCTTCTATCAATAGTCTGGCTTTACCATCGGCATAGGACAGCAATTGGGCGGCCACTTTCCGGCCATTCATATCATATACGGTAATCCCTTTCGGTTTCTTTGGCAAGGCAAGTTCCACCTCTGCCATATCGGAAACCTGGAATCCAAGCGCATTGTAAAGCACCACCGGTATCCCTTTCATCCTGGTATCCATCTTTCTTGCCACAGCATCAATGGAGGAAGTCAGAATACCGGAGAACTGCTTGAGGGAAATCAACTCGTCATTCCATGAGAATTCATAAGCCCGCGGTATACTTGTTCCCGTAAGGTCATCATGGAACTGATGGAAAATGAAACGCTGCCAGTTCTCAGTCAATGCAGCTCCGGGATAGGAAGCTTGGTTCAGCCATTCGGCTACAACGGAAGAGCGCTCCGCTGCATCCCCCAAAAGCTCATTCTGACGGTTGTACAGCTTCATGGCAGCCTGGGAAGTATAACATCCGGTACCGTGAACATCCATCAACAGTTCACCGTTGAACTTGGGCAGTTCCGGATGGCTTGCGTAAGGCTGGAAGTCTTTATATATCCGGTCACTCGTGGCACTGACAATCTGCAACGGACCATTGCCTTGCAGGCCTTTCTCTACGGCACGTACAGACTCCAATGTAGGTGAACCACCTATGTCTCCCGTACCGTAATAGCGGTAGACCATGTGAAGCGGAGAGTGGGTAGTCAATTCCAACAAATTCTTGTTTTCCGACAAGTCTTCGTCCTCAAAACGCTGGTTATAATCATATCCATGAGCCATCATGATGGTAGAGCCGTCTATACCTTGCCATAGGCCGATAGTGAAAGGATATTTGTCGTTGCCGTAGAACGGCTTGTTGCGCCACTGCAACTTCTGGGAAGAGAAACCAATCAGTCCGCAATGGGACGTAATGGCAGGAAGTGTCCAGCCAAAACCGAAACAATCCGGCAAAAAGATGTCAGTGCTTTCCACACCAAATTCCTTCCGATAATAATTCTGACCAAGCATGATGTTACGAATCGCAGACTCTATGGAAGGAACCAGTGTATCAGTGGCATCCCAGCTGGCTCCGCTGATATGCCAACGGCCGCTCTCTATGAATTTCTTCATCTCTTCGTATTGCGCCGGATAATATTCCTTCATCCAAGCATATTTGACCGCACCTTCAAAATTAAAGATGTATTCCGGATATTGCTTCAGCAGAAACAAATTCTGACTGATCGTGTTCCATACATAATCCTTGATTGTGGTCTGGATATCCCAGTTCCACTGTGTGTCCAAATGTGCATCAGACACCATGTAGGCTTTCGGTTTTTGCGCCTGAGCACCATTCTGAGCATAGGTACCGCCACCCATTAGCAAGGCGGATACCAATACTGCAATCTGTTTTTTCATTTTCTGTTTATTTATTGTTTATTGTGTTTAAAGGTTTTATTCATTGTAATTCGCTGATCTCGGCGAAAAGCTCAATCATACAAGCATTCTCCAGTAGACTTTTGAACTGCTCTTCTCTGTGACCCGACCAATCATTACTAAACAAGCCATTCTCATCACGCGTATAGTTCCAGGCATAATCCGCATTCTCAATCATGGTCTTTATGTACGCCTCATTCCTATCAACCAGATATAGTGCCTTCAAGCCTCTGAACAAGATTACATTAAACCAAGGAGTTCCCGGGAAGAATTTCATCTCTCCTATTGCAATAGGCTGTACCTTCAGAAAGAAACGGCAGGCACCCTCGGCTGTCTGCTGCGCCTCCTTCAGGTAACGCTTTTCTCCAGTTGCCTGATAGAGAAGTACACCGGCCTGAATCATCTGCCCGCTGTTATAAGTATATTTGGCCGGATCCACTTTTCCCTGCAAATTCTTGTTGTCCCAATATACAAAGTCAGAAGGGTCACAAAGATTGTCACGGGTCCATTGATAGGTCTTCTTAGCTTGCTCAAGGTATTTTGCATCCTTAGTCAACTTAAACAGCTTCATACAGAGAACAGTAGCCGGAGCATTCGAACAAGTGTTTTTTGATTCTTTCTTCTGTTCGCACCAATAGATTCCTCCCCCCAACTCTTCGGACCATCCGGAATAAATATAGTCATGCAGCTGGATGGCTTTTTCCAGATACTCCTTGTCACCAGTCCGTTCATAGTAATCACAGAAATCAATGGCCACCCAGTCATTGTCATCGTAATAACGATCATTATGACCTGCAAAAGCCGGATACGACTGGTAACAATGGGGAATCCGGGTAGAGTCCCAATAAAGGTCCAGTCCCGGCTTTATCTGCCGGTCCATCAGTTTTCTGTACTTCTTTTGCCCGGAAACCTTATACAAAGAAACACAACCGGATACCAAGGCTGAATAAGGCCACAAAAAAGAGACCTCCTGCTGGTTAACAACAACGCCGGTATTGGCCGTATATGTAATTCTCTGCTCCGGGTTTCTTGGATAAGTTTCCGTCAGCAGGCCATACTTCTCCACTTTATAGAGAGTAAGTATCTGCTGAAGCAAAGAATCGGCTCGTTGCAGATAGATTTGTTTGCTTGTCTGTGCAGACAAGCAAACCGGTAACGAGAGAGCTATTAATAAAAATAAATTCCTAAGCTTCATATCCAATTCAAGTCAAGTGATTATTATTCCAGCTTCATATCGGCACACATCAGAAAAGCATTGTACGGCCCCCACATGGACATGATGAACCAAAGCTGGTCATCATTGTCTTTCAACGGATGTATGTAAGCGCAATACAAAGCTGGATATCTGTCCGCTTCTGCCAATACTTTCGGCTCGCTCCACTGGACGAGATCCTTCGATGTACAATAAAGAATGGCATGCCTTTTGGTCAAAGGAGTCTCGTCATGATTCGGATCATAATTATAAGTCAGAATCCAACGCTCAAACTTCTTGTGCCATATCAGCGACGCTTCTCCTACGGGACCTCTCAATACCGGAGTAGCGGCAGCCTCATTTCCACGTATCCACTCTTTACTTTCACCATTCCAGTATTCATAGGCCTTCATATCCAGAAGATCTTTCTCAAGGAAACGCGCCAGATACGCAGCATCACCACGTCCGGCCTGTGTGCCAAGCATATAAATCCATCCGTCACGTTTGGCATAAGCCACTTGCGAAAAATGACTGTCGGGAGAAAAAGTCACCTCTTCACGCCGCTCCCATGTCCGACCGTCATCATTGGAAGTATAGACAGAAGAAAAATTGGTAAGCCAGCGTCCATGAGGCGCTCCCCAATCATAGATGTTCATAATATGGACACAATCCGTTTTACCGGCCCGAATAGCACTCGTAGGGATGGAAGTCTGGTATACCTCCGGATTCGTCTTACCGCCCGCACATACCTCAAGCGCCTTACCATCGGCATCAAGCAGCATTGAATCTATTTTAAGACCGTCTGTAAGCTCTGTATCCGATGAAAAAGCCAGTACGTTGGAACGCCAGTTGGAACCATTGCCACCATTTTTATTCACGACAAAACCTTCTCCACTGGTATCTCCGAAAAACATGCCCACACGGTTTCCATCCATATGCCACATTAACCCCAAATCCGTTCCATATACATCAAAGTCAGGTCCGGTATTATTGGGATTCAGCAATGTATCTCCCGGCAAAGGATCACCCGTAACACGGGATATCATGCGTACATTATCAATACACAGCGTTTTTTCACTATCAGCATCCTTACAAGCCATATTGCCCGTCAAACTACAGGTAACAAGCCCGAACAGTAAAATTTGTTTAGTTCTCATTCTTATCAATTCCATATACAAGTACACATTCCCACATCTATTCCTTTATTCTTTCCAGGATAATCAGTCCCAGTTCAAACTGGTCCCCACCGTTATTATTTCTCACATGGAAAGTGACCGAATTGGTTTGTTCCGTCAAATTGATGTCTCCTACATGTACTCTGTCTTTAGACACTTCTTTGTCCTTCTTAGTAGAGATCCATCCGGACAGTTGCTTCTGGCGTTGCCAAACCTGGAAGTCGGCACCATTCGGTTTCTCGAAATAGTTTATCAGCACTTTATATTTTCCTTCGGGCACATCGTTCAGCATGATGCGCACTACTCCTCCATGCTGGGTGGTCATACGGATTCCACGCTCATTTGTTACCTGGACACCTCCACCAAGACTCAGCTGCATCAATTGAGGGAAATAAATATGTTCTGTCGGCTGATATACAGTGCGTAATTCAGCAGTAGGCTCTTCTCTGCCTTGCAATGGCTGGGCTGCATAGAAGAATCCAACAGATGTATAATCTACCGGGAAATTATTTTTTACTTCACCATGTTCCATTCCATGATAGATTTCCTTCTCATAGGACATTTTGTCGGCCAAGAAGAAACGGTATCCACCGGTTCTGGCCATCGGAAGTGAATAATCCAGACAACCATGGAGAGGGAGGCTGTTTCCTCTGTCCCAACGATCCAATAAAGCATACCAGCCACCGTTGTAATAGTCTTCGGAACCGGTGCCGTGCAGACGCATTTTATTATCTACGTAAGTGCTGTCGTCCCCTTCGAAGAACAAGGTCATTCCCGGACGCAGGCCTTGTGCCTGATGGATGGTTCCTACATAATGTCCTTTTCCTTTTTGTGCAGCAAACTTATGGAAAATGCCGAGAGGAGTTTTCTCTCTACGCCATACAGAATAGAACTTACCCTCTTCCTTCACATTACGCTTATTACTGTTATAGTACACTTTAACGTTTACAGAAATAGGAGATTGCTGAATACCTTCTCTCTTTTTATAAATCATCTTCATAGAAGCTGACTTGTCAAAAGGCATTGGCAGATAGCAGTAGTTGGAAGTACCTTGCTTACCCATTAAGATACTCCGCATTGCTCCTTTTCCATAGGCATATCCAAAAAAATCAGCAACGGGGGCATAAATAGCCTCCACCTTCTCATTATCCCATTTAGCTGAAAGAATCACATCTTTGTATAAACCTTCGAAAGATGTTCCGCCATCAATCGACATACCTACAATACGTCCCGGTTCTGCCATCTCAAAGAAAGAAACTTCTTCTCCCGGACTCAGTGTAAATACCTTTTCTTCCGTCTGTACACCAGCTGATTTTCCAAAGGTATAATTCGTTACAGCAGGAGACAAGTCAGCCCATATTCTATTCACCTCAGCCAACAAATCCTTATCCTGCTGTGAGAATTCACCGGTATAGGTTTCCACCTTCTTTCCCGGCAGGTTACGGTATTGTATCTGAATGAATTCCAATTTAGGTCCATCGAAAACAATTTTACAGGACTTTTTATACGTAATGGGCAGATAACAATAAAAACCACCGATTTCATTGCCACAAACGGGCTTTGTAAACGGATAAACCTTACCGGAAAACAAATCCGAGAACTTTATTTTCAAACCAGGTTCCTTTTCTCCGTCAAAGTAAAAATAGAGCATATTATCTGTCGGTGTAGGCGTCCAAATACGATTGATTACTCCAGGGCCCTCCATTTCTGCAATCACCAGTTTATCCCCTTCCTTTCGGAGGAAAGAATAAGTTCCGGCAAAACCATCGTCGTTACCCCATGTTCTGTCATAACTCGAAAACTGCTCCACATAAGAACCGGTACGATACTCGGGCAGTTTATCCACTCTTTTCAACAATTCCAACTCATCTGTCCATCTATATGAGTTCTGAGCCACAGCATACGAGCCTGCCAACAGAATGGCAGACAAAAAAACAGAAATTTTTTTCAGATTTATTTTCATAAATTATTTACTATATGTTTTTTAAAAAGACAAGGAGAGAATGCCTGTTTAAACGGTATCTCTCCTCATTAACAGTATTATTTCAATAGAAAGAATTACCTATGTCCATAAAGTCACATCAATTCTCCTCTTCTGTAAATACCATGGTATTTACGCCAAAGAATCTGGCCCATTGCACATTGTTCGGACCCGGTTTCATTTCGATATAAACCACACCTTCGTCATTAGGCTCGATACCCTTGATCTCTACCATTCTATCGAAATTATCGTCATTGACCAAATAAGCAACACCATCGTTCTTTCCAATTACATGATATTCGGTCTCCGTTCCACGGTCATTGATGTGGCCATAGAAATTGAACGTATACTTTGTTCCCTGAGAAAGCCCTGTCACCTTGAAGCCACTGAGCGGAATAGCAATGCCATCGCTGAAGAACATATCTTCAGAAGCTGTTTTCGGAAGGCCCAAGTTATTATTCAAGCCACGAACCAATTCTCCAGTAAACGGTTTGTCCACTTCGATGCCGAAAGTAGTAGGACGACCTCTATGGTCGAGCATATTTACCAATCCGGGGTCTCTGGGATTCCGATAGTTGTTGAACGGAGCCGGAGAATCAATGACACCAAAGTCAATATAACACGTCTTAGGAGTCTTGGTAACAGTCAAGTCACTAAAGTAGCACAACTTGCCATCGGCTGTCTCTACCTTGATAACCGTTTTTCCAACGGCAATAGGCGTAATGACGGCTGCGTTGTTTTCTACACCTTCAATGGTCGCTACATCGGAATCGAGCACGCTCCATTTCAACAGATAGGAATCACCCGCCAAAGTGTCAACGGAAGCGGTGACAGTGACATTCTCGTCAATCTCCACATAAACTGCCGATTGATCGATACGGACAAACTTACGATTGGACAAGTCCACCTCATTATCATCCGAGCAAGACATCAATGTGGTAAACGCTAACGCCATCGTACAAAAAATGAATTTTATTGATTTCATACTTGTTCTCTAATTATTTATTAATATCCGGGAGCTTGTCTCAAATTGGGATTGATGTCCATCTGAGCCTGTGGAACGGGCCATAAATACATCCTTTTGTTAAAGGTACGGCTCTTGTAGTAGGTTCTCTTATAGAAAGCCTTCGGATTGTTCACATCGTCGCTCTTCTCAGAACCGTCATGATTCATACCATAGAGCTTACCACCCAGGTGTTTGTCGGCAATCTTCCAACGACGGAGGTCATGGAAACGGATACCTTCACAATTAAACTCTACCCGACGCTCCTGCTGAATGGCGGCACGCATCTCCTCCTTGCTCAGCCCTTCCTTCAAAGCGGGAATTCCAGCACGTTCACGAATCAAATTCACATACTTATATACATCGGGAGTGGGAGCTGCCGAAGACTCGTTCAATGCTTCCGCATAGCCCAAATATGCCTCAGCCATTCTGTACAAGATACCCGGCTGATATACATGCTTCCCATCTCTGGGAAGTACATCCAAAGAGATTCGCTTGCGGATATTATAACCGTTTTGGGGCGAGTCGAAAGTCATATCCGTATCGCGGCCACCCTGAAGGAAGTCCACACGACGGTTATCAACTCCCAGCCATGCGCCATTATAGATGACGGAAACATAGAAGCGAGGCTCCCGGTTGCAATACATGTTGTAGGTACCTTCTTCTGTTACCGGGCTTACACCGGTTTCTTTATTGGCAAGGTTCGAAGGTCCGCCGCCCGGCCACTTCGTGGTTCTATACTCTGTATTGGTAGAGAATCCATTTTCCACATAACCCGATTCCGGGTTGATGATGGGCGAACCATCCTCGTTATATCCCAATATAGGCATTTCACCGTTCTTCATATAGAAAGCGTCCACCAACTCCTGAGTGACACCCATAGCGGCATTTCCACCGATACCCTTCGGCAGATGATGAGCCTGCCAGGAGTTCAGGTTCACATTTTCGGGGCGTCCGAAAAGAATCTCCTTATTACCTTCTGAGAAGCGTTTCAACGACATGTTATAGTAAGACATGAAGGGGTCAATGCTTCCATCCACATTATATTCATAGTACAGCTTATGTCCGGCTGCTTCGGCTGCCTTTATCAAGTCCAGATGAGCTTTGGCAGCCTTTTCCCATCTTTCCGGCTTGGCTTCGGCATCAAAAAGGAATTCTCCTTCTGAGTTCTTCCAGTCCTTGAGGTCCGGATTGCCATTGAACAACGGACTTGCGGCAAATAACAGTGTTTTGGCACGTATTGCCAAAGCCATGATAGAGGTGGCCCTGCCCCAATCGGTATTATTGGGATAGACAGCGGGCAGATGTTCTGACACTTCCAGCAGCTCTTTATCAATCCAATCTACCACTTCGGCATAGGGTCTTTGGGGCGTCATCATCTCCGATTCGGGCGCATCGACGGCAACAAGCACACCGGGAGTAAACGGTATGGCACCATACAACTCAATCATCAAAGAGTAATAGTAGGCTATCAAGAAGCGGACTTCGTACTTCATCTGGTTGACATAAGATTCCGTCAGGTCTTTTTCTGGAAGTACTTTTGCCTCCTGCAAGAAGATAAGGCCGGAACGTATGCGCTTGTGCAATTCTACCCAATAATAGGGGTTCCATTTTGAGATAGGACTCCAGTTCCCGGTGGTGTAGGCATACACATTGCCCCACCCATACGGCGACCAGTCTTGGGGAATGGTGATATCATCGCCCATGATGTTATAGCCCTGGTCCTTGAAATACCCCCACATGGGGCTGGGAATGGATGAATAGACACCTGCCAACCAGTCCTCGGTCCTTATCTTGTCCGTGAAAATCATCTCCATGGTAAGCTGGTCATCGGGAGCCTTGTCCAAGAAATCGTTACAACTTGTTGTCAATGCCAGGGTGCACGACAATAAGACAGCTTTTACTATAGATTTATATTTTTTCATTTTCTTCGTATCTTGATTAATTGTTGAAATTGATGCTAAAGCCCACTGATACAGATTTCATCTGCGGGTATCTCAATCCATCGGTCGTTTCCAGTTCGGGGTCCCAAAGCTTGAAGTCGGAGAACGTCAGCAGATTGGTTCCTCTTGCAAACAAACGGCAGCTGCGGATACCGATTTTGGTGGTCCAACGTTGCGGAAGAGTATATCCAAGTTCCAGATTCTTCAGGCGCAGGAAACTCATGTCGCGCAACCACCATGTGGAAGCTTGTTCATTGTTTGCCACAGCCTTATCGCCCATACGGGGCCAGAATACATCTTGCCTCGGATTTTCAGGTGTCCAACGGTTGTCAATGTTCGAATAGATGTTACCAGCACCTAAGGAGGAACCCGGTAACCAGGTCTCTCCGCCCAAGAGCTGATAGGTTTTACCTGTTCCTTGGAAGAATACTCCCAAATCGAACGACTTGTAGCTTACCGTAGCTCCAAAACCATAGACAATCTCGGGAATACGTGTACCGCCAATGGCTGTTGCATCTACTGCGGTCACTTCACCATCCCCGTTCAAATCCTTGTATTTAATGTCACCGGGACGCAGGTTGCTCATATCACTGAATTTTTGTGCGGGAATCCCTTCCTTAAGCATACCGTTTTCATCGAAATCATCTTCCGTAAAGAGCCTTTCCGCTATCAAGCCAAACAATTGCCCTACAGGTTTACCAGTTTGCGAACGGTATGTATCCAAGATGGCGGCAGGTTCGTCTATTTCCACAACCTTATTGTGTGCGTAGGTATAGTTTGCCATAGCGGAAATGGCCCAATCGCTATTGAACTTGTGGTTGACATTCAAAGACACATCAAATCCCTGATTATCGACCTTGCCATAATTGGCCCAAACAGGGCGGTTGAATCCGGCAGAACCAGGCACATTCTTACGCTGCATGAAGATGTCATCGCGCTTTTCCTTGAACACATCCACTACGAGGTTCACGCTACCATTCCATAGACCTAAGTCGATACCGGCATTCATCTTGGTCACGGTTTCCCATGTCAAGTTGTTCACACCGATTTCGCCTTCCGAACGTCCAAGGCGATAGATTTCCGCATCTGTACCCCATCTGTACGAACCGGTATTGACAATGGTAGAAATATAGGCGAAACGTCTGTTACCACCAATGTTACTGTTACCGGCCTTACCCCAAGTAGCTCTCAGCTTCAAGTTGGAGATGACATCGGAAACCGGCTCCATGAATTTCTCGGAAGATACAATCCATCCCAACGCCACGGCGGGGAAGAAGCCGAAGCGCTTGCCTTTGGCAAAGTTCTCGGAGCCGTTGTAACCGAAGTTCAGCTCGGCAACATAGCGGCTGTCGTAAGTATAAGAGAATCTTCCGGCTATGCCTTGGGTACGATAGGGAAGCGCATCACCATTGTCATACTCCTTCTGGTTGTAGAGGAACATGGCGTTCACATCGTGCACTTTGCCGAAAATGCGGTTGTACGAGAACATTCCTTCCAGATAGATGGACTGATCGCCCCATTTAGCTCCTTTTTCATAGCCCAGGAACTCTTGTCCGGTGGTCTGCACATCAGTGATGATGTTGCCCTCTGCATCGCGTGCGGTGGCGGGATTGTAGTAATAGGGGTTCTTGGAACGTGTCACGGAAGTTGCCGAGAACTTGTCAAAAGAGAAGGTTCCCTTGAACTTCAGTCCCGGTGTGATGAACTTCAAATCCTGTTCCAACGATACTAGGGATTCAATCTTATTGTGGTTTAGTTTTTCGTATCCACGCTGTGTGGCCCACGCCCAAGGGTTCTCCTTGTGCATCACACGGGGAATGCGTCCATCGGCATAGATGGCCGGATGCACGTAAGGAGGTACACGCATGGCTTGATAGAAAATGCCCTGATTGGTTTCCGTGTCTCCCGGAGGAGCGTTACGGGTTTGCAGGAACACGCCCACATTGGCACGGAACAAGGTAGTGGGAGTCACATTCACATCTACATTGGAACGTACCGTATATCGGCTCACCTTCAGGGAAGAGTCCCACTCCTGGTTCTTGTCGCGTTCAATAATACCGTTCTCATTGTAATATCCTGCCACCAACGCATAGCGAAGGATGTCCGTACCACCGTTGACGCTAACGTTTGCCTTCGTGTTGTCTGCATGGTCTTTGGAGATGATGTCCCACCAATTCACATCGGGATAGAGTTCCGGGTCGGTCTGATTCTTGTAGTTCAGCAAGGTGGCTTCGCTGGCAAAGGGGGCTCTACCTTGCTCGGCATACATTTCGTTAATCAATTCCAGATACTTCACACTGCCGATGTAATCGGGTATCTTGATGGGTTGCGTAAAGGAGTGTTCGAAGCGGACGTTCACCTGCGGCTTTCCAATCTTACCACGCTTGGTCTCAATCATCACTACACCGTTGGCACCGCGCACGCCGTAGACGGCACTGGCGGCGGCATCCTTCAACACGGAGAAGGAGGCGATTTCTTCAGGGTCGATGTCGTGGAGCGAACGCTCGACGCCGTCCACCAATACCAGCGGATTGGTATTGCCAGTAAAGCTACTGATACCACGAATCCAGAAGTCGGAGTTATTGAACCAAGGGTCACCGCTACGCTGAACCGCAATCACACCGGGAACCATACCCGCCAAGTTGTTACTAAGCGAACGGCTGGGAGCCGCGGCAAGTTTGGCCGGCTCTATATTGGTAATGGAGCCGACCACAGAAGCTTTCTTCTGCGTTCCGAAGCCCACTACCACCACTTCGTCAAGGGCTGCCACATCTTCTTCCAAAGCTACATCAAGCACTCCTTTGGAGCCTACCGCTACCACTTTATCCTTAAAGCCAATATAAGAGAATTTTAATGACGGCTTATTACCTTTCAACGTAATCGTATACGTACCGTTGATGTCCGTCACCACACCATTAGAAGGGTCTGCCGCCTCCGTCACATTCACACCGATGAGTAACTCACCTTGTGCATCCATCACACGTCCGGTCACCTTCTTAGGCGACTGGGCAAATGCCGAGCTACTGATGCACAACAGTAGCATCAGCATCCAGCCCACAAATTGCTTTTTGGGAATATTCTTCATTTCGTACCTTTATTAATGATTTATTGAATTTGCTGCTCCGTAGAACTATTCTTCCATAGTCGTGCCAATATAGAGGCACAGTCTTGCCACTATAGTGGCAAGACCCCGGATATAAATATCAGCCTATGAATGTATAAAAAAGAGCGTTACCAAAGCTTACTCGTTGCCCCACAGAGTTGCTTTATTACCCTTAGCTTTACGCCAAGCGTCACGCCAACGATGTATATCCATGTGATTGATGAAAGGCTTCGGTGCTCTTTGTGCTTTCGTAGGAGCTTCAGGAAGAGCAACAGCTGAATCTTGATACCAATAGGCAACGGTTGCCAAATCCAACGTCAAGTTATTATTAGAACCATGCTCTATCGTTCCTTTAACACTCTTCTCAAAGAAGATGGGATCAGCTATGAAGAAGCGGTAAACATGGGTACGTCCCAACCAGCCGATGTCATTATTTACACGAGGATACCCGAAATAAGGATGCGAGAATGCCTCTTTAGGACACCAGGAAGTATTGAAAAAATCTTCCGTACCCGTTCCTATCAATGAAGGTGTTTTTTCTCCGTCAATGAACCACATATCATCCCCTTCACCATACCACATAGTAGTAGGACAGTGTACATAGTAGTTAATACCAACGAAATGACCTTTTCCTTGTGTCTCTACAAACACGTAATTGTCCTTACCGGTAGTATTCGGTTTCTGCTCTCCGGTAAGCCCCCATTCCGTTTCACCTTCGGGAAGGGCCTCCGTGAGGTTATGGTTGTACCACGCATGGAATCTGCCCATATCTTTGGGAAGCTTGTCCATTTCCAGATAATCTACATAGAAATAGAAGGCATCGATATTCCTGTCACTTTGATTCTCGATTTCAATACGTGCTCCCTTTTCAAAAGGCATGGTAAAGTAGCAAGACATTCCGGTACCGTTTTCAGGACCTGATGAAAAAGGCAATGATGCATAATTATATCTTTCGTCCCATCCCTGCCCAAAGAAAGGTCCGATAGGAGACTCTACCGAGGGATAGTCGTTTCCATCCCAATACATACGGATGATGATGTCATTTCTGCTCAACGTGGGAGGAGGAGGCGCAATGGTCACCCAGATATGGTTGATGGCCCCTGCTCCCTTGATGTCTGCAATGATTCGTTTCTCACCCGGCTTGAAAGGTTCCAGATGGTCTCTGTTACCTCCGGTAGGGTCTGTACTGGAGATTCTCTTGTTTTTTACACCCGATTTCAACTTTGCCAAGTCAAACATTTCATTCGTCATGTTCGACTGTGCAAAAACAGCAGGAAAGTACAATCCCAGAACAAGGGAAAGCAACAAACTGAATTTTGTAATTCTTCTCATGATTTTTTGTTTACATTGATTAATTAGATGATTAGTATTCCAATAAATAGGGTTTCTCATTGAATGTTTTCCACAGCAATTCTCCAAACAATGTATTGGCCCATGCAAACCAGCTCCTTGTGAATTTCTTGGGGTCATCCTTGTGGAATGACTCGTGCATGAATCCGGTACCGGCATGCGTTTTCTGGAGCATCTGGATACATTGCTGTAACTCTTCATCGTTTTGAGCGGTCAGGGCTTTCATTATCAGACTCATCGGCCATATCATGTCTGTACCAATATGATGTCCTCCTATCCCTTCAAAATAAGAGCCTTTAAAGAAATAAGGATTGTATTCCGACCACACGAATCTTCTGGTATTGGCATAAATTGCATCATCACTATCAACACCACCCAGATAGGGTAACGCCAGCAGATTAGGGACGTTGGCATCATCACTAAGATAAGCCGATCCAAAGCCATCTATTTCAAAAGCATAGATTTTACCGAACTTCGGATGATTCACCACGGCATACGTCTGTAAAGCATTATAAACTTCTTTACTCAACGCCAACAGTTCATCAGCCAGTACATTGTCTTTGGTTATCTTTTGAACCATTTCGGAAGCCTGCCTCAAACTGGCCACCGCAAAGAAATTGGACGGGACGAGAAAAGGAAAGATAGTGGCATCATCACTAGGCCTGAAAGTAGAGCAAATCAATCCGACCGGATTTACTTTATAGCCCACTCCACCCATAGGAACAGCATCTATAGCCCATTCCGAAGTTCTGCGAAAGCTATAAGGCCCGTTACCATGTTTTCTCTGCTGTTCCTTGCAGACCCTTAAAATGGTTTCTATCGCCTTCTTCCATTGCGCATCGAAAGGAGAAGCATCATTTGTCTTTTTCCAGTATCCATATGCCAGGCGAATGGGATAGCAAAGCGAATCCAACTCGTATTTACGCTCATGAATACCCGGTTTCATCTCCGTATGATCGCTGTTCCATCTTGTATACTTCGTATCATCATCATAAAAGGCATTGGCATACGGATCCTTCAATATAAAGGAGGTCTGCTTATTGATAACGCCAATTATCAGTCTTTGCAGGTTCTTATCTTCAGACATGAAATCCAAATACGGATATACTTGGGCAGAACTATCCCTTAACCACATGGCATCAATATCACCGGTAATCACATATGTATCCGGTCGGCCATCCTTTTCTGAATAAAAAACGGTTGTGTCCAACGTATTCGGAAAACAATTCCCAAACAGCCAGCCCAGTTCTTCATTCTTGACCTTCTGTTTAAAAGTAGCAATGGCCTTTTCAATGGCAGGACTTTTGAAGTTCCTTTCCGATATAGGCTTCCTTACTGTTGGAAACGACGAAAAAGAGGTAGCTGTCGAAGCTACGCCTGAATTCGCAAACATCAAGTTTTTATTCAGCGCATATCCTGCCCCCAAAAGGCCCACTCTCTTTATAAAATTTCTTCTGTTCATGCTATAAATCCATTGATTAAAAATATTATCCTGGAACAATCTTCTTATCCTAACAAACTAACAACTGATTGAAATACAATTTCAACTGATAAACATCACCCTTATAACCTTCTGATATGTAATAGCGCTCCTCCATCCTTTGCCAGATTCAGTTCAATGATATCCTTCCTTGTAACTTTCCGCACCAGTCTGTCCAGATTGTTTGGATTCCGCTCCACATCCTCCGCATCGGTATAGATCGTTGCCTGGTAATCTCCCTCACTAAGGAAGTCCAATTTCAATTTCAGATTCCTTTCCGTACCGTTGTTTAGCGAGCCTACCCACCAGTCCGAACCGCTCCTGCGGGCCACCGTGACATGCTCATTCATCCTTGCCAGCGGAACTCTTATCTCATCCCACGTTCCCGGCACGGTACGGAGCACCTCGAACCCCGGTTGACCTTCATAAGCCTTTGGCGTATCGCACAACGAGGTGAGATGGTTTTCCAAAACCACATACATGGCCAACATATGGCAGCGTGTGCTCATTACATGAGGATTTACATACTGTATCTTGAACTCCGAGCGCGGCAGTGCCCTGAACCCTCCCAGGTGATAGTCCGTCGCTCCCGCCAGCATCCTGGTGAAGGGTATCGCAATGTCATGGTCCGCATTCACCAGCGTGTCCCATTTGCATACTTCATAGTTGAGTGTCCCCTCCCGTGTGAATTCATTCGGATACGTCCTTACCAGTCCGGAAGGCTTGCTCGACCCATGGAACTGTATGAACAGTCTGTGTCTTGCCGCACATTCCAGTATCTCTTCTTGGATACGTATCATTTCTTGGTCATTACGGTCCATAAAGTCCACCATGAGTCCTTTTACTCCCCATCCCTCATAGAGCGCAAAGGCTTCTTCGAGTTTGTCGTACAACGGTCTCCAGTGTACCCACAGATGTATGCCAACCCCCTTGCTTCTTGCATATTCCACAATTCTCGGCATGTTCAGGCACGGTATCGGTTTTGTAACGTCCGCATTGGGTCCCGCCCATCCGAAATTGAAGTTGTCATCATAGTACCAAGGAGTCTCCGCATATCCGTAGATTCCATGTGCATCCAAGCCATTGCGTGCTGCAAAATCGATGTAGTACTTGTTTGTATCGAAGTTGTTTCCCGGAGAGAACGTGCTGTCCGGCACGACATTCCCGTTCCACCATGTGAACGTGGTCCTGCAAGGCTTAATCCATGAAGTGTCTTCAATCCTGCAGGGCTCGTTCAGGCTTGTTAGTATATTCGTCTCCAGCAATCCTCCCACCCGGTCTGCAACGGAGATTACGCGCCACGGTGTGCGGTGCGGGAAACTGTCTGTCTCGACCTTTATCTTCTCCTGCCCGAGTTTTGGCGAGAGCTTTCCCACCAGTCCACCCTTCTCCTTCACCAGGTACATTCCCGCATAGTCCCTTATTGCCGCCTCTGTGATTGCCACTGCCACCCCGTTGTCGAACTCGAATGTGGCGGGCATCTCTATCAGCCTTTTCCTTGCCACCTTGTCATATCTTACATGGCTGTATACCCCTTCGTGTGTATTCACATATCCGGGCAGGTACATGAGCAACGCCATCGGGTTTCCTTGCAAGTTGAACTGTGTCCTTTCATCGTACATCACGTATGAATCCCATGCTTTCTGTTCCGGAAATTCATATCTGAATGCTATCCCGTCATCGAATGCCCTTACAACCAGGTTTATCAGACGGCCGGAATCTGACCGTTCCTGCATGGGAACGGTCATTTCATTGCAACGGCTACGTACACTACTTGTCTTGCCGACAATGAGCTTGTATGTCTCATCAATCTTTTTACGCTGCACCTTTCCTGCTTTAAGATTCCTTCCGAACTCTCCGCTATCAAAGCTGAAACCAAGCAAAGAATTTGCTATAAGAGACTGCTTCCTATAGTCGATGTCATATGAAACACTCTCCGACGTCACTTTCAGAGAAAATCTAAGTTTTCCGTCAGGAGACAATACAGACATTCTCTGCTGTGCAGAAACAGCTATAAAGCAAAATAGTGCAACACACAAAACAAGAAGTTTCTTCTTCTCTGTCATCTTAATCTGTCTTTGATTGTACATCCTATCCTAATTGACCTCAATCCACAATCTTGCCCGAAACATTATAGCATTTCACCTCAATGTTGCCATAAACCACATTCAACACAGGCTTTCCTGCTTTCCATTCAATGGTTCCGAAACCGGTATCAGTACTGATGAAACTTTTGAAATCACCAATCTTAGAATCGATGTACATGGTTTTGTCAACAGCATCATACCGCACTCCTGTAAGCCCCTGCAACATTCCGTAGCTTGCCATGGCACGTGCATACCAGTGGCCGCACTCTATCTCATTGAATGGGTTTCTTACTCTTCCATCATATCTCTCACGGCATTCACGGACAATATCCAAGCCCTTTTCCACCTCACCTTTCATCATCAAATGACTGGCAACCTGATATTCGATACCGGTCCAGACTTCATTGCTGTATACAAAAGGCAGTGACAGCATACCACCCTTCGGCCATGTGCAAAGCAATAATCCGCCATCCTTACCACAAGCATACACCGGTCTTTGAGGATTGAAATGGTCTACCAAGTCATGTTTCAGATTGTATTTGTGTACGGCCACCAGATGGCTCCTGACCTTTTCATTGTCCAGCACTTCATCCAGTCCGCATACGGAAGCCATCCACATCCCTAAAATTCCATCGGACAGACAACCGGTACCGTATTGGTATTTTGGCCCTTCTTCCTTCAGCAATTTCAGGGCCTCTTCGGAATAACTTCCCCCGAAAGACATTACATCAACCGGATTGGGAGCCTGAAGCCCTTCCCACTGAATTTTCTGTATGAAATATTCTCCATCGAAGAGTGCAGTTTCCATGTATTTCTTGCCTTTTGACAGCAGGGCCGTATATTCCTTAACGGGTTGCTTCAGCTCCTTGCCCATCTCTATAAACGCAGTCAAAGCTCCCAAATAGAAACTTGTACACATGCCGTCCGGTCCCCAGAACTCGATGTCATAAGTATTGTGGTGCGGCTCTTCAAGATAGCCCTTATGCAAGGGGTCCCATGTACGGATGCAATAGTCAAGACTCTTTTTCACTGCCGGGAAAAGGTCTTTCATCCACTGTGTATCCCCGCTGATACGCCATTCACGGTAAACTTTCATAATCCCACCCAACTGTCCGTCGGCAGCAGCATGGAAGTTGTGAGGCGGTGCCGAAATAGGCAAGTTGACTCTAAAATTCTGGTGTCCTTCCGTATTCTGGCTTACCCTGAATTCCGTTTCACGCAAGGTTCTTTCCAAAGACGGGAACAAATGGGGCAAAGCCTGTGCATAATTCCACACATGCGTACAACTTCCGTGACAAGAGCCAAAAGAATCCTGGCATCCTTCCCAAGCCCAAAATCTTCCATCCCATTGACGCAATACCGTAGGAGATTTCAATATAGTTAAATTAGCAGCAACAGCCTCCAGTACTTCTGCCGGCAAAGAGGAACTATAGAATGCATCACTGAACAGCCGGCTGTTCTTTTCCAGCATCGCCTGATTTGCATCCCAATAGCCGATAACCTCATTCAAACTCTTGAAACGCTCCGAGTACCAAGGTCTGTAGGTAGCTTCGACATCTCCTTCATCTGCCAGGAATTGTTTTTCTTCTTCAGAAGAATCCACAACCTGCCAGTCTCCCCAACTGTTACTTTCAAAATCGGCAAGTAAGGTGGATATAGAAGACAAGTTGTAAATATCTTCATTCCTATTGTCTGTCAACACAAACTGGTCGGCCAGAATATGTCCCCACGGGTAAACATCCAAATCAATGACTTTCACAAAAGCCTTCTTTCCTTGATAAGGTTTCAAATCCCATACGGTTTCACTCAGAGTCTCCGTCTGATTTCCGACCGCCGTCTCTACAATCTTTCCGTCTACTACAAGATTTACAGAAGTACGGTCAGCCTGACTGCCTCCACCTACCAGAAACTTCAGATATCTTTTCCCAATATTGAACTCAGGAGACTGAATAATACCCGTCAGTCCATCTCCACCCTTATCGAACGAGTTCAGCAACTGCTTGCCGACAAAGCCGCTCACAGGTTGCTGACCGGAAGCCGTTCCCTTGCAGGGCATCCCCGTAAATGCCTGTCCTACCTTTCTGGCACCACCGATAGAAAGGTTTGAATCGGGCAGATACCAGCAGAAGTTTACCTTGACTGTTTTTGTCTCTCCCGGCTGCAACGTCAGCGGAACATAAACAGACGCTCCCGGAGCAACACCCTTAACCGGCTGCTTATCAGCGATCCGCCCATAGCGAATATTATCCCAAACCACAGTCTGCGGATCGAACCAGGCACCACGGAACCAACAATGGTCTACAACAGCAGCAGCATTGTCCACATAAATAGCTAGCCCACTGTTGTTCTGATCGGATTCTAAAACAAACCCGTTCTTTACTCCTCGGATAGTACCCTGACCATCAATGAAATTTTTGGTATTATAAGAAAACACGGTTTCGATAGCCTTATCGGAAGTGTTTGTAAACTGATATTCCAGTACTCCAACCGGTAAGCTGGAATTGTCCGCATCCGTCGGAATGAAAGGACTCCAACCCGTAATCTTTGCAGCCAAAGGCATATCCTTGTCTTTCAAATCTACAGTTGCAAAAGGGAAACGTGCCTGGAATACCGCTTCTTCAAAGCGTGGAAGACCGTACGTCTTGTCTCCCCTACCTAAACCACTCTGTGCAGGACCAAATAACTTCCAAGTCGGAACCTGCCCTTCCAATACCTTTGCTCCGTTCTCAACCCCCTTTACATAAATCGCAGCAAAGGTATACGGCTCATTCATCACATCAGGATGGTGTCTGAGAGACACATGCGAAATGGCACCGGTTCCCTCCAAACAGAACATTCCGGCGCCGATTCCCCCTATAGGAAATGCAATCTTATCCAGATATTCCTTTTGATACTTACCGTTAAACTCCCGCCCTTCACTGTTCTGGGACATTGCTTTACCCGGAAACAGTATAGCCACATTAAATAGGGCCAATAAAGTTAAAGTTGATCTTACCATAGTTGAATTATTAATGTTAACGAATCATTATTCTATTTTTCCAAATTTATCAAGGATGCGGTTGTACGCTTCAGCCGCTGCTCCATTTCCCCAATCATAGATTGTAAACTCACCCATACCTTCACCTGCCGGATTTGTACGGCCGCCATGCCCGTAATTTTCCATCATGAATCCATAATCCTCTGAAGCAAAGAACGGATGAACTTTTTCCCATTGCTGTTTGGTTTGAGGATTTTCAGTACAATACATCATTACAAAAGATGCCTTAAGTGCAGCATATCCCCGTTCTATATACTCTGGCTTACCAAGAAGTTTTCCATATTGAATAATGAGTTCGGAAAAAAGACTCTCGCGTGAATCATTCCATTCACCATCGGCATTCAACACACCAAAACCACCCAATACATTTACATACATGTATGGCGGCTGCCACGATGCTTGGGTCATCAGCAATTCATCAAGTGTACGCTGTCCATAATCAAGATATTCTTTATTTGAGGTAAGACGATAGCACTCCAGTAAGGCTTCAGCTGTCCAGAACATTGAAAAATTATTCTGTTTATGCATATTGTTCCGCAAAACTTTTTTACCTACCAAGTTATCCGAACCGTAACGAGAACAAGACCAATAGGTTTCAAAGTCTTCCCACTTCCCAACCGGAATAATTTCATGGATAACTGCATTCATAGCTTTAAACGCTGCCCGTTTATACTCTTCCTTATGTGTAAGCTCATACAGTTTAAGTAAAAAAGTAACTGATAAAGATGTTTCAGGAGAAGCATTCAAACAGTCCATCGGCTGCATTGTCTTTAAGTCAAGCCAGCCAGGGAAAAAACCATTTTCATACTGTATCCCAAGTAAAGCCATCGCATAGTCTTCTGCATAAGCCAAAAGACGGGCATCTTTTTCTAATTCATCATACCACCGAAGCATCAACAATGCTGTCCAACTCATATCAAGAATATGATACGGAGATTCTTTCGGATTCCAGGTATAAGGATTTCTGTTGGAATTTCCCCAATAATAGGTATTCCACCCCTTGCTCCGATTATACTTTTTACCATCAATCTCTACTTCATGCATTTCCGTACCGATAAGTCCATAGAAAAAACCATTCCTCTGCGGAAATGACAGAGCCAGTTCTTTTGTCAAATTTGCTTTTGCAAGAAGCTCCCTATTACCGGTTCTTCTTGCATATCGATATAATCCACTTGCAGAACGCAATGAACTGAACCATGCCTGATTCCAGATAGAACGAAATTCACGTTCATTAATCTCTCCCGGATAATTAGGACTTTGAGTAACATTCACAATAAATACGGGAGCACCCACTTTTTTCCCATCTAACTCAAATTGCTGCCACACATTTTCTGACCATGAATTAAAAGCCCAATTATAAGTATGTTTCACATACGTTTCTAGGCTCTCCTTCACCGGATTACCTTTCACATATGCAGTATGCCCCCATCGACTCCACATAAATTCTAACGGCTTCTTGAAAGGATTCCGCAATACTTCCTTGCTATCAGAATACATCAAATAAAAGCCTATTTCAATATCTCCTTTGGGATAAGTAGTTTCTTGATCACGCTCAAACAGAACGTGTTCGGATACATGGTTATTGCACATTCCGAGAATAAGTGTATTAGAGAATGCGTCCATATCCATATACCATCGTACAGGAGTCCCCTTCTGCATAATATCCAAATCGGGAATAAGAATAAGAGTTTGATGATCGTCTGCTACAATAAGGGCAGGAGAACGGAATACATGTTGATCGATGACATTTCTATCAGTAGGAGTAAGATGTGGCGCCCAATGGAATGAAGGTAAAAAATCCGGCTTTACCGCTATACGCCAATCACCTTGTTGAACAGAGTTTTTAAGCGAAAAAGAAAGGTTTATGTACAAAGTGTTATTATCTATCATCTTCACATGGCTTTTTCCTCTCTCAATTCCTAATAAATCATACTGTATAGCATCAATAGCTTTACTAAAATTTTTCGGAAAAACATCCTTATTCAACTCAATTTTCTCTTGTACATCCCAATGCTCTTGAGCACAGATGCCTATGTTGGACATTATCATCCAAACAAAAGTTATAATAAATGTGCGTGTGTTCATGATATTATATTTATCAATATAATTAAAACTCTCCCATATCAGCCAATTCAGCCTTCATCAAAAAAACATTATAAGGCATCCACATTGACATCGTAAAATATAAATTATCACCAGTTACCGACAACGGATGAATGTAAGAACCATACAATTGGGCATACTCTCTACCATTAGCAAGCTCATAGGGTTCACTCCATGGGCCAGTTATGTCTTCTGCCGTACGCATAGTTATATTATATCTATCTGCATTGAAATAAGCAATTATCCATTTCTTATGTGTTTCATTATATATAAAAGAAAGTTCACCAACCTTATCTTCTATTAATACTGTTGCCTCATTTTCATTGCCTTTTATCCATTGATTAGTAGAAGCATTCCAATATTCATAAGCTGTCTTATTCTCAATATCTGTTTCATGAAATCGTGCTAATTTAGCATTGCTATCCCTCCCCGTTTGAGTACCTATCATATAAACATATCCATCTTTCTTAAAGTACCCTACCTGACCAAAAAAACTATAAGATGAGAAGGCTATATCTTTACATTTAGCCCATGTCAAACCATTATCAGCCGACTTATATATTCCCGAATAATTTGTAATCCATCCCGTCCAATTTCTCATATTAAAATAATGCACATAATCTATTCCATTAGCACGAATAGCAGCTGTTGGGATAGAAGTCCAATCACCATTACCTGACGAATCTTTTCCTCCATATACTATCTCGCGGGCATACCCTTTATCATCAGTAGCCATATTACTGAATGACAATCCATCTTCTAAATCATTATCCTCCGAGAAAGCCAGCACATTACTACGCCAACTCCCTCCGTTAGGTCCAGGATTAGCCGGATTCGGTTTAAAGTCATACCCAAAAGTATCACCAAAGAAAATTCCATATTTTCCGGGCTGCATCTCCCAAATAATGCCAAGATCTGTTCCTCCTACATTCCATTTTGTCGCAGTATTATTAGGACTTGGAAAGTTTTCTCCATTTATTATACTCCCTGTAACGCGAGCTATACGAGTAACATTACGAATAAAAAAAACCCAACGGTTATCCACATTCAAAGAGAGTTCTTTCGACATATTACCATCTTTGTAAAAGGCAGCCAATACTAGCCGAAAATTCTGTGGATCTGTTTTTTGGATGGTATAATTGAAAATATAATCAGACGTAAGTTCGCTTTGACTTATCTTAGCTGAATAGCTGTCACCTACACTCTTTCTAACCAGCAAATAATCTATGGCATCAATATCCTTAAAATTCAATGTTGTTGATACAATTTTTGTATCCTTATTTGGAATCAAATGAGTATCCAAAGGTATAATTTCATCAATAGGAATATAAGTTTCAGTTTCTTGTTCAGAAGTACAAGAAACAAATAAAAATATAAACGAAGAGAATACTATAAATAATATGTTTTTCATGTCTATTGATTCATTTTTCAATTTATCGTAACCAGATAACCCATTCGCCTTATATCAAATATTAAAATAGAGAGTGAGCTGACTCAGAAAAATACCAGTAAAAGCCCACTCTCTATCATTAACTACAAAAATCCTTCTCGAAACTATTCGACATTAACTATTACACCCTCAGAAGTAACAGTAGATGTACGCCCTGTTTCTTGATTTTCCTCAGTAAAAGTACCTACCAATTTAACGATATAGCGATACTTCTTAGCAGGATCAATAGTGAAAGTATGAGAGGTTTCCTCATTTACCAAGGTTATTCTATCTCTATAAATATTATTTTCCACTATTTGAATCTGTACTGAAATAGGACGTCTGAAGTCTTCTGGAATTACTGAAGGAATACTCCAAGTCAATGTCACTGTAGTAGCATTATCTTGAATATACTGCACATTCTCAGGCGTAGGTATGAAATAATTCAAGCCCTTGTCATCAAGCACATCTCTGTCATAGCAGCTGGACAGTGATAACACTACCAACAACATTGTAAAAATGGTTACTATCTTTTTCATAATTTTCTTCTTAATAGTTAAACATTAATATCCCGGATTCTGCGTATAGTTACCCTTTGAATAATTCATTTGTGGTTGGGAAATCGGAAAGTACTCATCACGACCGGCAGTAAAACGAGCATCATTGAACCAATCGAAGCGAGTTCTTTCAATAGCAAAATATTCGTTCATTGTCTTTTCCAACAATCCCCAACGCTGCAAATCAAAGAAACGATGACCTTCGCAAGCAAATTCAAGACGATTTTCCCACATTAAGGCTTTCCATGCAAAGTCCTTAGTCCAATTACAGTTAATACCCGGCTGATAAGTAGCAATATGATAATTCATTGTATATGAACCGTCAGCTTGAGTCAAACGAACCAAACTATTGGCAGCACGAGTACGAATCTGGTTAATATATGGCAGGGCTTCCATTTCTCTATCCAATTGAATCAAAATCTCAGCTTTCCACAGCAACACGTCATCGTAACGAATCATCTTCTTATTCATAGAATTAAATTGCCATCCATCATAAGCAATACAACCACAATCAGGATGTGGCATATCTTTGATGGGTTTCAAGAAACTATAAGTAATCGGATCACGAGTAGCAGTTGAATGGAATAATAAATCAGGATCATACTTCCAAGGCTGTCCAGGAGCTACGATAGTATGGCTAAATCGGGGATCCCATGTATACTTATCAAAGTAAGGCTTAGCGCCAGAATTAACGATATCCAAATTATAAGAACCATCTGAATTTTTAATATATTGACCATAATCATCCTCATTATAATCCTCGAAACGGGGTAAACCGTTTTCATCTGTCTTAAACGCATTAGTCAACGTATAGCTAGCATGGTTAAAGTCACAACACTTAAATACAAAATTACCAGGTTGTGTTTCGGGCCACATCCATGGATGATTCAAACCTTCAGCGCGATTAAATCGACCTGCTGTATGAAAATTATTATCAAGAGCAAATTGTAATTCCCAAATGGATTCTTTAGTAGCATTATCATACTCTACCAAAAAGTTATTACCAAAATCAGATTCCAAACCTACACGACCACCTTCTTGATCAATAATTTTATCAATATAAGGCAAAGCTTCTGCAAGTAATTCCTTATTGATATTTATCACCTGATGACGGTCATCCTGTTCGTAAGCCATATTTAATATTGTCCTAGCAACCATAGCAGTAGCAGCATTACGGCTTACACGACCTTTATCCATCTGATCCAAAGGCAATAATTCCTCGGCCTTTTTAAAATCATCAAGAATACGTTGCCATAAGTAAAGATCATTCCCCTTATCCAATTCACGGTTAGGTACTGCTTCAAAAGCATCTGACATACCTACTACATTCTCATCAATATAGGGTACATATTTCCAAAGTTTTTTCAAACGATACAACGTAAATGAACGGATAAAGAGCATCTCACCCATAAAACTATTCTTATTAGGTAACTCTTCTTCCGTAAAATTTGCCATTCTTTGAATTGCTGTATTACATCTTTGGATAACTTGATAAGAATTATACCAAGTACCATCCAATGCACCAGTATTAGGATTTACATAAGTAAAAAGTGATATGTTACCAAAAGAACCTACAGCATCAGCAACACCACCACCACCTTTGTAGCAGTCATCCGAACGCATAGAACCACTCCACCAATACATATAAGGAGAGGAATCCAATGACCCCATCTCACACATACGGGCATAGGCTGCTGTGACAAAACCTTCTATATCGCTAGGTTTGTTAAGTATATTTTGGTCCAGAACTTGTTTAGGATTGATATCCAAATATGAATCACAACTGCTGACTCCCAATATAGAGCATAGAGCAATTGATAAAGTTATATATTTGCTTTTCATAATAATTTATTAATTAAGTTTAAAAAGAAACATTGATACCGAAATTGAAAGTAAATGGTGTCAGATAATGATAAGAAGGTCTTTCTGGATCGAAACTTGTATATTTGTCATCTCCCCAAAACTTCTTCAAAGTAAATACATTATATGCAGCAGCATACAAACGCAGATTACTCATATGCATTTTTTTGATAAGCTTAGTCGGAAATGTATAACCCAATTCAATATTTCTCAACTTAATGTATGAACCATCTTCTATGAACCAAGAAGAGAATCTTTGTTCTTGATTGGCAGTATTATTCGAGATAGCCGGAATATCAGAATTCGGATTGTCAGGTGACCAACCGCCCAACATACGAGTTGCATGATTTTTCCATGCAGGATTGGTGAAAAGCCAAATATCACTCTCTTTCTTCCAGTCGCTATTTACATCATTACCGAACATACCCTCAAAAAATAAGTTCAAGTCAAAGCCCTTATAAGCGAAATCAAAATTAAGACCTCCAAAGAAATCCGGGTCATAGCAACCTATCCAAGTTCTATCATATGTTTCATTGATTACACCATCACCATCTAAGTCCTTGTAGCGAATACGTCCAACTGCTTTACCTGGCTGGTCTGCATGAGCATCAACTTCCTCTTGAGTTTTGAAAATACCATCAGCTACCAAACCATAAGCAGAATTTGGAGAACGTCCTAAAATCAAATCGTGTACACCATCACCAGCATACTTATTGATTACATTGGAAGGAAGGTCAGTCAATTCAGTTTTGTATGTACCAATATTGGCACTAACAGCCCACTGGAATTCACTGGAGGGGTCACTCTTGAAAGATACTGTAAATTCTACACCTTGGTTATTCATACTAGCACCATTAACCCAAGGTTCACCACCTTCACCCATTGCTGCGATATATGGAGTCTGGACCAAGATATCATTTGTTTTCTTATAGTAATAGTCAAAAGAACCAGTCAAACGTTGATTGAAAAATCCAAAGTCAACGCCGAAGTCTGTTTGTTTGGTTGTTTCCCATTTCAAATCAGGGTTACCAATCCAAGTTCTTCTATAGCCAGACTGCAAAGCGCCGGTTGCTTGTCCCTTAATAGGATATGCAGTATCAAAATAATTAGTAGTAAATGGAGTAGTTGTGTAACCACGAGGTAATCCTTGTACACTACCATTCGTACCCCAACTGAAACGAATTTTCAGATCAGACAACCAGTCCGCATCTTCCATAAAAGCTTCATCCTTAATTCTCCAACCAGCAGAAAATGCAGGAAATACACCATAACGATTATTGACACCAAACAAAGAAGAACCATCACGACGTACAGTTGCAGACAACAAATATTTACCAGCATATGAATAATTGGCCTTAGCAAAAAGAGAGAAATAAGTATATTCATCAGCAGAACTACTTACATCAATTTCATCACCGGTAGCAACACTAAGACCGGCAAAATCACGATCTTCCAAATAAAGTCCTTCTCTACTTGCATAAAAACCTTCTTGTACATAACGGGTAAACTCACTACCAAATACAGCATCAATATGGTGTTTTCCAAAACTTTTATTATAGGACAAAGTATTAGTCCATACATAATTTAACGGATGGGACTGGTTATTTCTTACATAATTTTTATCATTGCCTCTAAAACCAGTCTCTACATAAGCCCCATCTACTGTTCTACTATAAGAGTTACCATAATTTATACCAAACTGAGTTCTAGCAGATATACCATTCCAAATATTCAGGTCTGCAAAAACATTACCAATAATTTTCACATAATTATTGATATTATCTTTACCCATAGTCATTTTACGTACCGGATTATCAAAATCATCAAGTCCTGCAGGTCCTGCCCAGTTACCATTTACATCATAAACAGGAACCATAGGTGGCATAATCATAGCCAAAAAGGTTTCCCATTGACTTTTATACTGCAAATAAGAAATAGCTAAATTTTCTCCTACTTTCAAACGATCTTTAATCAAACTATATTCCGTGTTAGCACGTACAGAATATTGTTTGAAAAAAGAATGAATTTGTGTACCTTGGTTGTTAGTATACCCTAATGAAAACAAACTTTTAGCTTTATCCGAACCATTAGAAATAGTCAACTGATGATTTGTAGAAACTGCTGTACGGAAAATCTCATCCATCCAATTTGTATCAGTTGCTTTTACCAATTGATTATTATCCAAATATTCTTTCATTTTCATATTATCCAATACCAGCATTCCATTATCACCTCTATGATACTCATACTCAAAGCCATTGGGTAATAATAGGCCTGAACCATAAGCCCACTCATCATAAGCAGCAGCGCGGAAGGCAGCAGTACCCCATTCTGTGGCGTTCATCATTTCCGGTCTATTTATTATAGAACTTACAGAAACACTACCATTATAGTCAATGGTAGTCTTACCAGCTTTACCTTTTTTAGTTTGGACTAAAATCACACCACCAGAAGCACGTGCACCATAAATTGAGGCAGAAGCAGCATCTTTCAATACCTGAATAGATTCAATATCTCCTGAATTTATGTCACGTAGATTCAGACCTTCAGCTGGCATACCATCCAATACAATTAATGGAGTAACAGCTCCAGACAAAGAAGAAAGACCACGAATTTGAATGCCTATATCTTCTGCAGGATTACCGCCATTGTTGCTAATTTTCACACCGGCCATCTTACCCTGCATAGCTTTCATAACGTTAGCGGAAGTCTTCTTGATGTCTTTTGAATCCGCCAATGCAACCGATCCGGTTAAGTCAGCTTTTTTCTGAGTCATATAACCAGTGTATACAACGACTTCAGACAACATCGTAGCATCACTTTTCATAATAACATCCAAAGATTTCAAGCCTTTAACAGAATATTCTTCTGTTTTTTGACCAATATAAGAAAAGACTAACACAGCATTATCAGAAGGTATTCTTATCGAATATTTTCCCTCCACATCAGTAGTTGTACCTATAGTAGTTCCTTTAACGACAACATTTACCCCAATAAGAGGTTCATTAGTCCCTTCTTCCAGAACTGTTCCTTGTATTACTCTCGCTTGTTGAATCTCATTAGAAGTATCTACGCCATGCTCAGATACTTGAATAGATCCATTTGTCCCCGATGCAGCGGTTGCAAGGGGCAAATTATCCCCTGCATACACTGCAAATGATAGCATTGATGCCAATGCTATGAAACCATTCCTTTTAAAAGAAATCCTCATAATACTTTGATTTAATAGTTAATAAAAAAACAACGTAATTTTAAATATCGGGTATACCCAATTTTACCATCTTGGAATTTCCAAATCGTCCTTGCTCGGCAAAGCCGGGAATTTGGCATGCGGCTCGGCCTGGTACCAGAAAGTGGTCGACGAGATATCCGACTTCTGGTTGTTGTAGCGTCCGTCATGACGCCATCCCAAATCCTGTATCGTGACCTTCAGGTCCTTGTCGAAGCGTACCGGGTCAAGGATATGCCAGCGGTACAGCCCGAAAGCGGTCACCGCACGGTACAGCCCGTCGGGACGGATTACCTGGTGCATGCCGGCATAGGGGGTGGTGAACTCCTGGTACTGGCGCGTCTTCTGGTTCTCGAAATTGTACGAGCCGCAGAAGTAGTCCTCAGTCCCGGTCCCGCAGATAGTCGGGTATTCCTTGTCACCGTCCATGTAGAACTTGATTTCCCCTTCACCCCACCAGCAGTTGTCGTTTACACGCCATGCCAGGTAGGTACCCACGTACTGTCCCTTGCCCTTCACACCGTCAATCAGCGTGTGCAGCGACCCCTGGGTCGGGTTGGAGCGGCGGAACTGCGCGTGGAAGTAGGCCTCGTCCTCAGGAACTTCTGTCAAGGTGTAGTTGATTTGGTAGTACAGGCGCATCTCCTCGGCGGTGTTGATGTTCTCCAGCGTGATACGGGCTTTCTTGCGGAAAGGCATCTTCCAGTAGCAGTTGAAGGCGCTGCCCGGATTCACGCAAACGGCCAGTGAGGAGAGCTGTGCATATTCATTGTATGCGCTGCAGAAGAAGTCACCCACCGGACATTCGACGGAAGGCTCCTTCTCATCGTCCCAGTACATTCTCAGGATGGAGAAGCGCCAGTTCCCGGTCGGTGTCATCCAGATCTGCTGGATGGCTCCCGGACCCTCGATTTCCGCAATCGTGATTGTCTCTCCCGGTTTCACGATGATGAAGGGGTTTACCTTCCAACCCTTGCCCAGGTCCTTGGCCGCATGGTGGGCGTTGGCCACATTGCGCTGATCCTTGTCCCTGACCGGATCGGCCATGCCGCCCTTGCCCTTCTCGCCTGTAAAGTTCTCAGGGCTGATGGAACGTGTCTTGGCATCGGACAGTCTTGACAGGTTACCCATGTTCATGTCCAGACCGTTGAACGGGTAGTTGCTTTGGGCGTAAACACCCACGGTGACCATGCATAAGGCCGCCAAAATTAATGATTTGATTCTCATGTTTTAAATAGATTAATGGTTTGTATACTTAGTTAATGGTTTCAGCAAGTTTTGCCAGTTCAAGATATTTCTTGTATAGTTTTTCGTAGATGAGGGCTCTTTTCTCATCCGGCCGGTATTCAGCCTCGATGTCCGACTCCATGTGCCTTGTCGCCTCGTTGATATCCTTGTACACCCCTGCGGCAACTGCCGCGAACATTGCCGCTCCCAAGGCACAGGTCTGTTCCGAGCGTACCACACGGATGGGCATGTCCAGCACGTCCGCCAGCGTCTGCATCACGAAGGGCGCCTTCTTGCTGATACCTCCGATGGCATTGACCGAATCAATGCGCAGCCCCTGGCCCTTCATATGCTCCACAATACGGCGGGAACCGAAGGCGGTGGCTTCCACCAGCGCACGGAATATTTCCGGGGCGCTGGTACCCAGCGTGAGTCCCGCAACGGCACCCTTCACGTTCTGGTCCGCATCGGGGGTACGGCGGCCGTTCATCCAGTCCAGGGCGACAACACCGTCCTCGGAGGGTTCCATGTCCTGGGCCTCACGGGTGAGTTCCACCAGCATGCCGTCCAGAACTTTCTGCCTGGCCTCCCCTCCGGGGATATCTTTCAGTGTCCATGCCAGCATCTTCCTGAACCAGGCGTAGATGTCTCCGAAAGCCGACTGTCCGGCTTCGAAACCGATGAATCCCGGAAGCACCGAACCGTCCACCTGGCCGCAGATTCCCTTGATACAGCGTCCGCCTACCTCGTCTTTGCCGGCAACCATGATGTCGCAGGTGGATGTTCCCATGATACGTGTCAGTATCCCCGGGGCGACGGATGCGCCTACGGCTCCCATATGGGCGTCCAGCGCCCCCACGGCCACGGCGATTCCTTGGGGAAGTCCAAGCCTGTCTGCCCACTCGGGTGTCAGTTCCCCTGCCTTGGTGTCGCTGGTGTGGGTTTCTGTGAACAGATGGGGGAGCATTTCCTTCAAGGCCGGATTAAGTTCTTCGAGAACTTCGCCGGAAGGAAGACCCCAACTGGCATGCCACATTGCTTTATGTCCAGCAGCACAACGGCTACGAAAGATCTGTTCCGGAATAGTGTTACCAGTTACTAATCCGGTCATCCAATCACAATGTTCTACCCAAGCATAAGCAGCATCCTTTATAGCGACGTTTGTGTTGATAATATGTAAAACCTTTGACCATACCCATTCTGATGAATAAGTACCACCTTCATAAAGTAAATAATCAAGGTTACGTTTATTGATCAGTGCATTGATTTGCTCAGCTTCTCGAACAGCTGTATGATCTTTCCAAAGAATAAACATAGCATCCGGTTCTTCTGCAAACTCGGGACATAAAGCTAATGGCATTCCTGCCTTATCGGTTAAAGCAGGAGTACTACCAGTTGTGTCAAAACATAATCCACAAATAGAAGCAATCTCTTCTTTCTTCAAATCTGATAAGGCTATATGTACAGCCTCTATCATGGATTCAATATAATCCAATGGATGTTGGCGATAACGATTGTTGTGTGCATCGCAGTAAAGCCCCGCTTTCCAACGGGGGTAAAAACTTACCCCCGTAGCCATTTCGCGGCCAGTATATGTATCCACTACCAGTGCACGACAAGAATCCGTACCAAAATCAAGACCAATAACGTATTTCTTGTTTGATTCCATACTCTAAAGCATTATTTGGTTGTTAACTCTTGTTTTCTTGCAATGAAAAGCCCATAATAGGCAATCACTGCAAAAGCAACGGCCGGTACAACATATGCAGCCATAATACTACCCGTCTGGTCGGAGACAATACCCTGAATTTGGGTCAGAACGGCAGCACCGGCAATAGCCATTACCATGAATGAACCTCCAATCTTAGTGTCATCCCCCAAACCTGTAAGACCAAAACCATAAATGGTCGGGAACATCAATGACATACAACCAGAAATGCCCATCAGGCAATAGACGCCGAAACTGCCCTTGCCGAACATGGCACCCAAACAACACATTACAGCAAGAAGCGCAAGTCCTATCAAGAGTTTATAAGCTTTCACATATTTCATCATGGCAGTACATACGAATCTCATTACTACAAAGAGAATAAGTGACATGATATAGTAAGTAGCTGCAGCCTGTTCTGCTGTACGTGGCAGCAAATCATTCAATCCAAGCCATTCACAACAATTATAGAATGCGGCAGCTACCGGTTCCACTCCCCGTAATGCATTTACAACAGCATCTGCAGAAGCAGAATCTCCTAAAGAAGCCAATACACCGTCAAAATTCAGCTGTACCATAGCATAACGGATCACGAATGACCATACGGCTATCTGTGCACCAATATTGAAAAATTGTGCTATTACACCCCATACATAATTCTTATTCTTTATAAGACGACGAAGAGTGGCACCAAACTCTATTTTTTCACCTTTTTCACTAAGATTAGGCATTTTGGTAAGCCGAATAGCAAGTAAGAGCACCAACATCACCAGACCAAGTACCACATAAGCAGTAGTAACAGCATTCAATTCCTGCCCCTGGATGGCGGCCAGCTCCTCAGCCGGAAGTTGGGCACGCTCTGTCGCTGTCATTCCATTCAGTTGTGAGAGGATGAAAATCTGACTGATCACCACTCCCGTAATCGCTCCGAACGGATTGAAGGCCTGAGACAGATTCAAACGGCGTGTCGCGGTACTTTCAGGACCGATTGCCAATACATAAGAATTAGTAGACGTCTCCAGAACTGAAAGTCCGGCAAAGAGAACAAAGATTGCCAGCAGATACATAAAGAAGCTGAAATCAACATTCACTCCCGAGCTAAGCATGGCAGGATAGAACAGTAAAGCCCCAAATGCATATAGACCAAGCCCCAGCATCACGCCTGATTTATAAGTGTATTTCTTGATAAACAAGGCACCGGGAACAGCACAACATCCATATCCCAACAAATAGCACACTACCTGTATCCAAGCTGTTTTTGAATCACTCATACTCATGATGCGCTTGAAAGCTGCAAGCATAGTATCTGTCAGATTATTCGGCACAGCCCAGGCAAAGAAAAGAGTAGTGAGCAGAATGAATGGGAAGAGGATTCCTTTCGGTATTATTTTATTTGATTCCATACGAATTCTCCATTATATAGTTACCCTATTGAAACTTTGTTTTTATTACATTCAAATCTGCTCCAAATAAATCTTGCACGATAGGAACCAATTGTTCATCCTTACCTTGTACATGAATCACCTTTTGCGTATGGACCAATGAGGCACCGGGAGCCAGCTCCGCACCAGGAGAAGACGTTTCAATTTCATAGAAAGGTCCCATTATAGAACCGTCTTCTACCGGACCGTCATTATAAGAGTTGATTACATCGCCGGCAAACGGATCTTCCTGAGGTCCCCATTGGCCATTTACGTAGACTGAAGGAGTTTCGGGAAGACTACACCACAGGATTGTGAGTACGCCTTTCGATGAATCATAACTTCCGCAAATATCCGTTGCCCGTGAAGCCGGCAATCCCAGCTTGGAACGATAGAGCCCGTCAATCTTGAAATAGATAATACCATTTTCCTTTATCAGCCTATCCGCCGGTATCTTACCGAAATATTCATCATTCACAATTGTTCCTTCCGCATCTTGCTTATAAGGAATGAATACAGTAGTGGTCGGTGTAGGATTAAAACAGCCGAGCATCCACACAGATACAAGACCACCCTCTTTTGTCCATGCCTTGTCACCTGTATTGGTAATCTTATTCTCACTCTTGTAAGCTACAATTTTCATATCATTTGTAAGTTGGATATTAAAATCGGCAGCCACTTCACCAGCATCCATCAACGATACAGTACGGTCAATATTCATATCAAAAGTAGTACCGGAAGCATTTGTCAAACGAGTATCTTTCACAAAACGGATACTACTGTTGTCTTGCGACTTTATGTCAAAAGCTTCAGTATCAAGTACCGGAGGAACTATCCAATTATCATAAACCTGCTCTTGTCCTTCCTTAAAATAAAGTGAGAACGGACCACCTTCCGGACCAAGCCAGAAGCGTTCCTCACCTCCTACCGGATTAAATTGAGAACTGACTTTGCCTTCATTTATGAAACGATAATTAATCCAGCCGTAACTATCACCTTCATCGCCGGAAGCAGAAGTAGTCATTACACGGCCTTGCCATGCAGGAATAACCATCACTTTAGAATTCCCATCAGCAGATACCAATTCAGTATATTCAATGCCGTGGTCCTTTAAGAACTGGGCATCATAAGCATAACTTCCCATCTTGATTTCTTTTTGTCCGCCGCATGATACAAGTATTGCAGTTGCACCTACCAGCAGAGTGTTTTTCAGTTTGGTTGATTTCAACATAACGCCTGTTTCCTTTATTTATAGAGAGGTCCATAATTCTTGCAAGCTCTATAGTCACTGCCTTCCATATCCTCGCCAAAAGCGGTCCATGCACTGGGACGGAAAATATTTTCCTCAGAAACATTGTGCATGCATACCGGGATACGAAGCATGGAAGCCAGAGTAATCAAGTCAGCACCGATATGACCATAACTGATAGCGCCATGATTAGCCCCCCAGTTATTCATAACAGTATATACATCACGGAAATACCCCTTACCTGTCAGACGTGGAGCGAAGAAAGTGGAAGGCCATGTACGGTCAGTACGTTCATTGATAGCCTTGAAAACATCCTTATCCAAATTTACTGTCCAGCCTTCGGCAATCTGCAATACCGGACCTTGACCTTTTACGAGATTCAAACGGCACATTGTTACCGGCATTTCACCACGAGTCAGGAACTGGGAAGAATAACCACCGCCACGCATATATTCGCGACTGGCCGGATGCCACTTGGTTACAGAAAGACAAGCTTCTACTTCCTCTTCCGTAATTTCCCAGAAAGGCTTCATTACCGGTTTATTGTCACGTGTCTGACAGCCTGTTCCATCAAGCGTACAAGAGCCGGAGTTGATCAGGTGAATGAAACCGTTTGCCGCCTTACCTTCCAATTTCTTACCCGTTACCCGTTCTATGGCATTCGGACTCCAATAAGTACGCACATCCGCAAATATCTGTGCAGTATTGGTCAATAGATGATTGAAGAGCATTGAAGTACAATTCAACGTATCATTTTCCGTAGCGAAAGTAAATGCTTCACGGATACCGTTCCAATCGAAAGAAGTATTCAGTATAGCTTCTGAAAAATCACCGTCAGGCTTATAATCCGTCCACTGGCGCTGTCCCTGGAAACCCGCAGCAATCGCATTGTGTCCCATTGACTCTTCCTTGAACCCCATTTCAGCCAATTTGGGATTGCCAATCATCATATCACGGAAAATAAGAGTCATTTTTACCACGTATTCCCAACGGGCATCTTTCTCTTCACGGGAATATACCAGATGTTCCGGATTAAAGTCTGTCCCTTCATTACTCTTGCAATACTTTTCTGTCCATGCCATGGCACGTGCGAACTCTTCATGGTCATAAATGCCCAACTGGACACGACGTTCTATCTCACTGGCATCCACATACTCATTACGCATGCCCAAATACTCTTGGAAGAAATCAGGATTGGGAATAGAGCCTGCAATGCCCATGGATACACTGCCGATTGAAAGATAGGATTTCCCCTTCATTGTAGCCACAGCTATACCTGCACGGGCAAAACGCAACAATTTTTCCTGTACATCTTCCGGTATCTCCATATTGGTCACCTCCTGTACATCACGTCCGTAAATGCCAAAAGTAGGCAATCCCTTCTGTGTATGGCTTGCCAATGCTGAAGCCAGGTAAACCGCACCCGGACGTTCTGTACCATTAAAGCCCCAGATGGCTTTTGGCATTTCTCCGTCCATATCAATAGTTTCGAATCCATAACACCAGCAAGGAGTTACAGAAAGTACAACACCGACTCCACTATTACGGAATTTTTCAGCCGCCATGGCAGCTTCAGCCACTCCACCAATAGTTGTATCTGCAATGACGCACTCTACGGAAGTGCCGTCACTATGACGTAAGACAGAAGAATAAAGCTCGGCCACTTTATGGGCCATGGCCATAGTCATATCCTCCAATGACTCACGGATACCTCCACGACGACCGTCAATAATAGGTCTGATACCAATTTTCGGCTTTCCACCGATTAATCTTGAATTTCTCATGGTTCAACTGATTTTATTGAGATTAATATAAAAATTAACTAAATCGATTAAGCTATCATGTAAAAAAAACAGCTCTCCTAAGGAGCCATTTCAATAAATTCTCCCTCGGCAAGCACAGACTGCACTGTATTACCGTTAATAATGATATCTATCAGTATTTCAAGTGCTTTCTGTACCAAAACATCTATAGGCTGCTGAATATAGGATATAGGGGCATCAAAAAAGTCAAATACCGGATTACCGTCAAAACCCACTAAACCTATTTTACCAATAATTCCCTCTCCCATGTCCTTTATTGTATATAAACAAGCCAATGAAATCATGTTGGTGGCAAAAAGAAAAGCGTCTACACCGCCATCAATCATTTTAGGCAACAAACGGTCTGCGGACTTTCTGGGAGCATCCTGCCTCAAAAAGACCACGTTAGCCAAGTTTCTCTTACCGGCTTCATCCATAGCCTTTTTATAACCACGGATACGCTCTTTCATATGGATAAGGTTGACATCATAAGCCACCATACAAGGAGCGTTATAGCCTGCATTCAAAAGATGTTTGGTTGATATATAGGAAGCATTGAAGTTATTCAACGCCACATAGCTGACATTGATTTCCGGAAAATAGCGGTCGAACAAAACAATAGGGATATTATTGTTCACAAGTGAAGCGATGGATTTCTCAGAATTGTCACAAGGAACAATGATGAGTCCATCTACCCCTTTATTAATAAGGTTACTAACAACACGAGTCATCTTATCCTTATCCTCATCTGAACTTCCAAAAAGTACGGTATATCCCCGTTTGGTTGCCTCATCTTCCAATACACGCGCTAATTGAGAAAAAAATGGGTTGGAAATATCAGAAACCACTAATCCTATTGTTTTTGTTTTGCCACTACGAAGACTTTTGGCCGCAAGATTAGGCTGGTAGTTCATTTCATTGGCAATTTTCAATATGCGTTGGGCAGTTTCTTCTCCCACGCGATACTCTTTCTTTTTCCCATTCAAAACGAACGAAACCAATGCTGTTGAAACGCCTGCAGCTTCAGCAATATCCTTCAGCGATATTTTTTTTAGTGACGACATATATTTGTGTAACGTTTTTGCTATATAATAGTATTATACTTTTAGGTTACCTCTTGAATCAGTAGCACTTATCGTATTCTCACGATGCAAATATAAACATAAAAATTAAATCTGCAAATTATTTTGCTAATTCGTTATAACATTTTTATATTTGCAGTACCAAATCATGCTAAAAACGATATGAACTACCATAAACGACACATAAAAATTAATTTTAAACTTTTAAAATCATGAAAACCAAGATTCTATTTACACTTTTATTCTTTGCATGCAGAATACACTACCTTTATGGACAGACTAACCTACAAATAGCTCCGGAAACTTTAGCAACTCCGGAAAAAAATGGAATATGGTTACAACCTGCTCAAAATACAAAAGCACAACCCATTTGGGGATTTGCAAATGGTATCCGAATAGGAATTGCTCCATTAGGAGGTCCACGTGGGCTAATTCGTATCTATACACCTTATTTAGAACATGATGAATTTGTTGTTACCAATTTCATTGCTTTTGAACCAATTGATAAAGCAAAAAATAATAGGGGGCTCTCAGAATTGGAATGGAGTCAACTTGATAATGTTCGTGGAAAACGTTTTTGGAGTGGGAATACTCCTGAAGCTCCCTCATTCCCAAATCAATATTATCCAGCTCACGGAGTAATAGCAAAGGAAAATGGAGTTGAAACACTTACTGTGTATTTCTTTTGTGAAACTTTTGATAATGGTGCGGATATCTATGTCCGGACTAAATTCACAGAAGGAAAGCCTTATGAGTTTGAATTAACTACGTATACCACGGAAGAGTCAGATGAGCTAAATCGTTTTATACTCACAGCTACTATGGGAAACAAAGCAAGACTTAGGACATTACATCTCGCAGATGGTAAAACGAAAGAAGCCGGCCAATTATGGCCGAGCTATAAAGATTCTAATTTCACAGAACATAACCATACTCCAGTGGCAGAAATGATAAAAGATAAAAATGGAGGTGTATGGTTTATAGCGTCACCTGATGAGAAAGACCCTACAAAAGCTGTATATGCTGAAGATACACATACACATTGGAAATATACTGGTAAAAAAGCAACGCAATATTGGTATTGTTCCAATCCAAGTAATGAGTTAGAAGGAGTTGTGAATGGTCGTTATACTTATTGGGCAAGTAAATCTCCGATACCTGGTGGTATCGCTTATGAGAACTTTGAACTGACTGAACCATTTCAGTCTGGTCAAAGCTATATTTTTGGTATCACACCTCTTTCACCGGAAGAATTAATAAACCACATTATGAAATAAGAACGGACTACTTTTTGGGTAGAACTTCTTTTCCTCCTTATTTATCCCCTCTTTTGTTCTTAATTTATAGAACAGAAAAGGATAAAAGGTGGATAAAAATAAGAAAAGGATAAATTACAAAACTTACTAAATAGCCTATTACTCTAATGAGAGCAGCAGAAAATAGATACTCTATTTCTACTGTTCTCATTTTTTATATATATACAACTTTTCATAGTATAAAATCTCAAAACAATCTTTTAAAGTCAACTTAAGAGATACTTCTTAACTATTGTTGGGGTCTTCCTTCCGGCGAAGTTCTCAAAGCATTTCACTTGCTGGAACCAGTTGCTATCTTTGATGTTTGGCCAACTCTCGAATCGTGAGAGTCTGAGAGATTTGATTGTCGCTCTTGATGCTCATCATTCTAAATGTTATCATCTGGGGATGGGCAGAAATGTTTCAAGATCATCCTTGGCTAGAGCCAACGGGGACAGGGACTATCACATCTTTGAGGCGTATGCTTACTACTTGGTAAACGAAGCAAGACAAAAGCGTGTTACCGACATCTTCAAACTCGGTGGAAACGTTTACGCCTTTGATTCAACAACCATTGATTTATGCCTCTCCGTATTCTGGTGGGCTAAATTCCGTAAGAAGAAGGGTGGTATCAAAGTGCATACATTATATGATGTGGAAACGCAGATACCTGCATCCTTTCACATTATCGAAGCTTCCGTGCATGATTCAAAGGCGATGAATGAAATTCCCTATGAATCTGGCTCCTATTATATCTTTGACCGTGCTTACAACAACTTCAAGATGTTGTATCGGATTCATCAGATAGGTGCTTACTTCGTTGTCAGAGCCAAGAAAAATCTTCAATACATGCCTATCAAGTGGAAGCACAGGTTACCTAAAAACGTATTTTCAGATATGACTATTGGATTGACGGGCTTTTATCCCAAACAATACTATCCCGAACCTCTTCGCTTGGTTAGATATTGGGATGAAGAACAAAAACGTGAGTTTGTTTTTTTAACGAATGCAACACACATTTCTGCCCTTCAAGTTGCTGAACTTTACAAAAAACGATGACAAGTGGAACTGTTTTTCAAATGGCTGAAGCAGCACCTCAAAATCAAAAAGTTTTGAGGTACTACCGAGAATGCCGTTCGGATACAAATCTACGCTGCTATATGCACCTACTGCCTGGTCGCAATTGTTCAACACGACATGCAACTGGATAGGAGCACGTACGAAATTCTTCAAATATTGAGCATCTAGTTGACAGATAAAACGCCTCTTCGAGACCTCTTTGACAAAACTAAATTGCAAAATAACAAAGAACGATTTGGACCAAATGGACCAAGTTTATTTGATTTTTAATAACGTCCCAATTTTAATGGGACACTAATGTTCAATTGCCATTTATAAAAAATCTGCGATTTACAAGAATTTCAAAGGACTATTCTATTCATCACCTTTTTCCCGCCCAATAAACTCCCCCCAATATCAGCACCGCCCCCATCAGAGCAACCATCGTCAGCCGTTCTCCCAACAGAAAAGCAGAACCTATCAGCGTGAAGAGAGGATTCAGATAAATATAGTTGGAAGCTCTTATTGTTCCTAATTGTTTCAATATTACATTCCAGACTACAAAGCAAATCAAGGAAGCCAATACACCCAGGAAAAGTAAATTGAACAGAATAGCCGGCTCGAGAAGACGAGCAATGTCGAACTGCCAGGGATGAACCAGAAATGCAGGAAGAATAGTCAATACTCCATAAAAAAATATCTTACGGGTAATGAAAGTTATACCATAACGGTTGGACATTTTCCTCATTATCAAGCTATAGAATGCCCAGGAAAAAGCAGCAAGCAAAGTAAGAAAATCACCTAAAGGAGAAATTTTCAATACAAAGCTACCGTTGTAAACCACCAATGCCACACCAACCAACGCCAGTAAAGAACCGCCTATCAATCCACGGGTGGCCTTCTCCTTTTTATAAATCCACAAAGAAAGAATGGTGGTGAGCAACGGAGCCGTACAGACAATAAACGACACATTCGTCGCCAATGTAATCTCCAAAGCTGTATTTTCTGTAAAAAAGTAGAATGAACCGCCTGTCATGCCTCCTAAAAACATCCAAAATTCATCTTTCCAATTGTCGGCAAACAGTTTTCGGGGAGAAATAAGCCAAATGCCCATATAAGCTATCAGGAAACGAAGCAAGAATATTTCCTGCGGAGAAAGACCGTGCCCAATCAATACTTTCGTTGAAATAAAGGTCAGCCCCCAAATACCTACCGTAAGGACGGCAACAAGATGATAAGTATAATTTTTCATTGCGTTCATACACTTCCGACAAGTCGCACAAATATACGTACTTTCTTTTTTCAATACAATGAAACCAACCATAAATAATGTTCAAGGAGGATTTACTAAAACTCGAAGGAAGATTTACTAAAACGGGAGGAAAGATTTAGTAAATCTTCCTTCGAGTTTTAGTAAATCTTTAAACCCCTTATTAGAAGCCTATTGAACGAACTCTCATTTATCGGCAGAATAATAAACAACAATCTGCCGAATACACAGACAAAAAACACAAAGGATGAAATCTTCCCAGACTTCATCCTTCGCTATATCCTAAAAATCTTTTAGTAAATATCCTATTGAATTAATTTAGCTATTATTTGTATTACAAACAAAAAATTAGTTTTAAAAGCACATCACAAATGTAAGTAATAAAAAGTGAATTATCAAGTCTTTGCCATTGTTTTTTATGTTACTTCGCTACAAATCTGAAAATAAACCCGTAACTTTGCACCGATATTAACCGAATACTAACCGGTTTTAACCATTGAATAAACAATGTTTTCAACAAAATATTAATAAGTACCACTATGGAATACAATTTCAGGGAAATTGAAAAGAAATGGCAGAAAAGGTGGGTGGAAAACAAAACCTACCAAGTGACGGAAGACGAAACGAAGAAAAAATTCTATGTACTGAACATGTTCCCCTACCCCTCCGGTGCGGGATTGCATGTAGGTCATCCGCTGGGATATATTGCTTCGGATATTTACGCCCGCTACAAACGACTGCAAGGTTTCAATGTACTGAATCCCATGGGATATGACGCTTACGGACTTCCAGCAGAACAATATGCCATACAAACGGGACAGCACCCTGCAATTACGACCGTCAACAATATCAACCGATACCGTGAACAGTTGGATAAGATAGGTTTCTCTTTCGACTGGAACCGCGAAATCCGTACCTGCGAACCGGAATATTACCATTGGACCCAATGGGCATTCCAAAAGATGTTCAACAGCTACTACTGCAACGATGAAAAGCAGGCACGTCCCATCCAGGAACTGATTGAAGCATTCAGCCAAACCGGTACCGAAGGAATAAACGTGGCTTGCAGCGAAGAACTGAGTTTCACCGCCGCAGAGTGGAATGCCAAGAGCGAAAAGGAACAACAGGAAATCCTGATGAACTACCGTATAGCCTATCTGGGCGAGACGATGGTAAACTGGTGCCCTCAGCTGGGAACCGTACTTGCCAACGATGAAGTGGTGGACGGCGTAAGCGAACGAGGCGGCTTCCCCGTCATTCAAAAGAAGATGCGTCAATGGTGTCTCCGTGTATCTGCCTATGCACAACGCTTGCTGGACGGACTCGATACCATCGACTGGACCGAATCCCTGAAAGAAACCCAAAAGAACTGGATAGGACGCAGCGAAGGCGCTGAAATAGAATTCAAGGTAAAAGACAGCGATTTGGAATTCACTATCTTCACCACCCGTGCAGATACCATGTTCGGCGTCACCTTCATGGTATTGGCTCCCGAAAGCGAACTGGTACAGCAACTTACCACCGACACACAGAAAGATGAAGTAAACGCTTATCTGGAACGCACCAAGAAACGTACCGAACGCGAACGTATTGCCGACCGTAGCGTTACCGGTGTATTCTCCGGAAGCTATGCCATCAATCCCTTTACCGGTGAGGCAGTTCCCATCTGGATAAGCGACTATGTACTTGCAGGATACGGTACGGGTGCCATCATGGCTGTGCCTGCGCACGACAGCCGTGACTATGCTTTTGCCAAGCACTTCGGTCTCGAAATTCGTCCGTTGGTAGAAGGCTGCGATGTAAGCGAAGAGAGCTTCGATGCCAAGGAAGGCATTGTATGCAACTCTCCACGCGAAGGCGTTACTCCCTATTGCGACCTCTCACTGAACGGGCTGACCATCAAGGAAGCGATTGCCGCTACCAAGAAATATGTGAAAGAGCATAACTTGGGACGTGTAAAGGTGAACTTCCGTCTGCGCGATGCCATCTTCTCACGCCAGCGCTATTGGGGCGAGCCGTTCCCGGTTTACTACAAGGACAACATGCCTTACATGATTGACGAGAGCGCCCTGCCCTTGGAACTGCCCGAAGTAGCCAAATTCCTGCCTACCGAAACCGGTGAACCTCCATTAGGACATGCCGCAAAATGGGCTTGGGATACCGTAAACAAATGCGTCGTAGAAAACGAAAAGATAGACAACATCACCGTCTTCCCGCTGGAACTCAATACTATGCCCGGATTTGCCGGTTCAAGCGCCTATTATCTGCGCTACATGGACCCACACAACAACCAGGCACTTGTAGACAAGAAAACGGATGAGTACTGGCACAATGTAGACCTTTACGTAGGCGGTACCGAACATGCCACCGGTCACTTGATATACTCCCGTTTCTGGAATAAGTTCCTGTACGACCTCGGCATTTCCGTAGCCGAAGAACCGTTCCAAAAGCTGGTGAACCAGGGCATGATTCAAGGACGGAGCAACTTCGTCTATCGCATCAAAGATACCAATACATTCGTGTCCCTGAATCTGAAAGACCAGTACGACACTACCCCACTCCACGTGGATGTGAATATCGTATCCAATGATGTTCTGGACCTTGAAGCCTTCAAGGCATGGCGTCCAGAATACGAAACTGCCGAGTTTATTCTGGAAGACGGCAAGTACATCTGCGGATGGGCTGTGGAAAAGATGAGTAAATCCATGTTCAACGTTGTCAATCCCGATATGATTGTCGACAAATACGGTGCCGACACTCTCCGCATGTACGAAATGTTCCTCGGCCCGGTAGAACAATCAAAGCCGTGGGATACAAACGGAATAGACGGTGTGCACCGCTTCATCAAGAAGTTCTGGTCACTGTTCTACGACCGCAACGACAATTATCTGGTAACGGATGAACCTGCCACCAAGGAAGAACTGAAATCCCTCCATAAACTGATTAAGAAAGTGACGGGAGACATCGAGCAATTCTCTTACAACACAAGTATCAGTGCCTTTATGATTTGTGTAAACGAGCTGTTCGGAATGAAATGCAGCAAGAAGGAAATCCTGAACCAGTTTATCATCGTTCTGGCTCCCTTTGCTCCGCATGTATGCGAAGAGTTGTGGGAGACACTGGGCAATGCAGGCTCCGTATGCGATGCCAAGTGGCCGGTATGCAACGAAGAATACCTGGTGGAAGATACGGTCAACTATACGGTTTCCTTCAACGGAAAAGCACGGTTCAACATGGAGTTCCCGGCAGATGCGGCATCGGATGCCATCCAGACTGCTGTATTGGCCGACGAACGTTCTGAAAAATGGATGGAAGGCAAGTCCATCGTCAAAGTAATCGTAGTGCCGAAGAAGATTGTGAACATCGTTGTCAAATAACAGATATGCAAATTACAAAACCAACCAAAGCGGAAGTGACGAGAGAGCTGAAGGATTATATCTTCATCACTCTGGGACTCATCAGCTATGCACTGGGATGGGCGGCATTCCTCATTCCCTATCAGATTACGACCGGAGGTACTACCGGTATCGGTGCCATCATCTATTATGCCACCGGATTTCCCATCCAGTGGTCATACTTCATCATCAATGCCGTACTGATGACTTTTGCCATCAAGATACTCGGACCGAAGTTCAGTATCAAGACTACGTTTGCCATCTTCGGACTCACTTTCTTCTTATGGTTTTTTCAGTTGCTGGTGAACGGTTCAGACGGCGTCCCTCCCCAACTGCTGGGCGAAGGACAAGACTTCATGGCTTGCCTGATAGGTGCGGCAATGTGCGGTGCCGGACTGGGTATCGTGTTCAACTGCAACGGCAGCACGGGAGGTACGGACATCATTGCAGCCATCATCCATAAATACAAGGATGTCACGCTGGGACGCATGATTATGGCTTGCGACTTCATTATCATCAGTTCCTGCTATGTGGTATTCCATGACTGGCGACGTGTGATATTTGGTTTTGTAACTTTGTTTGTTATCGGATTTGTACTGGATTACATAGTCAACAGTGCCCGGCAATCCGTCCAGTTCTTTATTTTCTCCAAAGAATATGAAAAGATTGCCGACCGCATCACCAAAGAAACCCATCGCGGTGTAACGGTACTCGACGGTATCGGCTGGTACAGTAAACACAACGTGAAGGTACTGGTCGTCCTTGCCTACAAACGCCAATCGGTAGAAATATTCCGGATGGTGAAAGATATAGACCCGAACGCTTTCATTTCCCAAAGTTCCGTCATCGGTGTATACGGAGAAGGTTTCGACCGGTTGAAAGTGAAATAGGGACTTGTATAAGCCACAAGTATAAGGAGAACATAATATGAGAAAGAAATTTGTATTTGCCACCAACAATTCACACAAACTGGAAGAAGTGACTGCCATTTTGGGAGAGAAGGTCGAACTTCTCAGCATGAAGGATATCAAATGCGATACTGACATTCCGGAAACTGCAGACACACTTGAAGGAAATGCTTTGCTGAAAGCAAGATATATCTTCGATAACTATCATCTGGATTGTTTTGCCGATGATACCGGTTTGGAAGTGGAGGCCCTTGGTGGGGCACCGGGTGTATATTCCGCCCGTTATGCCGGCGATGCACACAATTCGGAAGCAAACATGAAGAAGTTGCTGAAAGATATGGAGGGCATCGAGAACCGTAAGGCACAATTCCGTACCGTATTTGTACTTATCATCGACGGAAAGGAACATCTGTTTGAAGGCATCGTGAAAGGAGAAATCACGAAAAACAGAAAAGGCGCTTCAGGCTTCGGTTACGATCCCATATTCATTCCCGAAGGATATACGCAGACTTTTGCAGAAATGGGGAATGAACTGAAGAATAAAATCAGTCACCGGGCATTGGCCACTAACAAGTTGTGTAAGTTCTTAATGAGATAATGTTTTTAATGTGCTGATATGCTAATGTGCCAATGTGCTAATTGGCTGCGCTGTCACGCCGAAAGGTCATTGGCACATTGGCATATCAGCACATTATAACCCCAGTTGAGCCGATATTTCCAACATCCTCTTAATCGGTTTCACTGCTTTTTCTGCAATCTCAGCATCCACCTTTATTTCCGGTGATTCGTTTTTCAAACAATCATAAAGCTTTTCCAGTGTATTCAGCCGCATGTAACTGCATTCATTGCAGGCACAAGTGCTGTCGTTGGGAGGAGCCGGAATAAATGTTGTCTGCGGGCATTGTTTCTGCATCTCGTGCAGGATACCGCTTTCGGTAGCTACAATGTAGCTCTTTTCGGGATGTGCCACTGCGTACTTCAGCAAAGCTGCCGTAGAGCCTACCACATCAGCCAGTTTCAAGACTGTACTCTTGCATTCGGGATGTGCCAGTACCACCGCATCGGGATGCTGCCGTTTTATTTCAACAATCTTTTCAACCGAGAATTCCTCGTGTACATGGCATGCGCCATCCCATAATAACATATTTCTTCCGGTAATGGAGTTGATATAATTACCCAAGTTCCGGTCCGGGCCAAAGATTATTTTCTCATCTTTGGGGAAGCTTTCCACAATCTGCTTTGCATTGGTAGAAGTTACCACCACATCGGTCACCGCCTTTACGGCAGCCGTTGTGTTCACATAGGATATCACCGTATATCCGGGATGCTCTTTGACAAACTGACTGAATTTGTCTGCCGGACAACTGTCTGCCAACGAACAGCCTGCCGCCATATCGGGCACCAGTACCTTCTTGTCGGGACAAAGCACCTTCGCCGTTTCTCCCATGAAGTGAACGCCGCACATCACGATAATGTCCGCTTCCGTCCGGGCTGCCCATTGCGCCAAAGCTAGACTGTCGCCCACGTAATCGGCTATATCTTGTATTTCACCTTTCTGGTAGTAGTGCCCCAGAATGATTGCGTTCTTCTCCTTCTTCAGCTGCTTGATAGCTTCTATAAGATTATCCATAATTATATTTTTTAATTTCTCTTTCTTCTTTAAAAATCCTTTGATAGTAATGATAGGCTGTTAACAGTGTGGACAAATAAATACGATTTTTCTTGCCTATGAAGTTATTAGTATCAAGCTGAATTTTACTCTTATGCTTATAAACCGGGGTTTTTAAGTTTATCCGTTGATAATAAGACTTCTGCTAAACAGCATTAACATGTTGTTAATAATATGCAAAGTTAATAACTTTAGAGTTATAAACCGATGAAACCAGGCTGAAAAATATGTTGAATGAAGCCTGGAAAATTCTCCTTAACTTTTTTGGTTTGTTCGTTTCACTGCTGTAATATGCAGACCTTTGAATAATGCAAGGATTATTTTTAAAATTGTTTCCCTATTGTATTGACACCTTTTCAACGGTTATTAACCGGGATATAAACGGAAAAAAGTATCTTTGCAGGGAGATTTAAAAGTATATTGTCATGCGTAAACTGAAGATAACTGAACTGAATCGTATTAGTGTAGAGGAATTTAAGGAAGCCGAAAAACTGCCTTTGGTAGTGGTATTGGATAATATCCGCAGTCTCCATAATATAGGTTCCGTTTTCCGTACTTCGGATGCTTTCCGCATCGAGTGCATTTATCTTTGTGGCATTACAGCTATCCCACCCCATCCGGAGATGCACAAAACAGCTTTGGGAGCGGAATTTACCGTAGATTGGAAATATGTTGATAACTCTGTTGAAGCTGTTGATAACCTAAAATCCGAGGGATACATCGTTTATTCTGTAGAGCAGGCGGAAGGTAGTGTGATGCTGGACGAACTGGTGCTGGACAAGACTAAAAAGTATGCTGTGGTAATGGGAAATGAAGTGAAGGGTGTTCAACAAGAAGTGATTGACCATTCGCACGGTTGCATTGAAATTCCTCAATACGGCACAAAGCATTCGTTGAATGTATCGGTTACGGCGGGTATTGTTATTTGGGATTTATTCAAGAAACTGAGATAATAACAGGGCTGTTAATAAGCTGTCAATATATCGGGTTTGTTGGAGCTATAGATCGAACACGGTGCATCTATAGATCCAGCGTGTTGCATCTATAGATCCAATAAACTAGTTCTATATAGGTATGATGAGAGATTTTATGAACAGTGGTTGATTTTTATAATCAACCACTTTATTCATTGTAAATTAATGCTTTATCTCCTACTTTATCCTTTTTGTTAACCATGTATTCAACACATATCGGTTGTATGTGGAAAACTTGCTGTACAGTTGGTGTCTTTTCTTATTTTTTGTATATTTGCTGAATATATATAAATCATATCGATATGAAAAAGATAATATCTTCATGGATAGGCATTTTTGTAGGTTGTACTATTCTGGCAGCAGGTTTTGTTTACTTTATCAATCCTTATAATCTTGTTCCTGGCGGGGTGTATGGAGCTAGTATTGTGCTTCATAATCTGTTCCCTTCTATTCAGGTAGGTACTTTCGGTTATATGTTTGATATTCCTTTGCTTATCATTTCCGTGCTGGTACTGGGAGCAAAATTGGGAGCACGTACTATCGTGGCGGCACTATTCACTCCGCTTGCCATGAATGTGCTGTCTCTCCTCTCCTATCCTTCTGAAGAAGCGCTCCATCAGTTGGACCCTACACAGTTGCTGGGTGGCAGTCTGAATATGTCCGACCATTTGATGCTGACTTCTGTGATTGGTGCGGTGGTTATCGGTATAGGCTGTGGTATTGTAGTGCGTAGCCGGGCTACTACAGGAGGTACGGATATTGTGGCGATGATATTGCAGAAATATTGCCATATACGTTTTTCAAAGGCGATACTGCTGGTAGATGGCATTGTGGTGGGATTCGGCCTATTGGTTATCGGTTTCGGTATCGGAAATCCGGATGATGCTACACAACCTTCGTGGCATTTGTCTTTCTATTCACTGATAGCTATTTTTGTCACTTCAAGGGTATTGGCCTATGTGATAAATGGGGAGAAGAATGACAAGATACTGTTTGTCATCAGTGATATGCGCCTTACCGCTTTGCACGACTATATTCTTAAAGATTTGGACCGTACAGCCACTTGCATCAAAAGTAGTGGTCTTTATACCAATGTAGACAAGGAAATGCTGTTTCTTGTGGTGAGTTACAAGGAAGTGGTAGGTATCAAGCAGAAGATAAGGGAAGTAGACCCAAAGGCTTTTGTAGTGGTTACCGATGCTTATGATGCATTTGGTGAAGGTTGGAAAGAGCTTCCGATGGCAGGAGAGGTACAACCCGAATAGGTAGTAATAAACAATTGTTCATTCTGTTATTAACTGAATATATAGCTTAATATCAATTGTTTAATAACTGATTATTTATGTTGCTAACATAGTTTTCAACATGGTGTTAACGATAAGTTTTTTGTTTGAATGAACGGTATTGTTGCGAAGTCGATGATGTGGAACTTATGGCATGGTTGCCATAAATTGAGTGCAGGTTGCAAGCATTGTTATGTTTATCGTGGTGATGCCCGACGAGAGGTGGACAGTTCGGTGGTGGTGCGGACAAAAAACTTTGACCTGCCTTTGCGTAAAAAGCGTAACGGAGAATTCAAGATACCACCTGGAACATTTGTCTACACCTGCTTTACTTCCGATTTCTTTGTGGAAGATGCTGACAAATGGCGGGCCGAAGCATGGGAGATGATTCGTTGTCGCAGTGACCTGCATTTTATGATGATTACCAAGCGTATAGACCGTTTTTCTGACTGTCTGCCCGATGATTGGGGAGACGGATATGATAATGTAACCATTTGTTGTACGGTTGAAAACCAGGCTTGCGCCGATTATCGCTTGCCCATCTATAGGAGAGCTCCCATAAAGCATAAGATAATAATCTGTGAACCGCTGCTGGAAAGGATAGATTTAAGTACTTATGCTGTTGGCGAATGGATTGAACAGATAGTTGCAGGGGGAGAATCCGGTTACGAAGCCCGCCCTTGTGATTTTGAATGGGTGATGGACCTTCGCAGAATTTGTGTGGAAAATAAAGTGGACTTCTGGTTCAAGCAGACCGGTTCTAAGTTCGTCAAAGACGGAAAGACATATAATGTGAAACGCCAATTTCAACATTCGCAGGCACGCAAGGCGGGAATAAACATCAGTTTATAATTGTCCGCTTTCTACCATCAATATCACCCGTTCGGTCAATGCATCGTCTCCCATAGGGTCGTATTGTTTTTTTAGACTGGCGCCGAAGAGTGCGGCAAAAGTCTGGTAGAAACCGGCTTTGAAAGGGCCCATAAAAGCTTTTACCAGTTCATATCCGGTGGAGTTGGTCTGTCGGTCTACCAGTTTTATTAACAGTTTGCCTTGGGCAAAGGTAAGTTTCTTCATGCGGGGAGTGTATTGCTCCTTCAAGCTTTTCTCTACTGCTTTCATGTGTTTCTGGCGGGCTTTCTCGGTGGGCAGGGTCATCATGTATTCGTAGGTTTCAATGATGGCACGGTTAATCTCCTTGGAGATGGGAAGTACCTTCTTTACGTCACGAATGAGTTTGTAGTACTTGTTCATGTCGCGCTTGTTCTTGAATTTAAGCGGCTTGAAGATGTAGACAGTGGGGAGCTTGACATAAGGGATGGTATCTCCTTCGTAAACGCACATGGGAGTAAGATAGACACTCTTTTGCGCAGCAGACTGTGGTTGCTGCTGTGCAAAACATTTCAGGCTTCCGAGAGAAAGAAACATGATGAGTATTACTATGTTAAGCCTTGCGTTCATGTTGCAAAAGTACACCATTCTGTGTAATGTTGTTGCATCATGTTGATTTTTCCTTGCTCAATTAACTTATTTAAGGTAACTTCGCTTCCCAAAACATGAAAGTGACCTACTATTAATGGAATTACTCAAGATAGGAGTTTTTGTAAGTATGCTGTCAATGACTCCTATGCTTGAAGCTCAAAATATATCCGGCCTTCAGAAAGAACAGCCTTTACTTCTTTTGGAAGAAAATTTGGAACAACTCTCCATCGGGAATGAGGAAGAATACGGTTGGGAAGATGAATTGGAGGAGTTGTCCCGACGTCTGCAAGAGCCTGTCAACCTCAATGCCGCCACTAAACGGCAATTGGAGCAGTTTCCTTTTCTTACGGATATACAGATAGAGAATCTTCTGGCTTATGTCTATATACACGGACAGATGCAGACCATTTATGAATTGCAACTGGTGGAGGAGATGGATAAACGTACCATCGACCTACTGCTGCCCTTTGTCTGTGTGCGGGCAGTGAAAGCGGGTAGGGGGTATCCTGCTTTAAAATCTATACTGAAATACGGGAAACACGAAACATTGGCACGTTTGGATGTACCGTTCTATATCCGTAAAGGATATGAGAAGAATTACCTGGGACCTTCCCTTTACCATTCTTTGCGCTATAATTTTCATTATGGAGATTATCTCCAAATAGGCGTGACGGGAGAGAAGGATGCCGGAGAACCCTTCTTTGCCCTGCACAACAGAAAAGGCTATGATTACTATTCTTTCTATTTTCTGATAAAGAATCTGGGGCGGCTGAAGGCTTTGGCATTGGGCAATTACCGTCTGAGCTTCGGGCAGGGACTGGTACTTAGTACGGATTTTCGTTTAGGAAAAACATTCTCTATGTCTACAACAGAATATCGTACCGGAGGCATCCGTAAGCATAGTTCTACCGATGAGTACAATTATTTCCGGGGAGTGGCGGCAACGGTGGGAGTATTGCCTTACTTGGATATTTCGGCTTTCTATTCGCATCGCTCCATGGACGGTGTGGTGGAGGATGGCGAGATAACTTCCATTTACAAGACAGGGTTGCATCGCACGCAGAAGGAGGCAGATAAAATGAATGCCTTTGCCTTGCAGGTGATAGGTGGAAACATGACCTATGAAAAGAACTCTCTGAAGGTGGGAGTGACGGGGATTTACTATTTTTTCGACCGTCCTTACAAGCCTCGGTTGAACAAGTATGCAAAGTACAATCTTCATGGAAGTGATTTCTATAATGTGGGCATGGATTATAGGTATCGTCTGGGCCGTTTTGTCTGGGTGGGGGAAGCGGCAACCGGCAGTAAAGGCTATGCGTTGCTGAACCGGCTGAAGTATAATCTTTCTTCCGATTATCATCTGCTACTTGTTCACCGGTATTATTCATATGATTATTGGACTTTGTTTGGGCGTTCCTTTGGCGAAAGCAGTATGCCGCAGAATGAGAACGGATGGTATCTGGCAGCAGAGGTCACACCTTTCGCCCGGTGGAAGTTTTTCACTTCACTGGATGTGTTTTCTTTTCCTTGGTGGAAATACCGTATAAGTAAGCCCTCAAAGGGAGTGGATGCCATGTTTCAGGTTACTTATACTCCTCGAAAGAGCCTTTCGATGTATTTTAATTATCGGTACAAACAGAAAGAAAGAGACGTGACGGGTACAAGCGGTGCAGTTATCGAACCTATCTATCACCATAAACTCCGTTATCGGCTGACCTATATGCCGGGAAGATATATCTTTCGTACTACAATAGATTATAACCACTTCCGTCAGCAGGATGGGAAAGGGTATCGCTTTGATAGACGGCAAGGTTATCAGTGTACTCAACTTTGCTCGTACACTTTCCCCTTCCCTCTGTCAGTTTCCGTGCAGGGAACCTGGTTTCATACGGACGATTACGATTCGCGTGTTTACGCCTCCGAGCGTGGATTGTTATATACTTTCTATACCCCTTCCTTCTATGGCAAAGGATTCCGTTACTCCACTCATCTGCGATATGATTTGAGTAAGAACTTCATGTTTCTTGCCAAGTTCGGACAGACGGTTTATCAGGATAGGCAGACGATTGGTTCGGGCAATGATGAGATACCGGGAAATAGGAAAGCGGACTTGCAGATGCAACTGCGTATCAAGTTTTAGAAACTGTTTTAATTTTATTTTTCAGGTTGCCTCAGAAGAAAACTGAAATAAAATTAAAACAGTTTTTTAGAGTCTTCTCTTTATCTGTCACTTTCTTCCAACATGAAAATTTCATTTACAGTCTTTCCGAATATCTCTGATATTTTCAATGACAGCAAGGTGGAAGGGACATACTTTCCCGATTCTATGGCATTGATGGTTTGCCGGCTCACTCCTATGGCTTCAGCCAATTGCTGTTGGGTCATATGCTTGATGGCTCTTTCTACCCTTAATGTATTAGTCATTGTTGCTCCTCCTAAATTTATAAAGTTCAATGTTGTACTTTATGATGAACAGAAACAATATCATGAACAAGTCTATAAATACAAAATTAAGATATTGCATGTCATAAATCAGCATAGTGCATACTATCAGTAGGGAATACGCTGTTATGGTAGCCCAGATAAGAGAGTTTGAACGAATATTGGCAATGCATTCATCTTCGTCCTTTTCTTTTGAGAAAGCTATGAACAAGAGTGAAACCGTAAGCCCTATCATACTCAACTCGTCGAATAAAGAGTTCTTGATAATACCCCAGGGAATTACTGACAACGCGTTTACCTTCAACCAATCTTCATTGCTGCCGTCGAAAAGGCAGATGAAGGACGTGATGGCGAATGGGACAAATAAACACCAACCTATCTTTCTGAAAGTGGTTGGAAATAAATAGTTCTTTCTCATAATACTATGCATTTAGATGCTATCTGCAAATGTAATGTATACTTTACATATAAACAAGTAAAATAGATAAAATGTAATGTATGATTTACTTTTTTAACATGAGATGTATGCTTTATAAAGGGAATATTTTCTTTTATGGGTAAACTTTTGCAAGCCGAACATTGCCAGATACCATAGTTTTCACTTAACTTTGGAGCGGTAAGATTGTTTAAGCATTAATCAAACCGTAAATCGTCAAATCGTAAATAGTATGACTGTCATTTATCCATCTCCCATATTCGGTCCCGTTCATTCTCGCCGTCTGGGAGTATCTTTGGGAATAAATTTATTGCCGGCAGACGGCAAAGTATGCACTTTCGACTGCATTTACTGTGAATGTGGCTTCAATGCCGACTATCGTCCCAAACAGCCGTTGCCTACGCGCGAAGAAGTCCGTTCGGCCCTTGAAGCCCGCCTGCGGGACATGCAGCAAAACGGACCTACACCGGATGTACTGACTTTTGCCGGTAATGGAGAACCGACGGCACATCCCCGTTTCCCCGAAATCATAGAAGATACACTTGCCTTGCGCGACAAGTATTTTCCGAATGCAAAGGTGAGCGTACTGAGCAATTCTACCTTTATTCATCGTCCTGCCGTATTCGAGGCTTTGAACAAGATTGACAACAACATCCTTAAACTGGATACGGTGGATGAAGAGTATATCCGTGTACTTGACCGTCCTACCGGACATTACTCCATCCGGGAGATTATAGAAGGGATGAAAGCGTTCAAAGGGAACTGCATTATCCAGACCATGTTTCTCAAAGGAAGTTATAAAGGACAAGATATGGATAATACATCCGATAAATTTGTTCTTCCCTGGCTGGAAGCTGTCAAGGAGATTGCTCCCCGCCAAGTGATGATTTATACCATCGACCGCGAAACGCCCGACCATGATTTGCAGAAGGCCACCCGCGAGGAACTGGATCGCATTGCGGAACGGATACGGGAAACGGGTATATCGGTAAGTGTTTCTTATTAATAATATACTTATGAAATCAATAGCAATTAAAGATTTAAGCGAGAACTTCTTCGAAGTGATAGGCAAAGAGTGGATGCTGGTTACGGCAGGCAGTAAAGAACATTTCAACACCATGACTGCCAGTTGGGGAGGTATTGGCTGGCTTTGGAACAAGCCGGTGGTGTTTGTCTTTATACGTTCCGAGCGCTATACGTATGAGTTTATGGAGGAGAACGAATATTTCACCCTTTCTTTTTTAGGAAAGGAAAACCGGAGCATTTACAACCTTTGTGGCAGTAAATCGGGTAGGGAAGTGGATAAGGTAAAGGAAACTGGTCTGAATCCTATCGTTACCGAGCGGGGAAACATTCTCTTTGAGCAGGACCGCCTGGGATTGGAGTGCCGCAAGCTTTTCATTACCGATATGAAAGAAGAACTCTTTCTCGACCATTCCGTCTACGAGCGTTGGTATGGCGGTGACCACGGTGGATTGCACCGGGTTTATGTAGCCGAGATTGTAGATGCCTGGGTAAAGGAATAGCTCCTTTACCACAGTTTCAAGTCATATTCGGCTTCCACCTTCTCTTCTATTTCATCCGGAAGGGCGGGGAAGAAGTCGATACCTGTAATCCGTTCCACTTCGTCCACTGTATTGACGTAGCTGTCCAACGGATGATTGCCTGATGCATTCTTATAAATGAAGCCGATGGCTTTGGGGGGATTGCTGTCTGCACACAGAACGACCTTGAAGAATGCTTCGGGCACTGTAATTTTGTGCTTCTTGCCAATGGTACGGTGGCGTTGGTCATAGAGAATAGGACCGCATACAATGTATATCTTGCCTTCTTCTTGTGCCCAACGGCGGCATGACTCTTCCAGTTCTTTCCAGTCGCCACGGTTTAGATTGTGGTTCTGCGGGCAAATGTTTGTCATGTAGAAGCTCTCTTGCATGGCTTTCCAGTGCCAGCGGTTGTCACCGGCCGGACACATATGTCCGCGGTCCATGCCGGCTCCTTTGTAGTCATCGGTGGTTACTGCCTCGTGCTCAGGCAGGTCGGGGTCGGGCAGGAACTTGTCTGTACGGCTTTCACGCTCCACCAGTTTTTCGGGAGTGAGTTCCCAGGCTACCCAGTTGGGTATCTTTAAATCTTTGTTGTAGGATACTGTGTAGCCTTTCCGCTGGAGAATCTGTTCGGAGACGTTCTTCAGCTTTGCCGGTATTTCAAGGCGTGTGCCTGCCGTGAGTTCTATTTTGGCAGGCGTAGAACTCTTTTGCCTGGCATCCGAAAGTATCTTTGCAACGGGTTCATAGGCAAGGCAGACCGCACATATAAACAATATAAGATAATAGACGCCTTGCGATTGTTTCTTTTTTTTTCGTGCCATGCCGGGATTAGTGTTGGATAATCATTTTGGCCCTTTCCAGTGCCACATTTATGTTCGGACAGATATTTTCTTCGCCCAACAGCTCATAGAAGCCCGATTTTTCCAGTACCTTATGTACCTTTTCATTGACACCGGAGAGCACAATGGTTATTTTTTCCTTTTGGGACATCTCACAAAGGCTTGTCAAGTTGTGGATACCGGTAGAATCGATGAACGGAACTTTACGCATGCGGATGATGCGCACTTTGGGGCGGTCGCCCAGCCGCGCCATGATTTCTTCGAATTTGGTGGCGATGCCGAAGAAGTAAGGACCGTTTATTTCATATACTTCCACATCCTCGGGGATTATCAGGTGCTCGTCATTGCTTGCAATGTCCGATTCTGCATTCGGGTCTATTTCATCTTTGATGACGGATATTTCGGTAGTCTCCATGACGCGGCGCATAAACAGCACGCAGGCAATCACCAGACCTACTTCAATGGCAATAGTCAGGTCGAAAATGACGGTCAGGAAGAAAGTAATCAGCAGTACCGTGACATCCGATTTAGGATTCTTCAATAATGCCTTGAACGTACGCCAACCACTCATGTTATAGGATACTATGACCAGTACACCCGCCAGGCAAGCCATTGGGATATACTGTGCCAGCGGCATGAGGAACAGTAGGATAAGCAGCAATACCACTGCATGCACCATGCCTGCTACGGGAGTTTTTCCTCCGTTGTTGATGTTTGCCATGGTACGCGCGATGGCTCCGGTGGCAGGGATACCGCCAAACAGCGGGGTAGCCATGTTGGCAACACCTTGTGCTATCAGTTCCGTGTTGGAATCGTGTTTGTCGCCTATCACACCATCGGCCACGGTGGCAGACAGCAAAGATTCGATGGCACCCAGTACAGCGATTGTAATGGCTACGGGGAACAAGTTCTTTATCGCTTCCCAATCCAGGGCAGGCATCACGGCATCCGGCAGTTCGGCACGGATGCTGAAACGGTCGCCGATGGTATCGATACAATCAATGCCTCCATATACTTTCATCAGCCAGACTGCCACTGTCACCACGATGATGGCAATAAGTGACCCCGGAATCTTCTTCGAGAACCGCGGTGTAATGGCAATGATGAAGATGCTGACAATACTTACAATCGTGTTCCACCAGTTTACGGTATCGAAATGTCGGAAATAAATCATCCATTTTCCTACAAAGTCTCCCGGAACTTTCTCTCCTCCGAACGTCAGCCCGAAAATGTCGGCAATCTGCGTAGTGAAGATGGTGACGGCAATACCGCTTGTAAAACCTACGATGATGGGATAGGGGATAAACTTAATGACAGCTCCCAGCTTGAACACTCCCAGCAGGATGAGCAGTACGCCTGCCATCAGTGTGGCGACAATAAGCCCCGATTCACCGTATTGCTGGATGATGCCATAGATAATGACGATGAACGCACCGGTCGGTCCTCCAATCTGTACCTTGCTCCCACCCATCAGGGAGATGATGAAACCGGCTATGATAGCCGTAATGATACCTTTCTCCGGTGATACGCCGGAGGCGATACCGAATGCAATGGCAAGCGGGAGGGCAACGATACCTACAATGATACCTGCCATCAGGTCTGCCATGAACAGTTCTTTAGAGTAATTTTTTAAAGCCGTGTATAGCTTTGGTCTGAATCCGAACGCTTTCATTATAATCTACTTTTTTATACGTTTTTTTATACAGAATGTAATGTATATATTGCAAATTGCCTGCAAAAGTAGATAAAATAATGGATATTAGTGAACACAACTGTGATGTATTTTGTTTTCCTTATCAGATATGTGCTATTAATTATGTCTGAAATACCTCTTCGGGTTATCGGTGAAGATAGATTCTTTCTATAAGACGATAAATAAATCCGATGGGGCAGAGGTGTGATTATTCCAAACTAAATTCGTAATTTTGTGTTGTTTATAAACAGTACGAACGACATTTATACGTAATTATATTAACTAATAAAAAAAGAGACTATGGCTAAAAGTGTTAAAGGAACTCAGACTGAGAAGAATCTGCTGACTTCATTCGCTGGTGAATCACAAGCAAGAATGCGTTACACTTATTTTGCAAGTGTAGCCAAGAAAGAAGGTTACGAACAAATCGCCGCTATTTTCACAGAAACGGCTGACCAGGAAAAGGAACACGCTAAACGTATGTTCAAGTGGCTGGAAGGCGGTATGGTGGAAATCACCGCTTCTTATCCTGCAGGTGTTATCGGCACTACCCTGGAAAATCTTCAGGAAGCTGCTGCCGGCGAACACGAAGAATGGTCATTGGATTATCCTAAGTTTGCTGATATTGCAGACGAAGAAGGTTTCCCCGAAATCGCTCTTATGTACCGTAACATCGCCATTGCCGAAAAGGGACACGAAGAACGTTATCGCGCTTTTATCCAGAATATAGAGACTGCCAGCGTATTTGCCAAGGAAGGCGAAGTGGTATGGCAGTGCCGCAACTGTGGTTTCATCTACACCGGTAAGGAAGCTCCTCAGGTATGTCCGGCTTGCTTGCATCCGCAGGCTTATTTCGAAGTAAAGAAGTCAAACTATTGATAATGTCTCCTGCTTGTGCAGGTATGGATAACGGGAAACGCCCGGATGCTTTCTTCAGAGCATCCGGGCGCTTTGTTTAAATGACCATGTTCGTTTTCCGTGCCAGTATAGTGGCGCGAGTTTTACTTTAGTTACTTCCCGACGTGCGGATAGTCTATCGTGTAGTGCAGTCCGCGGCTTTCCTTGCGTTCCATGGCTTGCTTTGTTATCAGGTATCCTACGTTTATCATGTTGCGCAGTTCGCACAGCTCTCGGGTAGCCTTGCTCCGCTTGAAGAGTGCTTCTGTCTCCTCGTAAAGTATGTCCAGTCGGTTCCAGGCACGTGTCAACCGGGTATTGCTGCGGACAATACCTACGTATGCCTCCATAATCTGGTTCACTTCCTTCATGCTTTGTGTGATGAGGACACGTTCTTCGGTGGAAATGGTACCTTCGTCGTTCCATTCGGGAATGTCTTCGTTGAAGTCATAACGTTCCAGTACGCTCAGCGCGTGTTTGGCTGCCGCGTCGGCATAAACCACGGCTTCAATCAGTGAGTTGCTTGCCAGACGGTTGCCACCATGCAGTCCGGTGCACGAACATTCGCCGATGGCGTACAGGCGGCGGATGCTGCTCTGTCCGTCCAAATCCACCTTGATGCCACCGCAGAGATAATGGGCGGCGGGGGCTACCGGTATGTATTCCTTTGTAATGTCTATACCGATGCTGAGGCATTTCTTGTATATGTTAGGGAAGTGCTTCTTGGTTTCTTCGGGGTCTTTGTGGGTGACGTCCAGATACACATGGTCCTCACCGCGCTGTTTCATTTCGTTGTCGATGGCACGCGCCACGATGTCACGCGGGGCCAGTGAGAGTCGCGGGTCGTACTTCTGCATGAATTCTTTTCCGTCTTTGGTACGCAGCACGCCGCCATAACCGCGCATGGCTTCGGTGATGAGGAACGAGGGGCGGTCTCCCGGATGGAAAAGGGCTGTGGGATGGAACTGGATGAATTCCATGTCTTTCACTGCTCCCTTGGCACGGTAGACCATGGCAATGCCGTCTCCCGTGGCCACCAGCGGGTTGGTGGTATGGCGGTAAACGGCTTCGCAACCGCCCGTTGCCATGATGGTGACTTTGGAAAGGAAGGTATCCACCTCGCCCGTCGCTTCGTTCAGCACATAGGCACCGTAGCACTTGATGCCGGGGGTGTGGCGGGTAACGATGATTCCCTGGTGATGCTGGGTAATGATTTCCACAGCGTAATGGTCGGTCAGTACGGTGATGTTGGGGTGTTGCTTCACAGCTTCAATGAGGCTGGTCTGTATCTCTGCACCCGTATTGTCCTTATGGTGGAGGATGCGGAATTCGGAGTGGCCGCCTTCTTTGTGCAGGTCAAACTCTCCGTCCTCCTTTTTGTCGAAGTTCACTCCCCATTTGATAAGCTCCTTGATTTGTTCGGGGGCATTGCGCACCACCTTCTCTACGGCTTCACGGTCGCTTATCCAGTCACCCGCAATCATGGTATCTTCGATATGCTTTTCAAAATTGTCTACGGCCAGATTGGTGACAGAGGCGATACCTCCTTGTGCAAAATAAGTGTTTGCCTCTTCCAAACCTGCCTTACAAATGAGGGCTACTGTTCCTTTATGCGCTACTTTCAGCGCAAAACTCATACCGGCAAGTCCGGAGCCGATAACGAGAAAATCGAACTTTCTTACCATAGGTTTTGTGTATTAAACGCCGCAAAGATAGTGTAAACCAAACGTAGAGCAAAATAAGCGGGCTTATTTTTATTTGTTATGTAAGGTATTGTTTCAATACTTCATCCAGGGATTTTTCTTTGGGCAATTCCATGTTCTTGCGCATGCGCGAACGGACTACGTTTACACTATTCCGGTTGATTCCCATGATAAGGGCTATTTCGTCGGTACTTTGGTTCATGCAGATGAGCATGGCCAGCAATTCTTCGTTGCGGGTCAGTTGAGGATAACTTTCGCGGAGCTTGGGCAGATAAGAAGGATGTATGGTGGCAAACGACCGGCGGAATGTGTTCTCATCTTCCCTGCTGAGCAGGCTTTGCACGGTGAGCTGGCGAATGGAGTTGAGGTTATTGGTAGCCATGGCCCGTTCTATTTCTTCCGTCAGTTGTTCGTTGCGGCGGTTCAGGTCTTGCTGCCGGGTAATGAGGGTCTGTATTTCCCGTTTGTTGTTTTCTATAAGCTGGTGGTTGGCCTTCCTTCGGATGATGAAATAGGCTGTAGTGGTGATAAGTAGCAACAGTAATGTAATGGAGATGCAGATGTTGTAGAACAACTGCTGTTGCTGCCATTGCACTTGTGCCGAGAGCAGTTTGTTTTCTTTCTCTTTTTGGTTGGCATCAAACCGGATGTTGGCTGCTGCCACAGCACGTTTCTTTTCGTTATTGTCCAGAGAATCGGCAAACTGTCGGTTACGGATGTAGCAACGAGCAAAATCGTCGTTCATGCCTTTGGCCAGATAGTAATCCATTAATATCTCGTTGGCATCGCGGCCTTCCATGAACTTCATGTTGATGAGGTCTTGTGCAGCCCGGTCTATCAGGTGTATGCCGTTTTGCTCCTTCCCGGTTTGCAGTAAGGCCCGGCCTAGGTGGAGGTTGAGTTGGTATTTGGCCCATTGGGGCATCCGCACGGTATCGGGACAGATGCTAAGGGCAAGTTGCAGTGCTTTTTCCAAAGAGTCGGGATAGTCCAGATAACTGTTTACCGTTTCTACTTTGTTTACGAATACGCCCTTAAAGCTGTTTTGTATCATTGACAACTTTTCTCCCAGCCTGAGGTAGTGGAATACAGAGTCCTTTTGATTCATGTTACGAAAGATCTGGGCACGGTAGCGGTACAAGTCTCCCAGTCCGAAGCTGTCTTTCAGCATGGAGTAGTATTGGGCTTTTTTGTTCATTTCCAGGGCCTGGTCGTACATACCCAGTTCGGCGTAGAGATTAGCTTGTTCTCCGTAGGCAATCACTACATTTCCAGGTGCTATGCTGTCGTTGTAAGTGGCTATGGCTTCTTGGTTAGTGGCTATAGCTTTCTCGTATTCGCCACTGAGGTGGTAATAGATGCCCAACCGTGACATTATCCGCAGCATGTTCGGGAAGTTTCCACCTTTCCGGTAGACATCTATTGCTTTTTCCAAAATTTGGATAGCTTTGGGTAGATTGTTTCCGGAGTACATGTAGACACCGCTTATGATTTCTGCCTGCCGGATAAAGTCATTGGCACTGGTACAGACCGGTAACTGGAGGTAGTCTTCTGCCAGTCGGACAGCTTCCGGGTTATTGCCATACAGTTGGTTCAGTCCGGCCTTGAAGCTCAGCAGTTCGTGCGGGCAATGTTCGCGGATGAGGGGATGGTTCCCAATGCTGTCCATATAGTCGATGCCGTCTTTGTATTGTTTGGTGTTTATGTAATTGTTCCCGCAGGCATTAAATATCTTGCGGGCATAGTAAATCAGGGTATCTGTAGTTCCGTTTTTTTCTGCCGATTCCAGGATTTCGGGCAAGGTCTGTTTGGCAAGATCCAACGTTTGTCGCGCTTTGTTTTCGAGTAGTAAGGCATTGATTTGTTGAAGGACATTGTTCCAATGCCTCATTTCGTCTTGTTCCGAAGAGGTGGAGCGGTTGGTGCAGGCTACAGCTACGAGAATCAGAAGTAAAAATGAAAGTTTTTTGGCATTCATATTTTGTGGACTGTTTGTTTTGTAAGGCAAAGATATAATTTCTTAATTTAAAATTTACAACAATGGACTTGTTTTTTGTTTCTTGTTAATTATTTGATAATAAATATAATATGAAATTGTATATCAGATTGTATATCGTATTCTTATGGTTAGGTTGTGCATATTTTGCAAATTTGTATCAAAACGATTGTAAATATGTATAATGGTGAAATAAGATACAATGAAAACAAAGAAAACAGTGACACCTTTTAATATGCAGGAGATTGCCAGAGCTTTGCGCGAAATGATTTCGGAAGATTCTCCCAATGCTTCGGAGGCTTTGTTGTCCGGAACTCGTGAGGCTGTATTCCGTGAAATCTTTATTTTTCATTATCCTTCTTTTTTAGAGAAACTTTATCAGTCTATTCCGGAGGTGGATAAGGATGAAGAACTGATATGTATGCTGGTAGCTCTTGGACAGTCTGTAAAGGAGATTGCAGAACTGATTTATTTTTCGCCGGAACGGGTAGAATTGTTATGTGCTTCGGTCTGCCGCAAGCTGAATGTGACGGAAGTTCGAGAAATGGAGATACTAATGAAGAAGTTGTTATCATAAAAATACGTACCTTAGCGGCAAAAATCAGATAAAATGAATCGAATCTTTCATGCGCGCATTGCTATGGGGCAGTATCTGTTTCTCATCCTGATAGGTATTCTCGCCGTCTATATGCTTTGGTACAAGTCTCCGTTCCTGGCTGCTATTTTCATGCTTTGGCTGGTGGTTATTATCGAGAAGCTGATTCATACCACCTATACCGTAACGCCCGACGGGAAGTTGGTGCTGTCCTTCGGCCGTTTCTCCCGGAGTAAGGAAATTCTGATGAAAGACATCACTTCTGTGGAGCGTGCTTCTTCCATGCAGGTAGGGCGGTTTGCGGTGATGCGCTATGTGCTCGTGAAATATGGCGAGGGCAAGTGTGCAGTGCTTCTTCCCGTCAAGGAGGAGGAGTTTATCCGGTTACTGGAGGAACGGAGAGGGTGAGCAATAGGGTGTGCCCACGTATGCGATTCCGTTTTAATCTGCCGTTATCGGTTCCATGGTAATGTCTCCTGTGTAGCTTTCCGGAGTTGTTTGTATGAACTTTCCCTTTATCTGTTTTTCCGTTTTTGTATATTCACCTGCGAATGTCAGCGTATAGGTAGCTACAAGCTTGCTGTAGTGTAGTGTTCCTTTTATGATGAGCCGACAGTGAGGTTGTATGCTGATGGTGGAAGTACTGCTGTTTGGACCTTTGGCTTTTGTTGTTTCGCTGCCATATTTTATGGTTGCCCCACTTAACAATAGTTCATCTCCAAACATGTAAGGGGTATTGACGAACACATCTTCTTCCCCCATCCATACAAATGCTTCGGGGTCGTTGCTCTGGAAGGTGGTTTCCTGCCATGTGTCTTCGAAGGGGGAGTTTGTGGTGGTGATACTATTGTTTAAATTGTTTTCCATGATGAAGGGCAGGAGCTCTACATCATACGTACTGAATCCATCCCCTTCTTCAAAAGAGTATTGAATATCTTTGAACAGATATTTTTCAGCATCTTTAATTTCGTCTTTATCATAACAGCCGGTCGTGCAAACAATCAGCATGGCGGACAATACGAGGTGGAATAGTTTCTGTTGTTTCATAGCCTTTACTTTTTGTGGGGATGTACATGCAAAGATAAGTTTATTTTTTGAAACTGTTCATAATAAGCACTTTATTTTCCTGATAATATAGTCTTTCCGTAGAGGCAGATTGTTTTTGAATCATAAATAAAGCTTAATTTTAGCTCTTCTGTTTGCAGTTTTTTGGATGTGGCAGCGTCCATTATGTAAAAAAGAAACGGATATGAACTTGAATTGTGCCATTTTGCATGCGGACCCGGAGATTGCCGGAAGATTGGAAGAGTATATCGGCAAAGTTCCTTTTCTCTCTTTGCACGGAAAGTACGGCAATCCTCTTGAAGCGCTGAAGGATTATTATGAGACAAAAGTGGAAGTTTATTTTGTCGGCATCTATCCGGTGGAAGAAGGTGAAATCAACGGAATGGATTTTTGCAGGCTCTTGTCCTCGTCCACTCGTGTCATTTTCATTACAGACACCGACCGCTATGCTGCCGAATGTTTCCGTCTGGATGCGTTGGACTATCTGATGGACGGGCTCAATTTCTCCACGTTTTTCCAGTCTGTCAGCAAAGCGGCACGCTGGTTCTCTTTGCAGGATGCAGGTACGTCCGCCCCCAAGCAAAGGCAAGGTCCGGAAGAGGTTCCGAAGGTGATTTACATGCGGTGTGACAACCGCATCATGCGGCTCGACCTGGAACGGATAAACTATATAGAAGGTATGGGCGATTATGTGAAGATTTTCTGTAAAGATTCCCCTAAGCCTATCTTGAGCCTATGCAGTATGAAGTACATGGAGGAAAAACTTCCGGCGAACGAATTTATCCGCGTGCACCGTTCTTTTATTGTCCGCATGGACTGCATCAGCGCCATCGGGCGCAGCACATTGCTCATCGAGCAGAAGGATGTCCCCATTGGCGATGCTTACCGCGAAAGGGTGAAAGGGTATGTGTCCAGGCTGGCAGTGTTGTAATACCCTGTTTTCAGATACTATATACTTTGTTTGTTGGATCTATAGTTCCAGCGTGCTGCATCTATATATGCAACGCGTTGCATATATAGATCCAACAAATGATAATCATTCGGTGTAAAATCCGTGTAATCTGTGGTGAACCGGAACCTTGTATTACTTTAGTTTTGCTCTCGAAATCCTTTCCCCGAACGTCAAGTTCAGATTCAGGCTGAATCGGCTTTCCTGCATCAGATTGCTGCGTGTGTTCAGTTGTTTCCGCCAGGTGGCGCCCAGCGAAAGATAGGAGTACCGGATGGGGAAGCTCGCCCCTACACTGGCTTCCAGATACTGCATCTTCCCGCCTTTCAGGTTGATATAGGAGTTGCCGAAACCTATTCCGCCCATCAGCTCGGTGGAACGTGCCAGGCGTGGCTTGGTAATGTAGCTGCCTCCCAGGTTCACTTTGTGCTGGTTCTCGTATTTCATGGAAGTGTAGGAGGAGGAGTTGCGGCTCCAGTCCAGGTAGTTGTAGTCGGCGGTCAGCACCCAGCGTTCGGTGGTCATGCTGAGGCCGGTGCCGAGGTGCATGGGCAGATATTGTGTACGGCTGTGGTATCCTTTATCGAGGTTCTCGCTGGTAGATGAGTTGCTGTAAGTCAGTGTATTGTCGTGGCTGATGGGAAGGGAGGGAGCAAATACCAGCCCTGCCGCCCACTTCCGTTGTCCGGTCGCACCCCATTCGTAATGTATGCCGAAGTCCGCATAAAAGGCCCGTTTAGAAGATTCGTACTTTACGACGGCGCTTTCCTGCGTTTCGCTTTGCGTCACTGTGCCCGCTATCATCCCCAGGTTGATGCCGACCGACAGTTGCCTGCTCAGTGCAAAGGCATTGGTGACGTAGCACCGGTATAGTCCGCCCGTACCCTCAAAGAGCGAGTAGGTGTAGTTGCCGGGCATTCCCTCTATCTCTTCTTCGGTCTGGATGACATAGCCCACACTGCTGTATGGTGCTGCACCTACAAGGGCATACCAGCGCGGCAGGACACGGAAGCTCATGCTGATGCGGTTGGGGTTGCCGGTGAAGTTGGAGCTGTGTTCGCTCAGAAAGGAGTAGCGGGCATATGAGGCAGATACACCCACATCGAACGTGAAGCAGGCGGTGTCCATGCGGGTGATGGCTGCGGGGTTCAGCGTGTTCAGAAATCCGGTACGGTTCAGGGCGATGCCCATGCCGGCATAACGTCCGCCGTCACCGGCACTCAGTTCGCCCACTCCGTACATGGAGGTGGGCAGGTTGGTGGTGTTCTGGGCCACGGCGGTGAGGCTTGCCGTACACAGACTGCACAGCAGAAGGGGAATCCGGTAATGGCGTTTCATTGCTCGTTGTATATTTTGAATCTTACGTCTAATCTGCATTGGTTTTCTTGTTCGGGGTCGTTGGTGAAGATGACCTGGTTGAAGGTGGTGGTGCTTTCTTCGTCTGTCAGACTCATCAGCAGTTTCTGCCGCTTGATGCCCGAAGTGCCGTAGTTGTTGCGGATGAATTCGGTGAGGTCGAAGGAGTAGTAGGTCTCTTTCCCGTACATCTCGTCGATGGTCAGGTCGCCGGTCTGTACGGTTACGCCGTCACTGCCGTATACGTAGTCCTCCAGCACATTGTTCTCGTCCGTGATATAAAGGCGGATGTCATTGGGAAGCTGGCTCACTTCGTTGTAGCTCCGGGCCAGAGGATAGAGGTAGAGTGTGGCGCTCTCTATGGAGACTATCTGTCCGGCACTTCCGAGGCTGTTGAGGTAGGGGAATTCCAGTTGGTTGTAGTAACCCGTCAATCCCTGCATATAGGCCAGGCAACCCATGTCGCTGGAGTGGACGAGGTTCTCTATTCCGCTTTTCAGGGAAGCAAGGTGGGTGCCGGTGGGGTCGTGCCGGATACCGGTATAGGCATAGTCGGTGTTTACGTTGAAAGTCAGCACTTGTCCGGTCCGCTGGTTGGAGACTTCCTGATAGTGGAGGTTGATGCTCATGGCAGAGTCGTTCACCATGAATCCGGTGATACACTGCCCGTCGTTTTCGGGAACAAAGACCAGTCCGGGGAATTTCTTCTTGAACTTGTCTTGGGTATCGAAGTAGTCGTCCTGGGCCACGAGGTCATTCAGCAGTTGTTGTCCCCATGAGTCGGGCAGGCGGACGCTTACTTCCTTCTTCCGCCCCGGGCAGGGGGTGAAGGTAAAGCTGAAGAGCGGGGCATCTTCCGTCGGGAGTACGGTGCTGTTGTAAAGGTCCTCGTCGTTGTCCAGCACGATAGGGTTTTTCAGCCGGTAGATGGAGATGCGCTGTTGCGTCAGGGTATCTCCCCAGAAATGGCCCGAAGGTATCATTCGCAGTACGAGGGAGTCGAGGGTATAGGTATAGTCTGTGTTGGGGGTGAAGTCGGACGTGGAGTATTCGGCATAGTAGGTGGCGGATACTTCTCCCCAGGCGCTGCTCCGGTAATGTCCCAGCTGGCAGATGCTGTCGCCCCGGGTCTCTATGGAGTCTAGCAGGATGGTGCTGATGTCTACCGAGCAGGTGTCTGCGTATACATTATAGAAGGAGCTTTCCACGAGGCTCTTTCCAAGCTGCGAGTTCTCGTCCTGGCAGGCGCAGAAGATAGCGAGGACTGCGAATAAGCTGTACAATGACTTCTTCATTTCTGTTCTTTTAGTTGGCGGCAAAGGAAAGGCAAAACTTTTATATCTTCCTACAAAAATCGGCGTTCGGACGGTTTTTATCGGTAAAGGCGTTTAACGGGAATTTCGGACTGTTCGTCGGTTATTTTTGTCGGTGTGGTTGCGGTGGTTTACTTTTGCGGACAGACAAAAAGGACCTCCCGCAGCTTCTTGTTTTGGAAAGTGGGAAGTATAAAGCTTAATCATTAAAAAAACAATAAACAATGAACAGACTATTGGTAGGAATAATGTTGCTGGCCATCGTGTGCATTGCCGGCAGTTGTACGGACGAGGATGAATACACTCAGGGGCAGTGGATGAAGAAAGCCAGCTATAACGGTGTGTACCGCGCTTATGCCTCCGGCTTCACCATCGGCAATTATGGATATTTGTGTGGCGGCTTCTACGGAGCGAACAAGGATTACCTGAACGACCTTTGGGAGTATGACATGAGCCGGAACAGCTGGACGCAGTGTGCCGACATGCCCGTTGCCGGGCGCAAGGCTGCCGTGGGCTTTGCCGTGAATGGCAAGGGATACATTACGACCGGTTCCGTAAAGGACGGCTCCTCGTCCTACTGTGTAGCAGATACCTGGGAGTATGACCCTGCCACGGATACCTGGACACGGAAAGACGACTTCAAAGGCGGAGTACGCGACGGTGCCCTGGCTTTCAGTATAGGCGGATATGGCTATGTCGGTACGGGCTGCAACAGCGACGCTACCGGCAGCGAGAGTGCCTACAAGATGGACTTCTACCGTTTCAACCCCAATGGCGCCGAAGGTTCGCAATGGGAAGCGGTGAGCGGGTATGGAGGCGAGAAGCGCTACTTCGGTACGGCATTCGTCATCGATGAGGTGGCCTACATCTGTTGCGGGCGAAACAACAGTACTGACCTGGTGGATTTCTGGAAGTTCGACGGAAGCAACTGGACCCAGTTGCGTGACATTGCCGATACGGACTCCGACAATGATTATGACGATGACTACGCCATCACACGGTCCGAAGCCGTATCCTTCGTCATCGGGGGCAGAGGGTTTGTGGCTACGGGAATACGTAACAGCACTTCCCTGAGCAGCGACTACTGGCTGTACGACCCTGACAAAGACTTATGGTACGGCGATTCCGACGACGACTTTACCCCCATTACAGATGTGCATAATTATCCTTCCGGCGCTTCTTCGCGCAGGGCTGCCGTTGGTTTCTCTACCGGCGAACGTGGTTTTGTGCTGACGGGAACAAGCGGTACCAGCTACTTTGATGATGTGTACGAACTTCTGCCCGATGAGGAAGAGGAAGTCTGATTCGCCCCATAACTGAACGGAACTTATGAAGCTGATGTTTATGATGATAAAGATAGGTGTACCGGCTGTGATGGCGGTATGCCTTTCTTGCTGTTCGGGTCATACTGCCGGCGGTGGCAATGAGTTGAAATGCCGGGTGATGGAGGTGGAAGGCGGTTATGGCTATGTGGTACTGCATGGAGCCGATACCCTGATATATCAGCCTTTTATACCTGCTTTGAGCGGTCGCATGCCGTTTGCCACAAAGGCGGAAGCGCTGGCGGCCGGCCGGTTGGTATGCCGTAAGCTTGCCGATGGGCGAGCTCCGGCATTGAGCAGGGAGGAGGTGGAGTCTTGTCTGACAGACACCGGACTCTAATCTTCTAAAGAATCCTTTACTTCGTGATGTATTTCCGAGCAGTCATAAGGGTATCTCTGCATGAATTTACCCTTGAGTATCTTCTTTGTATCGCTACCGGGACGTGAAAGAGTGGCGGTGAATGTCACTTGAAGCCGTTTGTAGTAGATGGTTGAAGTGTATATGTTCCATTTCATGCCCACTATATCCATTTCAAAATGTTTATATCTCAATTCGTCTTCTTTGTAGTACTTGCCTTGGGCAAGGAAGAATAGCTGTTGTTGCCCCATCACCACCTTTCCGTCTTCTATACGGTCGGGCAGGTAGATGCTGCGTTTCTTCGGGTCTATCCAGTTGAAGACATCGTTGGAGTGGTCGTTGAGCAAGAATGCGTATTCTGTCCATTTGTTGATGAACGGATAATGGTCATGCTTTCCGGTTGTGTTGCCCATAGTTTCATCTTTATAGGTACTCTTGTCGGGTTCCGTCCCGGCTTCTTCCACCCCGTCATTATTTCCCACGCTGTATTCAATGGATTCTATCTGATAGAAATTCTCGCATGGCGCTTGCCGTATGGTGATTTGTTCTTTGTAGAAGCCCGTCTTCATCTCAAGGTTGAGGATAAGCCCGCGTTTTTCTCCGTCGAAATTATCTTCAGTCTTTAGTGTGAGCCGGGTTTCGTTCTCGCGGGTGAGGTCAAACCAGCGGAAGTGAAGGCTTCCCAAGCCTTCCAACTGTAGGGGGCGGTTGTTGTTATCTACCATTGTGATTCCGTCGAGGGTAGTGATGGAGGCAATGCGCCAGTCACTACGTGTCAGGTCTATCTGCAGGGTAGAGCCATCTCCATTCAGAGTAGTTTCCTGCATGGGTGAGAGGCGAAGGTCATCGTCGTTGCTACAAGCTGTCAAGCCGCAAAGAAAAAGAGCGAACAGAAGGATGGGTTGGAATAAGTCAGTCGTTTTCATGTTGGTTATTATTTGATTTATGTCCATTGGACGTGGCATTCTTTGTAAATGCTGCCCGACAAAGATAATTATTTCCTCTTTACGCTGTATTCTCCGAAAGAAAGAAGTGTTCTTTTTTGTCGGATAATACGGGTTTTATTAACTTGCGCACAAATTATCGCTAATCATTAACCACTAACCATTAATTCCATGAAATACCAAGTTGCCATTATCGGTGGAGGTCCTGCGGGATATACTGCTGCCGAAGCTGCCGGAAAAGTAGGATTGAGTGTCGTACTATTTGAGAAGCAGAGTCTCGGTGGAGTGTGCCTGAATGAAGGGTGTATCCCTACCAAGACCTTGTTGTATTCGGCCAAGACCTATGACGGAGCCCGCCATGCTTCGAAGTATGCGGTCAGTGTGCCCGAAGTATCGTTTGATTTGCCCAAGATTATTGCCCGCAAGCAGAAGGTAGTACGCAAGCTGGTATTGGGAATCAAAGGAAAGCTGACTGCCCATGGTGTGACGATTGTCAGCGGAGAGGCCACAGTGACGGACAAGAATCATGTGGAGTGCGGCGGAGAAACCTACGAATGCGAGAACCTGCTGCTCTGCACCGGTTCCGAAACCTTTGTCCCTGCCATTCCCGGCATAGACAAGGTGCCTTACTGGACCCATCGTGACGCGCTGGACAACAAGGAACTGCCCGCTTCGCTTGCCATCATCGGCGGCGGTGTCATCGGTATGGAGTTCGCTTCTTTCTTCAACAGCCTGGGAGTGCAGGTAACCGTCGTCGAGATGCTGGACGAGATACTGGGAGGCGGTATGGACCGAGAACTGGCGGGTATGCTCCGTGCAGAGTACGCCAAGCGGGGAATCAAGTTCATGCTGAGTGCAAAAGTAGTGTCTGTCATGCCGGATACTGCCGAAGCTTCTTCCCTTATCCAGGTGAATTATGAAACAGCCGACGGTCCCGGTTCCGTCGTTGCCGAACGGCTTCTGATGAGTGTCGGGCGCCGTCCGGTAATGAAAGGCTTCGGATTGGAGAATCTGGGCTTGGAAAGAACGGAGCGCGGAAATGTCTTTGTCAACGGACAGATGCAGACTTCAGTTCCCGGAGTATATGCTTGCGGCGACTTGACGGGATATTCCTTGCTGGCGCATACAGCCGTCCGCGAGGCAGAAGTAGCCATACATTCCATCATTGGCAAGAAGGATGCCATGAGCTACCGTGCCATCCCCGGCGTGGTATATACCAATCCCGAAATAGCCGGTGTGGGCGAGACAGAAGAATCCCTGCAGAAGAGAGGCATTGCCTATCGTGCCGTAAAGCTGCCGATGGCCTATAGTGGCCGTTTCGTCGCCGAGAACGAAGGTGTGAACGGTGTCTGCAAGTTACTGTTGGGCAGTGACGATACCGTATTGGGAGCACATGTCTTGGGCAATCCCGCTTCGGAAATCATCACGCTGGCAGGCATGGCTATTGAACTGAAACTTACTGCCGATGAATGGAAGAAGATTGTCTTTCCGCACCCCACGGTGGGAGAGATATTCAAGGAGGCATTGTAGAACCCATGACTATTGTTTCATATAAACATAAAAGATGAAAACCGTAAAGCTAATCACCTGCGACGATGCCTTTCAGGCACATGTTATTCAGGGTGCCTTGAAGAATGAGGGCATTGCGTCTGTTTTGCATAATGAAAACATGTCTTCCGTGATGCGCGGATATGTCCGTGATGTCACGGGAGTGGATATATTTGTCTATGAGGACGAATATGACAATGCCCTCCGTCTGCTTGAACGGAACCAGATGATTCCGGAACAGTTGAGGTACTGCCCCCATTGCGGTTCGGATGAGATTAAGTTTGTGCTGAAGAAGAGCCATCGGGTGCGTGCTGTGGTGGCTGCTGTTATTGCGGCATTGTCGGCCGCACCTCCGGGCACTGAGCATTGGGAGTATGTATGCAGGAAGTGCGGCACTCATTTTGAGAAGCCGGTGGCGAAAGGAACAATTGAAGAATAATCAGGTGTTTATTCTTTTAACCGCTTTTCAATCCAGTCCCGGTTTTTACGTCCCAATCGGCTTTCCGCAAAATCCAGGAAAGCCGATGTGTCTGTTATATGGGCTTGGATGACACCTGCCAGAAAGTTGAAGAAAGGTTCTTCACCCACTCGGACAAGCAGGTCGGCGAGTAGTACTGACCCTTTCCTATAGAGGGCAAGATGCGCTTCGCGGTCGTTGCGGTCAATACCCCAGATAGGACGGATATGGCGTGTTTCCTTACGGTAGGCGTCGATGTAAGCGGCATAGGCTTTTTCGCCGCGGGCGTGGCGTATGTATTGCAAAGCACTGAATTCGGCAAAAGATTCGTTCAGCCAGTCGTGCCAAGATTCCACCGGAGCCTTGTTCCACCAGAAGTGGCCGATTTCGTGGGCGGTGTTCTTGAGTACATATTCATTGAATGTTCGTGAACTGAGCATAATGAAATTTTTACGGCTGTACCCTCCTGAGGTGCCGGAAGCTGAAAGCAGGAATTTCATGTAAATATCCTCATCTCCCGCAATTTTATAAAGGCGTCGGAAGAATTTCAAGGCATTGTGGCAACATTGAAGTGCCGAGTCTGCACCGGCATCCGGGAAGTCTGTATAGATAAGTTCAATGGTAGTTCCGTTATCATTGATGCGGCGGCTTTTCAGCATGGGTGAAGCCAGGATAACATTGTCGAAATTCTCCCAAGGTTGCTTCATTTCCCACATCCCTTCTTCTGTATGGGAAATAATACCTGAGCCGCTCACCGTATAACCGTCAGTGATGCCGATTCGTAAGTGCGAATAATCTGCCCGGTTACCGTTGCAGACAGGATACCATCCCGTATAGTAACCAAGTTCAATCCAATGGTCATTGAATGATTTTGCAGGGCCCTGCACTTCCTGCATGTAGAGTGTGTAACGGGTATTTATGCGGCAGCGGTCATCGGCTCCTGCCGGCCGGTAGAGGGTCAAGGTCCGTCCGTCGGGAATGAATTGGGCAGGTGCCGGGGCAAGCGTATCGAAACGGTAGGTTATCTCCCGGCTGCTGTGGCGTAGTGTGTCGATACGGGCATGGCGCCATAGTACCAACGAGATTGAGTCACTGTCCTGGAAATCAACTTCAAACGAACCGCCTACTTCGACCTGTCGGTTCGGTACATCAATCTGTACGGTTAAGTCATAACTGACAATGCGCGGAGATTCTTGTGCCCGAAGCATGGGGGAGAAAAGGAGGCATATTGTAAAGCTGGCAATTGTAAGTTGTAGTTTCATGGTACATCAATTTTAGAGTGATAGTAACTGGGAGATTTTGCCTATGTAAAAGTAGTATTTTTAAAGGAATATTAAGATGGATGGCTGGATATAATTTATGAAAAGACTACCTGGTTATTGTTCATTTGTAAGATTGTCGTACTTTTGCCTTTAAAGATAAATATATTTATGAAAAGGATATTGTTGCTGTTAATTTTATCCGTCTGCCTGCTCCCATTGTGGTCCCAAGAGACGGTAACTCCGGTGAAGCCGCTCTCTGCGCGGATTGATGCGTTGATAGAACACAAACTTCCCGCAGGCTCTAATGTGGCCATTTCGGTCTATGACCTGACTGCCGGCAAGCCCTTGTACGGCTATCAGGCGGACAAGCTTTCCCGTCCCGCTTCCACTATGAAGCTGCTGACCACCATTACCGCCCTTTCCCGTCCCGAAGCCGACGAGCCGTTCCGTACGGAAGTGTGGTATCAGGGAACCATTGAGCGCGATACCTTGCAGGGGAATATGTATGTGATAGGCGGTTACGACCCGGAGTTTGATGAAGAGGCATTGGATTCCCTGGTGGCTGCCGTGGCCCGTTTCCCCTTCTCTGTCATCAAAGGCAAGGTGTATGGAGATGTCTCCATGAAAGACTCCTTGTACTGGGGCAGCGGCTGGTTGTGGGATGATACTCCCTATTCCTTCCAGCCCTACCTCTCACCGCTGATGCTGAATAAAGGAGTGGTGAAGGTTACCGCCACACCCGGCGAACGGGGCGACAGCGCACGCCTTGAATGCACTCCCGCCTCTTCCTATTATACACTGACGAACAAGACCCAAAGCCGTACCCCTTCTGCCGGACGTTTCCGTGTGTCGCGCGACTGGCTGGTGAACGGGAACAACATCACCGTGACGGGCAACGTCGATGCCCGCCGTGCAGGTACGGTCAATATATTTTCTTCGCAGGACTTCTTCATGCATACCTTTATGGAACGGTTGCAGGCACGAGGCATCCGGTGCATTCCGGCGGTAGATGCGGAAGTCTCTTACCTCTTCGGCGAGTTCAGGCAAGACAGCCTTTCCGTGCGGATGGCTTCCTATGAAACTTCCGTGCAGGATGTGGTGAAACAGATAATGAAGGAGAGCGATAATCTCAATGCCGAAGCCATGCTCTGCCGGTTGGGTGTGCAGAGCAGCAGAAAGAAGCGTGTCTCTGCCGAGGACGGGCTTTCTGCCATCCGCATGCTGATAAAAGAGATGGGATATAACCCCGATAGGTATAATCTGGCAGATGGTTGCGGCCTTTCCAATTACAACTACATTTCACCGGAACTCTTGGTTTCTTTCCTGCGATATGCCTACTCGCGTACGGATGTTTTCCGGAAACTTTATAAGGCTTTGCCCATTGGCGGCGTGGACGGTACACTGGAGTTCCGCATGAAGAAAGGCACCCTTTCCCACAGAAATGTACATGCCAAGACGGGTTCCTTTACCGCCATCAACTGCCTGGCCGGCTACCTTAAAGCCCGCAACGGACACGAGATAGCCTTTGCCATCATGAACCAGAATGCACTGTCGGGCAGGGAAGCACGCGCTTTCCAGGATGCGGTGTGTGATGAAGTGATACGTTGAGGTTTAGCCATCGTAAAGTTGACCTTTAGCGTCGTAAAGTTAAGGTTTAGCTTCCTAATGCAGACCTTTACGGAGTGAGCCCCAAGAGTAGGGGAAATCATTCCTCTTTCGTATTGCGGTAGCGTGCCGGAGACATACCCAGATAAGACTTCACATACTTCCCGAAGAAAGACTGGTTGGGGAAATTAAATTCTTCTGCAATCTCCTTGATGGACTTGTCCGAATGCTTCAGCCGGTACTTGATGTGCTCGATGGCACTTTCGTTAATCAAGTCCAGCGGTGTACGTCCGCATGCCTGCTTGATGACCTTCGAAAAGTGTTTGGGACTATAGCAGAGTGCATCGGCATAATATCCTACAGAACGGTGTATGCCGTTGTCTTTGGACAACATCTCTATAAACTTACGCAGGATATAGTCGGACTGTTTGATGCTTTCTTTTGTATCGACTGTCATTTCTGAAGGGTTCACTTCTTTGTTGAGGTGTCCCAACATCTCACAGAAAATGGCAGAAAACAAGTATTGCATCACTTCCCTGTGATAGTGATGAGGCTCGTCGTTTATCTTTGCCATAAGCAGTTCTCGGTAGAATTTGAAGATTTCCTTGTCCCCTTCCTCCCCGACAGACTTTATGGGATTGTTGTGGATATGCATAACGGTATTCCATGTATCCTTCTCCATCTTGACCACGCGTTGTAGGAACTGTGTGGAGAATGCGGCAAGCCTTATCTTGTGCTTCGGGCTTACCATCGCGTGGCTGATAATGGTATTGGGAAGGCCGAGCAGTAAGTCGCCTGCTTCCAGTTGGTAGGTTTTGTAGTTGACGTCCAACTGGATGCAGCCTTCTAGACAGATAGCGATAAGGAAGCATCCCAATCTTATTGTATCTTCATTGTAGGGGCTTCCCTCCAGACTGTTGATTATGACAAAGTCATTGTCTACATAGTCAAGGACATGTTCGCTGTTTTTAAAGTCCGCGATTTCTACGATTTTTATGTTCCCTTTCTCCATATTCTTCCTTTTTCGTTTTGCAAAGTTGGTGAATAATGGGAAATATGGGATGTTCCATTATGCGGCTTTCTTGTTCTATATATCATTTATAGACAATTCATTAGCCTTAAAAAAGATGAATGTCGAAAAAGGAACATCTTTGGAGTGTAATTGGTCATTATGGCGTTGTTCCTTTCTCCTACTTTTGCCACCAGTTTTAACAAAAAGACAATGAGAAAAAGTATGATTACATTGAACAGGAAATGGATACGGCTGATAGGGATTGTCGGTTGTACAATGTGTTTGGCATCTTGCAAGCAGGCATCGGATGCTTCCGGAATGAAACCTTCTTATGCTACCATGAAAGTGGAGGCGACGGACAAAGAGCTTTCCACTTCGTACTCAGCAACGATACGCGGACGGCAGGACATAGATATTTATCCGCAAGTGTCGGGTACCATCGAGAAGTTGTGTGTGACCGAGGGGCAGAAGGTGCGCCGGGGACAACTGCTTTTCATCATCGACCAGGTTCCCTACAAGGCTGCACTCAAAACGGCCGTTGCCAATGTGGAAGCGGCACGTGCCGCACTGGCTACTGCCGAACTGACTTATAACAGCAACAAGGAACTGTATGCGCAGAAAGTGGTTTCGGAATTCAGCCTGAAGACTGCCGAAAACAGCTACCTTACCGCCAAGGCGCAACTCTCGCAGGCCGAGGCCCAGGAGATAAGCGCACGCAACAACCTCTCCTATACGGAAGTGAAGAGTCCCAGCGACGGGGTGGTGGGGGCATTGCCCTACCGTGCAGGGGCATTGGTCAGCCCCAGCTTGCCGCAACCGCTGACAACGGTCAGTGACAACAGCGACATGTACGTTTACTTTTCCATGACCGAGAACCAGTTGCTCGCCCTGACACGCCAGTACGGCAGCATGGACGAGGCGCTGAAGAACATGCCGGCGGCAGAGCTGCGTCTGAACGACAATTCCGTCTACGACAAGAAAGGTACCATCGAGTCCATCAGTGGTGTCATCGACCGCCAGACGGGTACGGTAGTGGCACGCGTGGTCTTCCCCAACGAATCGCGCCTGCTCCATAGCGGGGCATCGGGCACGGTGGTGGTGCCTGCCACGTATAAGAACTGCATTGTGATTCCGCAAGAAGCCACCGTACAGTTGCAGGACAAGACATTGGTATACAAGGTAGTGGATGGCAAGGCCGTCTCTACCCTGATTACCGTGGCAGGAATAAATGACGGACGCGAATACGTGGTGCTGGACGGACTGAAAGTGGGTGACGAGATTGTTTCCACAGGTGCCGGACTGCTGCGCGAAGGAACGCAAGTGAAATGATGATTGCTATTTTATCAACTATCAATGACCCATTAAGATGAAAGGAAATATATTTATAAAACGGCCGGTGATGGCTATCTCCATCTCCGTACTGATTCTGGTGATAGGGCTCATTTCGCTCTTTACGCTGCCGGTGGAACAGTATCCTGATATTGCACCTCCCACGGTGTACGTCAGCGCCAACTACACCGGTGCAGATGCCGAAGCCGTATTGAACAGTGTCATCATGCCGTTGGAGGAGAGCATCAACGGTGTGGAGAACATGATGTACATCAGCTCTACCGCCACCAATGCCGGTTCTGCCACCATACAGGTCTACTTCAAGCAGGGCACGGACCCCGACATGGCTGCGGTGAACGTACAGAACCGCGTATCCAAGGCGCAGGGACTGCTGCCTGCCGAAGTGACGAAAATCGGTGTGACTACCCAGAAGCGCCAGACCAGCTTCCTGCAAATCGGTGCTTTGGTAAGCACCGACGGGCGCTACGACCAGACGTTCCTTGCCAATTACCTCGACATCAACGTGATTCCGCAAATCAAACGTATCGAAGGTGTGGGTGACGTAATGGAGCTGGGCGATACATACAGCATGCGTATCTGGCTGAAACCGGAACGGATGGCGCAGTATGGACTGGTCCCTTCGGATGTGACCGCCGTATTGGGCGAGCAGAACATCGAAGCGCCTACCGGTTCGCTGGGCGAGAATTCAAAGAACGTGTTCCAGTTTACGATGAAGTATCGCGGACGCCTGAAGAGTGTGGAGGAATTCCAGAACACGGTGGTACGCTCGCAGAGTGACGGTTCCGTGCTCCGTCTGAAGGACGTGGCGGATGTGGAGCTGGGTACGCTGACCTATAGTTTCCGCAGTGAGATGGACAGCAAGCCGGCGGTACTTTTCATGATGTTCCAGACGGCAGGCTCCAACGCAACCGCCGTCAACAAGCAGATTACCGCACAGATAGACGAGATGAGGAAGAGCCTGCCCGAAGGGACGGAATTTGTGACGATGATGAGTTCCAACGACTTCCTCTTCGCTTCCATACACAATGTGGTGGAGACACTGGTCATTGCCATTATACTGGTAATTCTGGTGGTGTATTTCTTCCTGCAGGACTTCAAGAGTACGCTTATACCCTCCATTTCCATTATCGTGTCGCTGGTCGGCACGTTTGCCTGCCTGGTGGCTGCGGGGTTCAGTCTCAATATCCTGACGCTGTTTGCGTTGGTGCTTGCCATCGGTACGGTGGTGGACGATGCCATCGTGGTGGTGGAGGCGGTGCAGTCCAAGTTCGATGCCGGATACAAGTCCCCTTACCTTGCCACGAAGGATGCGATGGGCGATGTGACGATGGCCATCATCTCTTGTACCTGCGTGTTCATGGCGGTATTTATCCCCGTGACGTTTATGGGCGGTACTTCGGGCGTGTTCTATACGCAGTTCGGTGTCACGATGGCAACGGCGGTGGGCATCTCCATGATTTCGGCATTGACGCTTTGTCCCGCCTTGTGTGCCATCATGATGCGTCCGTCGGACGGTACGAAGAGTGCGAAGAGCATCAACGGACGGGTGCGTGCGGCATACAATGCCTCGTTCAACGCCGTGCTGGGCAAATATAAGAAAGGTGTGATGTTCTTCATCCACCACCGCTGGATGGTGTGGACTTCATTGGCGGCTACCGTCGTATTGCTGGTTTACCTGATGAGTACCACCAAGACGGGGCTTGTACCGCAGGAGGACCAGGGTGTCATCATGGTGAACGTCAGCACGTCTCCGGGAAGCACGCTGGAAGAAACCACGAAGGTGATGAACAAGCTGGAGGACATCCTGAAAAACACTCCCGAGATAGAACACTATTCCAAGGTGGCAGGATACGGACTGATGTCCGGTCAGGGCACTTCCTACGGTACCATCATCATCCGTCTGAAGGACTGGGGCGAGCGGAAGGGGAGCGAACACACGTCCGACGCTGTGGTGGCCCGCCTCAATGCACAGTTCTACGGTGTGAAGGAGGCACAGATATTCAGCTTCCAGCCGGGTATGATTCCGGGCTATGGTATGGGTAACTCCCTGGAGCTGAACCTGCAGGACAGAACGGGTGGTGACATGGCTACGTTCTACGAGGCAGTGATACAGTTTCTGGGTGCGTTGAACCAGCGTCCCGAAGTGGCTATGGCGTATACCTCTTATGCCATGAATTTCCCGCAGGTATCGGTAGATGTGGATGCTGCCAAGTGCAAGCGTGCGGGTATCTCGCCGGGTGCGGTGCTCGACGCATTGGGCAGCTATTGCGGCGGTGCCTATATTTCCAACTACAATCAGTTTGGCAAGGTGTACCGCGTCATGATGCAGGCATCGCCCGAATATCGTCTGGACGAACAGGCACTGGGTAATATGTTTGTGCGAAACGGTACGGAGATGGCTCCGGTCAGCCAGTTCGTGACGTTGAACAAGGTGCTCGGTCCGGAGACGGCAAACCGTTTCAATCTGTACAGCGCTATCGCCGCTAATGTGAATCCGGCGGAAGGATATTCGTCCGGTGAAGTGCAGAAAGTGATTGCGGAAGTGGCAGAACAGACATTGCCGCTGGGCTACGGTTACGAGTACGGAGGTATGGCACGTGAGGAAGCCAATACTGGTGGTGCGCAGACTGTCTTTATTTATGCCATCTGTATCTTCCTTATCTATCTCATCCTGGCATGTCTTTATGAGAGTTTCCTGATACCGTTTGCGGTCATCTTCTCCGTACCGTTCGGGCTGATGGGTTCATTCCTCTTTGCCAAGGTTCTGGGATTGGAGAACAACATCTATTTGCAGACGGGTGTGATTATGCTGATTGGCTTGCTCGCCAAGACGGCCATCCTGATTACGGAGTATGCCATCGAGCGGCGCCGCAAGGGAATGGGCATTGTGGAATCAGCTTATTCGGCCGCCCAGGTCCGTTTGCGTCCTATCCTGATGACGGTGCTGACGATGATATTCGGTATGCTTCCGCTGATGTTCTCGAGTGGTGCGGGCGCCAACGGTAACTCTTCGCTGGGTACGGGCGTAGTAGGCGGCATGCTCATCGGAACGCTAGCGCTGCTTTTCGTCGTTCCGGTGTTCTACATCATCTTCGAGTACTTACAGGAGAAGGTTCGTCCGCCAATGGAGGAAGAAGCCGATATGCAGGTATTGCTTGAAAAGCAGAAGAGTGAGGCAGAACGGGCGAAAGATTGAGGAAAATAAAATAAAAACAGATTGGAACAATGAAGAAACATATCATCCTATTGTCCGCCGCCGGTTTGCTGTTCAGCAGTTGCGGCGTGTACACCAAATACAAACCCGCTACCGAGGTCCCCGACGGCCTCTATGGGGAAGAAATGGCAGCTTTTACGGAGAGCCTCGCCGGTTCTCTGGCTGCCACCGAAGACAGCCTGGACCTTGGCCTGGGCGGCATGGACTGGCACGAGCTTTTCACCGACCCGCATCTGCAGGCACTCATCGGACAAGGGTTGCAGAACAATACCGACTACCAGTCGGCACAGCTCCGCGTGGAGGAAGCCGAAGCTACCCTGCTGTCCGCAAAGCTTGCTTTCCTGCCCTCCTTTGCCCTTGCGCCGCAGGGCACGGTGAGCAGCTTTGACAGCCGCAAGGCTACACAGACCTATTCGCTGCCCGTCACTGCCAGTTGGGAGCTGGATATTTTCGGCCGCATGCGCAATGCCAAGAAACAGTCGAAGGCGCTCTATGCGCAGAGTCAGGACTATCGCCAGGCCGTGCGTACCCAGCTCATTGCCGGGATAGCCAATACTTACTATACCCTGCTGATGCTGGACCAGCAGCTTGCCATCTCCAGGCAGACCGAAGAGACGTGGCGGGAAACCGTTGCTTCCACCCGTGCCCTGATGAATGCGGGCATGGCGAACGAGTCCGCCGTGTCGCAGATGGAGGCCACGTACTATCAGGTGCAGACTTCCGTGCTTGATTTGGAAGAACAGATAAACCAGGTGGAGAACAGCCTTGCGCTGTTGCTGGCAGAGACGCCCCGTCATTACGAGCGCGGTGTGCTGGCAGAGCAGCAGTTCTCTGTGGGCTTTTCTATAGGGATTCCTGTTCAGATGCTTTCCTGCCGTCCTGATGTCCGCTCGGCTGAGCGGACACTGGAAGCGGCGTTCTACGGCACCAATGCGGCGCGCTCTGCCTTCTATCCCTCCATCACGTTGGGCGGGAGTGCGGGCTGGACCAATTCTGCCGGTTCAATGATTGTGAATCCCGGCAAGTTCCTGGCTTCGGCAGTGGGTTCGCTGACGCAGCCGCTCTTTGCCCGCGGGCAGATCATTGCACAGTACCGCATAGCCCGTGCCCAGCAGGAGGAGGCTTCCCTTGCCTTCCAGCAGACATTGCTGAATGCAGGCAGCGAGGTGAACGATGCCTTGACTGCTTGGCAGACAAGCCTATCCAAAAGCGAACTGCTGGACAAGCAGGTAGCTTCCTTGCAGACAGCTGCCCGCAGCACTTCCCTGCTGATGGAGCATGGCAACACCACCTATCTGGAGGTGCTTACCGCCCGGCAGACATTGCTCAACGCACAACTGGCACAGACGGCAAATCGATTTTCTGAAATACAAAGCCTGATTAACCTCTACAAGGCGTTAGGAGGAGGTCAGGAATAGAGTGTCATCATACTACTCTCTCTGCATCTTCATTTTAAATGTGAAGGAAGGGCTGTCCGGGAAGTGATTCCAGGACAGCCCGTTTTCAATGAATAGGAGGGATCAAATGGAGGCAAGTATTTCTCTGGACAAATTATTGCAGTTTTTCACTCAATGCGAACGATAAGTGTTGGCTCGGTGAGAGATCGATTGAAGAAACTGAAAAGGAAACTGAAGCAAAAGATAGTGAGTTTACCGGTAAGAAGGAGGTTTTGCCAGGAATTGATGCAGGGATGTAGTAGGTACTGAAATAGCTTGTTGTTGGAACTATAGATGCAGCGTGTTCCATCTATATATGCAACGCGTTGCATATATAGATCCAGCAAACCGGAAATATACATGCAACGCGGCATATCTTTCGGGCGGTTTCTCTCCGCCTTTTTAGGGAGCAGTTTATTTATACTGTGCCCAGTCTACATTCTTCATGTCTCCACTTTTGGCCAGCTCAGCGTGCATAGCCAGTGCGGCGCGCAGAGCGTGGGGAGTTTGTGATTTGCCGTCGGTCAGCTTCAGGTAATCCCACAGTATGTTCTTGTAGTCCGGATGGACACAGTTTTCGATGATGGCTTGTGCACGTTCTTTCGGACTCTTGCCGCGGAGGTCGGCCACACCTTGTTCGGTGATGATGATGTTGACGTCATGCTCCGTGTGGTCCATGTGCGAAACCATCGGCACGATAGCCGAGATTTTACCTTCCTTGGCAACGGACGGACAAGTGAAGATGGAGATATAGGCATTGCGGGTGAAGTCACCGCTTCCGCCGATGCCGTTCATCATCTTGGTTCCGCCGATGTGCGTGGAGTTCACGTTGCCGTAGATGTCGGCTTCGATGGCGGTGTTGATGGAGATAACACCGAGTCGGCGCACCACTTCCGGGCTGTTGGAGATTTCCGACGGACGGAGCACCAGTTTGTCGCGGAAGAAGTCCATATCCTGGTAGATACCTTCCAGACAGTCGTTCGTTACGGTCAGTGAGCAGGCGCTGCCGAATTTCACGCGGCCTTCGCGGATAAGTCCGATAACAGAGTTCTGGATGACTTCTGTGTACATTTCAAAAGCGGGGATGGTCTTGTCACGTCCCAAAGCACCCAATACGGCATTGGCAATGTTGCCCACACCGGATTGCAGCGGCAGGAAGGTAGGCGGAATGATTCCGCGTTTCATGTCGGCGGCAAGGAAGTCGGCCACGTTCTGTCCGATTTTGTCGGTCAGCGGGTCGGCGGCGGCAAACGAACGTGCCTCGTCCGGCCAGTTGGTCTCCACTACGCCGACAATCTTTTTCGGGTCTACCTGGATGTAGGGCAGGCCGATACGGTCACTCGGTTTGTAGATGGGGATTTCGCGGCGGTAAGGAGGGTCGAGGGGTTCGTAGACGTCGTGCAGGCCCATGGCGTTCTTGCTGTGGGCGGCATTCAGTTCCACGATAATCTGGTCGGCCAGGCGGCAGACAGTCGGAGCGATACCGCCGGCTGCCGTCAGGTAGATTTTGCCGTCGGGAGTAACCTCGCATGCCTCGATGATGGCAACATTCACTTTTCCCATGAAACCGTAACGGACTTCCTGAGCCATCTGTGAAAGGTGGATGTCGTTGTAGGCTATTTCACCGTTGTTCACGGCTTTGCGGAAATCGGCGTTGGTGGTGTAAGGAGCACGGTAGCGGATAGCTTTGGCGCGTGAAAGGATACCGTCGCAGGAATCTCCGGTAGAAGCACCGGTGAAGATACCTATCTGGAACGGGTTTCCTTTTGCATGTTCTGCTTCCGCGATTTTTGCTAATTCAGCCGTAACGGCTTTGGCTGTTCCTGCGGGGGTAAATCCGCTCAAGCCGATGTTGTAGCCATGTTTGATGAGGCTCGCAGCTTCTGCTGCCGAAATGTAATTGAGTGCCATAATATAAATAGTTATTTTTTCGTGTAAAGATTCTGAAGGGGCTCGTAATTGGTTCTACAATTATCGACTGTCAACTATCCGTTCTTTAATATTTCCGTTGAAGTATTTCTGACCAGATGATGGCTTTCCTCGCTTCTTCTGCCGAGTGGATGCCGTATTCGGACGTTACTTCATCGGATTCCTGCGGACGGGATGCCGGGGAGGGAGGGGAAGCCTTTATGGAAGTGTGCTTGGATTTGGCAGACGGTTTGGATACCGGCTTGGGCTTTTCTGCCGGCTTGGGGCCTTCGGGAATAAAGCCTCCGTAAGTATCTCCGCCCCAGTATTCGGGCAGTGGGTTGTCAACGTCGGGCATAGGTATGTCGGGACTCTTGTCAGCATTTTTATTTGCTTCTTTCTTAAACTGCTTGACGAGTCCGATTACTATGACAGCCGCAACTAACAGAAACTTGAAGACATCTTCCATATTCTTTTTGATTTTCCACCCAAAGATAGTGCAATTATCTCTTATCTTTGCTTTTGGGCAAAGTTAATTATTTAATCTGATTACAGCCAAGGAATTGGTAATAAAAAAGGGCAGCTTCACAGCTCCCCTTAATTTTTTTAACCTAAACCTTAACTATGAAAAAATCTAATGTTTCTTTCATTCCACAAATTTGTGAATTAATTTGCTCTATGCCAAATTAACACTCGGAAAATGTTTGCTCTCTTAACATAAATTAGCTGATAAGGCGCAGATTGACAACTTGTAATGGCATTTTTCTTTCATTTCATCCGTTTATTGGGAGGGAAGAAGTATCTTTGCGCTCCGGATGACAGATACCAACTTATGATATAAACTGATTTTAAACGAACTGATTATGGAAAAAGTAACGGGAGCAGACTTTAAATCTGCAACTGCTGATGACAACAAGAAGTTGTTTATCGAGACTTACGGCTGCCAGATGAATGTGGCCGACAGTGAAGTGATTGCATCCGTCATGCAGATGGCGGGATATTCGGTGGCCGACACCCTGGAGGAAGCCGATGCAGTGTTTATGAACACCTGCTCCATCCGCGACAATGCGGAGCAGAAGATTCTGAACCGTCTGGAGTTCTTCCACTCGCTCAAGAAGAAGAAACGCGGCCTGATAGTGGGTGTGCTGGGCTGTATGGCAGAGCGTGTGAAGGACGACTTAATCACCAACCATCATGTGGACCTGGTGGTGGGGCCGGATGCCTACCTTACTCTGCCCGAACTGATTGCCTCGGTAGAGGCCGGTGAGAAAGCAATGAACGTGGAGCTCTCCACCACAGAGACCTATCGGGATGTCATCCCCTCGCGCATTTGCGGAAACCACATCTCCGGCTTCGTCTCCATCATGCGTGGGTGCAATAATTTCTGTACTTACTGCATCGTTCCCTACACCCGTGGCCGTGAGCGTAGCCGTGATGTGGAAAGCATCCTCAATGAAGTGGCCGACCTCGTGGCAAAGGGTTATAAGGAAGTCACCCTGCTGGGACAGAACGTCAATTCCTACCGCTTCGAGAAGCCGGACGGAGAGACGATTACTTTCCCAATGCTGCTGCGCACCGTGGCAGAGGCAGCGCCGGGCGTACGTATCCGTTTCACTACCTCGCACCCTAAAGACATGAGCGACGAAACTCTCCAGGTCATTGCCGACATGCCCAACGTATGTAAGCACATCCACCTGCCGGTACAGAGTGGGAGCAGCCGCATCCTGAAGCTGATGAACCGCAAGTACGACCGCGAGTGGTATATGGACCGCGTGGCAGCCATCCGCCGCATCATCCCCGATTGTGGTTTATCTACGGATATATTCTCCGGTTTCCATAGTGAGACGGAGGAGGACCACCAGCTTTCCCTCTCGCTGATGGAGGAGTGCGGATACGATTCCGCCTTCATGTTCAAGTACAGTGAACGCCCCGGTACGCATGCTTCCAAGCATCTGCCGGACGATGTGCCCGAGGAGGTGAAGATTCGCCGTCTGAATGAAATCATCGCCTTGCAAAACCGTCTCTCTGCCGAGGCGAATGCCCGTTGCGTGGGCAAGACGTACGAGGTGCTGGTGGAAGGTGTTTCCAAACGTAGTCGTGACCAGTTGTTCGGCCGTACGGAGCAGAACCGTGTGGTGGTGTTTGACCGTGGCACGCACCGTGTGGGCGATTTTGTGATGGTAAAGGTTACCGAATCCAGTTCGGCTACGCTGAAAGGAGAAGAGGTAGCCGGCTGACGGGATAGAAAAGTCTCGATGACATCAGTATGATGACACCGGTATATAGAATAAAAGCACGAGCCTCACGGCCCGTGCTTTTCATATTATAAACTTTAAATTTTATTCTGCCATGGCCAGAATATTCGCTACGTAGTCAGTCCTGTTGTAGCTTACCAGGGTCAATTCGGACTTTGGCGCGTCCTGATTGTAGAGTTTGTAAGCTACCGGCATGTTTTCATCGTTCAATTCATACACACTTTTCTTCATGTCTTTGTCATAAGCCTTGTGAGACTCGTTCCAACGTGCGTAGGACATGGTGATTTCATCATTGCCATATTGGTATGTCATCTTGAAGTAAGGTACCCATTCGTCTTTTACACCGTCCCACTTGGAGGCTTCCTTGCAGGTCAGGCGTTTCTGGTCGTCATAAGAGTATTCATAACGGATGTGCCGGTAAAGTTGTGCACCGTCTTGCTTAAAGATGGTCTTGGCAACTACTAATTCGTTTTTCACTTCTTCATTGGTGATGAAGTTGTTTTCCTGAGCTTTCACTTCTGTATTCATAACGCTTACGATAGTCATTGCTACGAATGCGACTGCCTTGAATAAATTTGTAGTTTTCATAATCTTTATTTTTAATTGTTGTTACTTACTCTGTTTCTTTTAGACGTTGTTCCCGATTAAAAAGTTGCATTCCAACTAATCTTTTTCTCAAACGCCTTCGCCTAATTATAGTCAATTCCCATGCCAAAGATTTAAGTTGTTGATAATCAATGAATAGATGCTTTCGAAAACTGTTCATTATCGGACAGTTGTCCGCTTAATATCGAACAGTTGGTCATTCGTTCCGCCAGCTGGCCGGAGCAAGCGTTTGTTTTCTTAAATCTCCTTAATGGAAACCCTATAAATCACTTTTTATTTGTTATTTTGCACCAAATTTAGGTATGGTGTGGTCTGTTTCATTCGGGCTGCACTTCCTTATTGGCAGAACGTTCGATGAATAAACTCACTATAAAAGCTTGTCCGTTATGTGGTGGAACGCATTTGGAGCGTGCCCTGACATGTGTAGACCATTATGCCTCGGGCGAAATGTTCCACTTGTGCCGCTGCCGGGATTGCGGTTTCCTTTTCACACAAGACTTTCCCGTGGAGGCTGAAATCGGTCGTTACTACGAAACTTCTGATTACATTTCACATACCGATACCCGCAAGGGGGCGATGAACTCCGTGTACCATTGGGTGCGCAACTATATGCTGGGACGCAAGGCACGCCTTGTGTTCCGTGAAGCACACCGCAAGGAGGGCCGCCTGCTGGATTTGGGTACGGGGACCGGTTACTTTGCCGATGCCATGCAGCGTCGCGGCTGGCAGGTGGAAGCTGTGGAAAAGAGTGCGCAGGCGCGTGCCTTTGCCAAAGAACACTTCAATCTGGATGTGAAACCCCATACGGCATTGAAAGATTTTGCACCGGGCAGTTTCGACGTCATCACCCTATGGCATGTCATGGAACATCTGGAACCCCTCAACGAAACGTGGGAAACCCTGCACTCCCTGCTGACTGAAAAGGGGGTGCTGATTGTAGCTGTGCCCAACTGCTCCTCCTTCGACGCAAAGAAATACGGGGCTTACTGGGCTGCCTACGATGTGCCCCGCCATTTGTGGCACTTCACACCGGGCACCATCCAGCAATTCGGTTCCAAGCATGGTTTCATCATGGCAGAGCGGCATCCCATGCCGTTCGATGCCTTCTACGTCTCCATGCTGACAGAAAAGCACATGAGGCACTCGTGTACTTTCCTGCGGGGAATGGTGACCGGTACACTGGCCTGGTTCAGCGCGTTGGTGAAGAAGGAACGCAGCAGTTCCATGATTTACGTGTTCAGGAAGAAAGGGTGAGAAAAGAGATTAGGGATTAATGATTAATAGCGACTGATTTACATAACTTGTAGCTTGTAACTCGTAACTTATAATTGATATAATGAAAGCAAAGAATAACTCGGTATCCTATTTTGACATGCAGTTCATTACGTCCAGCATCAGTACGACGCTGGTGTTACTGCTGTTGGGGCTGGTTGTATTCTTTGTGCTCGCGGCTCATAATCTTTCCGTGTACGTCAAGGAGAACATCAGTTTCTCCGTGCTTGTCAGTGACGACATGAAGGAGAGCGACATCCTGAAGCTTCAGAAGAGGCTGGACAAGGAGGCTTTTGTGAAGCAGACGGAATACATTTCCAAGAAGCAGGCACTCCGCGAGCAGACTGAGGCGATGGGTACGGACCCGCAAGAGTTCCTCGGCTACAATCCTTTCACTGCCTCCATCGAAATCAAGCTGCATTCCGACTATGCCAATTCGGACAGCATCGCCAAAATAGAGAAACTGATTAAAAAGAATACCAATATCCAGGAAGTGCTCTACCAGAAAGACTTGATAGATGCCGTGAACGATAATATAAGGAATATCAGCTTGATGCTGCTGGGGCTGGCTGTGATACTGACGTTTATCTCCTTTGCGCTGATAAACAACACCATCCGTCTGGCTATATATTCCAAGCGTTTCCTTATCCACACCATGAAGCTGGTGGGGGCAAGCTGGGCATTCATCCGTCGTCCGTTTCTGCGGCGCAATTTCTGGATAGGTGTGCTGGCCGCTTTCATAGCCGACAGCATTCTGTGGGGAGCCGCCTATTGGCTGGTGTCCTACGAACCGGAGTTGGTCAAGGTGATTACGCCCGAGGTGATGGTGCTGGTGTCGGGTGCCGTGCTGGTGTTCGGTGTACTTATTACGTGGCTGTGCGCTTTGCTTTCCATCAACAAATATCTGAGGATGAAGGCAAGCACACTGTATTATATTTAACGCCTTGAAGTGCATAGAGAGAAAGCACTGTTATCGCAGCCTCCAAATAGTAAATTGTAAATAGTAAAATAGTAAATGTATAGATGAGTAAAGAGAAATTCGCTTTTGATAAGACCAATTTTATCCTGCTTGGCATCGGAATGGCGGTGGTTATCATTGGTTTTCTTCTGATGACCGGCCCCGTGTCTACCCCGACGACCTTTGAGCCGGACATTTTTAGTGTGAGACGCATCAAGGTGGCTCCGGTAGTTTGCCTGCTGGGGTTTGTGTTCATGATATATGCCGTGCTGCGCAAGCCTAAAAGCTGTCGTGCAGAGGAGTAAACTTTCAGACGCGGATTACACAGATGACGCAGATTGGAATATTAGAAATCCGCGTCATCTGCGTTATCTGCGTCTGAAAAATAATCAGAAAGAAAGTAGTAACAGAGCTTCCGGACAGCCCCTCCGGCAACTCAAGAACTTAAAAACTTAAACAAATTGGAATGGTTTGAAGCGCTTATCCTTGGGCTTATTCAAGGACTGACCGAATATCTGCCGGTGAGCAGTAGCGGACACCTCGCCATCGGTTCGGCATTGTTCGGTATTGAGGGAGAGGAGAATCTTGCTTTTACGATAGTGGTACATGTGGCTACGGTGTTCAGTACGCTGGTGATACTCTGGAAAGAGATTGACTGGATTTTCAAGGGACTGTTCAAGTGGCAGATGAACGAGGAGACACGTTACGTCATCAATATACTGGTATCCATGATACCTATCGGCATTGTGGGGGTATTTTTCAAGGACGAAGTAGAGGCCATTTTCGGTTCGGGACTGGTCGTTGTGGGCTGCTGCCTGCTGCTGACAGCTCTGCTGCTGTCTTTCTCCTATTATTATAAGCCGAAGCAGAAGGAGAACATCAGCATGAAGGATGCCTTTATCATCGGTCTTGCACAAGCATGCGCGGTGCTTCCGGGGCTTTCCCGTTCGGGCAGTACCATTGCAACCGGTCTGTTGCTGGGCGACAACAAGGCGAAGCTGGCACAGTTCTCTTTCCTGATGGTGATGCCTCCCATCCTGGGCGAGGCACTGCTGGATGGAATGAAGATGATGAAAGGTGAGGCGGTTGCAGGGGATATTCCGACACTTTCGCTGGTGGTAGGTTTTCTGGCTGCTTTTGTTTCGGGCTGCCTGGCCTGCAAGTGGATGATAAATATTGTGAAGAAGGGCAAGCTGATTTATTTTGCCATCTATTGCGCGATAGCCGGTGTCATAACGCTCATATTAAGCTAAAGTCCCCTCCTTGTGTGGGGGAAAGACTGATTACTCCGGAAATCAATAAGAGAAAAATATTAAGTTGTACCATTTTATCCCCCTCCCTACCGGGGAGGGGTTAGGGGAGAGGCCAATGAATTTTAAAGAAGGAGAAGTCCTCTATTTCAATAAACCGCTGGGATGGACATCGTTCAAGGTTGTGGGACATGCGCGTTACCACATCTGCCGGCGGATAAAGGAGAAGAAGTTGAAAGTAGGCCATGCCGGTACCCTCGACCCGCTTGCTACGGGGGTGATGATAGTCTGTACGGGCAAGGCCACGAAACGGATTGAGGAATTCCAGTATCACACGAAGGAGTACGTTGCCACCATCCGGTTGGGTGCCACCACTCCCTCTTACGACCTGGAACATGAGATAGATGCCACCTATCCCACGGAGCACATCACCCGCGGACTGGTGGAGGAGACGCTGAAGAAGTTCATCGGCGAGATACAGCAAGTGCCTCCCGCCTTCTCGGCATGTATGGTGAACGGGAAACGTGCCTACGACCTTGCCCGCAAGGGAGAGGAGGTAGAGCTGAAACCCAAGTTGCTCGTCATCGACGAGATAGAGCTGCTGGACGACGGGCTGGATATTGCCGAACCGTGGATAAAGGTACGCGTAGTATGCAGCAAAGGAACCTATATCCGCGCCCTGGCACGTGACATCGGCGAAGCCCTGCAGAGCGGCGCTCACCTCACCGCCCTGGAGCGTACCCGCGTAGGCGACGTCCGGCTGGCAGACTGCCTCAATCCCCTCGATTTTAAAGAGTGGATAGAGGCGCAGGAGATAGATATTTAGTTATAAGTTATGAGTTATTTGCTATGAAGTGTAGCATACTGCCGGATAACTCATACCCTCTTATGACTAAAACAGACTGATATAAATAATAAATAACTTATAACTCATAACTAATTATGAAACTGTCGCAATTCAAATTCAAGCTTCCCGAAGAGAAGATAGCTTTGCACCCCACGAAGTACAGAGACGAGTCACGTCTGTTGGTGTTGCACCGTAAGACGGGTGAGATTGAGCACAAGATGTTCAAGGATGTTCTGGACTATTTTGATGACAAAGATGTGTTTATCTTCAACGACACCAAGGTTTTCCCTGCCCGCTTGTACGGTAACAAGGAAAAGACCGGTGCGCGTATTGAAGTGTTCTTGTTGCGTGAGTTGAACGAAGAGCTCCGGTTGTGGGATGTACTGGTGGATCCTGCCCGTAAAATACGTATCGGCAATAAGCTCTACTTCGGTGACGACGACTCTATGGTGGCTGAGGTTATCGACAACACCACTTCGCGTGGGCGTACGCTTCGTTTCCTTTACGACGGTCCGCACGATGAGTTCAAGAAGGCGCTCTATGCGCTGGGCGAAACGCCGCTGCCCCACAGCATCATCAACCGTCCCGTAGAGCCGGACGATGCCGAACGTTTCCAGTCTATTTTTGCACGCAACGAAGGAGCTGTTACGGCGCCTACCGCCAGCCTGCACTTCAGCCGCGAGCTGATGAAGCGTATGGAAATCAAGGGTATTGACTTTGCCTACATCACCCTGCATGCCGGCTTGGGTAACTTCCGCGACATTGATGTGGAAGACCTTACCAAGCACAAGACAGACTCCGAGCAGATGATTGTGAACGAGGAAGCCGTACGGATTGTGAACCATGCTAAAGACCTGAACCGCCAAGTCTGTGCCGTAGGTACCACCGTGATGCGTGCCATCGAGAGCACCGTCAGCACCGACGGACATTTGAAGGAATACGAGGGTTGGACCAACAAGTTCATCTTCCCGCCGTACGACTTTACCGTGGCCAATGCCATGATATCCAACTTCCACATGCCGCTCAGTACCCTGCTGATGATTGTTGCCGCTTTCGGCGGTTACGAGCAGGTGATGGAGGCATACAATGTGGCATTGAAGGAAGAGTACCGCTTTGGTACGTATGGAGATGCGATGCTGATTACAGACCGGTAATTATGGTTGTTTATTTCAGTCTTGGTACCAATCTCGGCGATAAGGAGCAGAACCTCCGCATGGCCGTCCAAAAGATAAGAAAGCAGATAGGGGAAGTGATTTCCCTATCTGCTTTTTATGCTACTGCCCCGTGGGGCTTTTCTTCCGATAATACTTTTCTGAATGCCGCACTCTGCGTAGACACTGCTTTGGCACCTTTGGAGGTGTTGCAAACGACGCAGGAAATCGAGCGGGAGATGGGGCGTACGCATAAGTCTGTCAATGCAGTGTATAGCGACCGTGTGATAGACATCGACCTGTTGCTCTGTTTTGCCGATGACGGTACTCCCGTTTTGCTGGATACTCCCGAACTGAAACTTCCTCATCCGCTGATGCAGGAACGCCGTTTCGTGATGGAGCCGTTGGCGGAGATTGCTTCAGGCGTGGTGCATCCGGTATTGGGAAAGACAATCGGGGAATTGTTGCAAAATCAGTGTTAATCTCTGCTATCTGTAGCGCAGATACAAGATTTCTTTTTTATCTTTGCCTCCGGAAAGCGAAGATAGGCTGCACCTCAGCATAAAAAATGAACAAGTTCATTTTGTTCTGCGTTCGGTTTGCACTATCTTTGCCCCCGAAAAACGATATGTGGAGAGATTTGAGTAGCTTGCAACCACAGAAAAAAATGCTAAAACACATCCTTTTCTGACGGCACGTTTGTGTGCCGGATGCATCTACTCCACACACCTCCTTCCGCCATTCGTTGAATTATCAATTATCAACTATCAATTCTCAACTGAAATGGGATATTTATTCACATCCGAATCGGTGTCTGAAGGACACCCCGACAAAGTGGCCGATCAAATATCGGACGCTGTGCTTGACAAACTGTTGGCCTACGACCCCAGTTCGAAAGTAGCTTGCGAAACTCTGGTTACTACCGGTCAGGTAGTGCTGGCTGGAGAAGTGAAAACCAAAGCGTACGTTGACATGCCTCTCATCGCACGCGAAGTAATCAAGAAAATCGGCTATACCAAAGGCGAGTATATGTTCGAGAGCAATTCGTGCGGCGTGCTGAGCGCCATCCACGAGCAGAGCCCCGACATCAACCGCGGCGTGGAGCGACAGGACCCCATGGAACAAGGTGCCGGAGACCAGGGAATGATGTTCGGCTACGCCACCAACGAAACGGAGAATTACATGCCGCTTTCACTGGACCTTGCACACCGCATCCTGCAAGTGCTGGCAGATGTCCGTCGCGAAGGCAAGGTGATGACCTACCTCCGTCCCGACGCCAAGAGCCAGGTGACCATCGAATATGATGACAACGGCACACCCGTACGCATCGACACTATCGTAGTCTCCACCCAGCACGACGACTTCGTACAGCCTGCCGACGACAGTGATGCCGCCCAGCTGAAGGCCGACGAGGAAATGCTCGCCCAAATCCGCCGGGATGTAATCGAGATTCTGATGCCGCGTGTCATTGCCTCCATCCATCATGAAAAGGTGCTGGCACTGTTCAACGACCGTATCACATATCACGTCAACCCCACGGGCAAGTTCGTAATCGGTGGTCCTCACGGTGACACCGGGCTGACGGGACGCAAGATTATCGTAGATACCTACGGCGGCAAGGGTGCCCACGGCGGCGGCGCTTTCTCTGGAAAGGACCCCTCTAAGGTAGACCGCAGCGCAGCTTATGCAGCCCGCCACATTGCCAAGAATCTGGTAGCTGCCGGCGTTGCCGACGAAATGCTGGTACAGGTAAGTTACGCTATCGGTGTGGCACGCCCCATCAATATCTTCGTAGATACTTATGGCCGCAGCCACGTCAATATGAGCGACGGTGAGATTGCCCGTAAGATTGACGAGCTGTTCGACCTCCGCCCCAAGGCGATAGAAGACCGTCTGAAACTGCGCAACCCCATCTATCAGGAGACTGCCGCCTACGGACATATGGGCCGCGAGCCGCAGACCATCGTCAAGCACTTCAAGAGCCGCTACGAAGGCAACAAAGATATAGAGGTAGAGCTATTCACCTGGGAGAAGCTGGACTATGTGGACAAGGTGAAAGCCGCATTCGGTTTATAATCAGCATAGCTTTACGGCTATTTATATAGAAGGCTGCCCTTCTGCAGATACCGATGTTTCGGAGGATGCAGAAGAGGCAGCCTTTGTTGTTTTGGTCTTGCTCTTCAAATGGATTTTTTCACCGGCAGTACAAACACGAACCTTGCCCCCTCCTTGTACTCCTTGTCCAGCAGCACTTTCCCTTTCAGCCGTTCGGCGATGAGGCGGCAGATATTGAGTCCCAGGCCGGTGCCTTGCCCGAAGTTGTCGGCCTTTTCAAAACGTTCGAAGATGGTTTCCGAGTATTCCGGGGGAATGCCGGTACCGGTATCGGTGACGGAGAAGGTGACGTATCCGGGATTCTCTGTGAGAGAGCAGTGCAGGCGGATTTCGCCTTGTGTGGTGTGTTTCTCTGCATTGGTAAGGAAGTTGATGAGTATCTGGCACACGCGTTGTCCGTCGGTAATCAGTTCGTAGCAGTCGTCCACTTCGGAGGTGTAGTAGAGCTTCACGCCTTCGGGCTTGCGGTGTTCAACGGTGGTTATGGCTTCCCGGCAGAGCTTGTTGCAACTGTGCGGCGCTATCTTCATGGTGTATCTGTTGCTTTCCAACTCGGCTGCGCTGAGGATGTCCCCCACCAGTGTAAGGAGGAGGTCGGAATTGTGCTGTATGAGATGGCAGAAATCCTGCCTTTCCTCTTGGGAAAGGTTCGCGTCGGGGGAAGTGATGAGTTGTGAGAAGCCCACGATAGAGTTGAGCGGTGTCCGTATTTCGTGACTCATGTTCTGCAGGAAGATGCTCTTTGCCTTGTTGGCTGCTTCGGCTTGGTCGCGCGCTTCGGAAAGTTCCTCGTTCTTGTGGCATAGTTCGAGGTTGACTTTACGTTTGCGGTGGAGGTAGAGTATCAGGAAAAGCAGGGATAACAGTAAAAAGCCGGTGACAATGCTGAAAAGAGTGATGCGGTAGCGCGAGGTGGCCTGTATGTTTTCCATTTTCAGACGTTCGGCGCCTATCTGGGTGTTCAGTTCGGCGATGTCCGACAGTTGCAGGAGATTGTTCGTCGAATCCAACTGCTGGTGGTATTTTTTCAGATATTTGATGGCATTGGGATAGTCTTTGGCGTATTCGTAAATGTAAGCATGTTGTTGCAAGCCTTTCTCGGACAATTGGTCAGCGTGGGCATGGGCCTGCTCATACTGTTTGTCCAGTATGTTCTTGCTGATGTGGGCTATCAGTAGGGAAACGTTGGCAGAGAGCTTGCAACGGTCTGCCATTTGTACGGCTTCTTTATAGCAGTCGTTGAATTCATCTATACGCCCCTGCCGGAATAGTATCAGGCATTTCTCTATCATGGCTTGGGCTATGTTCCGTTCTGTTTTGGCGCTCTTCAAGGCTTTTTCGCAATAGTCCAGTGCGGTGGCGTAATCTTTTTGGGTGTTACGGTAATATTCGGCAAGGTTTGAGTATAGTTGGCTGGGATCCTGGTCGGGCATATTCTTCAGCATATAGTCCAAGGCTTCCTGATAGTATTGGGCGGAGAGGTCGAAGTTTCCGCGTGATTTGTAGATATGGCCCATGGTTCGGATACAGCTGAAGATACCGTAAGGGTATCTGTCGGCAAAAGCTTGCTTTTTCATTTTTTCCGCTTTCTGCAAGGCGAGCAATGAGCGTTGTTGGTTCAGGAAGTAGATGATTTCGCTGCTCCAAGCGTGATAATAATATTGCAGATAGTTATTGGCACGTGAAATCTCTTTCAGGTCAGTGGATGCCTTTTCTATTTTGCTATCATCTTTTTGGGATATATAGAACTGCAGGGGGATGATGTATGCCAGGCATTGTGCTTTTTTGTCACCGAGTTTCAGAGCCTGTTGATACAAAGTGTCGGCCACCAGCAACCCCTCCTGCTGGCGTGCCTGCTTGGAAGCCCGCTGGTAGATGGGGTAGAGTGCATCGTCTATCTTGTAGGGATTGTTCTGTGCTGCGGAAGGTAGGGACACCCATACTGAAAGCACTAGAAAACATAACCTTGAAAGAATGCACTCCCTCTTTGTTCTATTGGATGGAATAAGCATGTTTTTTTCCGGATACTTATTATTATGCCTATGGCATCGCAAAAATAAGATAAAAGAATAAATTACAAGCTTTTTTTGTATAATTTCTCTGTTTACTTATTAAACAATCCTTGCCAGGAGCTTTCTTACGAAATTTCCGGTGATAATGCCGCCCTCTACATCATCATATTCTTCCTTATCGAGAACTTCACGATGGCCATTGCATTGACTGCCGCCAGCGGCAGGTCCATGGGGTCGTGGTGGTTGTTGTAGCTCACTAGGCGGATGCAGTCCGGCCGTTCCGAGTGGTTGACGTATTTCACTGCCAGGTATTCGTCGCCGCCCCGTTCGAAGGAGACGAGATACATTTCACCGTAGATGACGTCGGTGAAGTCGCGGATGGACTTAAAGCCTACGATGTCGCCGGACTTGAGGATGGGATACATCGAGTCGCCCGAGACGTAGACGGCACCGTCGCACACAGGGATATTGGGAATTACAATCCGCCCCAAGGCGTACTGCGGGCGGTCAGCCAGCAGTGTCTTCAGGTTGGCGGCGGCAGAGATGTCATAGAGGGTCACGCTACGGTCGTCCATAGGGTCGGCTGTTTTCGGTGTGTGAAGTATTTCCACTTCACCTTGTACCAAGTCATTGTCACAGAATTTTGAATGATGTGCAGGCGAGCCCTTTCCCGTCAGCAGCCAGTTGTAGTCCACGTCGTCCAGGCTGCCCAGCAGCAGGGGAAAGTCGATGCTGTTGCGGGCGTTCCAGTTGCTCAGTGTGGAGCGTGATATACCCAGAAAGGCGGCAAGTTCGCTGTCTGTCTTGAATTCTTTCGCCAGTTTGGCACGTTTTATGATGTCTGCCGCACAAAATACCGGGTCTTTGTCATTCGCCATATTCTTCAGTTTTTACGTGTAAATTATTCAGAAACTATTATCTCCTCATTTATACTGTCTTACGTCTTATTTAAGAATTTAATTCCCGATTTGTTTGTTTTATAAATGAAAACAGCATTATCTTTGTTGGGACAAAAATACATATCATGTTTTATAAATGCAAATAAAAGGGAGGGATTTATGGAAAATACACATCTGGTCTTTTATCCGGAAGCATCCGAATTTAGCAAAAATACTTACGAATTTGAAAAAATGGGCATCCACCTTGCCGGATGTATAGATGAGGTGCGTTGGAAGTATAGATGCAGCGCGCTGAATGTATAGATGGAATACGCTGGATATATAGTTCCAGCAAACAGCCCCTACAAGCATCTTTGGCAGGGGTGTACCGAAAAAAATATTATTGTACTAATTCTTAACAAAAAATGGTTATGGAACAGATTATTGAAAAAAATGTTCGTTTCTGTGGGTGTTGCCACAGAGAACTGCCCGTTGATTCTTTTTATGTAGACAAGCGTACGCTTGCCCCCGACAATTATTGTAAGGAATGCCGTAGGGCGATGAGCAACGCCCGCTACCGTCGCTCACTTCCAGCAAGCAATCCCCTCCGTTATCCGGTCATCACTGAAATTTCGGACTGTACTCTTCGTATGTATCTTATTCTGAATGCTTTGAAGGTAGTGCGCGAAAGCGTGCTCCGCAAGCGGAAACGCCTATGCGAAGCAGGTGATATAGAATGATACAAGCCGCTCTCTCCCCCTAATCACTAACCCCTAATCATCAAACCATGTCCAGAATCAAAAAACGGGGACTTGACTATTTCCCCTTGAACACAGACTTCATGCACGACCGTCTGGTGCGCCGCATCATGAAACGTGAGGGTGACGGCTCCTTTGCCATTCTGCTGGGCGCCCTCTCCTGCATTTATGCCGACGAAGGCTATTACGTGTGTGCCGACGAGCTTTTCTACGAAGACCTTTCCGCCTGCCTCTATGAAAAGACGGCTGCCGACGTGAAGCGCATTCTTGCCCTGGCTGTGGAGTACGGCATTTTCAATGCCGCCCTTTTCCGCAAATACGCCATCTTGACTTCTGCTGAGATACAGCGGCAGTATCTGTTCAGTACCAAGCGCCGGAAATCTTCCGCCATAGACACACGTTATTGTCTGGTGGATGATTCTCAGAGCGATGACGATGCCGCGCCGACTGCCGCCGGGAGAGTGCCGTCTGCCAATGGAAGCGTGCCGTCCTCTGCCGAAAGTGCAGCATTTAAGCCCGAAAATGCGACATCGGGTACACATAGCACAGCAGAGCATAGCACATCACAACACAGCAAAGAAAATCCCCTCCTCCATAGTTCCCCCGGAACCGGGGGCACTGAGGGCGCGGATGTGCCATCCGCGGAGGGGGAATATCTTCGGAAAATAGAGCAACTGCAACCGCCGCAGGATGGCACGGACCGCAACCTGGACGGGCTGCTTTTCAATCTGAATCAGTTCCATATTCCTCCGCAAGAGCAGTATGCCATTATCCTCAAAAGTAATTTCGGTGCTATCGGCCACCCTTTGTGGAAGGGCTTCTATGCCTTGCGCGAGAGTCATGGCAAGATACGGCAACCGGGGCGATACCTGCTGAGCCTGTGCTGTAAGTAAAGTTTTCGATTTGTGAATAAATTCATGAAGAAAAACGGTTTTTTTAATTTGCACACTTTTCCGGATAGCGTTATCTTTGCAATGTGGTTAAGCTTAGTACACGAAAATAAAACAATGTTGTTTCATTTGAAAAAAACGAATCCTTGAATTTCAAGACAAACTATTAATTTTTAAAACAAAACTACTATGCCAGTAATTTACAAATCATTTCAGTCGGTTCTTGCCAACAAAGAGGGCAAGAAGCTTTTCTATCCCCGCGTGGTGCTGACGGGGAATGTGGACACCGAGCAGGTGGCCAAGGAGATTGCGGAATTGTCTTCCCTCTCTACGGGTGACTCGAAGAATGTCATCGACAACCTGGTGACCGTGATGACTCGCCATCTGCAGTCTTCCGAGAGCGTGACGCTGGACGGTCTGGGTACTTTCCGCCTTACGATGAAGTCCACCATGAACGGTGTGGAAGACCCTCTGAAGGTATCGGCTACCCAGTCCACGCTACGAGTGCGTTTTCTGCCCACTTCCAAGCGTAATCTGGACCATACGGTGTCTACCCGTTCGCTGGTGACCGGGGTGAAGTGCGTGCGCTTCGACCTTCAGGACACGGCAGGTTCGGGCGGCAACGACGGTGGCTCGGGCGGTAACGACGGTGACCAAGGTGAAAATCCGTTGGGATAAGGCCATTTACGATTTGACGATTTACGATGTACGATTGAAATTCGTACTGCTAAATAACCGCGCCTATGCAGGCATTTATGATACGAAAAGTAATCGTACATCGTAAATCGTCAAATCATAAATTACTAATCTTCAATCATTAATCATTAACTAATCTTATGCGAAAAATCAACTACATCGTGGTGCATTGCAGCGCCACGCGGGAGGGCTGTACGCTTACTTCCGAGGCTCTGGAGGCAGAGCACCGCCGCCGTGGCTTCCGCACGACGGGCTATCACTACTATATCCGGAGAGACGGTACCGTGCTCGGAACCCGTTCCTTGGAACTGCCCGGTGCGCATTGCCGCGGTCACAACAAGTATTCGATAGGTATCTGCTACGAAGGCGGGCTGGATGCCCGGGGAAATCCGAAGGATACCCGTACGCCGGAGCAGCGTTCGGCCCTGCACCTGCTGGTGTACCAGCTGCTACAACAGTTCCGGAATGCCCGTGTATGCGGCCACCGCGACCTCAGTCCCGATTTGGACGGAGATGGGACGGTGGAGCCGTGGGAGTGGGTGAAGCAGTGTCCGTGCTTCGAGGTAAGTAAAGAATTTTAGAACAATCATCTTTAAAACATGGAATTATGAAAATAAGCAAAGAAACCTGGAAAGATATCTTGAAAATTGTGGGTACCATCATTGCCACCATAGCCAGTGTGCTGGGCGTGCAGGCGATGCCACTGTAAAAACAGTATTACAAAACTAAAAAAGTGTGCCGGAAGCCGAAATACCTACTTCAGGCGCACTTATTTAAGAAATATATAAATTTCATTGAATATGAAAAATAGAATAAAAGTATTGTTAGCTCTTCTTATGTTATGTGGTACAACGCAGTCGGTACGTGCACAGGACGGTGGAGATATGAATAATCATCTTCTGCGGATAAATGATTATGTACCTGCTATTCCCGAAGCGGCAGGTATGCAATTGTATGGAAACATTCCTGTAAGTGAATACACAGGAACACCTGATATCTCTATACCGCTATATACCCTTAAATGTGGGCGTATAGAACTACCCATTACGTTGTCTTATCATGCGAGCGGAGTCAAGGTGGCTCAAGAAGCTACGTGGGTAGGTCTTGGTTGGAATCTTTTGGCAGGAGGGTGCGTCAACCTTAATGCTGTGGGCAAGGTAGACGCGACCTCCGGTACATTTGCTACTTGGGCTGAATGGGAGAAAATAAAATATCACTGGAAAGTACAGAGTGCTGATACGTTGAACTACCGTTCGGGTACCGAGGAACTGATGAATTTGTGGGGAAATTTAATGTTCGACCCCAATACGAGTAATACGACCAATGGAATTATTAATGAAGGCCTTATAGGGCAAGGTGAAAGAGATATATTTGAAGTTGCATTGCCCGGAGGAAGATCATTCAAATACTTCTTGCACCCCAAAAGTCAGACTCCTGTCATTATCGGTTCTAGGATGAATTGCAAAGTGTGGCATAGTGCTGAAAAAGTGATCATTACAGATGAAGCAGGCACATCTTATGCCTTCAGGCCTTATGCATTTGTAACTTCCAATGCTCCCTTGACTTATATGCTGACAAGTATGACGGATGTGACGGGACATACTATCACTCTAACCTATGTTACCGCCAGTTGCTATTCGGTGCCTGTTATGTCGGAGTATTATACCGTAGGTACTCCTCCGGACAATGACTATATAAAACGGAACTTTACTGCCGGCATTTCACAGACTTGCTATTTAAGCAAGATAGAAACCGATACGGAAGAAGTGATTTTCGAGATGGGAAGTCGTGAAGACCGCTATCCGGGAACTACCGGAAAACTGACAAACATGAAAATAAAGAGTAAGTTGGACGGGAAGGATGTGTATTCTTACCAGTTCAATTATGATTACTTCATTTGTCCCGAACAATCAGTCGGCGGTAATTACTTGTCATCGGACGATTATGGGTCGTCGTCTACCATACCCACCAGCGTACTTCGTAAACGTCTGAAACTGCTTTCTGTACTTCGAAAAAATGGCACTTCGCAGGGTGAAAAGCATACATTCACTTATAATGAAGCTGTGAACTTGCCTTATAAGACTTCTTTTGCCATAGACTATTGGGGATATTACAATGGACAGCAGAATACTTCCACGCTTACAAACCGTGTTCATACATTGATTCCCTCCCTGGAAGGTTTGACGAATGTTCCTTTATCCGGTTCTACCGCTGTCAGAAATTGTAGCCGGGAGTATATTACGGCCAATATGCTGAAGAAAATCACATATCCTACGGGCGGCAGTGTGGAGTTTGAGTTTGAACCTCACACTTTTGTAGGAGACAATCGTTTCATTTCTGCAGAGGATTTGAATAAGTATGACGCACAAGTCAAAGGTGTCAATACTGTCAACAACAACGACCTGATAGTGACGCCTTCCGCTACTTTCACTCTGCCCACCACGCAGGTAGTGACGGTGGATGCTCAAGTCAATTTTCCCGATTATGAAGTCAATCAAGTCACCGGCTCCGGAACCACTTTGCGGAAACTCGGTGCCGGAGGAAGTGTCATTAAATCGTACAAAGTGACTTCACAAAATACCAGTGGGCATGTGTATCATGTCAACGAGTCGTTCACATTGGAAGCGGGAGATTATGTCCTGACAAGTACATTGAGTTCTGCAGTTACCAATCAAGGTTATTCTACCCGCAATGCCAGTTCTGCTACTTTGACCTATAGAGGCGGTGGAACTGCAGTAAACAAAGACACATTGCAGAAAGTTGGCGGAGGAGTGAGAATCAAGACCATTACTAAAAAGAATAATACAGGTGAAGTGTTGGAGCGTACCGGTTACTTGTATGAAAGCGAGAATCACAAGACCTCTGGCATTCTGATGTTCTCAGTCAAGTTCTATGATGATTTTAATGTCCGGCGCGGAAGCTATACCACAACTCCTGAAGGAGTGATACGCCCTTCTACCAGTTACCACTCTTTCCGCCGTTTTTATGCTCAGGCGCAAACTCCACCAGCTTCTGCGCCCAATGCCAATCCTGTAGGTTACAGCCGTGTCGTCAAGCAGCGCGATTTTCTGGATGCGGGGAGAGAGGAACTCGTATTCAGTAACATAGCCGGCCAGGATTATGATGCTACCTTGGCTTATATGCCTGCCAACTATAATGGGCAACTACTGAAAAAGAGCATCTATGATGCCGGTAATATCTTGGTATGGGAAGACACCTATGAATATGAGATTGCAAACAAGTGGCAAGAATTGACCAACATCCGTGTAAGGGACAACTATGTGGGTCCGGTTAATTGCTATTCCGGCAGTATCACCTATAATGAAAACATCGGAGGACAGACGGTGAGCTTTAGAAATCCATTGGCTTATCACGGACGTTTTGAGATAACTTTATATCCGCATCTTACCTATGATATACGGTTAAAACGGGAAGTTTCGACGGAATATGCCCATGGTGTACCGGTGACGCAGGAAAAACTGTATACCTACAACAGTCGTAACCAGATAGCTACTTGCCGCACAAGTACCAGCCGTTCGGGCTATGTAATGGAAAGCTATGCTTATGCAGCGGATGTTTCTTCCTACAAAGATGAATTCAAGGCTAATAACGTGCTTGATGCTGTACAGAACTACCAACGAACATCGGGAGGAGCGACGCTGTATCTGAATAATACGTACGGGGACGTCTTTTCTAAATTCACCTTGCAGTCCAGTGAAGAATATAGTAGTTTGTATCCTGAGAAAAGAACTGTTTCTTATAGGTATGATAGTAAATGGAATCCGGTGGAAGTTACTACTCCCGACAACATGTCTGTGGTCTATTTGTGGGGCTATAAATATTCTTTGCCGATTGCCCGTCTCAAAGGTATCACTTATGCGGAAGTAGTGTCTCGGCTCGGAACAACAGGTTTGGATGCTTTGTGTTCTGCCGGTTCACCCAATACGACGGCCCTCTATGCACTGAAAACGTCCTTCCCGGAATGCGAGGTCACAACCTGGCTTCACAATCCTTCTTATGGGCTGAAGGAGATAAGAAAAGCAACTGGTTTTAAGGATTTCTATCTCTATAATGCTTTGGGTGATTTATCTGATGTGCAGGATCATAACCAAAATCCTATTGCCTCGTACTTCTATCAGTGGTCTCCTGACGGCACTTCGCAGAATTACGTTCGCACTCATGCTATGACTGCAGCAGCAGGTAGCAAGTATATGGCAAGTTATGATTATTATGACGGCTTGGGGCGTCTCTTCCAGAAGGTACAAAAGGGAATTACTCCTGCCGGAAGTAATTTGATATCGTTACAAGAATATGATGGCGCAGGACGTCGTTCGGAGAGTTGGCTCCCAATTGTTTCCTCCTCTGTTTATATGTCTCCTTCGGCTATCAAAAGTGCGGCTCCGGGCAACTATTCAAGTGATTCCCGTCCCTACAGCAAGCCTGTTTACAGTGTTTCCCCATTAGACCGCATTCTGAAGCGATACTCTCCGGGAGCAGCATGGGCATCAAAACCTGTAACTATGGATTATCTGGCTAATTCTTCCGATGTGAATTGCATTAACTATTCGGTAAGTTCGTCTGGGGCACTTGTCAACAACGGTACTTATGCAGCCGGACAGTTGCGCGTGGTGAAACGTATTGACGAAGACCAACATGTTTCTTATACTTTCACAGACAAACAAGGCCATATATTGCTGGAACGCCAGATGCAGGGTAGCGAGCAGCATGATACTTATTATGTGTATAACGATTTGGATAACCTTTGCTTCGTATTACAACCGATGTATCAGAGTGTGTCAAACCTGGATCAATATGCTTTCCAGTACAAATATGACAACCGTAACCGTTGTAATTGGAAAAAGCTTCCAGGTGCTTCTGCCGTGAGCTATGTGTACGATGAGGCAGACAATATGATCTTTTCCCAGGATGGCAAGCAGTATGCCTCTAAGCAGTGGAGTTTCTATCTGTATGATAAGTTCCATCGTCTGGCAGTGCAGGGCGTTTGTTCCAATACGAATACGGCTGCAGTTTCGAATGTTATTGTATCATGTACACGGGTGAATAGCAACAGCGGTTTGGGTAACAGTGGATATACATCAAGCTTTGCCTTGGTGTCGCCCGAAGTCCATAGAGTAAACTATTATGACGACTATGCCTTCCGTAGTCTGACCGGTTTCGATAATGCCGGCTTTCCTGCGGCAACAATCGATGCCAAAGGATATGTCACCGGTAGTGTGATCACTGTTCTTGGCAGCAGTACAAAACTTTATTCGGCTAATTATTATGACTTTGAGGGACGCATCACAAAAACGGTTCAAGGCAATTTGCTGGAGGGTTATGATACGACGAACACTGTTTATACTTTTACCGGCAAGCCGAAGACTGTGACCCATACACATACTGCCAGCGGCAAGAGTACGCGCACGGAAGTATATACCTATACCTACGACCATGCGGACAGAATAAGTAAAGTGCAGCATAGTCTTGGCAGCACTTCAATCACTCTGTACGATGCGACTTATGACAACTTCGGTCGTTTGCTGACCAAGCAGTATCACGGAACGAGCACCAACAAACTGACGTACGCTTACAACCTGCGCAGCTGGCTGACTGGAATCAGTGGTACACGCTTCACGCAGAACCTGTACTACAACACGGGTGTGGGTACTGCGAAGTACAACGGCAGCATCAGCAGCATGACCTGGAAGTCCGGGAATGAAAGCACCGTCCGCGGTTACAAGTTCACCTACGACGGACTGGACCGCATGCTGAATGCCACCTACGGCGAGACAGCAGGTATCAGCACGAACGCGAACCGTTTCAGTGAGAACGTGACGGGGTATGACAAGAACGGTAACATCAAGGGATTGCAGCGTTACGGGCAACTCTCTTCAGCCGCCTACGGCATGATAGACAACCTGACTCTCACCTTGAACGGCAATCAGTTGAACCGCGTGGATGATGCGGTAGCGGCTTCCACCTACAATGGCGGCTTCGAGTTCAAAAACGGTGCCAATGCTGCCGATGAGTACTCTTATGATGCCAACGGCAATTTAACTAAAGATTTAAACAAAGGTATTAGCGGCATTACATATAATTTCTTAAATTTGCCGAATGCAGTAACGTTCAGTGACGGAAGTACCATCACCTATACTTATGGAGCCGACGGCACAAAGCTGAGAACAGTCCATAAGATAGGCAGTACAACCACAACGACTGACTATTGCGGCAATGTGATCTATGAAAACGGAGTCCAGAAGCTGCTTCTTACCGAAGAGGGTTATATTACTTTGAGCGACAGCAAGTATCACTACTACTTGAAAGACCATCAGGGGAATAACCGGGTAGTCATCAGCCAGAGCGGCACGGTAGAAGAGACGAGCCATTACTATCCTTTCGGCGGTACATTTGCAAGTGCAGGTAATGTTCAGCCTTACAAGTACAACGGCAAGGAGTATGACTCGAAGAAAGGGCTGAACTGGTATGACTACGGGGCACGGCATTATGATGCGGCGTTGGGGAGGTTTGAGACGGTGGACCCTTCTGCTGAAAACTACTTCAAAACAAGTCTCTATGCTTATTGTGGTAACAGCCCTATCAGCAGAATAGACCCAACAGGAGCTGACTGGTATGAAGATAAACAAGGGAATTTACGTTGGCAGGAAGGCAGTGAAGCCTTAAAAGGCTATACTAATATCGGTTCATCTGCCTCTATTGCGTTAGGTAATGACAACTATCTGAACTTCTATCAGAATGGAGGTATCTTAGCCAATCAGGCTGTTAATGCTTTTGACTTGATAGCTTCCAGCGGTAAACTTCAGAATCAGTTCTTAGGTAAAACCAGTCCTTTATCTGAAGACTCTAAGTCTGCCCTTTTCAATTCTCTGAACAGTCGTTCTATAGATGCTATTGCGCGACCTATAGGCGAAGCTGCCTTTGGCTTTGGTGCCGGAGAGTTTGGCGGTATGTTGTTGGGGAAGGCAATAGGATGGGCTGTAGGAAAGGTGGCAGGAAGAGGTACTCAAAATGCAATACAATCAACTGCTCACGGAGTGCAACGGATTGCTGGAACAACGGCAACGAGAGGAGGGGTACTTTCTGTGAATGAAGTAAGAGTAACAAAGTCTGTAGGAAAGGCTTTTACTCAGGCTGATGGAGCTACAGTTTATCTTCATGAAATTACTCCCGGTAGATTTAATGCTGTTGTAGAAGGGAGGAAAGGTATAATAACAACAATGGGAAATTGGTCTCAAAAATCTATTAATAGAATAGCGAAAAATTATGGATGGAATATTAAATAAAGAAATGGTTGTTTGCTGTTTCTGCGGGAAGAGTTTACCCTTAGAAGCGGCTGTAGTTTTGAAAGTTTGGGCAAATGAGAAGAGTGAGGAGTATCAAGTATTATATTCCCATAAATCTCATTTTGTTAGAGCATTAGATAAATCAGTAATACTACATCCAGATTTATTAGAGCCTGATGCTTTAGGTTAATTCGTCGTAACGAACTACTGTCTTCCTCTGATATAGGTTGATTAAAAACCAATCTATCTAATTACTATCCTAACATCAGATATTCCATATCTTGTATGTTAGGATAGTTTTTGTTATTCTATCAGCGAGACGTAGGATACCTATTGTGTGTATGACGACCACCGTAATCTCTGTACTTGGAAGAAGCTTCCGGATGCGCAGCTCGCGGAGTATGTGTATGACAACGGTGGACGGCTGACGCAACAGGGGGAGTGCACGAACAAGACGGTTTCTTCCGATCAGGTGGTGCATGTGCAGAACTGGGCGGTACGGGTTTCCCGACGAGCCAGTTCACGAACGACACTTCGGGCTACAGTAAAGGCTCCCTGACAGGAAGCGCGGTGACTGTATCCGGCAGCAGTACTAAAATTTACAAAGGCTATTACTATGACGTCAAGGGGCGTGTAACTAAAGTCGTACAGAACAATCTTTTGGGCGGTTATGACGTGACTAATACGGTCTATACCTTTACGGGACAGCCCGCCACGGTGACGCATAGCCATACCGCAAGCGGCAAGTCCACACGTACGGAAGTCTATACCTATAGCTATGACCATGCAGACCGTGTAAGCAAGGTGGAGCATACTTTGGGAGGAACCAAAATAACTCTGGCAGACTATACGTACGATAGTTTCGGCCGTCTGAGTACCAAGTCCCTGCACGGCTCTGCGGCGAACAAGCTGACGTATGCCTATAACCTCCGCAGCTGGCTGACGGGCATCACAAGTACGCGCTTCACCCAGAACCTGTACTACAATACGGGTGTGGGTACCGCCCGCTACAACGGTAACATCAGCAGCATGACCTGGAAGTCCGGGAATGAAAGCACCGTCCGCGGCTACAAGTTCACCTACGACGGACTGGACCGGATGCTGAATGCCACCTATGGCGAAACAGCAGGTATCAGCACGAACGCGAACCGTTTCAGTGAGAACGTGACGGGCTACGACAAAAACGGTAACATCAAGGGATTGCAGCGTTACGGGCAACTCTCTTCAGCCGCCTACGGCATGATAGACAACCTGACTCTCACCTTGAACGGCAATCAGTTGAACCGCGTGGATGATGCGGTAGCGGCTTCCACCTACAATGGCGGCTTCGAGTTCAAAAACGGTGCCAATGCTGCCGATGAGTACTCTTATGATGCCAACGGCAATTTAACTAAAGATTTAAACAAAGGTATTAGCGGCATTACATATAATTTCTTAAATTTGCCGAATGCAGTAACGTTCAGTGACGGAAGTACCATCACCTATACTTATGGAGCCGACGGCACAAAGCTGAGAACAGTCCATAAGATAGGCAGTACAACCACAACGACTGACTATTGCGGCAATGTGATCTATGAAAACGGAGTCCAGAAGCTGCTTCTTACCGAAGAGGGTTATATTACTTTGAGCGACAGCAAGTATCACTACTACTTGAAAGACCATCAGGGGAATAACCGGGTAGTCATCAGCCAGAGCGGCACGGTAGAAGAGACGAGCCATTACTATCCTTTCGGCGGGGTATTTGCAAGTGCAGGCAATGTTCAGCCTTACAAGTACAACGGTAAGGAGCTTGATACGAAGAAGGGTTTGAATTGGTATGATTATGGGGCGAGGCATTATGATGCGGTGTTGGGAAGGTTTATAACGGTTGATGCTTTATATGACAAACATTTTAAAGTATCTCCTTATGTCTATTGTGGAAATGAGCCTGTCGGTCGCATTGATCCGGATGGAAATGATTGGCGCGTGCAAACCCATTATAATCGTGAAACGGATAAGATAGAATATAAAATTACGGTAAGAGCGGCTTTGATAAATAATTCTAATAATAAGGAGCTTGATATAAAGACTTTGGCTGGACAAATAGTAGAGCAAGTGAATGCCGCATATACGATTTCAGGTGATGACTTTGTTTCGACTATGGATATGCAATTGAGAACTGTCAACTCGGTGGATGATATAAAGGACACTGAACACGTTTTGCAGATTGTTGATCAAGATATGTTGACAAAAACGGATAAAAGTGTAGTTATGGCTGAGACTTATAAAAATAGTCTGGATGTGAAAATAGGAACGAAAGCGGTTTCTAATATGTTGAACAATGATGATAACCGGACTTTTGCTCACGAACTTGGTCATTCAGGAGGATTGGGGCATACAATGAATGTGGAAAACTTGATGACACAGAAAAAAGTTATTCAAGATTTTGATGGAGATTATCTTAAAGCAACTCAGTTAAACCGTTCTCAGATACAAACAGTCCGAGATAATTATATCCATAACAAGTTGAATAGGCATATTCCTAACTGGAGGCAAAAACTTAAAAGAAGGCAGTAATATGAAGACACGTATATTTATTTTTATAATCATACTTGCCATGCTGGTGGCGTGCATTGGTCATTTGGACTCAGAGAATGATTTCATGATTCGAGTAGGTACTGGTTTTAAGGAGCGTACCGGTAAAGATTATATCCAATGTTGGGTGAATGACAGCCTTGTTTTTAATGGACTGTATGTGAACAAGACGGATGACCAAATATTGGACTACCATGAAGATTGGCTTGGAATGGAAATCACCCGTTTCGATAAAAGCGGATATGATAGTTTAAAAATAAAGATACGTGTCACATCTCTGGATACGGTATTATATTGTGGAAAAAGGGTCATAGATAGTACGTTCCGATACCGGATTGATAATATTCCCAATATTGTAATTTCATGTAGCTCCAACGGTGGTATTTTGTTGTGGGATACTTTACGTACACCTGATTATTTTTGGCTCGAATATTGATATATTAAGAATCTCTGATTCTATAATCTAAACAATTCCCTGCTTATGTTGGATGTAAGCAGGGAATTTCATATAGGAGCATGCTGACTTGGAGCGGTACGCTTTCCGTTACCGGTACGACGTGACATCCACGGTCTATACCTTTACGGACAAGCCTGCCACGGTGACGCATACGCACACGGCAAGCGGGAAGGACAGCCGGACGGAAGCATACACTTACAGCTATGACCATGCGGACAGGCTCTTGAAGGTGGAGCATACATTGGGAGGGGCGAAGGTGACGCTTGCTGCCTATGCTTATGATAACCTTGGTCGTCTGCAATCGAAGTCGCTGCACGGCTCCGACGCGGACAGGCAGGCTTACGCCTATAATGTACGCGGCTGGCTGACGGGCATCAGCGGAACGAAGTTCACGCAGAATCTGTATTATAACACCGGCAACGGGCCTGCCAAGTATAACGGCAGCATCAGCAGCATGACGTGGAAGGCAGGAACGGCAAGCACCGTCCGCGGCTACAAGTCCACTTATGACGGACTGGACCGTCTGCTGAATGCTACTTATGGCGAGACAGCAGGCATCAGCACGAACGCCAACCGCTTTTCGGAGAACGTTACGGGGTATGACAAGAACGGCAATATCAAGGGATTGCAGCGTTATGGCCAGACTGGTGCCAGTGCCTACGGCCTGCTTGATAATCTGACTTTCACCCTGAACGGCAATCAGTTGAGCCGTGTGGAGGATGCCGTGAGTACCGCGGCATACGGTACAAACACTGCCTTTGTGAACGGTGCAAGCGCTGCAGGGGAGTATGCCTACGATGTCAATGGTAATTTAACGAAAGATTTGAATAAGGGAATTACCGATATT